>Ga0265331_10000003_pt1 | contig 499358 bp, 459 predicted proteins | sample 41923metaG_FD_202088 | JGI IMG/M metagenome (GOLD analysis project Ga0265331, IMG submission 202088) | Rhizosphere microbial communities from Carex aquatilis grown in University of Washington, Seatle, WA, United States - 4-19-23 metaG | ecosystem: Host-associated > Plants > Roots >... | reverse complement strand
TTATCGCCATAGTCCGGGCAAGCCCGGACAGGCCTTATATAGGGGGTGAGGGTTAAGAATAGAAGCCGTCTCTAGCTCGTGCGGTCTTGGGCGCCGTGCCATATGCGAAGAATTTCAATTGTTTGCCCAGTGGCCCGGTAAACGATCACATAAGGCCAAACGGTGGTGAGTTCGCGCGTCGTGGCGATGGAACCTGGGCGCCCCGCTCGGGAAACAATTCCAACCGTTCGCACGCTGCAATAAGTTCCACAGCCATGCGCGAGGCCGCGTGCGGATTGTCCTTGCCAATATGTTTGCGGATATGCGCCAGATCGCCTTGCGCCGCCCGGGTGAAAATGACGGTCATTTCGGCGGTGGCAATTCCTTGTCCGTACCCCACGAAAGCAGCCAGCCCCGGATTTTCTCGTAGGGGACAGTGCGGCCCGCATCGGCGTCCGCGATGCCTTCGCGCACGGCTTTCTCGAAGTCAGCGCCCCGTTCGCCGGGGTCGATTTTGACGGGCTTGTTCATGGGGAGAGCATAGAGCGGATGCCACCAGACCGGAAGTGCGGTCACGCGGGTTCGCGGATACCCATCGCGGGCCGCCATGGGCTAGACTGAAGGGGAATCGGAAAACCCCTCGCCCATGCGCCAATATCACGACCTGATGGAACACGTGCTCAGCCGCGGCGTGGAGAAGCACGACCGCACCGGCACCGGCACGATCTCGGTCTTCGGCCACCAGATGCGTTTCGATCTGGCGCAAGGTTTCCCGCTGCTGACGACGAAGAAGCTCTTCACCAAGGCGATCATCGTCGAACTTCTCTGGTTCCTGCGCGGCGAAACCAATATCAAATGGCTTCAGGATCGCGGCGTCAGCATCTGGGATGAATGGGCCGATGCCAACGGCGAACTCGGCCCCGTCTATGGCCATCAATGGCGCTCATGGCCCGCGCGCGATGGAAGCACCATCGACCAGATCGCCAATGTGGTGGCCGATATAAAGCGCAACCCGGATTCCCGCCGCCTCATCGTCACCGCCTGGAACCCCGCCGATGTGCCGAAGATGGCGCTGCCGCCGTGCCATTGCCTGTTTCAGTTCTATGTCGCCAACGGCAAACTGAGTTGCCAGCTTTACCAGCGCTCTGCCGACATTTTTCTCGGCGTTCCCTTCAACATCGCGAGCTATGCATTGCTGACGATGATGGTGGCGCAGGTCACCGGCCTTGAAGTGGGCGAGTTCATCCACACACTCGGCGATGCGCATCTCTACCTGAACCATCTCGATCAGGCCCGCGAACAACTCACCCGCCGCCCCTATGCGCTGCCTGCGATGCGCCTCAACCCCGAGGTGAAAGATATTTTCGGTTTCGCCTACGAAGATTTCAAACTGGAAAACTATCAGGCCCATCCGCATATCAAGGCGGAAGTGGCGGTTTAGAAAACGCACAAACAAAAACCCCGGCGTTTCCGCCGGGGTTTTCGTTTGCTGCAAGTGATGCTTAGTAGAACACGTTATATTCAACGCTGATGATCTCACCCGTGTAACGGTCGACCAGCAGCGCATCGGGCCCATAGCGCACCCACACCGCATCCGGCGGAGGCGCAAACAATCCATAGATCAGGAAGTTTGAGAGCCAGAAATTGTTCGCGTAATACATGGAGGGCAGGCGCTGACCGTAACTCCAGCGCTGATAGCTATACCCGCGCGGTGCGCGATAGTGCCCCGCATGGAAGCGCCGGGGTGCGGTTACCGCACGGCGATATTTCGAATAGTCCGGCCGCGCGCCGGGGCGATTGTTGCCCGGACGGTTGACGCCCGGCCGATTGTTGTCACCCGGCCGGTTGAAACCCGGACGGTTGATGTTGTTGCCGGGCCGGTTGAAGTCGGGGCGGGAAGGGGTGGGCTGCACCGCAGGACGATTGTGGGTCGGCCGATTGTTGACCGCCGGCCGGGCTGGCCGGTTGGCGGCAGGCCGGTTCACAGCCGGCGCAGGTTTTGCGGCAGGGCGGCTCTCCGGCCTTGCGTTATTGCCGGGTCGCGAACCCTGGTCGCCTCGGTCGCCATGCGATTGCCGGTCGCGGTTTTGCTGATCGGGCTGGGCCCCGGCGGCGGGCGCGGCCAGCAACAGGCATAGCGCTGCCGCGGACACGAGTAACTTTTTCATGGAACAATCCTTTCCTGGACTATTTGTCCCTAAAGCGCGAGGGGCCAAAAAGTTCCCTTTGCTGACAGGCGCGCGCGAAACCCTTTATGGTTCCCCCAACCTGACCGGGACATGAACGTGCCGCCCTTTGCCATCCGCCCCGCGCGCCCCGGCGACGAGGATCTTGTCCTCGCGCTGCTTGGCGAACTGGCCGAATACGAAAAGCTGACCGACAAATTCAAAATCACCCGCGAGATCGTCGCGCACGATTTTCTGGGCGAGCGCGCGCCGCTTCGCGTGGACCTGCTGCACGAACATGATGCGCCTGCGGGCATCGCCACCTGGTATTTCACCTATGCAAGTTTTGCCGCCGCGCGCGGCATCTATCTGGAAGACCTTTTCGTGCGTCCGCAATTTCGCGGGCGCGGTTATGGCAAGGCGTTGCTTGCCCATCTGGCGCGGCAGGCCGCGCAAACCGGCGCCATCCGCATCGAATGGTCGGTGCTCGATTGGAACAGGCCCTCGATAGATTTCTACGAAAGCCTCGGCGCCGAACGCCCGCGCGATTGGTTCACCTATCGCCTCAGTGGCGATGCATTGGCCCGGCTCGGCGCATGACGCATATCACACTTGTTCTTGCGATGGCCGACAACGGCACGATCGGCGATGCCAACGCTATCCCGTGGCGCCTGCCCGAAGACATGCGCCGCTTCAAGGCGCTGACGCTCGGCAAGCCTGTCGTGATGGGCCGCAAGACCTGGGAGAGCCTGCCGAAGAAACCGCTTCCCGGGCGCACCAATATCGTCGTCACGCGCGATGCAGCCTATCGCGCGCAGGATGCGGTCATCGCCACAACGATAGAAGCCGCCATCGCGCGCGCCAAAGAAGAATCCCCGGAAGACATCATGGTCATCGGCGGCGCGGAGATTTATCGCGCGGCCCTGCCGCTTGCCACGCACATCGAACTGACGGAAATCCACGGCGATGTCGAAGGCGATACCAAATTCCCCTTCGACCGCACGCAATGGCGCGAAACCGCCCGCGAAGATCACCAAACGGATGCGGGTCTCGCTTACAGCTTTGTTACGCTGCAACGCACCAAGAATTAAGTTCTTCCGCTTCCGCCATCGGCCGCGCTAGCCTCTGCTCAGATAACAATGGAGGAAGTGCATGGATATCCGCGAACTCGCAACGGGTCTCAGATTCCCTGAAGGCCCTGTGGCGATGGATGATGGTTCTGTGATCCTGGTGGAGATCGCAGCGGGCCGCATCACGCGCATCAAGCCGGATGGCAAAACGCAGGTTGTCGCCAACACCGGCGGTGGCCCCAATGGCCTCGCCATCGGCCCGGATGGTGCGCTTTACGTTTGCAACAATGGCGGCAACTTCGTGATGCACGAACGCGATGGCCTGCTGATCCCCGGTCATATGCCGCCGACAAAAGAGCCCGGCCGCATCGAACGCGTGAACATCTCCACCGGCAAAGTCGAGGTGCTGTATTCGGAATGCGATGGTCGCGGCCTCGGTGCGCCCAACGATATCGTCTTCGATACACAGGGCGGCTTCTGGTTCACCGATCATGGCTCGACGACGGAAGAATACCGCACGCACGGCAATCTCTATTATGCCAAAGCCGATGGCAGCCAGATCACGCATGTGCTGCGCGAGTTATTGTCGCCCAATGGTGTCGGGCTCTCGCCGGACGGCAAGACGGTTCACTACGCCGAAACATTCCCCGGCCGTTTGTGGAGCCTGCCGCTCGATGCGCCGGGCAAGGCTGCAATCCCGGCCGGATTCACGCCTGCCAATTTCGCAGGCGCCTATCCGGGCCTTGGTTATTTCGATTCCCTTGGCGTTCAGGCCGATGGCGCGGTGTGTGTCGCCACAATTCTCGCTGGCGGCATCAGCACGTTCTGGCTGGACACGGGCAAGTTCGAGCACACACCGTTGCCCGATATTGCGGTCACCAATATCTGCTGGGGCGGAAAGGATATGAAGACGGCCTATGTCACCTTGTCGTCCACCGGCAAACTCGCTGCGATGCAATGGCGCTCGCCGGGTTTGCGGCTGAACTACAACGCCTGATCCATCACCCAGGCAGCCGTTCGAAGCTCGGCATGCCATCGGGGATCACATGGAACGGCTGCTTGTCGATGGTGTAGATCGCCATCATCGGGCCACCGAACAGCGTGGGATCATCCAGCGTGCCGACCTTCAGCACCAGCGCGCCCAAACCCGGCGGACGCGTGACGACATGGGTGCCGCATTCCGCGCAGAACTCCCGCGTCACGGCGCGTTCGAGATCGCTGCGCGTGAATTGCTTGGGCGTTCCCTTGATATAGCTGAAGCCTTTCGTCGGCATCAGAAGAAACAGGTTCGGGCCGCCGCCGGAAAGATATTGGCATTCCCGGCAATGGCATTGCGCTTTCATCACGGGATCGCCTTCCGAGACATAGCGCAGCTTGCCGCAATAACATCCGCCTTCGAGCTTCATGTCAGTCTCCACAATTTCTTGTCGGAATCATTTCTTCTTCGGCCGGCGCGAAATCCATTCCGGCGCATCGCTTGCGGGAAAGGATTCGAGCGAGGCCTCATCCACCGCATCCCATCCGCGCGGCTTTTTCTTCAGCTTCTTCGCCGCCTCGGTCTTGGGTTCGGCGACGCGCTTCACCGCGCGCTTCACGGTTTTCTTCGCTGCTTTCTTGGCCGGCTTCTTTTTCGCCATGAAAATCCCCGTTATTCGATCACAATCCTTGGTGCTGCCCGGGCAGGCGCTGCAATCGCTTTCGCCACCAGCTCGGCCACCGCAATGAACGCGCGCGCCTCGGCACTCGTGGGATCGTAATCCACAATCGGCGTTCCCGCATCCGAAGTCTCGCGCACAATCGGCATCAGCGGAATTTCGCCGAGAAAGGGCACACCCAGCTTTTCGGCGGTCGCCTTGGCCCCGCCATGGCCGAAGATATGTGTCTCGTGCCCGCAATTGGCGCACACGAACGTGCTCATATTCTCCACCAGACCCAGCACCGGCACATGGGTCTTGTTGAACATCGCGATGCCCTTGCGGGCGTCGATCAGGGCAATATCCTGCGGCGTGGAAACGATCACCGCGCCCTTCAGCGGCACGCGCTGGGCGATGGTGAGCTGTGAGTCGCCCGTTCCCGGCGGCATGTCGATCACCAGAACGTCGAGCGGCGCCCAGGCCACATCGTTCATCATCTGCGTCAGCGCCGATTGCACCATCGGCCCGCGCCAGATCATCGCCTCGTCTTCCTTGACGAGAAACCCGATGGACATCGCCTTGATGCCGAGCTTCTCGATCGGCTTCAGCTTCTTGCCGTCGCTTTCGGGCTTTTCGCGAATGTCGAGCAGCCGCGGCACGCTCGGCCCATAAATATCGGCATCGAGAAGGCCCACCTTCAGTCCCAGCCGCGAAAGGCCCAGCGCGAGGTTCACCGCAACCGTCGATTTGCCAACACCGCCTTTGCCGCTTGCAACCGCGATGATCGTGGACACGCCTTCAATCCCGGCCTGTGCCTGCTGCACGCGGCCATGGGCATGCCCGCGTTTGGCGTTTGGCGGCTCGTTGTGCGCGGTGAGCACCGCCGTCACGGAAAACACGCCCGGCAGTTTGGCCACCGCCTCTTCGCAAGCCTTGCGCAGCGGTTCGGCGTGCGGCCCGCGCGCGGCCGGGACTTCGATGGCGAACCCCACATTGCCGTCGCGCACGGCCAAGCCCTGGATCATTCCCGCCGCAACGACATCGCGCCCGCTCGCCGGATCGATCACCAGGGCGAGGGCCTTCAGAATGTCGTCTCGAGCAACGGCCATGATTTGCGCCAGCCTTTTGTCTGCGCACGCCTTTTATTTGCGCATGTGGGAGTCACGACCTATATACCCCAGAGCTAGTCGGAACCAATCGATGCCCTGGACAAATCAGCCCGGTAACGGGAGCGGCAATCCGCCACCACCACCAGGTGGAGGGGGGCGCGGCCCGTGGGGCAGGGGCCCGACAGGTGGCGGCCCGCAACCGCCCGATTTCGAAGAAATGCTCCGCCGCGCCCAGGACAGGTTGAAAACAATCCTCCCCGGCCAGTTCGGCGGCCCCGGCTTCGGCTCCGGCGGGCTGCTCGTCATCGCGCTTGCGATTGTCGCTGTCTGGCTGATGAGCGGCATTTATGTCGTTTCGGCCTCCGAACAGGGCGTGGTGCTGCGGTTCGGCAAGTTCGTGGCGCGCACGGCGCCGGGCATCAACTATCACCTGCCATGGCCGGTCGAGGCGGTGCACATCGTCGATGTCACCCATCCCCGCCAGATCACTATCGGCGATCGCCCAAGTGCGGCGGCCCGCGACGATGCGCAGCCCGAGGATGTGGCCCAGGAAGGGCTGATGCTCACCGGCGACGAGAACATCGTCAATGTGAACTTCGTGGTCTATTGGGTCATCAAGGATGCGGCCAACTATCTCTTCAAGGTCGATAATCCCGATGCCGCCATCAAGGCGGTGGCCGAAAGCGCGATGCGCGAAGTGATCGGCAAGAGCCCCATCGAACCCATCCTCACTCAGGATCGCGAACCCATCCAGCTCGAAGTCCGCGAACTGATGCAGAAGACGCTCGATGCCTATGGCGCTGGCGTTACCGTCACCGACGTGAAGATGCAGAAGGTCGATCCGCCGGATGAAGTGCTCGATTCCTATCGCGACGTGCAGGCCGCGCGCGCCGATCAGGAGCGCCTGCGCAACGAAGCCGAAGCCTATGCCAACAAGATCATCCCCGAAGCGCGCGGCAAGGCCGCCCGCATCGTGCAGGAAGGCCAGGCCTACAAGCAGCGCGTGATCGCCGAAGCCAGCGGCGAGGCCAAGCGTTTCCTCTCGGTTTATGAGGAATATCGCAAAGCCCCCGAAGTCACCCGCAAGCGCATGTATCTTGAAACCATCAGCGGCATCCTCGCCGGTTCGAACAAGGTGCTGATCGACCCATCGGTCAAGGGCGTGGTGCCTTATCTCCCGCTGCCCGCGCTGAAAACCAACAATGCCCAAAGCGTGACCGTCACCGAACAACCCGCGCCCGCGCAGGCTTCGTCATCGTCGGGAGGGGCTTCCCAATGAGCCGCAACGGCCTTTTCCTTGGCGGCATCCTTGCCGCGATCGTGCTGATCGTGTCGCTGTTCTCGTTCTATACGGTGAACCCGCGCGAACAGGTGCTGCTGCTGCAATTCGGCGCGCCGCAGAAGCTCGTCACCGAACCGGGCCTGCATGTGAAGGTGCCGTTCCTGCAACAGGTGCAGTTCATTCCCAAGACGCTGCTCAATCTCGATGCCCCGGCCGAGGAAGTGATCGCGCAGGACAAGAAGCGCATGGTGGTCGATGCCTTCGCGCGCTGGAAGATCGTGGATCCCCTGCGGTTCTACCAGTCGCTTTACGATGTGACGACCGCCACCACGCGCCTGACACCCATCCTGTCGTCGGATGTGCGCCGGGTGCTCGGCTCGCAAACCTTTGCGGCCATGCTCTCGGGCAAGCGCGCCGCCCTGATGGTCGAAATCCGCGACGAGATAAATCGCGACGCCGATGGTTACGGCATCAAGATCGTGGACGTGCGAATCCGCAGGGCCGACCTGCCGCCGCAGAACAGCCTGGCGATCTACCGCCGGATGCAGCAGGAACGAACCCGCGAAGCCAACGAATTCCGCGCCGAGGGCGAGGAAATTTCCCAGCGCGTCAAAGCCCGCGCCGAACGCGAAGTCACGGTGCTCACCGCCGAGGCCACCCGCGAGTCGGAAATCCTGCGTGGCCAGGGCGATGCCGAAAAAACCAAGGTGCTGGCTGCCGCCTATGGCCAGGATGCCGATTTCTTCGCCTTCTACCGCTCGCTGCAGGCCTATCAGGATGCGCTGCCCGGCGACAACACCACGCTGGTGCTGTCACCCACCGGCGAGTTCTTCCGCTATTTCGAAGCGCCCGCGCGGAAGTAAGACAACCTTTTTCCTCCCCCGCGCGCGGGGGAGGAAAAGTGACGGCGGCGGGCTCCGATAACTCTCCCACCTCCAACAAAAGTGATGGCGCGGCGAAACGGGCCCTATTTGTCGGGCGTTTCCTTCGCATATGCTGACGGCGATTCCCGCAAAGCGAAGTAGAGAAAATGAAGGCGCGTATCCTCAAGGCGTTGCAGATCGTGGCGGCGATGCTGGTGTTCGCGGCCGCGCCCGCGCTTGCCCGTGGCGCACCGGAATCCTTCGCCGATCTTGCCGACAAATTGCTGCCCACCGTGGTCAACATCTCCACCTCGCAGACGTTGAAAGCCGCCGGCCCCAAGCTCGCGCTGCCCGATGTGCCGCCGGGCTCCCCGCTCGAAGACCTGTTCAAGGATTTCTTGCAGAACAACCGCGCGCTGCCGCGCCACGTCACCTCGCTGGGCTCCGGTTTCATCATTGATCCGTCCGGCTTCGTCATTACCAACAACCATGTCATCGCCGATGCCGACCAGATCACCGTCACCCTGAACGACGGCACCTCGCTTCCGGCCAAGCTTGTGGGCCGCGACGAGAAAACCGATCTCGCCCTTCTCAAGGTCAAACCCGCAAAGCCGCTTCCGGCCACGAAGCTCGGCAATTCCGATCATGCCCGTGTCGGCGATTGGGTGATCGCCATCGGCAATCCCTTCGGCTTGGGGTCGACGGTGACGGCAGGGATCGTCTCGGCCCGCAATCGCGATATCAACGCGGGCCCCTATGACGATTTCATCCAGACCGATGCGCCCATCAATCGCGGCAATTCCGGTGGCCCGCTGTTCGATATGGATGGCAATGTCGTCGGCGTGAACTCGGCCATCTTCTCGCCCACCGGCGGTTCGGTGGGCATCGGCTTTTCGATCCCCTCCAACCTCGTGAAGGATATCGTCGGCCAGCTGAAACAGTATGGCGCCACCCGCCGTGGCTGGGTCGGCGTCAGCATCCAGCAGATCACGCCCGAGATCGCGCAAGGCATGGGTCTTCCCAGCAGCGCGGGCGCGCTGATTTCCGGCATCGATGCCGGTGGCCCCGCCGACAAGGCGGGCTTGAAGAATGGCGATGTCGTGCTCGCCTTTGACGGCAAGCCGATCCTCGACAATCGCGCGCTGCCGCGCATCGTCGCCGATACGCCGGCGGGCAAAACGGTAAATGTCGAAGCCTTGCGCAACGGAAAGAAGCAGGGCTTCAAACTCACCGTCGCCAAGCTGCGCGATCAGGACAAGCGCAAACCCGCCCCAAAACTCGCGCAAACTCCGCCCGCCAAGGCGAAATCGAAAGTCGCGCAACTCGGCCTTTCGCTGGCGCCTCTCGATAGCGATGCGCGCGGCCAATACAAGATCGCGGCCAATATCCGCGGCGTGCTCGTGGCCGAAGTCGATCCCGATAGTGCTGCCGCCGACAAGAATGTGCGCCCCGGCGATGTGATTGTCGAAGTGCAGAACCAGGCCGTTCACACCCCCGATGATGTCGCAAAGAAAATCGAGGCGGATGTGAAATCGGGGCGCAAGGTCGAAGTGCTGCTGGTCAATCGCGGCGGCCAGATGACGTTCGTGGCGCTGCCGCTCTCGGCAAGCTAACCGCTTCAAAACAAACGCCCGCGCAAAAACCGTGCGCGTGAGTTCCCAGGTTCCGGGAACGCTCGCCCGCGCTGGCCGTTTTCATCTCACAGAAGTTCATCCGTTGGCGATTGCGCCCGTATGCGCAATGCGAAGGCAACAAAGGAGACTTGTTATGCGAACCAAATCCTCTGGCCTGCGCGTGGCCGTGGCTGCGGCAGGCGCGTTTGTGTTCGCCGCAACCGCGGCGAGCGCCCAGGATTATAATTATGGCCGTTACGAGAACACGGCGTATGAAAACCCGACCGAGAATGTCGATGTGTCGGTGCCGCGCTATGCGCCGCAACGCGATAGATATGGCGTTCCCTATCGCAACGTGTCGCTTTCGAAAGACGTCTATATAGGCGACCTCAACCTGCGCACCCGGTATGGCGTGCGGGAAATGCGCTCGCGCATCAGCCAGACCGCGCGCGTCATGTGTCATCGGTTGAACGTGCGCTATCCGATCACCGCGCCCAACAGCCCGGGGTGCTATACGACCGCCATGGGCGATGCGATGGCCCAGGCCAGCATCGCGATAGCCGATGCGCGCGGCTATGACAGGCCGTATCGTTATTGAGCCACGTCGCGCTGAAGCAAATGATCCCGCCGGCTGAACCCGGCGGGATTGTTTTGCTATTCGCGAACGATCTCGTCGTCGCGATAGCCTTGCAGGTAGAGCAGGGCCGTCAGATCGCCATGATCCACCCGCGCGCCCGCAGCTTCGGCGACGATGGGTTTGGCATGATAGGCAACCCCCAACCCCGCCCGCCCGATCATGTCGAGATCGTTGGCGCCGTCTCCCACCGCAAGCGTGGCGTCGTAGGAAAGGCCCAGCGTTTTGGCTTCGTCTTCCAGCGTCTGCAATTTCGCTTCGCGGCCCAGAATGGGTTCGGCCACGGTGCCCAACAGGTGCGTCCCGTCATCCAGCAGCACGTTGCCGTGATCGGCATCGAAGCCCGCATCGGCCGCCACGCGCGAGGTGAAGAAGGTGAACCCGCCCGACACCAGCACGCACCTTGCGCCATGGGCCTTCATCGTCGCCAGCAGCGCGCGCGCCCCGGGGGTGAGCCGCACCCGTTCGCCGTAAACCCGCGAAAGCCGGTGCACCGGCAGTCCCTTGAGAAGCGCCACCCGCTCGCGCAAGGCGGGCGCGAATGCGATTTCGCCCGCCATCGCGCGCTCGGTGATCGCGGCCACCTGGGCCTTCAGCCCCATCGCATCGGCGATCTCGTCCAGGCACTCGCACCCGATGATGGTGGAATCCATATCGGCCACGAGCAGCTTCTTGCGCCGCCCGGCAGCCGCCACGACATTGATATCCAGCGGAGTTCCTGCAACCGCCGCGCGTGCGGCCGCCAAAACCTTCCCGTCGTCCCCGCGAAAGGGAACTTCGAATGCGCGGTCTTGCGAAAGCCACGCAATTTCGCCGGTTTCGGAATTTGCGGTTGCGGCGGTGGAAGCAATGTGTGCGGCGTAATGCGCGGCACCGGCGCCGATTGCACTCAAGATAAACGGAAATTCAATGTTCAAATGTAAAAGCCCTTCTTGGCAACAGCAAACCGCCAGGACCATTCTCAAAGCATAGGGGGACGATTCGCAATGCTTGCGGACGCGGTGCTTATTGCAGGGCCGACAGCGAGCGGCAAGTCAGCCGCGGCGCTGGCTGTGGCCGAGGCGATCGGCGGTTCTCTTATCAATTGCGACTCGATGCAGGTCTATCGCGAGCTGCGCATCCTCACCGCGCGCCCCTCCGATGAAGACATGGCGCGCGCCCCACATCATCTCTATGGCCATGTGGGTGTGTGGGATCGCTATTCCGCCGGGCGCTACCAGGCCGATGCGGCGGAGGCGCTGGCCAAGGTGCGCGCCGATTGCCGTATTCCCATTTTCGTGGGCGGCACCGGGCTCTATTTCGCGGCCCTTCTCGAAGGCCTCTCCGAAATCCCGCAAGTCCCCGTCCAGCTGCACGAGACCTTGCGCACCAAGCTTCTTGTCGAAGGCAATGAGGCGTTCTTCGCCCAGCTCAAGCTGCGCGATCCCGAAACCGCAGCCCAGCTTCGCCCCACCGATCCCCAGCGCATGTTGCGCGCGATGGAAGTGTTGGAAGCCACCGGCCGCAGCCTCGCAAGCTGGCAGAAGGAAGGCGCCCAACCCATCATCCATGGCATGCGGCTGGCGCGTTTCGTGCTCGATCCGCCGCGCGTGATCCTGCATCCGCGCATCGCGGAGCGTTACAAGAAGATGGTGGAACAGGGCGTGCTCGCCGAAGCCCGTTCGGTCGCGGGCATCGACGAAAATCTGCCCGCCTCGAAAACCTTGGGCTTGCGCGAATTTTGGGATTTCGACGAAGGCAAAATCACCGCGGCCCAGGTGGAAGAGGCCGTGGTCACCTCCACCCGCCAATATGCCAAGCGGCAATCGACCTGGTTCCGCAACAAGATGGGCGATTGGGCCTGGATCCAGGCCTATGAACAGAGCAATATTATTGCTGAAATGCTCAAATTAATCAAATGATATTTCTTGACTGATAAAACGCTCCGCAATATGTTGCGCCGCGAAATCTGGGGCAGGCCATGCGCACTGTGCTCGTACTTATTGGAAAGCCACTGAACGGACGGGACTGAGTTCCCGCTTTCCGCACGGTGGCTTTTACCCAAGGGGCGGCAACGCCCCTTTTGCATTTCTAGGCTTTTGAAGGACGTCCGGGATGGACAAGGACATGACAATGACAGCGGCAGAGACCGTCGAACTCAGTGGCGCCGAAATGGTGATCCGCGCGCTGAAGGATCAGGGTGTCGAACACATTTTCGGTTATCCCGGCGGTGCGGTGCTTCCGATCTACGATGCGTTGTTCGCCGCCGAAGGCATCATCCACGTTCTATGCCGTCACGAACAAGGCGCCACACACGCCGCCGAAGGTTATGCGCGCTCCACCGGCAAACCCGGTGTGGTGTTGGTCACCTCCGGCCCCGGCGCCACCAATGCGGTGACCGGCCTCACCGATGCGCTGATGGATTCCATTCCGCTCGTCGTGCTCACCGGCCAGGTCGCCACCCATCTCATCGGCAACGACGCGTTTCAGGAATGCGATACCATCGGCATCACGCGCCCCTGCACCAAGCACAACTGGCTGGTGAAGGATGTGAACGATCTGCCGCGCGTGCTGCACGAAGCCTTTCAGATCGCCACCACCGGCCGCCCCGGCCCGGTCGTGGTCGACATCCCGAAAGATGTGCAGTTCAAGAAGGGCAATTACATCGGCCCGCAATCGGTGCGTCACCGCACCTACAAGCCGAAGACCGATCCCGATCTGGCGCAGATCGTCAAAGCCATCGAGTTGATGGCAGGCGCCAAGCGCCCGATCATCTATTCCGGCGGCGGCATCATCAATTCCGGCCCCGAAGCAAGCAAGCTGCTGCGCGAACTGGCGAAGGTCACGGGCTTCCCCGTCACCTCAACGCTGATGGGGCTGGGCGCATTCCCCGCCTCCGATCCGCAATGGCTGGGCATGCTGGGCATGCACGGCACCTATGAAGCCAACCTCGCGATGCACGATTGCGATGTGATGATCTGCCTGGGCGCGCGCTTCGATGATCGCGTCACGGGGCGCATCGATGCGTTCTCGCCCGGCTCCAAGAAAATCCATCTCGATATCGACGCCGCCCAAATCAACAAGAACGTCCGCGTCGATGTTCCCATCGTCGCCGATGCGGCCAAGGCGCTGAAGGAGATGCTGCATTTCTGGAAGACGCAGCGCCGCAAGGTGGATGCGCCCGCGCTCGCCGAATGGTGGAAGCAGATCGAGGAATGGCGCGGCAAAAAATCGCTCTCGTACAAACAGTCGAAAACGCTCATCAAGCCGCAATATGCGATTGACCGGCTCTATGAACTCACGCAGGGCCGCGAAACCTACATCACCACCGAAGTCGGCCAGCATCAGATGTGGGCCGCACAACGCTTCAAATTCGAAGAACCGAACCATTGGATGACAAGCGGCGGTCTCGGCACGATGGGCTATGGCCTGCCTGCCTCCATCGGCGTGCAGATGGCCCACCCCGATGCGCTGGTGATCGATATCGCGGGCGAAGCATCGGTGCAGATGACGATGCAGGAAATGTCCACCGCCGTTCAGTATGATCTGCCGGTGAAGATCTTCATCATCAACAACGAATATATGGGCATGGTGCGCCAATGGCAGCAATTGCTGCATGGCGGGCGCTATTCCCATTCCTATTCCGAAGCCTTGCCCGATTTCGTGAAGATGGCCGAAGCGTTCGGCTGCGTGGGCCTGCGCGCACAAAAGCCCGATGAGCTGGACGACAAGATCAAGGAGATGATCGAGGTCAAGCGTCCGGTGCTGTTCGATTGCCGCGTCGATCCGAAGGAAAACTGCTACCCGATGATCTATTCCGGCGCGCCCCACAACGAGATGGTGCTGTCGGATGCGGAAGAAGAAGCCGCCGAGGTGAGCGAAGAAGGAAAGATGCTGGTATGACCGCCCGCATCACCATGGCCGGGCTTGACCCGGCCACCCAGCAAGCGCGCGTCCGCGCGCGCAGAGATTTTTGCGGCATACGATGAACATGCAAATGAAAATCCAACCCCACACCATCGCGATCCTGGTCGATAATGAAGCAGGCGTGCTCGCCCGCGTCATCGGCCTGTTTTCCGGCCGCGGCTACAATATCGAAAGCCTCACCGTCGCCGAAGTCGATGCCACCGCGCACACCAGCCGCATCACCATCGTCACGTCGGGCACGCCCGAAGTGATCGAACAGATCGAAGCCCAGATCAAACGCCTCGTCCCCGTCCACCGCGTGGTGAACTGGACTGTCGCCAAACCCGGCATCGAACGCGAAATGGCGTTGGTGAAGGTCGTGGGCACGGGCGAGAAGCGCAGCGAAGCGATGCGCATCGCCGAAGTCTTCCGCGCCCGCATCATCGACACCGGCCTCACCAGCTTCGTCTTCGAAATCTCCGGCGCCCCCTCGAAGGTCGACAATTTCCTCGATCTCATGCGCCCGCTTGGGCTCGTGGATGTCTCCCGCACCGGCGTCGCCGCCATCTCCCGTGGGCCGGAGGCGATGTAATCCAAAATCTGTCATGGCCCGCAAATGCGGGCCACCCAGTTGATGCAATGCAGCTTTAATCAGGAGTGAGAGAATGCGTGTCTATTACGATCGGGATGCCGATCTGAATTTCATCAAAGGCAAAAAAGTCGCCATCATCGGCTTCGGCTCGCAGGGCCATGCCCATGCGCTGAACATGCGCGACAGCGGCGTGAAGGATGTGGCGATTGCGGCGCGTCCCGGCGCATCCGCGAAAAAGGCGGAAGCGGCTGGCTTCAAGGTGATGTCCAATGCCGAGGCCGCCAAATGGGCCGACGTGATGATGATGGTCACGCCCGACGAATTGCAGGCCGACATTTATAAGAACGATCTCGTGGACAATATGAAGAAGGGCGCGGCGCTGCTGTTCGCGCACGGCTTCAACATCCATTTCCGCCTGATCGAGGCCCGCCCCGATCTCGACGTGCTGATGGTCGCCCCCAAAGGCCCCGGCCACACGGTGCGCAGCGAATATCAGAAGGGCGGCGGCGTGCCCTGCCTGATCGCCATCCATCAGGATGCGAGCGGCAACGCCCATGATCTGGGTCTGGCCTATGCGAGCGCCATCGGCGGCGGCCGCGCGGGCGTGATCGAAACGAGCTTCCGCGAAGAATGCGAAACCGATCTGTTCGGCGAGCAGGCGGTGCTCTGCGGCGGCGTGGTCGAACTCATCCGCGCCGGTTTCGAAACGCTGGTCGAAGCGGGCTATGCCCCCGAGATGGCCTATTTCGAATGCCTGCACGAAGTGAAGCTGATCGTGGATCTGATCTATGAAGGCGGCATCGCCAACATGAACTACTCGATCTCCAACACCGCGGAATACGGCGAATATGTCACCGGCCCCCGCATCATCACGCCGGAAACGAAGGCGGAAATGAAGCGCGTGCTGGATGACATCCAATCCGGCAGATTCGCCCGCGACTGGGTGCTGGAAAACAAGGCAGGCCAGGCGAGCTTCAAGGCGACCCGCGCAAGAGCAGCAGCGCATCCGATTGAAGACGTGGGCGCCAAGCTGCGCGCCATGATGCCGTGGATCGCCAAGAACAAGCTGGTCGATCAGGCGAAGAACTAACCCCATCTGTCATCCCCGGCGAACGTCGCGCTTCGCACTTGGCCGGGGATGACAACGATGCTTGCTGACACAAAGCTGTCATACAAAACCCGCCGCGCGGTCGCCTAGAGTTGCAGGCGGCGTCAACTCCGCCGAAACACTGCCATCACCTGGCTGAAATATGCATTTGGCAAGATGCAGGCGATTTCCTAGCATTGGCCCTTCCATGAGCGCGCTCCCCGTCTTCGAGAAAATCCGCAACTTCCGGGATTGCGGGGGTTATGTGACGCAAACAGGCCGCAGCATCGCAACGCGAAGGCTGTTTCGTTCGGCCCATCACACACGCGCCACCGATAGCGATCTCGAAGGGCTGGCGGAACTCGATCTCGCGGCGATCGTCGATCTGCGCATGGTGGGCGAGCGCGCCACGTCGCCATCCCGCCGCGCGCCGAATTTCGGTGGGCGCGTCGTCGAGCATGAGCGCGATCGGACAAACGGTCTGCCGCCGCATCTGGCCGCGATGCACGATGGCACCGCCGATGCCGAAACCACCGCCGTCTGGATGGCGGAAATCTATCGCGGCATTCCGTTCGATCCTGCGAACACCGATATTTTCCGCCGCTTCTTTAAATGCCTGGCCGCGGGCGATGGCCCCGTGCTCGTCCATTGCGCCGGGGGCAAGGATCGCACGGGTTTTCTCGTCGCGTTGACCCACCATATGCTGGGCGTCGCGCGCGAAGACATTGCGGAAAATTTCCTTGCCACAAACGAAGATGTCTGGAGAGACGAGCTGGTGTGCGAGATCATGCACAACGCGCTCGCCAAAGCCGGCAAGCCGGTATCGTTCGAAGCCGTGAAGAAAAGCCTTCTGGTAGAGATGTCTTTTCTCGACGCCGCATTCGACGCCATAACGCAACGCTGCGGTTCTCTGGACCGGTATCTGGAGGATGAGATCGGGGTGGATCGGCAAATGCGCATCGCCGTCGAACATTGCCTTCTGATATAGGGTCGGAATGAAGGTTTGCTGTCCTGCTTTTCCAATTGAAGGCGGCTGCGTCTGCGGCGCGATCCGTTATCGCCTCAACGCGGCTCCGCTCTCGCTCTACGCCTGTCATTGCAAACGCTGCCAAAGCTATTCCGGCGGCGCCTATTCCATGTCGATGCCCGCGCTGCGCAAGGATTTCGAAATCCTGCAAGGCGTGGCCACCGAATACAACGAACCCGCCGATTCCGGCCGCACGCTCGCCGTCTTCTTCTGCGCGAAATGCGGCACCCGCGTCTGGCACGCGCCCGCCCATTCGCCCGACCAGATCAACATCAAGCCCGGCACGCTGGACGACACATCCTGGATCGCGCCCGTGGCCCATCTGTGGACCAGCCGCATGCAACCCGGCACGCGGCTCGAAGACGATGCCGTGTGCATCGAAGGCCAGCCGGCTTCGCGCGAACCGCTCTACGAGGCGTGGGCGAAAGCGACGCGATAGCCAAAACTGTCACCATGGCCGGGCTTGACCCGGCCACCCAGCTGCGGCGTGTCCACGCCGCAAATGACCTATGCATCCACATCCCAAGACTTTAATGCGCCCGCAGACGCGGTCGCGCTGGGTGGCCGGGTCAAGCCCGGCCATGGTGGTTGTGGGGCAAGTTATCGAACACCTCGAATCCCAAGGTATACTTGCAGCCAGATCGCGGCCCGGCCCGCGCTCCGAACCCCGCGAGGGGGAGGGGGGTATGCCAAAACCGAAAAACGAATAATTGAAATAACCCAATGAAATCAAACCCCGGAACTTTCTGAATGCACCTCGGCACCCCGCTCACCCCGCAAGCCACCCGCGTCATGCTGCTGGGCTCGGGCGAGCTCGGCAAGGAAGTGGTGATCGAGCTTCAGCGCCTCGGCGTGGAGACCATCGCGGTGGATCGCTATGCCGATGCGCCCGCCCAGCAGCTCGCCCACCGCGCCCATGTGATCGACATGACCGATGCGCGCGCCTTGCGCGCGCTGGTCGAGCGGGAGCGTCCGCATCTGATCGTGCCCGAGATCGAGGCCATCGCCACCGATGAGCTGGTCCGCATCGAGGAAGCGGGAATCGCACGGGTCATCCCCACCGCCTTTGCCGCCCACACCACGATGAACCGTGAGCGCATCCGCCGCCTGGCCGCCGAAGACCTGAAGCTGCCGGTTTCGCCTTATGCCTTCGCTGCCTCGCTGGCGGAATTGCAGGCCGCCATCGATGGCGGCATCGGCTATCCCTGCTTCGTGAAGCCGGTGATGTCCTCCTCCGGCAAGGGGCAAACCCGCCTCAAAGGCCACGCCGATGTCGCCAGGGCGTGGGAAAAGGCGCTCTCGGCGGGCCGGGTCCGCGAGGCCCGCGTGATTGTCGAAGGCGAGATCGCCTTCGATTTCGAGATCACCCTGCTCACCGTGCGGGCTGCTTCCGGCACCCATTTCTGCGAACCCATCGGCCATCTCCAGGCCGAGGGGGATTACATCGAATCCTGGCAGCCCCAGCCCATGACCCCGGCGGCGCTTGCCAAATCCCGAGAGATGGCGGCGAAAGTCACCCAAGCCCTTGGCGGATGGGGCGTTTTCGGGGTGGAGCTGTTCGTGAAGGGCGATGAGGTGTGGTTCTCCGAGGTCAGCCCGCGCCCCCACGATACGGGCCTCGTCACCATCGCCAGCCAGCACCAGAGCGAGTTCGCGCTCCATGCCCGCGCCATCCTCGGCCTGCCGGTTTCGACTGAGCTCAAATCGCCCGGCGCCTCGGCGGTGATCTATGGCGGGACGGATGCGCGCGGCATCGCGTTCGAGGGGGTGGACGAAGCCCTTGCTGTTCCGGGTACGGAGCTTCGCCTGTTCGGCAAGCCCGAATCCTATCTGAAACGTCGCATGGGTGTGGTCGCCGCCAGAGGGATCACGGTCGAAGAGGCCCGCAGCCGGGCCCGCCAATCTGCCGCGTTGATCCGGCCGGTGCGTCCCGTATAGAGCCTGTCCGCAGGTGAGGCGGCGCTATTGCGCGCCCCACGAAAATCAGCGTAAAAACGCGAGACTGAAACGGAAAACGGTTGTATTTACGCGACCTTAAGACCGTTTCTTTACGTTGAATGAACCGTAGCTTTCCGTGAGAACGATGAAATTTGGAACCTGCAAAGCGAACGCGACGAGCGGAATTTCCGCCGCCGTTTGCGCGCGCGTTCCGGTGTGTTCTCCCGGTTCCTCGCTTCGCACGCTTCTCCTCCTTAGTTGCCCCTGACGCTGCGTGCCGCTGTGCGCGGGCCGGTCGTTAGGGGACATGACAAAGGAGAGATCGAAGCCGCCCGAGCGGCGTACGGAAGGAATGAAAAGCTATGACCGACGCGAACAGAGTTAGAATTTTCGACACCACCCTGCGGGACGGCGAACAATCGCCCGGTGCCGCGATGACGCTCGAAGAAAAAATCGAAATCGCGGAATTTCTCGATGCGATGGGTGTCGACATCATCGAAGCAGGTTTCCCGATTTCCTCGAGCGGAGATTTCGAAGCCGTCAACCAGATCGCAACCCGCACGAAGAACGCCGCGATCTGCGGATTGGCGCGTGCAGGCTTCAAGGATATCGATACGGCAGGCGAAGCGCTGAAGCCGGCGAAGCGCTTCCGCATCCACACCTTCATCTCCACAAGCCCTGTCCACATGAAGCACAAGCTTCAGATGGGCCCGAACGCCGTGCTCGATGCGGTCGGCGCCTCAGTGGCGCGCGCCCGCAACCTGACCGACGATGTGCAGTGGAGCGCCGAAGACGCAACGCGCACAGAGCCCGATTTCCTCTGCCAATGCGTGGATCTGGCGATCCGCTCCGGCGCCACAACGATCAATATCCCCGACACCGTGGGCTACACCACGCCGCAGGAATATGTGGCGTTGCTCCAGATGCTGCGCAATCGCGTGCCCGATGCCGATAAGGTGATCTTCTCCACCCATTGCCACAACGACCTTGGCCTGGCGGTGGCGAACTCGCTGGCAGGCATCATCGGCGGTGCGCGCCAGGTGGAATGCACGATCAACGGCATCGGCGAACGCGCGGGCAATGCCGCGCTGGAAGAGATCGTGATGGCGCTCAAGGTCCGCAAGGATGCGATGGCCTTCACCACCGGGATCGACACGCGGATGCTGGCGCGCGCCTCCAAGCTCGTGTCCAACGTCACCGGCTTCCCGGTGCAATACAACAAAGCCATCGTCGGCAAGAACGCCTTCAGCCACGAGTCCGGCATCCATCAGGATGGCATGCTGAAGAATGTGGAGACCTACGAGATCATGCGCCCCGAAGATGTGGGTGTGAAAGAGACCTCGCTGGTGCTGGGCAAACTCTCCGGCCGCCATGCCTTCCGCGACAAGCTGGAAGCCATGGGCTACAACCTCGATCCCCCCGCCTTCCAGGAAGCCTTCAAGCGCTTCAAGGAACTCGCCGACAAAAAGAAACATGTCTTCGACGAAGACCTGATCGCGCTGGTCGACGATGAAGTGATGCGCGGCCACGATTCCATTTCGGTGAAGGCTCTTCGGGTCGAAGCAGGTGTCGGCATCGAGCCGAGCGCGGACCTCACGCTCTCCATCGCGGGCAAGGAAGTAAGCACGAAGGCGAGCGGTGATGGCGTGATCGATGCGATCTTCAATGCCATCCGCGCGCTCTATCCCCATCCCGCCACGCTCGAACTGTTCCAGGTCGGCGCGGTGACGGCGGGCACCGACGCGCAGGCAACTGTGAGTGTGCGCCTCGAAGAAAACGGACGAACGGTAACCGGCAAAGGCTCCGATACGGACACCATCGTGGCGGCCGCCTATGCCTATGTGAACGCATTGAACAAACTCTTGGTGAAACGTGAAAAGCAGGCGCCGGAAGCGCTCACCGTAGCAAGATGAACAGGCGCCCCGGCGGCAACGCCGGGGCATTCATCGCGGTTGGGCGAACAGGGCAGGCCACAGAAGGGGCTTAAGGATAGTATGTTCAACAGTCTTCTCGGCGTTCTGTCGAGCGACATGGCAATCGATCTGGGCACGGCAAACACGCTGGTCTATGTGAGAGGCCGGGGCATCGTGCTCAACGAACCTTCGGTTGTCGCCATGATGAGCAAGGGCGGCAAGAAGCAGGTCCGCGCGGTGGGCAACGATGCCAAGATGATGCTGGGCCGCACGCCCGGGAACATCGAGGCGATCCGCCCGATGCGCGATGGCGTCATCGCCGATTTCGAAATCGCCGAAGAGATGATCAAGCACTTCATCCGCAAGGTGCACAATCGCCGCTCCTTCGCGAACCCGATGATTATCGTCTGCGTGCCGTCGGGCTCCACCGCCGTCGAGCGCCGCGCGATTCAGGAATCCGCGCTTTCTGCCGGCGCGCGCCGCGTCTATCTGATCGAAGAACCAATGGCCGCTGCCATCGGTGCAGGCCTTCCGGTTTCCGAACCCACCGGCTCCATGATCGTCGATATCGGCGGCGGCACGACCGAAGTGGCCGTGCTCTCGCTTGGCGGCATCGTCTATTCGCGTTCGGTTCGCGTCGGCGGCGACAAGATGGATGAAGCGATCATCGCCTATATCCGCCGTAACCTTAACCTGCTGATCGGCGAATCCAGCGCCGAACGCATCAAGAAGGACATCGGCTCGGCCTGCGCGCCCGATATGGGCGCGGGCAAGTCGCTCGAGATCAAGGGCCGCGATCTTCTGAACGGCGTGCCGAAGGAAATCACCATCACCGAACGCCAGATCGCCGAAGCGCTTGGCGAGCCCGTGGGTGCGATTGTCGAAGCCGTGAAAGTGGCGCTCGAGGCAACCCCGCCCGAACTCGCCGCCGACATCGTGGACAAGGGCATCGTGCTCACCGGTGGCGGTTCGCTGCTCGCCAATCTCGATCGCGTGTTGCGCGATGCCACGGGCCTTCCCGTCAGCATCGCCGATGATCCGCTCTCCTGCGTGGCGCTGGGCACCGGCCGTGTTCTGGAGAATTCGAAAGGCATGCGCCACATCCTGTCGACGGCCTTCTAGGGATAACGTCAAATGCCGAACGGGCTTTGGAGAAACGCACGGCTAAGGGGCGACAATCGCGTCCCCCTGGCCGCGTTCGCGCTCCTTGGCCTTTTGCTGCTGATGTTGAGCCGCGCGCAGATCAATGTCTTCGATCATGCGCGCGCCCAGATCAGCGATGTGACCTCGCCGCTGCTGGCGAAGATCGAAACGCCGTTCGATGGCTTCAATCGCTGGGTTGCCAACGTCACCGGCATCTTCAACGTTTACAGCGAAAATCTCCGCCTGAAGGATGAGAACGCGCGCCTGCGCCAGTGGCAGGGTGCCGCCATCCTCCTGCAAGGCCGCGTGGAGAATTACGAACGCCTGCTGCGTGCCGTCCCGCGCCGCGAAACCTCGTCGGTGCTGGCCCATGTCATCGGCCGCAGCGGCCGTCCCTATCTGCAAACGATGATCCTCGATGCCGGCAAGGCCGAAGGCGTGCGCCCCGGCGAGGCCGTGCTCGATGCGCGCGGTTTGCTGGGCCGTGTGCTGGTCGCGGGCGATCACACCTCCTGGGTGATCCCGCTGAAGGATCTGAACAGCCGTATCCCCGTCATCATCGCGCCCGGCAATGCGCAAGCCATTCTCGCGGGCAACAACACCGCTAACCCCGGCGTCGAAACGCTGGATCCGCGCGCGCAAGTAAAACCGGGCGACGTTCTTTTCACCTCCGGTGATGGTGGCCTGCTCCCACCGGGTCTGCCCATCGGCACGCTGATCGTGCAATCGGGCCGTTACCGCGTGGCGCTGTTTGCCGATGCCAATTCCGGCACCGATGTCGAAGTGCTCGATTTCAAGGGCATCCCCGAGAAACAGCCCACGCCGTCCGCAACCGATCTTCCGGCAATTCCGGCGGCCCAACCCGCTGCTGCCGCGCCTGTCTCGTCAGTCCCCGCCGTCGTTGACGGCAATGAGTGACTGAAAGAGAGATGGAGCGCGCCAGCGTCATGGTCGGCGGACTCTTTTCGGTCATCGTTCCTTTTGCCTGCGGCGTGCTCGGCGCGTTGCTGGCCAATCTCCCCGTCTCATTCACCTCGGGTCTCCTGCCGCCGCCGCTGTTGGCGCTGATGCCGGTCTATTTCTGGTGCGTGGTGCGCCCGGATCTGATGCCGCCCTGGGCCGCCTTCGCGCTTGGCCTGTTGCAGGATCTGCTTTCCGGCATGCCGCCCGGCGTATGGGCCGCCTCCTTCATCGCCGCATACGCCATCGTGGATCGTCAGCGCGATAATTTCGCGGGCCTCTCCGGTTGGGCCGCGATCCTCGGGTTCGGCATCGCGGCACTTGTCGCCAACACCTGCGCGTATTTCCTCGTTGCGTTTTATTTCCGCCAGTTCCCGCCGATCACGCCTGTGCTGGGCGTGCTCCTTGTCACCGTGGTGCTCTATATGCCCGGCGTGCTTGTGCTGGGCATCCTTCACCGCCGCCTCGTCGGCTCGGCAAGGACCCATCTCTGATGCCGGTGTTCGATCGCAAGGACAAAAGCCGCTACGCGACCTTCTCGCGCCGCACGCTGATGGCCGCGGGCGGAATGACGGGCGTGTTCGCGCTGCTCGCCGGCCGCCTCTATCAACTTCAGATCCTCGATTTCGAGGATTTCATGACGCAGGCCGAAGACAACCGCATCAACGAGCGCCTCATCACGCCCGCGCGCGGCCGCATCATAGATCGCTTCGGTGTCGAACTCGCCAACGACCGGCGCAACTACCGCGTTCTGCTGGTGCCCGAACAGGCAGCAGGCGGCGCGAAAGCCTCTATCGAAGCTGTCGCCCGTTTCGTGCCGCTCACCGATCACCAGCGCGAGAAGGTTCTGCGCGATGTCGCCGAAAACAAACCTTTCGCCCCCGTGGTGGTGGCCGAGAACCTGAGCTGGGATGATTTCGCCCGGATAAATCTCAACCTGCCTTATCTCTCCGGCATACAGCCCGATGTCGGCGAGACCCGCTCCTATCCGTTCGGCGGAGAGTTCGCCCATGTTCTGGGCTATGTCGCAGCCGTCAGCCCCGCCGACAAGAAAGACGATACCGATCCGCTCCTTTCGCTGCCGGGTTTCCGCATCGGCAAACGCGGCATCGAGAAAGAGTTCGATGAACAGATCCGTGGCACGCCCGGCGTCAGCCGCGTGGAGGTCAACGCCCATGGCCGCGTCATCCGCGAATTGAGCCGCGAACCCGCGACACCGGGGCAGGATATCTATCTCACCATCGACCGCGAATTGCAGCATTTCGTCAGCGAGCGCCTCGGCACCGAAAGCGCGGCCTGCGTGGTGATGGATGTGCAGAACGGCGATGTGCTGGCGCTCGAATCCTCGCCCGGCTACGACCCCAATCTGTTCAACGTCGGCATCTCGAATGCGCAGTGGCACGATCTGACGACCAACGATCATTCCCCCCTGATGAACAAGGCGATGTCCGGCGTCTATCCGCCGGGCTCCACCTTCAAAACCGCCGTCGCGGCCGCCGCCGTCGATGCCGGCATCGCCGTTCCCGGCTACACCGTTTTCTGTTCGGGAAGCCTCACACTGGGCAATCACGATTTCCATTGCTGGAAACGCGGCGGCCACGGCACGCTCGATCTGCGCGGCGGCATCAAGAATTCCTGCGACGTGTTTTTCTACGAAACCGCGCGCCGCCTCGGCATCGATCGTATAGAAACCGCCGCTCACGCCCTTGGTCTGGGTCAGGTCACCGGCATCGAACTCCCCGGCGAACGTGGCGGTTCCATACCGGGGCGCGAATGGAAACAGCGCCGCTTCGGCGTGCCGTGGCAGCAGGGCGAAACCCTCGTCACCGCCATCGGCCAGGGCTATGTGCTGGCCACGCCCTTGCAGCTCTGCACCATGACCGCGCGCATCGCGAGCGGCAAAGCGGTGAGCCCGCGTCTGGTGCATAGCATCGGCGCCCAGCGCCGCCCCATTCCGCCCGCGCCGCCGCTGCCGTTCTCCGAAGATGCGCTCGCCGCCGTGCGCGCAGGCATGGATGCCACCGCCAACGAACCCGGCGGCACTGCCTATGCGTGGCGCATCACCGAACCCGGCTTCGAAATGGCGGGCAAGACGGGCACCGCGCAGGTTCGCGTCATCACGCGCGAGGAACGCGCCCATGGTGTCGCCAAGAATGAAAACCTGCCGTGGAAATTGCGCGACCACGCGCTCTACATCGCCTTTGCGCCCGTGGTGAACCCGCGTTATGCCTGCGCCATCATCGTCGAGCATGGCGCGGTCGTTGCCCATCCGCAGGTACAGATCACCCGCGATGTGCTGTTGTTCGCGCAGAAGCGCAACATCGCGGGCCTGCCCACAGCCTTTCCCGCGACGTCGGCCCAAACCAGACAGCTCGAGCGAGGGTAGGGCGATGAACACAACGCTCACGATTTCTGCCCGCCGCCCGCTGACCGTTGGCGAAAAGCTGCTGGAAATAAACTGGGGCTTCCTCCTTCTTGTCACGATCATCGCGTGCGCGGGCTTTGCGATGCTCTATTCCATCGCGGGCAGCAGCTTCTCGCCATGGGCGGGCGCGCAGATACTGCGCTTCGCCGTCGGTCTGGTGATCCTGATTGTGGTCGCGCTTGTCGATATCCGTGTCTGGATGGGTCTTGCCTATCCGGCCTATGCCATCGCGTTACTGCTTCTGATCGCGGTGGAATCCGTGGGCCATGTGGGTCTGGGCGCGCAGCGCTGGATCGCGCTCGGCCCGCTGCAGATTCAGCCTTCCGAGATGATGAAGATCACGCTGGTGCTCGCGCTCGCGCGCTATCTCCACGGTTCCACGGTGGAGGATGTTTCCCATCCGCTGAAGCTCATCGTGCCGCTGGCAATGATCGCAATCCCCGCGGCCCTGGTGCTGCATCAGCCCAATCTCGGCACCGCCACCATCCTGGTGCTCGATGGCTGCGCGCTGCTGTTCCTCGCGGGGCTCTCCTGGTGGTGGATATTGCCCACGGTGGGCGGCGCGGCCGCAGCCGTCCCCGTCGTCTGGCAGTTTCTGCACGATTATCAGAAGCGCCGCGTGATGACCTTCCTGCACCCGCAGGACGATGCGCTGGGCGCGGGCTGGAACATCACCCAGGCCAAGATCGCTATCGGCTCGGGCGGCTTCAGCGGCAAGGGCTTCCTCGAAGGCACGCAGAGCCGCCTGAACTTTCTTCCCGAAAAGGAGACCGACTTCATCTTCACCACCCTGGGCGAGGAATTCGGCTTCGTCGGCAGCATCGGCCTGCTGTTCCTGTTCGGCGCGGTGATCTTCTATGGCATCCGCATCGCCATGGCCTCACGCAGCCAGTTTGGCCGCCTGGTGGCGATGGGCGTGACGCTCAATTTCTTCTTCTACATCATGATAAACGGCCTGATGGTGATGGGCCTGATCCCGGTCGTGGGCATCCCCATGCCGCTGGTCTCCTATGGCGGCAGCGCCATGCTGACCGTGATGTTCGGGTTCGGCCTGCTGATGAGCGTCCACGTCCACCGCCAGGTTGAAATTCCCCAGCGCTCCAGCGGGATCATTTGATTTTATTCACAAAAACTGGGGTTTTTGTTCGCAATCTATGCGCCGTAAACTGTAAACGCTGGTTTCACTTGGGCCGGGCATTTGCTCCCGTTATCCTAGAAATAGGCGCTTTGGAACATTTGGCACGAATTATGCTTTTGGTTGAACAAGTTGGGTAAGGCGCGAGAGCAATCGCAAACATGCGGCCATCGCGTTCTATGATAAGAAAAGGAACTGGTTCTATGATGCGTAATTGGCTTACCACTGCCGTGTTCGGTGGCCTCGTGGCTGCAGCGGCCCTCTCGACCCCGGCGCTTGCTGGTCCGACCTACACGTTCACCACCAGCGTGGGAACGCAGCCCTCCAATGTTGGCACCATTACCCTGACACAGGACGGCGCCAATTCTGTCCTCGTGGATGCGGAACTGGCTGCGGGCTACGGCTTCCTGAATACGGGCGGCCCTCATACGCCGTTTGCTTTCAATCTTTCGGGCTCCGGAACGCTGAGTATCGCTTTCACCTCACCGGCGAGCGGAACTTACGCTGACGGTACCTTCAGTCTGAACACTGCCGGTGGCAGCAACAACCCCTATGGCGCGTTCACTGTCGCGATCGACAACACCGCGGGCCTTGGCTCGGGGAATGCCTATTATGGCTCCCTGGTGTTCAAGCTGACGCGCACGGGCGGCCTCGATACCAATGATTTCATACAGAACGGCGGCGGCTTCTATTTCTCGGCCGATCTCACCGATGGTCAAAACACAGGTGCGCAGGCCTGGGGAGTCCGCACTGGGCGCGGTGTGCCCGAGCCTCTGACCCTGTCGCTGTTCGGCGCAGGCCTTGCCGGCGTGGCCGCTATGCGTCGCCGCAAGAAGACGGCCTGAGCGTTCAATCTCCGCATTCAAGCGAAAACGGCGCCTTCGGGCGCCGTTTTTGTTTGTGCCTCCTTTGCCGGTTCACTGGCAGGTTGAAGCGGCCCCGAAGGCGCTAGATCCAAATTCTCCCAAACAAGGAAAATGCGTTGCCAGCCGGGGCCATAAGGCAAAAAGCTGGGGACAACCAAACTGCCTCACCGCTTCACCAGCCCCTTTCTGGACACCCCAAAACCCCTCTGCTATAGGCCCCGCCCTCGGGTACCGCGGTGCCCGTGCGGGTGATTAGCTCAGGTGGTAGAGCAGCTGACTCTTAATCAGCGGGTCGAAGGTTCGAGTCCTTCATCACCCACCATTTTTCAGTAGGTTGGCGCGCATTTCGAACCGGGCCCCGCCGAGGCTTCGCGTCCGAACGAATGCCCGCACTATTCTTCGGAGAGCCCGCGTAATCTCTCGTCTTTGGCCGGGCCAGCTATGAATATGTGAACGCGGCGTCGTCCAGGTCGATGGCGGGGATTTCGCTTTTTTCTTTCCAGTAGTCCTGCGTGTGTTGCCATTCGGGTTTGTTGCCCCGCTTGGGCAACAGGTGCATGCCACGCATCAAATAGCCGGGATTGAAATTGCCCGGATCGATCCAGGGCAGGATCGGCATGTCGTTGTCTTCGGGACGAAGCTTGACCTCGACTTTTCGGGCGCCCTTCGCGGTCATGTGATTGAGAAGCCGGCAAACGAAATCGCCGAGCAGGTCCACGCGCAAGGTCCAGCTGGCGCGGAAATAACCGAAGATCCAAACCATATTGGGAACGCCGGTGAACATCATCCCGCGATAGGTGACGGTTCTGGAGAAATCGACCGCCTCGCCATCGACGGAGAACGCAATGTCGCCCAGGACACTTAGGTTGAAGCCGGTCGCGGTGACGATGATATCGGCTTCCAATTCCTTGCCCGACCGAAGCAGAATTCCTTTTTCGGTGAAGCTTTCAATCTCGTCCGTGACGACGGTGGCCTTTCCCGACGCGATGCCTTTGAACAAATCGCCGTCCGGCACAAAGGCGACGCGCTGCTGCCAGGGGCGGTATTTTGGCGTGAAATGGGTTTTGATATCGTAATCGGGGCCCAGATAGGCGCGAACGCCCGCCAGCAATTCCTCTTTTACTGCTTCGGGCTCTTCGATCGATCTGCGCGTGAATTCGCTCTGGTCGCGCAGGATGGAGCGCCGGGCGATCTCATGTATCCAGTCTTCCTGTATTTCGAGATTGCGCAATGTGTCGGCCATGAGGTTTTCGTTGCGCGCGGGGATGAAATAGGTCGGTGAGCGCTGTAGCAATGTGACGTGCTTGCAGTCGCCCGCAATGGACGGAATGAGGGTTGCAGCCGTCGCGCCTGATCCGATCACGATAACATTCTTGTTTTTGTAATCCAGATCTTCCGGCCAGGTTTGAGGATGGACAATCGTTCCCTTGAACTTGTCCATGCCCTTCCATTGCGGCGTGTAGCCTTCGGCATGGCGGTAGTAGCCTTGACACATCCAGAGGAAGTTCGCTGTGAAGCGCAGCGGCTCGCCGGTATCGGTGCGGATGGCTTCGATGGACCAACGATTTTCGCCGCTCGACCACGACGCCGAGATAATCTTGTGTTTGTAGCGGATGTGCTTGCCGAGATCGTTCTCGTCGATCACTTCGCCCATATATTTCAGGATTTCGTCGGCGGTGGCGATGGGCGCGCCGACCCAGGGTTTGAAGCGATAGCCGAAGGTATAGAGGTCGCTGTCGGAGCGGATGCCGGGGTAGCGATGCATGTGCCAGGTGCCGCCGAAGCTTTCCAGCCCCTCAAGCACGACAAAGCTCTTTTCCGGGCATTGGTTCGAGAGGTGGTAAGCCGCACCAATGCCGGAAATGCCCGCGCCCACAATCAGAACGTCGAAATTTTCCGTTTTTGCTTTGGGTGCTGGCCGTTCAAGCGTTGCGGCAGACGACATGGGAAATCCTCCGACAATTCATCATAGTCTGGGGGCCTGCCGAACCGCCATGTTGATCGAGATCAACAATGAGGCCGGGCGGGGCTTTTGTCTCAGCTCCGGTCCTGTTCATCCTCCAACAGGATGCGTTCCGCGGCGCCTTTCAGATCGTCATATTGGCCGCTGTTGAGCGACCATAGCAGAACGGCGAGAGCGCCAAGCCCGATTGTCAGCGCAGCGCAAAGGATAAAGGCGATCCCGTTCATGCGCGCCTGCCTATGGCCAGGCGCAAGGCATTGAGCGTCACGATCAGGGAGGATCCGGCCATCAAGGCCGCCGCTATCAGCGGAGTTACCAGGCCCAGCATGGCCAATGGAATGGCCGCCACGTTGTAAACCGCGGCGAAGGCGAAGTTCTGCAGAACGAGCCTATGGGCTTTGCGCGCAACGTCCACAGCCTCGACGATGGGCATCAGGCTGTCGCCGCGCAACACCATGTCGGCCGCGAGCTGGCTCACATCCGCGGCCGTGCCGGGCGCAATCGAAACATGGGCGAGCGCCAGTGCACCGGTGTCGTTCAGGCCGTCGCCGACCATGAGAACGTGGTAACCGCGTTTGCGCAAAGCCTCCATATGGGCGGCTTTGCGCTTCGGGTCGACGCCGGACCGCCAGCTCACAATCCCGGCCTGCGCCGCGAGCTCGGCAGCGGGTGCCTCGCGGTCGCCCGTCAGCATCTCGACGCTGATGCCGCGTTGCTCAAGCGCTGAAAGCATGGCCGCGGTGTCGGGGCGAACCCGGTCACGGAAGCGGAATTGCACGGGTGCGGCGTCTCCCGAGCGGAACCAGAGCTCGCTTCCTTGCGCCCCGCTTATTGCGCCACACCACGCCGCATGCCCCAGGCGGGTAGGGCGCCCATTCAAATTGGCTTCAAGTCCGCAACCGGCCGTTTCGAAGACATCCGATGCAACCGGACCGGGGCCCGCGGCTTTTGCGAGCGCGCGCGCCAGTGGGTGGCGGCTTGCGCGCGCCAATTGCGCGGCTTGTTCAAGCACTGCCGGCGCAATGCCCGCCGCGCCGAGCAATTCCGGTTCGCCAAATGTCAGCGTTCCAGTCTTGTCGAATATTGCCTTGTCGATTTCTGCAAGGCGTTCAAGCGTATCGCCAGATTTTACCAGCACGCCGCGTTCGAACAATCGCCCGGTCGCAACGATCTGAACGGCGGGCACAGCCAGCCCAAGCGCGCAAGGGCAGGTGATGATCAGAACCGTGATCGCGTTGGTGATCGAATTGGCGATGCCCGCGCCGGAAAGCCACCAGACCGCGAACACAAGCAACGCCATGCTGGTGACAAACGGAACATACGCGCGCGCCGCGCGATCGGCGAGGCGAACATAGCGGCTTCGGGACTGTTGGCCTGCTTCCAGTAACCGCGCGAGATCTGCAACAAGGGAATCTTCCACCCGCGCCGTCACGCGCAGGGAAACGGGATTTCCCACGATGATCGATCCCGCATGCAGAACCGCGCCGGATTTCACGACAATTGGTGTGGTCTCGCCGGTCACCAGGGAAATGTCTGCTTCGGTCTGGCCGTTTTCCAGCATGCCGTTGACCGGCGCGCGCTCGCCGCTTGCCAGCATGATACGATCGCCCGGCACCAGTTCACGCGCCGCGATGGTTTCGAGGTTGCCGTCCTCCCTGAAACGCCGCGCCAATGCCGATTGCAAAGCAATGAGATGCTGGGCCGCGCCGCGCGCGCGTTCGCGCAATAGATAATCCAGATAGCGGCCGATCAGCAGCAGGAACGCCAGCATGACGGCGGCATCGAAATAGATATAGGCGCCGTGCTGAATGGTTTGGAAGAGGCTTAGCCCCAGCGAAAGCAGAATGGCCGCGCTGATCGGCACGTCCATATTGGTATGGCCGCCTTTGAGAACGCGCAGCGCCGAGCGGAAGAAGGGAAGGCTGGCATAGAGCGTGATGGGAATGGCAACCGCGGCGGCGAGCCAGAAAAAAATATTGCGCGTCTCCGCGCTCATATCGCTGCCGCCGTACCAGAGACGATCATACCAGATGCCGTCTGTGAGGCCGACGACGAAGACCGAGCCGAACCCGGCAAGCGCGAGACAGCGCAGCAGAAACTTGCCTTCGCTTCGATCGGCAGTGATGACCGCGCCGGCGTCAAAGGGTTGCGCCGCATAGCCAAGCGCGCGGACACGATCGAGAACGGCGGTGGGGTTTGCCTTGCTGCCGCGCCAGGCGACAACGAGCTTGCCTGTCGAAAGATTGAGGCGAGCATTTTCCACATTGTCGAGCGCGCCGACGCCGGATTCGATCTTGGCAATGCAATTGGCGCAGCGCGCGCCGCTCACGGCCGCTTCAAATTCCGCGGTGCCGTTTTCCTTGCGCCGAATGAAGCGGCTCAGATCGGACGTTGCGCCCGCTTCCGCAAAAGAAGTCAGGGAATCCATAGCCGCCGACTGGTCTCGAATGGCTGTTTGGTTTCGCTCGCCGAAACCATGATGTCCCATTCGCCTGCGGTCACCGGTGGAATATCGGCCTGATATTCCCCCGGGCGTGTCTCGGTGAAATTGAAGGTCCGGTCGCGGTTCTCGTCCGCCGGATGGCGCATTTCGCCATGGAGCGGAAGATGGGCCTGAAGACCGCCCTGTTTGTTCTTCACAGTGACGGATACGCGAACAACGCCCGATGGCAGGCGGGCAGCGCCGATGAAAGCATGCCAGCCAAGCTTCTCCTGCTCTTCTTTGAGGGCAAGTGTCCGATTGTATTCGACGCCCTGGAGATAAGGCTTTTGCTCGTCTTCGCCGCTGAATGTCGTAACGGAGAGCATGATAAAATAGACATTCACGGCAATAACGAGCGCGAAAAGCCCTATGAGCCAGGCAAGAACCCCGCGCCCCGTGAGTTGAGCGTTCATTTGCCGCCTCGCGCTGCGAAGATCGTGTTTACCGCGCGTGTCTCAGAATGTGCGGCATCGCTCAGTGCAAAGGTGATCGGCTGCTCACCCGCCTTCACATCCTGTGCGGAGATGGTGACCAATACCCGGACGGAGCGCACTTTGTCGGCCCCCACAGACAATTTCACCGGCAGCGAAACCTTGCCAAGGCCGATGACGTTCACTGCGGAAGAACGAACATCCTCAACGGAGAGATAGAAATCGCGCTCACGGGTCGATCGGTTCATGAGCTTGAGCGTGTAAGCATTGCGTACGTCGCCATTGGACAGCGTGACGTAGTTGGGATTGCGATCGCGCAGAACATCGAGATCGATGGTCCGGCGCGTGACGAAGCCGAGCAACATGATGGATGCGACGATAGCGAGAACGACCGCGTAGAGGACGGTCCGCGGGCGCACGAAGCGAAACCGCGCTTTGTCGCCTTTCAGCCTGCGCGTTACGTTGGCGTCGGTGTCATAGGCGATCAGGCCCTTGGGAAGGCCGATGCGCGCCATCACGTCATCACAGGCATCGATGCACAAGCCGCAATTGATGCATTCAAGCTGTGCGCCGTCGCGAATATCGATGCCCATGGGGCAGGCGGCTACGCATTGGTTGCAATCGATGCAGGCTCCGCGTCCCTCCCAGCTTTCGCTTTTTTTATGGGGCCCGCGCGGTTCGCCGCGATCCACGCGATAGGTAACGGCGAGGGCTTCATTATCGGTCATCGCGCCCTGAATGCGCGGCCAGGGGCACATATAGGTGCAAACCTGTTCGCGCATCATGCCGCCAAGCGAATAGGTGGTGAAGGCGAGGGCGCCAATGGCGCCATAAATAACAGCAGGCGCCGACAATGTGAACAGCTGGTGCATAAGGGTCGGCGCGTCGGTGAAATAGAAAACCCACGCACCGCCGGTCGCCACTGCGATCAGAAGCCAGATGGCGTGCTTCGAGACGCGCTTGGTGACTTTCTGCACCGACCATGGAGCCGCCGCCAGCCTTATGCGGGCGCTGCGATCGCCCTCGATCAGATTTTCGACATAGATAAAGAGATCGGTCCACACCGTCTGTGGGCAGGCATAGCCACACCAGAGGCGCCCGAAAAGCGCCGTGATCAGGAACAGGGAGACAGCCGCCATAATCAGCAGGCCGGTGATGTAATAAACTTCCTGCGGCCAAATCTCGATGAAGAAGAAATAGAAGCGCTGATGTGCCAGATCCACCAGCACGGCCTGATGCGGTGCGAAGGGGCCGCGATCCCAGCGAATCCACGGCACCACGTAGTAGATGCCCAATGTGATCGCCATCACGGCCCACTTGATCTTGCGGAACTCGCCGTGAACCAGCTTGGGATATATCGGAACACGGGCTTTGTAGAATTTGCGGTTGATCGCGCTGTTGCTGGCTAGCGCGTCGGACTTCGCAACGCCTTCCGCGGCCATCGCGGGCTGCGACTGGCCGCCGTTCACTGTGAATGTAACGCGCGCACTCATGGACGCGACCTATTCTCCGCCGCCGAGGCTGTGGACGTAAACCGCGAGAGACTTGATCGTCTCCGGCGACAAGCGGCCCGCCCATGTCGGCATCACGCCGCCATGGCCGTTCCAGATCTGATCCTGAATGTCCGCGCGGGTGGGCCCATAGAGCCATTCGTTGTCGGTCAGGTTGGGTGCGCCGAACTCGCGGCTGCCTTTGCCGTTTGCGCCATGGCAGGCGGCGCAATTGTCCGCAAACAGTTTTGCGGCCCGCTTGACGGATGCCCCATTCGCCGGCCGGCCGGAAAGATGCACAACGTATTCGGTGAGATCGTCGACTTCGCTTTCCTTGAGGATTGTATCCCTTCCAAACGCCGGCATTTGCGACTGGCGAGTGTCCGTGCTGGTCGAGCGGACACCGACCGTGATCGTATGCTGGATGTCTTTCAGCGTTCCGCCCCACAGCCAGACGTCGTCGTTCAGATTGGGATAGCCATGTGCGCCTTGCGCACCGGAGCCATGGCAGGGTGCACAATTGTCGCCGAATACGGCCTTGCCCTCAGCGAGCGCGAATTGCTGCAAGTCCGGGTTGGATTGGATTTGTTGAAGGCTGGCGTTCTTGAGTTCCTGCGCCTTCACCCGGCGCGCATCCTGCAGCGCGTGGACGTTGGCCATCACCTCTTCGCGTTGGGAGTGTTTGAGCAATCCATGCGTATAGCCATGGATGGTCGGCCATGCCGGCATCAATATCCAATAGCCGATTGCCCAAACGATCGAGGCATAGAGTATCCCCAGCCACCAGCGCGGTAGCGGGGTATTGAGTTCTTTGATGCCATCCCATTCGTGACCGGTGGTTTCGGTCCCCGAGACATGGTCGATATCCTTGTGTTCATCCGACATCAAATGTCCCCGTCTTCAAGGGGAATGCGCGCGGCCTCGCGGAAGCGGGGCTGATTGGATGGCCATAACGCGTAAACGAGGACCACAACGAACATGGCGGTGAAATAGACAGCTCCCCAGCTTTGCGCGAAGGCGAGCACGTCTTCATAGGCCCAGGGCTCCACCTCTACCTCCGGTTCTCAGGCGCGTCGGCCTTGTAGGTCTTGAAATCCACCAGCGTTCCCAACATCTGCAGGTACGCGATCAATGCGTCGGCCTCGGTGATTTCCTTGGGATTGCCGTCGAAATCACGTGACTGTGCTTTTGGATAGCGCTTCTTCAGGGCATCGACGCCATCGTCATCCGGATTCGCCTGCGCCTCGAGATCGCGCTTGGCGTTGGCGATCTCCTCTTCCGTGTAAGGCACGCCAACGGCCTTGTTGGTTCTCAGTTGCGCTTCGATGTCGCGATAGTCGAGCGGCGTCAGCGCCAGAAACCTGTAAGGCGGCATCACCGATTCCGGCACGACGGATCGCGGATCTGCGAGATGGGCGCGCTGCCATTCGTCGGAATATTTCCCGCCAACGCGCGCAAGGTCGGGGCCGGTGCGTTCCGATCCCCACTGAAAGGGGTGGTCGTACATGCTTTCGGCGGCCAGGCTGTAATGGCCATAGCGCTCCACCTCGTCACGCAGCGACCGGATCATCTGGCTGTGGCAAACATAGCAACCCTCGCGGACATAGATGTCGCGGCCCTCGAGTTCCAGCGGCGTATAGGGCCGCATGCCGCTTACCTTTTCGATCGTGCCGTTCACCCAGAACAGAGGCGCTATCTCCACCGCTCCGCCAATTGCGACCACCAGGAGGATACCGATCAGAAGCAGGATGGAATTGCGTTCGAACACTTCGTGTTTCACAGCGCGGCCTCCGTGGCGAGCGCCGGCCGAATGGCGGTGTCTGTTTCCGGGGCGCTATAAACGGTGCGCCAAAGATTATAGGCCATGATCACCGCGCCGGAGAGATAGAGCAGGCCGCCGAGCGCACGAATGATGTAGTAGGGATGCATCGCCTGCACAGTTTCCACGAACGAATATTCGAGGAAGCCGAAATCGTTATAGGCGCGCCACATCAAGCCCTGCATGATGCCCGCCACCCACATCGACGTGATGTAGAGCACGATGCCAAGCGTCGAAATCCAGAAGTGCCATTCGACGAGCGCGTTCGAATAGAGCGTCTTCTTTTTCCACAGCCACGGAACCAGGCAGTAAAGAGCGCCAAAACTCACATACCCCACCCAGCCGAGCGCACCGGAATGTACGTGGCCGATAGTCCAGTTGGTGTAATGCGAAAGCGCGTTGACGGTTTTCACGCTCATGACCGGGCCTTCGAACGTGCTCATGCCGTAGAAGGCGACAGAGACCACGAGCATGCGCAGCACCGGATCGGTGCGCAGCTTGTCCCACGCGCCGGAGAGCGTCATCAACCCGTTGATCATGCCGCCCCAGGACGGCATCCACAGGATGATGGAAAACGTCATGCCGAGGGTTTGCGTCCATTCGGGCAGCGCCGTGTAGAGAAGATGATGCGGCCCCGCCCATATGTAGATGAAGATCAGGCTCCAGAAATGAACGATCGACAGGCGATAGGAATAGATCGGCCGTTCGGCGCGCTTCGGAATGAAGTAGTACATGATGCCGAGGAAGCCTGCGGTGAGGAAGAAACCCACGGCGTTGTGGCCATACCACCATTGCGTCAGCGCATCCTGCACGCCTGAGAACAGCGAGAAGCTTTTCGTTTCCCAGATTGAAACCGGCAGCGACAGGTTGTTGACGATATGCAACATCGCGATGGTCACGATGAAGGAAAGGTAGAACCAGTTGGCGACGTAAATGTGCGGTTCCTTGCGCTTCCATAGCGTGCCCAGAAACGTGATGAGGTAGCAAACCCAGACAAGCGTCAGCCAGATGTCGGCGTACCATTCCGGTTCGGCATATTCGCGAGATTCCGTGATTCCCAGCAGGTAGCCGGTGCCGGCGAGCACGATGAAGGTGTTGTAGCCCCAGAACACGAACCACGGCATGGATCCGCCAAACAGGCGCGCCTTGGATGTGCGCTGCACCACGTAGAATGAAGTGGCGATCAGCACGTTGCCGCCAAAGGCGAAGATCACCGCCGACGTGTGCAGCGGCCGCATCCGCCCGAAATTTGTCCAGGCCAGGTCGGGGAAGTAAAAGATGCTGGGGAAGGAAAGCTGAAGCGCGATGATAACGCCCACCAGCATGCCCGCGATACCCCAGAACATCGAGGCGATCACACCGGCTTTCACAACATTGTTGGCGTAACCTTCGCGTTCGTCCTGCGGAATGCCGTCCGCATAGGTCACCAGGTACCAGATACCGATGCCGAGCATCGCTGCGGCAAACGTCCAACCCTGAATGATCATTCTCGGATCGGGCGAGCGCGCTGCTTCGAAGATGCCGGCAAAGAACGAGAGCGCGACGACGGCGGGAAACAGCGCCAGATCGAACCGCAATGGCTGCTCAATTGTTTCCTGAGGCATCGTCCGCTTTCCGTTTGGAATTGGTGATCGAGACGTTTTCGGATTTCTCCGCGCGAGATTCGGCTTTGGCCGCCGCGCAATAGGCTGCCCAGCCGCCCGGCGCTGAAGGCGAACTGGCGATCGTTGAATTGGTATTCACCTGGAATCCCCGCATGATTAGGCCATCTTGATCGCAGGGATTGGCGTCAAAGCCTTTGACGTGAATCAATAAAACCAGGCGCCCGTGGGACAAGTCGTCGCTTTCGGGGGCGTCAGGGAATTGGCAAGTATCAGGGGATGCCGATCCCGAACACAGAACAGATATGCCGGGCGCCCAGAATGTCAGGGCCCCTGCTCGAAGACAGAGCGTAGAACAGAACCCCGCCCGCCAGGATCGTCGCGGCAAAGGCGCCGGCAAAGGCCATGCTCAGAAACCGCATCGAAATCGCGCGTTCCGAGGCGGCATCGTTTTCTTCGAGGCGTGCGATATTCGACATTTTGGCGAGCGCACCAATCTGCGCCAGCAAAAGACCGATAAAGGTGCAGCAGATCATCCAGCAACCGCAGCCGATAAGGACGTTGCGCAATGCACCGCCCTCAAAATCTCCGGCAATCCCTAGCGCGACAGGGAACCAGCCATTTGATTTGCGTCAATCGGAAGGCGCGGGATCCGCGGATGTGACAAAATTGATGCGGCGGCAGGGTCAGATTCGGTTTGATTGGGCGATTGTGCCGAGGTGGTAGGCGCTGGGTTTTGGAGTGCGCTGGAAGGTTTTGAGATCCACGGCCACCAGTCCGAAACGTTTGCCGAAGCCCGCAGTCCATTCGAAATTGTCGAGCAGCGACCAATGCATATAGCCGTGCACCGGAATGCCCTGGGCGAGACAACCCCAGAGGCTCGTCAGCGCCTGATCGATGAACGCGATGCGTTGTGAGTCATCGTTTGTGGCGATGCCGTTTTCGGTGACATAGATCGGCTTTCCAATGGTCGCGTGTGCCCAGCGGATCGTGTTGCCCAGCGCTTGCGGATAGAACTCATAGCCGGCGTCGGTGACTTGCGCGCCCGCGGGCGGTGGGATGATTCCGTTCGCATCGACGAGAAAGCGCGTATAGGCCTGCACGCCCACGAAGTCGGCATGTGTGCGCGCAACATCCGGCCATTCGCCGTAAAGCTGTTTGCGACAGGCATCCGCGATGGAATCCGGCCCCACGGGTTGAATATCCTGTGTGGTGAGCGTGAGGCCCACCGGAAGATCGGGCCTGGCGGCTTTTATGGCGTCATAGGCTTTTCGGTGCGCGGATTGCAGCAGGGGCGTGGCGACCGCAGGGTCGGCGAAGGCCAAAGAAGAGAATTTTGGCGAGCCGCTTGCTCTGGCGGCGGCTTCGATCATCGCTTTTGCCGCCGGAAGGGATTGGGCATATCCCGGCATGATTTGAACCAGAAGCTGGATATTTGCTTCATTGAAGGTGGTGGCCATGTGCATCAAGCCGCCAAGACGCTTGGCAGCTTTTTCGCAAAATGCCGCAAAGATGTCGGGCGCATCGGCGACTTCGAAACCGCCTCGCGCGGCAAACCAGATCGGCGTCGTAAAGTGGTTGAAGGTGATGATCGGCTTCAATCCGTGATCACGGCAGGTTTCCAGCATTTTTGCATAGTGATCGAGTTCCGCGTTCGAATAGAACCCTTGAGTGGGTTCGATGCGGGCCCACTCGATTCCCATGCGATAGCAATTGAATCCGAGCCGGGCAGCGATCGCCATGTCTTGCGCATAACGGTGGTAGCTATCGCATGCGTCGCCCGAACGTTGCTTGAAAAGCGTCGGCTGCACGTTTTCCCGCAGCCACGCATCGCTGTTGATGTTGTTGCCTTCGCTTTGATAAGCGGAAATCGCCGTTCCCCAGAGAAAGCCGGCGGGGAAATTGCGCCGCTTGGTCGATGGCAGGCCATAGCCGGCGGGCATGCCGAGCCCAAGGGCTGCACCGGCGACAAGGCTGCGGCGGGAAATTTCCATGGCGATTTCTCGCTTTCCTGGTGTGGCCGACACGGGCATCGGTCCGAAAAGACAAGCGCACCGGGAGCCGCCGGGCCTCGGGGGCCTGCGTGGCCCGGATGCATCATGTCCTCAAAGACATTCATACACATGTGAATGAATGTTGACGAGAGGCAGAATCCCTGCCAGCTTTCCGCCGCGTGCCAAAGAGCGCGCTTGGCTGCCCTTGGTGGGCGGCAAGGGGAGAAAACACTATGAGGCGCATACTCCGCCTGTCGTCATCCTTATTGGTCCTCGTCTTCAGTGGCGCGGTTCACGCGCAGACGGAAACCACCGATGCATCGTCGAAGGCGCCGGTCTCCGACACCGGCAAAGGCGGCATCGAAACGGTGGTTGTAACCGCCGAGCGCCGTTCCGAGAACCTGATGACGACGCCGATTTCGGCCGATGTCTTCACCGCAGGCGATCTCGCCAACAAGGGTGTGCTCAAGGTCGACGATCTGCAATTCGTCTCGCCCAGCGTGACCGTCAACAATTTCGGCCAGGGTATAGATTTCAACATTCGCGGCATCGGCAAGGGCGAGCACAACACGCAGACACTGACCGGCGTCATCACCTATCGCGATGGCGTGCCAACCTTCCCCGGCTATGTCGCGGAAGAACCCTATTACGATATCCAGAGCGTCCAGATATTGCGCGGACCGCAGGGCACCTTCGTGGGCCAGAATGCGACCGGGGGCGCCGTGTTCGTCACCTCAAACGATCCCGTTATCGGCGGCGGCTACGATGGTTACGTAATGGCCTCGCTTGGCAATTATACCGACGGCCAGCTTCAGGGCGCGGTCAATATTCCGGTCACCGATACGTTTGCGATACGCCTCTCCGGCTTCGGCGAGGCGCGGGGCAGCTTTTATTCCATCACCGACAACGACCCGGCGGACAATTGCCCCGGCGGCAAATATGCCGGCTGCAAACCGGGCTACAATCCCGGCGACATGCGCTGGGCCGCGGGCCGCATCAGCGCGTTGTGGAAACCGACGCAGGATCTCACGGTTTCGTTCAAATACGATGCCGATTATCTCGACAACGGCGCCTATCCTTCGAGCCCGAATTACGAAGCGTTCCCCGTCCTGAACCCGCCCTATGGCACCGGCCAGCCGAACCCGCATTATTCGGATATCTTCCACATCACGGCCAACGCGCCGATGCAGGGGATCGACCGTTTCACCCGCGCGATCCTGAAGGTCGATTATGTGCTGCCCGGCGGCACCACCTTGCGTGCCATCTCCGGCTACCAGTACGCCAGCACGATCTACACCACCGACCTCGACGCAACGGACTACGGCGCCCTCAATTACGCGGGCTTGCCCAACAACTGGACGTTCTCCGACCACGTGGACGAAACCATCTATTCGCAGGAGATCAACCTGATCTCGCCGGATACCGATCGTTTCACCTGGATCCTCGGTGCGTTCGGCCAGAACGATCTCTACAATTTCCCCTTCGGCCAGTTCGATACCGGCGTGCCGCAAGGCGTGCTGGATTCCACGCTCTACGGCAAGAACGAACAGCTCTCCTTCGCGGGGTTCGGTCAGGTCGGATACAAGGTCACCGACAATCTGCAACTGCAATTCGGGGCGCGTTATTCGTTTAACCGGTCCACCAACAATGTGGTCTGGAACCAGTATGGCGCGGTCGCGGACGTGCACCAGTTCACCAAATCCTATTCCTTCACCTACAAGGGCTCGATCAACTACCAGTTGGACGAGAACAATTTCCTCTATGCCTTCGTCGCCACGGGCTATAAGCCGGGCGGTCTCAATCCGCCGATTTACACTGCCGCGTTTCCCGCACCGTTCGGTCCCGAAAAGGTGACGGAATATGAAACCGGCTGGAAGGCCACGTTGCTCGACGGTCACCTGCGCACGACAGTCGACGGCTATTACAACCGCTATCGCAATTTCATCGTGACGGTTGCCTATCCGCTGGCGGCGTTGCCGATTGCGGGCTTCCTCACGGAAGTCAACGTGCCCAACGAAACCAAGGTCTATGGCATGGAAGCCGAAGCCGATGCGGTGTTCGGCAAGCTGACGCTCGGCGCGGGCCTCGGTCTCCAGCATTCCTCGCTTGGAACGTTCTTCGCGGTGGATAGCCGCACGCCCGGTATTGGCGGTGTATGCGACCCGGCAACCGGCCCTGCAAACCCGGCTTCGCGTTGCATCAATCTGGGCGGCAACCCGTTGACCTATGCGCCGTCGGTCTCGTTCAACCTCAGCGCCCAATACCAGTTCGATCTCGATGAGGGCGACACGCTGACACCGCGCGCGAATTTCGGCCACCAGTCGGGGCAATGGGCAACCCTGTTCGACAACGCCGCGATCGGCGACAAGCTCTCGCCGCGCGACCTGCTGGGTGCGCAGCTCGAATGGGTTCACAACGATTATGTCGTGACCGCCTACGCCACAAACCTGACAGACCAACACTATGAAGCATCCCTTCTCTATCCGCTGCGCTTCGCCGGCGCGCCGCGCCAGTTCGGCATCCGGGTGATGAAGGTATTCTGACAAGAGAAAATCCGATCGGCCGCGGGCTTGCGAAACCTGCCTGCGGCCGAACTTTTTGTAAGTTCGTTTGAAACGCTGATGCAAGCTTACACCCTTACAGTCGATAAATTTCTCGACCACGCCGCCAAGTGGTTTGCAAATCGCGAGGTCGTCTCGTCCGGGATGCATCGCATCGGCTATGCGGGCTTGCGCGAACGCAGCAACAGATTGTCCGGCGCGCTTGCCGCTCTCGGCCTCGGCTTCGGTAGCAGGCTTGCAACGCTTGCCTGGAACACGCAGCACCACCTCGAAATGTATTACGCGGTGATGGGCGCGGGGCTTGTGTGCCACACGCTCAACCCGCGGCTGACCGTTGCCCATCTGGCGGCGATGGTGAACGAAGCCGAAGACCGTCTGCTGGCCGTGAGCGCCGATCTTGCCGATCTCGCGCAGCGGCTTGTCATCCATTGTCCCTCTGTTGAAACCGTTGTGCTTCTGGATGGTGCGCCAGGACAAACGCCGTCCTTCACGGGCCGGCGCTCGGTCGATCTTGAATCATTGCTGGCCGAATTGGGTGCGGAAGCGCGCTGGGGAAATTTCGACGAAGAAACGCCTGCCGGTCTTTGCTACACGTCCGGAACGACGGGTGCGCCCAAAGGCGTGCTCTACACCCATCGCTCCAACTATCTTCACACCATGCGGGCGTTGCAGGCCGATGCGTTCGCCTTGACGGCTGCGGATTCGGTTCTTGTTGCCGTGCCGATGTTTCATGCCAATGGCTGGGGCTTTCCGTTCGCCGCACCCGCGGTGGGCGCGAAGCTCGTTTTGCCCGGCCGCCACAGCGACGGCGCCCATCTCGCCAAACTGATCCGCGACGAAGGCGTGACGGTTGCCGCCGGCGTACAGACCGTGTGGCAGGGCCTGCTCGATCACCTCGATAGCACGGGCGGCGACGCTCCCACGCTGGAACGCATACTGATCGGCGGCTCAACCTGTCCCGATGCTTTGATCGCGCGCATGGAAAGCCGCCTGAAGGCGCGCGTGCAGACGAGCTGGGGCATGACCGAGCTTTCGCCGCTGGGCACCGTCGCGCCCGCGCGCGGCAAGGGCCGCGCGATCGCTTCGGGGCGTCCGCCGGTCGGCCTCGATCTCAAGCTCACCGATGCGGCAGGCGCGACCTTGCCGGAGCAGCGAAATGTCACCGGGCATCTGAAGGTGAAAGGCGCCAGCGCCGTGGATCGCTATTTCAAGGCCGACGCCAGCGCGCTCGATGCCGAGGGCTATTTCGACACTGGCGATCTCGCCAGTATCGACGATGACGGGCACCTGACGATCTCCGGCCGCTCCAAGGACCTCATCAAATCCGGCGGCGAGTGGATCAATCCGGCGGAAATCGAAACCATCATCGGCCGCCAGCCCGGCGTGGGATTGGTCGCCGTTATCGGCCGGGCCGATCCCAAATGGGGCGAACGCCCCGTTCTCATCGTCCAGCCGCAGCAAAGCCACACGCTCGACGACAAGGCGCTGCTGGCTGCGCTTCGCGGTAATGTTGCCGATTGGTGGATTCCGGACCGGGTGATTCTGGTGGCGCATATGCCGCTGGCGCCAACCGGCAAAATTGACAAAAATCGTCTTCGCGCGGAATACGCTGGGCTCGGGTCAGGCTAGGGCGGGTCAACAGGCCCAATATCTGCCCGGCCCATGCAACAAAGAGCGGACAGATGACCAAGACCAAGGCGAAGAGTCCTCCCAGGAAGGCAGTCAGGCCGAAAACCTCCAAAAAGACGCCCCGGACAAAGGCCGAACAGCGCGCCGAGACGATGGAGCGCATTCTCGATGCGGCCGAGCTTCTGTTCTCCAAACACGGTCTCTATGGCGTGACCCTGCGCGACGTGGCGTTGAAGGTCGGCGTTCACACCTCGCTGATGCACTATTATTTCGAGGACAAGCTGGCGTTGTTCAAAGCCGTCTTCGCGCGGCGTGCCAACGTCACCTCCGACCGCCGCATGAAGGCGCTCGATGATTACGAAAAATACGCGAACGGCAAACCCACCGTGGCTGGCGCGCTGCACGTCTTTCTCGATACCGATTTCGATCTCTATAGCGAAGGCGGCGAAGGCTGGCGCAACTACGCCGCGTTCTGCGCCCAGCTTGCCAACACGCCGGAAGGTGCGGGGCTGTTCGACGAATATTTCGATCCGGTGGTGCTGCGCCTGATAGGCATCCTGCAGAAGGCGCTGCCCCATCTATCCAAACGCGAGATCTTCTGGGGCTACCATTTCGTGACCGGCAGCCTGATGCATTCGCTGGCGCGCAGCGGCCGCATCGACCGTTTGTCCAGCGGATTGTGCAAATCGGAAGACTTCAAGGCCGTCAAAGCCCGCATGGCCGATTTTATGGCTGCGGGATTTCAGGCGCTGAAGACCTGACGCCTTATTCCAGCATCTCCGGCAAACGAAATGTCGGAAGATGCCCAGACACCACCGTCCCGACATAGACCGTGCGCCCATCCGCGCCGCCGAAGGCAAGGCTTGTCGGCAATTGCAGCGGGCCGGTTTCGGTTGTGCAGGCCGCCAGATGCTCGACCGTGCTGTCGTGCCGATCCATGGCCGCGGCCATCGCCCCGACCGCCGCTTCGTTCATGTCGCGAAAGACGACATGCACATCGCCATGTTTGTCGATCACGAAGAGCGCGTTCTGGTTGATGATCGTGAGCCAGATGTTTCCTGCCGCATCGAAGGTGAAGCCGTCCGGCAACGCGGCGCGGCCCAGTGTTTCGGGCCCCACAACCTCCTTGTTTCCGAGCGAGCCGTTTGGCCGGATCGCAAAGCGCACCATCCGGCACGCAAGCGTTTCGGCGGCGTAGAGATAGCGCCCGTCGGGCGAGACTTTCACCTCATTGGTCAGGTCGAGCCCATCGGCCACGATTTCGCAATCGCCGCCTTCAATGCGGAGGATATAGCCATCCGGCTTTTGCTGGGTCAGTGCGTCGTGCCAGCGCGGCGCGCGCGTCATCACCGAAAGCCAGATGCGGCCCGGCCCGTCCGCACAGGCATAGTTGACGGCGCCGAGCGGGCTGCCGCCGAAACTGTCCAGCAATTTGCGCGTCTCGCCGCCGGGCGAAATCACATACAATCCGCCGTCGCCGATCCCGGCCACGACGAAGCTGCCGTCCGGCCTGCGGCTGAAGCCGTTAGGCTCGACGATTCCGGTGCCCAGTATCGTGGGTTCGGAATTTTCCTTCACATGCGCGATGCCGCCGCGCTGATCCGATGCCCAGACACCATCGTGATCGGTCCAAACGCATTCGGGTCGCTGCAACCCGCGTCCAAACGTCCCGAAATCCTTCGCGGTCAGTTTGAAATCGGAAAGCTTCATCTTTGCCTCACTCGCAAAGCGGCGTCTGCGGGGGAAGGGGCGGCGACAGAAGCCCGGCATTCCAGTTCCACGGAACGCCGCCGCTCGCATGTCTGCGGCAAACAACTTCCTCGTCGAGCTTGTACATCCCCGGCAGAAGATCCTGCGAAGGATGCGGCGCATCGCCGAGCGCCATGTAACTGCGATCCGATCCGAACGGCGCCCAGGCGGGTGCATCCTTCGCCACGGGCGTGCCGTTCTTTGCAAAACTCGTCCAGTAATCGATCATCGCGTCGGAAAGTTTCCGCTCACCCTCCGTATCCGGCACTTTCGGCCAGTGCGGCGGCGTGGCGTCGAAGGTGCCGAACACGAAGGGCAGTTCGCTGGCATGAAAGCCATGCAGCCCCGCCTCGTCGGCGGCGGGATAGCCGTGATCGAAGAAATAAAGGTAGGACGGCGCGCCAATCGCCGTCTGGTTGCGCACCAGCCGCTGCGCCGTCCAGCCATAAAGCGCATCGCGTGTTGTCGCCAGAATGCTTTCCGGCATATCGGTGGCGGGATAGAGCTTCAGAAACGCATCGGCAAGATCGCCGTAATTCGCGCGGATGGTCTTCTCGTAATCGGCGGCGCGTGCGGGCGTCTGCGGCACAAGGATCCGCAGCGAGCGCACCTCGCCGCTGTTGAACCCCGCAAGCACCGGCACATGCGCCTGCTCGCCCTTGTCGAACACATCGACAAGCTGGCCGGTCAGCACATGCCCGTCCACCACCCCCAGGGGTGCGAAGTGAATTGCGGCTGCAACCTGGTTCAGGCTTTCCGCGCTTATTGCGCGCAGCATCGCGATATTGGTGGCATGTACCGCCGCGGAAAGCTGCACGCCGCTTTCGTCCGCGGCCGGCAATCCGAATTTGCGCTGCCGGAGTTCCGGCATCGAAATCATATAGGCACTTTGCGCAATCGCCTTCGAAAACAGCCCGCGCGCCGGTGGAGATGCCATGAGGTACACAACGCTCAACCCGCCCGCGGATTCTCCCGCAATCGTCACATTCGACGGATCGCCGCCGAAAGCCGCGATGTTTTGCTTCACCCATTTGAGCGCTGCGATCTGATCCAGCAATCCGTAATTCCCGGAGATGTGCAGCGGTGATTCCGCATCGAGCTGCGGGTGGGCCAACCACCCCAACACACCCACGCGATAGTTGATCGTCACCACCACCACGCCGCGCCGGGCCAGCTGCGATCCATCGTATATCGGATCGCTGCTGGCTCCACCCCAGAACGCCCCACCGTAAATCCAGAAGAACACCGGCGCATTGCGCGCATCTTTCGGCGCCCAGATGTTCAATGTCAGACAATCCTCACTCATCGCTATCGGATCGTGCGAATAGACGCCGGCCATCGCTCCGCTGGGCTGAATGCAGGCGGGCCCGAAATCGCTTGCGTCTTTCGCATTGCTCCACCGTTGCATCGGCTGCGGCGGCTTCCACCGCAATTTTCCGACCGGTGGCTGGGCATAGGGAACACCTTTGAACACATTCAGCGCGTCTTGCGCCTGGCCCTTGAGCGGCCCCGCCGGCGCATCCACCGTCACCGATGAATCTGCGTAAGAAGCAGACGCCGCAAAAGCAAAGGCCGCAGCCAGGATCAACCGGTGGATCGTCATTGTGCCTCTTCGCCTTCCTTCTTCAACACCCGTGCTAGCCACAGGAACAACAGGATCGCCAGAACATAAAATGGCACCAGCGCATAAAAGGCGAGCTGCAGCGAATGTTCGGGGTGGCTTGCGTGGAAATAATCGCTCAACGCTCCCACAAAAGCGGGCCCGATGCCCATGCCGGTGAAATTCATTACCAGCAGCAGCAACGCCCCTGACATCACACGCTGATCCGGCCGCACTTCCTCCTGCACCAGCGTCACGCAGGACGACAGATAGAAGAAGTTCAGGAAGGTCGGTCCAATCAGAAAGATCAGCGCCATCTGCCATGTCGGCGACCAGACAAATCCCAGAAAGAACGGAATGGCGAGCGTCAGCGCAGCCGCGGGGATCAGCGCATAGGCCTGTTTGGATGTTCGCGTGAAACGGTCGATCGCGCGGCCGGAAACGAAAATGCCTGCGCTCATTGCGATACCCACGACAAGCGCGGAATAGATGGCTACCTCGCTCAAGGTCATGCCCTTTTCGCGCATGACGAACAGAGTCGAGAAGTTTCCCGAGCCATAGGTGATGATCTGCGTCACCCCGCTCGCCGCTCCTGCCAGCACCAGCGACGGCCGCGAGAAAAACATCACGATGGTTTGCCAGAAACCGGATGCGGCTTCTTCCACATCCGGGCCGCGCTTGCGATCGAGCCCGCCGCGAACCGGCTCGCGCACGATCAGAACGATCCCAAGCGCCGCCACCACGCCAGCCAATCCCAACACGATGAATGCATCGCGCCAGCTATAGGCAGCCGCGATCGATGCCCCGAACGCGATCCCCAGTGCTGCCCCGATCGGCGGCCCAAGATTGTAGATGCCCAATGCTGTGCCGCGTTTCCCCGACGAAAAGTAATCGGAAATGATCGCGTAAGACGGCGGAACGCCGCCCGCCTCGCCGAAACCCACCGTCATGCGCGCGGCCGCCAGCTGCGCATAGTTCGATGCGACCCCGCACGCCATCGTCGCCGCGCTCCAGATCACACACGCAATCGTAAGCACCCACACCCTGTTGGTGCGATCCGCGATCCAGCCGACCGGGATAGAGATGAAACAATAGAAGAGCGCGAAATAAAGGCCGCCGATCAACCCCAATTGTCCGTCTGTGATGCCCAGCGTGTCCTGAATGGGCTTGGCAAGGATCGACAGCAGCGATCGATCGAGAAAGTTCAGGACATAGACAAAACACAGCATTCCAAGAACGACCCAACCCCGGATGCCAGGGTCGGCCCGCTTTGCAACCGGAGAAATGCTCACCCCGCCGGAGCCGCCCGCCGATGTCGAAGATGTATGTGCCGCCATTGTTCATCGGCTCCGCTTTTGCGAAGCAGGGCTGTTTCGGAGAGGCTCGCGAACATGCGTTCTGGCGCGCACAATGGCGTTCTCTTGCTTCACGGGGCTCCCTTTTCGGTGCGGCCTGAACGCCGATTTTTTTGCAGTATGAGGAGGAAATGCGGGCGATGTCAATTTTCACTATAATGTGAATGAATATCATGGATCGCCGGATCGACCCCGTCGCCAATGCAACGCTGATGGCCAGACGCAGGCGGACTCGCAGATAGCGACTGACAGGTGCGCCCATCTTCAGAACGCACCAGCAACAAAGTTGCGCCCCGAAAAATCTTTCCCGCGCCACTAAGACCTTCGACGCCCTTCCTTGTCCTATAGGCGTGGTCGCACACTTGACCCCGAAGAGGCGGGAAACCGGGCGGGGATGAACAAAACACCTGAAACCGGGCAGGCAGGCGCGAAACCATCGCGTTCGGATGCATCCATGACTGCGTCCAAAGCGAAGGAGTGGTTTGTGCACGAGGTTCTGCCGTTGGAGCCGATGTTGATGCATTTCCTGCACCAGAACTGGCGCAACAAAGCCGATCTGGAAGACATCCGTCAGGAGGTCTACGCCCAGGTGCTGGCCGCGGGCGAAACTGCGATCCCTGAGCGCACCAAGGCGTTCGTCTTCGCCACCGCGCGCAACCTGCTCATCAACCGCGTCCATCGCGAACGCGTGGTGACCATCGATTCCGTGGCCGATCTGGATTCCATCGGCGCCGCCGCCGATATCCCCGGCCCCGATCGCACCGTGATCGCGCGCGATACGCTGCGCCGCCTTTATGCGGCCCTCGAAGACCTGCCGCCGCGCTGCCGCGAGGCGATTGTGCTGCGCCGGATCGAAGGGCTTTCGCGCAAGGAAATCGCCCAACGCATGGGCATCAGCGAAAAAACCGTGGCCGCCCACATCACCACGGGCGTGGCAGCCCTCGCCGATCTCTTCTTCGGCGATGCCTCGGAGCCGAAACCATGAGCGCCCAACCCCAACAGGGCGAAATCAACGCGCAGGCCGCCGCCTGGATCGAGCGCCGGGATCGCGATGGGTGGAACGATGCCGATCAAGCCGAACTCGAGGCATGGCTTGCGCAAGCCCCCGCTCACCGCGCCGCTTTCTGGCGCCTCGAAGCCGCGTGGGCCGATACCAACCGCCTCACCGCCTTCCGCCCCGCGCTGCGCCGCGAGCCCTGGCCCGCATTCTCGCGGCTGGTCTTCAAATCCGTGGCGGCGCTTGCGCTTCTTGCCATCTGTGGCGCCGCCACCGCCACTTATGTGCTCACGCCCGATTGGAAAACCTATTCCACCACAATCGGCGGCCGCGAAATCCTCACGCTGGGCGATGGCACCAGGATCGAGCTCAACACCGATTCCGTGGTGCGCGTGGCGCAAGGCACGCACGCCCGCAAGGTCTGGCTCGACAAGGGCGAGGCCTATTTCGATGTCACCCATGATGCGGCCCGGCCCTTTGCCGTCACGGTCGGCAATCGTCGCATCACCGATCTTGGCACCAAATTCCTGGTGCGGCGCGATGCCGACCGGCTGAAAGTCGCAGTCCTCGATGGCCGCGTGCAACTGGAAGACAAGAGCGGCAACACCAAACCCGCCGTGCTGACGCGCGGGGATGTGATCGTGGCCACTGCCGGAAAAATCACCCGCAGCCGCACACCCACCAAGGAGCTCGAAAGCGATCTCGGCTGGCGCAACGGCGTGCTCGTCTTCGACAACCGCACGCTGGCCGACGTGGCCGCCGAATTCAACCGTTACAACACGCGCAAACTCATCGTCGCCGATGAAACCGCCGCGCAAACCCGTATCGCCGGCACCTTCCGTGCCGACAATCTCGACGCCTTCGTCAGCACCGCCCACCGCGTACTCGGCCTCAAGGTCGAGAAGCAGGGCAACGACATTGCCATTTCGCACTGAACGGGAAACACGCATCGCGGCGCTGTCGCCGCATTTTGAGGGGGAAAAATGCCGAACAACCGCACTCTAAAAGCCGCGCTAATCGCCGGAACCGCGCTCGCCGCGCTGGCGACATCCGCCGCCGCGGAACAATTCAACATTCCCGCGGGCGACCTGAAGACCGCGCTCGATGTCTACGCCCGTCAGACCGGCACCCAACTCCTCGTCTCCACCGACGCCGTGAAAGGCGTGCGCACGCGCGGCGTGCAGGGCGACATGGGTGCGGATGCTGCACTATCGCACCTCCTCTCCGGCACCGGCTTCAAAACGATCAACACCGCACCGGGCGCTGTCGGACTTGTGCCCAGCGGGGGATCTAGCCAGGTCGTGCAGGATCTTCCGATGCAACTCGCCCAGGCCGGTCCCGTCAACCGTCAATCGGTCGAAACGGTGACAGTAACTTCCTCGAAGCTCGGTGCAACCGACGTGCAAAGCGTTCCGATTGCGATCACCGCCATGAGCCAGGAACAGTTGACGGCCACGCAGACGGCGGGTGGTCCCGACCTTGTCAAGAACGTGCCGAACTTGACGTTCTCCAAAACGAACTTCACCGGCTACAATATCCAAATTCGTGGTATCGGCACACAGGCCATTTCCGTGACAACAGACCCCGCGGTAGCCGTTTCGTTCAACGATATCCCGTTCCTGCGCAATCACTTCTTCGAGCAGGAATTCTTCGACGTTTCGCAGGTTGAGGTTCTGCGCGGTCCGCAAGGCACACTCTACGGGCGAAACGCAACGTCAGGCGTGGTCAACGTCATCTCTGCCAAGCCTTCAGATCATTGGGAAGCACAGGCTTCTGTCGATGTCGGAAACTATAACAGCCGCCGTCTGGAAGGCATGCTGAATGTGCCCCTCCTGGACGACAAGATCGATTTTCGCGCTGCCGGAGAATGGACCAAACGCGACGGTTATGCGCTCAATGAACAGACGGGCGATGCCATCGATGGCCGCGACCTGTGGTCGGGGCGTCTTTCGTTGCTGTTGCGCCCAATCGAGAAGGTCACGGCAACTTTTGTCTATGAGCATTTTCAGGAAGACGATAATCGCGCCCGTTCCACAAAACAGCTTTGCAAGCGGGCGGACGCACCTGCGGTGGTCGATGGGCCGGCGGGACCGATTGCCACCACCAACGGGTTCGGCAATCTCGGTTCGGTTTATTTGGCCCAGGGTTGTCAGATGGTTTCGTTGTATTCACCTGAAGCGTTCGAAACGCCGAACGCCAGCGCCATTCCTTACATTCAGGCGCTCGGATTGCTCACGCCATTTTTGCCTCGCTTTGCCAATCCGTATGCGGGTTCGACGCAATCTACCGACCTGCGTGTCGAAAGTTCGGCTATCGATCCGGTTTACAAGTCCAAGAACGATACTTACGAATTCAATATCGACGTGAATATAACGCCCGAGCTGACCTTAACCTCGCAGTCGGCATACAATCAGGATCACCTTTATTCCACGGAAGATTTCAATCGCTATAACACCGTGTCCGGTCTTTGGCACGATCCCGGCGGCAGCAACACGCTGATCGGACAGGACGGCGAATATTGCGATCCGCAATTGGGGTGTTCCAGCCGGTTTGTTGCACAGGACGTTTCGCAGGAATATGCGCACCAATTTTATCAGGAGGTGCGGCTGAATTCGAACTTTCAGGGCCCCCTCAATTTCGTCGCTGGCGCCAACTATCTGAGCTACACCACGCGTGAAGATTATTATGTCTTCTCGAACGCGATATCGCTGGCAGCCGAACGTTTCAACACGTTTTTTGGCGGAGTTCGGAGCCCCGATGCGCCACATATCCCCTTCGATCCTGTAGCGGCAAACGCGTGTAACCCCCAACCGGTCGTTATGGGCGCCGTGTTCTCCGGCTCGGGTGGTCTCGGCTGCGAATACATCGATCCCAATCCGCTTGGCGAGACGAACGGGATGGGGCACAACTACTTCTATAGCCGCAATCCCTATCGCCTGAATTCGCGCGCGGTATTCGGCGAGGCTTATTATCAAGTCATGCCAGATCTAAAACTGACGGGCGGCTTGCGGTTCACCGACGACAGCAAGAGTTTTGATGAATATCCCAGCTGGACGTTCCTGCCGGGCAAGGGCGTTCCGTATCAAGGCACGATCGATCAGAATTGGAAGGAGGTCACCGGCCGCGCCAACGTCACCTGGACGCCGCAGCTCGATTTTACCGAGCAATCGTTGTTCTACGCTTCCTATGCCCATGGCTACAAAGGCGGTGGCGCAAATCCACCTGGTGTCACCACTCTTTACCGTTCAGATGGTGTCCTGCTGACGTCGCCTGGCAACGAAACCCATCCCCTAACCTTCAAGCCGGAGTTCAACGACGCGTTTGAACTCGGCACGAAGAACACGCTTCTTGATGGCGCCCTGACATTGAATGGTGACGTGTTCCTGTACAAGTATCAGAACTATCAGATTTCCCAGATTGTCGATCGCACATCTGTCAACTTAAACTTCAATGCAACGGTAAAAGGCGCCGAGCTCGAAACAACTTGGGAACCCTTGCCGGGTTTGCGACTCAACTTCGCCGGCGGCTATGAAAATGCAACGATTAATAGTGGGCAGTCAGCCATCGATTTGATGGATCGCACTGCTGGGAATACCGATTGGCTGGTGATCAAACCTGCGATAACCGCGACGTCGAATTGCATTCTGCCCACATATGTCGTCAATCAGATCTTGGCAGATGGCGACAGTGGCTTGACGAGCGCCTGCATCGCTGCCTACACAAAAAGCTTCTATGCAGATGGCGTCGGGGTAGATCCGGTTACGCTTCAACCTTACGCACCCCATCCGACCACCGCGGCGAGTGGTGCCACTCTTACTGATGGCTATATCGGTTTCGATCCGGCAGGGGCGCCCAACGATGGTGAAGGCTTTGCAAAGGACCTGAGCGGCAACCAACTGCCCAACACTCCGCATTTCACCTTGTCCATGGGCGCGCAGTATTCCATGCCGCTAAGCGAGGACTGGGCGGGAACCTTACGTGGAGATTTCTACTGGCAAAGCGACAGCTTCGCCCGCGTCTTCAACGACAGGCCCTATGATGAACTGCACGGCTACACCAACCTCAACTTCACCCTGATCTTCACCAACCAGGACGGTTGGCAGGCGATGGCGTATGTCAAGAATGTGCTCGACACCACAGCCATCACCGGCGCGTTCCTAAACTCCGACGACACCGCGCTCACGACGAACATCTTCGTCACCGACCCACGCCTGTTCGGCATCCGCATAACCAAGAACTGGTAGGGCCCGCACCCCAACGTGAGCCCGAAGGGCGGCGGAGCGATCCGCCGCCCTTTTTCTTTGCGTCCGCAACAAAGTTGCGCCGCAAAAAATCTTCCACCGCCACTCCCAATCCACTCCCGCTCGCTTGTTCTACTAGGCAGGAACAATTCTGATCTCCGAAGCCGGCCATGGCGGGGGAGGGTGAGATTACGGACATCGGTCGTGAGGACATCGATTTGCGCGGGCCCGGCCTTGCCGTGAGCGCGTCGGATGTCAACGCCTGGTTTGTCCGTGAGGTGCTGCCGCTGGAGGCTGCGTTGATGCATTTTCTGCGCCTTTCGCGCCGCAACAAGGGCGATGCCGAAGATCTCTGCCAGGATGTCTATGTCCGCGTCTATGAGGCGGCGCAGAAGGAAATCCCCCACCCGGTGAAGCCGTTTGTGTTCACCGTGGCGCGCAACCTGCTCATCAACCGCGCCAAGCGCGATCAGATCGTCTCCATCGATTCCGTGGCCGATCTCGATGCGCTGGGCATCGCGCTTGACGAGCCGGCGGCCGATCGCAGCGTCATGGCCCGGCAGGAGCTGCATCGCCTGGAAGCGGCCCTGGAGCAATTGCCCCCGCGCTGCCGCCAGGTGGTGGTTCTCAGCCGCATCGAAGGGCTCACCCGCAGCGAGATCGCCGCCCGCATGGGCATCGCGGAATCCACCGTCTCCGCCCACCTCACCGACGGCATGTATGCGCTTGCCGATCATCTCTACGGCGCGCCCTCAAAGCCCGGAAGCGAAACATGACCGACGTGCAAACCGAAAACGCCAAACAGGTTCGCCAGGAAGCCGCCGCCTGGCTCGAACGCCGCCAGCGCCCGGAATGGTGCGCGCAAGACCAGGCGGCGCTGGAAACCTGGCTCGCCGCCGCGCCAACCAACACAGTGTCTTATCTGCGCGTGGAAGCCGCATGGAACCGGGCCAATCGCCTGGGTGCGCTGCGCCAACCGATGCGCTTGCCCGGCGCGAAGGCCGCGCCCCGCCGCTCCCTCACGCGCTTTCTCACCATGGCCGCGGCCGTCATCGGCACGGTGGCGGTTGTGGGCGGTGTCGGCGCCACCTATCTGCTGATGCCGCATGAGAAAAGCTATGCCACCGAGGTCGGCGGCCACGAAATCCTCGCGCTGAAGGATGGCTCGCAGATCGAGCTGAACACCTCCACCATCGTGCGCGTCAGCAAGAATGCGGGCGAACGCAAAGTCTGGCTCGACAAGGGCGAGGCCTATTTCCGCATCAAGCATGATGCCGCCCATCCCTTTGTCGTGATGGTCGGTGGCCACCGCATCACCGATCTCGGCACCACCTTTCTCGTGCGCCGCAACCAGGACAGTGTGAAGGTCGCCCTGATCGAAGGGCTCGCTCGCTTCGATGGCGGCAACGAAAACAGCCAGCACGCCATGCTCAAGCCGGGCGATGTGGTGGTGGCCTCGGCCGATCGCATGTCGCTCAAACGCGGAAACACCGCGGAGATGGCAGAAGGTCTGGGCTGGCGCCATGGCCTGCTGATCTTCAAATACACCACGCTTGCCGATGCGGCGGCCGAGTTCAATCGCTACAACACCCGCAAACTCGTGATCGCCGATCCGGCGGTGGGCCGCCTCAAGATCGTCGGCACCTTCGCCACCAACAATGTGGCTGCCTTCGCCGATGTGGCCGAAGACGTGCTGCATCTCAAAGTCACCAACACCACAGATCAGATCGTTATTGCGCGCTAAGCGCAAACACTTTGCAAGCGATGGCTCGCACAGAGGGGGGAAAGATGTTCAAAGGTTCGTCACGCCACGCAATGCTCGCAAGCGCTGCCATGGCAGCACTTCTGGCAGGTTCGGCCCACGCCGAAACCTTCAACGTACCTGGCGGCGATCTCGCCCAGGCTTTGGACAATTACACGCGCCAATCCGGCGTGCAGCTTATCATCTCCGGCGATGAGGTGCGCGGCGTGCGCACGCACGGCGTGAAGGGAACCCTCTCGGCGGACGACGCGCTCTCCCGCATTCTCTCCGGCACCGGCTTCGTGGTGCACCGCCATTCCTCCGGCGCCGTTGGCATCGCGCGCGAAAGCTCCGCCAACGAACCCGTCGACGGCAACATAGACATGAAGCTCGCCCAGGCAACGCCGCCCGCGCGCGCCGTGGTCGAAACGGTCACAGTCACCTCATCGAAGCTCGGCGGCGCCGACGTGCAGAGCATTCCGATCGCGATCACTGCATTGAGCCAGGAACAACTCACCGCCACGCAAACCGCCGGCGGCCCGGACCTGATCAAACAGGTTCCGAACATGACGTTCACAAAGACCAATTTCAGCGGCTACAGCATCCAGCTACGCGGCATCGGCACGCAGGCCATCTCGGTGACCACCGATCCGGCCGTTGCGGTCGCTTTCAACGACATGCCATTCATCCGCAATCACTTCTTCGAGCAGGAATTCTACGACGTCAGCCAAGTCGAAGTGCTACGCGGGCCGCAAGGCACGCTCTATGGCCGCAACGCGACGGCGGGCGTGGTGAACCTGACATCGGCCAAACCGACCGACCAATTCGAGGCCATGGGATCGGCCGATTTCGGCAACTACCAGAACCGCCGCTTCGAAGGCATGATCAATCTTCCCATCGTCGATGACCGGCTCGATCTGCGCGTGGCAGGCGAGTGGACGAAGCGCAATGGCTATTCGTTCAACGCCCTGACCAACGATTCCATCGACGGCCGCGATCTGTGGTCGGGCCGCGTCACCGTTGGCTTCAAACCGACCGAGAAACTGACCGCCTATTTCGTGTGGGAGCATTTCTCGGAAAACGACGACCGCCTGCGTTCTAGCAAGCAGCTTTGCAAGCGCGATGACGGCCCGGCAACGATCGGCGGCTTCTCGACGGCTGCCGGTTCGGACCGCGGGCTTGGGCACGAATTTCTCAGCCAGGGCTGTCTTCCTGCGTCCCCCTACAGTCCCGAAGCCTTTCAGGTACCCAACGCTCTGTCGCTGCCATATTATGGCGGGTTGATCGGTGCGGGTTTCGGTCTTTCCATCGGCTCGCCGTTGACGGGTGTGCCGGGCGGCCACCGCGATCCTTATGCCAACACCGTGCAGTCGACCGATCTGCGTGTCATCGAATCCACACTTGATCCGGTTTACCGTTCGCAGAACAACGTCTTCCAGCTCAACGCCGACTACGCCGTCACGCCCGCGCTGACGCTGACATCCGGCACCGGCTACAACAACGATTTCCTGTATTCGACCGAAGACTATAACCGCTTCAATACCCAGCCCGGAATCTTTGCTTATGATCCGGCACATTACGGCACGCTTATTTCACCCGACGGCAATTATGATTGTGTTGACGGTACGCTGAGCGTGGGCGGCAACAATTGCACCAATCCGAGCCAAGCCATGCCTACGGGATACTTCTGCGACCCGCAATTGGGCTGCAGCAATCGCCTTGTTGCCCAGGACCTGAACGAGGAACACGCCTGGCAGTTCAATCAGGAAGTCCGTCTCACCTCGAATTTCAGTGGGCCGTTCAACTTCAGCGTCGGCGGCAACTACATGCACTATGAGACGGAGGAGAACTACTACGTCTTCTTCAACACGCTCACGCTGTATGAAGCCAAATTCGCCCAAAGAGCCAATTGGAATGTCGCTGATCCAAGCACGCTGCAATGCGTGACCAACAAAAAGCCGCCAAATCCGGCTTCTCCGGGTTCTGCCGGCAACCTTAATTGCCTTGGATGGATCGATCCCAATCCTCTCGAAAGCCTGGATGGCCAAGGGCACAATTACTTCCTGAGCCAGAACCCTTATGTGCTGAATTCCTATGCTGGTTTCGGTGAGGTCTATTACAACGTCTTGCGCGATCTGAAATTGACCGGCGGCCTGCGGTGGACCGACGACCAGAAACATTTTGTCGATATCCCAAGCGAACTCATCACCGAAGGTTACGGTTATCCGATTACCGGTGTCGTCGATCAGCAATGGCGGGAATGGACAGGCCGCTTCGCCGCCAATTGGACGCCGAAACTCAATTTCACCGATCAGACCTTGGTCTATGGCACCTTCGCACATGGCTATAAGGCGGGTGGCGCCAATCCACCGGGGGCGCTCTTTGCCACCTACGATACCAACGATGTGGTCACGGTTGTTCATCCGCTGACGTTCAAACCGGAGTTCATTAATGCCTATGAACTCGGCACCAAGAACACGCTGCTCGATGGTTCGCTAACCCTCAATGGCGATATCTTCTATTACGATTACAAGGGTTACCAGATTTCGGAGATCATTGACCGCACCTCGGTCAACCTGAATTTCGACGCGAAGGTGAAGGGCGCGGAACTCGAAGCGACATGGGAGCCCGCACCCGGCTTGAAATTCGGTTTCACGGGCGGTTACGAAGACACGCGCCTTGCCAATGGTTCAAAAGCCGTCGACCTGATTGACCGCACGGCAGGCAACCCTGACTGGGTGCTCGTCAAACCGTTCGTGACCCAAGCCTCGAACTGCATCTTGCCGGTGTATGTGGTTGCCTACCAGCTTGATCCCTCGAAAGGGGCAAACTCTTACGCAATCACCAGCGATTGCGGCGCCGCTTACAGTTCACATCTCGATCCCGTGACCGGCAAAGCATACACGACCAGTCTTGCGGGGGCGACGACCCAACACAACGATCCCATTCCACTGGGGGCGTATACGGGCTTCAACCCGTTGACCGCTCCCAACAATGGTGGTGGTTTCGACAAAGACCTGAGCGGCAACGAACTGCCGAATGCACCGCATTTTACCACATCGTTCACGGCAGAATATTCGATGCCGGTGACAGCAGATTGGGCGGCCACGTTGCATGGCGATTTCTATTGGCAATCGAGTTCCTGGGCGCGGGTCTTCAACGATGATCCCTATGACAAGCTACATGGCTACAAGAATGTGAACTTGGCGCTGATCCTTACCAACCAGAACGGTTGGCAGGCAGTGGGCTACATCAAGAACATCTTCAACACCACAGCCATCACCGGCACCTTCTTGAACAGCGATGATAGCGGGCTCACGACAAACGTGTTCCTCACCGATCCGCGCCTGTTCGGCGTGCGCATCACGAAGAACTGGTAAGGGGGGAAAGAAAAATGAGCGAATTGATCAAAGTCGAAAACAGTCACACCAGAATCCGGTTGAGCCTGCTGGCCACCACATCCGCCATTGTACTCGCAGCCTGCGTGGCCTCGGTGCAGGGCGCGGTTGCCGCCGACCGTCCAACGGTCTGGATCGAGGGCGGCTGGCATATGGATAGCATTGCCGGTTCCACGGAAACACTTGTACCGCCGCTGGATGGGCTAACTACTGCGGGTTATCCGGATGTTCCCACCGCCACGAACTTCAGGGGGCAGGGTTCGGGTGGATTTTCATCTTTCACCGATATGGAGAACGTGCTTGGCCGCAGTTCCGGCGCGGAAGGCAGCATCTCTTTCCAGCCGCAAGGATCAGATTGGGTCTTCAATATTTCGGCCCGTTATGGCCGCACGCAAAGCCGAAGGCACATACAGCAAAGAGCGGATGTCCTTGACGAGCCCACTTACGAATCTACATTTCTCGGGCACAATCTGCAGACGCGCCACTACACAAACTATGTTGAGCAAGCTACTAAAAATACTGAATCTCATACAATCCTCGATTTCAAAGTCGGCAAAGATGTGGGCTTGGGCTTATTTGGGGAAAGAACCGAATCTCTTTTCAGCTTTGGCGCGCGATACGTGCAGATGAACATGACGTCCAGAGGCCATTCCTATGCGGCGCCCGCCGTGCGGTTTTATGGCCGAGGAGGATTGAATTTCTTTGGGAAATATCAGTATCTCGTACAACCCGATCACCAGAACTCTGCGACTACAATACAGCGTCTAAGCAATTTTCATGGACTCGGGCCGTCGGTTTCGTGGAGCAATACGACTGGCTTGTTTGGCAACCGCGCCGATGGGCAGATTGGGTTAGATTGGGGAATAAATGCAGCCGTTCTTTTCGGGCGCCAAAGATCAAAAGTGAGTTACAGCACGGTCGCTCACTCATATCATTATACGGCGGGCTTTGGCCGAACGACCGCTACGCCCCAACACAAATCCGGCAATCGCGCCGAATCCCGCCGCGCGACCGTCCCCAATCTCGGCGGCTTCGCGGGTCTTTCTTATCGCTTTCCCAACGCCAAACTCAGCGCGGGCTATCGGGCCGACTTCTTCTTCGGGGCAATGGATCGCGGGCTCGATAGCCACAAATCCGTGACGACAGGCTTCAACGGCCCATACGCTACCATCGCCATCGGCCTGGGCGGCTGACAATCTTTTCCGGGGTGGCGGATCAGGGGCGGTGGAGAAATCCACCGCCCCTTTTGCTTGTCTGGGCAATCTATTGGCGTGTGCGGCGAAGTCACGGCCTTTGGCCGGAAACCCTCAAACCGGCAGCCCAAGGTAACGCCACAATTTCTCGATCTGGAGCATGTCGAGTTCGATGAATGTCTCCAGCTGCCGTATCAGGCCCGGCGTTTCGCCGCTTTGAAGCTTTTGGTGATTGGCCTTGAGAACATCTTCAAGCGTGCCGGTGGGGCCGCCGCTATCCTTTTCGTTGACCAGTCCCCAGCCGGGGGATTTCACCAATCCCACCAGTTCGTCATCGGAATATTTGTTTGCCATCGGATATATCCTGAAACCTTTGTTTTCTGGCCCAAGGTTAGCATCAATGCCGCCGAGCGGGAATGTTTGCGCATTCCCGTGATCGGCGTCGCTAAATTCCCTGAAGTCCCTTCAGCCATGGGATCAGCCGCGCATTCACCTCATGCGGCTTTTCCTGCTGCGTCCAGTGTCCGCATCCTTCCAGCAGGTCGGCCCCGCGCAGGTCGGGCACTTCGTTGCGCATGGTCGCAATCGGATCGCCGCGCCCTGCGAGATTGAACGCGGGATCGCGCGTGCCGCCGATGAACAGCGCGGGCTGCTCTATTTTGCGGCCCGCGAACGCCTTGAGATATTCGAAATCGCGATCGTGATTGCGATAGCGGTTCAGCGGCCCGCGAAAACCGGAAGCCTCGAATTCCGAAACGTAATAATCGAGATCGCCCGGCGTCAGCCACGCCGGAAGCGGATCGGGATCGCGCAACCCCTCCAGAAGTTTCGCGCCCACCGGCTTGTCCTTCGGCCATGTGTCGGCGGGCGCATCGCCCGAGGTGGCATAAAAGAAGCGCCGCAGGAAATCGCGCACATCGGCTTCGAGTTCGGCTTCCGCCACGCCTTCATCCTGAAAATAATGCTGATAGAAAAATTTGCCCCGCTTGGTGAACGCCGCCTCATAAACATCCCGGAACGAGCGCGTCGCCACCCCCAGATACGGCACCGAAAGCCCCGCCACCGCGCGCACGCGATCTGGCCGCGTCAGCGCGCTGTTCCAAACCATCGGCGCGCCCCAATCATGGCCCACGAGAACCGCGCGCGCATCCGGGCTCAATGCTTCGATCACCCCGCAAATGTCGCCGATCATGTGGGCCATGTCGTAATCGGCAACGCCGGCCGGCTTGTCCGATCCGCCATAGCCGCGCACGTCGATCGCGCAGGCCGTGAAGCCCGCCTGCGCTATCGGCCCGATCTGGTGGCGCCACGAAAACCACGATTCCGGAAACCCATGCACCATCACAACCAATGGTCCCGCGCCTTCAACCGCCGCGCGAAGGCGGATACCGGGCAGATCGATAAACTGGAAACTGGTCATGGCATCCTCTCGAATGTTATTTTCTTGCGTGCCTGCAAATAACCGTACCCGCTTTGGGCGCGCGCCACTCATACTTACCAAGAGCCAGGGGGAGGGCGTTGGAAAACCGGCGCGATTTCTGGGCGCAAACCTTTGCCGAATACCGTTTGGCGCTCAACCGTTACTTTCGCAGGCGCGGATCCCAGGCCCACGATGCCGAGGATCTCGCCCAGGAGGTCTATTTGCGCCTTTTGCGCGGCGAAGCGAGCGACGCCCTCGCCATAGATAGCCCCGAAGCCTACCTCTTCACCGTTGCCGCCAACCTGCTGCGCGAGCGCGGGGCGGTCCAGCGCAGGCGCGGCGTGAACATCGATATCGCCGATGTCGATGAAGGCCTGCTGCCCACCGAACATTCGCCCGAGGATGAGCTGGTCCGCACCGTGCGCGATCGCAGGCTCGCCGAAGCGGTGGAGACTTTGCCCGCGAAATATCGCGCCATCATCGTGATGCACTACCACGAAAACAAAACCTATCAGGAGATGGCGGGCCATTTCGGCGTCACCCCGCACGCGATCAAGAAATATGTGAGCCAGGCGCTCAAGCTTTGCCGGCGCAAATTGCGCCACCTGGAGCGGCCATGAATGTGAGCGCCGGCGAAGAACAATTGCGCGATCTGATCGCCGAACAGGCGGCGGAATTCTATGTCGCCCATCGCGCGGGCGATCTCAGCCGCGAACAGGAGCAAGAATTCCTGCGCTGGCTGCGCACCTCGCCGCTGCATGTCGCGGAATATCTCAGCATCGCAGGGATAGCCAAGGATCTGGGCCGCGTCTCATCGTTGATCGAAATGGCGCCGCAAGGGCAGGGCGAGGAAAACATCGTCACCCTCAACACCCAGCCCTTCGCCGCCGAGCAACCGACATGGCGCGGTTCCGAACGTGCGGGCCGCAAACCCCGCCTTGTTTGGGCGGCAACCGCCTCGCTTGCCGTGGCCGCCATGGTGGTCGCCAGTCTTTTTGTTCTGCGCGATGCCGATAAATCCATCCGCTACACCACCGCGCGCGGCGAACAGCGCACCTGGCAATTGGCGGATGATACGATCGTCCACCTCAATTCCGATTCCGCGCTGCTGGTCGATTTCACCGCCAGCCGCCGCAATGTCAGCATCGAACGCGGCCAGGTTTATTTCGAAGTGGCCAAAGATGCACACCGTCCCTTCCAGGTGCGCGCCGGAACCTACACCTTCCGCGATATCGGAACCGCTTTCGATGTCTTCCGCAAGGATACAGGCACTGTGGTCTCGGTGGTCGAAGGCAAGGTCGCCATCTGGAAAGATGAAAAGAGCGGCCTGCTGCCGGGCCTTTCCACGCAAAAACATCTCGAAGATCTGACCGCGGGCGATCAGGCCACCATCACGCAAACGAGAATCGTCGAACGCGAAGATCCCAAGATGGTGCAGAAAAAGGCCGTCGCCTGGCTGCGGCAGGAAATCGTTTTCGATGGCGAATCCATCCGTGCCGCAGCCGCCGAATTCAACCGCTACAACCGCATGCAGATCGCGGTAGACAACCCTCGCGTCGCCCAGATGCCGATCAGCGGCGTGTTCCACATGTATGGCGTGAAGTCCTTCGCCCTGTTCCTTGATGCGCTGCCAGGCGTCCGCACCCAAACCGAAGGCAACGTCCTGCACATCACGGGCGATGTAGAGACACGTCCGTGAAGCGCACCCAAGAAATCCGTACCCGGTTTCCCGAAAACCCACTCCTAACAGTTAAGCAGCCGCGGCGCGCTTTGGGCAGTTCGTCAATCTTGCCGCTGCTAACTGAAGGGGGGATTTGTATCGTGCGCATCGCAAAACTGTTGATGTTGTCGACCATCGTGGCATCCAGCGTGTTGGGGGCCGCAGTGGCCGGTGAGGCGAGGGCAGCACTTGCATCCCCCATCGGGCCGATGCCGCTCAACCGCGCGCTCGAACAATTCGCCAAACAGACCGGATTACAGGTGGTCTACGTCTCCACCGCTGCCACAGGCGTGAAAAGCGCTGGCGCGCCTGCGGGGCTTTCCCGCGACGCCACGCTGCGCGCGCTGCTCGCGGGCACCGGCCTTCAGTCGCGCTTCATCGACGAGAGCACCGTCACGATTTCCAAGCCTGCCGCCGTTCAGGTAGAACCGCTGCAACTCGCGCAAGCCGCACCCGCGCGCGCCGCCGTTGAAACCGTGACCGTCACGTCGTCAAAACTCGGCGGCGCCGATGTGCAGTCGGTCCCTATCGCGATTACCGCGCTCAGTCAGGAACAGCTCACCGCCACCCAAACCGCAGGGGGGCCTGACCTGGTAAAGCAGGTGCCGAACCTCACCTTCACAAAGACCAACTTTACCGGCTACAGCATTCAAATTCGCGGCATCGGCACACAGGCGATCTCCGTCGCTACCGATCCTGCGGTCGCCGTGGCCTTTAACGACATTCCGTTCATCCGCAATCATTTCTTCGAGCAGGAATTCTACGACGTAGGCCAAGTCGAAATTCTGCGCGGCCCGCAGGGCACACTTTACGGGCGCAACGCAACTGCAGGCGTGGTCAATCTATCCTCCGCCAAGCCGACAGACCAGTTCGAGGCCATGGCGTCCGCCGACATCGGTAATTATCACCAGCGCCGTTTCGAAGCGATGGTCAACATCCCGATTGTGGACGACCGGCTCGATATTCGTGTCGCGGGCGAATGGACCAAGAGGCAAGGCTATTCATTCAACGAGATCACCAACGAGCGTATCGATGGCCGCGATCTCTGGTCGGGCCGTGTAACGATCGGCTGGAAACCGTTGGAGCGGTTGCAAACCTATCTTATCTGGGAACATTTTTCGGAAGACGACGATCGTATTCGGTCAAGCAAGCAGCTTTGCAAGAAAGACCCGGGCCCGTCTATTGTCGATGGCGTAACACTGCCGCCAGACAATGGTGTGTTCGGAACGACAAGCTATTTGAGTCAGGGCTGCCTTCCGACTTCGCTCTACTCGCCGCAAGCCTTTCAGACGCCGAACGGTTTTTCGTTTCCATTCATCGCGATTGACGAGAATTACGGCATCCTGAACGGCAGCGTTGATCCCTATCAAAGCAAGGTTCAATCCCAGAACCTGCGCGTGATCGAATCCACGCTCGATCCCACCTACAAAGCCAAGAACGATGTGGTCGAACTGAACGCCGATTATCAGGTTACGCAAGAACTAACCTTCACCTCGCAAACTGGCTTTAACCACGACTTCTTGCTGTCGACGGAAGATTTCAACCGCTTCAACACCTCGCCCGGAATTTTCAGCTCCGCCCCCTGGGATGGCGCAGGCCCCGTGACAAACACCGGCGTCTTCTGCGATCCGCAGCTCGGCTGCACCGATCGCCTTGTCAGCGAAGACATGTCGAATGAACACGCATGGCAATTGAGCCAGGAGTTTCGCCTGGCCTCGCATTTCGCAGGGCCGGTGAATTTTAGCTTTGGCGCCAATTACCTGCATTATGAAACGGAAGAGAATTACTACGTCTTCAACAATGCGGTAACAGCTTATGCGCTCGATTCTTCCGCATATTGGACGGGCATTCCAACCGGCCTGCCCCCCGGCGCGTTCGGTGGTTCGGCATGGCCAACCGGGTTTTCAAACACGCAATGTCTGGGCGGCAAATATTATTCCAACCCCGCGGCCAGCAATCCGGTGGGCTGCGTTTATATCGATCCCAATCCGCTTTCGAGTCTCGACAATGAAGGCCATAACTATTTCCTGAGCCAGAACCCCTATCTGTTGGATTCCTATGCGGCCTTCGGCGAGTTCTATTATCAGCTGTTCTCGGATTTGAAGCTGGTGGGTGGCTTGCGCTTCACCGAAGATCGCAAACATTTCGTCGATATCCCAAGCTGGATTGCCGGGCCGGGCTATGGCTATGCGACCGATCAGGTTATCGACCAGAATTGGGATCAGTTCACAGGCCGCGCCACCGCGAACTGGACACCCAAACTCGATTTCACCGATCAGACGCTCGTTTATTTGTCATATGCCCATGGCTATAAGGCCGGCGGCGCCAATCCGCCCGGCCCCGTTCTGCTCGGCTCGGGATTGATCCAGGTCGAACACCCGCTGACGTTCAAACCCGAATTTGTCGATGCGTTCGAACTGGGAACCAAGAACACCTTGCTCGATGGCGCGCTCACCCTGAACGGCAATCTGTTTTATTATAATTACGAGCACTATCAGATATCGCAGATCGTGGATCGCACCGCGATCAACCTGAATTTCGATGCCCATATCAAAGGCGCAGAACTTGAAGCGACATGGGAACCGGCACCGGGCCTGCGCTTCAATTTCGCAGGCGGCTATGAAAGCACGTCTGTCGCCAAGGGCGCGCAAGCCATCGATTTGATGGATCGCACTGCCGGTCACGATGGTTGGATGGTGGTCAAACCGTTCATCACCCAATCCTCCAATTGCATCGTTCCCACCTATGTGGTCGCGGCCATCGTGCAGGAACCGCACAATCAAACCTTCCTCGATCTGCCGGGCGTCTGTGTGGACTCTTATGTTTATCACGGCGATCCCGTTCACGTTCCGCCGCCGGGTTATCCGGGTTTCGATTACACCACCGCACCGAACGGCGGCGAAGGCTTCTTCAAGGATCTGGGCGGCAACGAATTGCCGAATGCGCCGCCCTTCACCGTGTCGTTCGGGGCGCAATACAGTATCCCGCTGACGGCGGATTGGGCCGGTACGCTCCGCAGCGATTTCTATTGGCAGGATAGTTCATGGGCGCGCATCTTCAACGACAATCCCTATGATCGCATCCGTGGTTACAACAACGTCAACCTGGCGCTGATCTTCACCAGCCAGGCCGGGTGGCAGATCATGCTTTACGACAAGAATGTCTTCAACACGACGGCGATCACCGGAACCTTCCTCAACAGCGATGACGCCGGGCTCACAACCAACCTGTTCCTGACGGATCCGAAGCTTATCGGCATCCGCGTGACCAGGAATTGGTAAGGGGGAAACAATGAGTGAGCTGATCAACACACAATCCGAAACCGCAAATGCCCGCTTGCGCCTGATGGCGACCGCGTCGGCCCTCACGCTGATTGCCTCTGTGTGCGCCATCGAAAATGCGCAGGCGCACGATAGCGACAGGCCAACGGTCTGGATCGAATTGGGCGGGCAATTGGAACGGCTGGAAAACGCCCAGCCGATCTTCGTTCCCGATTTCGCGCTGAACACGCCGGAAACCAACGCCCCGGTATCGCCCAGCGAAGCCCAGCGCGCGCCGCGTTATGCCAACGGTGCCGAAGGCAAATTGTCCTTCGAACCGGCGGGCACAAATTGGCTGTTCGCCGCCGGTATCCGCTATGGCCGCTCCAATGGCGGCAAGCACATTCACCAGCAAACACAGAACCACTCATCTACCTTCGGCCAATATCCTTATGCCTTCACCGACGTGCGCGCCAAGAATCGCGAAAGCCACACGGTGCTGGATTTTCAGGCGGGCAAGGATTGGGGTTTGGGAATGTTCGGCCATGGCGGGCGAACATCGCTCAGTCTCGGTGTGCGCTATGCGCAATTCTCCTCGCGCACCGATGTCAGCATCAGCAACAACCCCACATCCAATCCTTACGGGTACCATCACTTTTATCAAACCGGCCACATCCGTCGCAGTTTCACCGGCATCGGCCCGTCGATTGCGTGGGATGGCTCGGCCGCGATCCTTGGCAGCGAAGATACGTCGCAAGTCACCCTCGATTGGGGCGCGAATTTCGCCCTGCTGTTCGGGCGCCAGAAGTCCGATGTTCATCACAACACCCATCTCACCAGGCATTATGTCGGACTGCTCTACAGCAACACCACCGACAGCGTGCGCTCGAAATCTGTCATCGTGCCCGATATCGGTGGGTTCGCGGGCTTCTCTGTGCGCTACGACAACGCCAAGGTATCGTTGGGCTACCGGGCGGATTTCTTCGTAGGCGCGGTCGATGGCGGGCTCGATACGCGAAAGAACGATGCCCTCAGCTTCCATGGCCCCTTTGCCACCATCGCCATGGGCCTTTAGGCCGGGGCGGCAAATAAGCGGGGGATGGGGCGTCTTCGCCCTTCCTTGGCCACCCGGAATCTGGCAGCTATCGGCCAACCTTCGAGAGGCCGACAATGCTCAAATGGTTCCAGGCCCTCATGCCGAGGGAAGATCGCTTCTTTCCGATGTTCGGCCGCCACGCCGCCACCCTGGTCGCCGGGGCGGAGGCGCTGCGCGATCTGCTGAGCGGGGCCTGCCCGCCCGCGCAGGGCTGCGACCGCATCGTGCGCCATGAGGAGGAAGCCGATGCCGTCACCGCCGAGGTGCTGGTGGCGGTGCGCCGGTCCTTCATCACCCCGTTCGATCGCGGCGACATCAAGGATCTCATCAACGCGATGGATGATTCCATCGACCAGATGCAGAAAACCGCCAAAGCCATCACCATCTTCGAGGTCACCGAATTTCAGCCGCAGATGCAGGCCATCGGCGATCTGGTGGTGCGCGCCTCCAAGCTGATCGCCGAGGCGATCGACCTGCTGGGCTCGATGAAGATGAACGCGGCCCGCCTCAACACCATCACTGAAGAGGTCATCAATCTCGAAGGCCAGTCCGACGATCTGCACGATCACGGCATCAAGGCGCTGTTCAAGGATCATGGCCAGGCAAGCCCCATGGATTATATCGTGGGGGCCGAAATCTACGATCATCTCGAAAAGGTGCTCGACCGGTTCGAGGATGTGGCCAACCGCGTCAGCGGCATCCTGATCGAAAGCGTCTGACCGGCGATGTCGGCGGATGTTATCCTGGTCGTCCTCATCGCCACCGCGCTGCTGTTCGATTTCCTCAACGGCCTGCACGATGCGGCCAATTCCATCGCCACCATCGTCTCCACCCGCGTGCTCTCGCCGCGCTATGCGGTGGCGTGGGCGGCGTTCTTCAATTTCGTGGCGTTCTTCGTCTTCGGTCTGCATGTGGCCAAAACCATCGGCACCGGCATCGTTTCCGCTGACATCATCAACGATACGGTGATTTTCGGGGCGCTGCTGGGTGCGATTGTGTGGAACGTCATCACCTGGATGGCGGGCATCCCCTCCAGCAGTTCACATGCCCTGATCGGCGGCCTTGTCGGCGCAGGCGTCGCCCATGGCGGCTGGTCGTCTGTGGTGTGGAGCGGGCTCGGCAAGACCATCGCCGCCATCGTCCTGTCGCCGGGGCTGGGCTTCGTTCTGGCGCTGCTGCTGGTGCTGATGGTCTCGTGGATGTTCCTGCGCTCCACGCCTGCATCGGTCGATGGGATATTCCGCAAGGTCCAGTTCGTTTCGGCCTCGCTCTATTCGCTGGGCCATGGCGGCAACGATGCGCAGAAGACCATGGGCATCATCGCAGCGCTTCTTTATGCCCATGGCATCACCCATGGCGGGTTCAGCGTGCCATTCTGGGTGGTGCTGTCCTGCCAGGCCGCGATGGCGTTCGGAACGCTGGCGGGCGGCTGGCGTATCGTTCATACCATGGGCTCGCGCATCACAAGGCTCTCGCCGCTCCAGGGCGTCTGCGCCGAAACGGCGGGCTCGATCACGCTGTTTCTCGCCACCTATCTGGGCATACCGGTTTCGACGACTCATACTATAACGGGAGCGATCATCGGCGTTGGCGCGTCGCGGCGCGTCTCGGCGGTGCGTTGGAATGTGGCGCGGGGGATCGTTGTGGCATGGGTCGTCACCATCCCGGCAGCCGGATTGATGGGAGCGCTCTTTTTTGAGCTGGGCAAGGTGATAGGTCTTTAGATGACGCGCCTCGCAGCCAAAGCCAAACAGGCCGAGCGTCCCGCGCTGCGCACCCAATATGCGGCGCTGCCCTTTCGCGATGAGGGCGAGCTCCAGATCCTGCTCATCACCTCGCGGGAGACCCATCGCTGGGTGATCCCCAAGGGCTGGCCGATGCAAAGCCGCCACCCGTGGGATAGTGCCGCCCGTGAGGCGCTGGAAGAAGCCGGCGTCGAAGGGGCGGTCGCCCACGCCGCCATCGGCTCTTATATCTATGACAAGCGCATGGCCGGCGGCGTGCTGGTGCCTTGCTCGGTCGAAGTCTTCCCCCTCAAGGTCGCCCGCCAACGCAAGACCTGGCGGGAGAAAGACCAGCGCGAGCAACGCTGGTTCACCGTGGCGGATGCCATAGAATCCGTTCAGGAACAGGGCCTTAAGCAGATCCTGCGCGCCTTCGCGGCCACCCGCCGGCCCACCTGAGTCCTTACCCCCCACCCGTCGGCGCGCCGATGCGGGGTTCTCCTCTCCCGCAAGGGGGAGGGAAAACTGCCGCGCGGATTCCGGTGGCGAGGCTGCCGGTTCTGTGCCTAAAGTCCGCCACGCCACTCACTGAGGATTTGTCATGTCTGAAGCTTACATTGTTGCGGCCGCGCGCACGGCGGGCGGAAAAAAGGGTGGCCGTCTCGCAGGCTGGCACCCCGTGGATCTCGCGGCCCAGGTTCTGGACGCGCTGGTGGATCGCTCGAAGATCGACCCCGCCCTGGTGGAAGATGTCATCATGGGCTGCGTCAGCCAGGTGGGCGAACAGGCGATCAACGTCGCGCGCAACGCCGTGCTGGCTTCCAAGCTTCCCGAAAGCGTGCCCGCCACCAGCGTCGATCGCCAGTGCGGCTCCTCGCAGCAGGCCCTGCATTTTGCAGCGCAGGCCGTGATGAGCGGCGCGATGGATGTGGTCATCGCCTCCGGTGTCGAAAGCATGACACGCGTGCCGATGGGCCTCTCGGCCTCGCTTCCCGCCAAGGAAGGCTTTGGCATGTACAAGAGCCCTGGGCTCGAAGCGGCCTATCCCGGCATCATGTTCAGCCAGTTCATGGGCGCCGAAATGATCGCCAAGAAATACGATCTCACGAAGGATGAGCTCGATGAGTTCGCCTACAACAGCCACAAGAAGGCGATTGCGGCAACGCAAGCCGGCGCCTTCAACGATGAGATCGTGCCGCTCGAAATCACCACGAAAGATGGCGGAAAAGAAATCCACCGCGTCGACGAAGGCATCCGCTTCGAAGCCAGCCTCGATGGCATCAAGGGCGTGAAGCTGCTGGCCGAAGGCGGGCGCGTCACCGCGGCCACCTCCAGCCAGATCTGCGATGGCGCCTCGGGCGTGCTCGTCGTCAACGAAAAGGGCCTGAAGCAATTGGGCGTCGCCCCGCTTGCCCGCATCGTGCACATGACTGTGATCGGCCACGATCCGGTCATCATGCTCGAAGCCCCGATCCCGGCTTCGCAGCGCGCGCTGAAGAAGGCGGGCATGAAGATCGACGATATCGACATCTACGAAGTGAACGAAGCCTTCGCGCCGGTCCCGGTCGCCTGGCTGCGCGAACTGGGTGCCGATCCCGAACGCCTCAACGTCAATGGCGGCGCGATTGCGCTGGGCCACCCGCTCGGCGGCTCCGGCACCAAGCTGATGTCCACGCTGATCTACGCACTCAAGAATCGCGGCAAGCGCTACGGCCTGCAAACCATGTGCGAAGGCGGCGGGCTCGCCAACGTGACGATCGTCGAACGTCTGTAAGAGATCGTTCAAGCAAACGAAAAACGCCGCGGAGAAATCCGCGGCGTTTTTTGTTTCTTACTTACTTAGTTACCTCCCCCAACGCGGGGAGGTCGGCGCGCGACAGCGCGACGGGTGGGGGGCTGCCCGCCGCCCTAAGCACGGCGTCAATCACATCCTCCTGTCCCCGCAAAACCTCATCATTCCAAAACCTCAACACCCGATACCCGCGCTGTTCCAGAAATGCCGTCCGCTCCGCATCGTGCTTCAAATTCTCCGGCAAACCGTGCTGCGATCCATCCAGCTCCACAACGATCTTCGCCCGATGGCACGCGAAATCGGCGACATACTTCCCAATCGGCACCTGCCGACGAAAATGCAGCCCCAACGGCTTCAACAGCCGCAACGCAAACCAGAGCCTGTGTTCGGCTTCCGTCGGATGTTTCCGCAAACACCGCGCCCGTTGAAGTATCCCCCCACCCGTCGTCTCTTCGCTGTCGCTCAGAGTCGCCGACCTCCCCGCGTTGGGGGAGGTAAGTACAGCGCGATTGATGCGAGGCAATTTCCCCATACCAAACCTTGCGCCAAACTTGTCGCAAAATTATCCCGCTTCACTTACTTCCCCCACCAAACCCATGTTCAAACACCACAACGCATTTCTTCGAATTTCCACTGCACGATCAGCCGCATAAAATTTTTCTGCACAAAACTTATCGAACACCTCCAAAATGGCCTGATAATGGGGCCATGACAGAAGAAACCCCCATGCGCGCCGGCGCCGATCCGGCAGATCCCCTTCCTCCGACGCCGATTGCGCTGCCGGAGGAAATCACCCACCCCAACATCACCGAGCAATTGCTGAACGCGCAGCTTGCGGAGTGCCTGCTGATCCTGCGTGATGCGGCCCATCTTTATCGCAACTCGCCGTTCGAACCGCACGAACGTGGCCATTACGTCACCCAATCGGTCGAGCTGATGAAAGCGAGCGCCGAGGTTGCGGCCATGGTCTCGCGTCTGAAGAACGGCGATGCCCGTCCTGAAATCCGTCAGCGCTTCACAGTCGAACGCATCACCCGGGCAGCACTGCCGGGGGAGGGGGAGGGGGAGGGGCAAATTTCGGAAAACGACTAACCGATGGAAACCCCACGCAAACCCGGCGGCCAGCCCGGCAACCGCAACGCCCTCAAGACCGGCCTGCACACCGCCGAAGTCCGCGCCTTCACCGCCCGCGTCCGCGCATGGAAACGGCGTGTGCGCGAGATGTTGAAACTGGCGGAAGCCCAACTCGCGCTGCAATCCGCTCGCAAAAATCCCCCATTTGCCAACGGGCTGACAGTTCGTCAGGATTATTCCAGAACAGAAAACATCCGGGAGCGCGTCAATGAAGTTCACCTGGTTCAACCTGATGCCATGGCCCTATCTGCCAGACGATTTCCGCCAGAAAAACCGCTCCGTCTGGGTCGATATCGATTCCCGCCTGTTCGATCCGGTGAAGAGTCACGAGGTCTACAACACCTATCTCGACCTTCTGGAATATGCCTCAACGCTGGGTTTCGATGGCATCGGCGTGAACGAACATCACCAGAATGGCTACGGCATCATGCCATCGCCCAACATCATCGCGGCGACGCTGGCCCGCCGCACCAAGGATGTGGGCATCGTGGTGCTCGGCAATTCCATCGCGCTCTACAATCCGCCCGTGCGCGTGGCGGAGGAATTCGCGATGCTCGATTGCATTTCGGGCGGGCGTCTCGTGGCCGGTTTCCCGGTCGGCACCTCGATGGACACCAATTATTGCTACGGGCAAATCCCTTCGCTCACCCGCGAAAAATATATGGAGGCGCACGATCTCATCAAACGCGCCTGGGCCGAGCCCGATCCGTTTGCCTTCAATGGCCGCTACAACAAGCTGCGCCACGTCAACATCTGGCCGCGCCCCATCCAGCAACCGCCGCCGATCCACATTCCGGGAGGTGGTTCGGTGGAAACCTATGATTTCTGCATCGACAACACCTATTCCTATTCCTACCTCTCCTTCACCGGCTACATCCGTGCGCGCGCGCTGATGCAGGGTTATTGGGATCGCGTGGCCCAGCGTAACACGCCCGATCAATCGCCCTATCGCGCGGGCTTCGCGCAGACCATCTGCGTCGCCGACACAGATGAAGATGCCCGCCGCCTCTACGAAGAACATGTGATGTATTTCTACAATCGCTGCCTGCATGTGTATCCGGGCTTTGCCGATGCACCGGGCTACCGCACGATCAAGACCATCCAGTCCGGCGCGCTCTCGCAATATGCGCCCGCGCGGCCCTTCTCCGAAGTGACATGGGATGAATTGATCGAAGGCGGCCACATCATCGCGGGTTCGCCCGAAACCGTGCGGCAGCGGATGGAAGACCTCATCAAATCGCTCAATGTCGGAAACATCTTCTGTCTGCTCCATGTCGGCAACATGCCGAAGGAAAAATGCATGCACTCCACCAAACTGTTTGCCGAGAAAGTGATGCCAAAGCTGCGCAACCTGTTTCCCGATTATGCCGATGACGATCGCTTCTGGTGTCACCCGATAGAAAAACAGGCCACGCCAGGAAGCCTGCCCAACGAACGCGAAGCGGCAGCCGCCGTAGCAGCGCGCTAGGGGAGGGCGAGATTATGGAATTGAAAACCATCGCCGCCCCCCGCGTTCCCGTTCGCTATTTCGAAGGCGGCAAGGGCGAAACGCTTGTCTTCCTGCATGGTGCGGGCGGCGTGTTGGCCGACGATCCGTTTCTTGCGGCACTTGCGCAGAAATATCACGTCTATGCCCCGCTCACGCCGGGCTATGGCGATTCCGAGGAATGCGGCGAAATCCGCGACATGCTCGATTTCACGCTGCATACATGGGATGTGGTCGATGCGCTGGGGTTGAAAAACCCCATCCTCGGCGGCCATTCCATGGGCGGCATGATCGCCGCCGAGATGGCGGCCATCGCTCCGCACGATGTTTCGCGTCTGGCGCTCATCTGTCCCGCCGGTCTGTGGCTCGAAACAAACCCCGTGCCCGACATGTTCTCTCTCATGCCCTATGAATATCCAGCACTCCTCTTTCACGACGTGAAGAAGGGCACGGAGCTGCTCACCGCGGGCATGGCGCTCGACAATCCCGAATGGCTGAAAGGCTTCCTCGTCACCAATGCCCGCCAGATGGGCATGGCCGGGCGGATTCTCTTTCCCATTCCTGAGCGCGGATTGTCGTCACGGCTTTATCGCATCAAGGCGAAAACCATCCTGATCTGGGGCGATGATGACAGGCTGATCGCGCCGGCTTACGCGCAGGCGTTCAGGAAGGGGATTTCCGGCAGCGAACTCGTGATGATCCCGGAAGCGGGACATATGGTGACGTTGGAGAAAACCGGGCAGGTGATATCCGCCATTGCGCGGCTGGGTTAAAGGATGCCGAGATCCTGGAACATCGGATTGGGTGCGGGCACCATGGCCGGGTCGGCAGTTTTCACGAACACGATCCGGCAGATGAGGCCCTCCGGTGGATAGTCCAGCGTTACTTCGCCCGATTTCTCGCGCGAGGCCGCAAAACTTATCACCCGTGTGCCGAAGCCCTTGCTGGTGGGCGGCTCGCAACTGGGACCGCCGGTTTCCTTCCATTCGATTTCGATGCGCTCACCTTCCGGCACCGGATTGTGCCACCAGGTCAGGCTCACCTTCCCCTCCGGCACCGACAGCGCGCCATATTTGATCGCATTGGTCGCAAGCTCATGCACGGCCAGCGCAATCGCCCCACCTGTCTCCTCCGAAAGCTCGAGCACCGAACCTTCGATGCGAATGCGGGGCGAGCGTTCCTCCATGAACGGCGCGAGCGTGGCGCGGACGACATCGCCCAGTTCGAGCGATGTCCGCCCACGCGCCACCACAAGATCGGCCGCCGCGCTCAACGCATGCAGCCGCCCCGTCAGCTTGTCGATGAACTGATCCACCACCGGCTCGCCACGCGGCTTGGAACTCTGCGCCAGAGACCCGATCACCGCAAACAGGTTCTTCAGCCGGTGGCGCAATTCCCCGATCACCAGTTCACGCCGGTCGCGCGCCAGCTTCCTGGCATGTACGTCGGTTATCGTGGTGATCCATTCGCGCAGGTTGCCGCTCTGGTCGCGGATCGGCACCGCGCGGGCGCCAAACCAGCGCCAATCCGCCGAAGGCGCATGCCAGATCCGGATCTCGGTGTGATAAGAGCCGGTGGCATCGATGTTCCAGGTATCGAACACCAGTTTGCCCCGGTCCTCCTCATGCACGCTCTCGGTCCATGCCCGCCCGCGATAGCCCGGCCAGTCCACGCCCGTGATCTCGATCCACCCCGGCTGCGGCTCCTCCACCGCCCCGTCCGCATCCGTCGTCCACACGATGCCCGAAGTCGCATTCACCAATTGCCGATAACGGTTCTCGTTGCGCTCCATCTGCTTAAGCACATTGCGCAGCCATTGCGCGAGCGCCGTCTGCAACAGGGCCGCGCCCACGAACGAGGCGATGTTGAGCGATTGCGAGAAGGTCGGCGGCATGAGCTCCATAACCGGCGCCATAAACAGCCATGTAGAAACCAGCACGCTCAACGCGATGGAGAGCAAGCCAATCTCCCATCCCGCAAGGATCGTCACGATCATCACCGCGGGAAAGTAGAAGGCAAAGAACCCGGTGGTCGGCACCACCAAACCGAAGATGCCACGCACCGCCGTCGCCAGCGCCACGATAACTACAAGCAGGAATATCCGGAACGCGACACTGCGCTGCTTGAGCACATAGGCCATCAACGGCGCGCTTCCCGCACCGGGGCGCGCGTCATTTGCAGCCGCGTCAAACAATCTAGGCATCCGCTTTCGTCCAGCCCACGAAAAGGAGGAACCCCTGCAAATGCCCCGAACAACCGGGCGCAAACGCCATCCCTGAAGTGAAGCATTTCATCGGTTTTGTTCCCGGCAAGCAATATGATTTCGTGGCAATATTGACAGCAATTTTCCTTGACAAGCCCCCTTCAAACACAAACCCTTTTCGAAAGACAATCTGGCGGGACGGTATTCATGCAAACCCCTTATGATCTGGTCATTCGTGGCGGAACAATGGCCGATGGAAAAGGCGGTATGCCCGTCGAGGCCGATGTGGCCCTCACCGGCGACCGCATTGTAGCCGTCGGCAAGCTTCCGGGCCGCGGTCGCGAGGAGATCGACGCGAAAGGGCGCCTCGTCACCCCCGGCTTTGTCGACGTTCACACCCATTACGATGGCCAGGCCACGTGGGATTCCCACCTTGCTCCCTCAAGCTGGCACGGCGTTACCACGGTGGTGATGGGCAATTGCGGCGTCGGCTTTGCGCCCGTCCGCAGGGGAGATCGCGACCGTCTGATCGAACTGATGGAAGGCGTCGAGGATATTCCGGGCGTCGCCTTGCACGAAGGCCTGAGCTGGAATTGGGAAAGTTTCGGCGACTATCTCGATGCCCTGGAAACCCGCAAACGCGATATCGATGTCTGCGCGCAACTTCCGCATGGTGCGCTGCGCGTCTATGTCATGGGCGAACGCGGCGCCAATCTCGAGCCCGCAACTGATGCCGACATCGCACAAATGCGAACCCTGAGCGCGCAGGCAATGCGCGCGGGTGCAATCGGTTTCTCCACCTCCCGCACGCTCAATCATCGCTCCATCAAAGGCGAGCCAACACCGTCCTTGCGCGCCACGGAAGCTGAATTGATGGGTATCGCGCAAGGTTTGGCGGATGCCGGGAGTGGCGTGATCGAAATGATCTCCGATTTCAACGCCCCCGATCTTGAAACCGAATTCTCCATGATCCGCCGGCTTGTGGAAGTGTCGGGCCGTCCGCTGTCGCTATCGCTCGCGCAGAGCCATAGCCTCCCCGAAAGCTGGCGCACGCTTCTCAGCCTGATCGAGGAATCCGCGCGAGATGGCCTTCCCATCCGCGCCCAGATCGCCCCGCGCCCTATCGGCATCCTGCTGGGTTTGCAAGGCACGCTAAACCCATTCTCCGCACACCGCGCTTTCGCCGAAATCAAGGACAAGCCGCACGCCGAAAAACTGCGCATCATGCGCGATCCCGACTTCCGCGCCCGTATTCTGGCTGAAACCGACACGCGCCAGAACCACCCGCTTGCCCGCCGCGTAATGGCCTTTGATCGCGTCTTTCCATTGGGCAATCCACCCAACTACGAACCGCCACGCGAAACTGCGCTTGCGCAGCGCGCAGCCCGCGAAAACCGCGATCCAGCGGAACTTGCTTACGATCTGCTCCTGGAAAATGAGGGCAAGAATTTTCTCTTCATGCCGTTCGCCAACTACGCGCATTTCAATCTCGATGCCTGCGGGGAGATGATTGCCCATCCCGATTGCATAATGGGCCTCGGCGATGGCGGCGCCCACGTCGGGATCATTTCGGATGCGAGCTATGCTACCTATCTCTTGACGCATTGGGGCCGTGATCGCGCCAATGGAAAATTCGATATAGGCTGGCTCATCAAACGCCAGACACATGATACGGCCCGCGCGGTCGGCCTGAACGATCGCGGCGTCATCGCCCCCGGCATGAAAGCCGATATCAACGTCATCAATTTCGATTCGCTCAAGGTAGACGCCCCTGCGATGGCGTTCGATCTGCCCGCCGGCGGCAAGCGCTTACTGCAAGGCGCGCAAGGATATGACGCAACAATCGTTTCCGGCGAAATCACATATCGCGATGGAAGGCCCACGGGCGCGCTCCCCGGAAAGCTGGTCCGCGGCCCCCAGAATTAACGGGAAGTCACGGCAGTTTCGGTTGACCGCAAGAAAGTTTCAGATGAAACTATATTGGTTTCATCTGCAACAAAGGCGCGCGTCATGGATTCGCTCTGGAAAAATCCCATCGGCACCGATGGGTTCGAATTCGTCGAATACACCGCTCCCGATGTCGCCCAGCTCCACACCCTGTTCGAGCAGATGGGCTTCCGCGCGGTTGCCCACCACCGCTCCAAGGCCGTCACGCTTTATCGCCAGGGCGAAGTAAACTTCATCGTCAATGCCGAACCGGAAAGTCATGGCAGCCGCTTCGCGCGCGCCCACGGCCCATCGGCCTGCGCCATGGCCTTCCGCGTGAGGGATGCAGCAGTCGCGTACAGGAAGCTGATCGAACTTGGCGCCAAGCCGTTCCAAAATCAGGTCGGCCCGATGGAATTGAACATCCCCGCCATCGAAGGCATCGGCGGGAGCGTGATATACTTGGTCGATCGTTATGGCGATCGCTCCATTTACGATGTCGATTTTGTCCCCACCGATCCCGCCAAAGGGTTTGTTCATGAGGGCGCCGGATTGGCTGAAATCGATCACGTTACCCATAACGTCTTTCGCGGCAACATGGAGCAATGGGCGGGCTTCTACGAACGCCTCTTCAATTTCCGCGAAATTCGCTATTTCGACATAGAGGGAAAGCTAACCGGCCTCAAATCCCGCGCCATGACGAGCCCGGATGGAAAGATCCGCATACCCATCAACGAATCTTCCGACGACAAATCTCAGATCGAGGAATATCTCCACGCCTATCATGGCGAGGGAATTCAGCACATCGCTCTCGGTGCGAAAGATATTTACAAATCGGTCGAAGTTCTACGCGCCAAAAATGTTGCCTTTCAGGATACGCCGGAAACCTATTACGAGCGCATAGACAACCGCCTCAAAGGCCATGGCGAAGATATCGACCGCATGAAGCGCGACCGAATCCTCATCGATGGCGATGAAGACAGCGGTCTGCTGCTTCAGATTTTCACCCAGAATGCCATTGGCCCTATTTTCTTCGAATTGATTCAGCGCAAAGGCAATGAAGGCTTCGGTGAAGGCAATTTCCGCGCTCTGTTCGAATCCATCGAAGCCGATCAGATCAAGCGCGGCGTGTTGCAGGAACAGGCGAAATGAGCAGCAAAACGTGGATAGAATTTCCTCGCGTTGAAGGCGAAATATCCCGCCAGGCCCATGCGGATTTGCCCAGCGGTACCTATGAACGCGAAATCGGCCGCGATGGCTTTTTCGGCCCCGCCACCCATATCTATCATTGCCACCCGCCAACAGGTTGGAAAAGTTTCGAAGGCCCGTTGCGCCCGCGCGCCTTCGACGCTGCAAAAGCAGCGGAGGAGGGCAATCCGCTATCGGCCCCGGCGCTGCTCTCCAACACGAACCTGAAATTTGCCATCTGGTCCTGCACGCACGCGATGGAATATCTCGTTCGCGATGCGGATGGTGATGAGTTGTTGTTCATCCACGCGGGCGAGGGCGATCTGTTCTGCGATTTCGGTCATCTTCCATATCGGGAAGGTGACTACATTCTGCTTCCACGCGGAACGATGTGGCGCATAACGCCCAGGGCCCCCACGGTCTCGTTGCTGATCGAGGCCACCAACAATTCGTTCAAGCTTCCGGAGCGCGGCATTCTTGGCCCTCACGCCATATTTGACCTCGCGGCATTGGACACACCCAAACTCGACGATGCCTTTCGTGCCCAGCAGGGCGAACACGAATGGCAGGTGGAGGTAAAGCGCCGCAACGCCCTGTCCACCATCACCTATCCGTTCAACCCGCTGGATGCGGTGGGCTGGAAAGGCAACCTTGCACCGGTGAAGCTGAACTGGCGAGACATTCGCCCCGTGATGAGCCACCGCTATCACATCCCGCCTTCGGTACATTCCACCTTCGTCTCGGATCGGTTCGTGGTCTGTACCTTCGTGCCGCGCCCCATCGAAAGCGATCCCGGCGCGCTGAAAGTACCTTTCTTTCATTCCAATGATGATTACGATGAAGTGATCTTTTATCATCAGGGTGAATTCTTCAGCCGCGATAATATTCACCCCGGCATGGTTACATGGCATCCCAATGGTTTCACCCACGGCCCCCACCCCAAGGCGTTCGCCGCCGGTGCGCGTGCCGTCAAAACCATGACTGATGAAGTGGCCGTAATGATCGATTCCCGTGATCCGCTTGATTTTGCCGCACCACCCGCGACCGAACTCACAACCTATGCCGAATCCTGGCACACAAGCTGATGGAAGCGCGGGCCTCGACTCAAGCCGAAATCATCGGTGATCCGGCATGGTTCCCCGATAATGTCGATTTCAATCGCAATACGTTCGGGTTTGTTCACACCACGCGCGAAGCGCTGTCTCGACAATCCTTTCTCGACGCCCGGTGGGATCGCGCTGCGCTCGCGCGGATGGATATCCCGATCCCCACGGTTCTCTCCGCCACGCAAGGTTTCCCCCGTCCGAAACTGAATTTCATCTGGCACACGGCTTTTTGCTGTTCGACGCTGATCTCCCGCTGCCTCGATAGCGTGGGAGAAAATCTTGCGCTTAAAGAGCCGCAGCTTTTGATTCTACTTGCCGAAGCAAAGCGTGCCGGTCATCTCACGCAGCGCAGCGGCGCACTCGATGCTGCGTTCGAATTGTTGGCCCGCCGGCACCACGCGCGGGAAAGCGTGCTCATTAAGCCCACAAATGCTGTCAACAACCTTATCCCGGAAGCCACACGCGCCGCGGATGGCCGCATGTTGTTTCTTTATTCCGATTGCAAAAGTTTCCTCATTTCGATCATCAAGAAAGGCGAAATGGGCCGCATCTTTGCCCGCAAGCTTTTTGGCCTTTTCGCTGCAGATGGCCATGCGCAAGCTCAGTGGCCTATGCAGGCTTTGTTTGAACTCTCCGATCTTCAGGTCGCTGCCCTCGTTTGGCACATGCAGATGGCGGAATTCCGTCGCAATCGCGAAGCATCCCAGGCGATTGGGTTGAACTGCGATGATTTCCTGGCCAAGCCGCGCGAAACCCTGTCGCGCCTGAATGATTTTTTCGATCTGAATTTTTCCGAGGCCAGGCTAGATGCCATCACCGCCGGCCCCCTGCTGTCCCAAAATGCCAAAGACATCAGCCAATCCTTCAGCGCCAAGCGCCGCGCTGCCGAAGCGGGCGACATTGAAAAGTCCCTCGGCGATGAACTCGATATCGTCGTCGAATGGAGTTTCCGCGCCTGCCCCGAAACGCCGCGCGAAAATCCTCTGGGTGCAACGCTATGAAACTCGCCTCTCTCAGGCAGGGCAGAGATGGGGCCCTCGTTGTTGTCAGCCGCGATCTTTCCCGTTTTGTGTCGGCAGCCCATATCTCGCCCACCTTGCAACATGCGCTCGACAATTGGCACGAAGTCGCCCCGCGCCTGATGCGCGTGTACGATTTGCTCAATGAGAACAAAGCCGAAGGCGCGCGCTCCTTCGATCCCGCGCACACAGCAGCCCCGCTGCCGCGCGCCTATCAATGGGCCGATGGCTCAGCCTATGTCACCCATGTGGAGCTGGTGCGCAAAGCCCGCGGCGCCGAAATGCCGCAAAGCTTCTGGACCGATCCGCTAATGTATCAGGGTGGTTCCGACAGTTTCATCGGTCCGCGCGATCCCATTCTTGCCGCCGATGAATCCTGGGGCATTGATTTCGAGGGCGAGGTGGCCGTCGTTACCGACGATGTAGCCATGGGTGTTACCGCCGAAAATGCCGAGAAGCACATCAAGCTCCTGATGCTGGTCAACGATATCTCCCTGCGCAACCTGATCCCAAACGAACTCGCCAAAGGTTTCGGCTTCTTCCAATCCAAGCCGGCTACCGCCTTTTCCCCTGTCGCGGTGACGCCCGATGAGCTGGGCGAAGCATGGTCCGGCGGCAAGGTGAACCTGCCGCTTCATGTCATCTTCAACGGGGCGGAGTTTGGGCAACCGAACGCGGGCGAAGACATGACGTTCTCCTTCCCCCAACTTATCGCCCACGCCGCCAAAACCCGCGCGCTCGCGGCAGGCACGATCATCGGCTCCGGCACCGTATCCAACAAAAACCAGATCGCGGGCTCCGCCTGCATCGCAGAACGCCGCACGCTCGAAACCATCGAACACGGCGCCCCCAAAACGCCCTTCATGAAATTCGGCGATTCCGTCCGCCTAGAAATGTTCGATACCGAAAACCGGACGATCTTCGGTGCGATAGAGCAGGAGGTCGTGCGCTATCATGGCTGAAACGCTCGCCCTCTATACCTATTTCCGCTCCTCAGCCGCCTATCGCGTGCGCATCGCGTTGAATCTGAAGGGCCTTGATGCCGATCACCGTTTCATCCATCTCCTGAAAGATGGCGGCCAGCAGCATGGCGAAGCCTACAGAGCGATCAACCCGCAACAGCTGATTCCCACTCTGATCGATAACGGCCATGCCATCGGCCAATCGCTCGCCATTGTTGAATATCTCGAAGAAACCCATCCCGAACCCCCGCTGCTGCCGAAGGGCGCGCTTGCTCGCGCCCGGGTGCGCCAGATCGCTTATGCGGTGGCGTGCGATATCCATCCGGTCAACAATTTTCGCGTTCTTCAGCGGCTGAAGCGCAATTTCGCCGCAACCGAAGATCAGCGCGCCGATTGGCAAAAGCATTGGATCGCGCTTGGTTTTACCGCCATCGAAAGCCTGCTCGCGAATGCGCCGGAAACGGGCGTCTATTGCCACGGCGATGCGCCATCGCTCGCCGATATCTGCCTGATTCCCCAAATGGCCAATGCTCGCCGCGTGAATCTCGACCTGGCACCTTACCCAACGCTGACCCGTATCGAACAATCGGCGCTGGCGAATCCGGCTTTCGCTGCCGCTCAACCGAAAGAACAGCGCGATGCGGAGTGATCGCGCCACGGCGCGGGAGCCGCAGCTCAACCTCGACACGTTTCTGCCCTATCGTCTGTCGGTGCTCTCCAATCGCGTCAGCGATGCCATCGCGCGCCAATATTCCGCGCGCTTCGATCTTTCGATCCCCGAATGGCGCATCATCGCTGTGCTGGGCCAAACGCCAAACCTTTCGGCCCGCGATGTCGCCAAACGCACCGCGATGGATAAGGTGCAGGTCAGCCGCGCCGTCACCACCTTGGTCGCCGCCCGCCGGCTCACTCGCAGCGAAGACAGCAATGACGCCCGCATCGCCCGCCTCGCGCTCACCACAAAGGGCCGGGCCATCTATGAAGAAGTTGCCCCGCTCGCGCTCCGCCTTGAAAGCCTGTTGCTCTCAAGCCTTTCCGCGCAGGAGCGCAACACCTTGCAAAATCTGATGCACAAGCTCGACCGTCAGGTCAGCCTGCTGGGCGTGCCCGAATAAGCAAGATCGCCAGCGCCTTGGGCCCATGCGCGCCCAGTTCCAGCGTCTGCTCGATATCCGCGGTGCGCGAAGGTCCGGTGACGAGGTTGATGGTGTGCGGCCAATCGCGCGCGCGCAATTTCGCAAGCGCTGTCTCCAGATCGGGCAAAACATTCTGCGCATGCAGCACGGCGATCTCGAAGCCGGGCCGGAAATGCCAACTCGCCGGGCTTGCGGCGCGCGCCGGAAAAACCAACGTCCCGGTTTCCGCCACGCCATAAGGTGCGGCCGAAATCGCCGTGTCATCCGGCCCGGGCGCGTCGCGCGAAATTTGCGTGCGATCCCAGCCCAGCCCATCCAATGCGGGATCGGGCGGTAGATGCACAACCGCCGCCAGATTGCGCGCACGCAAAAGGCCGGAAACGCAATCCGGCACCTGCGCCAAATCGTCAAGAACATGCACCGTAGCATTGGCCGCGTTCGCGCAAGCCACAAACCGCTCAACAAGATCGCCATCCATCGCACGTCTATAGGCGGCGGGCCGGGACAGGGCGGCCGGTTTGCGCGCCCGGATGGATCGTAAGATGTCTTCGCGCGCACTCATCGCGATCGCCACCGTTCCTGAAACGTCCTGCCCATAGGGGCTGGAAAATCGCGTACCGCAAACCATCCGCGCATCAGCGGCAGCGAATGCACCATGGCTTCTCGCCCGCCCATCATCTTCAGCAGCCGCGCCAGAAAACGCGTGCCCATCCGGTAAAGCCCCGGCCGCCGCGCCGCGAAAGCCCAGACCGAAAGCCCAAACCGCAGCGCTTTGGGCGCCGTATGCGCCTCGAATTCCTTCGCCCGCCAATAGCGCATGATCGAAGGCAGCGGAATCTTCACCGGGCAAACCTCCGCGCATCGCCCGCAGAAAGTGGAAGCATTGGGATGATGATGCGCCTGCGCCATTCCCAGAAGCCCCGGATTGAGTGCCGCACCAATCGGCCCCGGATAGGTCGCGCCATAAGCATGCCCCCCAATGGAATTGTAGATCGGGCAATGGTTCAAACATGCCGCGCACCGGATACAGCGCAACACCTCGCCGGTTTCGCCGCCGAGAAGCGCGGTGCGCCCGTTGTCCAGCAGCACCACATGAAAATCGCGTGGCCCGTCGCCTGTATCGCCCGGCCCGCTCATCACGCTCACATAGCTGGTGATGTCCTGCCCCGTTGCGGAGCGCGTCAGAAGCCGCAGCAGCACCGAAACATCGTCCATATCCGCGACGATCTTCTCCAGCCCCGTCACCACGATATGCGTGCGGGGCAGCAGCCGCGTCAGATCGCCATTGCCTTCATTGGTGACGATAACCGCCGCCCCTTCCGCGGCGCTGAGAAAATTTGCCCCGGTGATCCCTGCATCCGCCGCCTCGAATTGTTTGCGCAGCATCCCGCGCGCTTCGGCCACAAGCGCACTGCGCTCCTCCAGTGCCCGCGAGGCGGGCAAGCCGGTATGTGCCGCCCGAAATGTCTCGGCCACGTCTTCCTTGTTCAGGTGAAAAGCGGGCGCGATGATGTGGCTGGGCGGTTCATGGCGCAGCTGGATGATATATTCCCCCAGATCGGTCTCAACCGGCGTCACACCGTTCTTTTCCAGAAACGGATTGAGCCCGATTTCCTCCGTGACCATGGATTTTCCCTTGGTCACCGTCTTCGCATTCACCGCGCGCAGTATTTGCAGGATGATCTCGCGCGCCTCTTTCCCATCACGGGCCCAATGCACATGCCCACCACGTGCCGTTACGTTGCGCTCGAATGTCTCCAGCAACGTATCGAGATTGGAAAGCGCAGCATCCCGGATCGCGGCCCCCGCATCGCGCAACGCCTCGTAATCGCCATAGCGCGCAATCGAATCCGCCCGCTTGTGTACGAAATGCGTCTTGAGCCGGGCCAGCGCCCCCTTAAGCCGCGCATCGTCCAGTGCCTCGTGCGCCGCCTCGCGGAACGTTGTGGGGTCGAGCGTCATTCGTGCTCACCCGCCAGAATTTCGGCTGCGTGTCGCACTTCGAGCGCCAACCCCTTGCGGCGCGCGCGGCCCGCCAAGTGCAGCAAACAGCCCAGATCGCCGCCCACCAACATCGAAGCGCCTGTCGCTATCGCATCCGCCAGCTTGTCATCCGCCATGCGTTCAGAGATGTCGGGGTATTTCACCGAAAAGAGCCCGCCAAACCCGCAACAGATTTCGGGATCGGCCAGTTCGCGCAATTCCAATCCGTCCACGGAAGAGAGCAGGGAGCGGGGCTCGGCCCGCACCCCCATCTCGCGCAGGCTCGAACAGGAATCGTGGAGGCAAACCCGCTTTGCGCACCGCGCCTCAACAGCCTTCATCCCGCAAATGTTCGCGAGGAACGACATCAACTCGTGGCTGCGCTTTGCCATCGCCTTGGCCCGCGCCGCATAGCGCGCATCGTCTTTCAACACATCGGGATAATGCCGCCCCAGCATGCCCGCGCAAGATCCCGAAGGCGCCACCACATAATCGAAACCTTCAAACGCATCGATCACATTGCGCGCAATCGCCGCCGCATTGCGATTGTCGCCCGCGTTCCAGGCCGGTTGCCCGCAACAGGTCTGGCTCGCGGGCACCTCCACCTCGCATCCCGCCTGTTCCAGAAGCTTCACCGCCGCAAACCCCACCTGCGGCCGCACGAGATCGACCAGACACGTCACGAAAAGACCGACCTTCTTCGTCACATCCGCTCCAATGCATAAGTCCGTTCGCGCAAGACGCGCATGAAATCCTGCCGGTCCAGCCCCGCCGGAAAGCTGTCGAACGCCATCACGTCGCTCACCCGCACCCGAACCTCGGTTCCGATCCGGTCATATATTTCCCTGAACAGAAGTGAAAGCCGCAATGTCAGGCTGATGTGGCTGGCAATCTGGAAAAGCCTGCTGTTCTGTCTCGCAAAGAACACCGAGGCCACCGGCGCCTGAGCCTGGGCGATCAACCGCCCCGTGAAGGTTTTCCATTCCGCATCGACGGCACGCTTGTCCCAAAGCGAAGGCGTGGTCGAGACACCGCCGGCCGGAAACACCACAAGGCACCCGCCTTTTGTCAGATGCAGCTTCGCTTCCGCTCGCGTGCGCAAATTCGTCTCCAGCGCCGCCTGCGTGTCGGCGAAATCTACCGGCAGCAGGAAGGAGCGGATTTCCTCCGCCCGATACAGTACGGAATTGGTCAGCACCCGAAAGTCATCTCGTACCCTGGAAACCAGATGGCAGATGATCAGCCCATCCAGCACACCGAACGGATGGTTGGCGACAATCACCAGCGGCCCCGATTTCGGCCATCGCGCCAGCATGTCTGCGTCGCAATCGATCCTCAGGTCCAGGCGGCGGACCGCGGCATCGAAGAATGTCTCGCCCGCAACAGGGTGGGCCCGATTGTCGTCATAGATTGCCTTGAGATAGGGCTGCCCCGTCATCCGCTCGATCGCGCGGATCACCATTCGCTTCGGCCATGGATCGTCTGGCGCCGCGTAAGAGAATGTGTCGGGCGGCGTGGCCACCATGCTCACACGGCATCTGCGATCAAGAACCCGCCGCGGCGCATTCCCGCCCGCACCGCGAGATAGAGCAGCAATCCCACCGGCCCCGCCAGCAACGTCAACACCAGGCAGGGCACAATGGCCAGATGCGGAATACCGCGCGCATGGGAATCGCGCACCTGCCAGGCTCCGATGAAAAGATCGAAGATGAGAAAGTGGATCCAGGCCGCGGTCGCAGCGATCGGCGAACTGAAGAATATCATCACCCCCACAAGCGAAGTGAAATTTCCACCCTCCGGCAATGCGCCACCGAAGAACACGGTGCCGATGAGCCACGTGTAGGTGAGCCCAAGAACCACCGGCACCACGACCGATTGCACAAGCATGTCGGTCCATCGCCAGCGTGGCGCCAGGATCAGCAGCAGCCAGAAAACGATAATACCCTTGTTGGCGATGCTGAAAACAGTCTCGATACTCATGTGGGGAACCGCCGCTTGAGCCAATCGATCATGATCGTGTTGGTTTCCTGCGGGTGTTCCTGTTGGGTCCAATGCCCGCATTTGCGGATCAGGGCCTTCTCCAGATCCGGCACGAAGCGTTCCATCCCGTCCGCCATCTTGGGCGAAAGGATCACATCATCTTCCGCCATGATCATCAGCGAGGGTTGGCGCACCTTCTGTTCCCAGCCGCCGGAAACCTTCCAGTTTTGCGAGAAATTGCGATACCAGTTGATCCCGCCGGTGAAGCCTGTGCGCGTGAATGTGTCGACGAAATATTTCATTTCCTCCGGTGAAAGCAGAAGCTCGCCGGGCCACATCGTCTCGTCCATCTGCAACGCTTGCACCAGAGCGAATCGTTTCAATTCCTCCGGCATCTGGGCAAATGCTTCTGCCGTTATTCCGTTCTTGCGCATGAAGAAGCGAAACACCCGGCCCACATCCTTCGCCAGAACCGCATCGGCTTCACCGGGCTTCTGAAAATAGACAATGTACATGTCTTCGCCATAAAGCGCTTTCATCCCCATGATCGGATCGATGGGCGGGCGAGAAAGAAACGGCGTGTTGATCCCGATCACGCCCGCCACGCGGTCGGAATGGATCAGCGGCAATTGCCAGACCACAAGCCCGCCCCAATCATGTCCGGCGAAGACGGCCTTCTCCAAACCCAAAGCATCAAGCATCCCGACGAGATCGCCCGTCAGATGCAGCATGTCGTAATCTTCGACCTTCTCGGGCCGCGAAGTGCGCCCATACCCGCGCTGGTCGGGCGCGATCGCGCGATAGCCTGCGGCCGCGAGCGCGGGCAATTGGTGCCGCCAGGAATAGGCAAGTTCCGGAAAGCCGTGACACAGCACGATCGGAACACCATCTTTCGGCCCGGCCTCGTAAACGGCCATGTCGATGCTGTTGGTCTTTATGATCGTCGGTTCGGGAAATGAAACGTTCATGCAACTTCTCCAACTATCTAAGCGGCGATTCCAAGTTTGCTCATCATTTCGGTCCGGGTAGGCCCAAGCACTGGCGGGTAGAAACCACGCGTTCTCTTCTCCGCCTTCCCCATGCGCCAGAATTTCAGGATGGTCGCAATGATTTCCGGGCGTTTCATCCAGTTCGATGGGTCATCAAGCATGTGAAACCCGCGGGAAAAGGCGCGCAACACCGTCATGTCTCCGCGTATCGCGGGCACCAACCCGTCTTCGATGAAGCTTTTTGCCATCCGGGCCCGCAATCCGGGCTTGTAGGATGGGGCGCGTTCATGTTGCGCGCGGCGTATCGAGATTTTGTCCTGCCGCACCATCGTGTCGTAAAATGGCCGAAGCGTTTGCCTCGTGCGATTGTCGAGCAGGCGCGCGCGCACGCGTGGATCGGCGCTTTCATCCATCACGTCGCGCAACAGATGCGCATGCACCATGCCGGCCGAACATCCCCGCCCGTAGAGCGGGTTGGTCCTGACCGCCGCGTCCCCGATCGCGAAGAAATTGAGAACCTGCGGCTCGCCCTCTTTCAGATAATGCCTCCAGACACTTTGCAGATTGCCCATCGAATAGATGGGGCTGGCCGCTTCCGCGCGCGCCGGTTCGACCCAGCGCGCGGTGCCGGGCAGGGCGTTGCAGATGGCGTCGAATATTTCGGGGTGCATGATTGCCATGCGAAGATCGTTTTCGATTTCGGGCGTGGCCAGCGTGATGGAGAAATGGCCATTGTCCGCCCCGAACACACCGTATTTGATATATCCCAGATCCGCCGCAAGCGGCAGCTCATCGCGCAGCGGTTCTTCGGCGCCGTCCACCAGCTTGTAGTGGCGCGTGAAATAGAGAATCCCCGCAGGCGAGCTTTCTTCGTGCAGTTGCGCACCTTCCGCCCGTAGCCAGTCGGGAAACATCGTGTTGCGCCCACTCGCGTCCACAACGATGTCGGCTTGCATGTCCTGCATCTGGCCGTCGATCTCGACCCTCAGCCCCGCGGCCGTCAACGCGCTTGCGTCGCGCCTCAGGATCATTCCATGCACCCCGGCGCACGAAACGATGCGCACATTCGGGAATTTCCGCACATGCCGGCGCATCACCAACTCCAGCGTGCTGCGGCGGCTGAACAGGATGCGCAAATCTTCATCGCCCGGCTGCGGACGGTATTTGTCGCGCAGGGCAGGGGGAATTCCCGTGGAAAAATCCAGCGCCCGCACGCCGCTTGCGAAAAGTTCTTCAAGCAGCGCCGGATGGCGGTCGCGCAGCAGCACGGTCAGCCGTCCAAGAAAACCATGGCTGTGGCGAAGCTGCGTCGCCCCGCGCCGTTCCCAAGAATAGAACGCATCTTCCGGAGAACCTTCCGGCGGCTCGGGATCGCGGTCCAGCAACGTGATCTGGTATTTCGATCCGCCAAACGCAAGCGCAATGCCGAGCCCCGCAATACCAGCGCCCGCAACGAGAATGTGCTCGGCCATCTAAACCTTCTTCCAGGCGGCGTAGCCTAATGCTGCCCAACCGGCCAGAAACGCGACGCCTCCAAACGGCGTCACGAAACCAAGCCCGTGCACGCCCGTCAGCACCAGCAGGTAAAGCGAGCCGCAAAACAAAACGATGCCGATCAGGAAAAGTGCGGCCGCCACATTGGCCGCCCGCCCGCGCCCCGAAAGCGCTGCCAGCCCCATCGCGAGCGCGTGAAACATGTGATAGAGCGCCGCGGTCGCAAACACTGCCATCATCTGTGCGCCAACCGCTGCACCAATTGTGTGTGCGCCGAAAGCCCCCGCGGCCACCGCGAGAAAGCCGTTTATAGCGGCCACCAGAAGCCATCCGTTCATGCGCATCCGCACCCGCCATGGCCATGTCCCGCCCGGTGGCCGTGATCGTGGATTGCCGCCACCGCCTTGCGCGAATGTTCGGCGGTTGCGTCATAATCGGCTTTCACGGTTTTCATCAATTGCGCATCGCACATCAGGTCGATTGCGGTGAACGCAAGCGATTTTGCTCCATCCAGAACCGCCAGATCGCCTTGGTCGGATGCCGCCCAGCGCGCGAATTCCGGATTGTGGATGATGACATTGGGCGGCGCCACCGCCAGCATCGGATGAATCGAAGGCACGCGATGGCTCACATTGCCCATGTCGGTCGAGCCAGCAAACCCCGCCGGAATATGCTCGATGGGAAAGAAATCGCGCCCCAGCTTCTGTGCATTCTTCTTATAGGCTTCCGCCATCGGCCAGTTGGTCTTCAGGTCGAGATAATCGGTGATGCCCCAATGGATTTCGGCCTTGCAGCCGGTGGCAAGCGCGCCGGCTTCGAAACAGGCGTGCACGCGCGCTTTCAACGGTTTCAGTTCATGGGCATCGGCCGCGCGCACATAAAACCGGCAGGCTGCCCGTTCCGGAACGATGTTCGCGGCCAGCCCGCCTTCGGTGATGATGCCGTGAATACGTTCGGTTGGCTTTATATGCTGGCGAAGCTGCGCGATGGATTGATACGCCGTCACCACCGCATCGAGCGCATTCAATCCGCGATAGGGCATGGCCGAGGCATGGGCCGATAGGCCGTGATAAACGACTTCCACTTCCGAAATCGCGATGCACGGCATGGTGACGATATTGAGATTGGAGGGATGCATCATCATGGCCGCATCCACCTTCTCGAATGCGCCTTCGCGCGCCATCATCTCCTTGCCGCCGAAGCGTTCCTCGGCGGGCGTGCCCATATAGCGAACGCGCCCCGGCAACTGTCCGTTGAGTTTGGCAAGCGCCATCGCCGCGCCATAGGCCGAGGTTGCGATGATGTTGTGCCCGCAGGCATGGCCGATGCCGGGCAGCGCGTCATATTCCGAAAGGATGGCCACGTTTGGCCCTGCGGCCTTGCCGAATTCGGCGGCAAACGCCGTCTTCAATCCAAAAGCCTCGCGCTGCACCTGGATGCCATGTCCCTCCACCGCATCCGAAAGCCGCTTGGCCGCCTTGAATTCCTCCAGCGCCAGTTCCGGCTCGCCGTGGATGGCGTGGGAAAGTCCCAGCAATTCCGCGCTCATGGCGTCGATGGCGGCCCCCACATCCTTCTTCAGGCTTTCGGCATCCATGGCGCTAATCCGGCGGTTTCCGGCCCATCATAGACAGTCCGTTCCACCTTTGCGAAGGTCGCCCCATGCCCGATTTCGCCACCGCCGCAGACGGTATCCGCCTTGCCTACGAGGTCGTGGGCGAGGGGCCGCCGGTCCTTCTGATCCATGGTTTCGCCGCCAGCCGCCGCCAGAACTGGAAAGAGCCCGGCTGGTACCAGACCCTCAACGAGGCGGGCTACCGGGTGGTCGCGATGGACTGCCGCGGCCACGGGGAAAGCGACAAGCCCCACGAAGACAAATTCTATGGCCACGACATCATGGCCGAAGATGCCCGCGCCGTGATGGCAGCCACCGGCATCGCCCCCACCTTCCTGATGGGCTATTCGATGGGCGGCTTCATCTCGATGCACTTGCTGCTCGAACACCCCGAGCAATTGCGCAAGCTCGCCATAGGCGGGGTGGGCGCCACCTATCTCAACACCGCGCCGCAACCCGGCAACCGCATGGCCGATCCCGAAACCCGCAATTGCATCGCCGACGCATTGATAGAAGACGACAAGAGCAAGATCACCGATCCCACAGCGCGCACCTTCCGCGATTTCGCCGAGCAAGGCGGAAAGGACCGTCTGGCGCTCGCCGCCTGCATGCGCGCCATGCGCCGCAATTTTCCCGCTGTCGAACTCGGCCGCTCCCAGCGCTCGGTCCTTGTCGTTTGCGGTGAAAACGATGTGCTCACCGGCCCGCCAGATCCGCTCGCCGCCGCCTTCGCCGATGGCCGCGCTGTCACCGTGCCGCGCCGTGACCACATGACGACGGTCGGAGACAAGGTCTATAAAGCCGCCGTACTGAAATTCTTTGCGGAATCTGAATCATGAACGCCCACAGCAAGATCACCAGCGAAAAAGACGCCCCCTTCGATTGGTCCGACCCGTTTCTGCTCGAAGACCAGTTGACCGGCGAAGAACGCATGGTGCGCGACAGCGCGCGCGACTATTGCACCGACAAGCTGTTGCCCCGCGTGCGCGATGGCTTCCGCAACGAAAATTTCGATCGCAAGATCATGAACGAGATGGGTGAGATCGGCTTCCTCGGCCTCACGCTGCCCGAAGAATATGGCGGCGCGAACATGAACTATGTGTCCTATGGCCTTGTCGCGCGCGAAGTCGAACGCGTCGATTCCGGCTATCGTTCCGCCATGAGCGTGCAGAATTCGCTCGTGATGCATCCCATCTTCGCCTACGGCACCGAGGAACAGCGAAAGAAATATCTGCCCAAACTCGCCAGCGGTGAATTCGTCGGTTGCTTCGGCCTCACCGAACCCGATGCCGGTTCCGATCCCGGCAGCATGAAGACACGCGCGGTGAAAGAGCCGGGCGGTTTCCGCCTCAACGGCGCGAAGATGTGGATCACCAATTCCCCCATCGCCGATGTCGCGGTGGTCTGGGCCAAGACCGAAGATGGCGTGATCCGCGGTTTCATTGTCGAACGCGGCGCGAAGGGTTTCTCCACGCCGAAGATCGAAGGCAAATTCTCCCTGCGCGCCTCGGTCACCGGCGAAATCGTGCTCGAAGATTGCCTCATCCCCGAAGCCAACCTGCTGCCCAACGTCAAAGGTCTTTCCGGCCCATTCGGCTGTCTCAACCGCGCCCGCTTCGGCATCGCATGGGGCGCGATGGGCGCTGCCGAATTCTGCTGGCATGCGGCGCGCCAATACACGCTGGATCGCAAGCAGTTCGGCCGCCCATTGGCCGCCACCCAATTGATCCAGAAAAAGCTCGCCGACATGCAAACCGAAATCGCGCTTGGCTTGCAAGGTGCGCTACAGCTGGGCCGCCTGATGGACGATCACAAGGCTGCCCCGCCCGCGATCTCGCTGATGAAACGCAACAATTGCGGCAAGGCGCTCGCCATCGCTCGCGAAGCGCGCGACATGCATGGCGGCAATGGCGTGTCCGATGAATATGGTGTCATCCGCCACGTGCTGAACCTCGAAGCCGTCAACACTTATGAAGGCACGCATGATGTGCATGCCCTTATCATGGGCCGCGCGATCACGGGGCTACAGGCGTTCAGCTAGATGAAGCTCGAAGGCATCCGCGTTCTCGACCTGTCGCAATTCCTGCCGGGTCCGCACCTCACCATGACAATGGCCGATCATGGGGCCGATGTGATCATGGTCGAACCCAAAAACGGCACCGGCGAACCCGTGCGCGCAATGGGCGCGCGCGCGGGTGATGGCACCGCCGTCTGGTTTCGCAACATCGCGCGCGGCAAACGCAGCATCACGCTCGATCTGAAGAATGCGCAGGACAAAGAAAAATTCTTAAATCTCGCCTGCGACGCCGATGTTGTGGTGGAAGCTTTCCGCCCCGGCGTCGTCCAACGCCTGGGCATAGATTACGCAACGATCGCGGCCCGAAACCCGCGCGTGGTCTATTGCAGCATCAGCGCCTTCGGCCAGAACGGCCCCTATCGCGACAAGCCCTCGCACGACCTGGGTGTGCAGGCGCTTGCCGGAACGCTCGATCTCTCGCGTGGCCTCGCCGATAACAAGCCCAACATGCCGAACCTCGTTGCCGCCGACATGGCCTCGTCGCTCACCGCCTTGTCCGCGATCCTGATGGCGCTGCTCGCGTGCGAGAAAACGGGAAAAGGCGATTACATCGACATCGCGATGTATGACAGCCTGATCGCCTGGACCCCCAACATCACCGGCCCCGTCTTCGCGCAAGGCATCGCGCCGGAACCGCATCAGATGCGCAACTATGGCGGCCAGGCCATGAACCGCATCTATGAAACGAAAGATGTGCAATACATCGTGCTCGCAGGCTCCGAAGCCAAATTCAGCGAAAACCTGTTGCGCGCGCTCGGCCGCCTCGATTTCCTCGACATCGCCAAGGGCGAGCCGGGTCAGGCGCAAAAGCCGCTGACCGATTTCTTCACCGAAACCTTCAAATCGAAAACCCGCGCCGAATGGGAATCATTCCTCGAGCCCATCGATCTCTGTTGGGCGCCGGTGCGCTCGCTGAAAGACGGCTTCGAGGATTCAAATAGCGCCGCCCGCCACATGCTGTTGCGGGATGCGCAGGGCAATCCCCACATCGGCCCTGCGATCAAATTCGAAAGTAATCCCGCGAAACCGGATTTCGATCTGCCCGACTACGGTGTGGCCGAAGTAGCATGGCTCCCTCGCCCCCGCAGGGGGAGAGGGCCGGGGTGAGGGGGCGAGTGGTGGAGATGCTGCTGCATTCTCCCCCTCACCCTAACCCTCTCCCCCGCTGGGGGAGAGGGAATTACACCCGCTGCGCCAAACAAGCCCAATCCCAGGGCCGCTTGCCCTTGCGCGCAGGCGTCTCGCGCATGCCTTCCTTCGTCCAGGGATAAAAAATCTCCCCGATCCGCTTCACGGCAAACCCTTCATCGCCCATCAACCGCTTCACTTCATTCCGCGCGAAGTGTTTCTGATAGGCGCCATCGCGTTCCACCACGCCATTGTCATGCTCCAGCGGCGTTTTGTTTTTCTTCCGCGATTGATATTCCTGTTCCACCATCTCTTCGGATTCGAGGGAGGGCACCACAACCAGCGCAAACCCGCCGCGTTTGGTCACGCCCGCCACACTTTTCCATTGCGAAGCACGCCGCGCCGCCAGATGCGAGGTGATAACGTTCATGCACACCGTCAAATCGGCTTGACCCCCGATCACGCTTGCCGCCCGCTCGATGCCCATCGTGCGCCAGGTCACACCGCGCACATCGGCGCAACGTGTCTTGGCGCGTGCAATGGTGCGCGAGGCATACTCAACGCCCTCGATCCGGCCGAACCGCGCACCATAACGAAGAATGAACGTCCCGATCCCGCAACCGAGATCGACAAGCACCGCATCCTGGCGCGGCAGCTTCACGCGCGAAACAAAACCGCCAAGCTGGTTGTCGGTCTCTTCACGCGTGATATCGCACACATTCTTTTCGAATGTGGCGGCGTGCTTGTTCCACTCTTTGCGATTCATGAAGCAAATCTTACCCTCCCCTTGAGGGAGGGTCGAATAAATCTGGAGCGTAGCGAAAGATTTTTCGGGGAGGGGTCCATGGCGCAGCTGCGTGACCCCGCCCCGAAATTTGCAAAACGCAAATTTCGACCCTCCCTCAAGGGGAGGGTAAGAAATTAGACCGCGCGCTTGGCCTTGTCCTTCTCATTGGCGGAGCGCACTTCGTTGCGAATCTTGTCCCAATCGGAATCGCCCAGCGCCGAGAGCGCCGCGAAATTCCCGCCGGATGCCAAATGCATCGCGCCATCGATCGCAATGGTTTGCCCCGTCAGATATTCGCAACCATCCGCCATCAGAAACACCGCAAGGTTGGCGAGTTCCGGCATCTCGCCGTTGCGCCCCAGGGGGATGGGATTGCGCGATTCCCCGCGATTGGCCGATTGCGGGCTCAAGCGATCCCATGCGCCTTTGGTCGGGAAAGGCCCCGGCGCAATCGCGTTCAAGCGAATGCCGTTCGGGCCCCATTCCGTCGCGAGCGATTTGGTCATGATGTTCAATCCCGCCTTCGACATCGCCGAAGGAACGGTGAACGGCCCGCCATTCCAGATCCATGTCGTCAGAATCGAAATCACGCTCGCCTTGTTGCCGCCGTCGATCCAGCGTTTGCCGCAGGCAAGCGTCACATAGAAGCTTCCGCGAAACACGATATCCGCAATCGCGTTGAACCCGCGCGGCGAAAGATCCTTCGTGCGGCTGATGAAGTTCCCCGCCGCGTTGTTCACCAGCCCCGTCAGCGCGCCGCCATCCGCCCACACCTGCGCGATCATGTCGTCCACAGCCTCGGCCACGCGAATATCGCAGGCGATGCCTTTCACCTTCGATCCCGTCTGATCCGAAATCCGCTTCGCGGTCTCATCCAGCACGCTCGCGCGCCGTCCGCAGATGTAAACATCGGCGCCCAGCTGGGCATACGCCTCGCTCATCACCTCGCCGAGCCCGGTTCCACCCCCGGTCACAAGGATGCGCTTGCCCTTCAGAATACCGTCTCGAAACATCAGATTTTCCATGGCGTTCCTCATTATTGGTTTCACCTATTAGGGCATGCCCGCCCCACCGGCGAAAGTGGTTTTCGTTTTGTTCTGGTCCGGCTATCGTGCCGGCCATGAATATCGCGGCCAAGATCGTCCACCCCCTGCCACCGGTCTTCGCCCAATGGTTCGCGGCGAAAGGCTGGTCGCCGCGCCCGCACCAGCTTGCCCTGATCGAGCATGCGCGAGGTGGCGAAAGCGTTCTCCTGGTCGCCCCCACCGGCGGCGGCAAGACATTGGCGGGTTTCCTGCCCAGCCTGATCGAACTCAGTGCCGTGCATCCCAGAAGCCGCGCCCGCGCCATTCACACGCTCTATGTCTCGCCGTTGAAAGCCCTGGCGGTGGACGTCGCGCGAAATCTCGAAACGCCCGCAGCCGAAATGGGCCTCGATATCCGCATCGAAACCCGCACCGGCGACACGCCCACTTCGCGCCGCCAGCGCCAGAAACACATCCCGCCCGACATCCTGCTGACAACGCCCGAGCAACTCTCGCTCCTGCTCTCCGCGAAAGATGCTCCCAAATTCTTCGGCAAACTTCGCGCCGTCGTGCTCGATGAGCTGCACGCGCTCTACAATTCCAAACGCGGCGATCTCCTGGCGTTGGCGCTTTCGCGGCTTGCCACGCTCGCCCCGCAACACCGCCGCATCGGCCTCTCCGCCACCGTCAAGGATCCGGGCCCGCTGCAACGCTTCCTCGTCCCCCAGGGCGAAGCAGAAACCCGTTCCGCGCTGGTCCTGGGGCAGGGCGGCGCGAAGCCGCAAATCGATATCCTCGCGTCGGATGCCTATGTCCCGTGGGCAGGTCATCTTGCGCATCATTCGATGCCTGAGGTGATGGAAGCGATCAAAAGTTCCGTCACCACGCTCGTCTTCGTAAACACGCGCAGCCAGGCAGAACGCACGTTTCAGGAATTGTGGAAGATCAACGAAGATAACCTGCCCATCGCGCTGCATCACGGCTCGCTGGCGCCCGAACAGCGCCGCAAGGTCGAAGCCGCGATGACGAAGGGCGCGTTGCGCGCGGTGGTCTGCACCTCGACGCTCGATCTCGGTATCGATTGGGGGGCGGTGGATCGTGTCATCTGCATCGGCGCGCCCAAAGGGGCGGCCCGTCTGGTGCAGCGCATCGGCCGCGCCAATCACCGGCTTGATGAACCCTCGCGCGCCATGCTCGTCCCCGCCAATCGTTTCGAGGTTCTCGAATGCGAAGCCGCGCGCGATGCGGTTCTGGCGGGCGAACTCGATGGCGAGCGGCTCAAGCAGGGCGGCCTCGATGTGCTGACCCAGCATATTCTGTGCATGGCGGTCTCGGCCCCGTTCGATGCCGATGCGCTCTACACCGAAATCCGAACTGCCTCGTCCTACGCCCATTTGAGCCGCAAGGATTTTGACGACGCCGTGGATTTCGTCGCCACCGGCGGCTACGCGCTGAAAACCTATGAGCGGTACGCACGCCTGCGCAAAACCCCGGAAGGCCTGTGGCGCATTTCCAATCCGCGCGTGGCCCAGCAATACCGCCTCAATGCGGGCGTGATCGTCGAAGACCCAATGCTCGAAGTTCGCCTGCAAGGCAAAGGCAAGCCCGTCGGCGCGGGCGGCCGCGTGCTCGGCAAGATGGAAGAGTATTTTCTGGAAGGTCTCGCCCCCGGCGACACTTTCATCTTCTCCGGCCAGGTGCTGCGCTTCGAAGGCATCCGGGAAACAGCGGCCTATGTCACCCGCACCAACGATCCCGAAGCGCAGATCCCTTCCTACAATGGCGGCAAGTTCCCGCTCTCCACCTTCCTCGCGGGCCGCGTGCGCGAAATGATCGCCCATCCCGAACAATGGAAGGTCCTGCCACATCCCGTGGGCGAGTGGCTGCGCATACAGGAGTTCCGTTCGGTGTTGCCGAAACCCGGTCAGCTTCTGGTCGAAACCTTCCCGCGCGGTTCCAAGGAATATCTCGTCTGCTATCCCTTCGAAGGCCGCCTCGCGCATCAAACGCTCGGCATGCTCCTCACCCGCCGCCTCGAACGCCTGCGCAAACGCCCACTCGGCTTCGTCGCCAACGAATATGCGCTCGCCATCTGGGCGTTGAGCGACATGGGCGGGCTCGATATGGACAAGCTGTTCGATGAAGACATGCTGGGAGATGATCTCGACGCCTGGCTCGCCGAATCCGCGCTCTACAAACGCACCTTCCGCAACTGCGCCATCATCTCCGGCCTGATCGAGCGGCGCACGCCAAATACCGAGAAAACTGGCCGCCAGGTGACATTCTCATCGGACTTGATCTATGACGTCTTGCGCGCGCACGAGCCCGATCACATTCTCCTGCGCGCGACCTATGAGGATGCCGCTTCGGGGCTCCTCGATATCGCGCGGCTGGCCGAGATGCTGCAAAGGGTCAAGGGCCGCATCGTCGTGAAGAACCTTGATCGCGTTTCGCCGCTCGCCGTTCCCGCATTGCTGGAGATCAGCAAGGAAATGGTGGCGGGCGAGGCCCATGATGAGTTGTTGAGAGAAACCGAAGAAGCCTTGGTCCGGGATGCCATGAGTGTTTGAGGTTGGGCGTGTTTGAACCCATGCGTATAATCGTCAACGAGGAAACGCTTTTGCTGGATGCGCTGGGCGCCGCCTTCTGGCCCGCGGAATCCACGCTGATCGTTTCCGATCTGCATTTCGAGAAGGGGTCTTCCTTCGCGCGGCGGGGCCAGATGCTTCCGCCTTACGATACGATGGCAACGCTCGCCCGCATCGCCGACCTGATTGCGCGCCACAAACCCTCCCGCGTGATCGCGCTGGGAGATTCTTTCCACGATATCGATGGCCCGGCGCGTCTGCCCGATGCCGCGCGCGATACGCTGGCGAAATTCGTTTCCCAATCGGAATGGATATGGATCGAAGGCAATCACGATCCGAATGTTCCCGCATGGCTTGGCGGCAAAATCACCAGCGAAATTGCCATCGGCGGTCTCGTGTTCCGTCACGAGCCGCTGACGAGCGGCGCGCAAGGCGAAATTGCGGGCCACCTCCACCCTTGCACCACCGTTACCCGCCGCGGTCATTCGCTGCGGCGGCGTTGTTTCGTCAGCGATGGTGCGCGCCTCGTCATGCCAGCCTTCGGTGCCTATACAGGCGGTCTCAGCGTGCGCGATGCAGCGTTCGCGGCCTTGTTTGGAACATCCTATCTCGCTTACGCATTGGGCGGCCGGCGCGTCTATGCGGTGGCCGGCGATCCTCAGGCCGTGCGGCGGAAGATCATGGAAGAAAGCCAGCCCAGCATTCCCGCCATGAACACGGTCGAAAGCCCGTAAGCCCAGGGCGATTGGTGCGCGAAGTTGAAAAGCCTGCGCTCCAACCCGATCTGGTCTACATAGAGCGGCGTCGATTGCGCGCTCACCACCGTGCCATCGCGGAACAGATAAACCTGCACATTGTATTGCCCCCGCGGAACATTCGCAGGCACGGGCACGCGCGCACGAAACAAGGTGGGGCTCAGGAATTCGACGCCCCCTGCATTCTCATTGTAGAGCCCTTCGATCAGCTTGTGCCGCACCAGCGCCTCCCGGTAAGGCTCCGCGATCTCCGGCGTGCGCGCCGTGGTGCTCTTGGGCATCACATCGTCCAGCCCCAGCCCATACCGCCTCAGAGTGTCCTCTGGCGCCACCGCCGAAAGCGGCCGCGTGCTGGCGATGTAATAGTAAGACGCGATGCCGTTCATCACCACGCCGTGATTGTTCAGCCAGATACCTGCCACACGCTCCTTCTTGCGCACGGTCATGTCGGTATCCGGCCCGCGCACCGCCACCACAACGTCGAGTTTGCCCGCCGCCGTCATCACATTCATGTTCTCGATGGCGCCGAACGCCACGATGTCGGTGCCGTTGTAGTTCGAAGTGATCTGGATGATGTCCTGCGAAAGCCCGGACACAAGATCGTCCGCCCGCGCGGGCAGGGCGCAGATCGCAAGAAGTGCTATGGCCGCAATTCTTCTCATGGCGTGTCCACAATCGCCACGCTGAACGGATCGCTGGGCGAGATCAGCAAGCCATAGAGCAGCCGCGCTCCCACCGCGAGCACCAGCACGGCGAGTAGAAACCGCAACTGCTCGCCGCGCAGCCGCGATGCCATCCGCACGCCAAATTGCGCCCCGATCACGCCGCCGGAAATCAATATCGCCGCCAGCATGATGTCCACCGTGAAATCGCTCACCGCGTGAAGGATCGTGCTCGATGCCGTCACGAACAATATTTGCAGCAGCGATGTGCCCATCACCATGTTCGCCGGCACCCGCACGAGATAGATCAGCGCGGGCACCAGAACAAACCCGCCGCCGATGCCCATGATCGCCGACAGCACACCGACCGTGAACCCGATCAGCACCGGCGGTATCACGCTGATGTAAAGCCGTGACTCGCGAAACCGCATCTTCAGCGGCAAGCCGTGTATCCAGCTGTGGTGCTGCGCCTTGGCCGATGGGCCGGGCTCGCCGCGCCGCGCTGCCGCCAGCGTCTCCAGCGATTCCCGCAACATGAGAATGCCGATGGTGCCGAGCATGATGACATAGGAGGCCGAAACGATGAGTTCCATCTGGCCCGCCTGGCGCAGGATTCCGAATAGCCAGACACCCACACCCGTGCCCACAATGCCGCTCGCCGTCATCACCGCCGCAAGCTTCACATCGACCGCGCGGTTGCGCCATTGCGTCAGCGCGCCCGACATGGAGGAAGCCGTCACATGGCTTGCCGTGGTGGCCACCGCCACACCGGAAGGAATGCCATAGAAGATGAGAAGCGGCGTCAGCAGAAACCCGCCGCCCACGCCGAACATGCCGGAGAGAAACCCCACCGCTCCGCCAACGCCGAACAGAAGCAGCCAGTGAACCGACATCTCGGCGATAGGCAGATAAATTTCCATCGGCTTAGAAAGCAAACCCGATTTGCGAGTCCGCCAAGAATGTCATGGCCCGCAGGAACGGGCCACCCGATAGGGCCGATTTATGGAGTGAATTGTGGATAGCTTTGCATTTTACCTGCCCACTGGCGGAGGAAAGCAAATTATCCGTGCCCGGGCGTCTCCGGCGGCACGTTGGCCGCGCGGTTCAGTGGCTCCGGCCTGAACGTATCGGCGGCCTTCTGTGCGCTGTCGTGATCGCTTGCCGAAAGCTGCGTGGTGAGTGCCACCACACGCGCCTTCGATTCATTGTCGCCCTGCGTGGCCGCGATGGCATACCATTTGTAGGCCTCGGTCAGGCTCTGCGGCACGCCGAGACCGCGTTCGTAGAGGACGGCCAGGTTGAATTGCGAATCTGCCAGTCCAAGCGTTGCCGCCTTGCCGAACCAGCGGGCCGCCTCGGTGAAGTTCTTCGGGGTGCCCGTGCCTTCCGCAAAGGCCACAGCCAGATTGTGCATCGCCTTGCGATTGCCCTGACGCGCGGCCGCCTCATACAGATGCACGGCCTTGGGCAGGTCGGTGGCCACGCCGTGGCCGCGTTCGAACAGCGTGCCCAAGCGATATTGCGCAATCGGCTCGCCCTGATCGGCGGCGCGTTGCAGCCATTTGGCGGCAATCGCTTCGTTCACCGCCACGCCATCGCCATCCAGATATTTCAGCCCGACAAGCAATTGCGCTTTCGCGTTGCCGCCATTGGCAAGCGTCGTCAGGCGATCTCCACCCGCAACGGGCTTTTCCGGCGCGGGTGCAGCAACGGCCTGTTTCGCGGGGATCTGCGGTTCGGCCTGCGGCAACACCAGAGCATTCGGCTTCGGTTCCGCGTGCGGCGTCGCCTCGACATGTTTGGCGGCAACCGGTGGCGGTGCCGTGTGAATAACCTTGTGGCTGCCAAGCCGCTGGCTCAGCATCACGCCCGCACCGATAGCCAAAATCGCCACCAGCGCGATCCCGCCAACCACCACAATGCGCGAACGCGGCTGGTCGTCCCGGGCTTCGGGTTCTTCGCGGCGCGCACCCCAGGTGAAACCACCCAGCGTCGAGGGCGTCTGGTCTTCGTTTATCGCGGCAGCAGCTGTCGCCGAACGGCGCGCGGCGGCCAGGAAATCTTCATCGCCCGCGCCATTGCTCAATCCAAAACCTTCCGCCGCCAGCGGGCGTTCCTCGCGGAAAAGATCTTCGTCCTGCGCCGTCGGCGAGACGAAATCTTCCGCCGCGCGATGCCCGAACGCGCGGTGGATCGCGCTTTCCTGGAACGCGGGTGTCACCGGCTCGTCGAATGGCGGCATGTCGAAGGCGGGCATTGTGCGCGCCTCTATCTCGTCGTCCGCCGCCAGGTCGAAGGTCTCTTCGGGTGCGGGCTCGGATTCAATCTCGGGCTTTGTGTCTGCAATTTCGGCTGCGGCAACCGGAGCAGGCGAGGGCGGCACACCCTCGATCACTTCCAGGCGCCCCGAAGTATCTTTGACCGAATGATGCAATTCCGAAATCGCCTCGCGCGTGTTGCGGTCGAGGCTTTCGACCTTGCTGCTCAGGCCGCGCAATTGTTCTTCCACGCTGGATGTTGCCGCCATCCCATGGCGTTCGGCTGCCTCCAGCCGATCCATCAATTCCTGAATGCCGTGTTCCACGCCATAAACGCGGCGCGCGAGCGAATTGTCCTGCTGCCCTTCGATGCGGGCAAAGCCTTCTTCCAGGCGTGTCATGGTACCTGCCGATTGTATTTCATGCGCGGCCACGCGCGCGGTCAGCCCCTGGACGGTTTCTTCAAGGCGTTGCAGCTGTTCCTCCAGCCTGTCATTTGCGGAGGTGTCTTCCCGCGCGGCAGCGAACCGGGTTTCCAGTTCGGCCAGCCGGGCATGAACTTCGTTGTGCGCTTCGGCGCGGGCATCGCGCGTGGCGTCAAGCCCGCGCTGCAATTCCTCGCGCCATGCGCCATAGCGGCTGTCGAGGCTCTGGATGTTCTGTCTGAATTCGTTGCGGATCGCGGTGTGGCGTTCCTCGACGACTGCGAGAAATTGCTCGGCAATATCGTTCTCGGAGTCTGCCCGCTGCTCGAGCCGCAGCAATGCGCGATCCGTCGCCTCGCCCTTTACATGCAGCGTGGTTTCGATTGCATGGATGCGATCGTCGATGTGGCTGAAGCGCTGGCCGAACGCCGTGGCCGCCGCCGCCGCCTGTTCGTGCGCCGAACCCATCTTGCCGACAACCGCTTCCATCGCGCTTGCAAGCACTGAAATCTGAGAGGCCGATTGGCTAGCGGTTTCCGACACCTGGTCGGCCATCCGCGCCAGCCCGTCCTGAAGCCCGCGCACGGTTTCCTTGGAAGATTCCGTGCCCACTTTCTGTTCAAGCCGGTCGATGCGCTCGCCAAGCCCGATCACATGGGCGCCCAACGTATCGAAGGCCTGCATCTGTTCGCGCGAGGCGATATTGATTTCGCCCGCCGCTTCGCTCAGCACCCGGCTGTTGTCGAATTGCGCGCGTTCGGTGGAATCGAGCCTGCGCGCCAAAGATCGGAGATGGTCCTCGATCTTGCGGTAGGCGTTCTGTGTTTCGGATTCGCTGCGGCTGACGCGCGCCAGCATCTCCTGCGATTCCCGGACATTGGATGTCATCGCGGGCTCCTCATGGGGTCGCTGCGCCTGGACCGGCCATGAAAGATGAGCCGGCTCGTAGGGAACCCCTGCGTCGCCCTGGTTGCGCGTGATCTGGCGCGTGAGCCACTCGCCGACCGATAGCCCCTCGCGCCGGGCAGCTGCCCGGGCCGCTTCGCGCGCTTCTGGAGGGATTCCGGCAACGTTCCACGGAAGATCTGTCCGCATCCGACTCACAGCGCCCGAATAACCCGCAACTATGCAAGGTATCGACGCCGAGATGTTGTGTAAAGAATCTACACAACGTCGATGGGCTGTGGGCAACCCCACAACCGTCGATCCTCCTATGATTAAGGAACAGCGTTAAGATGGGGTTAGCGGTGAAACCGAGCGCGGTCGGCGAAGCGCCTTTTCTAATTCAGAACAAAAATGGAACGAAAGATTGGTAGGAGTTCGACCCTGGCCGGCAGGCCCATTGCGGCCCTAACCGACCGGTAGTCCCCGCCTTAGTTTGAATTTTCAGAGACCTGAAAAGCGAACACCTTTCCGCGTGACATCGGATCCCAGCCCGCTTCCATGGCGGCCTTGATGTCCGTCTCAAGCGCTCGTGCAATGACATTGGGACGTTGTGGCAAGTCTATCATTCCATTTGCGCGCCGCTTGAAAGGGTACTCGATAAGCAGTTCGCGGCATTTGTGGCCCGCCAGGCGCACAGCAATCGACGTGCCCTTCCATCCATCATCGGTGCACCATTGCGGCTCCCTATGGATGTGCCAATGCAAGTCCATGCCTTCGATAACAATGCTGTTCCCTGCGGAATGTTTTGCGCGTTTCTGCACTTCTAGGCAGCCTTTTCGATCAATGCGTTTGCTATCGCGTTCCACACATGAAAGCCATCTGCATCGCCCAGGCTGGTGTTAGTGCGGCGGAACGTCCGCCCGGCCCAGCTCGCCCGACAACCGCCCGATCGCCCAGAGCCCCGCCATCCGGAAATCCGAGATCAGTGACCAGAACGGATAGGTGAAAGTGGCAGGCCGGTTCTTTTCGACGAAGAAGTGGGCAATCCAGGCAGGCGCATACCCGCCAACCAGTGCCAGAAGTCCGAACCAGCCGATGCCGGTCGCGGCCCAGGCCAGCAGCAAGCCCAAAGCCAATCCCGTGCCTACAAAGTGAATACTCCGCGTTTCGGGCTTGGAGTGCTCCCGCAGGTAATGCGGCCAGAACTCGCGATAGGTCGCGATCTTGGAATTGGAGAGGTGGGTTTCGGCCATGGCGTTCCTCCGTCAGGCGGGCTCGATATCGGTCTGGGCGAAATCGTTGCCCTTGAACAGAAGCGGCACCTGAAGTTCTCGCGCGCAAGCATACGCGAAACAATCGCCCATGTTCAGCCTCGCCGGATGGTTACCTTTCCCAAAGCGTGAGAAGGCATCAAGCGCGATGGCGCAGGTCTTGGCACGGATCGGAACGATTTCCGTTTGTTTTCCCTTTAAAAGACTGCCTACGAATCTTTCCGCGTCTTCAATCGGCAAACACAACGCGCGCGCCAGGCCCAGACTCGCCTCATAAACTGCTATCGGTGACGTAAAGCAGTTCGAGGCGGCATCGAGACGAGCAAGAATGTCGCCCCCTTCTTTCTCGTTAGCGATGATTGCGATGATGGCTGAGGCATCTACAAACACCTAGATGTCACCCGACAATTCGTCGAAAAACGCCTTGTCGGCGGGCAATCCGCCCGGCTTGGAAAGTGCCGCGGCTTCGTCCTGAATCGCTTTCACCCGTTCGAGAAACGAGATCTTCTTCTGCTCTCGTTCGTACTCCTGCTCGACCGCTTCGCGGATCGTCTCGGTAAGCGATTTGCCTTTAACCTTGGCCAGCCGGCGGACGGCTCGATCTGTCGCCGGATCCTTGACGTGGAATGCCATAGTCTACACCGTTTCGTGTATAATTATACACTTAACAGTATACACTCTTTTCGGACGGAAGAAACCCTTCAATCCGGCCAATCCGGCATCACCCGCAAGGCCGGCTTCTTGGATTGCATGGCCGATTTGGCGGCCTGCGGGCTCGGCATGGCGCTCACCGTGTCCTTCTTGGTGTCTTCCTTGGGCCGGGGCAGGCCGAGGTCGGTGGCGAAAAGCTGGGTCACATACACCGTGTCGCCGTTGATCGCGCAGCCCACGCCGGTGCGGTTGTAATCGGGGAAGGCGAGGTTCTGCTTGTGGCTCTGGCTTGCGAGCCAGGTGTCGAGGAAGCGGTGCGCGAACGCTTCTACATCCACCCCGGAAAGCTTGGTGTAGTGCTGTGCGGCCATGTTCACGCCGAGCAGGCCCTGAAACCGCGCATCCTCGTCCATCACCATGGAGGCCGATGTCGTGCCGTCCGGCGCGCGATCCGTGAAATAGCCTTTGGCCGCCATGTCCACGCTGCGTTTGCGCGCCACGTCCATCAGGATGGGATCGAGAACCAACGCCTTGGCCGAGGGATCAAGGGCCTTGCGCTCATCCACCACGAGCGCGAACACGCGCTGTTCCAGCGGATGCATCTGCGTTGCCGGATCGACAACCGGGGCAGCCATCGCCGCGCGTGGCGCTTGCGCCGAACGCTGCGTCGCGCACCCCGCTGCGGCCAGCGCGATCAGAGGCAGCAAAACAAAAAGGCGCACCCCTCTGCGAAAACCGCAGGAAGAATGCGCCTTGTTTGGTGTCCTCATCGGATCGGCCTCACGGCCGATGGTCCTACTGCAGGATTTCGAACAGGCCGGCGGCACCCATGCCACCGCCGATGCACATCGTCACGACGCCATATTTGGCCTTGCGGCGACGGCCTTCGAGCAGCAGATGCCCCGTCATGCGCGCGCCCGACATGCCGTAAGGATGGCCGATCGAGATCGCGCCGCCATCGACATTGAGCTTCTCGTGCGGGATGCCCAGCTTGTCGGCGGAATAGAGAACCTGGCAGGCGAACGCCTCGTTCAATTCCCACAGATCGATATCATCCACCTTCAGGCCATGGCGTTCGAGCAGGCGCGGCACGGCATAGACCGGGCCGATGCCCATTTCATCGGGTTCAAGCCCGGCCACCGCAAAGCCGCGGAAGATGCCCAGCGGATTGATGCCGCGCTTTTCAGCCAGCTTCGCATCCATCAGCACCGCGGCCGATGCGCCGTCGGAAAACTGCGAGGCATTGCCCGCCGTGATGTATTTGCCTTCGCGCACCTGCATGCCGCCGCGGAACACCGGTTGCAGCGCCTGCAAACCTTCGAGCGTCGTGTCGGGGCGATTGCACTCGTCCTTGTCCACCGTGAAGTCCACGATGGTCTCGGTGCCCGTCGCCTTGTCGACCTTCTTCATCTTGGTCTGCATGGGGACGATCTCGTCCTTGAACTTCTGCGCCTGCTGGGCAGCGGCCGTGCGGCGCTGGCTTTCGAGCGAATACTGGTCCTGGCGATCGCGCGGAATGCCATAGCGTTCCGAAACCACTTCCGCCGTCTCGATCATCGACATCCAGAGCGCGGGCTTCACCTGCATCAGATGTTCTTCGGTGATGTTCTTGAGGTTCATGCCGCCCATCTGAACGAGCGAGATGGATTCGACACCCGACCCGATGGCCACCGGCGTCTGCTCGGTCATGATCTGCTGGGCCGCCATGGCGATGGCCTGAAGGCCCGAGGAGCAGAAGCGGTTGACGGTCGTGCCCGCCGTCGTCACCGGGCAACCGGCCCAGACGGCCGCGTTGCGCGCCACGTTCATGCCAGTCGCGCCTTCCGGCTGGGCGCAGCCCATGAACACGTCTTCCACCTCGGCGGCGTCGATTCCGGCGCGGGCGATGGCGTGCTTGATGGCGTGGCCACCCATGGCCGCGCCGTGCGTCATGTTGAATCCGCCGCGAACGGACTTGGCGAGACCTGTGCGGGCGGTCGAAACGATGACGGCTTCTTTCATAGGCATTCTCCTGAAAAGGGCGAAAACGAGGCTGGTTGAAAAGCGCGCGACCCTAGCCCGGGGTGGGGCCGCGCGGAAAGAGGTAGATACCTGCGACGGATTTCCTAGGGATTAATGGGCGGGATTAACCCGGCAATCCGAACCGTTTGCGCACCACAGCGGGATAGCGCACCGAGAATACGATGGCCCCGATCAGCGCCAGAAGCCCGATGGCGATATCGAGCGGCAGCGACAGAAAGCCCAAAAGCGATGCCAGATCTGCCGCGGTCATCACCCCGAAAGCGGCCGCCCATGCAGCGCTGATGGTCATGTTGACTTGAAGGAAGATGGGCAGGTCCCAGATTGGCGGCGGGGTCTGTTCCTTGGCATAGGGCAGGGTGAAGGGCTTCTTCATCGCAAGCGAGATCAGCACGACCACCATCAGCCCGCCATTGATGACGAGCCTGACAACGATCGGCGAAATATCCTGGAACACCGCGGAAACAAGCGTCATCCCGCCGAACAGCACGATGCTGCCCGCATCGAGGATGCGGATCTCGCGCTTCTGCAGAAAGGTGCGGATGCCCACGGCGAAAGCCGCCGCGAACGCCAGCCACAACGCAAGGCTGGTCGAATAATTGCTGAACACCGCAAACAGGATGAATGGCGAAAAGCCGAAAAGCATCTGCATCGGAGCCCCCTCGCGTGCTGTTCTGGTGAAAGGAAAAAGGCCCCTTCCGGTCGGGAAGGGGCCTTGGTTACGGTCTTACTGCTGCGGCTGCGCGGCAGGTGCTGCTGCCGGTGCGGCGGCGGTCGCCGGCGCCGCAGGCGGCATCTTGAAATGGCAGAACGACACCCAAAGATGCGCCGCCTTCACGCGCGCGGCGCGTCCACCGGCATCTTCGACTTCCTTGAAGATGGTGATGGCGTCCTGATACTTGTCCTGGCGGGCAAGCGACATCGCCAGCAACATCTTGGCCTGCAGCGGATCCTTGCCACCCGGCTTGGAGAGCGAACGCCGCGCCGCGGTCTCGGCTTCGGCATAGCGCTTGTAGCCGAAATAGGTCTCGGCAAGTTTTTCGTCATAGTCGCCGGTCTTGCGCGCTTGGGCTTCCGCGGCAAATTTCGGCAACGTCTTGTCGTCGCTCGCAGCGCCTGCCACGGCCGACTTGTACAGGCTGGCAGCCATGCCGGTGGAGGTGATGCGGGTTGCGGCAATGCCCTGATCGAGAATGGTCTTGGCTTCGCCGGGATAGCCGAGCTGCAGCGCGATCTGCGACATCAGCGCGTAATCGTTGGCATCTTTCATCGCGCCTGCCGCGTCGCGCAGGCGGTAAAGATCGAGGCCATCCGAATTCTGGATGCCCGGCGTGCCGAGTGCCAGATCGGTGAGCTGGGACCACTGATTTGCCGTGCCATAATTCGTGGCAAGCATTTCCAGCGTCTTCGCGGCCTCGGCTTGCTTGTTCTGCTTGACCTGGGCGGAAAGCAGAACGCCCAGTGCCTCTTGTGTCGGCTGGGTATTCGCCGCCACGGCCGCATCCACCGATTTCTTGGAAAACTCCTCGGCCTTGGCGAAGTTGTTTGTGTCGAGATAGGCCGTCGCCATGATGGACATGGTGCGGGCATCCAGCGGCCCCAGCGTCTGCAACTCTTCGCCGTATTTCAGCGTCTTGGCATAGTCCTTCGCATTGAATTCGAGCATCACCAGGTTGCGGCGCGTCGTGGTCTTGTCGCCGGCCTCTTCTTCGGGAGAGGCGGCCATGGCCTCATAGGCCGTCGTGGTGGTGGGATAGTCCTTCAGGTTGGCTGCCGTGAGCGCGATGAACTGGTTGATCTTGTAGTCATCGTAAGGCGTGCGGTCGGGAACGGCCTGCGCTTCCTTCAGGCTCGCCATGGCGGCCGTCCAGTCGTTTTCCTTCACGGCCTTCTGCACGGCGATCATCGGCTTGTAGAGCGATTTGCTGATCGATTTCTCCGGCGGCTTCTTGTCCGCAGCTGCGGCTACTGCCGGGAAGCAGACCATGGCAGCGCTCGCTGTTGTGCCGAGCAGGATGGCGGCAAACGCAGCACGGACTATCTTCTTGTTCATAAGGCGTTCCTCGTTGTGGGGTCCGACGATTAGGCCGGGGGAATACGGCCTCGTCGGTTTTCTGGAATGGAAATGCAACTTTAGTGTGGCGCGATTCCGTTTCCAACGGGGATTATTGCCGCTCCGTCAGAAACCTCCTATCGAGGCAGGGACCGCCATTTCGAGACCTCGATGACCATTGCCGGATTGCCCGAGGGGGCCGAGGAAATCCCCTTCGTCGGATACAACCACCACATAGGCCCCCTCTACAACTTGCCCGCTCAGGAGGGCCTGCACCGCTTCTGTTTCCGGGTGGCCCCCCATCACATGAACGCGGCGGGGACCGTCCATGGCGGCATGCTGATGAGCCTGGCCGATATCGCGATGAGCCGGGCCGCCCGCGCCGGAACCGAGGCCCAGAATTCCAGCACGGTCTCGCTCTCCTGCGATTTCGTCGGCCCCGGCAAGCTGGGGGACCTGATCGAGGCCAGGGTCCGCGTCACCCGGCGCACGCGCACCATCGTCTTCCTCTCGGCCGATATCGTGTCGGGAGGCCGTACCCTCCTTGTGGCCTCCGGCGTCTGGAAGATCACATGATCCCGCCCGGCTATCGCGAGACCAAACTTGCCGATCCCTTCGAGATATTGCTCGGCCCGATCCATGAAACCGGCGAGCCGCCCGAACGCCGCTTCGCCCTTCTGATCGACAGCCGTCACGTCAATCGCCGGCAGGTCATGCATGGCGGCATGATGATGACCTATGCCGATGCCACCCTGGGCGCGCTCGCAGCCGACCAGAGCGACGGCGTGATGAGTGTCACTCTCAACATGCAATCCCAATTCCTTGCGCCCGCGAAGCTGGGCCGCATCATCGAGGTCAAACCCGAACTCACCCGGCGCACCCGTTCGATGTTGTTCATCCGGGGCGATTTCACCGTCGACGGCGAAATCGTGATGACGGCTTCGAGCGTGTGGAAGCTGCTGGGGCAGGGCTAGGCAACCCGCCCGCGCCTGTTCGGTTGCTGCCCCGGCGGCGGCGGCCTACGCTGCGGGCCCAGCCAATTCAGAGACCAGATGTGACCGGCGATTTCCAGATGGATATCGATGCGATAGCACGCATCGATGCGGTGCCCACAATCCTCGAAGTCGTGTGCCGCATCACGGGCATGGGCTTTGCCGCCGTCGCCCGCGTCACCGAAGATCGCTGGGTCGCCTGCAGCGTACGCGACGATATCGCGTTCGGCCTCACGCCGGGCAGCGAGCTGAAAATCGAAACCACGATCTGCAACGAAATCCGGAACAGCCGCGAGCCCGTCGTCATCGATCATGTCGCGGAAGATCCGGATTTCCGCGATCACCCCACGCCCGCGCTCTACGGGTTCCAGAGCTATATCTCGGTCCCCATCGTGCTTGCGGATGGCACCTTCTTCGGCACGTTATGCGCCATCGACCCTGGCCCCGCCGTGCTGAAGACGCGCGCGGCAACCGGCATGTTCAAATTGTTCGCCGATCTCATTGCCTTTCATCTCGATTCAACCAGGCGGTTGGCCTTCTCCGAAGCAAACCTGCTGACAGAGCGGCAGGGTGCGGAGTTGCGCGAACAATTCCTCGCCGTCCTCGGTCACGATTTGCGCAATCCGCTGGCCGCGATCGATGCCGGCGCGCGCCTGCTGCGCAAGAGTCCGCTCGATGAACGCTCCGTTACGATTGTCGACCAGATGCAGAAGAGCGTCCGCCGAATGGCCGAACTCATCAACAACGTGCTCGATCTCGCGCGCGGCCGGCTGGGAGGCGGGATCACCGTCACCCGCAACGCCAATGCGCCGCTGCGCGATATGCTGGAACAGGTGGCCGCCGAACTTCAGGCCGCAACCCCCGACCGCGCCATCCAGACCGATTTCACCTCTCTCGGCCTCGCCGATGTCGATCCCGGCCGCATCGGCCAGTTGCTCTCGAACCTGCTGGGCAACGCCATTGCCCATGGCGCGCCCAACACGCCGATCCGTGTGCGCGCGGCCACGCAAGGCAATGTCTTCGAACTCTCCGTCGTCAATGCGGGCGAACCCATCCCGCCAGGCACCATCGAGCACCTCTTCAAGCCGTTCTTCCGCGCTTCGGCCCGCCCCAATCAGGAAGGGCTGGGGCTGGGCCTCTACATCGCCGCCGAAATCGCCCGCGCCCATGGCGGAACGCTGGTCGCGGAGTCTTCCCCCAAGGAAACGCGATTCACGTTCCGCATGCCGCTGTGCTAACCGTCGACACTCAGTCCAAGCGCCATTCTTGCTGCGTAGAGTTGCTGGGTGCGGTCCTGCAACGGATGAAAACGCGCCGCCTGCATGTCGCGGAAGCGTTGCTCCAGTCCGGCCGCCCGGAAAAAGCCCGCGCCGCTCGCGCAATCGAGCGCCCGCGATGCAACCTCCAGCGCCGCCTTGCCCAGAAGATTGCGCAACGTCATCACCCGGTTCGTCGTCTCTTCCGAAGGCTTCTCGTTGCCGCATTCGATGATCGCGCGATATGCAAGGTCGAGCGAGGCATGGGCATTCTCCAGTTCGCCCACCGCCATAAGAAATGCCGTATCCGCCTTCTTCTTTCCGCGCACCAGTTCCAGCGCATTGCCGCGAATGCCGTCGGCGATGCCCGCATAGACCGAATAGACCATCGGCATCGCGATCATCGAGGTGAGGTGAAACAGGAAGTGCCACACGCCGGGATCGCGGCTGGCCGCAATCGCCGCGTCGGGCACGAAAGTGCCGTCTATATCGACATCGTGCGAGCCGGTGCCGCGCATCCCCATCGTGTCCCAGTTCGAAAGAACCCGAACGCCTTGCGCCTTCATCGGCAGCCCAAAGTGGATCACCTGCGGCCCCTTCGCGGGATCGTTGTGGATCGCGCTGGTCATCAAAAGGTCGCCCTCGGGCGAGCCGGAGGAAAACACCTTGCGGGCAGAGATCCGGTATCCGCCCTCGACCTTTTCCGCACGCCCCGAACCCGGCAGCCAATCCGATCCGCCGCTCGACACCAGCCGCAGGCCCTCCTGCACAATGCGCTTGAGAAGGGCTTCGGTCGGCGCGCCCATCACGCGGCGTTTCCATTCCGTCACCATCACCTGATGCGAATGCATCGAAAGCGTCAGTGCGGTCGATCCGTCCCAGCGCCCAAGCGCGCGCAGCATGGCGCACATCCCGGTGAAATCGAGTCCGCCGCCGCCAAGCTCGGCCGGTACCCCCAGCGCGAAGAATCCATGATGCTGCAATTTGGCGAGGTTGAGCGAGACGAACTCGCCCGCCACGTCGCAATCGCGGCCCTCTTTTTCCAGCTCGGGCCCGATTTTCTCCAGAATTTCCCGCCAGTTGGCCGCGTTCGCGGTTGTGGCGGGCTCTGCCATGTTCGCAATGGCTGCTCTCACGTTCATGCTGTTCTCCTGCAATCTGTTTTCGCGCTACGATCAGCTTTGCCAAAAGGGGGCGCGTTCGCACCGGTATTTGGACCGGCAGCCCGCGCGTTACGATGACAGCGACGCCGCCAATCATTGCCGATCCGCCGGACGTGTTGTCCGAAGTCCTGCGCGCGGTGCGTCTGTCGGGCTCTGTCTTCATGGATGGTCGCTTCACCGAACCGTTCGGCGTCATCAGCCCGCCGCGCTGGGATGGCACGGTGGCGATGGCCCATCTGCGCCACATCAGCGTGTTTCACCTGATCGTGCGCGGCCGCTGCATGCTGGAAATCGCCGATGGTTCGGTCCATGAGGTGCGCGCGGGCGATGTGCTGCTGCTGCCCTTCACCGCCGCGCACCGCTTCTGGCAGGGTGCGCCGGCGGAATTCCGGTTTGCGCCGGATTTGTTACGGCCGGGCCCCATCCCCGGCGTCGACACCGTGCGTTATGGCGGTGGAGATGGCGAGGAAACGCGCTTCGTCTGCGGTTTTGTGGAATCCGCCGAATTGCTCGCGGCCCCCTTGTTCCGTTCGCTGCCGGATTTGATTCTCGAGCGCACCTCCGAATATGCGGTGTCGGGCCTCCTCACCAACACGGTCAACGAGATCGTCGAACGGATGGATACGGCCGATCCGAGCGCAAGCTATCTCCTGTCGCGTTTGATGGAGATGCTGTTTCTCGAAGTGCTGCGCCGCCACGCCGCCAGCCTGCCGCCGAACGCCAAAGGCATGCTGGCCGCGATGGGGGATCCCACCGTCAGCCGTGCCCTGTCGCTTCTGCACAACGCACCCGCCCGCCGGTGGACGGTAGAGGCATTGGCGCAGGAAGCCGGAACCTCGCGCACGGTGCTCACCGAACGCTTCAATCGGCTGCTCGGCAAATCGCCGATGGAATATCTGACCCACTGGCGCATCCAGCTCGCCTCCGAACGCCTGCGTGTCGGTTCCCTGCGGCTCGCCCAGATCGCCCATGAAGCGGGCTATGAAAGCGAGGCCGCCTTCAGCCGCGCCTTCAAGCGGGTGATGGGCGCAAGCCCCGGCGCCTGGCGGGCGATTTCCTGATTTCCCGTGCCCGGCCTGTGGTTTCGTAACCGGGCCTTTACCATAACCGGGTGATTCTAGCTGGTCGAAGGAGTCCCTCATGCGCAGCCAGCGCCCGGCCGAACTTGTCCTGGGATCGGTGCAACTTGGCCTCGATTATGGGGCCGCCAACCGCACCGGCAAGCCAAGCCGCGAGACGGCGCTCAGGCTCGTCCGCCGCGCCGCCGAATCCGGGGTCACCTTCGATACCGCGCGCGCCTATGGCGACAGCGAGGAACGCATCGGCGAAGCCCTCTCAACCGCCAAGCCCGTTCGCACCATCACCAAGTTGAGCCCGCTCGCCGACCTGACGGATCGTCCCTCATGGCAGGCTGTTTGTGCGGCGGTGGATGCCAGCATCGAACAATCCCGTTTCGCGCTCCAGCGTGAAAAACTCGATTGCGTTCTTCTTCATCGCGCAAGCCACATGACGGCGTTCGACGGCGCCGCCTGGGCGCGCCTGCTCGAACTGCGCCGCGCGGGCGTCATCGCGAGTCTCGGTGTCTCTATCCAATCTCCTTCCGAAGCGCTGATGGCGCTTGCGTCGCAGGATGTCGATCACATCCAGCTTGCCTTCAACATCCTCGATTGGCGTTGGCGCGAAGCGGGCGTCATCGCCGCCATCCGCAAACGCGGCGATGTCACCGTCCACGCCCGCAGCATCTTCCTGCAAGGGCTGCTTGCGACGAGCGATCCAAAAGCATGGCCCCGCATCGCCGGCGTCGATGCCGCTGCCTTGCTCGCCCTCATCGCCGATTGCGCCGAGGAATTCGGCCGCGAAAGCGCTGCCGATCTCTGCCTTGCCTATGCCCGCGGGCAGGATTGGATCGATGGCACCGTGATCGGCATGGAAACCGAAGCCCAGCTCGATGCGAATTTGCGCCTTTCCATCAAGCCGCCCCTGTCGCCCGAAGATTGTGCCTGGATCGAAAAGATGATCCCGCGCGTGCCCGAGCGCCTGCTCGACCCGGCCCAATGGCCGAAATAGCCATCCCCGATTTCCGCCTTGATGGCCGCACCGTTTTCATCAGCGGTGCTGCCGGCCATCTGGGCCGCGCGATCGCCGCGGCTTTCAGCGAAGCAGGCGCAAACCTGATCCTGAACGGCCGCGACGAAGCCCGCCTGAAAACTTTCGCAAAAGATTTGCGCGTTGCCGAATGCGCCGCCTTCGACGTGGCGGATTTTGATGCGGTGAAAACCTTTTTCGCCAAGCGCGACCGGATCGATGTGATCGTCAACAACGCCATCTCGATGACGCCCAAACCGCGCGATCAACTCGGCTGGCAGGATTTCGAGCAGACCTACCGTTCCAGCGTCACCGCCGCCTTCGAAATCACCCGCGCCGCCTTGCCCGCTTTGCGCAACGCGGTGAAAGAGGAGGGCGAGGCAAGCATCATCAATATCGCCTCGATGTATGGTGCCGTCGCGCCCGATGCGCGCATTTATGCCAAGCCCGAACAGGCAAGCCCTTTTCACTATGGTCCAGCAAAGGCCGCCTTGATCCAGCTCACCCGCCATCTCGCGGCCGAACTTGGCCCCGAACGCATTCGCGTCAACGCTTTGGTTCCCGGCCCTTTCCCGCAGCCCTCCGTCCAGGCAAACGATCCTCAATTCGCGCAGCGCCTGGCGGCGAAAACGATGCTCGGCCGCCTCGGTCACGCGCCTGAGATTGCCGGTCCTGCCTTGTTTCTTGCGTCAACCGCGTCGAGCTATGTCACGGGCTCGGCACTGGCGGTCGATGGCGGATGGACGGCATGGTAGAAGGCGGAAACCCAAGCCGATGAACATGGCCTTTCTGTCATCTTTCAGAGTCGGACAAGAAACCGTCTACCCGGAATCCTTGCGCACCCAGCTGCGCAATTTCCCGTTGCTATCCGAAGTGAGCGACAGCGGCCTCAAGCGGCTGCTCGGCGAGGCCAATTGGTTTTGCCTGCCCGGCGGCATGTTGTTGCAGCGCGATGGCGAAAATTCGCGCGCGCTGTTTCTCGTTGTCACCGGCTCGCTCGGCGTCTTCGTGGAAGACGAGCATGGCAACCGCAAACTCGTGGCGCATATCCCGGCGGGCGAAACCGTGGGCGAGATGTCGCTTATCTCGGGCGAGGCCCATTCCGCCCAACTCGTCGCGCTGCGCGATAGCGAGTTGCTGCGCGTCAGCCCCGAAGCGTTCGACAGCCTGATCGCCCGCTACCCCCGCGTGATGCTCAACCTCATGCGCATCATGGTGAAGCGGCTTCAGAACACGACCAGCGGCGGCGATAGCAAGGCGCGCCCCAAAACTTTCGCCATCATCCCCCTGCAGGATGATCTCGATGACCCGATTGCCCATCGTCTCACCACCGCCCTCGTCGACATGGGCTCGCACGCAGCCGTTCTGGATTCGAGCGCGTCGGATCAATCCGCCGAATGGTTCACCAATTTCGAAGCCGATCACGATGTCGTCTTCTATCAGGGCGATGCGCCCGATAGCGCGTGGACACATCTGTGCCTGCGCCAGGCCGACCGGATTTTTCTGCTCGCCCGCTCCGACCGGCCCTTGCCGTTGCGTCCGCTCGATATGCCCGCATTCAAGGAACGCGCAACCGGCTTGCCGCAACTGCTGCTCGTCCATCCCGCAGGCCTCAGCCACGATCTGCCCGAACATTTCGCGCTGCGCAGCGGCCTCTTCGAATCCCATCATCACATCCGCGCGGGCAACACCGCAGATATTCGCCGCGTCGCCCGCTTCATCGCGGGCCGCGCCGTGGGGCTGGTGCTCGCGGGCGGCGGCGCGCGCGGCTTTGCCCATATCGGGGTCATCAAGGCGCTTTATGAGGCGGGCGTGCCCATCGACCATCTGGGCGGCACCAGCATGGGCGCCATCGTGGCCGCGGGCATTGCGATGGAATGGTCCATCGAGGAATTGACCGAGCGTCTGCGCGCAGCCTTCGTCACCTCGAACCCGCTTGACGATTACACCTTCCCTCTCATCGCGCTGGTGCGCGGCCGCAAGGTCTCGCGCCTGCTGCAAAATGGTTTCGGCGATATCCGCATCGAGGAAATGCCCAAACCCTTTTTCTGCGTCTCCTCCGATCTCACCACGGGCCGCATCCATACCCATCGCGGTGGCGCGTTGTGGCGCGCGTTGCGTGCGAGCGTGGCGCTTCCGGGAATTCTTCCGCCCGTCACATTCCACGGCCATCTGCTGGTCGATGGCGGTGTGATGAACAACCTGCCGGTGGATGTGATGGCCGAACAATGCAGCGGCCCCATCATCGCATCCGATGTCACAGGCGAACTCGATCTGAAAGCCACCGACGATCAATATGGCGAACGCCCCTTCTGGTGGCTGATCCGCGAAGGCATGCGCGGCTCGCCCTCCATCGTCTCGATCCTGATGCGCTCCGGCACGGTGGGCTCCGAAGCCCAGCGCCGCGTGGTGCGCGAACAGGCCGATTACCTGTTTGAGCCCCCTCTGAAAGATGTCGGTCTCAGAGACTGGAAATCCTTCGATCGCGCCATTGCCGAGGGTTATGCCCACGCCGTTGCCATGATCGAACAAAAAGGCGTCCCCCTGACCGACGTCTGGACCGAAGGCCCCGCCGTGGCGATCCCGCAGAAAAAGGCGGTTTGACGCGCACCCCGCCGCTTGCCCGCGCGCCCGCTTTTCGTTTCACTCCCGCCCAGCCCACGGGAGAAAAACCAATGCCCATCAATTACGACGAACTCATGCAGGCCAAGGCGACCGATGTGGCCGCCCAATATGGCGACCGCGAGACGATGCTCTATGCGCTCGGCGTCGGCTTCATGCGCGATCCGATGAACGCCGATGAACTCCCCTTTGCCTATGAGAACGGCCTGAAGGCGGTTCCCACCATGGCCACCGTCATCGGCTGGGGCCGGACCAACACACTCGCCCGCGCCAACATCAACTATATGATGGTCGTCCACGGCGAGCAGCGCCTGACCTTGCACAAGCCGCTGCCCGATACCGCCGATGTGCTGATGGATGAGCGCGTCGCCGGTGTCTTCGACAAAGGTGCTGGCAAGGGCGCGGTCATCATCGTCGAACGCACGATCCGCGAAAAAGCCTCCGGCACAAAACTTTGCACGCTCGCAAGCACGATCTTCGCACGCGGCGATGGCGGCTTCGGTGGCCCGAAGGATGGCGCCCCCGAACCCCACACCCTGCCGACACGCGCGCCAGACCTCACGCACGAAGCCGACACGCGCCCCGATCAGGCGTTCCTCTATGCGCTGTCGGGCGATCGCAACCCGCTGCACCGCGATCCCAACTTCGCCAAGATGGCGGGTTTCCCGCGCCCGATCCTGCATGGCCTGTGCACCTATGGCACCGCCTGCCGCTCGGTGATCTCCAGCGTCGCCAAATTCGATCCGAAGAAGATCACAAGCTTCGACGCGCGCTTCTCCTCGCCCGTCTTCCCCGGCGAAACCATCGTCACCGAAATGTGGGTCGATGGAAACGTGCTCTCCTTCCGCTGCAAGCTGAAGGAACGCGATGTCGTCGTCCTCAACAACGGCAAATGCATTCTTGCCGCTTGAATATCCGAAGGTTCTTCTCACCGCCCCCTGCGCGGGGCGGTCGACGGCTCTGAGCGAAGCGAAGAGACGGCGGGTGGGGGGCTGTCTCCACCCGGAAGGTCTGCGAATTCGCCCATTGCCCTCGACGCGCGCATCAAATCGTCGAGATAAAAGAAGCGGCACCCTTCCCCCACCCGTCTGCGCGCCGATGCGCGCAGCCGACCTCCCCGCAAGGGGGAGGTAAGAGTGGAAACGTCTCCTCTCGATCACGCGAACGATCTTCTGCAGGAAGGTCGTCCGGACGAGGCCGTCAATTTTCTCCGTACACTGATAGATGCAAACCGCGGCGGCCTGATGGCCCGCCTGCTTCTCGCCCGCGCATTGTCCGCAACCGGCGATACACAAGCCGCCCTCGAAACCGCGCGCGAAACGTCTGCCCTTCATCCCGGCATCGCGGCTGTTGCCCTCGGCCTCGGCGAAGCGCTGCTTGCGGCCCAGATACTTCCCACCGCCATCGCAGAATTCCACCGCGCGCTGCGCATCGACCCCGCGCTGGAAGATGCCCGCCTCAATCTCGCGCAAGCCTGGCTGGAAGCTGGCGAGCCGGAAAAAGCGCAGGAAGCACTCGACGCGCTCGAAGATCATCCGTCGCGCAACGCTTTGATCGAACGCGCCAAGGCGATGCGTAGCCAGCAGCGCTCCGATGCGGGCTATGTGCGCCATCTCTTCGATCAGTTCTCCGCCGATTACGATGCGCGGATGCGCGGCCAACTCGCCTATGCGGCGCCCGAAATCCTGCGCGGATTGGCAGACCTCCTCGGCCTGCAATTCACCCGGCACGAAATCCTCGATCTCGGCTGCGGCACCGGCCTCGGCGGCGTGGCGTTCAAAGATCTCGCCACCCGGCTCGATGGCATAGATCTCAGCCCGGCGATGATCGAAAAGGCCCGTGCCCGCGAAATCTACGACGATCTCAAAGTCGCCGATCTCGAAACCGCGCTCGCCAAAACCCCGCATGCCTACGATCTGCTGATCGCCGCCGATACGCTCGTCTATCTGGGCGACCTCGATCCGGTTTTTGAAGCCGCCTCTCAGGCGCTCAAGGAAGGTGGAACTTTTCTTTTCACGGTCGAACGGGCCGAAGCCGGGTTCGAACTCGGCCCCAAGCGCCGCTGGCGCCATTCCGAATCCTATCTGCGCGATTGCGCGGCCAGATATGGTTACGAAATAGCGGGCCTTCTCGCCGCCACCCCGCGCACCGAAGCGGGAGCGCCCGTCGAAGGTTTTGCGGTGGCCCTGCGCAAGCAGACTTAGAGCCCAATCCCGCGCGCAGAGGGCCGGTTCGCGCGAGATTGTGCGGTCACCCGAAGAATTCGAGGCACAAAACGCCCGCGACTGCGTTGTTCTGGCAGATTTCAAGCGGGAATGAATTTCAGATGGTCGCGTTGGATAGCGCCGTACGCGCCGCCTCCCGCACAAGGTTCAATCTATCGGCAGTGCTGATCGTGGGCGGCCTGCTTGGTGGGCTTTGCGCGGCCGGTGTTCCATTGGGCCTGTTCGGCCGCACCTACGAAGGCTGGGCGCTCGCCGCCCGCATGACGGATGAATTCGCAGGAATCCTGTTCCTCATCGCCTTCCTGGCGGAACCTCTCGCGCGCCTGTTTCCCAAGAGTCTTGCCACCGAACTCCCGCCCGGCCACCGCCGTCTCGCGCTTGGCTTTGCGGCAGCCTATGGCGTCTGTCTCCTTGTTGCCGCCTTCGCCGCCACCGCCGAGGGCCAGAAGGTGGGTGTCCCGCAAGCGTTTGCCGTCATTTTCCAGTATGGCGTCCTCGCCGCAATGGTCGCGACGTCCGGCATCTGGTCGACCGGCGTGATGGATAAGCCCATCTGGCGGCGTCTGCACACCGCCACCCTCTGGTTTTTCTGGCTCGTCTATACTTTCTCCTATGTCGGCCACTTCACGGGCCCACACATTCCGGATGCCTCCTATGGCATAGGGCTCATTTTCCTGTTCCAGGCCCTGTTCATCCGCCATGCCGCAGCCCTCAAGGAAATCTGGGTTCACCCCATGGCAGAATAAGTGGGCTGATTGTCATTCCCGCCACGCCGGGCGCGCCCTAGAATGCGCCCATGCCCAGGACCCGCCCCAGACATGTCGTGATGCTCGCCTTTGAAGGCGCGCAGATCCTCGATGTCACCGGCCCGCTGCAAATCCTCGCCGCCGTCAACGATGAACGCCCGAAGGATGATCCCGCCTATATCCTGACGCTCGCCGCCCGCGAAAAGGGCCCCTTCGGCACGACCTCCGGCATCCGCCTTGTGGCCGATGCGAGTTATGTCAGGCCGCCCCGCAGCTTTTTCGAAAACATCGACACGCTGATGGTCTCGGGCGGCGACGGTACTATCGCCGCCGTTCGTGACGCCGATCTTCTTGCCACCTTGCGCAAAGCCGCGCCGAAATCGCGCCGGATTGCCTCTGTCTGCACCGGCGCATTCCTGCTCGCCACGGCGGGTCTTTTGAAAAACAAGCGCGCCACCACCCATTGGCGCGCCGCCCGTCTGCTGGCGAAAACCTTTCCCGAGGTGAGTGTCGATCCCGACGCCATCTTCATCCGTGACGGCAAGATCTGGACATCGGCAGGTGTCACCGCCGGAATGGACCTTGCGCTTGCGCTGGTGCGCGAAGATTTCGGCGATGACATGGCGCTGAAGATCGCGCGTCGACACGTCATGTTCCTGATGCGCCCCGGCGGCCAGTCGCAATTCAGCGCCCACCTCGCGCCGGAAGCCTATCCGCAGTCGCGTCTTGCCAATCTGTTGCGCTGGATTCCCGAAAACATGAACGACGATCTCGATATCGCCACATTGGCCGCCCGCGCCAATATGAGCGAACGCAGCTTCGCCCGCATCTTCCGCAAGGAAACGGGCGAAACCCCCGCCCATTATGTGGAGCGTGTGCGCCTCGATGGCGCCCGCCGCCTGCTTGCGGGATCGACGCTTGCCGTGGCCTCGGTCGCCACCCGCAGCGGCTTCGGTTCGGAAGAACGGATGCGCCGCGTCTTCCAGCGTCATCTCAAAATCAGCCCCAGCGATTTCCGTGATCGCTTCCGCGCACAAGGAGAACAGCCATGACCATCAAAATCGGAATCGCCCTGTTCGACGATGCCGAGGAACTCGATTTTGCGGGCCCGTGGGAAGTCTTCACAATGGTCAGCAACATCCGGCCCGGCGCCCATGAGGTCATGCTGGTGGCCGAAACCGATGCGCCCATCAGATGTGCAAAGGGCATGCGCGTGTTGCCGGATGTGACCTTCGCCAATTGCCCGAAACTGGACGTGATCCTGATTCCGGGCGGGCAGGGCACCCGCCGCGAGGTCGAAAACAAGCCGCTGCTCGAGTGGATCGCCAAAGCCGCGAAAGATTGCCAATGGGTCACGAGCGTGTGCACGGGCGCGCTGCTGCTCACCGCCGCCGGTCCGGCCAGAGGCAAGCGCGTCACCACCCATTGGGCCTTTGTCGAAACGCTGCGTGCCCGCAAGGAAGCCGCCGAAGTCCTTGAGGATGTGCGCTATGTCCGCGACGGCAATGTTGTCACCGCTGCGGGCGTTTCGGCGGGCATCGACATGGCGCTCTGGCTCACCGGTCAGTTGCATACCCCTGATTTTGCCCGTCAGGTGCAGCGCGCCATGGAATATGATCCCGCGCCGCCCTACAGCGCGGCGGTATAAACGCCCTTCTTCCGCCACATCGGATGTGTTTTGATTGGCCGAGCCTTCAAGGCACACCCAGGAAGAGGATTCTCATGTCGTTCAAATTCATGCTGGTCGCGGCTTTCGTCGCGGCATCGGTTGCCCCCGCTCTGGCGGATTCATGCTCCGAGCCGATTCCGCCCACCTCGGTCGATGGCGCCACCGCAACCAAGGAACAAATGACCCAGGCGCGCGACGATACCGTGCGCTACATCAAGGCGTCCGATGATTATCAGGCTTGCCTCTTTGCCGACATGAAGGCGCAGAAGCTGGAAGCGGTGAAGGCCAAGAAGCCCTTCGATAGCGCCATCGAAGATCGCGTCAACGCCAAGGTGAAGGACAACCAGGCAGAGAAAGAAAAGATCGGCGCCGAATACAATGCGGCGACCGTCGTCTACAAAGGCAAGCACCCCGGGGGCTGAGGCGGCACCCACGCGCCGAATCACCTATCATCGCCTGCATGAGCACCGAAGAGCAGGCCATCGCGCAGAACCGCGCCCGGCGCCGCGCCCAGGAACAAGGCGCCACCCGCGCCGCGATTCTGGATGCCGCGCGTCATGTGGGCGTGCGCGAGGGGGCCCGCCACCTGTCCTTGCGCGCCGTTGCCGCCGAAGCGGGCTTTGCGCCCGCCGCCCTCTATGGCTATTTCCGCAACAAGGATGAATTGCTGCTGGCGCTGGCCGCCGATGATTTGGCGCAGCTCGCTCGCGCGCTGAAGGATGCTGCTGCCAACGCGCCATCATCCGAAAAACTCCCGGCTGCGGCACTGGTCGCCGTAAATCTTCTCCAGCAAACCGAAACACTCGCCACCGCACCCGCAGCCCTTTCCGGCGGCGGGGCGCCGGATGCGGAACGCATCTTCAACGGCCGGCTGATCGCCGCCTTGCGCGCCTTGTCCGAAGCAGCCGGCATCCGCATGGAATCGCGAGACTCCCAATCCGACACGATTCTTCTCGCCGCCACGCTCACAGGATTGGCCGTGATGGCACGTTCGGGAAGATTGTCCGCGCTGGGGTTCACGCCGGAAGAAATATTGGCGCGGCTGAAAGTCTAACCGGCTTTGGCCAATGCCGCCCGCGCCGCAGCACTGTCCGCAGCAATCTGCGTTTTCAAAGCTTCAAGCCCATCGAGTTTCGCTTCCGGCCGGATGTAATGCACCAGATCCACCGCCAGATGCTTACCGTACAGATCGCCGCTGAAATCGAACAGGAATGTTTCGAGCAGCGGCGTTTCGATCTTGTACATCGGCCGCACGCCGAAATTCGCGACACCGTCATACCGCGCAACCGGCTTGTCGTCCTCGATCACGGTCGCCCGCACCGCATAAACGCCGTAAGCGGGCCGCAGAAAATCGTCGATCCGCATGTTCGCGGTGGGAAAGCCGATCGTGCGCCCGCGCGCATCGCCATGTTCCACCCGCGCCTCAACGCTCCACCAATGGCCGAGCAATTGGGCGGCTTCCTCCGGCCGCCCGGCCTTCAACGCTTCGCGGATGCGTGTCGATGAAATCTTCTCATGCTGCTCGCCGGTGACAGGCTCGAACACCGTCACCCCAAAGCCTTCCTGCTCGCCCATATAGATGAGCGAGGTCACGTTGCCGGTGCGCCCTTTGCCGAACTGGAAATCCTCGCCAACGACAATCGCGCCGACACCAAGCCCGCCCACCAGCACATCCAGCACGAATTCATGGGCCTGTTTGGAAGCCATCTCCGCATCGAACGAGAGCGCGAACATCGCATCGGCCCCAAGCTCTGCAATCAGCCGCGCCTTGGTGCGAAACGGCGTCAGCCGAAAGGATTGCGCGGGCGGGTGGAAGAATTCCTGCGGATGCGGCTCGAACGCGATCACGCCCAGCGGCGCGTTACGTTCCTCCGCCATCCGGCGCGCTTCACCGATCAGCGCCTGATGGCCGCGATGCACGCCATCGAAATTGCCAAGCGCCACCACCGCGCCCTTATAGGCGTCGGGAATATCCTGATAGTGGCGGAAAATGCGCATCAGCGCGGAATTATCCCTTGGGCCTGGAAGGCGCCATCACCATCGCCTCGCCTTCGATCACCACAAGGTCTTTCACCTTGCACACGCAATCGAAGATCACGCGGCGCTTCTCCAGAATCACTTCGCGCACCGTGCAGGTGGCGGTCACCGCATCGCCGATTTTCACCGGCGCCTTGAATTTGGTGGTGAGGCTCATGAAGATCGTGCCCGGCCCCGGCATCTGCATGCCCAGGATGGTGGAGATGTAGCTCGCCGAAAGCATGCCGTGCGCGATGCGTGTCTTGAACGGGGTGGTCGCGGCATAGGCTTCGTCGAAATGGGCGGGGTTCATGTCGCCCGACAATTCGCCGAACAGCTGGATGTCCCGCTCCGTCACGGTGTGGGAATAGCTTTCCGACATCCCCGGCTTCAGGTCTTCGACGTAATGTCCCATAAGCGCCATGGCCCCTTTGAAATGGAGCCCTGTCTTATCGGGCAGCCCGTCACCAGACAAGCTCACGCATCGCCGCGCGGGCCCGAACGCCAGTCTTTTCAAACAGTTGCGCCAGGCTTTCGGTCGTCATCTCGCCCAGTTCGGCGGCATGGATGCCATGGGCGATGAACAACGCATCGAATCCCACCCCGTTCGCACCGGCCAGATCGGTCGCCATCCCGTCGCCCACCGCGAGCGGCCGCGTCAGCGTGCGCCCGGTGACCTTGCGCATTGTGTCGAGCGTCAGGTCGTAGATGGCGGGGTAGGGCTTGCCGAAATAGAGCACCTCGCCCCCGATCTTCTGATATTCCCGCGCCAGCGCGCCCGCGCAATAGACAAGCTGCCCGCCCCGCTGCACCACGATATCGGGGTTGGCGCAAAGCATCGTCAGCCTGCGCGCCTTCAGCGCCAAAAGGCGTTCCGCATAATCATCCGGCGTCTCATGATCGTCGTCGAACAAGCCGGTGCAGAGAACGACCTGGGCGGCTTCCGCCTCCACGCTTTCGACATTCAACCCCTCGAACACATCGCGATCCCGCTCCGGTCCCAGATGCAGCATCGCAAGCGGCCCGCCGCGCGCGCGCGCGCTCAATTCCGCCCGCGCGGCCACCCCGGATGTCACGATCGCGTCGAAGCAATCGGTTGGCACGCCGATCTGGGCAAATTGCTTGAGCAACGTCGCCACCAGCCGCGGCGCGTTCGACAAAAGCACGACGGGTCCCCGCTCGTCGCGAAACCGCCGCAACGCTTCGGCCGCCGCAAGAAACGGCTCACGCCCATTGTGCAAAACGCCCCACACATCGCAGATCAGGGAATCGTAGTCGCTGGCGATATCGTGAAGGCCGGAAAGGATTTGAATGTCGCTCATGGCGGAGCGGTCGCACAGTGGCGACCGCCGGTCAACAAGAAGTCTAGCCCGCCCGCCTCAGCGGAATAACTGCGCCTGTTCCCGCCGTCCGTTCGGCGGCGGGCGTTTCCTTCAGCACTTCGTCGCGCACCGCGCGCGGCTCGCCGAAGAGATAGCCTTGTGCGAAATCCACGCCATATTCCAGAAGCTGCACCACTGTCTTTTCGTCTTCCACATGCTCGGCGATCAGGTTCAGCCCATGGCGCGCCAGCAGCCCCTTGAAATCTTCGGCGGCGACAATCGCCTGCGCGCTGCCCATCCCGCCCGTCAGCGTCGAGGCCCGCACCTTGATATGGCGGAAGCCCAGCCGCTTCAGCTTGGCGAAATCCACGGCAAGCGTCTCCACATGATCCAGCGAAAGCGCAAAGCCGAGATTGGAAAGATAAGAGAGATTGGCTTCCCCCGCCGATCCCGCCTTCATCAGCGCATCCTGCGAAAACTCGAATACGATCTGCCCCGCAAGGTCGCGGTTGTGGTGCATGTATTCCAGGAACTGCGGAAAGAATTCGACGTCGGCCAGCGTATCGCCCGCGATATTGCAGAAGATCGCGATCTCGCGGTTCTTTTGCGTGAGCTTCCTCACCACCTGCACACAGCGGAACAGCAGCAGATTGTCCACCACGCTCATCAGCCCGGCAGGGGCCGCGATGCGCATGTATTGGGCAGGCATGATAACGGTGCCGTCCTCCGCGCGCAGCCGCGACAAGGCTTCGTAGAAGCGCAGCTTGCGCTGTGGCAGGCTCACCGTCGGCTGGAGATAAAGATCGACACGGTTCTGTTCGAGCGATGTGCGGATCATTTCCAGCAGCGTGCCGTCGGCCAGCTTGTTGAATGCCGTGCGCTGCGGTGCCGCAAGGCTCGCGCGCTGCGGCGCCGGAATTTCCTTGGCCTTGTTCGAGATGCGGCTGGCAAATTCCCGCATCAATCCTTCGAGCATCTGCAATTCGGAGACGATCTTGCGATTGTTCTCGTTGGTGCGGGTTTCCACAATCTGCGTGATCTCGGCCATCTTGCTGCCGGTCTCATCCAGCGATTTCTGGAACGAAAGCCCCGCGCGCCTCAGCATCGCGATGTCGCGCGCCGTTTTCTTCTTGTCCTTGCGCCGCAGCATGCCAAGATGCACTTGCGCGCAAAGCGATGCGAAGATCAGTGAAAGCATCGCGCCCTGGTAAAGCGGCAGGCCAAGCGCCATGCCTGCAATACCTCCCGCAATCGCCGCCGCCATCGCATAGGTCGCAACAATGAGTATGTTGAGCATCGAAAATCGCCCGCTTCGCAAATCCGTCGGCAAGTATTGCCGATGCGCCTTTCCAACCTGTTAACCAGAAAACCCTAGTACCGCGGTTGCAACCTGCCGCCGCGTCAAGCATTTGTTAAGAATGTGCCTGCCACGCCAGACCCGGGAGATACCGTGTTTCACCAGTTGATGAACTTCCTGAAATCCGCGGAGCCCGCGCGCAAAGCCCCCGATCTGCGCACTGCCGTGGCGATCCTGCTGCTCGAAGCCGCGCATCGCGACGATACTTTCACCTCCGAAGAGAGGGCGGTGATCGAACGCCTCCTGATGGCGAAGTTCGCGCTCTCGAAAGAAGAATGCACCCAGTTGCTCGCCTCCTGCGAAGAAACCATCGCGCGCATGGTGCAGCTACACCCTTATACGCATGCGGTTTTCGAACAGATGGATCCCGAGGAGCGCATCAACCTCATCGAAATGCTGTGGGAGGTCGCCTATGCCGATGGCGTGCTCGATCCCGAAGAAGATGCGCTCATCCGCCGCCTCGGCGGCCTGATCTACGTGACAGATCGCGACCGCATGCTCGCCCGCCAAAGGGTGTTGAGCCGCCTGAAGATTTGAGCGAGCCGCGCCTTGCCATCGGCGTGCGAACCCATAGACGCCCTCGTCCAGCGACCATGGAGAAGGTTAAACTTGAGAACACCTTTCTCCAACATGGATAATTGCCAATTTCGCTTTCCGGCCTGCGCTTAGGGCGCTTGCGCGGCGATTTTCGAACCGCTGGTTAACCATCGCCATTTACCATGCGGGTCTGCGTCCCGCTCAAGATCTGGGTGATCGCTCCGCGTCAACGGTCATTGCACCAGGGGATGGGCATTGAGCATGGGTCTAGCCAATGTCCAGCTTGCGGACTTTGAACAGCCGGTTTCGCCGGCTGTTTCATCCAAATTCGGGCTCGGACTTTTTGCCCCGTTGCCCGGGCTGCTGCGCAGCGGCGGCGATAGCCGTTTGGCGCTGACGCCGGGTTCGCGGTTGGATGTCTATGGCTGTGCGGCCGTGCCGCAAACCGCCGTGGCGGAATGTGCATCCTCCACCGCCTCCACGATTTCAAACCGCGCTTATGAGCGCGCCGAGATCGCGCGTCAGGAGCTTCTTCAATCCGCGCTTTCTCTGGGCCTGCCGGATGCGTTCGAAGAACGCATCGAATGTCTGGGCCGCGAACTTCGCACCCTGTTGGGATTGGTTGAGTCAAACGCCGATATCGTGTTCGCGCCTTCGGGCACCGATGCGGCGCTCCACGCCCATTTCGTGGCATCGCAGATCCTCGGCGGCGCATTCACAAATGTTCTTGTCGGCGAAGCCGAAACCGGGCGCGGCATGCCGCTGTCGATCGCTGCCCGGCATTTTGGAGATCGTGCCGCGCTGGGAGCCGATGTCGAGCGCGGCGCGGCGATAGAAGGTTTCTCTCCCATATCGGGCCATATCGACGTTGCGTTGCGCGATGAGGCAGGAACGCCGTTGAGCTTGGCGCAGATAGATGCCCGTGTCGTCCAGGCCGTCGAAACCGTCGCCAAACAAGGCGGGCGCGTTCTGCTGCACGCGATGGATTGTTCCAAGACAGGCCTGTCCGGCCCCAGCCTCGCCTGTCTGGATTTTCTCTCGCAGCGCTGGCCGTCACAGCTGCTTGTGCTGGTGGATGCCTGCCAGATGCGGTGCGGCCCGGATGTGTTGCGTTCCTATCTCGAACGCAATGCCCTGGTGCTGATCACCGGATCGAAATTCTTCACCGGCCCGCCGTTCAGCGGCGCGTTGCTTGTGCCGCCGGCCGTTTCCGATTGCTTGGCTCAAGTGGCCAACGTGCCCTCCGGCCTTTCCCAATACACCGGCCGATCGAGTTGGCCCCGCGCATGGCGCGGTGTCCGCGCCGGGTTGCCGCAATCGATGAATTTTGGCGAATGGTTGCGATGGGAAGCAGCGTTGGAGGAAATGCGCGCCTATTTCGCGGTGCCGAGTGCGTTCAGGGCCGCCGGTCTGCAACGTTTCGCGCAATACATCTCCAGTGCCATCACCGATGTAGCCGGGCTTGAAGCGATAGCAACCGCCATTCCTCCCGGCCGCAACGGCGAGATGGGTGTTCCGACGATACTTCCCTTTCTGGCATTCCGTCAGGGTCTGCCCCTTGGCATGGAGGATGCGCGGCGCACCTATCGAAAGCTCGCCAGCAGCCTCGATGAGCCTCGCTATCTCATTGGCCAGCCCACCAGCCTGAATTTGCGCGGCGGGCAATTTGGCGCCCTGCGTGCAGCGGCGGGCGCCCGTCTGATTTCGCAATCCTGGGTGCCGGGCGATCCGGCGGCCTCGCAGCGATTGCTGGATGCTGAACTTGAAACCATCGGCGCCGCGCTGGAATGCGTCGCGTGGCATGCCGCTCACGATACCGGAGATTGAACAATGCTGAAGCGAACCCTCCCCATCGGCGCCACCACCGGCAAGATCGCCACGCGCATCGGCGTCGCCGCGCTCACCCGGCTTGCGTTCAACGGAGCCGATCTCGGCGCCATCTGGAATGATCTGCTGGCATCCGTTCAGGGCGAGCCCGGCAATGCCGCCGCCGTCATGGATATGTCCGTTGTCGCGCAGCTGATGGGAAATCCCAAAGCAGGGTCCGAGTTGCAGGATGGCGCGCTTGCGATCGAGCGCCTGTACCGCTCGCCCTCCACCAGCGAATATCCGCGGCTGCGTCTGCTGGTGCTGGCGGGCGCGACGGATATCGGCGGCAACATTCCCGTGGAATTCCTGACCGCGAACTCCGATATCGATGTCGTCACGCTCTATATAGTGCCCGGCGCCCCCTTGCCCGACCCCTTGCCCGATCACGATATCGCGCTCGTGGCGCTCGGAAATTCCGATCACATGATCGAAACGCTGGAGGAAATGGAGGATATCGTTCCCGCCTGGCCGCGGCAGGTGCTGAACGATCCTTCCCGCATCTTCAGCCTCGAACGCGACCGTTTCTACACCGCCATGCAAAATATTCCCGGCGTCGTGATTCCCAAAACCGTCAGAATTTCGCGGCCCACGCTCGAAGGTTTGGCGCGCGGGCATCACGCCCTCAAAGCCCTGCTGTCCGATGCGGAATTTCCGATCATCGTGCGCCCGGTCAATTCCCATGCGGGACACGGGCTCGAAAAAGTAGACGATGCCAGCGGGATCGAGACATATCTGGCGCAAAACCCGGAACAGGAATTCTTCATCTCGCGCTTTGTGGATTATAGCTCTGAGGGTGATCTCTTCCGGAAATATCGCGTCGTGTTCATCGATGGTCGGGCGTTCGCCTGCCACATGGCCATCGCGCAGGAATGGAAGGTCTGGTATCTGAACGCCGATATGGGCGCAAATCCGGGGAAGCGCGCCGAAGAAGCCCTTTTCATGCAGACCTTCGATGAAACATTCGCCCTGCGCCATGATGCGGCATTCAAGGAAATCACCGCCCGCATCGGCCTCGATTATTTCGGTATCGATTGCGCCGAGACGAAAGATGGGAAGCTGCTTCTGTTCGAAGGCGAAACGGCAATGATCGTCCACGATATGGACCCGGCGGAGATCTATCCCTATAAGGTCCCGCAAATGCGAAAACTCTTTTCGGCCTTTGTGGATATGCTTTACCGCCGCGCGAAAGCCGGGCAGGCCGAGGCCGCCTGAGCGTGACGGGGGACCGCGACACCAGCCTCGATCCAGCCGATTGGTCCGCGTTCCGCGATCTGGCCCATCGCATGCTGGATGACTCCATCGACCACCTCGAACATGTGCGCGGGCGCCCCGTCTGGCAGCCCATGCCCGATGATATTCGCCGGCAATTTCGCGCGGCCCTCCCGCAGGCGCCTTCCGATCTCGGTGCCGTGTATGAGGAGTTCGCCCGAAATGTGGTGCCCTATGCGTTGGGCAATGTGCATCCGGGATTCATGGGCTGGGTGCAGGGGGGCGGAACGCCGGTGGGCATGGTGGCTGAAATGCTGGCGGCCAGCCTCAATGCGAATGCGGGCGGGCGGGATCATTCCGCCATCGAAGTGGAACGCCAGATCGTCGAATGGGCGCGCGAAATCTTTGAATTTCCGCCGACCGCCAGCGGGCTGTTCGTAACGGGCACGTCGATGGCCAATCTGTTGGCTGTCCTGATTGCGCGCACCAGCGCCTTGGGGGCGTCTTCCCGGCGGTCGGGTATCGGCGATGCCAGGTTGCGCGCCTACACCTCCACCGCCACACATGGCTGCGTGACAAAAGCGATCGACATCGCCGGACTGGGAACCGATGCATTGCGCAAGATCCCGACCGATGCCCGCCATCGGATCGATGTCGGCCAATTGCGCCAGGCAATTCACGCCGATCGTGCCGCGGGCCTTCAACCTTTTCTTGTCGTCGCCTCCGCCGGCACCGTCGATGCAGGCGCAATCGACGACCTCGGGGCGGTTTCGTCTGTGTGCCGCGAGGAAGGCTTGTGGTTTCATGTCGATGGCGCTTTCGGCGCCCTTGCGAAACTGTCGCCGAAACTTGCGCCGCGGTTGGCGGGTCTGGAGCTGGCGGATTCCATCGCGTTCGATTTCCACAAATGGGGCCAGGTGCCCTACGACGCGGGATTCCTGCTGGTGCGGGATTCGGCGCGGCACCTTGAAGCCTTCTCGTCGCCTGCGGTCTATCTGCGCCGCGAAGCCCGCGGCATGGCGGCCGGAGAGGTGTGGCCCTGCGATCTGGGCCCCGATCTTTCGCGCGGTTCGCGCGCGCTCAAAACCTGGTTCACACTCAAGACGCTGGGCTTGAACCGCATCGGCGCCGCCATCGCACGAAGCTGCGAACTGGCGCGCTATCTCGAAACAAGGATCGCGGCCGAACCGCGCCTCGAACTTTTGGCGCCTGCCCAACTCAACATCGTCTGCTACCGTTACAGGGCAAACGATCCCGATCGCTTCAATTCGGAGCTTGCGATCGCGATCCAGGAAAGCGGCATCGCCGCACCGTCCACAACGATCATCGGCGGCGCTTTGGCAATCCGCGCCTGCTTCATCAACCACCGCACCCGGGCCGAAGACGTCGACGCGCTCATCGATGCAACGCTAAAATGCGCAGCCGCGATCGAGAGACAAGATGCGCAATCGCGGTCAAACGTGAACACCTTCGCCTGACGGCTGGTGCTGCGGCGTCCGCTTCTTGGCAACTTGCATCGGCCGCTGTGCGCGATTGCGGTTGGCTCGGCGGTGTTGGGTGCCGCTTGCTCAGGCGCGGCGGCGTTCCGAACGAGTTGATAAACGCGAGACCTTGCCGATCAGATGTTCCGTCCTGCGTTGTATAAAGGAATGGGCGTTCGCGGCTTTCCTGGTCTCTTCGTCCGTGTTGGTTCTCAGCTCCAGAAAAATCGGGTGGTGGTCGGACGGGCCGCGTTGGAGAACCTGCGCCGTTACGCATTGAAGCCCGTGCGCCATGCAGCGGTCCAAGCGAAAAGAAATGACATTTGTGGGGCTATGGGTCGGCTGGCGGGGGCCCAGATCCTTGAAGCCTGGAAGTTTGATCGGCCCGACGGCGTTATAATCGCCAATGATGGCGGCGGGGCCATCGAGCGAACGGGCGATATGGAGCAATTGCCAGCGGTTCAGGAATTGCCCATGCGACAGGTGAACGTTTGCGAAGGTCGCGCCGCCGAACCGGATGATCTGGGCAAGCCGCGGCGGCACGCGCCCCGGCATGGTGGAAACCGGAAGTGGCAGAACCTTGGGCCGCGGAAAGGGCTGCGGGCTCCATACGGCCAGCCCATAGACGCGGCCGTGAAGTGGCTCGCGATAGAAATGCCCACCCACCAGGGCCGGCAACTCCGCCAGTTCCTTCGTCGCTTCCTGCATGACGAGCAGATCGGGCCGATGCTGCCGGATCAGGCGCGCAACATCCTCGACACCGGCACCGACAAGCCGAAGCAAATTCCAGCTGATAATTCTGAGCCCCTGAGCGGGCCGATCATCGACCGCCTCGGAGGCGAAAAACTCCGTAGGCACACTACGCAAATCAGCTGTCATCGCCTGGAACTTTTGATACCCGACCCATAAACCATGGAACTGTGTGATACTTAGCGCTCGACTATGGCAATACAAGGGTGCGGCGGGTGCCGCGAAGCCATCGCCGTCGGTTCGGGGTGGAAAGCGGTGCTGACAGCGGCCACAATTGCGAGAAAGGCGTCAGCCGGATGATCAAGTGGCTTATGTCGATTGCCGGGTCGCCGGAATGGATAAGTTGGGTGATCCTCGCCGCCTATCAGGTGGTCGCCATTGCCGTCACGATCCATGTTCTTCTCAGGCAAAGAAATGTGCGCACCGCGCTGGGGTGGATCGGTATTGCGTGGTTCTCCCCGATTCTGGGAGGTTTTCTCTATTATGCTTTCGGCATCAATCGCGTCGCGCGCCGTGCGATCAAATTGGAAAGGCCGGGTTCGGCGCGCGTCCGATCGCCCGCTATCGAATGTCTGCAATCGAAACGGCCGAATATCGGTCTCCTCGCCGAGATGGGCTTCGAAATCTCCGGCCATCCCGTCATCGGGGGAAATCGTGTTTGTGTGCTCCATGGTGGTGATATCGCCTATCCCGCGATGCTGTCGGCCATACGGGGCGCGAAGAAAAGCATCGCGCTCGCCTCCTATATCTTCCGGAACGATGAGATCGGTCGTGCCTTCATCGAAGCACTTGTCGAAGCCAGAAGCCGCGGTGTGGAAGTCTGTGTTCTGCTGGATGGCATTGGTTCCGGCTATTTCCATGTTGGGGTGCTGCGCCGCCTGAGGGCTGGGAATATTTCCGCCGAAAGGTTTCTGCACACCTGGTTGCCCTGGCGCATGCCGTTTCTCAACATCCGCAATCACAAAAAACTTCTGATCGTGGACGGTAAGACAGGGTTCACCGGCGGGATGAACATTGGATCGGAATATTCCGGAAGCCGCGCCCGTGGCGCTCCCGTCGCAGACGTGCACGCCCAGCTGGATGGCCCCATCGTGGGCCAATTGATGGAAAGTTTCGCGCAGGACTGGTCGTTTACGACCGACCAGATTCTGGATCAGGAAATCTGGTGGCCCGCCATCCTTCCTGCCGGGTCGGTTTGTGCGCGCGGCATCTCCTCCGGCCCGGATGTCGAGATCAACAAACTCGAAACGCTTCTCGGCGCGGTGCTCGCCCAGGCGCGCAACAGAATCCGCATCGTCACGCCTTATTTCCTGCCAGATCAGAACCTTCAATTCGCCATTGCCCAGGCGGGATTGCGGGGCGTGACCATCGATATTGTGATTCCCGAGCATAGCGACCTGATATTTCTGGATTGGGCCGTGCGCGCCCATCTGCGATTCTTCATCGGGAAATCCACAACCATCTATGCCAGCAAGGCCCCGTTCGATCACGCCAAGCTGATGACGGTGGATGGGGAATGGGCGCTCATCGGAAGCTCCAACTGGGATCCGCGTAGCCTCAGATTGAATTTCGAATTCGATGTGGAGTGTTATGACGAAAATGTAACTGCCACGATCGATGCCCTGATCGACGAAAAGATCGCCCGAAGCCGCGGGCTCGATCACAAGGCGTTGCTGCGCGTCCCCAAGTGGATGCGGTTGCGCGATGCCGCCGCGCGCCTTTTCCTGCCATATCTTTAAGGCCAGGCCTCAGGGCGCGGACACAAAGCGATAGAAAAAGACCTTGGCGGTTTCGACCAGTGCCAGATATGCCGCCGTCGCCGCAATCAGGAAGACGAAGAAAAGGGGCGGCGGCGCCACGAAGCCGAACCACGCACCGACCGGCAGCAAAGGTAGCGCGATCGCCACCGCGATGGCCGCAAACGCCATGGCGGCAAGAAAGCGGTGTGGTTTGCTGCGGAAGAATTGTCGCCGTGTGCGAATGGCGAAGACGACCAGAACCTGAGTGGTGATCGATTCGACAAACCACCCGGTCTGGAAAAGCGCCTGGCTGGCGCCGAACAGATGCAACAATGCGTAAAAAGTAAGAAAATCGAAAAGAGAACTCAATGGTCCGAAAACCAGCATGAACCGTTCGATCAGCTTGATATCCCATTTCACCGGCCTCGCCGTGGTCTCGGGGTCTACCCGATCGAAAGGGATTGCGATTTCCGAGGCATCGTAAAGCAAATTGTTCAGCAGGATCTGGATGGGCAGCATCGGCAGGAATGGCAGAAACAAAGCTGCGCCCGCCATGCTGAACATGTTGCCGAAATTCGAGCTCGACCCCATCAAGACGTATTTGGAAACGTTTTGAACTGCACCACGGCCATCGATCACAGCGTCGTGCACGACCGCCAGATCGTGTTCCAGCAGAATAAGGTCGGCTGCCGCGCGCGCGACATCGGCCGCTCCGTCAACCGAGATTCCGACATCTGCGGCATGCAAGGCCGGCGCGTCGTTGATCCCATCGCCCAAAAAGCCAACAACGTTGCCGACCCGTTTCAGCGCGAGAAGAATCCGATGTTTTTGCTGCGGATTGATGCGGCAGAACAGATTGACCTGAGAGAGCTGTCCGATCAGCGCTTCATCGGAGAGCGTGGAAAGTACCTCGCCCGTGAGCACGCCCGTAACCGGAATTCCGATCTCGGCGAAAACATGGCGGCTCACCAGCTCGTTGTCGCCGGTAAGGACTTTCACCGAAACACCGGCCGCCGCCATCGCCCGGATCGTGGCACCGGCGCTTGCCTTCGGCGGATCGAGGAAAACGGCGAAGCCAGAGAAAACCAGATCGGCTTCGTCGCCGACGGTGGCGGTCTGGCGGCTCGCCTCAGCCGGCCGGCTGGCCACGCCCAGGGCGCGATATCCTTTCCCGCAAAGCCTATCCAGCGTGCTTTTGAAGGCGCGCCGCGTATCCGCATCGAGGGGCTTCTCCACGCCGTCTGCATCTTCAAATCGGTTGGAGAGGCGCAGCAGGTCTTCCGGTGCGCCCTTGACCACGAGACGGCGCACACCATCGTGCTCGATCAGAACCGAAACCCGCCGACGCTCGAAATCGAAAGGCACCTCGTCGAGCTTTTTCCATCCCGTCATATCGAAGGGGCGAGCAGCGACGATGGCATCGTCCAGCGGACTTTTCATGCCGCTTTCGAACTGGCTGTTGATGTAAGCGTTGGCATAGGCGCGCGCGCTCTCGGTGCCGTGGCCGTCGAACGCCCCCACAAGCTTGATCGTCGCTTCCGTCAGCGTGCCGGTCTTGTCGGTGCACAGCACGTCCATGGCGCCAAGATCATGGATCGCAGAAAGGCGCTTCACGATCACCTTTTTCTTTGCAAGATCCATCGCCGAACGGGCGAGAGTCACCGTGACGATCATCGGCAAAAGCTCGGGTGTCAGGCCGACCGCGAGCGCAAGCGCGAACATCAGCGCCTCCAGAACGGGTCTGTGAAAAGAAATATTCACAACCAGAACGAAGAGAACCATCAATATGGTGAAACGCATGATCAGCATGCCGAAGCGTCGGATGCCGACGGCAAAGGCCGTGGCCGGCGGCTTTTCTGCGAGGCTGACCGCCAGATCGCCCAACTCGGTGTTGCGGCCCGTTCGGCAAATGGCGACCGTCGCGGTGCCGCTGACGACGGAGGTGCCTGCAAAGACGGCATTCGAGGCGCCGGCGGGGCTTTCAGCGCCTACCGCCAAATCGGTGGCTTGCTTCTCTGCCGGATAAGGCTCGCCGGTGAGAAGGGATTGGTTGACGAACAAGTCGCGGCTTTCAAGCAGGCGCGAGTCCGCAGGCACCAGATCGCCCGCGATCAACTCGACGATATCGCCCGGAACAAGCTGGTCGACAGGCACCGAGAGCTTCCCGCGGTCGCGCCTCACCATCGCCTGCACCGCAACCGACCGGCGTAGCGCCTCGACCGCGTTCTGGGCGCGAACTTCCTGAACGAAATCGAGCGTCATGCTCAGTGTGACGATGGCCGCAACGATGACAAAGCTGGCGACGTCTCCCGTCGCCGCCGACAAAGCGCTGGCCACAAGCAAAATGATGACCAGCGGGCTGCGGAAGCGGGCAAGGAACTGCAACCAGAGCGGCGAACGCTTGGCGGCCGCTGCCTCGTTTGGCCCATAGAGGGCGCGCCGCGCCTGCACCTGCGTGTCGGCGAGCCCCTCCGCACTTGTTCCCAGGCGTGCGAGAAGCACGTCTTCCGGCAATTTCCAGATGTCTTCCGGGCCGAGTGCGCCATTTGAGGCGCCCATAACCGGAGCTTGCCCATTCATATTGCAATGCCTCGAAATGGGCCGCCTTCACTGGTTGCCCGCTGCCGAGTTCAAGAGATGCGTTGAAACTTACACCCCCGGCCTACAGCGTGGCATGCCGCCCTGAGATGGTTTGAATGCGAATCCGGAAATATATGGGATCAAGCTCTCGCTCAACGCCCTTCACTATTGTGCGCGCATAAGCCGGTTCCCACCAGATCGATCTTTGTTCCAGCAACGAATGCGCCAATTCGCGCGCCTGCTCGTATTCGGGATGCTTGGGGAGTTCTTCATAATGGCCGAGAACCACAACGCTTGTCCATTTCTGCGCGGATTCCATTTCGTCCGCTTCGACGCAAACCAAAGGATTGAGGCGCATCCATTCGATCTTTTGTCCTATCGTCGAAAAACTATATATGTGTGCTCCGCTTCGCGCGAAATAAAATGGGGTGATATATGGTTGCCCATTGCGCGTGCATGCCAATCGCCCAAGTCGCTTCCGGCTCAGGAATTCAAGGCTCGCATCTTTTGTCAATTCGTTGACGATCATCAGATCGGTCCAGCGGGGTCGGAAGCTAAGCGGCTACGACTTTGTGCGGAAACAATACATCTATTCTGCCGCCCGTTCCATTGTGGCCCGCACCTATCTCAAGGCGCCCGTCAATTTGTTTGACCAGAGATTCAATGATCCTGAACCCCATGCCCGTTTTGGGCCGCGCAAGGAAATTTGCCGGCAATCCCGGGCCTTCATCCGTCACCGACACGCGGCACATATCGTTTTCGAGTCCTTCTACGCGAATGCCGATCTTTCCACGGGCGTATTTCAGTGCGTTTGTGACGAGTTCGTTGATGATCAGCCCCAGGGCGGTACACGTGACTGTGGATATCGCGATGGCTTCTCCTTCAACATGGATGGTGCTGTCGCCACCGCGCATCATCTGCCCTATGTCGCTGCCAAGCATTTCGAAATAGCCCTTCAGCTCTATAGCGTCATGCGCGTTGGACGCATGGAGCCGCCGCTGAATCCGGCCAACCGCCACAAGGCGTTGCGCGGCGCCCCTCAAGGAGTCTGCCGCCTCTTTGTTGTGCGCAACCCGGCTTTGCAGATTCAGGATGCTCGCTATCATTTGGATGTTGTTGAGAGTCCTGTGTTCAAATTCCGCACTGAGCATCTCGTTTTTGCGCACCAGCTTTTCTTCCCTGGCGAGGGCCTTGCTCATAGCCGCTTCTATAGCCTCGCGTCTCTCCACTTCCCGTTCATAACTTGAAAGCGAAGGGCAATTGATAAGCGGGCAGTCGTCAGGCCGTTCAATTCGGATGCGCGGAGATAGGGAAATTCCCGATGGCGGCGGCATTTCCGGCAACAGGGGCAACTCTATCTGGCGAGCCATAATTGGACCTCATTATTGACTATTAAAAGAGATTGCTTTGCCCGCTATCTTTTATCCTTGATGCAGATCAACGAAGTTTTTCGGCAGGCCTTCAAAAAGCGCAAGCGTTTCAGGCCGTTCGATGAAAGCAATTAAAATTACTCGGCCCTGGCTGTGAGCTGCGAAATGCTCGCAGGTGAGAACTATCGCGAATGGCTTGCGCTGGTCATAATAAATCCTGGGTCGCTGGTTTGCGGCTGATGGCTCGCAAGAAGGAACATCCGAAAGCGAAGGCAATATGCGCGCAATGGTGTTGAATGAAGCTGGGCAGCAATTGCAGTTCGATGCGAAGAAGCCGGTTCGGCAACCGGGCCCGCATGAGGTGTTGCTCCGCGTGCATGCTTGCGGCGTCTGCCGCACCGATCTTCATATTGTCGATGGCGAGTTGGCTGCGCCCAAACTGCCGCTGGTGCCGGGCCATGAAATCGTGGGAACGGTAGAGGCGCGTGGCGCATTGGTTGAAAGAATTGCTCTGGGCCAGCGGGTAGGCGTGCCTTGGTTGGGCTGGACATGCGCAGAATGTGTCTATTGTCGTAGCGGCCGGGAGAATCTTTGTGACAGCGCACAGTTCACCGGTTATCAGATCGATGGCGGCTACGCGGAATACGCAGTTGCGGACGAACGGTTTTGTTTTGCGCTGCCCGCATCGCTCAGCGATGTCGAAGCCGCACCGCTTCTCTGCGCGGGCCTCATCGGTTATCGCGCGCTTAAATTTGCCGGGGCAGCCAGGCGTCTGGGCCTCTATGGTTTCGGCGCCGCGGCGCATATTGCGATTCAGGTTGCAAGGCATCGTGGGCAGGAGGTTTTCGCCTTCACAAAGCCGGGCGATGCGGCGGGCCAGGCTTTCGCGCGGCAGTTGGGCGCGCATTGGGCGGGCGGATCCGATGCAAGACCGCCGGAGAAACTCGATGCCGCGCTGATTTTTGCGCCCGTCGGTGCATTGGTGCCCGTGGCGCTTGGCGATACCGTCAAAGGCGGCATCGTCGTATGTGCCGGAATCCATATGAGCGATATTCCCGCCTTCCCATATTCGTTGTTATGGGGAGAGCGGGTCGTTCGTTCGGTTGCAAATCTCACGCGTGCGGATGGCGAAGAATTTCTCGCGCTTGCCGCGGAGATTCCGATTCGAACGACAACAACGCCTTTTGCGTTGACCGATGCGAACGAGGCGCTGAAGCGCGTGCGCGAAGGAGGGATCGAAGGCGCGGCGGTGCTCGTCCCAGGCGGTAGCAGCTTTTGAATTCGCGCCCATGGGCCGCATAGCCCATTGAAAACAATGGTCGGAGAGAGAGGATTCGAACCTCCGGCCCCCACGTCCCGAACGTGGTGCTCTACCAGGCTGAGCTACTCTCCGGCTTCTTATCGGGGCGTCCTTATAGCCACGGGGTCTGCCCCCCGCAACGTCCGGGGAATGCGGCCAAAAAGGCGGCCGGTGGCGCTATCAAATGCATCGGTGCGACATGTCGTTTTCACTGTCTGGACAACCTCTGCCAGTTCGGGCGTTGGGGCGATGAGAACATTGTCCTTGCTTTAAGTCCTATTACGGGTTAGGGTGCCGACCAGAAACGGAAGGTATGCCTATGACTGAGACTCACCCAAATCCACCGCAGCTTGGCCACGTCGCCGCGCTTCTGGAGAGCGAACTGAACGAGTGCCACGCCGCCGTAATGGGGGCCTTTCGCTTTGCTGCCGAGGCCCGCAATGCCGATACCCAGCTCAATGTGATGAAAACCGCCACGCGGATGATGCAAGCCGCGGCTCAGGCCGCCATCGCGCTCCAGCGGCTTCGCAGCCCCGGCACCCATCACACCGTGACCGTGAGGGAAGGGGCCACGGTTCAGGAAGGGGGGAGGGTACCCACCCCCGAAAAATCGAAAACGAATGGGGCCACATGACAAAACGCAAACGCGGCGGCCAGCCCGGCAACCGCAACGCCCTCAAACACGGTCGTCACACAGCCCAAATGCGCGTCCTGATGAAATCCGCGCGCCTGCGCATCCACGCGCTAAAAGCAGCAATAGCGCAGGCCAATCTCGCCTGCGCTATGCGCGTCTCGAATGAACGGAAGACGGAAACGAAATCAGATCGAGGCTTCGATCCATTCCTTGATCTTGGATTTCGGCAGCGCGCCCACTTTCGTGGCCGCCACCTGGCCCTGGCTGAAAATCATCAGCGTGGGGATGCCGCGCACGCCATATTTGGTCGGCACATGCGGGTTCTCGTCGATGTTGATCTTCACAACGGTCACCTTCTCGCCCATCTCGGCGGCAAGTTCTTCCAGCGCCGGCGCGATCATGCGGCAGGGCCCACACCACTCCGCCCAGAAATCCACCACGACAGGTTTCTTCGACGAAAGAACGTCCGCCTGAAACGAGCTGTCCGAAACTTTGAGCGGGGCCGACATATTGTGTTCCTTGGGTTGATAGGATGCGTTCTGTTGAGTGAATCTAGGAACGCGACCCCTAAGGGTCAAGGTCCGCCAGCCCCTCAAGCTGTGTGTCGAGGCCCTTATCGTCCAGCCGCATCAGAAGGGGCCCCGCCGTCCAGAGCAGGCCACAGACGATCCGCTTGCCGGCAAACACCTTTTTCAGGGCTTCCCGATAAAGCGCCATTTGCGCCTTGTATCCGGCGGGAACATCTTTTTGCGCGGGCACAAGCCGGTCGGTCTTGAAATCGAGCACCAGAACCTCGTCGCCCGCAACCGCCAGCCGGTCCACGCGCCCGTTCACCTTGATGCCCCCAAAATCGGGAAGTTCCGCCGCCAGCGCCACCTCCGCCCGGCTACCCGGCGCGAACACCGCGGCGAAGACGGGGTCGTCGAGCACGCTCAGGATCTCCGCCGTCAGCAAATCGGCGTCGGCTTCGGAAATTTCGCGTGCCAGCAAAAACCGCCGCGCCACATCGCGCCGCAGCGCGGGCGCGATCTCCGGCAGGCGCGCGAGCGCGGCATGAATCAAAACCCCGCGTTTGAACTTCTTGCCTTCCTTCGACAAAGGCGAAAGCGCCAGCGCCTTCGCATCCCCCACAAGCGATGGCCGCACCACGCGCGGCCGCTCGATTTCCTCCCCGGGTGCCACACGCGCCCAATCCGGCACCGCCAGCTTCGCGATGCCCCGGGCGGCGGCAGGTTTGGGGGCGCCGTCTTCCTCATCGCCATAAACCCGAATGGTTTCTCCGCCGCGTTCAACCGGCACACCAAGCTCCTGGGCGGCGCGTTCCATCAGCGCGTACCAGGATTGTTCGTCCACGCCTTTGCGATTCTCGAAGCCGCAGATGTAAAGCCGCTCCTTTGCCCGCGTGAGCGCCACATAGAGCAAGCGGCGATGCTCGTTCAGCGCCTCCGCATTCGCCGCCTGCTTGGCCGCTTTCACCGCCAGCGGCGCAATCGCATCCGGCACCGAGAACAGCACGCCGTCATCGGCATAAAGAAGCTGGCGCTTTTGCGCGTTGGAGGCAGGCCGCGTCGTATCCGGCAGGATCACGATATCGGCCTCAAGTCCCTTCGCCCCATGCACCGTCATCACGCGAACCTCATCGCGCCCGCGTTCCATATCCCGCTTGATCTCGGCGCCGCCGCGTTCGATCCAGTGCAGGAAGCCTTCGAGCGAAGGCGGATTCTGCATCTCGTAGGAAAGCGCGAGCGAAAGAAGCTCCTCTATCGCATCGCTCGCCTCCGCCCCCAGCCGGGAAAGAAGCTTCACCCGCATCCCGCGAACCGTCAGCACATGCGCATAGAATTCATAGGGCGGCACAAAATCCGCCCGCGCCAGACATTCCGTGAGAAAATCCCGCGCATCGTCGAGCGATGCATCCGAACTGTTCTGCAAGGCCCGCCAAAGCGAGCCCTGCCGCCCATGGCTGAGATCGAACAATGTATCTTCGCTCACCCCCACAAGCGGCGAGCGCAAGATGGTTGCAAGCGTCAAATCGTCTTCCGGCAAAAGCGCAAACCGGCCCAGCGCGATCAGATCCTGCACCGCGATCTGTTCGGTGATGCAAATCCGGTCCGCGCCCGCAACCGGCACCTGAACCGCCTTCAATTGCCGAATGATCTCGCTGCCAAAAGGCTCGCGCCGCGGCAGCAGGATCATGATATCGCCCGGCCGTATCGGCTGCTCGCGCCCCGGCAATGTCGTGTTGTTCGAAATCCAGCCCTTGATCGTGCCCGCGATCTTCTCCGCCAGCCGCACAACGGGGCTTGCCTGCGATGGCGTATCCACCGGGCGCCAGGGATCGGGCTCCTCCTTGTCATCCGGCTTCAGCGAAGGCCAGAATTCCACGCGCCCGCGCGCCGCTTTGCGCAAAGCCTCGTGCTCGATCTCGAGCCCCAGCGAGGTCAGCCCCGCGCGCGCATCCGCATCGCCAAACACGCGATCGACAAACGAAAGCACCTCCGGCACCGAACGACGCGAGGTCTTCAACCACTCATAATTGAACGCGAGGCCCGCATTCTGAATGTGGCCAGCGAAATATTGCCGGTTGATGTCGAATTGCGCGGGATCGGCCCCCTGGAAACTGAAAATGGATTGCTTCTCGTCGCCCACCGCAAACACCGTGCGCGGCGAGGCTTCATCATCGCGCCGCCCGGAACCGGAGAAGAATTCCTCGGTCAGCTTCTTCAGGATCGCCCATTGTTCCGGGCTTGTATCCTGCGCCTCGTCCACAAGCACATGATCGAGCCCGCCATCGAGCTTGTAGAGAACCCACGCTGCCGTCTCCCGCCGCTCCAGCAACGCCAATGTCTCGGTGATGAGATCGTCATAGTCGAGGCACCCGCGCGCCCGCTTCTCCGCCGTATAAAGATCGCGCACCGCATCTGCCACGGCAAGCGCCGCATCGCAGAGAGAGGCCGCATGTGCCGCGCGCCTGCGTTCTTCGGTGGCGCAAACCCGTTGTTCCAGATCTTCCAGATAGCTCAGAAGATCGGGGCGTGCCTTCGCCGTCCCCTTGGTGACGAGATTGGCATAGCGTTCGCCATCCGCTTTCAGGAAGGTGCTGCGCAAAGCCTCGAACGCGCCGACGCCAAATCCCGTCGCAACCGCGCGCTCCAGCCCGCTTGCCCGCTTCTTGTCGGTCGCAAGTCCCTCGTTCATCCACGCGACAACAGCCTTGATCTGCGCCAGTTCGCCTTTCAACGAACCGCAGAACCCGCGAACGACATCATCTTCGCTTTGTGCTTCGTCCGCCCCATGAAACCGGCGTACCGTCCGCGTCAGCGATTCATCGCCCGCAACGCATCCCGCAATCGCGCGCGAAAGCTTGCGCCGCTCATTGCCGAGTGCCGCATCGAGAATATCGTGCAGCTTCTGTTCGCTCGTCTGCGTCACCAGCAATGCCACCGCCGCGCCAAGCGACACATCGCCGGAGCCCGCGCGTTCCAGAACGCGCGCGCGCGCATTGGCGATGATCTCACGCGACGTCCGTTCGTCGATCACGCTGAAACCCGGCGGCACGCGCGCCTCCACCGAAAACCGCGATAGCAGGTTCTGGCAGAACGAATGAATGGTCTGGATCTTCAATCCGCCGGGCGTTTCAAGTGCCAGCGCAAACAGCCGCCGGGCTTTGCGCAGCTCCTCGCCCGCCAACTCGCCCGCGCCGATTTCGGAAACATATTCCGCAAGCGCGTCATCCGGCGCCATCGCCCATTTGCCGAGCTGATCGAACAGGCGCCCCGCCATCTCGGCCGCTGCCGCCTTGGTATAGGTGAGGCAAAGAATGCGTTCGGGCCTGGCATCGGCCAGCAGCAATCGCGTCACGCGATTGGCAAGCGTATGCGTCTTGCCCGCGCCGGCATTGGCCGAGACCCATGCGGAATGCAGCGGGTCGACGGCGGAAAGAACGGGGTCGCGACGGCTCATTCTTCCTCGCCCCATCCGCTGGCGGACCATTCCCTCACGCGCGCCAGATGATCGTAATCTCCATCCGGTTCGGCTCGGTACGGCATCACGCGCGACAGGTAAGCCTGCGTCACGTCATCGAACTGCGCCACGCGCGCCGTCAAAAGCTCTTTCGCTTTCACGGCGAGTTCATGGGCGTCCGCCTTGATTGGTTTCACCTTGCCCGGTTCATGGCCGCCTGCGAAGCGGATGTAAATAAGCTCGGTCGGCGTGAGTTTGCCCGCTTCTGCAAACCCGCCTTCGGCCAGCATCGCTGCTTCAAGCGGAAGCTGGGCCGCGATGATCTGCACGACCTGTTTCTCGCTCGGCGGCGCGCCGGTCTTGTAATCGATGATCGCGGCGTTGCCATAGGTCAGTTCGTCGATACGGTCCGCGAAGCCATACAAGAGAAATTCGCCACCCGGTGCCGCCAGTTTCAGTTCTCCGCGCAATTCCACATGCGCCTTCACGATATTGATTCTGCGGCTACGCTCCACCCCCACAAACCAGTTCGCCGCCCGAATAAATCGCGGCCGCCACAATGCCAGCGCCGCTTTCGGAATGTTCTTTTCGGCAAACACCCGATCCGCGATCTCGATGAGTTGCATCTCCGCATCTTCCGGCGGCCCATCGGGAAACGCGCGCACGAATTTTTCCAGCGCTTCGTGAATGGCCGTGCCGCGCTCCAGCACGCCGATTTCGGCATCCAGCGGATCGAGCGGTTCGAGCTTGAGAACGCGTCGCGCATAGATCGCATAAGGATCGCGCAACCACGTTTCGATTTCCGTCACCGAAAGCCTGCGCGGCCGCGCCTTGACTGGCGGCTTCGGTTCGGGCCGCGCCATGCGCTCGATTTTCTGCGGCGGTTCGCTCAAGGCAGAGGCAAGGGCGCAATAATCGCACGGTGCATCGAGCGCGCCTTCAAGTTTCAATCCGCGCGTCAGTTGGATCAGCCGCTGCAACCATCGCGAGGCGACGGCGGGCGAACCCTCCACCTTGCGCGAGCGCGTGAGCATCACGCGCGGCCCCGCTGCCAGCGTTGCAAAGTCGTGCGCCGAAAGGCCGATGGCGCGCTCCGGCTGTTCAAGCCCCAGCGTGCGCCGCATCGGGCGCGACAACCAGGGATCGACGGGCGCTTCCTGCGGCCACGTCCCCTCGTTCAATCCTCCGAGCACGACAAGATCGAACCGCTGCAACCGCGCTTCTTGCGGCCCAAGGATGGCAAGCCGCGGGTGTCGCCCATAAGCAGGCCGAACGGCTTTCTCTTCTGTCAGTGCCCGAAACAACGCCGCATAAGACGAAGCATCGATGGAAGGAATTCCATCGGCCTCGACGAACAGTTCCGCGATCAAGACCTGCGCGGCATGGCCCGCATCCCCGCGCCAAAGCCGCGCGCCGCCATCTTCGTTTTCGGTCTTGGCAATCGCTTCCGCCGCATCGACATGCAGCGAAATCAAATCCGCAAGCGAAGCATCCCCATTCAGCGCCTTGGCAAATGGCCCAAGGATGTCCGCAACACGATCGAACCAGCCGCCAATATTTTCGCGCGCGGCTTTATCGAAGCAATCCGCCTGCGCGATAGCCCGCGCAATTCCCGCAAGCCCGGCATCGGGCCGTGGCCCGCGCAGACAAAGATCGAGCCGCCGCACGCGCTGGCGAAATTGCGCGGTCTCCTCGCCACCGGATGCCAGCGGATGTTTCAGCAATGCGAGAAGCGGCACGGGGGAAAATTCCTGCTGCGCCGCATCTGCGAGCAGGCAGAGAAACGTTCCCGGCGCCGTGCGGCCCAGCGGCCGCCCCGCGGAATCGTCAATCGCGATATCCCAGCGCCCCAATTCTGCCGCCACGCGGCGCGCCAGATTTCGATCCGGCGTCACAAGCGCGCCGGTCTGTCCCTTGGTCTCCAGAACTTCGCGCAACATCAAGGCAATGGCCGTTGCTTCCTGCGCGGAATCCGCCGCCTCGACGAGCGAAAGATTCTCAAGCCCCTTTGCCACAACGTCCGATCCGCTTTCCGCCAACGCCCGCCATGCATCGGTTGTCGGCGCGGGCCGCAACGTCTCGCGCAAAAGAATCTCGCGCGGCGAGGGCGCACCATCGGCACCACCCCAAACCCGGACATCGCACCGCTCAACACCAATCCGCCCAAGCAATTGCCGCATCCCGAATTGCGGATGACCGGCATCGAGTTCGTTCCAGCTCTTTTCATCCAGCGCGGTGTCGAGCCCCGGCAGGATCACCGCACCCCGCGGCAACCACGAGATCACACCCAGAAGTTCCGCCGTTGCCGGAATGCTGCCCGTCGAACCCGCGGCAATCACGGGGCCATCCGGGGGATGGCTCGCCAGCCGTTGCGCCAAAGCCCGCAGCGCCGCGTCGCGATGAACAACGTGATCCTGCCTGTTCTCTGCCGCCAGCAACGCAGGCCACTCATCGGCAAGCAGCGCAAGAAACTGGCGAACCTCAGCCCAATATTCCGAAAGCGAAGAAGGCGCCAGATCGCCCAACCCGGATAGATCTGCTCCTTGCGTCTGCACCTCGTCGAGAAACCCGCCAAGGCTTTTCGCCAGCCGCGAAGCTTGCGCAAAACTTATCGCATCGCCGCTTTTCGCGCGCTGCCAGCGCGAGATCAGGGCCGCAAGCAGAAGCCTGCGCCGCACCGTCGAAATAGCGGGCAGCAACTGGATGTCTTCCGAGGCCGCATCGAACAGCAGATCGTCTTCATCGACATCGCCGAGCGGCCGGATATCGGGCAGCAACGCTGCGCCACCAACCGAGCGCGCGAAAATCTCGCCAAGCGAGCGCACCGCGCGCCGTGTCGGCACATAGATCGTCGCCCGCGAAAGCGCCAGCGGATCGGATTTCGCATCCAGTTGCCGGATCAGCTCATCGGCCAGCGCCTGCGCAAACGGTGCGCCGGAACCAATAGTGAAGACGTTCGCCACGGTTCTCAGGCGGCGGGCGCGAGGTCGGCGAGAAACCTCTCCGCGTCCGCAACCGCATCGGGCCGGTCGATATGCATCCAGGTGCCGTCAAGCCGTATCCCGTACAAGCGTCCTTTCTCGATTGCCTTGTCCCAGAGCGGATTGATGGAAAATTTGCCCTCCGGCGCGCCCGTGAACAATCGCGGATGCAATATCTGCACCCCGATCCAGACAAACGGCGCCACGCGGTGCTCCGTCACGCGCGCCAGCCTTCCATCGGCTTCCATCGTGAAATCCCCGCGCCCCTCATAGCAAAGCGCGCTGACGGTCGGCGCCACAAGCATCAGGGAATCCATCATATCCTCATCCCATCGCGCAATCATGCGGTCGAGGGCATGGCTTACACCTTCCACCCACACGGAATCCGAATTGTGCGTGAAGAAAGGTTCGCCCTCGAATAGCGCCATCGCCTTGGCGATGCCGCCGCCGGAATCCAGCAACGCCTCGCTCTCGTCGGAAATCACGATCTTCACATCGCGGCGCGTCGCCAGATGATCGCGCAGCATCTGGGCATGATGATGCACGTTGACGACGATCATCGTCACGCCCGCCGCAACAAGCCGGTCTATCGCATGGTCGATCAGCGCGCGTCCGCGAACCTTGACCAGCGGTTTCGGCCGGTCGTTGGTCAATGGCCGCATTCGCGTGCCGAGACCTGCGGCCATGATCATCGCGCGCGTGATGGGCTTTGTCGTCAAGCGGCCACCCCTTCGATGCGCCCCTCGCGCGCCGCGCGCGGCAAAATCCGTTCATACCAGGCTTTCAGCGGCGCAAGAGACGGATGTTCCAGATCGCGCGCCAGATAGCCCCAGACGCGGGGCAGATAGTCCAGATAGCGCGGCTTGCCGTCGCGAAGCTGCAACCGCGCGAAGATGCCCGCGATCTTCGCATTGCGTTGGGCCGCCATGATCGCAAGCGAGGCCCGCAGCCGCACTTCATCCACCGGCGTTCCTTGTGCGCGCATCTTCGAAATATAGTGCGCGACCATCGCATCCGCCAATTCGGGCGATACATCGCGGCGTGCATCTTCGAGCAACGACACGAGATCGTATGCGCTTGATCCTGCCACCGCATCCTGGAAATCGATCAGCCCCACCCGCGCCACACCCTCGCGCTCCGGCAACCAGAGAAGGTTTTGCGCATGGTAATCCCGATGCACAAATGCCGGATCGCCATCTTTTATGGATGCGAGAAGGTCTCGCCACAGCGAGCGATGCTCCGCCGTTTCCTCCGCCGTCGCCTTGCGATTGAGCGCCAGGGGCAGATACCAGTCGGTCAGCAATGCCGTTTCCGCCAGTTGCGCGGTTTCATCGTAGGAATGGAGTGGTACATGTGAAGAGATCAGGGCAGGTGCTGCATTCGCATGCAAATGCGCCAGTGCTTCCACCGCGGCCTTGTATAGCTCCGGCTCGCTGGCGCCGCCTGAAAGGATATCGGCATAGAGCCGATCCCCGAAATCCTCCATCAACACGAAGCCCGCATTGCAATCCACGGCATGGATTTCGGGCGCGCTCAAGCCGCGATCCTGGAGGAATTCCGCAACCGCGACGAACCGCGCGCAATCCGCCCCCGCCAGCCGCGCCACCGCATTGTAGCCGAGCGTGTGGCGTTCTTCCGCCGTCGCGTTCGCGCCCGCAGGCGGCGTCTCGGCATGTTGCGGCTGGTCCATCAGCATCGCGCGGCGCCCGTCCGCCGCCACGCGGAAATAGTGCCGCGTGGATGCATCGCCGGGAAGCGCTTGCACCTCGGCTGCCGCCCACCCTGCATTGCGCAGGAAATCCGCCATCGCATTGCGCCGGTCAGACATGATTTTCTTCATTGGCCAAATAGGTCTTCCAGTAAGCCGTGCCCGAAATCGTGGCGCAACGTTCGGCATTCAACTCCAGCGTCACGTTCAAAATATCCTCCGGCAGCAGCCCTTCGGCCCGCTCCGGCCATTCCACCAGGACGATGCCCTGATCGAGCGTCTCGTCGAAGCCCAGTTCCTCCAATTCGCGCGCCTCTTCGATCCGGTAAAGGTCGAAATGGAACACCGGCCCCTTCGCGGTCTCGTAGGATTGGACCAGCGTAAAGGTTGGGCTCGGCACATGTTCCGTGACGCCCAGATCCCGCAGGATCGCGCGCGCCAGCGTGGTTTTACCCGCTCCCAGCTCGCCTTTGAGCGCAACCGAGCTGCCCGCCCGCAATCCTGCGGCAATCCGCGCGGCCAGCCTGCCGGTCGCCGCCAGGTCGGGAAGCGGGAAGTGCCTGAAAAATCCCTCGATTCTGTCTGCCATAACAGTGTTTTAGCGTAGGCCGCCGGGGCCTACAAAGAGGCTATGGGCTGATTGCGTGAAAGGCGGCAAACGTGATACCGCCGCAAGGGTTTACGGGCTTTCGCGGGCGAGGAATGTCAGAACGGATTGTCATCATTGGCGCAGGCCAGGCCGGCGCACAGGCGGTCGCGACCCTCAGGGCCGAAGGCTTCACAGGCACGATCACAATGATCGGCGATGAGCCGTTCCTGCCCTATCAGCGCCCGCCGCTCTCCAAGGCGTATCTGCAGGGCAAGTTTGAGCGCGAGCGCCTGTTCCTGAAGCCGGAGTCCTTCTACGCCGAGGCCAAGGCCGAAATGATCCTCGGCACAGCCGCTGCCAGCATCGATCGCACAAAGAAGCAGGTCATGCTGACCGATGGCCGCGTGATCGCTTACGACAAGCTGCTGCTCGCCACCGGAACGCGCGTGCGCCCCATTCTTGTACCCAACGCGAATTTCAAGGCTGTCCACTATCTGCGCAGCATCGCCGATGTCGATGCGCTGCGCGCCGTCTTTGAGCCCGGCAAGCGCCTTGCCATCGTCGGTGGTGGTTATATCGGGCTGGAAGTCGCAGCCGTCGCGGTGAAACATGGCCTCGACGTAACGGTGTTCGAAGCGCTCGACCGCCTGATGCAGCGCGCCGTTTCCCCGCTTGTTTCCGCTTTCTATGAAGACGTTCATCGTGCGGCAGGCGTGAAGATCCACTTCAACACCGTCGTCGAGAAGTTCGTGGGCGAAAATGTGCTCGAAGGTGTTGTCGCCGGTGGCAAAACCTGGCCCGCCGATATCGCGCTGGTCGGTATCGGCGTGGTTCCGAATTCCGAGCTTGCGAAGGATGCGGGCCTTCCCGTCGATAACGGCATCGTCGTCGACAATTGTGCCCGGACAAGCGATTCCTCGATCTTTGCCGCGGGCGATTGTACCTGGCACCCCGGCCGCGAGAACGCCTTCCTCCGGCTTGAAAGCGTGCAAAACGCCATCGATCAGGCCAAGCATGCAGCGCTGGCTATGATCGGCAAGCCCACGCCTTACGCCGAAGTCCCGTGGTTTTGGTCTGACCAATATGACCTCAAGATGCAGATCGCAGGGTTGGGCCGCCCCGGCGACCAGCACGTGCTTCGTGGTGACCCCGCTTCCCGGAAATTCGCGGTCTTCCACCTGCGCGATGGCAAAGTCGCCGCCGTCGAGGCCGTCAACGCGGCGGCCGAATATCTGGTAGGGCGCAAGCTCATCGCCGCCGGCACGCCGATTGCCGCCGAGAAGCTTGCGGACCTTTCCATTCCCATGAAGAACATGGCTTAATTACCGGTACCAAGGAGCTTCCATGCCCAAGATCAAATATGTCGACCACACCGGAAAGGACCGCGAGATCGAAGTGCCGGAGGGCTGGTCCGTGATGGAGGGCGCGGTGAAGAACCTGGTGCCCGGCATCGATGCCGATTGCGGCGGCGCCTGCGCCTGCGCCACCTGCCACGTCTATGTGGATCCCGCCTGGATCGAGAAGCTCCCGCCGAAGTCGGACATGGAAGAAACCATGCTGGATTTCGCGCAAGACCTCGAGCCCACAAGCCGCCTGTCGTGCCAGATAAAGGTGACAGCCGATCTGAACGGTCTCGTCGTCCGCACGCCAAAAAGCCAGCACTAAGGTTTATTCTGCGGCGTGCACTTCGCGGTCGTCGGGCGCGCCGTCATGCACGCGGCGCGGGATGTGGCAACGCACGATCGTGCCCTGTTCCGCGCTGCTGTCGATCTCAACCCAGCCATCATGCAGTTCGACGAAGCGATTGACGAGCGCAAGCCCCAACCCCGCGCCCGCGCGCTGGCCTCCGCGACCCTTCGCGGAAAAACGCTCGAACACATTGGCCTTCACCTCCGGTGCAATCCCCGGTCCCGTATCGCCGACCGCGATTCTCACATCCTCGTCCTGGATGTCGCCCATCAATGTGATGATGCCGCCGCGCGGTGTGTATTTGAGGGCGTTCGACAAAAGGTTGAACACCACCTGCCGGATACGCCGCCCATCGGCCAGGAACACGCCTGCATCCTCGCGGCATTCAAGGCGTAATTCGAGCCCAACCTTGGCCGCCCATTCGCGCGCATGGCTCGTCACATCCGAGAGCAGTGGATAGAGATCGATACGCTCCAGTTCCAGCCGCAGCGCGCCGGATTCGATCAGCGACAGGTCTAGGATGTCGTTCACCAGGCTGCGCAGCGTGTTGCCGCCCGTCACGATGGCCTGCACATATTCGGATTGCCGTGGCGACAACGCGCCGGGAACCTCCGTCGCCAAATGCTCCGCGAATCCCAGAATCGTGTTCAACGGCGTGCGAAGCTCATAAGACACATGCTTGATGAAGTCCGACTTCAAATTGTCGGCGGCTTCCAGTGCATCGTTGCGATCGCGCAAGGCGTTTTCGATGCGGGAGCGGTCGGTGATGTCGGCAAACGTTGCAAGCGTTGCCCCATCCGGCAACGGCGAAAGCGCGACCGACAGCACGGTGTGATCGTTGCGTTCAATCTCGCCCCAGTCACGCCGCCGTTCCGATCCCGCCACAATGCTGGCGATCAGCTTTTCCCAAATGGCCTGTTGCCCGAATTTGTCTGCACACGTCGCCGCAATCTGGCGCACATGCGGTTCGCCCGCGAGATCGCGCTCGCCCAGATCCCAGATGCGGGCGAACGATGCATTCGAAAGCTTCAGCTTGCCGTCAGGCCCGAACACGGCAACGGCTTCTTGCAAGGTGTCGAGCGTTGCCGATTGCACTTTGATAAGCGTGTTGTAGGAGCTTTCCAGCGCGATCTGCTGGGTAACGTCTTCATATAGGAATGTCAGTCCGCCAAACGGATGCTGCTGCGCCACCACGCGCAACGCGATACCGCCGGGAATATGCCATTCGTCTTCCGAAGGCTGTTCGCGGGCCCGCTCATAGAGCGCAAGCCTTTGGCGCTTCCAGGCTTGATAGTCGCGCTGCTCGGGCAATTTGCGCGCCTCGCGCAACCGATCCAGCACTTCGCCATCCGTTGGATGTTTCTCGAGCCAGGCCTCCGGCAGTTCCCACAGCTTCACGAAGGCACGGTTGTAGAAGGTCAACTTTTGGTCTGGCCCGAAAATCGCCACCGCCGTTGCAAGCTTGTCCAATGTGTCGGCATGGGCATCGATGTGTTGTTGCAACTTTGCTTCGGCCGCCGAAACATCGGTCGCATCGAGTGCCGTGCCTACGACCTCGCCATCGTCCAGCGGCATATGCGTGAATTCAAGCGACCGCCGTTGCCCGCCAATCACCGCAAAGCGCTTGGAGGAAATCGTCTGCTGCTGGTTGCGCGCAGTTGCCGCGAGGTCGCGTTCGGATTTATCGAGGGCTGCCTGATGTGCAAGCGCGCTTTCAAGATCGCTCTCGCCGGAAGACGCGATGAAAGCCTGGTTGCCCCACTGGAGCGACAACGCCTTGTCGCGCAACCAGACGGGAACGGGCAGGGCATCGAGAATGGCTTCGAAGTCCGCCGTCTTCGCCTTGATCGCTTCTTCTTCCAGCCAGACCGCCGCCATGCCGCCAACGGCGCGTCCGCGCGCGGCGATGCTGCGCTCGCCGCGATCGCGCACCGTCAGCGCGAACGACACGCCATTGGCGCCCAGATCGTCGAGCGATTGCGAAAGTGTGGTTGCGTCCGGCCCGGAAAGGCATGCATCGAGCATCGTGTCCGCGCCGCGATAGGAGAACGGGCCGCTGCCATCACGCCCCCATACGACGAGGGCCTCGCGGCCTGCGGAGATCAGCGCATCGCGTTCGCCGACGGCGGCGCGGGCGCGGGCGCCGGATTCGCGGATATTGCGGCGAAGGCGGCGGGCCGCGTTTTGTTCGGCCAGCGCCCAGAGCGCCACAGCAAAGGCCAGCGCAACGGCTCCAGCGGCAACGCAGGTGGAGAGCAGTGCGAGATCGGCGGGCCCGATATCCTGGGCGTGCGCGGGCAGGGGCACCATGGCGGAGAGAGCCGCCAGTACCGCCAACGCGAGACCTGTTCGCTTATCACGCCCCTCGACGCCAAGCCCGGTCGACTGTCCCTTGTCAGTGGGACGCATTCCCTGTCGCCCCCGTTTATCGCCGCAGATCGCGACGAATCACTGTGGAATCAACATGATAGGTAGGGATATCCACAGCGCAAGGGAACATGGTTAAAAAAGTATGAAGCCCCAGATGTGGCGTTTCGCGCCATATCTGGGGCTTCGATTCAAATGCGGAGTCGGAACAGCCGCTTAGTTCGTTAATAGCGGTAATGGTCCGGCTTGTACGGCCCCTGTTTCGGCACGCCGATATAGGTGGATTGCTTGGAGCTGAGTTCGGTCAGCCGGGCGCCAATCTTCTCCAGATGCAGGCGCGCCACCTTCTCATCGAGGTGTTTGGGCAGTGTGTAGACCTTCTTCTGGTACTTGCCCTCGTTGGCGAACAGTTCGATCTGCGCCAGCGTCTGGTTGGTGAAGCTTGCGCTCATCACGAAAGAGGGATGGCCCATCGCATTGCCGAGGTTCACCAGGCGGCCTTCGGAGAGAAGGATCATCTTTTTGCCGTCGGGGAACTGAATCTCGTCCACCTGCGGCTTGATGTTGGACCATTTGTAATTGCGCAGCGCGCCGACCTGGATCTCGGAATCGAAGTGGCCGATGTTGCAGACGATGGCCCGGTCTTTCATCGCGCGCATGTGGTCGAGCGTGATGACATCCACATTGCCCGTCGCCGTCACGAAGATGTCGGCGCGGGGCGCTGCATCATCCATGGTGACGACTTCATAGCCCTCCATCGCCGCCTGCAAGGCGCAGATCGGATCGACTTCGGAAACAAGCACGCGGCAACCGGCCTGGCGCAGCGATGCGGCCGAGCCTTTGCCCACGTCGCCAAAGCCCGCGACCATGGCGACCTTGCCTGCCATCATCACGTCGGTACCGCGGCGGATGCCATCCACCAGCGATTCCCGGCAGCCATAGAGATTGTCGAATTTCGACTTGGTAACGCTGTCGTTCACGTTGATCGCGGGGAAGAGGAGCTTGCCTTCCTTCTCCATGATGTAGAGGCGGTGAACGCCGGTCGTGGTTTCTTCCGAAACGCCCTTGATGCTGGCGGCGAGCTGGGCGAACCAGCCCGGCTTTTCTTTCAGCGTGCGCTTGATGAGCGCGTAGAAAACTTCTTCTTCTTCATTTTCCGGCTTGTCGAGGAACGCGGTGTCGCCCTTCTCGGCGCGCAGACCATGATGCACCAGCATGGTGGCATCGCCGCCATCATCGAGGATCATGTTCGGCAGGCCACCGTCATGCCATTCGAGGATTTTGCGGGTGTATTCCCAATAATCGGTGAGGCTTTCGCCCTTGATCGCGAAGACCGGGGTGCCGCCCGCGGCAATGGCGGCGGCGGCATGATCCTGCGTCGAATAGATGTTGCACGAGGCCCAGCGCACATCGGCGCCCAGCGCGGTGAGGGTTTCGATCAGCACCGCCGTCTGGATGGTCATGTGCAGGGAGCCTGCGATGCGCGCGCCCTTGAGCGGCTTGGAGGCGCCATATTCCGCGCGCGTGGCCATAAGGCCCGGCATTTCGGTTTCGGCGATCTCGATTTCCTTGCGACCCCAATCGGCGAGGCCAATGTCTTTGACGATGTAGTCCTTGCTCACGGACGGCTCCTGTTGACGGCAGGGCGATATAGCAGCGGGTCGAAAGGGGAGCAAGAAGCATATAAAGAAATATGCATGTGTTTATTTCCATATATTGGGGCCCATCGAATGGGTCACCACCTCCATTCGTTTTCCGAAAATCGGGCCCCCCTCCCCCCATCGTCTCTCAGTGAAGCGGATACGAATAGGAGAGGCTTAATTTCCTATCACAAGAACCCCCTCCTTGCAAGGCGATTCGCCGGGGTCGGGTTCCGGGCGTATCGTCCCGGGGTTGCGTATTGCGTGACTGCACCGCGTTCGGGTGTCGTTTTTCCAACCAATCTGGAGGACTCAATGAAACGCGTTATTGCCGCGCTCGCGGCTGCTTTTGCCTTGATCGCACTTCCCGCCATCGCCGCCAGCGATCGCGGTTATGACAACGGACCCGTCTGGGATGTCGGTTCCATTCAGACGAAGGACGGGCATTTCGACGATTACATGAAATTCGTCACCACCACCTGGAAAAGCCAGCAGGAGGCGCTGAAGAAGGCGGGCTACATCCTCGATTACAAGGTCTATGTCGTGACAGATCCACGCGACAATGAGCCGGATATTTTCCTCGCTACCAAATTCAAAAACATGGCCGCTTTTGACACCTCGATCGACGAAATGGATGCGTTCATGGCCAAACATTTCGGCTCGCAGGAAAAGAGCAACAAGGAACAGGCCGATCGCGGCGCAATTCGCACGGTGCGTGGCGATATGCTGATGCGGGAATTGATTCTGAAATAAGCCCCTCTCGCCCCTTCCCCCTGGCGGGGAGGGGGCGAGTTTTTTTGCTCGCCTTTTTTTGTCACTCCCTTTAGGGAGGACATTCCACTGGACGGAGTTGCGTATGAGGGCCGGTCCGGCGCGAATATCCGTGGCGAAATACCTGCAGGCGATCCTCCTGTTGGCGGTGATGGGTGTTCCAGCGGCCGCATCGCCCTGGGCGGAAGCCGGCGACCCGCAATTGCGCTCCGATATCGAATTGCTCGCCAATGCGGGCGTTCTGGACAACATCACGACCCATTGGCCGTTGCCATGGCGCGACATTGTTGCGCGTTTGCACGATAACGATTCGCTTTCGCAGCAGCCCGCTTATATCCGCGCGGCGGCCCGGCGCGTGCTCGGGCAGGCGCGCGCGCAGACGCAGACGGGCCAATTGCATTTGAGCGCGACTGCAGGCGGCACCAACCTTCCCAACGTGGTGCGCGGATTCGATGCGCTTGGCCGCGGTGATTTTGATGGCCAGTTCGCCGCCGAATACAATTGGGACTCGACGTCCATCCGGCTCGCCGCAGGCGCCCAGATCGATCACAGAACAGGGCACACCGAGTTTCTTCCCGACAATTCCTATATCGCGCAGCGCGTCGGCAATGCCGTGATCTATGGCGGCACGCTTTCGCATTGGTGGGGACCGGGCTGGATTTCCGCGCTATCGCTTTCCAACAACGCGCGCCCCTTTCCGCAGGTCGGCATCGCGCGGCTGGACACCACACCATTCGAAACGCCATGGCTCAGCTGGATCGGGCCGTGGCAGGCAGAGTTCTTTTTCGGCTGGCTCAATGACGACCGCATCATTCAGAAAACGCTGTATGACGGGTTGAGGTTCACCATCAATCCTCTGCCGGGCCTGGAAATCGGCCTGTCGCGAACGCAGGAAGTGTGCGGTGCGCACCACCGCTGCGATCCGGTCGTCGATTATTTCTCTTTTGCCAACGATCCGACCCAGACAAACCATACCAACGACCAAGGTGTGTTCGACATCCGTTACACCAATATGCTGGCGGGCGTTCCGTTCGAGATCTACACCCAGGTGATGAATGAGGATTCGAGCCCGATCAATCATTCTGGTTCCAGTCATCTCTTCGGCGGCAGCATCTGGCTCCCGGTGGCCGGCAATTCCGTGCGGCTGACGCTCGAATACACCAACAGCATCGCCACCGCCGATATCTTCAGCTTCGGCAATTATTTCTATGGCTTTACCTACAACAACCACGACTATCTGGACGGCATGCGCTATCGCGGCCAGACGCTCGGTTTCAGCCTCGATGGAGACTCCCGGCTGCTTTCCGCGCAGGCAAGCTGGATCGATGGCGGTGATCGCACCTACACGCTGACCTTCCATCGCGCGCAGATTTCCAGCGTGAACAACTATGCGGGCAACATCGTCACCACGGCGCCTGTGAAGATCGATATGGGGGTTGCGCGCGTGACCTGGCCGTTCCGCGTGTTCAAGTTCGATCTGGAAGGCCGTTTGCAGAGCGACCAGCCGCGGCCACAGCACGGATTCGCCGCTTCCATCGAGGCGCGGGTACGGGTGAATTTGTAGGATTCTTACCTTTCCCAACTCGGGGAGGTCGCAAGGTGGTTCAATCCTCGCCGAATTTCGCATCCGCCAGAGCGAGCAACGCGACCACGGCGGCTTCGGCATCTTCGCCTTCGGCGCAGATTTCGATCTCTGAACCCATGCTTGCCGCCAGCATCATCAGGCCCATGATCGAACGGGCTTCCACGATCTGGCCATCCTTGGTCACGGTTATCTGCGATTTGAAACGTGCTGCCGCCTCAACGATCTTGGCCGAGGCGCGGGCATGCAGCCCGCGCTTGTTGGTGATCTTGGCGACGGCGCAAATTCGCGCTGCGCTCATTTACGACACGCCCGCGAGATCGGCGGAGCCTGCGCGCATATATTTGCGGCCCGCATCGATAGCTTCTTTCACGGCCTGTTCGAGCGGCAGCTTGTTGCGCACGTCGACGAGCTTGATGAGGCTGGGCAGGTTCGCGCCCGCCAACACCTCGATCTTGCCGCGTTCGAGCAGAGTGAGGGCCAGATTGCAGGGCGTACCGCCGAACATATCGGTTGCGATCACCACACCGTCGCCGAGATCGACGGATTTCGCCGCGGCCGCGATTTCGCGCTGACGCCGTTCGATATCATCTTCCGGCCCGATGCATACGGCGCGCAGATGTGTCTGCGGGCCGACCATATGCTCCATTGCCGAAATAAATTCCTGTGCCAGGCGGCCGTGGGTGACGAGAACGATGCCGATCATGTCGCTGTCTGTTGTTGGTTTTGCGGAAACATAGCAATCCTTCGTGGCGATGAAAGCCCCTCATAGCCCCTTGGCGCGGTCGCGGAAACGCTTGTTTGCGAAAGCCGCAACGGCAATTGCCGTTTTCTCGGGCGCAGCCCTTTCCGATCCGCCCAGAAGCAGCATCGGTGGCCATTTGGCGCGTGAAAGCAAGAGCGATTTCGGCGGTTCGTAAATTCCGTGGCGTGGCAGGCGCGTGGGCCGTGCGTCCGTCAGCTTTACAACGAGTGCGATGTTCGCATCCCGCACACACGGAATCTCCACAATCCCTAGACCCCGGACTTCGAGGAACCCTGCGATGTTTTTGGGCGCGCGCGCGGCCAGCTGCCCGGCGCGCACGAAAAGTTCAACCCGGTCGTCGGCCACGAACTTTGCGCCTGCCGCGATCAATTCCAGTGTCAGCGTGGATTTGCCCGCGCCGCTCTCGCCAAGAATGAGCACGCCTGCCTTCGCCGGCGCCCCAAAGGCGGCACCGGCGCGTTCCAGGCGGATGCAGCTTGCGTGGATGTTTGTCATGCGCGCGCCAGCGGAAGCTCGACCACAAAACGCGCGCCGAGCAGGCGGCCATCCGCGCCATGGCGGTTTTCCGCCCACATGCGCCCGCCGAACCCCGATGCGATCTGGCGCGCGATGGAAAGCCCAAGGCCCGAATTGGTGCCGAAGCCATGGCTCGCGGGCCTTTCGGTATAGAAACGCTGGAAGATGGTTTCGAGATTGTCGGGCGGGATGCCCTGGCCTTCATCATCCACCGTAAAGCGCGCGCGCTGGCCGGAGGCGGAGCCTGTGACCGTGACGGTGCCGTTCTCGGGGCTGAAGGAGATCGCATTGTCGATCAGGTTGCGGAAGACCTGGCCCAGGCGTTCGTCGCGGCCAAGCACAATGGCGTCGCGCGGCAGGCGGGTTTCGAGCACCAGTTTCACGCCACGGGGAATATCGGAGAAGCGATAGATTTCCACGATGGTCTGCAGCAGGTGCTCGATGTCCACCGGTTCGGAATGTTCGCGGCTCAGTTCGGCATCGAGGCGCGAGGCATCGGAGATGTCGCTGATGAGACGGTCGATGCGTTTCACATCGTTGCGCACGATCTGCATCAGGCTGTCGCGGGAAGCATCGTCCTTCGCGCGGCTGAACATTTCGACCGCGCTCTTGAGCGAGGTGAGGGGGTTCTTCAACTCATGCGCCACGTCGGCGGCGAAGCGTTCGATGGCATCGATGCGATCGTAAAGGGCCAAGGTCATGCTGGAGATGGACGTGGCGAGTTCTGAGATTTCGTCCTTTCGGTCATCCATCAGGGGAATGGTTTCGCGCCCTGTGCGGCCGCGGCGCACGCGGTCGGCGGCATCGGCAAGGCGGCGCACTGGGCGGGCCACGAAGCGGGCGAGATAGAGCGACGAAACGATCATCGCCAGAAGGCCGACCGCGAAGACTTCAAGCAGCGTGGTGCGCTCCTCGCGCAGGATCGCATCGATGTCGCCGCCTTCGGTGGAGACCATCAACACGCCATAGACGGTGCGGAACCGTTGGATCGGCACCGCGACCGAGAGCACAAGCTGGTTCTGATCGTTCACCCGCTCGCCGGTTGCCACTTCGCCCGAAAGTGCGGACAACACTTCGCTGTACACGCGCCCGTCGATGCCCGCCTCGAAATAGGGCGCAAGCTTGGCGAACGGACGCACGCCCATCACGCCATCGAAGACCCGCGTCCACCAGCCCTTGATCTGGCTCCAGGTGTCGAGCGGGGGCAGTTCGCGGGTCTCGACGATGTTGCGGGCGAGAAGATTGCGCGTGTCGAGCGAAAGTCTGCCGTCGGTGGCATAGAGCCGGGCGCGCAATCGCGTGGGTTCGATCAATTGGCGCAGCAAGGGTTCGGCCTCGCCGATCTTGAGATCGCGCGCGCCTTCGTTGGTGGTGTATTCGGCGAGCGTGGAGGCGACGATCAGCGCCTGTTCCTTGACGCCCTGCAACCGTTCATCGACCAGCCCCACGCGGTTGGCCTGCACGATGACGACACCGGCGATGAGCACCAGAAGTGTTGCCGCGTTGAAGAATATGATCCGCCGCGTGAGCGCCGAGGCACGCGCGTGGAAAGCCGAACCTGTTTGCCTTGCGGTGCGCGTGGGCAAACGGTCGCCAAGCCGGGGCAGGGCGCCGGTGAAGGTTGGCCGTGTCGGTGTGCGCTCGGTCGTGGCGTCACGCCTCGCGATAGCGGTAGCCGACGCCATAGAGCGTCTCGATAGCATCGAAATCGTCGTCGACGACCTTGAACTTCTTGCGCAGGCGCTTGATGTGGCTGTCGATCGTGCGGTCGTCGACATAGACCTGATCGTCGTAGGCCGCGTCCATCAGGTTGTCGCGGCTTTTCACGAAACCGGGGCGCTGGGCCAGGCATTGCAGGATCAGGAATTCGGTGACGGTGAGGCGAACCGGCCTGCCGTCCCAGGTGCATTCGTGGCGTTGCGGATCGAGCCCGAGCTTGCCGCGCACCAGCGCTTCCTTCTTGGGTTCGGTGCTGTTCGCCGCGGGCCCGCCCTTGTTCGGATCGGCACGGCGCAGGATCGCGCGCACGCGTTCGAGCAGAAGGCGCTGCGAAAAGGGTTTGCGGATATAATCGTCGGCACCCGCATTGAGGCCCATCAACTCGTCGATCTCCTCATCCTTCGAGGTGAGGAAGATCACCGGCATGTCGGCGGTCTGGCGCAGGCGGCGCAGCAGCTCCAGCCCATCCATGCGCGGCATCTTGATATCGAGGATCGCCAGATCGGGCGGCGTGGAGGAAAGCGCGGTCAGCGCGGAGGCGCCGTCGGAATACGTACGAACGTGATAGCCCTCTTGCTCCAGCAGCATGCTGACGGAGGTGAGGATATTCTTGTCGTCGTCAACGAGCGCAATGGTGGCCATAGCCCAATCCCAGCCGGTGAGGGTCGCTAATATAGGCCCCTGATCCGCAATTCAAAGTGGCGGAAAACGAGCGGAATTGCGGCAGGCGCCAATCAGACGAACTGAACCTTCAGGATCTCATACGACCGCGCGCCACCGGGGGCGGCGACTTCCACCGTATCGCCCTTGGTCTTGCCGATCAGGGCGCGCGCGATGGGCGAGGAGACCGAGATGCGGCCGTTCTTGGCATCGGCCTCATGGTCGCCGACGATCTGGTATTTGCGTTCCTCGTCGGTGTCTTCATCGACCAGCGTGACGGTCGCCCCGAACATCACATTGGCGCCGGAAAGCTTCGAAATATCGATCACATCGGCCCGGCCGAGCTTATCCTCCAGCTCGATCACGCGGCCTTCGATGAAAGCCTGACGCTCCTTGGCCGCGTGATATTCGGCATTTTCCGAAAGGTCGCCATGGGCGCGCGCTTCGGCGATCAGCTTGATGATCTCGTGGCGCTCCACGTTCTTCAGCTGGTTAATCTCGTCTTCGAGCGCCTTATAGCCGCTCGCGGTCATCGGTATGCGTTCCATGGCCGTACTCAATCCCAAAAGGGGCAAAACCGTTCCCTCCGGCCGGCGGGGCTTCCCCGGCTCGGACGAAATTCTGGACGCTTTTGCCTAAAGCCCTGTCACAGCTAGATTTTTTTTAATGCTGATCCAGCCGGACGTTCACAAATTGTATGATTGAAGGGGCGCGACTTCAAGGGAGCCGGCTCTCAGCGCCGCGATAGCCTGTGTCGCAGCCGCCGCCCCCGCCATGGTCGTGTAATAGGGAACTTTCATCTGGAGCGCGGTGCGCCGGATGGAGAACGAGTCGGAGAGGGCGCGTGAGCCTTCCGTGGTGTTGAACACCAGCTGGACTTCGCCGTTCTTGAGCGCGTCCACGATATGCGGGCGGCCTTCCAGAACCTTGTTGATGTCCTTGGCCGCGATGCCGGCCTCGCGCAGCAGCTTGGCGGTGCCGCGCGTGGCCACGATGGTGAAGCCCATCTCCACCAGCTCGCGTGCTGGCTCAAGGGCCGCATCCTTGTCGGCATCTTTCACGGAGATGAACACCATGCCCGAGAGCGGCAGCTTCAACCCCGCCCCGATCTGGCTCTTGGCGAAGGCGCGGCCGAAATTCGTGTCGAGCCCCATCACTTCGCCGGTGGAGCGCATTTCGGGGCCGAGCACGGTATCGACGCCGGGGAAGCGGCCAAACGGCATCACGGCTTCTTTCACCGCGATGTGCTTGGAGGTGGTGCGCCGGAGATCGAGGTCTTTCAGCTTCTCGCCCGCCATGACACGGGCGGCGATGGCAGCAATGGGAAGGCCCACGGCTTTTGCCACGAACGGCACGGTGCGGCTGGCGCGCGGGTTGACCTCCAGCACATAGATGTCGCCGTTCTGCACGGCGTATTGGACATTCATCAGTCCACGGACGTTCAGGGCCTTGGCGAGCTCGATCGTCTGGCGTTCGATTTCCCTGATGACATCCGGCTTCAGCGAATGGGGCGGGATCGCGCAGGCCGAGTCGCCGGAATGCACGCCTGCTTCCTCGATATGTTCCATGATGCCCGCGATGAACACCTCGCCATCGTGATCGCCGATGGCATCGACATCGACTTCGATGGCGTGGTGCAGGAAGGCGTCGATCAACACCGGATTGTCGCCCGAGATGCGGAAGACATCGCCCGACTGCACATTGGTTTTCATCGCCGCTTCATCGGGGATCACAACCATGCCGCGGCCGCCCAGAACATAGGAGGGGCGCAGGATGACCGGATAACCGATCTCGCGCGCAGCCACGATGGTTTCTTCCGCCGTCATGGCGGTGGCGTTGCGCGGCTGCTTGAGATTGAGCTTTTGCAGCAGAACCTGGAAACGCTTGCGGTCTTCCGCAAGGTCGATGGCATCGGCGGATGTGCCGAGGATCGGCACGCCTTCCTCGACCAACGTGTTGGCGAGCTTGAGCGGGGTCTGCCCGCCGAACTGCACGATCACCCCCACAAGCGAGCCGTTGGATTGTTCCTTGCGGACGATCTCCAGAACGTCTTCGGCAGTGAGCGGTTCGAAATAGAGGCGGTCCGACGTGTCGTAATCTGTCGAAACCGTTTCGGGGTTGCAGTTGACCATGATGGTCTCGTAACCGCGATCCGACAGCGAGAAGGCTGCATGGCAGCAGCAATAGTCGAACTCGATGCCCTGACCGATGCGGTTGGGGCCGCCGCCGAGGATGATGATTTTCTTTTTGTCGGTAGGTTTGCTTTCGCATTCGACTTCGCCCGAGACGGGGTTCTCGTAGGTCGAATACATGTAAGGCGTCAGTGCGGCGAATTCGGCGGCGCAGGTGTCGATCCGCTTGAACACGGGATGCACGCCGAGCTTGCCGCGCAAAGCGCGAACGGTTTTTTCTTTCTGGCCGGCAAGTTTGGCAAGGCGCGCGTCGGAGAAGCCCATCACCTTCAGCCGCGTCAAACTTTGCGCATCCTCAGGGATACCGTTGGCGCGCACTTCGGCTTCGATGGCGAGGATGCTTTCGATTTCGCCCAGAAACCACGGATCGTATTTCGTGATCGCGGCAATTTCCGCCATCGGGAAATTGTAGCGCATCGCTTGTGCGGCGATCCGCAAACGGTCGGGTGTGGGCCGCGCCAATGCCGCGCGGATCGCATCCTTGTCGTTCGCAAGCTCGATCTCATCGAGGCCGGAAAGCCCCGTTTCCATCGAGCGCAGCGCCTTCTGCAACGATTCCGCGAAAGTGCGCCCGATGGCCATGGCTTCGCCCACCGATTTCATCGAGGTGGAAAGAAGCGGCTCGGCACCTGGGAATTTCTCGAAGGCGAAACGCGGGATCTTGGTCACCACATAGTCGATGGTCGGCTCGAAGGCAGCCGGTGTGACCTTGGTGATGTCGTTCTGCAATTCGTCGAGCGTGTAACCGACCGCAAGCTTGGCCGCGATCTTCGCAATCGGAAAGCCGGTGGCCTTGGAGGCAAGCGCGGAGGAGCGTGACACGCGCGGGTTCATCTCGATCACGACCATGCGGCCGTCCTCAGGGTTGACCGCGAATTGCACGTTCGATCCGCCGGTCTCCACCCCGATCTCGCGCAGCACCGCGATGGAGGCCGAACGCATGCGCTGGTATTCCTTGTCGGTCAGCGTGAGCGCGGGCGCCACGGTGATGGAATCGCCCGTATGCACGCCCATCGCATCCACATTCTCGATGGAGCAGATGATGATGGCGTTGTCGGCGCGGTCGCGCACGACTTCCATCTCATATTCCTTCCAGCCGAGCACGGATTCTTCGATCAGCACTTCGTTGGTGGGCGAGGCTTCAAGGCCCGCTTCGACGATCTCGAAGAATTCTTCCCTGTTGTAGGCGATGCCGCCGCCTGTGCCGCCAAGCGTGAAGGACGGGCGGATGACGGCGGGCAATCCCACCATCGCGAGCGCCTCTTTTGCGGCGCCTTGCGATTCTTCGGCCAGCCCCATGATCGGGTTGTTGCGGCTGTCGTAGAGGAAGTTTCCCTGCTCGTCTTTCCGGTGGCGCAGTTCGCCTTTCAACGTGATGCCGCGCGGCACTTCGAGGCCGATCTTCAGCATGGCGCGGCGGAACAGCTCGCGGTCTTCCGCCTTGTCGATGGCATCGGCGCTCGCGCCGATCAGCTCGACATCGTATTTTTCCAGGGTGCCGCGTTTGCGCAAGGAGAGCGCGGTGTTGAGCGCGGTTTGCCCGCCCATGGTCGGCAGAAGCGCGAAGACGCGGCCTTCGGGAATGTTGGCCTTTTCGCGCGCGATGATCTTCTCGACGAAATCCGGCGTGATGGGTTCGATATAGGTCGCATCCGCCATGTCGGGGTCGGTCATGATCGTGGCGGGATTGGAATTGACGAGAACGACGCGATAGCCCTCGGCTCTGAGCGCCTTGCACGCCTGCGCGCCGGAATAATCGAATTCGCAGGCCTGACCGATGACAATGGGGCCGGCGCCCACGATGAGAACAGTATGGATATCTTGGCGTTTGGGCATCGTGTCTCATGCGCGTGGCCGGAGGCACGCGGGATGCGCGTGCCGGGCCGTATGTTGTTGTAGGTTAAGGGGATCGTTTAGCTACGATGGGTCCCGGGGGCAACCCCAAACTGTCTTGTCCCCAGCCCATTTCGATTTTGCTGGGAAATCTGCCGAAACGGAGTCGATTTATGCCTCTGGGGGCGGCTCAGGGGCGACTTCTGAGAAGCTCCGGATGGGGATAATCGCAGCGGCCCTGGGCGGCGCTAGAATCGAACTCGAAATAGACGTTGTTGAGCGCCCCGACGATCGACGGATAGGCCTGAGGGAGGCTGCGAGATCCCCCCATTATATCGATGGTCGTCCCATCCAGCATTTCGAATACGAACGCGACTTCTCCAGCTGTCCGAATTCCATGTGAACAATAGGTGCGAACAAAAGCAACGTCTTGCCACGAATAGTTTCTGACCTGAGACCACGGCCATGACCGATACAAAATCGCTTTTGGCAACAAGCAGAAGTCGGACGTAGAAACGAGAGCATAAGCGCCAAATATCAAAGCGCCGACAAAAGCGGACACGCCGATCATCGTCATACTTGGAATGGCATTTTTAGGCCGTGACACCTTCGTTTGCCACGGACTTCCGATAAAAGGAACGTGGCGACGAATGATGCCGTGTATGGCGTTGGCTATCGCCAACGCTGCAATAACGGCAGAGTATTTTTGAATCTGTGGATGTAGGGTGCCGAAGAGAAAGCTCGTTGGCGGACAAATTCCCTTTGCGAGATAATCCATGGCATTCGCGCAGTAAAACATCAGCGCGAGTGCTATCAGCATGAATGAGGCAAATCCGGCGAAGCTTTTGGCACGTTCGTTTTTGGCCAGCGCCTCGAACACGTCTCTATCTGCTCTATCTGCCGAAAAAATGAATCATATCAGCTCCGCCACCTCAGAATGATTTCCTGCACCGGGTTGGCAAACTGTGTGCCGGTCTGAACCGCCTCGGCCCATGCCTTCTTGAGGCGGTGGTACCAGATGGCGGGCTGGTCGGCGTCCTGGATCAGCATCAGGCGGGGGTTGAATTTCAGGCCCTCGCGCTGGAGTTCCACCATCTTGCGGTCATCGCTGAGGAAGGTGGGGCCGAGCGCCATGAAGAACGGTTTGATGAAGCCCAGCCACGCGGGCCAATAGAATATCTGGGTCACCTGGGTCGTTTCGGCGTCGATGGGTGTGCAGACGGTGAGGCCCACCACATCGATCTGGCGGCCCAATAGCGTGCCGCGGATGTTCTCGAAGCGGATGCCCGGCAGTTCGAAGGTGATCTCGGTCGTCACGTCGCCGCCCAGCAGCCGGTAGGCGGGTTTGGAAGGCTGGTGCCGGGTCATCACGAAGCCGCGCGCTATCGGGCCATAGGCCTTTTCCTTCAGGCGAGGCGCGCGCTTCCACCACCAGCGGCCGTGGACATAGGGCGCATGCGCCGGGTCCATCAGGCCGATGACGGCGTGATCCATGTGGCATTTGAACGTCTGGCTTTCCCGCCAGCGCGGGCGCGCGTTGGGCACGCCGACTTTGGGCGGCTCGATTTGCGGCGGCTGGGCCTCATGGCCGGAGGCAGGCATATAAACCCAGATCAGGCCATCCTGCTCGCGCAGATGATAGGCGCGGACGCGGATTTTGGACGCATCCATATCTTCCGCCTCGGCCAGCGAGGGAATCAGCGAGCAGACGCCATCGGGTTTGAATCGCCAGCCATGATAGGGGCATTCGACTGTGTTCTCTTCCAGCACCCGGCCTGCCGACAGCGGCACGCCGCGATGGGGGCAGATATCGCGCAGCGCGAAAGCCTTGCCATCGCGCATCCGGCCCAGCAGCACCGGCTCGCCCAGAAGGATTTCGCGGCGCAGCTGGCCGGGGAAAAGCGTGTCGGCCAGCGCGGCCATGTACCAGAGGTCGCGCAGGAAGGTGGGCGCTGTGTCTGCGCCCGTGGCGAGGGACGGCTCCGCGTTCACGGGGCGGTCTTCGCCTTGCCCGGCAGGGGCTTCAACAGGCTATCGAGGGTGGTCATGAATTGCTGGCCCTTATAGGCAGGCAGCTTATAGGCCCATCCGTCGGTTCGCGCATCAATCGTGCGGGCTTCCTTCTGGGCGGCGGGTGTGGCGGCCTCGGCCGAGATACGGGCCCAGTGGTCGGGGCCTTCGGCGATCACCTGCACCGATAGGGTGAGCCCATCGAATGTGTGGGTGACGACGCGCGTGGCGGCGGTGAAATCGAACGTCCGCGCGGGCTTGATGTCATCAAAGGTGAAGCCGACCACGGACACAGCCACCCCATCGGGCGACTGGCTGTTGAGGAGTTCGCGGCCCTTCGGCAAGGCGACGAGATGGAAATCGGGATCGCTCTTCTTGTCGCGGCGCACGGCATAGGACGGGCCCTTTGCCGGGAACACGTCGACTTCCTGGATGCGGGAGCGATCCACATCCATCACGGTGCGGTCCATCCATTCCGCGGGATCGCTGACCGGTTGCAGCACGCCGCGGGCGAGCCAGCTTTGCGTGGAATCCGGCTTGCGCACGAAGATGCCGGTCAACCCGCTTGCGTCGCCGATATCCTGTGCCTTGCCCGCGATAAGGGAGGCGAGTGCGTTCCCCTTTTCATCCGATAGTGTGATGAGCACACCATTGCCGCCGCTCGATGGCGGATCGAGATCGAGATAACGCAGCCAATCCACCCGTGCGGTGCGCGGTTCGAGGGTCTGCAATGTCGCCACCGCATTGATGGTTTTGCGTACCTCTTCGAACGACGCCGGATAATCGCCGCGCTCGGGCAGCGTCCAGCCCTTTTCGGGTTTGAACACCACGTCGAACGCGCCATTCTTCTGCGAGGCGATGTGGATTTTTGCGACGTTGCGGATGTTGTGCGCAAGGCCGGGGAAGAAGGTTTCAGGGGTGGGCGCTGGGGCTGCGGCCTGGTCCTGCCGGTAAAGCGCCAATGCCGCCAGCGCGACCAGCACGACGGCGGCGATGGTCAGCACAAGCAGGTTGCGGCGGCGTGGATCGGATGTCATCGCGCCCTCACAAGCTCAACGCGCGCGCGCGGCGGCGGCGGCGGAAGATTGCAAGCCCGATGGCGAACGCCGCCACCAGAAGCGGCACCAGCGCGATGTTCACGAAGGCGAGCCATTCGCCCAGCCGGTCCACTTCCTTGCGCAGATTGTGCTGCACGTCGCGCAACTGGGTGCGGGTATCGAGCAGTTCGCGCTTGAAGCGTTCGATCTCCGATTGCTGGGCGGCCGATACCGTTTGCGTTTGTGCGCTCGTTGCGCCTGCGCCCTGCTGCAGCGCGCGCAGGCGATCCTGCGTATCGGTCATCTTCTGCTTCAGCGCGTCGGCTTCGGACTGGAATTGCGCCTGCGCATCGGCCTGCAATTGCTGGACGACGGTGAACGGGCGGTCGTTGGTGGCGCGCGTGCGCAGCGAGATCAGATCGTCCGATCCCATCAGGTTTTCCACCGCGTTCAGAACGAAGGCGCCATTGTCGGCGAAGGTGGATGCCACGCGCTTGCCGTAGAGATCCTGTACCCGCACCCAGAACCGATCATCGAGAATATCGGTATCGGCGACGACGATGATGTTGGCGTCCGCCTTGCTCTGTTTGGCCTGCGCGGGCAGGGGCGTTGCACCTGCCGCAACCGGCGGCGGGCCATTGGGGAACGCTGTCTTCACCGGGCCGGAGATGCGGGCGGCAATCGTGTAGTGTTCGCCGGTGGCACGGATGCTCGCCATCAATTGCTGCGGCTGGATTTTGCTGCGCGCCTCCTCGCCGTCGATCGGCATGGCGAGATCGGAGGATTGCACAAGCGGCGTGAATTTGGTCGAGGCGCTCTTGAGATGCGTCAGCGCGCCGACGCTGGCGAGATTGAGCGATTGCAGATTGGCGGTGAGCGGATCGTGGCGATCGAAGTTTTCCGGCGTCAAATGCAGCCACAGCGGAAACGCGGCCACGGGATTGCGCGGATCGGCCGACACCTGCACATGCTGCGCAAGCGCGCGGTCCACGATCACCTTCGAGGGATCGAACGCGATGCCCCATGTCTTGAACAGTTTCGGCAGATCGGAAATGGGCGATCCGCCCGATTGCGGATCAAAGCCGCCGCCGGGCGTGGCCATCTCCGAATTCGGATCGACGAATACCAGCACGCGCCCGCCGCGCAGCACGAACTGATCGATGGCGTAAAGCTGCGTGTCGGTCAGCCCCGTCGGGTGGGCGATCATCAGCACATCGACATCGGAGGGCACGCGGTCGAAGCCTTGCGGGATCATGCGCGTGTCATACGTCTGGCGGAGCTGTTCGTAGATGATGTAGGGCTGCGCGCGGCCCTGCATCGCCGCCATCACGCCACCCGCGCCGACATCGAGTGGCAGCCCGGTGATGATGCCGAGCACCGGCTTCTTCGGCGTCGAGAGGTGATAGATCAGCGTGGTCAGATCGTATTCGAGATAGGCCTCGCGTTCCTGCGAGAAGAAGGGGATGGCTTCCTTGCCGTCGATGGTGTTGGTACCGACGACGCCGAAATAGACCATGTCGCCGGATTCGGTCGGCGCGCCGGAAAGCCCATTGGCCACCGCCTCGTCTTCGGCGGGCGTGAAGGGCTCGGGATCGATTTCCTGCAGGATGATCTTGCCGCCGGAAATCGCGGCGTAATTGTGCAGCAGGTCGCGCACGCGGTTCGCATAGGCCTGGATCTGCGCATAATCCGACGCGACCTTCTTCGAATAGAAGAATTTGAGCGTGATCGGTTCCTGAAGCTTTGCGATGGTGCTTCTGGTGCCTTGCGAGAGCGTGAAGACGCTGTTCTCCGTCAGGTCCACCCGCGCGGTGGTGACGGAGGCATCGAGCGCGATGTTGAGCGCCACGAAAATCACCGCGGCCAGCGCGATGGCGGCCAGGGCATAGGCTCTGCGGGGGATCGTGCTCATCTATCCCGCCTTCTTGAGATCGATGATGACGACATTGGCCGCAAGGAACAGCCCAATCAGCGACAGGAAGAACACCACGTCGCGCAGATCGATCACGCCGGCGGCGATCGAGCCGAAATGGGTGAGGAAGCTGAACGAGGAGATTGCACTCACCAGCACCAGCGGCGCCCAGGCCTGGAAAAAGTCGATCACGATGGGCGCGCCCGAAACCGTGAACAGGAAGCACACCACCACGCTCACGATGAACGCGATCACCTGATTGTTGGTCGCCGATGAAACACACGATCCAATGGCGAGATAACCGCCCGCCATCAGGAAGCTGCCGACATAACTTGCCAGGATCACCCCGTTATCCGGGTTGCCCAGATAGTTGACCGTGATCCAGATCGGAAAGGTCAGCGCCAGCGCCACGCCAGTGAAGGCCCACGCGGCAAGGAATTTGCCCAGCACCGCCGCCCAGATGGGAATGGGCAGCGTCAGCAGCAATTCCATCGTGCCGGTGCGGCGTTCTTCCGCCCACAGCCGCATCGCGATGGCGGGCACGAGGAAAAGATAGAGCCAGGGGTGATAGCCGAAAAATACGGTAAGATCGGCGATCCCATTGTCGTAGAAGCGTCCGATATAAAATGTGAACGCGCCCATCGCGAACAGGAAGATCACGATGAACACATATGCCAGCGGCGTCGCGAAATAGGCCGCGAATTCGCGCTTGAAGATGGGCCACACCTGATTCATGCGCGGGCCTCCCGCGCGCGCGCGGTATCCTGTGTGGTGATGGCGCGGAACACTTCGTCGAGGCGGCCTGCCTCGGCATAGAGTTCCTTCACGTTCCAGTTTCCCGCTTTGGCGAGCGTGCTCACATCTTCGATCAGCAGCGCGCCGCTTTTGGGGAAGGCCGTCAGCTCTATAAGGCCGCTTGCGCGCTTGTGCTCCTCCACGCTTGCGCAATTGTGCAACGTCTTGAGCATGGTCTTGATCGCGCCCGCATCGGCTTGGGGCACTGCGAGCGTAACCGCGTTGTGATGGCGCGAGCGGGCGAGCAGTTCGGCCGGCGTGCCATCAGCCACCACGCGCCCACGGTCGATGATGACGGCGCGGGTGCAGATCGCCTCAACTTCTTCGAGCAGATGGGTGGAAACGATGATGGCCTTTTGCGGCGCCATGGCGCGGATGGCCGCGCGCACCGCATGTTTCTGGTTGGGATCGAGGCCATCGGTCGGCTCGTCCATGATGAGCACCGGCGGATCGTGCAGGATCGCCTGCGCCAGCCCCACCCGCCGCTTGAAACCTTTCGACAGCGTTTCGATGGGCTGGTCCAGCACCGGATCGAGATCGCATTTTGCCACCGTGTCGCCGATTCGCGCGCGCGCGGTGCTGCCTTTCAATCCGCGGATCTGCGCGATGAAGGCGAGGAACTGGCGCGGGGTCATGTCGCCATAGGCGGGCGCGCCCTCCGGCAGGTAGCCGATCTGGCTGCGGGCGGCGATTCCATCGGTCTCGATATCGTGGCCAAGGATTCGCGCGTGGCCGGAACTGGGCGAGAGATAGCCCGTCACCATTTTCATGGTCGTGGATTTGCCGGCACCGTTCGGGCCCAGAAAGCCCAACACTTCGCCCTTGCCGACCACAAGGTCTATTCCGTCGACCGCGGCGAACGGGCCGAAGCGTTTTGTCAGGCCCTCGATTTCAATCATCGCTTTGGGAGTAATCCGCAGAATACAGGGCAAAATTTCCATAGAGAACTGCCGCGCGCCCCGCAAGGGCGGGCGCGTTACCGATGCGTCATAAGCAGTTAGTGTTTTGGGCGGTCCGGGTTGACTGGGCGGGCAGGGCAGGAATGATGAAATTCCAAACCCCGGAATATGCCCCTGAGCGCTCTTCAACGCATCGACCGCAAGATTCTCGAACGCGCCACCCTCGTCGGCATCGTATTGGAGGTGGCGCTGGTGGTGACCAGCTATTTCGTGCCGTGGGTGGAAGTACATGTCTTCCAGTTCGGCGGAATGATGATCGCGGCCATTGCGGGCTATCTTTATGGGATGCACAGCGCCAAGGGCTGGGGCGCCAGCGCCCTGGCCGGTGCGATCTCCGGCGGCACCTGCGGGATCATCGGTCTTGCCGTCGCTGTGGTGCTGAAGGAAGTGCCCACATTGGCGCTGATCGTGGGCACGCTTATCTGCATCCTCACCGGTGCGGTGGGCGGCTTGTTCGGCCAGATGGCTGCGAACATGAAGAAGCTGATTTAAAAAAGCTCATCCTCCCTTGAGGGGGGCTTCAAACCCGCAACATCAATCCGCCATCCACCACCAACCCGTGCCCGGTGACAAACCCGCCGTCATCCGAAGCAAGGAACAATGCGCCGCGCGCGAGATCGATGGGCTGGCCCAACCTCCGCAGGGCGGATTTTTTCGCCCAGATATTCGCGATATCGGGCCGCGCATCCCACAAGCCGCTGGTCATGCCTGTCTTGATCGCGCCGGGTTCGAGATAGTTGGCGGTGATGCCATATTTGCCTAGCTCCAGTGCGAGCGTGCGCGTGAGCCCCGCGACACCGGCCTTCGAAGCGCAATAGGCGGAAAGGCCATAATCAGTTCCTTCCGCCATCACCGATGCCACATTGATGATTCTTCCGGCCGGGCTTTTGCGCAGGTGCGCAATCGCCTTCTGGCAAAGCTTGAACTGCGCGGTGAGGTTGACCGAGATGGTGCGATCCCAATCGGATTGCTTCATCTCTTCGGCGAGCGCGCTGGACGCGACGCCGGCATTGTTCATCAGGATGTCGAGCTGGCCGAAACGGGCGATTGCCTCGGCAACAATTGCGTCTGCCGCATCTTCATCGGCCACGCTCTTTTCGAAGCACGCGATGGCGGCATGGTCTTCATGGGCGGCGGCCAATCCCTTGCCGGGCAGATCCACCGCCAGCACGCGCGCGCCTTCGGCGGCGAAAAGCTGGGCAGAGGCTTGTCCGATGCCGGATGCAGCCCCAGTTACAATGGCGACACGATTTTCCAGACGCATGCGTTCCTCGCTGAATGACGATCATCCAGCGTGGCGCGAATAGGAAGGGGAGGAAAGTGCCGGCTGCCCGAAGAAGGAGCCCGAAGGGGCTTGGGGGGCATGCTTTATATCCGAGCGCCTCAAACTCGAGCAGCCGGCAGAACTGATATGGGGGGCGAAAACGGCGTTGCAAGGGTCGAATTAAGGCACTTTCTGGGCAAGAGTGGGTTGATTGTATATTGATGATATGTTGATTATTAGGAACCCAAAACAGGAGCCGCCATGAAATCCCAGCTCGGCATCTCATCCTCCGTTGAAGCGTATGTCTCCAGATATGGCGCCCGGGAGCACCCGGTTCTCGCGCGCTGCCGGATAGAGACCCAGCGGGACAACCCGATGGCCATGATGCAGATCGGCGAGGACCAGGGCGCGTTCATGGGGCTGCTGGCCAAGCTGATTGGCGCCACGCGCTATCTGGAAGTTGGTGTTTTCACCGGCTATTCGACACTCGCCATGGCGCTGGCGCTGCCGGACAACGGGCGGGTTGTGGCGCTCGACATTTCGAAAACCTTCACCGACACCGCGCGCCGCTATTGGGATGCGGCGGGCATGTCAGCCAAGATCGACCTGCGCATCGGGCCCGCGCTTGAAAGCCTCGATGCCATGATCGCCAAAGGTGAGGGCCCTTTCGACATGGCGTTCATCGACGCCGACAAGACCAATTACGATGGATACTACGAACGCTCGTTGAAGCTGCTGCGCAGCGGCGGGCTGATCGCGCTCGACAATATGCTGTGGAGCGGCAAGGTCGCTGACGAGACCGATCAATCGGCGGATACGGTGGCGTTGCGCGCACTAAACGAAAAAATCCATGCCGACGCGCGTGTCGACATCGCGCTGGTTACAGTTGCCGATGGCATCATGCTGGCCCGCAAGAAATAAAATAATACAGTCGGCGCAACCGTGACCCTCAGGACGCAGTCAGCCGGAAACTGCCGGCAGGGCTTGTGACCGCTTGTTTGTTTAATTAGTTTTCAAACTAAGAGATAAATCCGGTTCGCGGAGGGGGCCTGTCCGCGCGGAGAGCGAACATACGACAGGGGCGAAACATGAAACTCAGAAATTGGATTCTCTGTGGCGCGGCGATGGGCGCTTTGGCGAGCAGCCAGGCTGTGGCCCAGCCAACCGGTTCGGCGCAGGCAATCGCCGCGGAGAGTTCAGGCGGCATCGAGACGGTGGTGGTGACGGCCCGCAAACGATCTGAATCGATTCAGTCCGTGCCTGTCGCCGTGACGGCGCTCGATTCCGATCTGCTTGACAAACGGTTCGTGCACGACCTGACCGACCTCAATCACGAAGCGCCGAACATGCAGATTGAGGGCGTGGGCGCCATCCACCGCAACGCGGCAGTGATCTTCTCGCGCGGCATCGGCTACGGCAATGTGGATCAGGGCCAGGATCCAGCGGTCGGCATTTCGGTCGATGGCGTGTTCTATACGCGCAACATCGGTGCGTTGCAGAACATGCTTGATCCCGATCAGGTGGAAATCCTGCGTGGGCCGCAAGGTACGCTGTTCGGCAAGAACACGGTGGGCGGCGTCATCAACATCACCACCAAGAAAGCTTCGCTCGATGATCACGACCTGGAAGCATTCGCGCGGCTGGGAAATCTCGGGCGTTGGGATTATGGCGGGATCATAAACGTTCCCATCGACGACACGCTGGCCGTGCGTTTTGCCTATCAAAGCCAATTTCAGGACGGGCCGTTCCGCAATATCAGCACCGTGGTGACCCCGTTCGCCGGGCCAGCGCCGCGTGGCGACAAGTTTGGCGGCTTCGATGTGAAGACGATGCGCGGTTCGGTACATTGGGAACCGAGTTCAGACCTGACTTTCGATCTCAGCGGCACTTACATCAAGGACAGAAGCCCGTCGGTCGGTGGCCAGAATGGCTCTTTCGCCGGCGTGCCGGGCAAATTGCCGCCCGATCTGTTTTATCTGCTGGGCATTCCCGGCTATCAGCAGTTCGGCGGGCCAAGCGATCCGTATACGATCTATCGCGATGTCGCGAACGGCGACTTCCAGGACAGTAAAATCCTGACATTGAACGGGCGTTATCGCACTGGCTGGTTCGATGTGGTTTCGGTCACCGGCTACATGCACGATTCGAACCTCAGCTATAACGATTATGACAACACCGACCAGCCCTGGATCGAATCCACATACGGCCTGCACCATCAGCAGTTTTCGCAGGAATTGCGATTGGAATCGAGCAGTGACGACTCCGCGCTGCACTGGGTTGGCGGAGTGTACTACTCCACCAACCAATGGGATGCCGAGCAGCATCTGGATGTGGCGAACCTCATCCCGAGCGATCTCGATCCGGTTTTGCGTGGGCTGCTCGCTCGCCAGGAAGACTATGCGCATCAGAACGAATGGACGATCGCAAGCTTTGCACAGGTCGACTACAAGATCACCGACGACCTGGAACTGTCCGCTGGCGTCCGCTACACCCATGAGGACAAGAACGTCTTTCGTATCGTGCAATATGCCGCCGCATTTGGTCCACCGCCCGGCATAGCCTTCGATCACGATTGGTCGGACTTTACCTACCATGCCGCTGTGAACTACCACATCACGCCGGATATCATGACATACTTCAAATTCGACACCGGCTTTGTCGGCGGCGGCTGGAATTCGCGCGCAAATGATCCCGATAGCATCGGGCCCTTCGCGCCTGAAAAGGCCCATTCCTATGAAATCGGTGTCAAGTCGGATTGGTTTGATCATCGCTTGCGTATAAACGGGGCGGCGTTCTGGGCGAATTATGCGAACCTGCAAGTGGGCGTGTTCCATTCCCTGCCGGGACATGATCAGGAAGAAAATGTAGTGGCCAACGACGCCTTTGAACGCGCCCGCGGCGCCGAACTCGAAATCACCGTGGTGCCAATCGAAAATCTGCTGCTGTCTGCTTCGATCGGTTATCTTGATGCGATCTACACAAGTTTCGATTCGGATATCCTGGGCATTCTTCCGACCAGCCCGTTCTACGGTCTTGAAGCCTGCAACGGCTCCGACAAGCCGGGGCAAAAAGTGCAATACGCCGATCACAATGGCGGTTGCTATCTGCGCCCGGCCTATACGCCCAATTGGACCATGCGGTATGAGGCGAGCTACGCCTTGGATTTGAATGGCAAGGGCACGCTGACGCCGGATGTCTATGTCACCTATGAATCGGCACACTTTACGGATATCAACAACTCACCTGTCGGTTACCAGCCCGGCTACGCGCTGTTGAACGGCAGCCTGAACTACGACGATCCGGATAGCCGTTTCCGCATATCGCTGTGGGCCAAGAATATCACCGATAAACGGTACATCGTGTCGGCCGTGCCGACGGCTGGGCTGTTCACCCAGCTCTATTTCGCCGATCCACGCACCTTCGGCATGGAATTGCACATCAAGACCGATTGGTCGAACTGGAGCATGAGGTAGCCGAACCCGTGTTGGGGCCGCGCTTGCTGCGCGGCCCTTGCGCGTTCGCGGGGTCCGGCCCAAACTTCCCGCGATGGCAGAAGACCCCATAGCGTTGTCCCGCGTGCTGGACCGGCCGCCCGCGTGGAACCAGAACTGGGCCGGGGTGGCGCAGGTTCGCTTCGACCGCGCCGAACTCAATCGCATCCTCACGCTTTATGGCCGCATGGTCGCCGCCGGCGAATGGCGGGATTACGCCATCGATTTTCTGGATGACCGCGCGGTGTTCTCGGCTTTCCGTCGCACCAGCGAGGTGGCGCTCTACACCATCGTCAAGCAGCCGAAGCTGAAGGCGAAGCAGGGTCAGTATGCCGTGATCGCCGCAACCGGTTTGGTGATGAAGCGCGGGCACGAACTCGATTCCGTGCTGCGCGTGCTGGAGAAAAAGCTGATCAAGGCGCTGGCGAGCGACTGACCCATTCAAGCGCCTCGCGTTCGACGCGCTTGATCCAATCGTTTTTTGCATCGTTGTAATCGAGGGTGCTGTCAGGATGCTGTGCGGCGGCGCGCATCTTTTCGGCTTCGTATTCTTTGGCCAATGCAGGGTGCGCCCGCAGGTAGTTTCGAAATGCAACGTGGCGCGCGATTTGCGGGCTGTCGTGAGCGAAACAGTGAAGCTGAAACACCCGCTTTCCCGTTGCCGCATCGGTCAGCGTGCAATAGCGCCGGGTTGGGATGCCAAGCTCGCCATACCAGAGATAGCCGAGCGCGCGAATATCCGCTTCGTGCGCGTCCAGTGCCGAAAGACCGGAAACGACAGGGATGAGGTCGACGATGGGCTTGGCCAGGATCCCCGGAATCGAGGTCGAACCGATGTGTTCGACGCGCAGCAAAACCGGTCCGAGCGCGCCTTGTAGCCGTTGGGTTTCGGCCCGTGCCATTGCGGCCCATTCGGCGCGGTGCGGCGCCGATCTTGTCGGGCGGTTTGTCCAGCATGGGCCGAGCCTAAACAAAAAGGCCCCGATTTTCATCGGGGCCTTTTCGCATTCCTGATCCGCTGTTAGCGGCGGTCGCCCATCAGGCGCATCAACATCACGAACAGGTTGATGAAGTCGAGATAAAGCGCCAGCGCACCCATGATCGCGCCGCGGCCGGAAACCGTACCGTCCATGTTGGGCGAATACATCTCTTTGATCTTCTGCGTGTCGTAAGCCGTGAGGCCGGTGAAGATCAGCACGCCCACGACCGAGATGATGAACTGCAGCATCGAGGACTGGAAGAACATGCCCACCAGCGAGGCGATGATGATGCCGATCAGGCCCATGAACAGGAACGAGCCGAAGCCGGTGAGATCGCGCTTGGTGGTATAGCCCCACAAGCTCATGCCGCCGAACATCGCAGCGGTGATGAAGAACACCTGCGCCACGCTCGCGCCGGTGTAGAGCAACAGGATCGGCGCCAGCGAAACGCCCATGAGCGTCGCATAGCCCCAGAATGTCATCTGTGCGGCCTGCACGCTCATGCGGCTGATGCGGAACGACAGGAACAGCACCAGACCCAGCGGCGCGAACAGCGCAACCCAGCCCAGCATCGAAAGGGTGAGGGCGCCTTGCGGCGTCACCTGGAAGAACACGGCGCGGACGGCCGGCACATTGGCCACCACCCATGCGCTGATCCCGGTGAGCACCAGGCCGGACAGCATGTAATTGTAGACCCGGAGCATGTGTGCCCGCAGCCCGGCGTCATAAAGGTCCGCCGTCGCAGAGGGGGCTCTCAGCACCCGATTGTCGTAGTCAGCCATAGTTCAAAAATCCTCCTTGCCGGCTCTGAGACCGGTATGGGTCTAATATCGGGTGTGCGCCCCTGACTATCAAGGCCGCATTTCCTCGTATCTTGCGCGGATTCACTATGACGAATCAGCAACATAGGCGGGAGGGCGGCGCGGACGGGGGCAATGGCCGGGCCGCGCAGGCTCACGGATTGCGCAGCTGGGCAGCCGGTTTGGCGGCAAGCGCGACCCAGGCCCCGATCAATCCCATCGTCAGGGTTGCAACGGCGCCCCCCAGCACGGTGAGAGCTGCGGCCCTGGGATCGAAGACGAAAGTCACATTGAACACAGCACGGGTGACGATGGAGGCCGCAAGCGTGCCCGCGCCAAGCGCAAGCACACCGGTCACCAGCCCGAGCAGCCCATATTCCAGGGCATAGATGCCTGCGATCCGCCAGCGCGTGGCGCCCAGCACCTTCAACACGGTGGAATCGTAGAGCCGGGCGCGCTGGCCCGAGGCAATGGCGCCCGCCAGCACCAGCAGACCGGCGAGAATTGTGAGCAGGCTTGCGGCCCGCACACCGAGGCTCAATTGCTGCATCAGCGCGCTCACCTGCGCGATGGCATCCTTCACGCGCACGGCGGAGACATTGGGAAAGGCATCGGTCACCGCGCGGTAGACGGCTTCCTCATCGCGCGGCGCCACGCGCACGGTGGCGAGGAAGGAATGCGGCGCCTTGTCGATGATCCCCGGCGAGAGGATGAGCACGAAGTTCTGCCGCCCGCTTGCGAAGTTGACGCGGCGCAGATTGGCGATGCGCCCTTCGATCTCGCGGCCTAGCACGTTGAGGGTGATCGTGTCGCCGATCTTCAGACCTATGCCTTCGGCCAGCGCCGCATCGAAGGAAATGAGTGTCGGGCCCGCATAATGCGCGGGCCACCAATTGCCTTGCGTGATCTCGGTCCCCGGCGGCGGCTCCGCCGCATAGGTGATGCCGCGATCCCCACTGACGGCCCATTTCGCATCGTTGGCGATTTTCGCCTTGCGCGCGGGGGTGCCGTTCAGCGCAACGATCCGCCCACGGATCATTGGCGTGCGCCGGTAATCCGCAGCCGTTGGGAAGCGCGAAATCGCCCGGTCGAAGGCCTGGGCCTCCCCCGGCTGGATGTCGATAAAAAAGAAACTTGGTGCTGTGGCGGGCAGGTCGTCCTTCACCTGCGCGGAGATCGTGTGATCCAGCAACGCCACGGTCGCAAGCAGGGTGAGTCCCAGCCCGAGCGCGGTGACCACGCCCACTGTATGTGCGCCGGGGCGTGTGAGATTGGCCAGCGCCAGCCGCAACAGCGCCGCCCGCGGCCTCGGCAACCGGCGCAACAAAAGGCGCAACGCTTCGGCGACAAGGCGCAGCACAACAAGGGCGGCCGCTATACCGGCGAGGAATTCGAGCGCGAACACCGGCGCGGGGGCCAGCACGAAAGCGAGCCCCACGATACAAGCCCCCGCAACCGCCGCCGCCAGAAGATACGGCCAGCGGCCGCGCATCTGGGTGCGCGCCACGAGATCGCGAAAGAGGCTTGCGGGCTGGATTTCGCGCGCGCGCGCCAGCGGTGGAATGCCAAACGCCGCCGCCGACAACAGGCCGAACACGGCGGCAAGCGCGAGCGGCAGCGGATAAATCTTGAAGTTCGCGGGGATCGGTAGCGCGTTGCCCAAAAATTGCGCGAAGGCGAAGGGCAGGGCCGCGCCCACCGCAAGCCCGATCACCACCGCCAGTGCGGCAATCGCCATCACCTGCAAAAAGAAAGCGAGGAAAATAAGCCCGCCATCGGCGCCCAGCGATTTGAGGATCGCGATTTCGCTGCGCTTGCGATCCAGAAACGCCGAAATCGCCTGGCCCGCGCCGACCCCGCCGACGGCCAGCACCGTGAGCCCCACAAGGGTGAGGAACATCGTGATCTGCGAGATGAAATCGCTGGTGCCGGGTGTTGCGTTGGCGCGGTCGCGGATTTCCCAACCCGCATCGGGAAAGGCGTTCAAGGCCTGCGCGCGAAATTGCTCCGGCGTGTGGTACGGGGAAAATGCCACGCGATAGGAATATTGGATAAGGCTTCCGAGCGTGACGAGGCCCGTGCGTTTCAGCCCCGCATCCGAAACCATCACATGCGGGCCGAGGCTGAAACCGCCGGATATGCGATCGGGTTCGCTTGCGAGAACGGCGGCGATGCGAAAATTCTGCGAGCCGATGCGCATCAGCCCGCCGCGCGAAAGATGCAGCCGGTCGAGCAAGGTCTGTTCCGCCACCGCGCCGCAGATATCGCTCGCGCATTTCAACGCATCGCCGAGCTTCGCATCCGGCGAAAGCTCGACGCTGCCATAGAGCGGATAAAGCCCGTCTATGGCTTTCAGCTCGACGAGCTGGCGTTCTTCTTCCTTCCCGTTCTTCAGCGCATAGGCCATGGCGCGCATCGAAACGGTTTGCGAAACCCGGCCGAAGCGCGAAAGGAATGCATGTTCGGCATCGGTCGTTTCGCGATGCACCAGCCGCACCGAAACATCGCCGCCCAGAAGCACGCGGCCCTGTTCGGCAATGCCGGTGAGGAATGCCTGCGAAAGCGAGCCAACGCCAGCAATTGCCGCCACGCCCAGCACCAGCGACGCCAGGAAAATGCGAAAGCCCGAAAGGCCGCTGCGCATTTCGCGCCGTGCAAGCTTCAGCGCGAGCGCCAAACGGTTCAACGCCTTTCATCCGCCACGATGCGGCCATCCTTCAGGCGAACGATGCGCCCGCAACGCCGCGCCAGCGCTTCTTCATGGGTCACCAGAAACAGGGTCGTCTGCGCGCGCGCGTGCAGCGAGAAGATGAGATCGGCGATTTCCGCACCCGTCGCGCCATCGAGATTGCCGGTGGGTTCGTCGGCAAACAGAACCTTGGGGTTCGGCGCCATGGCGCGGGCCAGCGCCACGCGCTGTTGTTCGCCGCCCGACAATTGGCCCGGATAGTGATCGACGCGCGCACCCAGCCCCACCGCGTCGAGTTCGGCGCGGGCCTTGGCAAACGCATCGTCCGCACCAAGCAGCTCAAGAGACACGGCGACATTTTCCAGCGCCGTCATCGTCGGGATCAGGTGGAAGGATTGGAACACGATGCCCACCCGGCCGCGCCGGAAGCGGGCAAGGTCATCCTCGCCCATCCGCGTGATATCGGTGCCGCCGATCATCACGCGCCCGCCGTTTGCCGCTTCAAGGCCTGCCGCCACCATCAGAAGCGAGGATTTGCCGGAACCCGATGGCCCCAGGAGCGCGATGGTTTCGCCTTCGCCCACCGAAAGGCTCACCCCGTTCAGAATGTTGACCGCCCCGGCCGCACTCGCCAAGTTGAGGCGCACATCGTCCAGCTGAATGGCTGGCAACTGAGTGGCGGCTGGGCGAGTCTGCATCGGATGATTCTTCCCTCTTCAGGCGATATGGCATGACGGCCGCGATATTCAAGCACGCCAGCCTTCTTACCTCCCCCTTATGGGGAGGTCGAAAAATTCGGAGAATTTTTCGGGTGGGGGGTGAGGCCTGCGATTTGCAGCGTTCCCCCACCCGGATCGCTTCGCTCTCCGACCTCCCCGCAAGGGGGAGGTTGTTTGTTGCGTTCGTTGTGGCGCTTTTTATTGCATCTCCCGTATCGGCCGCGCCCATCAAGATCCTCGCACTCGGCACCAGCCTCACCCAGGGCTATGGCCTGCCACCGGGCACCGAATACCCCGCCGTGCTGGAAGACAAGCTCAAAGCCGCGAAGATTGATGCCAAGGTCATCAATGCGGGTGTTTCCGGCGATACGAGCGCAGGCGGGGCTTCGCGGATCGATTGGTCGCTGGCCGATCATCCCGATGTCGCCATTGTTGAACTGGGCTCCAACGATGCGTTGCGCGGATTGCGACCGGCGCAGACGGAAAAGAACATCGCGGCCGTTCTGGAAAAATTGAAAGCCGCGCACATTCCGGTGTTGCTGCTCGGCATGAAGGCGCCGCGCAATCTCGGGCCCGAATATGCCGCCGAGTTCGATCCGATCTATCCGAGGCTCGCGAAAAAATATGGCGCCGCACTTTATCCCTTCGTGCTCGATGGCGTGGCGATGGACCCGAAACTCAACCAGGCCGATGGGATGCATCCCAATCCGCAAGGGGTGAAGATCATCGTCGCGCATCTGTTGCCTTATGTGAAAAAGCTCCTCGGACAGAAGAGGCCCTGATGTTCCGACGGCTGGCATCGGTGGGCGGGTTCACGCTGCTGTCGCGCATCACGGGCTTTGCGCGCGATGTGTTGATGGCGGCGATCCTGGGCGCGGGGCCGCTTTCGGATGCGTTCCTCGTCGCGTTCCGCCTGCCCAACAATTTCCGCGCCATCTTCGCGGAAGGCGCGTTCAACCTGGCCTTCCTGCCGCGCTATGCCGCGATGCGCGAACGCGAGGGCCATGACAACGCGGCGCGTTTCGCCAATCGTGTTTTCTCCTGGCAGATGATTACGCAGCTTGTTCTGCTGATCCTGGCGCTGGGCGGAATGCGGCCGATCATTTCGGTGATGGCGCCGGGCTTTGCCGCCCATCCGGGACAACTGGAACTGGCCACCAGCCTTGCGCGCATCGCCTTTCCCTATCTCATCTTCACGGTTGTCGCCGTCCAGCTTTCGGCGATGCTCAATGCGGTGGGCAAGTTCGCGGCCGCCGCCGCATGGTCCATCTTCCTCAACATCGCGATGATCGCCGCCTTGTTCTGCGCGCCGTTCTTTCCCAATGCGGCCTATGCGGCGGCGTGGGGCGTGTTCGCGGCGGGCATTCTGCAACTGATCTTCATCATCTGGGCGGCCGCGCGCAGCCATCTGCACCTGCGCATCGGCCGCCCGCGCTGGACGCCGGAGATCAAGCAATTCTTGTTGGCGCTGGGAGCGGCCACCTTCGGCTCGGCAAGCGTGCAGATCGGGTTGTTTATCGACAATGTGATCGCAAGTTTCCTTCCTTCCGGCGATCTGACGGCGCTTTATTATGCAGACCGCATCAACCAGTTGCCGATGGGCACGCTCGGCATCGCCATCGGCACGGTGCTGTTGCCCGAAATGTCCTCCCTGCTCGCGAAGAACGATCGCAAGGGCGCGGATGAAGCGCAGAACCGTTCGGCGGCGCTGGCGCTGTTTCTCACGCTTCCGTTTGTCGCCGCGTTCCTCACCGTGCCGCTCACCATCATGCAAGGCCTGTTCGCGCACGGCGCGTTTCATCTGCAGGCCGCCCAGATTTCGGCCATGGCCTTGATGGCTTATGGCATCGGCTTGCCTGCCTTCGTGCTGATCCGCTGCGTTTCGCCCGCGTTCTATGCGCGCGGCGACACCGCGACACCCGTGCGCGCCACCATCGCCGCGGTCGCGGTGAACATCGCGTTGAAGATTGCCCTTGTCTGGGGCGCGCATCTGGGAGCGACCGGCATCGCGCTTGGCACGGCACTGGCCGCGTGGGTGAATGTGGGGTTGCTTGTTGTCATGGCGCGTTCGCGCGGGCTTCTCACCATCGATGCGGTTTTCCTGCGCTCCCTGCCGCCCACATTCCTTGCCACGCTCGCCACAGGAGCCGGCGCCTTGTTCGGCGTTTGGGCGGGATCGCATTTGCATTTCGCAAGCGGAACACTGGCCGACGAGATATCGCTTGCTTGCGCCATTCTCTGCGGTGGCGGAGGCTTCGCGCTGGTGACGCTTTTGTTCCGCCACTCATTGCCATTGGGACGTCTCGCACGGAGGCGCACATGATACGCCTGTTCGCGGCCCTCGATCTGCCCGAACCTGTCGCAGAATCGCTTATGCGCTTGCAGAGCGGCGTGCCCGGCGCGCGCTGGCAGACGCGCGAACAATTGCATCTGACGTTGCGGTTCATCGGCCCCGTCGATGGCCGCGATGCGGCATCCATCGACGACATGCTGTCTTCCATTCACGATCCGCGTTTCACCCTTGAGCTCAAAGGCGTGGGCGAATTCGGCGGCAAGAACCCGCGCGCCTTGTGGGCGGGGGCGGCCCCCAACGAAGCGTTGCTGCATCTGCAGCGCAAGATCGAAAGCGCGATGCAGCGCCTGGGCCTGCCCGCCGAGGAGCGCAAATACCGCCCGCATGTCACGCTCGCCCGCCTGCGCGGCACGCCGCAAGGGGCGGTGATGGATTTCCTCACCGATCATGCCCTTTATGCGAGCGGGCCGTTCGAGGCGCTGGGTTTCACCCTGTTTTCCAGCCATCTTTCGCCCAACGGGAGCATTTATACTCCCGAGCGCGTTTACCCTTTGCGATAGCGGAGATTCTCATGAAAAAACTTGAAGGCGAGGCGCGCGCGAAAGCGCTGGCGGGATTGCCGCACTGGAATGTGTTGAAAGACCGAGACGCTATCGGCCGCAAATTCACCTTCGCCGATTTCAACGAGGCGTTCGGCTTCATGTCGCGCGTGGCGCTGATGGCGGAGAAGATGGATCACCACCCCGAATGGTTCAACGTCTACAAGACCGTGGAGGTGACGCTTTCCACCCATGATGCAGGCGGCATCACCGATAATGATATACAGATGGCCAAAGCCATGGACGATTTCGCCAAACGCTGATGCATCTGATCGCGATCTCGGGAAGCCTGCGGGCGGTGTCTTCCAACACCGCGTTGCTCAAAGCAGCACAACTGCTTGCGCCCGACGATATGCGTATCGAACTTTACGATGGGCTGGCATCGCTGCCGCATTTCAATCCGGATTTCGATGTGGAGCCTTTGCCGGCGCCGGTCGCCGATCTGCGTGCGCGGATAGGGGCGGCGAGCGGATTGCTGATTTCCACGCCGGAATATGCACGCGGTGTTCCAGGATCTTTGAAGAATGCGCTTGATTGGCTGGTGAGCGGGGCGGAGTTTCCGGGGAAGCCGGTCGCGCTGTTCAATGCGTCGGACCGCAGTCTGAACGCTCAGGCCGCGTTGCGCCTGACGCTGGAAACCATGTCGGCCCGCATTGTGGAGGAGGCGAGCATCACCGTTCGCCTGTTGGGCAAGACAAAAACGCCCGGGGAAATTGCCGCCGACGCTGAAACCGCCCCTGTTGTTCGCGCGGCTCTGGCGGCATTTTCAAAGGCGGTTACACCGCGAATTTGAATGCGTCTCCGTCGCGTTCCACGCGCCCTGCCGTGGGTGCCGCGAAATGTGTGCCGATGATGAGCACAGGCTTTTCCGACCAATCCTTCAGCATCGCGCGGCGCGTGGCTTCGGCGCCCGCACGGTCGCTGTCATAGGGTGTGGCCCAGTTGGGGTGGGCCATCTGGATCGGATGGTGGATCATGTCGCCCGTGATGATCGCGGTTTCGCCTTTGGATTCGATCACCACGCTCACATGGCCCGGCGTGTGGCCGGTGGTGGGCATCAGGCGGATTTCGGGGGTGATGCGATGATCCATCTCCACCTTGTCAGCGAGACCGGATTCGAAAATCGGCTTCACCGAATCCGCCATCACCTGCAAATGTTCCTCATCGGTGTCGGATTCCATCCAGTGCTCATATTCCGTCCGCCCGATCAGATAGCGCGCGTTGGGAAAGGTGGGAATCCATTTGCCGTCCACCAGCATGGTGTTCCAGCCCACATGATCGACATGCAAATGCGTGCACACCACATAATCGATCGTTTCGCGCGGGCTGCCCGCTTCGGCCAGATGTTGCAGGAAGGCGGTTTGCAGCGGATTGTTCATGGTCAACCCGCGCGGCTTGTCGTTGCCGACGCAGGTATCGACGATCAGCCTCACCCCGTTTGCTTCCACCAGCAGCGCGTGGATGGAGAGGATCAGCAATCCATCCGGCGTGATGAAATGTGGTTTCAGCCATTCGATCGCCTTCAATGTTTCGGGCGAGGCATAGCGGATGAAAGGCGATTTCTCGCTATAGGGCACCGGCAGTTCCAGCTCGACGATCCGCGTGATCGTCGCGTCACCGATTTTCCAGCTCAGCATGCTCAGCCCCAATTGCGTCTCGGCCGCCCAGAATGGCGGGTTCCCCCATCAAAGGCCAGTCCGGGGAACCGGGTGGTGGTCAGATCGTTACCTGCATGCAATTTGAAAACTGGTGCCCAAAATGGCCGACAATACCGATAGTGGACGCGGGGCAACCCCGTGGTTGGCCTTTCTCGTGGGCGGGCTTCTTGTGGCCGTTGCGGGCCTGGGCGTTTTCATGTTCACGGGCGGCCATCTCGGCATGCCCGGCGCGGGTTCACCCACCCATATGGACATAACGGTCAAGGCGCCTGCCAAGCATTAGGGTTTTGATCGAAGCCCTTCGAACATAGTGCTGCACGTTTGAGAATCAGCGTGAAGATTTCTTCCCTGGCGGCGGCCTAACGCTTCGCGTTCCTCACGATATCGTCGACCACCGAGGGATCGGCGAGCGTCGAAGTATCGCCGAGGTTCGATATATCGCCTTCCGCCACCTTGCGCAGGATGCGCCGCATGATCTTGCCCGAGCGCGTTTTCGGCAGCCCCGGCGCGAACTGAATCACATCCGGCTTGGCAATGGGGCTGATCTCCCTTGCGACCCATTGTTTCAAATCGTTGTTCAACGCATCGCTCGCCGCCACGCCAACCTTCAACGTGACATAGGCATAGATGCCCTGACCCTTGATATCGTGCGGGAAGCCCACGACCGCGGCTTCCGCAACATTCTGATTGCCCACGAGCGCGGATTCCACCTCTGCCGTGCCAAGGCGGTGGCCTGACACATTGATCACATCGTCCACCCGGCCGGTGATCCAGTAATAGCCATCCTCGTCGCGGCGGCAGCCGTCTCCGGTGAAATATTTGCCGCGATAGGTTTTGAAATAAGTGTCCACGAAGCGCTGGTGATCGCCATAGACGCTGCGCATCTGCCCCGGCCAGCTTTCGGTGAGCACAAGATTGCCGCTGGCCGCACCTTCCAGAACCTTGCCATCGGCATCCACAAGCTGCGGCACGATGCCGAACAACGGCTTGGTCGCCGAGCCCGGCTTCAGGGCGGTGGCGCCCGGCAAAGGTGAAATCAGGATGCCGCCCGTCTCGGTTTGCCACCATGTGTCGACGATGGGGCAACGCCCTTCGCCCACATTGCGCCAATACCAGAGCCACGCTTCGGGATTGATCGGCTCGCCCACGCTGCCCAGCAGACGCAGCGATTTGCGCGAGGTCTTCTTCACCGGCGCCTCGCCCTCGCGCATCAGCGCGCGGATCGCGGTGGGGGCGGTATAGAAGATGTTGACCTTGTGCTTGTCGATCACCTCCCAGAAGCGCGAGGCGGTGGGATAATTCGGCACGCCCTCGAACATCACCGTGGTCGCGCCGTTGGCGAGCGGCCCGTAGACGATATAGCTGTGCCCCGTCACCCAGCCGACATCGGCGGTGCACCAGTAGATATCGCCCTCGTGATAATCGAACACATATTCATGGGTGTGCGCGCAATACATCAGATAGCCGGCGCTGGTGTGCAGCACGCCCTTGGGTTTGCCGGTCGAGCCTGAGGTATAAAGAATGAACAGCGGATCTTCCGCATTCATTTCCACCGCCGGGCAATCATCGGAAACCTTCGCCGCGGCGTCGTGATACCAGATATCGCGGCCGGGCTTCATCTCGATGGCGCCACCCATGCGCTTCACCACAAGCACCGATTTCACATCGGGGCATTTTGCCAGCGCATCGTCGGTGTTCTTCTTGAGCGCGATGGGCTTGCCGCCGCGCAATCCCTCATCGGCGGTGATGACGATGGTGCTCGCGCAATCCACAATTCGTCCCGCGAGGCTATCGGGCGAGAAGCCCGCGAACACAACCGAATGCACAGCCCCGATCCGCGCGCAGGCCAGCATCGCGTAAGCCGCTTCGGGGATCATCGGCAGATAGATGGTGACGCGGTCGCCCTTCTTCACGCCCTGCGCCTTCAGCACATTGGCGAAGCGGCAGACTTGGGCGTGCAGCTCTTCGTAAGAAATCGCCTTGGATTGCGAAGGATCATCGCCCTCCCAGAGGATCGCCGTCTGCTTCGCGCGCTTGGGCAGATGCCGGTCGATACAATTGGCGGCCACGTTCAGCGAGCCATCCTCGAACCATTTGATCGAAAGGTTTTCCGGATCCCACGAAACGTTTTTGACCTTTGTGAATGGCTTGATCCAGTCGATGCGGCTGGCTTCCGCAGCCCAGAACCCATCCGGGTCTTTTACCGAGCGCGCATACATCTCTTCGTATTTCGCGGAATCGACCAGCGCGCGTGCGCGCCATTCATCGGGAACGGGGATCAATGTGTCAGTCATGGCGTTTCCTATTTGATTTTTTCCCCATCCTGGCCCGGCCGCGGCGGATCGCTGCGGATGGAGGAGGGTGTTTTGGTGAATTTGACCGGCGGTTTCATGGCGCGCCATTTTCCTTCGGTCGGGTGCTCGCGCAACTGGAAAAAATTCACCGCCTTCAGGTGTGGATCTTCCAGAACCTCATCCAGCGTGTTGGCGCGCATGATCGGGATACGGTGCTGATCGCCCAGCTTCATCCATTCTTCGGTGGTGTGGGCCAAAGCCGCCTCGCGCAGCATCTCGTAATACACCGCGACCTTGGAGCCTTTGGGCGCGTTGACGAACCTTTCGCTTTCATAGGCATTCGCGATGCCGCCGAGTTCGAAGAATTTTGCCGATGCTGCCCGGCTTACCGGCTGGATCGCGATATGGCCGTCTTTCGTTTTGAGCGGGCGGCGGTCATTGGCAAGCGCCGGGGTGTGGCCGATGCGGCCGACCTGCGGATCGAAGGTTGCCCCATAAAGATGTTCCACCATCATGAAGTGGGTGAACGCCTCAAACATCGGCACTTCCACGAATTGGCCCTCACCCGTGCGTTCGCGGTGGAACAGCGCGCCCAGCACGGCATAAACGGCATGCAGGCTCGAAACCTTGTCGGCGACAAAGGATGGCAGCAACCGCATTTCGTCATTGCCATCGACCCGCGGCAACAGGTCGGAGGCGCCCGATGCGGCCTGCACCAGATCGTCAAATGCCTGCCGGCCGGCATAGGGCCCTTCAGAGCCATATCCCACGCAATGCACATAGACGATGGAAGGGTTCAGCTTGGCCACATGTTCATAATCGAAGCCCAGCCGCGCCATGGCGTCGGAGCGCACATTGTGGATGAACACCTGGGCGGTAGGGATCAGCGCGCGCAACTTTTCGCGGGCCGCCTCATCCTTCAGGTCCAGCGTCACGCTTTGCTTGTTGCGGTTGAGCGCCATGTAGACGGAGCCCATATCGTCATTCTTGCCGAATTTGCCGGAATGGCGCTGGCGATCCCCGCCGGGGTTTTCGATCTTGATGATCTCCGCGCCCATATCGCCCAGGGTCTGGGTGGCATAGGGGCCGAAGATGAATTCGGTCAGGTCGATGATGCGGACGCCGGCGAGCGGGCCCCGATTTTCTGTCATGGGCATTTCCTTAGGATAGCGATTGGGCCCAAGATTAAGCCATGGCCGCCCGGGAGCAAGCGTTCAAGCCGTCTGTCGCCGATGCAGCCGTAAAGGCCGCAACGGGCAGGGATTGGGCAGGCTGGTTCGCCGCCCACCAGAAGGCGGACGGTCAATTCTCCGTCACTGTGTCCAAAACGATGCAGGCCGATGTTTCCACGCTTTATGAAGCGGTGGCGAGCGCGCCCGCGCGCCGCAAATGGTTTCCGCCGGGAACGCTTAAAATCTCTTCGCAAACAAGGGGCAAGTACCTTCGCGCCGCCTGGAAAGACGGCACGCGGCTGGAGTTCGGCTTCACATCGAAAGATGGCGGCAAAGCTCAAGTGGCTGTTGCCGTAAACAAGCTCGGCGGGCAAGGCGCCGTTGAGACCGAACGCGCGTTATGGAAAAAAGCCTTCAACCAACCTGCAACCGCTCTGGAAGATTGAATGCAACTGCACCTCTCCACCTGGCCCGAGATTGAGAAACATCTCGAAAAATCCAAGGCCATCCTCATCCCCATCGGGTCGACGGAACAACATGGCCCCAACGGCCTGCTGGGCACAGACGCGCTATGCCCGGAAATTATCGGCCGGCGCGCGGGCGACGATGCGAACATTCTTGTCGGTCCGACCTTCAATGTCGGCCAGGCGCAGCATCACATGAATTTTCCGGGCACGATCACCTTGCGCCCCTCCACCATGATCGCGGCGATGACCGATTGGGCGCAGAGCCTGGCCCATCATGGTTTCGAGCGCATCTATTGGCTCAATGGGCACGGCGGCAACATTGCCACCATCAACGCCGCCTTCGCCGAAATTTACCACGGTGTCAGTTTCGATCGCGCAGGCACCAACCGGGGCCCCTTGCGCTGCATGTTGCGCAACTGGTGGGAACTTCCGGGCGTGATGGATATCTGCCGTCAATTGTTCCCGGTGGGCGAGGGCAGCCATGCCACTCCTTCGGAAGTTTCGGTGACCTATTTCGCCTATCCCGAAGCGCAAAAGCGCGTGGCCATGAGCCCCCGCATCGCGCCCTCGGGCCCCATCTATGATGCCGCCGATTACCGCCGCCGATTCCCCGATGGCCGCATAGGATCCGATCCTTCGCAGGCAACGCCCGAAGCAGGTGAGAAGATTGTGACCGCCGCGGTGAAGGGCGTGGTCCGTGAATTTCAGCAATTTGCGTCGGCTTGAACGATAAAACCTCGCCGTCAAACCGGCATTCTCGGGCCATGACAGCGGCGGGGATATGCTTTAGCTTGCCGCCATCCCAGGGGCGCTCCCAACAGGAGCTGAGATCGCAATCACGCGGGTCCCTTAGAACCTGATCCGGCTAACACCGGCGTAGGGAGAGGCGAAATGAACAAACCGATTCTCAATTCGAAAGCCGTCGAAATCACGCGGGGCCCGCTTCCGGGCTCGCGCAAGCTCATGGTGAACGGCGTGCCGTTCCGCGAGGTGTTGCTTTCCGGCGGCGAAGCGCCGGTCCGGCTTTACGACACATCCGGTCCGTATACGGATGATACCGTCGCCATCGACATCGAGAAGGGCCTTGCCGCCAAACGCCGGGAATGGATTCTGGCCCGTGGCGATGTGGAAGAATATGAAGGCCGCGCCCGGCAGCCGGAAGATGATGGGCTGAAGCGCGGCGAGCTTCTCTCCGTGCCGCAATTCGATCGCGCGGGGCGCAAGCCGTTGCGCGCCAAGCCGGGCCGCAACGTGACCCAGCTTCATTATGCGCGGGCGGGCCTCATCACCGAGGAAATGAAATTCATCGCCGCACGCGAAAATCTCGGGCGTTCGGCGTTGCGTGACGGCAATTCGTTTGGGGCTGCGATTCCCGATGAGATCACGCCTGAATTCGTGCGCGATGAGATCGCACGCGGCCGCGCCATCATTCCCGCCAACATCAATCACCCGGAAACCGAGCCGATGATCATCGGCCGCAATTTTTTGACGAAAGTGAATGCCAATATCGGCAATTCCATCGTCACCTCGGGCGTGGCCGAAGAAGTCGAAAAACTCGTCTGGTCGATCCGCTGGGGCGGCGACACGGTGATGGACCTCTCGACCGGCCGCCACATTCATACGATCCGCGAATGGATCATCCGCAATTCGCCCGTGCCCATTGGCACGGTGCCGATCTATCAGGCGCTGGAAAAGGTGGGCGGCGTTGCAGAAGACCTGACCTGGGATATCTATCGCGACACGCTGATCGAACAATGCGAGCAGGGCGTGGATTATTTCACCGTGCATGCGGGCGTGCGGCTGGCGCATATTCCGCTGACGGCAGAGCGCGTGACCGGCATCGTTTCGCGCGGTGGCTCCATTCTCGCCAAATGGTGCCTTGCGCACCACAAGGAGAATTTCCTCTACACCCATTTCGAGGAAATCTGCGAACTTCTCAAAGCCTATGACGTGTCGTTCTCCTTGGGCGATGGCTTGCGCCCCGGCTCAACGGCCGATGCGAATGATGCCGCGCAATTCGCCGAACTTGAAACATTGGGCGAATTGAACCGCATAGCCCAGAAGCACGACGTGCAGGTGATGATCGAAGGCCCCGGCCATGTGCCGATGCACAAGATCAAGGAAAACATGGATCGCCAGTTGAAGGCGTGTGACGAAGCTCCGTTCTACACGCTGGGCCCGCTGACCACCGATGTGGCGCCGGGTTACGATCACATCACCTCCGCCATCGGGGCTGCGATGATCGGCTGGTTCGGCACCGCGATGCTTTGCTACGTCACGCCGAAGGAACATCTGGGTCTGCCCGATCGCGATGACGTGAAGCAGGGCGTCATCGCCTATCGCATTGCCGCTCATGCCGCCGATCTTGCGAAGGGCCACCCGGCCGCGCGTTTGTGGGACGATGCGATGAGCAAGGCGCGCTTCGAATTCCGCTGGCGCGACCAGTTCGCGCTGGCGCTGGATCCTGAAACAGCCCAGCTCTATCACGACGAAACGCTGCCTGCCGAGGGTGCGAAGGTGGCGCATTTCTGCTCGATGTGCGGCCCGAAATTCTGCTCGATGAAGATCAGCCAGGAAGTTCGCGACGCGGCGAAAGGGCAGAACGATACGCTCTCAACCGCCGAAATCCGCGCGGCCATGGCGAAGAAGGCGGAAGAATTCCGCGATCATGGCGGGGAGATTTATCTGCCGAAATGAGCCCGGAACCGAAACCCGTCACAGGCAACGAGGTTCTATCTCCAACAGAACCGGTTGGTGCGTTGGCGGAATTTTATCGAGCCTTCAACAATCGCGGTCTCACATTGATGGAACGGAATTGGGAGCAGTCCGGGGATAGCGTGATGGACAACCCGATCGGCGGCATCACGCGCGGCTGGCCGGAAATCCGCAGAGTTTACGAGCGCATCTTCGGCGGCAAAGCGCGTGTGAGCGTCGAATTCTACGACTACACGATTGTCAGCGGCGCAGACATGTTTGTTGCGATCGGTCGGGAGCGTGGCAGTTTGACTGCCGGCGGCGAGACATTAGCGGTCGCGTTTCGAACATCGCGCATCTTTCGCAAGTCTGCAGGACGCTGGCATCAGGTTCATCATCACGGATCGAGCGAAGATGCCGCGATGCTGGCCGAATATAAAAGACGGTTATGATTCAGGCCACCCTTGCGAATTTCCCGCAATGGCCGACAATCGGCAAGCGTTTCGTCCAATCCCGGACGTGCCAACCGTCCTACGCTTTGGGACGTGTCGAGGGGTAGCCATGAACATTCGTCTGCTGTTGGGGGCGCTGTTGGCGCTCGCCTTTGTGCCGCCTGTATCGGCAGGCGTGATGCCGTTTCCGGCGTCGTTCCATAGCCAGGACATCAAGGCCAACGGCACCACGTTGCATGTGCGCGTCGGCGGCCATGGGCCTGCGGTCGTACTGCTGCATGGGTTCGGCGATACGGGCGACATGTGGGCGCCCATCGCGGCCAAGCTGGTGAAGGATCATACCGTTGTCGTGCCCGATCTGCGGGGCATGGGCCTCTCGGCGCATCCCGATACCGGATATACAAAAGCGAATGAAGCGCGCGACATCGCGGGCGTGATGGATGTGCTGCATGTCCAGACGGCCCAACTCGTCACACACGATATCGGCAACATGGTGGGTTATGCGCTGATCGCGCAATTTCCCGCACGTATCACCAAATGGGTGGTGATCGATGCACCTCTGCCGGGTGTCGGCAATTGGGCGGCGCAGCTTTCAAATCCCAAGACATGGCATTTCAATTTCCATGGGCCGGACGAAGAGCGGCTGGTGGCCGGACGGGAGCGCATCTATCTCGATCGCTTCTGGAATGAACTGTCGGCCGATCCATCAAAGATCGACGAGGCGACGCGGGTGCATTACGCAACGCTCTATGCCCGGCCGCATGCCATCCACGATGCGTTCGAACAGTTTGTCGCCTTCCCGCAGGATGGCGACGACAATCGCGCCTTCCTCGCGAAAGGCAAACTCACCCTTCCTGTGCTGGCGCTGGGGGGCGAGAAATCTTATGGCGCGAATATGGCGACCGAACTCAAATCCGTGGCTGTGAATGTACAGGGCGGCATCATCCCCGCTTCAGGTCATTGGGTGATGGAAGAAAACCCGCAAGCCACAACGAAGCTCGTTGTGGACTACCTTTCGAAATAGGGTGCCGTCTATCTCAATCCCCGTCGCCCCGTGAGCGCGTGATAGATCAGCAAAACGACGACCGCGCCGATCACCGCCACGAACATCGACGTCAGATTGAACCGGAACACGCTGAACGGCGTCAGCGCGCGGAAGATCGCGCCGCCGACGAGCGCGCCCACCATGCCGAGCGCGATATTCAGGATGCAGCCTTCGCCGCGCCGGTTGACGACGCGGCTGGCAATGAAGCCCGTGATAAGCCCGAAAACAATCCAGCCCAATATCGACATTAGATGCTGCCTCCCACTTCCGCTCAAAAGATGGGATGGGCGGCGCTTCCGCGCAAGGGTCGGCGCGCAAGGGTCAGAGGGAGAACCAGATCATCGCAATCGTTGCGGCAGCCATGACGGCGGTGGATAGCCAGCCGAGGCCAGCAAGCCCGATCCCGGCAGCGAACTGGCCCATCAGTTTTCGGCTGCCCACGACCACCATCATCGCCACCATCAGCGGCACAGCGAGAACGCCATTGATCACCGCGCTCCAGAACAGTGCCCTCATCGGGTCGATGCCGGAATAATCAATGGCCAGGCCGAGGATCACGGCAATTCCGATCACCGAATAGAAGCCCACCGCTTCCCACGGCTTGTCGTCCAGGGTCATCTTCCAGCCCCGCGTATCGCCCACCGCATAGGCAGCCGATCCCGCAAGCACAGGGATGGCGAGCAACCCCGTTCCGATGATGCCAAGCGAAAACAGCAGGAACGCGAACCTGCCTGCCAGCGGCTCAAGGGCCTGGGCCGCGTCGGCGGCGGTTGCGATATCGGTTTTGCCCGCGGCATGCAGCGTGGCTGCGGTGGAAATCATGATTGCGAGCGCGACAAGGTTCGAAAGCGCCATGCCGAGAATGGTGTCGATCCGCATATGCGCGAAGGCGCCGGGCGCCTCATCGGGGTCTTCCAGCAGCGGCCTTTCGCCGGGGTGATGGGCCACTTCCTCCACCTCCTGTGCGCTTTGCCAGAAGAAAAGATAAGGGCTGATCGTGGTGCCGAAGATCGCCACCACCGTGATTGCCGCATCCTTCGAAAACACAGCGGTTGCGCCGATCACCGAAAGCCCCACGGCCGACCAATCGACATTGAGCGAAAAGACCAGCGCCACATAGGAAAAGAGGCTGAGGGTGAGCACCATCAGGAAGCGGGCATATTTTCGATAGGGCACAAAGAGCTGCAACAGAAGCGAAATCGCAGCGAAAACGAGTGTGAACGTGTGCTGGCCCCACCCGAAGATGAGTTCGGCCGCGGCCCCCATGGCCGACATATCGGCGCCGACATTGATGGTGTTGGCGATGAACAACATCAGAACGAGCGAGATCACAAGCCAGTGCGGCATGACCTTTGCCATGTTGAAGGCAAGCCCGCGCCCGGTGACGCGCCCGATATGCGCGCTCACAAGCTGGATCGCCGCCATCAACGGAAAGGTCAGCACCAAAGTCCAGGTCAGCCCCAGGCCGAACTGCGCGCCGCCCTGCGAATAGGTGGCGATGCCGGAGGGATCGTCGTCGGCGGCGCCGGTGATCCAGCCGGGCCCCAACTGATCGGATCGCGCGACCGACCGCACCCTGCGGAAGAACGCGCTCATCCGCCGCCTTCTATCCCCCGCACTCGTCATTGAGTCCGCCTCTTTCGATGTCACTTGCGCCGACCGGCCAACTCTTCAAGCAAGTCCATCTGCATTTCCTGGATTTCCAGAAGCCGCGCCCATTGGTTGTGCAGAAGCTGATCGAGCTTCTCGTTGATCGCGCGCACTTCGATCTCGGATTTCAGGTTCACCTTGAAGTCGTTCTCCGCCCGCAGCCGGTCGCGTTCGCCCGCGCGATTCTGGCTCATCATGATGATAGGAGCTTGCAGCGATCCCACCATCGACAATGCGAGATTCAGCAAAATGAACGGATAGGGATCAAACGGCTTCGCCATCAGCAACACCGCGTTGCCGAACACCCAGATGGCGATGAACATTCCGAACAGGATAATGAACTTCCAGCTTCCGCCGAATTCCGCCACACGATCGGCAAGCCGTTCGCCCACCGTCTGGCGGGCATCGAATTCGCGGTTCATATCCTCGACCACGGATTCGCCGGCCTGCATGCTCTGGAGGACGTCCTGCTCAATGGCGCTGATCTCGCCGCGCTCTTTTTCGATCTGCGAGCGAATGTATTCGTTGCGCACGTCGTTCAGGCACGGCACGCAGATGAAGCCCGCCGGCGACCAGTCCGGATTGCGTATGATGATCAGTTCTTCGAGATTGGGGCGGACGACGCTACCCGGCACGCTGTGTTTGGCGGGTCTGGGTTCCGTACAAACCTGGCAGACCTGCATTCCATGGCTGTGCTCGGCCATCGCCGTCCTCCGCCTACATTGTCACGACCACTTTTCCTTGCGCCTTGCGATCGGCCAACATGCGAATGGCTTCGCCCGCGCGCGCCAATGGAAAGCGCGCCGAGATATAGGGCTTTATCTTGCCTTCGGCGACCCAGCGCGCGATCTCGGCCAGGTGTTCCTGATTTCGCTGCGGATTGCGCGCGGTGAACGCGCCCCAGAAAACGCCCAGAACATCGCAACTTTTCAGCAAGGTGAGGTTCAGCGGAATGCGCGGAATTTCGCCCGCCGCAAAACCGATGACGAGGAAGCGCCCCTCCCAGTTCATCGCGCGGATCGCGGGCTCCGAATAATCGCCCCCCACCGGATCGTAAAGAACATCGGCGCCCTTGCCGCCCGTCAGTTCCTTGATCTTTTCCGACAGGTCTTTCTGCTGGTCGCGCGACAGCGCGCCGGAGGGATAGACGAACCCGTCATCCGCGCCGTGTTTTTTTGCGAGATCGACCTTCTCCTGGCTCGATGCGCCCGCGATCACGCGCGCGCCCATCACCTTGCCGAGTTCGACCGCCGCCAACCCGACACCGCCCGCGGCTCCGAGCACGACGAGATTTTCGCCCGGCTTGAGTTTGGCGCGATCCTTCAGCGCGTAATGCGATGTGCCATAGGTCAGGATCAGCGCCGATCCGGTTTCGAAATCCATGCTGTCCGGCATCGGGATCAGGCGGTTGGCATCCGCGGCCACTTCTTCGGCCATGCCGCCATTGCCGACAGAGGCGATCACGCGATCACCCGGCTTGAAGCGGGTCACCCCTTCGCCCACCGATTTCACGATGCCCGCAACCTCGGCGCCCGGTGCGAAGGGCAGGGCGGGTTTGAACTGGTATTTGTTCTCGATGATGAGCATGTCGGGGAAGTTCACCCCGCAGGATTTCACGCTCACCACCACCTGCCCCTTGGCCGCCACCAGATTTGACACCTCTGTTAATTGCAGCTTTTCCGGCGGGCCATATTCCTTGCACAGCATTGCTTTCATGGGGTTTTCCTCGCGTGGGTGGGGATTTGAAATGGCTTTGTCCGCGACCATAGGCAAAGCCGCTGCATCCGCCAAGCGGGCCTGAGCGTATGCGGCGGAAAGGCGTATAGTGAGCGGGCCCTGAGAGAAGGGCGGTGTCCAATGGGGAGCAAAGGCACATGAAGAAAACTGTTTTACTGGCAGTGGGGGTAGCGTTGGTTGCGGGCCAGGCACTGGCCGCCGAGAAGGCGTGCCTGCGTGTGGGCCAGATTTATGATTGGAAGGCCAAGGACAACAGCACCCTGATCGTCGAGGATACGTTCCACCGCAAATTCACGGTGGCGTTGCTCGGCGCCTGCATCAATCTCACCTTCAAACAGCGCATCGGCTTCTCATCGCCGGGCGGCACCAGCCTGTCATGCCTTTCGGGCGGCGACACCGTGTTCTTCCGTGATAGCGCGACCGGCCAGCAGCGTTGTGCGGTGAAATCCATCGAGGCCTACACGCCCGGAATGGAAAAGGCGGACAAGGACGCCGAAGCCGCGAAGAAGGCAGCAGACCAGGCGCCGAGGGACACCACGCCTAAACCGCAATAGGAAGCTTCGCCTGCATCAGCGCATTGGCGGCACGCCGGGTGCCAACTGTTTCTCCGCGCGTGTTCAGGACCGGCGCGTTCAGCATTTCGAGCGCGGCCTTGTCCGCGCCCAGCAGACCCATGCGCTCTAGCACGAAGGCGATTGCGGTTTCCGCGGCGCGGCCGGCGCCATCGTCGATCTTGAGCGCGATGCCCAGTCCTCGTTCGGGAACGATGCCCGCATAATAGCCTTCCGCGCCGGTTTTCACCGCCGCCCGCCCACCGGCTGCCCGCATGAGAATGGCGCACGCCCGCCCCGTGCCGGAGACAAGCTCGGGATAGGTCATCATCGCATGAACGATGCGCGTGGCCGCATCGCCGCGGATCGGATCGAGCGAGGAAGGATCGGCGAGCTTGGCAAGCGCGCGCGCAAACCCCAGAAGCGGCAACGCGAAATTTGGCGCCGCGCACCCGTCGATGCCATAGGGCAGGTTTTGCACGCCCGAAAGTTTTGCAAGCGTCGCCATCACTTCCTGCTGCACCGGATGGTCGATGCGTTCATAGCCGCGCGTGGCGATATCCCAATGCTTCGCCAGCGTGAGGAACCCCGCATGCTTGCCCGAGCAATTGTTGTGAAGCCGCGAAGGCGCTTCGCCGCGCTTCACCATTTCTTCCCACACCGGCTCATATCGCGGCGGATGCGGGCCGCAGGCCAGATCGCTCTGCGCGCAGCCGATCCGCGAAAGCCAGGCGGCCACCCGGCCCGTATGCATCGGCTCGCCGGAATGCGATGCGCAAGCAAGCGCGATCTCCTCTTCGCTCAGCCCAAAAGCTTCGGCGGCGCCGGATTCGATCAGCGGCAGCGCCTGGATCGGCTTCAAAGAGGAGCGCGGGTAAACCGGCGTTTCCATATCGCCCAGCGCGAAGATGAGCGTTCCGGCCGAATCGGCAATCGCGATGCTGCCGCGATGGATGCTTTCCACCAGAGGGCCGCGTGTGACCTCGACCAGAACGGGGTTGGGCATAGCATACACCTTGTCATCCCGGACGGAGGCGCTAGCGTCCGTCCCGGGGACCCACCGTGCAAAACCGGCTCCGTGGGCCCCGGCTTATGCGATGCTGACGCATCGTTGGCCGGGATGACAGGGGTAAAATGAATGCGCGGATATTTTGCGGCGGGGGTGGATGGCATCTCAAAGCCCATGAATCTTGGCAATCTCGTGCGCATTTCCCATGCGTTTGGCGCAAGCTTCTTCTTCACCGTGGCCGGAACCGTGCGCATGGCCGATGCCCAGTCCGACACCTCGCGCGCCGAAGGCCAGATGCCGCTCTATCATTTCGATGCCGCAAAGGACCTGCGCTTGCCCGCGGGCTGCCGATTGGTGGGCGTGGAAATCACCGATGACGCCATCGAACTGCCGCGCTTCAAGCACCCCACGCGGGCGGCCTATGTGTTCGGTTCCGAACGCATGTCGCTCTCGCCTGAAACGCTGTCGCGATGCGAATTCGTGGTGAAGATCCCCACGCGGTTCTCGATCAATGTCGGCATGGCGGGCGCGATTGTCCTGTATGACCGCCTGCTGAGTTTGGGCGGTTATCCGCCAAGGCCCATCAAGGCCGGCGGCGAAAGCGAGATCCCGCCGCCGCACAAATGGGGCGCGCCGATTGCGCGAAAGACCAGAACACCTTGATCGAGGTGCGCCGCCCCGGATTCGACGGGGCAGGGCGATTCTGATAGCGTTTGCTGTCTTTTGGCCCACGATGGCTGGCATGTTTTCTGCGACGAACCAATGTAGCGCGTGAGCGCGAAGTGCGTTTGAACAAGATATCCATCTTTGCGGGAGGACAATATGACGGCTCAATCACTCATCATCTTTCTTCTGATAGGCGCTGTTGCAGGCTGGCTTGCGGGCCAGATCATGAAAGGCGGCGGGTACGGCCTGCTGGGCGACATCATCGTCGGCATCATCGGTGCGTTCATCGGCGGATGGGTGTTCGGGATGCTGGGGATTGCGACAGGTGGCATCATCGGCGCGATTATCGCAGCCACCATCGGCGCCATCATATTGATCGCATTGTTGCGCGTGATAAAGCGCGCCTGACGCTTGTTCGAGCGTGCCGTCGAGTAAGTTGAACGCGCGCTTCCTAGGCCGACACCAGGTCGATCCGCTTTGAGGCGAAGCCCTCCTCGAATTGCGGCGCGCCATCGGTGATGCAAACCCAGGGCGCTTTCGAGCCCACGAAAATATGTGCTGCATATCCGCGAAAGCCGGGATCGTCGTCCAGCAATCCCGCGGGCACGAAATAGATCTTGGCATCGCTGTTGGTATGTGGCGTCGGGCTTCCGCAGGTGCCGCAGAAACTCGATTCCCAGCCATTGCCTCCGGGAACATGGAAGCTCCTGATTTCGCTTTCCCCGCTCAACCACCGAAAGCTGTTCGCGGCTGTATAGAACACCGCGTTTCCATCGGTCCCGGAGACTTTGCGGCATTTCGAGCAATGGCATTGCCCGGCAGGGCCGATCTTGCCGGTGATTTCAAACGTCACCGCGCCACAAAGGCAGCTTCCTTTGATCGGGCTCTGCATCGGCATTTGCTCCCTGTCGAATTTATTCCAGCGTGCCGTCGAGAAAATCAAACACCGCCGCCTTGAAAAGCGCGTGTGCAATCGCCGAGAAATGATCGCAGCCCGGCAGCGTTATGGCTTTCGCATTCGGCATCGCGCGCGCGAGTTCGCCGGGATCGCCCGCCAGCACATCGCGGCTTCCCGCCACGACCAGTGTTTCATTGGGGATCTGTGCAACGGTCTCGCGCGTGAAGGCCGTATAAGGCGCGCGTGTCAGCGCCGCGAGCGCCAGGCGATCCTCGCCCTGTTCATCGGCGAATTGACGGAAGCTGCGCAGCAACGGTTCGGAAATGTCCTCGATCTTTTCGGCTTCCATCGCGGCCGCCATCGGGTTGCCCGCAAGTGGCGGCTCGAACAAGCGCCCGCCAATGCCGCCCAGGATCAGAAGATCGACGCGTTGCGGCTGTGCCAGCGCTGCGCCAAGGGCCACCCGCGTTCCCATGGAGAACCCCATCACATCGGCCTTGGCGACGCCCAGATGATCGAGCAGCGCGAACACATCGCCCACCAGCTTCTCGCGCGTGTAAGCCTCCGGTTCGTGTGGTTTGCTGCTTTCGCCATGACCGCGCATATCAGGGGCGATGAAGCGGATGTTTTTGCGCTCGAACGCGCCATACCAGCCGAGCCGCTTCCAGTTCTCGTTGCGGTTGGAAGAAAAGCCATGCAGCAGCACGATCGGACGGCCGCCTTCGCGCGGGCCGATATCGTCATAAGCGATGGTCACATCGCCGTGGGAAAATTTGGCCATGCCTCTGGTTAAAGCCAGAGGCGCCCGCCTGCAAGCCGGATCAGGCGCCCGCGCCGATGAATTCCTGCACGAAAGCTGTGCCGGGCGTGCGTTTCACGGTATTGGGCTCGCCATATTGCTCGATACGGCCCTGGTTCATCACCGCCACGAGATCGGCGACCGCGAAGGCCTCTTCCTGGTCGTGCGTGACGAAGATCGTGGTGATGCCCATCTTGTCGTGCAGCGCGCGCAGCCAGATGCGCAATTCCTTGCGCACTTTGGCATCGAGCGCACCGAACGGTTCGTCCAGCAGCAGCATGCGCGGTTCGATGGCGAGCGCGCGCGCAAGCGCCACGCGCTGGCGCTGGCCGCCGGAAAGCTGGCTGGGGTAACGGTCGCCCAATCCGTCAAGCTGCACCAGCGCGAGCAATTCCTTCACGCGATCTGCGATCTCGCGTTTGCTCGGCCGCTGGCTGCGCGGGCGCACTTCAAGCCCGAACGCGATGTTCTTGGCCACCGTCATGTGGCGGAAAAGGGCATAGTGCTGGAACACGAACCCCGCGCGGCGTTCGCGCGCCGGTACGCCCAGAAGGTTCACATCGGCAAAACGCACCGAGCCTGCATCTGCGAAATCGAGCCCGCCCAGAATGCGCAGCAAGGTCGTCTTGCCCGATCCTGAAGGCCCCAACAGGGCAACGAACGCGCCCTGTGGGGCCGTCAGGCTCACGCCCTGAAGGGCGGCGGCGCCATTTCGGAAGCGCTTCGTCACGGAATCGATCACGAGCGACATGCAAATCTCCGTTAGTGGCGATGAACGGCCGCGATCTCGTCCGCGTACCGCCATTCCAGAAATGATTTCAAAGTGAGCGTAACAAGCGCCAGCAAGGCCAGCACCGAGGCCACGGCGAATGCCGCCACGAATTGATAATCGTTGTAGAGAACCTCGACATGCAGCGGCATGGTGTTGGTCTGGCCGCGAATATGCCCGCTCACCACCGACACCGCGCCGAATTCGCCCATCGCGCGCGCGTTGCACAGCAGCACGCCATAGAGCAGGCCCCATTTGATGCTGGGCAAGGTCACGCGGAAGAACGTCTTCAACCCCGAAGCGCCAAGCGATATCGCGGCCTCTTCCTCATCGCGGCCCTGATCGGTCATCAGGGGGATGAGTTCGCGCGCGACGAACGGGAAGGTCACGAACATCGTGGCCAGAACGATGCCCGGCAGCGCGAAGATGATCTTGATGTCGTGCTCGCGCAGCCACGGGCCCATCCAGCCCTGAAGCCCGAAGATCAGCACATAGATCAGGCCCGCGATCACCGGCGACACCGAGAAGGGAAGGTCGATCAGCGAGGTGAGGATGCTCTTGCCGCGAAAATCATATTTCGAAACCGCCCAGGCCGCCGCCACGCCAAACGCGGTGTTCATCGGCACCGCGATCAGGGCCACCACGGCGGTAAGCTTGATGGAGGAGAGCGCATCGGGATCGCCCAACGCCTCGATGGCGGCCCCCAGCCCTTTTTCGAGCGCGGCCGAAAACACCGTGATCAGCGGCAGCAGCAGGAACAGCACAACAAATCCGATGGTCGCGGCGACAAGCGCCCAGCGCATCAGCGGATGGTCTTCGGTGGCGGCGCGTGCGCGGATCATTGTCTTCCCGTGGTCCAGGCCTGAAGGCCGTTGAGCGCGAGCAGGATGAGAAACGAGGCACCCAGCATCACCACGCCAATGGCAGCGGCCCCCGCATAATCGAATTGCTCAAGCTTGATGATGATAAGCAACGGCGCGATTTCCGATTTCATTGGCAGGTTTCCCGCGATGAAGATCACCGAGCCGTATTCGCCCACCGCGCGCGCAAAGGCGAGGGCGCCGCCGGTGATGAGCGCGGGCGTCAACGCAGGCAGGATCACGCGCCGGAACGTTTGAAAACGCGCAGCCCCCAGCGTCGCGGCTGCTTCTTCCGGTTCGCGCCCCAGATCGGACAGAACCGGCTGCAATGTGCGCACCACGAAGGGTAAACCGATGAAGATCAGCGCCACCACCACGCCAAGCGGCGTATAGGCAACCTTGATGCCCAGCGGCGTCAGCAATTCGCCGATCCAGCCATTCGGTGCATAGAGCGTGCACAGTGCGATACCGGCAACAGAGGTGGGCAGCGCGAAGGGCAGGTCCACCAGCGCGTCGATCAGGCGATGGCCCGGAAAGCGATAGCGCGTCAGCGCCCATGCCACGAGCAGACCGAAGACCGTGTTGACGATCGCGGCAATCGCTGCGGCCCCAAACGAAAGCTTCAGTGCCGCCAGCACGCGCGGCTGGGTTACCGCATGGATGAAACCGTCAAACCCCAATTCCCATGGCCGGATGATAAGCGCGGCCAGGGGAATGAGGACGACGATGGAGAGATAGAAGAGGGTGAAGCCCAGCGAAAGCCGAAAGCCGGGGAGAGCGTTCTTGCGCCTCCAACTTCCGCTGAGCGCCAACGTCGCCATGTTACTGTCCCGGCTTGTAGATCTGATCGAACACGCCGCCGTCGGAGAAGTGCGTGGCTTGCGCCTTCGTCCAGCCGCCGAAATCTTCGTCGATGCTATACAGCTTTATGTTGGGAAAGTCCTTGGCATGGGCTGCAAGAATTTCCTTGTCGCGCGGGCGATAGAAATTCTTCGCTTCGATTTCCTGCGCTTCCTTGGTGTAGAGGAATTTCAGATAGGCCTCTGCCACCTTGCGCGTGCCGCGCTTGTCCACATTCTTGTCGATCAGGGCAACCGGCGGTTCGGCAAGGATGGAGGAGGGCGGATAGATAATGTCGAACTTGTCGGCGCCGAATTCGCCCAGCACCAGATGGGCTTCGTTTTCCCACGAGAGCAGAACATCGCCCAATCCGCGTTGCGCAAACGTGGTCGTCGATCCGCGCGCGCCGCTGTCGAGCACGGGAACGTGTTTGTAGAGATCGGCAACGAAGGCTTTGGCTTTTTCCGTATTTCCGCCGGGAAGATGGGCCGCATAATCCCATGCCGCGAGATAGGCCCAGCGCGCACCGCCCGAAGTTTTCGGGTTCGGCGTGATGACCTGGATGCCGCTCTTCACCAGATCGTTCCAATTCTTGATCTTCCACGGATTGCCCTTGCGCACCACGAACACGATGGTCGAGGTGTAAGGCGTGGAGTTTTCCGGCAGGCGCTTCTGCCAATCGGCGGGAAGCAATTTGCCGATCTTCGAAATGGAATCGATGTCGGCAGCAAGCGCCAGCGTCGCCACATCGGCATCCAGGCCGTCGATGATCGCGCGCGCCTGCTTGCCCGAGCCGCCATGGCTCTGGCTGATGTCGACGGTCTGGCCCGTCTTCTGTTTCCAGTCGGCGGCGAAGGCCTTGTTGATGGCGACGTAAAGCTCGCGCGTCGGATCGTAGCTGACGTTGAGAAGCTTCACGTCGGCGGCTTCGGCCGTGCTCGCGAATGCGATACCGGCACTCACAATTAGAGCGGTCAGGCGTTTCATGGTCTGATGTCCTGTTCCAGTTAAAGCGAAAGTTGTGCGCGCAGCGCGACCGTATCGAGCTTTGCGCCGATATCGACGCCCGACCCGTTCAGACGCGAAACGTCGGTATGTTCGTAGTTGAGAAGGAAGCGGATCGCATTGTTCGGATACCAGTTGATCCCGGCGGTCCAGATGCTCTGGCGGCCGCCGCGAACGCCGCCGGTGGGCGTTGCGAAGCCGAAGAAGCCAGCATCGTCGTTAAGGTCCAGAACGCTGTAACGGCCCGCGAGTTCCCACGCACCGATCCCGCCCTTGTCCAGGGTGAACGGATCGGCTGGCGTCGGCAGGCCATAGGCAGCCTTGTCGGCCTTGTAGGGCTTGGCTTCGCCGGTAAGAACCCAGCTTGCCTGCGCATACCAGCCGTTGAACGACGGATTGGGCAACACGCCGGTGCGGCGGTCGATGGTGTAACCATAATAGCCGCCCTGACCATAAAGGTTCTGCCAGTTGCCCGCGGCCTCGACGCCCCATTCCCAAACGTGCGCGGCATCGAATGCGCCGGTGTCGACGAGGCGGATGTTGTTGCTGTCGACGTTCAGTTCCGGGCGTTCGCGCAGGCGAAAGGCCGAAGGTGAATTGGCGCCTGCTGCGGTATCGGCAAGGCTGAAGACATAAGACGTGTCCGCGCCGATGGCGAAGTTTGCATCCGCCGTTTTGATGAAGCGATAGGCAACACGGCCGACAAGCGATTGCTGCTCGTCAAACACCGCCGCATCGCCGACAACGCCACCCGTATAGGAAAGGGCTGCGAAGTAATTGTCGTCATAGGCGAAGATGGTGGCGGCGTCGCGCCCGTCGGCGGCGGCAATGCTGCGTGCCACATCGGTCGGCTGCGCGCGTTCGAGGAACACAAGATCGGATGCCGATGTCTGGTCTTCAAAGCCTTCCGGCGGCGCATAGGCACCAAGCTTGATGTGCACCGGGCCAAAGCCGTCATACTGGATGAAGGCGCTGGAGATGGTCGAACCTTCGACGCCCGATCCGCCGAAATCATAGATGAATTCGTAAGACCAATCCTTGAACAGCGTGCCGCTGGCGCCGAACCGCGCACGGCGGAAATTGCTGCCGCTCGAAAAATCGATATTGGGTGCTGCGACCCTGCTCTGCCCGTAATAGGCCGTGTCATATTGCACGAGCGTGCGCAGTGAGATGCTGAAATTGCCGTCGCCGGAGGTGAAGGTGGGCCGCCCGTTCTTGAGGGTTACCTGCGTGTCCTGGGCGCGCTGCGCCTGGATGTCGGCATATTGCGCGCTGGTGCTGCGCTTCAGATCGACGATCGCCGATTGAACATCGGGCTGGTCGGCCTGCTGCTGGGCTTCTGCGGCCTGTTGCTGTTTCAGATCCTGCAATTCGGCGTTCAATTGCTGCACCTGCTGTTGCAGCGCGTCGATCTTTGCGTCGGCGGTTTTTCCCGCTGCGTGCGCTTGCGGCGCGAAGGCCAATGCTGCCGCGCCCGCCAGAAGAGCCGCGCGAAATCCTTTGGTGTGCTGCGTCATTCCCCTCATCCGTCAATCGCGTTCGTCGTGTTCCGTCCGCATTCATTCGCGGTCCGTGAAACCAACGATCATAGATATACTCTACAGAGTCAATAGGGATTTAGGGGTAAGAAGTGGCCGCAAATTCCCGCGCACCGGCCCGGGAGGGCCGGCGCAGAATCGCTTTGTGTTTTTAGATGCTTAGGCGGATTTCGATTTGCGCGTCTGCGCCGCGGCGGCGGCCAGTGTGCGGGATTCCAGCACCGAGGCGGTGGCATCGCGGGCTGCGAGAAGCACCTTTCGAATCGGGCAGATCGCTTCGTCGAAGCAATCCTCGCACTTCTGATAGGCGGTCACGCTCACGCAGGGGCTCAACGCCAGCGGCCCGTCGGTGACGCGGATAATGTCGGCGAATGTTATGTCTTTCGCGGGTTTGCCCAATTGATAACCGCCCTGGCGGCCCCGCGTGGAGCGCACGATTCCGCGCTTTTTCAGCTCCAGCAGAATCTGTTCTAGGAATTTGCGCGGCACATCTGCTTCTTCGGCGATGTCGGCGATCATGATCGGATCGCGATCGTTCTTCTCGGCAAGAACGATCAGCGCGCGCAACGCATAACGGGCTTTTTGGGAAAGCACGGGGCCAACCCTGTTAAATCCATCGGGTATATCGGCTTGGGCGCGCCGCCCGTCAAGCCGGGCCTCGTGGAGGGGAGAGGGGCTACACCTGTGCAACCGCCATCCCTATATCCCCCATGACTATGTGCGATAGTCGGCCCAAGCCCGCCCTCCCGGCGGCCAAGCTCGAGGAAATTTTATGGTCGCTTTTCTGCTGTGGTTGCGGTCGATCCTGTTCGGCACGCTCAACGGTCTGGCCAAGCTGGTGCTGGCCGTTGTCCTGGTTCTGGTGGTCCTGCTGGTCATCGGCCTGTTCCGGGGTGATGGGTTGCCCGGTACCATGGTGCTGACGCTGGACCTGCGCAAAGCCATTGCCGATTCCGCCCCGCCCACACCCTTTGATCTGGGCCGGCGCAACCCAACCGTGATGGATGTCGAAACCGCCCTCGATGAAGCCGGGCGCGATGCCCGCGTGAAGGGTGTGCTGTTGCAGCTCGGCAGCGGCAGCGTCTCCACAGCCCAGGCCGAAGAGCTGGGTGCGGCCTTCGCCCGCTTCCGCGCCAAGGGCAAATTCGTGGTCGCCTATTCGCATGGCTTCCTCTCCACCGGGCTCGGCGATTACCTGTTGGCGACTTCGGCCAACGAAATCTGGATGCAGCCGCAAAGCAATTTCAGCCCGGCGGGCGCTGGCGTGGGCGAAGTGTTCCTGCGTGGGCTGTTCGACAAGATCCAGGCCGAACCGCAGATCGTGAAGCGCGCCGATTATAAAAGCGCAGCCGACACGTTCATGGAAAAATCCATGACCGCCGCCGACCGCGAGCAGCTCACCGCTCTGCTGCAATCGGTCTACAATTCGGCAACCGCGGGTGCTGCCGCCGCGCGCAAATTGCCCGCGCAATTGATTGTCGCGTCGCTCGACAAGAGCCCGCAATTCGCCGAACAGGCCCAGAAGGAAGGCCTGATCGACAAGATCGCCTATGATGACGATGCCGAAGCGGCCGCGCTGAAAAAAGCCGGGCAGGGCGCCAGGAAGGTGGCGCTCGGCGAGTTCCTGCGCGCGCGCGATGGCAGCGGTGCGTTTGCCAGCGGCCCCAAGGTGGCGTTGATCCAGGCCTCGGGCGAGATCGTCGATGGCAGCGTCAGCGGCAATGGGTTGTTCGGCGGCAACAATGTCATTGCCAGCGACGACATGGCAAAAACCATTCGCCAGGCCACCGACGACAAGGATGTGAAAGCCATCGTGCTGCGCGTGGATTCCCCCGGCGGCTCGGTTTCGGCGTCGGACCAGATCCTCGATGCGCTTAAAAAGGCGCAGAAGAAGGGCAAACCCGTGGTCGTCAGCATGGGAAGCGTGGCGGCTTCCGGCGGCTATTTCATCTCCGCTTATGCCAACCGCATCGTCGCCCAACCCGGCACGATCACAGGTTCCATCGGCGTGCTCACCGGCAAGGTCTCGTTTGGCAAATCGCTTGGGCTCATCGGCGTTTCGGGCGAGCAGGTGGGCGTCGGCAAGAATGCGCTGTTCGATTCTCCTCTCGAACCCTTCACGCCGGACCAGCTTGCCAACCTCAACGCGCAGGCCGATGCGATCTATGCGGACTTCAAGAAGAAGGTTGCCACGGGCCGCAACCTTCCCATCGCCACCGTCGATGAGATCGCCAAGGGCCGTGTCTGGAGCGGCGCCGATGCCAAGACGCACGGTCTTGTCGATCAGCTGGGCGGCGTGTGGGATGCGGGCGAGACCGCGCGCACCCTTGCCAAGATGTCGACCAAGGATCCGCTGGTGTTCAAGCGTTACCCCCGCGAGAAGGGCTTCTTCGATGCGATGAACGATCTGTTCGGCAGCACCCAGGCCGGCGCCAGCGCGATTGAGGGATTGGTCCGCATCATCGACCTGCCGCCCATCCGCGCCACGCTCGAAGCAATGCAATCCCTGCCGAAGGGCGGGGTAGAGCTGCGGGCACCGAACCTGCCCACCCCCTGATACCGGGCACCGATCGGCACAAATAAAAACGGCGGCCTTTGGGGCCGCCGTTTTCGTTTCCGCAAGAAGCGGAGATTACATCTTCAGGTTCACGCCGACATAACCGAACAGGCCGATCGGATCGTAAACTTCGGCGATCGTGCCCGTGCCGGTGGTGTCGAGACCGCTGCCCGGATAGGTCTCCGGCGGGCGGTTGTCGAACAGGTTGTTGGCGCCGGCATAGAGCTGAACCATTTCGGTCACGTCGTAGGCGACGTTCATGTCCAGGTACCAGACCGAAGGGATGTGGTTGGACGGGTTCTCGGAGTCGCCAAGCGGGTTGGCGCTTTCCTTCGAGACATAGGCCGGCCCGATGAAGCGAAGGCTCGTCGTCACGTCCAGCGGTCCGTTGGTGTAGGTGGACCGGAAGACGCCACGCCAGTGCTGCACACCGGCGTCGCCACCGCTCTTGATCACGTCCACGCCCGGGATGCCCGGATCAGTGTCGAAATGCGAGATGTAGGTCGTGTTCAGGCTGAGGTTGAACCCACCGGCATTGTTCAGGCCCGGATCGATGTCACCCAGCTGGAAGGCATAGGTGATCGTCGTGTCGACACCGGAGGTCTTGATGGACCCGAGGTTGAAGGTCGGGAAGTTGATCTGCTGGATGATCGGACCTTCGCCAACCGTGTATTGCCGCAGGATCTGCTGGCAGAACACGTTGGTCGCAAACAGCGACGGATCGGAACCATAGCAGGCCTGTTGGGTGGTCTGCGGGTTCAGGCCGGCGATGTAGCCGTGTACGCGGATGTCGTAATAGTCCACGGTCGCCTGGAGGCCCGGCAGCCAGCCCGGCGTATACACCGCACCGACTGTCAGTGTGTAGGCGGTTTCCGGCTTCAGATTCGGATTGCCCGAAGTGTAGCCACCAACGCCCTGGCGCTGTGCCTGCGTCGGGGCAGGTGTCGTCGGCGCGCCAACAGGCGGCGGGCCGAGGGCCGCGATTTGCGCCGCGCAGTTTGCGATGACGTTCGGATCGGTGGCACCACCGCCGCAGAGGTCAGACGAGATACCCGGGAACGTCTGGGCCCTCGGCGTGAACAATTCCGCGATGTTCGGAGCGCGCGTGGCGGAGGAGTCTGCCGCGCGAAGCTTCAGGTCGTCAAATATCTGCCACATGCCGTTGATCTTCCAGCTCGTGGCACTTCCGGCCGTGCTGTATTTGGCATAGCGGACGGCGCCACCGAGTTCTGCGTATTCGATGAAGGGCAGATCCTTCACGAGCGGGAGCAGTCCTTCGGCGTACACTTCGCGGACGGCGTAGTGGCCGTGCGTGGCGGGAACCTGGTTGCCCGCAACCGTGCCGGCTTGCGAGGCGGCATCGGGCACGAAGTTCGCCGATTCCCGGCGATATTCATAACCCAGCGCGGCCTTGACGGCGCCCGCAGGTAGCGTGAACAGCGAACCGTTGACATTCGCGGTCGCGACTTCTTCGGTCGCCTGGTCCTGAAGCGTAACTAGCGAGCCGACATAGCCCGCTGCTTGAGGCGTGATGGAGCCCGGTCCGAAGAGGTTGATCGGTACGCAACCGGCCGCCTGCGCGATGGGATCGGCGCAGACATAATTGTTGCCGAGAACGGAGACGCTCGCTGCTGTCGGCAAATCGCCGGCACCGGCGATATGCGTGTTCAGCGCATTCTGCATCTTGATCTTGTCGTAGTACCCGCCGTTGGACTGGCTTTCTTCCGTGCGGCCCCAGACATAGGAGAGGTTCCACTTCCAGTCCTCGAAGAACGTGCCGTTCTTCCACGAACCGAAGTCGCCCTCGAGACCTGTCGCGATGCGGCCGGTATTGCGGCTGACTTCGCCGGTACGATCGCCGAGGTCGATGAAGCGGCGGCTGAACAACAGGCCCGTTGCCGTGGGCGCACCGGCGGCCACCGCAGTCGGGAAGGCGTGGTTCGTGACAGCATCCATGTAGAACGGATTGGCGCTGACGTTGCCGTTCGCAACGGTCGGAATCACGATGCCGATTCCGCCCGCGCTGGTCGGCGTGCTCAGACCGTCCGTCGACGCGCCGGGATATGGTTCGAGCTGCTGCGAAGACGTTGTGAGGGCATAGGTGCCCTGGAACGTGAAGCGCACCCACGAAGCAAGATCGATATGGCCGTTTTCTGAAATATTGCGGCGCAAAACCGGAACCTGAATGTAACGGTTTGGGTTGCGGTCGAAGCCGTCCGCAGAGGTCACGAAGGTATGATAGGTACCATCGGAGCGCAGCGTGTAGCCGGTCCGATTGGTGTTGCCGCTGATCGGGTCGATTTCCGCCAGAGCTGTCCGGCTGTTGGCGGTGTACTGAAAGCGGCCCTGCGGCGCGAAGGAACTGTACGTGCCGTACCCGATGAAAATACCCGGGAACTGTGTCACGTCCGTCGAGGTGATGTCACGGTTTCCCGAACTCACCCGTTCCTGCTTGTCGTAGCTCAAGCTGACGGCGATGTTGCCTTTTCCATCGAGGAAATTGCCGCCGACAGTCACGTTGCCTGATGTGTCGCCGCCATCGTTGCGGCTCGTCTGGCCATATTGAGCGTTCGCCGTGATGCCTTCGAAATCGTTCTTGAGAACGATATTGACCACGCCGGCGATCGCGTCCGAACCATAGGTGGCCGATGCGCCGCCGGTGATGACGTCCACGCGGTCGATCAGCGCGGTGGGAATGGTGTTGAGGTCGACACCGCTGGTGGTCGGGCTGCCCGTGACCCAGCGGCGGCCGTCCACCAGCACCAGGGTGCGGGCAACGCCCAACTGCCGAAGGTCGACGTTGGTGACGCCGAAACCGGAGGTGAGGAAGTTCGAATTGGTAGGCGTCAGGTCGCCCGCGCCGGCCGCGTTCTGGATTTGCGGCAGCTTGGCAAGAACGGCGCCGATGTTCGGCAGGCCGGACTTGGCGATCTGATCGGAGTCCACGATGATCGTGGGCGTCGGCGTGTCGGCCATGGTGCGCTGGATCAGCGAACCGGTGACAACCACCGTTTCAACGTCGGAGCTTGTTGCAGTCTGCGCCAGCGCACCGGATGAAACCGTTGCCAGGGCAGCGCCGGCCAGAAGCCAGCTGCGGTAGTTGGGCTTGTTCGAGATATGGGTCACTGGAATACCCCCAGATGTTCAGTTGCTGAATGCGAAGCGGTCATCGTGTCCTCGTCAGAGTCCGAAGCGAAGACCAACCATGAGCAGGTGACTGTTGAAGTCGGCGCTGACGTTCCCGCCATGATAGCCGGGCTCCAACCGCAGCCGCGCGGCGTCGGCCGCGAAGTAGCGATAGTCTGCGAAGGCCTTGATCGAGTCGGTCAGCGGGAAGGCAACGCCCGCGCCCACCTGCCAGGCAAACACCATGTCGTTCTTCTCGGCGATTCTCGCGCTGTCGATCGAGCCATCGATCTGCACTTCGGCAAGGCCGATGCCGCCACCGATATAGGGCGTGAAGCTGCTGCCGATATCGAAGTCGTACCAGGCGTTTGCCATCAGCGAATAAGCGCGAAGGCGCAAATCGGTGTCCGCTGCACGGTCGGTCGAGCTGGCCCTATGAAGCGTGTTCTGATTCACCGTGCCCGAGATATATCCGAAGCTATATGTCGTGCGCAGATGCCCGTGTCTTTTGGACGAGTTCTGCCGCACAGCCAGTTCAACTTCGGTGCGCAGGCCGCTGTCCCACTTCACACCAAAGTTTCCGCCAACCACAAAGCCGGTCTTGAACGAAGTGTCCAAGGACTGAGTGGATTGGAAGATGTAGGTGGTTGAATGGGTGTGGCTGGTTCCGGACATATTCTGGTCCTGGAGGAGGCTCGCGCCGCCGAAGATACTTGCGTATCCCTCGGCCGCATTTGCTGAATTTGCCATCAGCGAAAGTGAAGCCAAAGCCGTTGTAAGCAACAAGATTTTGCGTGTGTTCATGGTCCCCGCCTTGTGTCGGTCCGAAAAGGGAAACGGTCGATCGACCGCTAGAAAACTAACGACAACGTGTTCGGCGCATCCTCATGCCGAAGCCTTCGCCCCCGCAATATGAAACTCCGACTAGGGAAGGTGTTTGAAAATCCATGTGACAAAAGCGACACATAATGTCCGCGGTGGCACACAGCCCGATTCTTAGTCGGCCTTTGAAGCCATTTCGCCGAGCGGACCTAATGCTTCAATCAAGGGCTGGAGGTGTGGCATATAATTGCGCCAGCGCCCGACCGAAGTTTGATAAATTGTCTGGCGAACTTGCCAGGCGCTTGCCGTGCGCACGGGGCGCTCGACTTTGTGGAAGTCCAGGCAGCGCGGGTCCCAATCGAGTCCAGTAAAATTAATAATCTTGCGCGCCACCGTTTCGGTATCGCTGGTGAGATTTTCGTAGTCGATATCGAGAATCTCTATGGGAAGAGTCTGGCGCCAATGCTCCATCAGGTCGTGATAACCCCGATAATAGCGCCCCAGATCGGTTAACGATCTATTGTAGCCATGAGCATCATTGAAATTTTTGGTCCAGCACGACAGGCACGTGTCCAGCGGATTGCGCCGGCAATGGATGATCTTGGCGTTGGGCAGGATCAGCGCGATCATCCCCAGCAGTTCGAAATTGTGGGGCATCTTGTTGACGATGCGCGCCGCCGGCTTGTCGCTTCGCCGCTGCATGTCCTCGACATAGCGCCGTCCGATGAGTTCGGCGCCGAATTGCGTCAGTTTGAGCGCGCTTATGGGGAAGGTATCGCGGGTGGGCGAAATCTCCTCGGACAAGACGGCAATCTTGTCGACCGTCTCCACTTCGCCGGCGCCGAAGATATCAGGATGCGCCGAAAGGATCTGCTCGGTCAGCGTCGTGCCCGAACGCGGCATGCCGATTACGAACACCGGCTGCTCGGAGCCAAAGCCCCAGCCCTTGCGGTCCCGGTAGAAGCGCTGCGAGAAGACCATCTTCTTCTTGCGCCTATATTCTTCCGCGATTTTCGGGTCGTAGGTGCTTGCGGCCATCCGGTTGGCGAGGTCGAAATGTTCGAAGGCCGTGCTGTACATCTTTAAGTCGTCGCCGATTTTTCCGGCCGCGTAGTGAAGCGAAATCTTGTCCGGCTCGGGAATCGTCGGGTCCAGAATCTGCGATTCAATTTCGGCGAGCGTGCCGTCGTCCTCGCGGAACTTGTGAACGTGGGCGAGGCTTATATATCCGGCCGGCCGGTGTGGCAGGCGCGCAATCACCTCGCGCGCAGTGGCCTCGGCTTTGTCGAACAAGCCCTGGTCCGCATAGATGTTGGTGATCCCGACAAGCGCAGCATTCACGCGATCATCGGCCGCCCATACCTCCTGCCAAAGCCGCAGCGCCATCTCGGTTTCACCGAGGAAGCGCAGCACCTTGCCGAGATTGTATTTTGCCTCGTCGAAGTCGGGCTTCAGGGCGACGGCGCGTTCGAGGTATTCGCGCGCATTTTCGTATTGATGAATCTCAGAAAGTGCGTGGCCGAGATTGTTGAGGATGTTGGGATCCTTCGGCCGGGTCATCAGCGCCTTGCGCATGAGATCGACGGCCAGTTCCCCCAATCCCGCTTCGGAGGCGAGCACCCCAAGCAGGTTGAGGGCGTCGGGCTGGTTCGGGGCAATGTCGAGCACCTGGCGATAGCTGCGTTCGGCGTCTTCCTTGCGGCCCTCGCGGTGATGGGCGATCCCCGCTTCCAGCATCTGCTGCAGCTGGGCAGGCGAGACGGCACGCTTGTTGTAGGCCGGAAAGCCGGGCCCGCTGATTGTCTTGCGCAGGTCGTCGAGCGAGGAATTTTCTGTCATGGGGCCCTGTGATTTTCCGCCCATTCAACTGGCGAGTGCCGGATTGTAATGCGCGGAGAGGGCACTTTTGGCAAGTCAACGAAAAAGGCCGCGGGGAAGGTGTTCCCCGCGGCCCTCCCAGTTCGCGCCAGATCAGTTCTTTACGGAGATCCGGGTGTAGAAGAACCGGCCTACGAAGTCGTAAGGCCCGCCCGCAAAGCTGTTGCACTTGCAGAGGCCGTCGCCATTCACGAAGGGCGGATCCTTGTCGGCCAGATTGTTGATGCCGACGATCAGGCTGAGACCCTTCACCAGATTGGTGTCGTTGACCATGCTGCCAAGATCGAACGACGCACTGATGTTGTGATAAAAATAGGCCGGGATGTAGTTGCCATAGATCATCGTCGGATCATCCAGGTTCTTCGTTCCGGCGATATAGGACGTATCCCAGTGCAGGCCCAGCCAGTCGTGGGTGTAGTTCAGATTGAGAGTGCCCCTCCATGTCGGCTGGATGGAGTCGTTGGAATAGTTGAAGTAGCCGACAAAGCTGTTGACCGGGCCTCCACCGGGATTTTCGGTGGTATTCAGGAATTCACGTTCGGCTTCCACATTGATGGTGAAGTCGCCCGGGATCGGCAGTTCAAGACCGGCAGCCGCCGTGCTGTAGGTCGCCTGAAGATCCATACCTCTTACTTTTGATGTCCCGAAATTGGCATTCAGGCTTCCGATCTGGAAAATGCCGCCGTTGTTTCGGCTGATCTGGCTGCAATAGGTCGGATTCTGATCGACGTAGCACCCCAGAACAACCAGATCGGGACCGGCATTTTGTGCGATGCCGCCCGTCAGGATGCTGTTCGTCACCTTCACTTCATAATAGTCGATGTCGAACGAGAAGCCGGGCATGAATGTCGGTGTGAGAACGGCGCCGATATTCCACGAACGCGATTGTTCCGGCTTGAGGTTGGGGTTGCCGCCGATAATCAGCCCACGCTGATCGTTTGCGAGATTGTTTTCTGGCGATACGTAGGTGGCGATTTGTGCCGGCGTCAGCCCTTGGGCAGACAGGGCATTGTAGCATGCAGACCCGGCCGCGAGTGAGCCCAAGCCCCCATTCTGGTTGCCGTTGATTCCTGTTGCCGTTGGAATGCGGGAGTCGCACGGATCGCCGGAAACGGGAATGTAACTTATGCCCTGGCCGCCAAACAGTTCGGCGACCGAGGGTGCACGGAATCCCGTTGCATAGGTACCGCGGAACCGCAGATCGTCGATAACCTGCCAGTCGCCGCCGATCTTCCAGGTCTTGGCGCTGCCAAACGTGGAATAGTGATCGAACCGCGCACTTGGCGTGATGATCAGCGATTCCGCCATGGGCAGATCTTTCAGGATCGGAATGCGCAACTCTCCGAACACCGATGTAACGTTGTATCCACCGGCAGTGGGAGCAGCAGGATTGGCCGCATAGCCCATCTGCACCAGTGCATCCGGTGAATCCGCAAGATGTTCGAAACGCCGTTCGGCGCCCAGCGATCCTTCGACTTTACCCGCCGGTAGTTCGAACAACGGTCCGGTGATGTCCGCATAGCCGAAATTCTGATAGGCGTAATTGGTATCGACCATCGTATAGGTCAGGTAAGCGACTTCCTGCGGTGACAACGTGCCGACGCCGTTGAAGAAGTTGAACGGCGTGGTTGGAATGCTGTAGCCGAACGCCGGGCTGAAGGTGCAGCCGCCCGGAACATCCACGCAAGGCAACTGACCTGTTGCTTGAGCAAGGTGCTGCCAGTTGCCCGAGTTCAGCGTGCGCTGGGTCGTGTCATTGCGTTGAAGGACGTAGCCGGCTTCCCAATGGTAGTCGCTGAAGATATTTCCCTCCACACCGAATCTGACACGGTAGGTGTCGGCAACCTGCCTATAGTCGCGAGGTCCGAATTCGTTCGGGGTCAGATATGCGGTGATGCATCCGGCGGGATCTTTGCAACCAACGCCGTGACTGGCATCGAACGGCGTGATGGCTGCCGTCAGATTTGGATCGGTGAAGCCGGGCCAGCTGACGGGAACCATAAACCCGCCAAATACCGGCAGGCCGCTTGAAGGGTTTGTCGATGCGATCTGGTCTCCGAGCAGCGGTTCGGGCCTTATTCTTTGCTCGGAATCGCGACGTGTGAAAAAGGCCTGCGCCACGAATGTGACGTCGTTCGTGATGTCATAGTGGCCGTTTACGGCAATTTGCGTGCGGCCTATGCCGCCCTGCAAGGTTTGACCGCCGGGAATGTCAGGGCAACCCGCGTTCAATCTCACGCGACCTGCTGTCGGCAAATAGGCCAGACACGGTACCGACCCCAGCGCGGGATTTGTCACGTCTGATTCAACGCCGTTGTTCCAGACCGTTTGCGGCAAATCGGGAAGCGCGTATTCATCCTGCAGGATGTTCAACTGGTTTCGATAGATCGAACCTCCTTCATTGTCCGGATCGCCGAAATGGGCATCCTGCGCCCAATTGCGGTCGGCCTGATCCACCACGCTCTTATGCTCGTTCAGCACCGACAATGTCAGGTTGCCGCGATCGACATTGATGCCCAGCGTTCCGGTAAGGCCATATTCGTCGCCGCCGCCATGCTGGCTTACGCCGCCATGCGCGTCGATCTGCAACCCTTCGAAATTCCGCTTGGTGATGATGTTCACCACGCCACCTATGGCGTCAGCGCCATAGATCGATGAAGCACCGTCTCGCAACACTTCGATGCGATCCACCATCGCTATGGGAACAGAGTTCAAATCGGCAAGCGATGCCGCACCGACAAAGTTCGTGAAGACGGGCACCAGCCGCTCGCCATCAACAAGAACAAGTGTGCGGGAAGGGCCGAGATTGCGCAGGCCGATTTCTGATATGCCGACGCCGCCATTGTTCGACACGTTCGACGAACCGTTCGTCTGATCGGGTCCGATCATCGTACGCAGCACATCTTCCAGGCTGAACGCCGCCGTCATTTTGATTTCAGCGTCCGTCTTCACCGAGATCGGGCTGGGATTGGTTGAGTTGGTGGTTGGAATGCGAGAACCGGTGACAACCACCGTTTCTACGCTGTCGTCTGCGTTTGCTGCGGTGGAAAGAACAATCGCCAATGCGCTGCCGGCAAACAGCAAAGCGCGCAGGCCAAACGTGTTAGGTCTGGTCACGAGAACCCCCAATGGTTGGTCGTATGTAACGTTTGCTTGCGAGCGGCGTCGCTTGGCGGACTCGTCGGGCGTCGCTGGTTAGCTCGCTTGGGAGCAGAGCTAAGATCGCAAACTCGCGCGGGTCAAAACAGAATTGTCGCAAAGTCAAATTCTTGTGAAGTCCGTGTCTTTCCGGCATCAACTTCAAGCATTGCTGGTTAGAAAGTGGCGCAATGAGCTGTTGGTCTGGTAATGAAAGTGCGAGTTAAGGAGTTGGCCATGTATTGCCGGCATGGCGGTTGTTCTCATGATGTTTCTCTTTTCAAGCGGAAACGAAATGGAGAAGGCGCTATTCTCGAGTCGGAGAGGCCGCAAACCGCAAAGAAGGAACATCACGATGACCCGTATATCGGTCACCTTTATTCTTGCACTCGCCACATGTGCGGGTGCCGCGCAGGCCGGGGAGGTTCAGCAGGCCTGTCTTCGCAGCGACCAGTTTCAACAGATCAAAATGACCGGCGACAGTACCGCGATCGTGACGGACAAGAACGACAAGGCATTCCGCGTGACCTTCACCTTGCCTTGCGGCGCGCGCCATGTCGGCGAGTTTTTCACCACGCGGCCCGAGACGATGCAGACCTGCCTGAGGCCGGGCTCATCGCTGGCGACCAACAAATCGGCGGCCTGTGTCGTCAAATCGGTTGAGGCGGTCGCGCCATAGTCACCGCCCTCATCACCCATCGCGCCTGCCTGGAACACGCGCCCGGCCCGGGGCATCCCGAAAGTCCCGAGCGTCTGGAAGCGATCCTGGACGCGTTGGCGGGAGAGGGCTTTCAGGCCCTTGTCTGGCTCGAAGCACCCGCGGCCACCCGCGAATCGCTGTTGCGCGCCCACACGGCGGAATTGGTCTCGGCCATCCTTGGGCCCCTGAACGATCGCGCCCAGCGTGAAGGCCGCGCCGTCATCGACCCGGATACTGCGATGTCTCCCGGTTCGGCCGAGGCCGCCTTGCGCGCGGCGGGCGCCACCTGTCTGGCCGTGGAAGAGGTGGCGGCGGGCCGTGTCGGCAATGCGTTCTGCGCGGTGCGCCCGCCCGGCCACCATGCCGAGCGCGACCGCGCCATGGGCTTCTGCCTGTTCGACAATGTGGCGGTCGGTGCGTTGCATGCCCGCGCCATGGGCTTCGAGCGCATCGCCGTGGTCGATTTCGACGTGCATCACGGCAACGGCACGCAGGACATTTTCTGGAGCGATCCCGCAGCACTTTATATTTCCAGCCACCAGATGCCGCTCTATCCCGGCAGCGGCGCGCGCAGCGAACGCGGCGCAAGCGGCGCCAATATCCTCAATCTGCCGCTGCCGCCGGGTGCGGGCGGGCGCGAATTGCGCGCCGCGTTCGAAACGCAAGGCTTGCCGGCGCTGGAAGATTTCCGCCCCGATTTCCTTTTCATCTCGGCGGGCTTCGATGCCCATGAACATGACCCGCTGGCCAATCTCGCCTTCAACGAAACCGATTTCGCCTGGGTCACGCGCGCGCTCTGCGAGGTGGCCGCGCGCGCCTGCGGGGGCCGCGTTGTTTCGACTCTCGAAGGCGGCTATGACCTTGACGCGCTTGCACGTTCGGCTTCGGCCCATGTGCAGGCGCTGATGGAGTTCTAGAAATGTCGAAAGCCAAATCCGAGGCAGCCCTCCCACCGGTCGAAACGCTCAGTTTTGAGGCGGCCCTGCGCGAGCTCGAAACCATTGTCGGCAGCCTGGAACAGGGCGAGGTCGATCTTGAGGATTCCATCGCCCTCTATGAACGCGGCCAGTCCCTCAAGGCCCATTGCGAACAGAAGCTCAAAGCCGCCGAGAGCCGGCTGGAAAAAATCGTCCACGGCGCAAACGGCCCCACCGGCGCCGAACCCATGGATCTGGGCTGACCCCCACATTGCCGTCTCGGGCGGGGCCCTCTTATTTAAGGGCGTGTTGACTCAGCCACCGCGGATGCGGCACCAGCCCCGGCCCGCTGCCTGAATCGCGGGCGGAGCCCCATAAGGGGCAAAAAGAGGAGTAGCAGCGGAAAAGAAGACCATAGGAAAATTCAGGGTATTGCCCTGCCTGTGCGCTTCAGACCACAGCCCCGGAGTTTGACCACCAGAGTTCCCTATCGCCTTGATTTGTTCGGTGAAAAAGCCGATTTTCGGCGTGCGGCGGCGGAGTTCGTGGTGGCGCACCTTAAGCGTCCCAACAATCGGAACATTTGATGAGTTTGCCTTCCAAGACGCCTCTTCTCGACCAAGTCACCGAACCGTCTCAACTGCGCGCTTTGGATAGATCGCAGCTGCCGCAGTTCGCCCACGAGTTGCGCCAGGAACTGATCGATATCGTGTCGGTCACCGGCGGCCATCTGGGTGCAGGGCTTGGCGTCGTCGAACTGACCACCGCGCTGCACTACGTTTTCAACACCCCGCACGACAAGATCGTTTGGGATGTGGGCCATCAGGCCTATCCGCACAAGATTATTACCGGCCGCCGCGATCGCATGCGCAGCCTGCGCCAAGGCGGGGGCCTTTCCGGTTTCACCAAGCGCGCCGAGAGCAAATACGATCCGTTCGGTGCCGCCCATTCCTCGACCTCGATTTCGGCCGCGCTGGGTTTCTCCGTCGCCAACGATCTGAAGGGCGAGAAGAACCATGCCATCGCCGTGATCGGCGACGGCGCGATGAGCGCGGGCATGGCCTATGAGGCGATGAACAATGCGGGCGCCATGGATGCGCGCCTGATTGTCATCCTCAACGACAACGATATGTCCATCGCCCCGCCGGTCGGCGCGATGAGCGCCTATCTCGCGCGCCTGATCTCCAGCCGCCCGTATCGCAATTTGCGCGAATTCGCCAAGCAGCTTGCCAGCCACATGCCGCGCCCGATGAAGGTCGCCGCCGGCCGCGCGGAAGAATATGCCCGCGGCATCGCCATGGGCGGCACGCTGTTCGAGGAACTGGGCTTTTATTATGTCGGCCCGATCGATGGTCACAATCTCGATCACCTGATCCCGGTGCTCGAAAACGTGCGCGATTCCGAAACCGGCCCGATCCTCGTCCATGTCGTGACGCAGAAGGGCAAGGGCTATGCCCCCGCCGAAGCCAGCGCGGACAAATATCACGGCGTCACCAAGTTCAACGTGCTGACCGGCGAACAGAAGAAATCCAATTCCAAGGCGCCCGCCTATCAAAAGGTGTTCGGCGAGGAATTGAGCAAACACGCCGACAAGGATCCGCGCATCGTCGCGATCACCGCCGCCATGCCATCGGGCACGGGGCTGGATATTTTCGGCAAGAACCACCCCACACGCTGTTTCGATGTCGGCATCGCCGAACAGCATGGCGTCACATTCGCGGCGGGGCTCGCCGCCGAAGGGATGCGCCCGTTCGCGGCGATCTATTCCACCTTCCTGCAACGCGCCTACGATCAGGTGGTGCACGATGTGGCGATCCAGTCTCTGCCCGTGCGCTTCGCGATGGATCGCGCAGGCCTCGTCGGCGCCGATGGCCCGACTCATGCCGGTTCGTTCGACACCACCTATCTCGCCACCCTGCCCAATTTCGTCGTGATGGCCCCATCCGATGAAGTCGAGCTGATGCACATGGTGGCGACGGCGGTTGAAATCGACGACCGCCCGTCTTCCATCCGCTATCCGCGCGGCGAGGGCCTTGGCCTCGAACGCCCGGCCATCGGCAGTCCGCTCACCATCGGCAAGGGCCGCGTGATCCGCGAAGGCGCATCCATCGCGCTCCTCAGCTTCGGCACGCGTCTGGCCGAATGCCTGATGGCCGCCGACAAGCTCTCGGCTTACGGATTGTCGGCCACCGTGGCCGATGCGCGCTTCGCAAAGCCGCTGGATGAAGATCTGATCCGCCGCCTTGCGCGCGAACACGAAGTGCTCATCACGATAGAGGAGGGCGCAGTTGGCGGTTTCGCCAGCCACGTCCTGCAATTCCTCGCGCTCAACGGCTTGCTCGATCGCGGATTGAAAGTCCGCCCGATGGTATTGCCGGACCGTTTCCAGGATCACGATACGCCGGAGAAGATGTATGAGGCCGCGGGCCTCGACTCCAATGGCATCGTGGCCATGGTTCTGGGCGCATTGGGCCGCGAACAGGATGCGGCCAGCCTCAGCCGCATCGCCTGAGCACGACGCTTCGCATTCTCAAACTCGGTCACGCAGGCGATGGCATCGCCGAAGATGGCAGCTTCGTGCCCTACACCGCCCCCGGCGATGTGGTGCGCGTGGAAGATGGCAAGCTTGCCGAAATCGTCTCGCCTGGCCCGCACCGCGCAACGCCGGTCTGCCGCCATTTCGGCACCTGCGGCGGCTGCGCCCTGCAACATCTGGATGAACAGACCTATCGCACCTTCAAACGCGATCTGGTGATCCAGGCGCTGGCCCAGCGCGGCATCGAAAACCCAACCGTCAACGCCCCAATCGTCGTCGCCCCCAAAACACGGCGCCGCGCGGCGCTGAAAGCCGCCAAGAAAAACGGCGAAACCAAAATCGGCTTCAATGCGCGGGCCTCGCACGCCATCGTGGATATGCACGAATGCCATGTGCTGACACCCGAACTGTTCGCTCTCACCGCCAAACTGCGCCCGCTGATGCATTCGCTGCTGCGCGAAGGCGAGAACGCTGACCTTCACATCACAGAAGCCGACAACGGCTTCGATCTCTCCTTGAAGATGAGGCGCGCCAATGCGCCCGCCGTGGTTTCGCAAATCGCCCAGCGTGCGCAACAGATGGGCATCGTGCGGGTGACATCGGGTGCGGAGCCATTGGCGGAATTCGAAACCCCGCAATTGCGCATCGCAAATGCCGATATCCGCCTGCCGCCCGAATGCTTCCTGCAGCCGACGCGCGAGGCGGAACTCGCGCTGCAAGCCCTTGTGCTGGAGGCCGCGGGCAACGCGCGCAACATCGCCGATCTCTTCTGCGGCATCGGCACCTTCGCGCTGCCGCTCGCCGCCCGCGCCCGCGTTCATGCCGCCGATAGCGATGGCGCGATGATCGATGCGCTAACCACCGCCGCCCGCGCGATTCAGGGGGTGAAACCGCTCACCCCCGAACGCCGCGATCTTTTCCGCCGCCCATTGCTGCCCGGCGAACTGAACAAGTTCGATACCATCGTGCTCGATCCGCCGCGGGCGGGTGCTGCCGCACAAATTGAACAGATAGCGAAATCCAAAGCCGCCCGCGTGATCTATGTGTCCTGCAATCCGGCAAGTTTCGCCCGCGATGCGCGCACCTTGATCGATGGCGGTTACAAGCTGGGCCCGGTCACCCCGGTTGACCAGTTTCTTTGGTCTGCCCAGCTCGAACTCGCCGCGTATTTCGAGCGTTGATCCTCAACTGCTGGAGCGGGCGAGCTTCAACTGAGCCGGGCCATAGGGCGCGTGCAGCTTGCCTTTGATCCAGTCGCCGAGAAGGCGGAAATATCCCTCAGGGTGGCGCGTGATGTGGCGCGTTCCATCGGCATCTTCGGTGAATTCATAGATCCCGTGATCGGTATTGGGAAAGATCGCTATGTCGATGGGTTTTCCCGCATCCACAAGATCGCCAAGCCGGCGTTGCGTGAGGAGATTGGGGGCTTCGCGGTCTTCGCCCGCCAGAACCCAAAGCTGCGGCATCGAGATGGATCTGAGAACCGCCTTTGCATCGTAATGCCAGTCGATGCCGAGATTGTCGTAACGCGCCGCGCCATCCTTGCGCAGCGTCGCCTCATCGGCCGCCAGAAGATCGCCGGTGAATTCGCCCTTGATCTGATGCAGCCATGGCACGTTCGCATATTTCTGCTTGGCGGCGGCAAGCTTGTCGAAGCCCGTGGTGAAATGCGACGCCATCACCTCATCGGTCGCATCGGTAACCTCGCGTGCCTGCGCGATTGCCTCGTTGCCGTAGCCCTTGCTGCGCAATTCGTCGAACACCTGTTCGGAATCTTCTTCCAGCGGCGTGAGCACAAGGCCGTATGTCACGACCACGAAATCGGCATGTGCGCGATTGGCGGCCGCGGGCGCCACCCAGCCGCCCTGGCTTCCGCCCAGCAATCCGAGCCGGCCAAAGCGGCCAGCCGCCAAACGGCGCGCCTCATTCGCCGCCGCTGCCGCATCATCCGCAAGCAGTTCGAAATTCTGCGTGTAGGTTCCTTGCGAGTCGCCGGTGCCGCGTTTGTCGAATATGAAGGCCGAAATGCCCTGCGCCGCCAGAACATAGGGATAAGAGATGTGCCCGACCCAGCCCGTCTTTTCCGAACCATGGACGAACATCGCAAGCGGGGTGGATGCAGAAGCGTCCATCGGCTCGATGAGCAATCCGTTGAGCGTCAGGTCGCCGGATTTGAAATGCGTCGGCGTCGTGCGGAATTCGACCTTGCGCCAAACGGCAAAAGCGCCGCTTGCGCTTCGCGTCAGGACATCGGAGCCGCGACAGCGGAAGGGAACATCACGGTCGGAAACCTTGCCGCGCCGCCCATCCAGAAACACATAGCCCAGGTCTTTGTCGCCTTCGTTGCTCTGGGAGATGATCACGGCATTGCGGTCGTTCGCGCGATAGACACCCGGCGCGCAATCGCTGGCGGTCTGGCCGATGGAAGGCGATGCAATCGCGCCAGAAGCCGCGATCATGAACAATGTAAACACGATTTTACGCATCATGCCGATATGCTCCCAGAAAGGTTTCCGTGTCCGCGCCGCATGTAATTGGAACGTCCCGGTTCAAGAACCAGTCGGGCGCGCGCGTCGGCCATGCCCGATCCGCATGGCTGTCGGATGTCGCAACGCGATGGCGGCAGACGCGGGCTTTGCCCCTCGCGGGAGGCTTGAAATGCCCGTAGGGTTCGACGAATGATGCGCGGGCAGGGGACCTATGCGTATTCTCGTTATCGGCTCGATTGTCGTTGCGTTGGTGTTCGCCACAGGTTTCGGCGTCTGGCGCTATGGCGCTGCCGATCCCTATGCCGATTGGGCCGTGGTGGTGGCCTCGGGCGATTTCCATGCCCATGATGGCGGCCCCAGCCGCGCCTTCGACAATGCGCGCCGCGATGTGGTGACCGAGCTGGAACATGTGGGCTTCCGCAAGGAGAACGTGCGCCAATATTCCGCCTGGGCGCGCTATTTCTCGCGAGACGCAACGGACGAAACCAACGCCGAATCCCTGGGCAGGATTCTTGCCGGCGCCGCGAAAGAGGCTCCCGCCGGATGCCTCATCTATTTCAGCACCCACGGCACACCCTATGGCATCGTGCTGGGCGATGAAATTCTGCGCCCCTCGCAACTGCGCGACATGCTGAACAAAAGCTGCGCCGGAAAGCCCACAGTGGTTGTGGTGTCCGCTTGCTTCTCGGGCGTCTTCGTGCCCAAGCTCAAAGCGCCCAACCGCCTCATCATCACCGCGGCACGCGCCGACCGAACGTCATTCGGCTGCGGCACGACAGACAGATATCCCTATTACGACACCTGCTTCCTGCACACACTCTCCCAGACACACGATTTCCGCGCGCTGGCGTATCAGACGCGAGATTGCGTGGCCGACATGGAAGAAGAAACCGGAATGGAACCACCATCGGAGCCGCAGATTTCAATCGGCAAGACGGTCACGAAATATTTGAAGGCGTGGTGAATTCTCATCTCCCTCGCCCCGGAGGGGAGAGGGCCGGGGTGAGGGGGCGAGTGGTGAAGATGCGTTTCGCATTCTCCCCCTCACCCTAACCCTCTCCCCCAAGGGGGCGAGGGAATGGAGTTTAACCGTTCTGCCCTCTGTGCCTCAGCGCATGATCGGCCAACACACACGCCAGCATCGCTTCACCAACCGGCACGGCGCGAATGCCGACACACGGGTCATGCCGCCCCTTGGTGAAAATCTCGGTTTCCTTGCCGCTCGTATCCACCGTCTTGCGCGGGGCAAGAATGGAAGAGGTCGGCTTCACGGCAAATCGCGCCACGATCTGCTGGCCGGTGGAAATGCCGCCCATCACGCCGCCGCCGTGGTTGGATAAAAACTTCGGTCCGCCTTTGCCCTTGCGCATCTCGTCGGCGTTTTCCTCGCCGGCCAGCGCGGCGGCCGCCATGCCGTCGCCGATCTCCACGCCCTTCACGGCGTTGATGCTCATGAACGCGCCCGCGATATCCGCATCGAGCTTGGCATAAATCGGCGCACCCAGCCCCGCCGGAATCCCATCCGCCACAACTTCCACAATCGCCCCGCAGGAAGACCCCTTCTTGCGCAGCTTCTCCAGATAGTTCGTCCACGGATCAATGGCTGTCGGGTCGGGGCAGAAGAACGGATTCTTCGCAACCTCTTTCCAATTCCATTGCGAACGCGAAATCTTCTGCGTGCCGATCTGGATCAGCGCGCCGCGCACGACGACCTTCTTGTAAAGAAGATCGAGAACCTTGCGCGCAATCGCGCCTGCCGCCACCCGGCTCGCGGTTTCGCGCGCGCTCTGCCGCCCGCCGCCGCGATAATCGCGCACGCCATATTTCGCCAGATAGGTGAAGTCCGCATGGCCGGGGCGAAACTTGTCGCGGATGTCGGTATAATCCTTCGAGCGCGCATCGACATTCTCGATCAGCAGCATGATCGGCGTGCCGGTGGTGACCTGCTGCTTCATCCGCTCGTCCTGAAAGACGCCGGAGAGGATGCGCACCCGGTCGGGCTCCTGCCGCTGGGTCACGAATTTCGATTGGCCGGGTTTGCGCCGGTCGAGGTCGCGCTGGATATCGGCTTCGACAAGGGGGATACCCGGCGGGCAGCCATCCACCACGCAGCCGATGGCGGGCCCATGGCTCTCGCCGAAGGTGGTCACGCGGAAGAGATGGCCAAAGGTGTTGTGCGACATGGGCCCGTTTCTATGGGCGTTTTGTGGCCGCGTCCAGCCGCGAGACCTGATCGTCCATCACCCGGAAGACGCAGCCCTGCGGCTCGTCCAGAGCGGACATCTCCTTCCACCCCAACCCGGCAAAAAGCCCCCGGAGGATGCGGGTAAAGGCCCCGTGGCTGACCGCAAACGTGTCCGCCTTCAGATCGGCGATCCAGCTTCGCGCCCGGGCGGCCACCTGCGCATAATTCTCGCCGCCGCCCGGCACCGGCACGTCCCACTTGTCCGCCATGCGCGCATCGAAGGCGGCCGGATCGAGCGCGCGGGCCTGCACATCGGTCAGTTCGTCCCACGCGCCCAGATCGATTTCGGTGATGCGTTCGTCGATGGCATAGCCCTCGCGCGGCAGTTCGAGCACCGAGCGTATGATCTCCATGGTCGTGCGCGCCCGCTGCAACGGGCTGGACACGAAATGCAGCGAAGGCTTCGGCCCCAGCTCCAGCAGAAGCGCCTGGCCGATGCGATCGGCCTGTTCGTGCCCCAGCGCGGTCAGCGGGGTATCCATCTTGCCGGAGAAGCGGTGTTCGACGTTTGCGCGCGTTTCGCCGTGCCGCGAGAAATAAAGCTCAACCCCTTTTGGGAGTTCAAGCGCCATCGTTCTTGCCGACCGCGATATCGGGCGCGTCTTCCGCCTTCATGCCGACGACGTGATAACCCGCATCCACATGCAGGCATTCGCCGGTGACCGCGCGGCCGAGATCGGAAACGAGAAACAGCGCCGCATTGCCCACTTCTTCGGTCGTCACCGTGCGCCTGAGCGGCGAATTGTATTCGTTCCATTTCAGGATATAGCGGAAATCACCGATGCCGCTGGCCGCCAGCGTCTTGATCGGGCCCGCCGAAATCGAATTGACGCGGATCTGCTTCTTGCCCAGATCCTCGGCCATGTAGCGCACGCTTGCCTCAAGGGCCGCCTTGGCCACGCCCATCACATTGTAATGCGGCATCACCTTTTCGGCGCCGTAATAGGTCAGCGTCACCATGGAGCCGCCCTTCGTCATCATCTTTTCCGCGCGCTGGGCGCAGGCGGTGAAGGAATAGCAGGAGATGTTCATCGTCATCGCGAAATTGTCGGGCGTGGTGTCAACGTACCGGCCCTTCAATTGTTCCTTGTCGGAAAAGGCGATGGCATGGATCAGGAAGTCCAGCGAATCCCATTTCTTGCCGAGTTCGGTGAACACCGCGTCGAGCGAACCCTGGCTGGTGACATCGCAATCGAGCACGGCTGCGGGCTTCATATGTTCCACCAGCGGCACCACGCGCTTCTTGAACGCATCGCCCTGATAGGTGAAAGCGAGTTCCGCGCCCGCCTCGTGCAGCGCCTGCGCGATTCCCCAGGCGATGGAGCGGTCGTTTGCGACCCCCATCACCAGCCCACGCTTGCCCTTCATGAGGCCATCGAACGCCATACGTATGTCTCCTGATTCCACGGGATTCTAGCCATTTCCGGGGCCCCGCCAAGCGCCGCTGCATTGACGCGCGCAAGCGCCATACCTGAAACTCGATCCCTGCAACAGAGGAAATGTCATGGACCGTGAACAAACCAGCATTGCGGGCTTTTCGCCCGCGAAACTCGCCGAAATTCCGCCTGCGCTGCAAAGCGTGGCCGATCAGGGCGATCTTTCGGGCTTCGTCACGCTTGTCTGGCGCAACGGCGAAATTGTCCAGCGCAATGAGATCGGCAAACGCAACATTGAAAAAAATCTCCCCATGGAACGCGACACGTTGTTCCGCATCGCCTCCATGACAAAACCGATAACCTCGGTTGCCGCCCTGATGCTGCTGGAAGAGGGCCGCTTCAAGCTCGAAGATCCCATCGTCAAATGGGCCCCCGAATTCGCCGATATGCGCGTGCTGAAAAAGCCGGGCGGCCCGCTCGATGAAACCATTGCCGCCCCCCGCGCCATCACCTTCGACGATCTGTTCACCCATCGCGCCGGTTTCTCTTATGGCTTCAGCGCCACGGGGCCGGTTGCCGAGGCGTATGAAACAACGCTCGGCAACCCGCTCGTCAACGATGCCACGCCCGATGCCTGGCTTGCAGCACTTGCGAAATTGCCGCTGCTCTATGCGCCCGGCGAACGCCTGCACTATGGCGTGTCGACGGATGTGCTGGGTTTCCTCGTCGGCCGCATTGCGGGCACCACATTCCGCGAATTTCTGATCGAACGCCTGTTCACGCCGCTCGGCATGAACGATACCGATTTCTGGGTACCGCCCGCAAAGCTCGACCGCATGTCGGTCGTCTATCGCCTCGACGAGAAGACGGGCAAACAGGTGCCCGTGCCGTTCAAGCTGTTCGATGCGCCGCCCGCGTTTTGCGGCGGTGGTGGTGGATTGATTTCCACGGCGGATGACTACCTGCAATTCGCGCAAATGATGATCGGCAAGGGCGCGCTGAACGCGAAGCGTTATCTCAAGCCCGAAACCGTCGAGATGATGACCGCCAACCGCCTCACGCCGGAACAGCGCGCGATTCCGTTTCTCGGTTCCATCCCGATGTGGGAGCCGATGGGCTTTGGCCTCGGCGTCTCGGTCGTCACCGATCCTGAAAAGCTGGGGCTGCTTGGCAAAGGCGGCAAAGGCGCATTTGGCTGGCCCGGCGCGTTCGGAACATGGTGGCAGGCCGATCCCGCCAACGGCATGATCGTGATCTACCTGATCCAGAACTCGATGCCGCTCGGCGCAGGCGCCGTCGCGCAAATGGCGGATATCAGACAAGCCCGCGCAAGGCTCGCGCTGCCGATGCTCCAGAATCTGGTGTATGGGGCGATGACTTAAATCCATTTACCTCCCCCTCGCGGGGAGGTCGACGGCTCTGAGCAAAGCGAAGAGACGGCGGGTGGGGGGCTGCTTCAACGAAGACGGTGTTCGAAACGGTGCGCTGCCGTTGAAACCAACACTGCGGCACCACCCCCACCCGTCGCGCTGTCGCGCGCCGACCTCCCCGCGTAGGGGGGAGGTAAGGGTTCGCTACTTCACCTTCGCGCGCGGATCGTACCCAACGCCCCATCCTTCGGCGAACGCCTTCAACTTCGCGTCCACCTTCTCGGGCAGCGTCACCACCAGCTTCACATACATGTCGCCCGCGGGCTCGCCGCCGCCCGATGATCCGTGCGCGGGAATGCCTTTGCCGCGCAGCCGCAGCATCGTGCCGGTGTTCGATCCCGGCGGCACGGTCAGCGCCACAGGGCCGGTGAGCGTGGGCGCCTGAACCTTTCCGCCCAGCACCGCTTCTTGCAGCGTGATCGGCAAATCCATCCGCAGGTCGCGCCCGTCGCGCGTGAGATAAGGGTGTGCGGCAACCGAAACCTGGATCAGCACATCGCCACCCGGCCCGCCATTGCCACCGGGTCCGCCTTGTCCTTTCAGGCGCACCTGCTGGCCGTCGCGAATGCCGACGGGAATGCTCACATCCACATTGCGTCCGTCCGGCAGCATCACGCGGCGCGTGCCGCCGCGGGCTGCTTCCTCGAAACTCACCGTTACATTCAGCGCGTAATCTTCGCCGCGGCGTGGCTGCGCGCGCCGTCCGCGTCCGCCAAACAGGTCGGCGAAAATATCCTCAGCGCGAAAACCTTCCGCGCCGCCTTGTGGCCCGCCTGCGGAATAGGTGTATTCGAACCCGCCGGGATTGCCGCCCGCGCGCCCGCCGCCGAAGCCGAACGGATTGCCCTCGAACCCGCCGCCGCCACCGCCCTGGCGCGGATCGAAGCCGCGCGGATTTCCCTGATCGTCGATTTCGCCGCGATCGAATTTCGCGCGCTTCTCCTTGTCGCCGAGGATGTCGTAGGCCCCGCCGATTTCCTTGAACTTCTTCACCGCCGATTCATCGCCGCCATGTTTGTCGGGATGATATTTCTTGGCGAGCGCGCGGAAGGCCTTCTTGATCTCGGCCTCGCTCGCCTTTTTGGAAACGCCCAGTGTGTCGTACGGATTTGCCATGTTCTCTCCCGCCGCGATCCGCTGGAATCGCAGCCACGCCCCAATATAGGGAGCCCGGCCTTCGCGCGCTAAGGGGCGGCCGGGTCGCTTCCCGGTGTGCCGCTGCTGGAAGGGTCGGCCACAGGCGGCAGGGCATCGGGCGTATTGTCCCCCGGCGGGGCCAGGTCTGGCGCATCGGGGGCATCTTCCTCCGGTGTCGAGAAATCCGGTTTGGAGATGTCCTGATAATCGTCGCCCGATTGCGGTGCCGGCGCGGCGTCGGCAGGCGCCTGTGATTGCGGCGGCGATGGCGTTTCGGCGGGCTGGGGCGAAGCCGATGGCGCCTCGCTCTCGCGTGAGGGGCCGGATGTGTCCTCCGTCGTGCTGCGCAGGGGTGGTGGCTCGCCCCCCAGGGCTTTCAACCGCGTGGCGGCGTCTTCCAGGCCAGAGGCCGCCGCATCCGCATAAAGCTTCTTCGCCAGCCCGATATCCTTGGAGACGCCGGTGCCATCCTCATACATCCGGCCCAGATGATATTCGGCGATGGCATGGTGGGCCGTGGCCGCCAGTTGCAGCCAGGGCAGGGCGGCACCGGGGTCAGGCGAGCCACCCTCGCCATCGAGCAGCATTTCGCCCAGATCGGCTGCCGCCGTCGCCAGCCCCGCCTGGGCCGCGAACTGGAACATCTGCTTGGCCGCTGCCGGGTCTTTCTTGACACCCTGACCCTTGCGCAGCATCAGGCCCGCGTTGCGCGCCGCTGCGGCATCCACATAAGAGAGGTCGTCGAAAATCTTGTAGGCGTCTTCATATTGGCCGGCGTCGTAAAGCCGGACCCCCTCATCGAACGAAGCCACCCGTTCCTCGGGCGAGATGGTGGAACAACCGGCTGCGAGCAAGACGCAGATACAGACGGCGAAACGGGAGTGCGCTAAAGGCATCGGGAATCCTCTGATCCGGTGAAGCTAACAAGACCGGCACCGGCGCGCAAAACGAAGGTACGAAGGCACAAGAGCATGAGTGAAATCGGCGGACCCATCGACGATGGCGGCATTGCGCCCAAGGATGATCCCCTGGCGCTGTTCGACAACTGGATGGAAGAGGCGAAGAAAACCGAGCCCAACGAAGCCAACGCCATGGCCATCGCCACGGCGGATGCGCAAGGCCATCCCAACATCCGCATGGTGTTGCTGAAGCACGCCGATCAACGCGGCTTTGTTTTCTACACCAACATCGAAAGTGCCAAGGGCCGCGAACTGACGGCCAATCCGCATATCGCGCTCAACTTCCATTGGAAAAGCCTGCGCCGCCAGATCCGCGTGCGCGGGCCGGTCGCGCGCGTGAGCGATGCGGAGGCCGATGCCTATTTCGCGACCCGCCCGAAGGATAGCCAGATCGGTGCCTGGGCAAGCGCGCAATCGCGCCCCATGGAAGGCCGTTTCGCACTCGAACGCGAGATCGCGAAAATTGCCGCGAAATACGCGCTCTCCAAAGTGCCGCGTCCGCCGCAGTGGAGCGGTTACCGCGTGACCCCGCTCGAAATCGAATTCTGGCGCGATCGCCCGTTCCGCCTGCATGATCGGTTGGTCTACCGCCGTAGCGATGGCAACACGGCGTGGACGACCGAACGCCTGTTCCCATGACGGATCACGCCACCTTGATGCGGCGTGCGGCGATTGCATCGCTGTCGGTTGCCCTGTTCCTGATCGTGCTGAAATTCGCGGCCTATCTCGCAACGGATTCGGTTGCGATGCTGGCGTCGCTCGCCGATTCCGGCCTCGATTTCTTTGCCTCCATCATCAATCTGGTGGCGGTGCGCTCATCGCTCACGCCGCCCGATCGCGAGCATCGCTTCGGCCATGGAAAGGCCGAACCGCTGGCGGGGCTGGCGCAGGGCGCCTTCATCGCGGGCTCGGCCACGTTCCTCATCATCGAGGCGGCAAGCAGGCTCGCCCAACCTCATGTGGTCGGTCACGAAGCGGTGGGCCTTGCCGTGATGGGGATTTCCATCTTCGCCACCGTGGTGCTCATCGCCTACCAGCACATGGTCGTTTCGCGGACAGATTCCCTCGCCATCAGTGCGGACCGCATGCACTACACAAGCGATCTGCTGACCAATGTCGGCGTCGTCGCCAGCCTGCTGCTGGTGACGCAACTGGGCTGGACGCTCGCCGATCCGGTCATGGGCATTCTCATCGCGGTGTTCCTGGCGTGGAGCGCGTGGAGCGTGTTCCGCCAGAGCTACGACCAGTTGATGGATCGCGAATTGCCCGATGAAGACCGCGCGAGGATCAAATCCCTGGTGATGGGCCACGCCGAGGTGCGCAACCTGCACGATTTGCGCACGCGCGCATCCGGGCTCAACACATTCATCCAGTTCCACATCGAACTCGATCCCGCCATCAGCCTGATGCGGGCCCACGAAATCAGCGATGCGGTGGAAGCCGAAATCTGCGCGGCCTTTCCCCATGCCGAAATCCTGATCCATCAGGATCCGGCCGGAATGGAGCCCCAGCCCGCGCTCGCGCAGGTCTGATACCGGATTGGCGTCTGCGAAAATATTTTGAAGGCCCGCAAATCCAAATCGCGGCCCCGTTCGTTTACGATATCTGGGATAGCGAAACAAACAGAGGGACGAAACATGATCCGTATCGCGTTGGCTGCCGCCACGGCAGCAATCTTGTTCGCGGCCGCGCCCGCATCCGCTCAGACGGACGCCATGGGTTCCGGCAGCATGAGTTCCACACCGGCCATGAGCTGCGCCGACATGATGACCAAGGCCCAAACCATGCGCACACCCGAAGACACGACCAAGGCGCTGGACGCGCAAAAGGAAATGAAGATGGCCGAGACCGCGCAGGCCAGCAAGGACGAGACCACCTGCAAGATGCACATGAAAAAAGCCATGGACGATCTGATGTAGTTTCGTTGCCGGATATCCCCTAGCCGGCAACATTCGAGCAAGCGGCGCCCCGCCCCGGGCGCCGCTTGTTTTTTGGGCCCTGAAGCAGCCCTCCCCAATCGCGCGCGCCCCAGCTAGAGTGCCCGGATGGCCGAAACCAAACAGACACAAGGCGAAGAACGCCGCACCCTGATCCTGACAGGCGCCAGCCGGGGCATCGGGCACGCCACCGTCAAGCGCTTCTCCAGCGCGGGCTGGCGGGTGATCACCTGCTCGCGCCACGCCTTCCCGGAAAATTGCCCATGGGCGGCGGGCCCCGAAGACCATATCCAGGTCGATCTCTCCGATCCTGACGATACCGAACGCGCCGTGCGCGAAATGCGCGAGCGCCTGCCCGAAGGCAAGCTGCACGCGCTGGTGAACAATGCGGGCATCTCGCCAAAAGGCGAACATGGTGAGCGCCTCGACACGCTGCACACCAGCAAGGCGATCTGGCGCCAGGTGTTCGAGGTGAATCTGTTCTCCACCATCTGGCTCGGCCGCGGCCTGCTGAACGAACTGGCCGCAGCCCAGGGTGCCATCGTCAACGTCACCTCGATTGCGGGCGGCCGCGTGCATCCCTTCGCGGGCGCGGCCTACAGCACATCGAAAGCAGCACTCGCCGCCCTCACGCGCGAAATGGCATCGGATTTCGGCCCGCTCGGCGTGCGTGTGAATGCCATCGCACCGGGCGAGATCGACACCGCGATCCTTTCCCCCGGCACCGAAAAGATCGTGGAGACGATCCCCTTGCGCCGCCTCGGCCAGCCGGAAGAAGTGGCCAAGGCGATCTATTATCTGTGCACGGAGCAATCGAGCTACGTCACCGGCGCCGAGCTGCACATCAATGGCGGCCAGCACGTCTAGGGATCGCCGCAAAGGCGTCTGAAAGGCGGCGGATCATCCGCCGCCTTTTTTCGTGATGCGCCAGTCTTCGCCGCCAGTCCTGTAAAATGTGATTACAGGTTGCATCGTATTGCGATACTTTTTGCCGGGAACGGTACGTTGGCCCGGCACTTGCTTAGTGCGCAGATAGCCGTTTGCGATATTTGCAAGCACCCTCATCCGTGCCGCGGACGACGGCTCGTCCAGTATTTTGCGCGGCGCTCACCAACAGGACGATTCGATGAACACCACACGTTTCCCGATTCTGGCGGCTGGCACGGCCGCGCTCATGCTGGTAGCGATCACGCCCGCCAGCGCCGGTTTCACCGCTTACGAGATTCGCAATACGCCGCCGATTATTGTCGGCGCCACCACGACCGAATTCATCATCGCGGCGGGCGGCGACAAGGCAGGCTTCGGCTCGAACGACGTCAACGGCCAGACGCTGGGCAGCATCACCGATCTCTACATCCACCGCGATGACGACACGACACGCTTCACCGCCGGCAGCGGCCCGGCCGTCGCCCCCTATCTGAACTTCTGGGTGACGGACGGCACGCATTTCGCCGTGATCGCCAACGAACCTTCCGATCCGGATTTCCAGCCGCTGTTCGTCAACGGCACTTATGATCTGAGCTTTGCCGATCTCTCCAGCCACGTCGCCAAGGTGTTCGAAACGAGCGATCCGTCATGGCTGCCCAATGGCGGCGTCAATCTGCACTTCAGCGATTTGTCCGGGCTCATCATCATGTCGCCCACCGCCGGCCAGTTCGCCACCCAGGGCGCCTCGACAGGCGCACCCTGGGATCATGCCAACAATCTCGGCTACGGCGTGAACTGGGTGTTCGGCGACACGCTGACCAACTATGTCTCCGGCCAGGATGGCTACATCGTCGACAACAATGCCCGCGTCAGCTCGACCGCGGCACCGGAACCGGCGACCATCGCCCTTCTGGGTGCGGGCCTCGCAGGCTTTGCCGCCTCGCGCCGCAAGCGCAAGGCCGCGTAAGCAACACACGCGTCACATGCGAAAGGCGGCGGCTCATCCCGCCGCCTTTTTCTTTGCGCGCGGCAAGGGCACACTGCCGCCACAGCAATCCCAACCCAGAGGAAACACGATGGCCGCCTATGTGATCTTCATGCGCGAGAAGACCCGCAACCCCGCCGAACTCGATATCTACCGCGAGAAAGTCGTCGCCTCCCGCGAGGGCCATGCGATCAAGGCGCTGGCCCGCTACAGCAAGGTGGAATCGCTGGAGGGTGCGCCGGTCGAAGGCGTGGTCATCCTCGAATTCCCGACCTTTGCTGAAGCCAAAGCCTGGTACGAAAGCCCGGCCTATACCGCCGCCCGCCAACACCGCCACCTCGGCGCCGATTACCGCGCCATGATCGTGGAAGGTGTGTGACACCGATTTTCACCTCCCCCTTGTGGGGAGGTCGAAAAATGCGAAGCGTTTTTCGGGTGGGGGGCGGTGCCGGTCACAAAGCGCGGCCCCCCACCCGAAATTCTCTGCGCTGCGCTTCAAGAATTTCGACCTCCCCACAAGGGGGAGGTGAAACCGCACCTCACGCGCCCTTCACCGCCTCATGCCGCGCCACGATCTTCGGCCACAGCGAGGCGGCCTCCGGCACATCCAGATCGAACTCCCGCGCCAGCACCGCCACAAGATCGTCCGCGCTCTCCACCAGCCGCTCGCGCGTGGCGTCGCCCGTAATGTGGCTGAGCACACGCCCGCGCAAAATGGCAAGCCCGCCCGGCAGATGCCGCTGCACCACAAGGTTCTGCGTGAAGGGGGATTCGGGCGCCACCTGCAACCACGCGCATTTCTCGGCCAGCAGCGCTTCATCGGCGGCGGGCGCAAGCCGCACATCATAGGAGAATGTGCTGCCGCCCCGATGCTCCGCCAGCCGCCACCAATCGCCATCCGCGCGCGCCAGCGAATAGGGAAAGCCATGGCTCTCAAACGCGCCCTCGCGCGGCGCAAACGGCCCAATCGGGCCGGAGCCAAACCCCACATCGGCAAACACCGGCCCTTCCGGCAGATCGACACGCAACACCAGATGATTGCCTTCCTGCACAGCCCCAAGCGCGGAGCGCATCACCGCGCCGGAAAGCCGGGTCACCCGAAACCCAAGCTCCGAAAGCGCCCACCCAAACACCCCATTCATCTCATAACACCACCCACCCCGACGCCGGTTCACGATCTTCTCGAAGATCGGCGGGATAGCGGTGCCGACAGGCCGCCCCAGTTGCACCTCCAGATTCTCAAACGGAACGGCCAGCAGATGCGCGCGATGAAGCGCGGTGAGTCCCGCGAGATCAGGCGCGGGCGGCGAGGGGAGGTTGATGCGGGCGAGGTAGGAGGAGATGTGCATGGTGCATTCAGATTGGACTTTACTCAGCCTGTGAAGTTGAATTTAAGTCTCAGGGCGACAATGATTTGTCGATCGATGTCACCCTAAGCTTGTAAGGCATTTAGGGCAAAGCTCTATTATCTTGATGCTCACCGCGTTAAATGCCGCTTTGCATTCGGAATAGTCTGAATCGACGGCATTTAGAATTTTTCCTTTACTCACTCTGGCTGCGGCTACAAATTTGCGATCCGCAAGGTCGAATCCAGACAAATCGACGTGGTCGGGAAAATCTACATATTCTCCTGTAGTAGTACATTTAGGTAGCGTTACTTCAACGACACGCTTGTGATTGCCTCGGAAGTTAATCAAATGTCGGTAAAAGAGGTCGCCCACACCAGGTTGACCGGAGGCACTAAGGTGTTTTCGGTATTCTTCTAATATGTCGCCTATATCGTCTAAGACGATGCGATGTTTTGTGGTCCCGCAGATCGTTTGAATATATTCAATGCAGGAAATTTGACACTCCACTGGGTATTCATCATCGCGGCTGTTGGCTACGACCGCGACGTTGGTATCAACGATATAATACGTCATTTTTTGGCATCACGTTTGCGCTTGAGTCTGGCAAGTTCTGCGGCAGTAGCCTCACCGAGTGCGTCACCAAAAAAGTTCGTTGGCCAATTCTGGATGACGCCAAACATATCGACGCATAATTTTTCAAGGCGAGATTCGCCCTGCTCGCCCTTGCAAAAATAAAGAGCCGCATCTGTGCTTTTGAGCTGCTGTTCCGCTATTCTGCGCTGTAGTCTTAATAGCAAATGTTCGCTGTGACTTTCGAGGATGACTTGTATTTTTCTGTGGAGCGCTACGGAGATTATCAAATCCGCCAACGCTGCTTGCGCTAGCGGATGAAGATGTATTTCTGGCTGCTCCAATATGACAGTCGACCCTTCCGCAACGTAGTAAAGCAGTGTCACTACAGGTAATATTTGCGAAACGCCAAATCCAACATCAGTCAACAAAACTTCAGGGCCTTTCGCGACAACTTGAAGTCGCGCTTGCCACAGATTCGACCCGGCTCGAATTTCTTCAACTCTAAATTTGTGGATCAGCCCTAGTTCTCGAAGCCAGTGAGCAATCATTTCTTGAAACGGAATTAGTTTGCTCTTGTATTTAAGGTTTCGTTTTACGTGATCCACCGTGGCAGCGAGAATGGCTTCAATAGCCTGCTCACCGCGCGGGCCAACGTCTGACGGACGAGCGCGGCCCCACGGATATTCGCGTTTGGGAGGTTCGCGAAGAGGGCCCAAATAATGAATATTGTCCATTTGTGCTTCATATGCAGATTCCAGATCACTCAGAAATCCAGCATTTTGAAAATATGTTCTCGCTTGGTCGGGAAAGGCATAAGACTTTATCGGTCCGGGCAATTGCCACACGCGACCTGATGTTCTCTTGAATTTGAATTGCGTTGGCCCCGCATTGGAGAGGTCGAACCCCCCTTTTTCGGAAGCTTTTGGCTTGAGAGTAAAGTGATCTTTGCCTAAATGATAATCTATATATTTCGTTCTGATCAGGCCGTCGGGTGCTTGTACTTCTGCCGCAATACCAAATTCGTTGCTGTCGAAAAGTACTTCTTGTCTGCTTGCCTCAGGGTTGGCGACTGTTAGGTTTTGCCCAGTTTCCCAGTCGAGAGACCAAGAAATTGCACGGTGCTCCTCGTGTCGATGTACAGCGTCTTTGTATGTGCCAAGGTTGATGAGTTTGGATTGCCCACCAAGATCGAGTGCAAGTCCCCTATCCGATGCTTCCTTGGTAAGCTTCAGCATTAGCAGGAATTGAAGAAGACTCGTCTTTCCAGAACTGTTTGTGCCAAATATCCCTGTAATCGGCGCAAAATTTACGTCTGCCAGCGACCAAGCCTTGAAGTTATGCAAAGAAAGGCGTGTGAGCATATTAGACTCGCGCTTTTATTATGTTGATTCTTACCGAGATTCTAAGGGTTTGCGAACGGGTGTCGGGACTTTTATCAGTCGATTGAGGCGAATATGCAAACTTCCGGCTCCTGCTTCTGCGGCTTCGTCCGTTACCGGCTCACCTCTGCGCCGATGTTCATCCATTGCTGTCACTGCCGCGATTGCCAGAAGCAGTCGGGTGGGGCGTTTGCGATCAATGCCTTGATCGAGGCCGATCGCGTCGAGGTGGTGGAGGGCGACACGGTGCCGGTGTCCATGCCCACCGAGAGCGGCCGCCCGCACATCATTCATCGCTGCCCCAAATGCCAGACCGCGCTGTGGAGCACCTATGGCGGGCGCACCGAAACGCGCTTCGTGCGCGTCTCCACGCTGGATGATGCCGCCCGCTTCGTGCCGGATGTGCACATCTTCACCCGCTCCAAACTTCCCTGGGTCCGCCCGCCGGAAGGCGTGCGCGCCTTCGAGGTCTATTACGACGCCAAGGCCGAATGGCCCGCCGAAAGCCTCGCGCGGCGCAAGGCGAATGCGGCGAAGGCGGGGTAGGCGAGCCACGATAATTTTACCCTCCCCTTGAGGGGGGGCGAAAAATCCGTTTGGATTTTTCGGGGCGGGGTCATCGGTGGCCGCCACTTGGACCCCTCCCCGAAATTTGCTGCCGCAAATTATCGACCCTCCCTCAAGGGGAGGGTAAAAGCAGCACTTGCAGTTTTAGATAAATATTCCTACATTCAGCGCAGGCCAAAACCATCGTCCCGCGAAAGGAGGGGGAGGGGGGTGTGCGAAACCGAAAAACGACTAATGGATTGTTTTAGCAGGCATTATGCGAGCAGGTGTACCCCTGCCGCAAAAATGAGGTTCAATTGGGCAGCCGCCGCGCCCGCGCAGGATATAGGATCGAAGTCAATGTCTGGCCCCGCGCTACCAGCGCAGCACAAGCCGCCCCAGCGCCGCGCCCAGCAGGCCCACGCTCACAATCCCCAGCGTGTACCAGATGCTCACAAACAGCGCCCCGTTCTCGGCGCAGGCAAAGGCATAGATCCAGGCCCCGGCCGCGCCTGCGAGCAGCCCCGCGATCCCGCCCGTCAGCGCCAGCCGCGTCGGTGCCAGCCGCCGCAGGCCCCACAGGCTTCCTGCGAAAATCGGCAGCGCCATCACAAAGATGCGCTCCGGGCAGACATCGTGGGAAACGCCATAGAACATCGGCGCGGTCACCCCATGCGAAAGGGCGATCTGCAAAGCCGCGAGCCCGATCATTCCCGCCACCGGCAGCAGGATGGCGCGCATCGCGGTGCGCGCGGGCGCGCCGGGGTGGGCCAGCCGCAGCGCCGCCCAGAAGGCGAGCACCGCGAACGCCAGCGTGTAGCCGAACTTCATCCAGAACGGGCTTGTGTGCATCGCGCCCATCAGGTCCGGCCGGGGGCCAAGCCAGCCCAGCATCAGCCCCGCCGAAACAAGCGCGCCCGCGCCCACGCCCCAGTAAAGCGGGGCAGCGCCTGCGCGCGCAGGCGTGGGGGAGAGCTTTCCCGAAAGGTCTGCGATGAGATCGTCGGTCTTCACGTCTGCTCCGAATGTTCTGAAAACGTCTGGGCCAGTGTTTTCAGCGCGCGGTGCACGCCAACCTTCACCGCCGATTCCGAAAGGCCGAGGCGGGCTGCTGTTTCCGCCGTCGAAAGCCCTTCGATGCGCGTCAGCCGGATCAGCTCGCGTTTGGGTTCGGGCAGCGTGCACAGCAATTGTTCAAGATCGCGCCTGGCGATGGCGGCTTCAGCCGCATCATCGGCGAACAGCGCGCCCGCATCTTCGAGCGGCACGGTCTGGCGCGAACGGTTGCGGCGGAAATTGTCGATCAGCTTGTAGCGCGCGATGGCATAGACCCAGGCGGTGAACGGCTGCGTCACATCATAGGTGGCCCGTCTTTTGTGCATCGCCAGCAGCGTTTCCTGCACCAGATCCTCCGCATCCGCAGGCGTCGCCAGCCGCCGCGCATAATAGGCGCGCAACCGTTTGCTCAATTCGGACAAAAGCATCCGATAAGCCCGCGCATCGCCATCGAGCGCCGCCAGCATCAGCACTTTCAACTGTGTCTCGGCGGCGATCAAAGGTCTCCAGCTCCTGTAGTTCGCACGAGAATGTGATCGGGTTACACGCTACTTCCGCTTCACGCCCAGCTGATCCTGCCAAAGCCGCGGCGCAATCTCGTCCACCGCGCTCTCCGCCAGCTGGCCCAGATGAAACGGCCCATATTGCACGCGGATCAACCGCGCCACCTTCAGGCCAAGCGACTCCATCACCCGCTTCACCTCGCGGTTCTTGCCCTCCGTCAGGCTCACGCTCGCCCAAGCATACATGCCCTTGCTGCGCTCCAGATCGGCAATGATCGGGCCATAGCTCACGCCCTCGATGGTCACGCCTTGCGCCAGCTTCTCCAGATCGGCCTGAGAGACCTTCCCGAATAGGCGCACGCGATACTTCCGCGTCCATCCCGCTGCCGGCAGCTCAAGCTGCCGCGCTAGCGCGCCATCATTGGTGAGCAGCAGCAGCCCTTCGGAGTTGATGTCCAGCCGCCCGATGGAAACCACGCGCGGCAGATGCTTGGGCAGGTTGGAGAACACGGTTGCCCGGCCCTGCTCATCGCGGTGGCTCGTCACCAACCCCGCGGGCTTGTGATAGCGCCACAGCCGCGAAGTCTCCGGCTCGTTCAGGGGTTTGCCGTCGACGGTGACGACCTGATGCTCGCCCACGCGGATCGCAGGCGTGGTCACCTTCTCGCCGTCGAGGCTCACGCGCCCCGCAGCGATCAGCTTCTCCGCATCGCGGCGCGAGCAGATGCCCGCACGTGCGATCACCTTGGCGATGCGGTTGCCATCGGTCTTGTCGGTATCGGCCACGATTGGCCTTTCGGGCTGGTTCGCGCTATCGCGTAGCCTTGTGAACGGTGCGATGGCAAGCGCGATGACCGACGACGAACTCATGGCCATGGCCCTGGCCGAAGCCGAAGCCGCCGCCGTCCGCGGCGAGGTGCCGGTGGGTGCCGTGCTGGCGCTGGAGGGCAGGGTGCTTGCCCGCGAAGGCAACCGCATCCTGGAACGCCACGACCCCACCGCCCATGCCGAGATGCTGGCGATACGGGCGGCCGCCACAGCCCTCGGCAACGAGCGCCTGATCGGCACCACGCTTTATGTCTCGCTGGAGCCCTGTGCGATGTGCGCTGGCGCGATGAGCCTGGCGCGCGTGGCCCGCGTGGTGTTCGCCGCCGAAGATCCCAAGGGGGGCGCCGTCCTGCATGGCCCGCGCTTCTTCGAACAACCAACCTGCCACCACCGCCCGGATATCGCGCGCGCGGGCGACGCGGGGAAGGCCGGGGAGATGTTGAAGGATTTTTTCCGCGCCCGCCGCGGTTGATCGACTCCCGCTTCGGGTTCTGACAGACTGTCATAAAGCGGACATAAGATGCCGCAGGGGAGCATTCGTTCAGGGATACCCAACATGGCACTCATTGTTTACGGCGCATCGCTTTCGCCCTTCGTCCGCAAAGTCCGCATTTTTCTCGCCGAGAAGGGGCTGGAATATCAGCTCGAACAGGTCAATCCGTTTTCGCCGCCGCCGGGCTTTGTCGACATCAGCCCGCTGAAGCGCGTTCCCGCCTTCCGCGACACCGACCTGCCCGAACCCAACACGCTGGCCGACAGTTCGATCATCTGCGATTACATCGAACACAAATTTGCAAACCCCGCGCTCTATCCCAAAGACCTTTATCTGCGTGCCCGCGCGCTGTGGTTCGAGGAATATGCGGATTCCGCGATGGCGACGACCATCGGCGGAGGCCTGTTCTTCGAGCGCATCGTCAAGAAGCTGCTTGGCCAAAAGACCGATGACGCCGTCATCGAAGCGACGCTGACGAAAAAACTGCCGCCGCTTTTCGATTATCTGGAGAAACAGATCGGCGATAATGAATTCCTCGTCGGCAATGCGTTCTCCATCGCCGACATTTCCATCGGCACGATGCTGGTCAATTTCTGTCATTCCGGCGAATGCGTGGACGGCAAGTTGTGGCCGAAGCTCGGCGCCTATATGGACCGCCTGCACGCGCGCCCATCGTTCAAGGACCGCATCAACGAAGAAACACCCTTCGTCAGCCAGCTTCGCGCGGCCTGACAAATGGCTGGCTGCCCCGCGCGCAAGCGCGGCGGCAGCCTAGCTTTTCGTTCCAGCCTTTTTCCCGCTTCGTCGCGTGGCGGTCTGGTTGAGAAATTCCACCAAAATCGAAAAGCCCACCGCGAAGTACAGATAGCCGCGCGGGATATGGAAATGCATGGCATCCGCGATCAGCGTCATGCCGATCAGCAGCAGAAAACTCAGCGCCAGCATCTTGACCGTGGGATATTGGTGCACGAATTCCGAAACGGGGCCAGAAGCCCACAGCATGATCAGGATCGCGATCACAACCGCGGCTATCATCACCGGCAGATGTTCCGCCATGCCGACCGCGGTGATGACGGAATCGATGGAGAACACCAGATCGAAGATCACGATCTGCACGATCACGCTCAGAAACGTCGCACCTCGCGCGTGCATGTTTTCTTCTTCGCCATCGACGAGGTGATGGATCTCGCGCGTGCCCTTTGTAAGCAGGAACACCCCGCCCGCACCGAACACCAGATCCCGCCACGAAAAGCTCTGCCCAAAGATGGTGACGATGGGCTCAGACAGATGGATGATAAAGGCGATGCTCGAAAGCAGCGCGATGCGCATGATAAGCGCCAGCGCCAATCCGATACGCCGCGCCTCAGGCCTTCGGTTCTTCGGCAGTTTGCTCGAAGCAATGGAGAGGAAAACGATATTGTCGATGCCGAGAACGATTTCGAGCACGGTGAGTGTCAGCAGGCTCGTCCAAACGTTGAAATCAGTCAGAAGTTCGAGCATCTCCAATCCCTGTCAGAACCAAGCCGGCGCCAGTTGCGGAAACAGATAAACGATGGCCTCGCGCCCCGCTACCATGCCGATGCCCGCCCCGATAAAGACATCGCTGAGAAAATGCGCGGTTAACAGCGCGCGGGTGAACCCCAACCCCGTGGCAATCAGGAACCACAGCGGCCAGAACGAGGACATCGCCGCACTGGCAACCACCGCCACGCAGAAGATGGTGAGGGCGTGCCCCGAAGGAAAGGAGTTGTGCTGCAGGTCGAACGAGAGAGGCATGAACTCATAGAGATTCATCTCGATCTCGTCGCGCGGCCGCCGGCGGCCCAGCAGGAATTTGAGCGAATGCAGCACGATGCTGCCCCCCGCCAGCGCTGCCAGGAAGGCGAGCGCGAACTGCGAGGCCAACCGGAACCCGGTATCCTCTGGATGTAGCGCCAGCCCGGCCTGCGACCCCAGATAGATGGCGATCGCGATGGCCAGCCAATGCGCGGCTTTGGCAAGGTGGGTGATCCGGTCGAGGGCCCCGTGCAGGGGCGCGTGCACGTTGTCATAAAGGAAGTGGACCGCCTGCCGGTCGACCGCCAGGCAAAGAACACCACCAAATATGAGAATCGCGCCTGCCCAGAGCAACATGGAAGCGGTGATTGCCGTGGTTCCTCCCCCCTGTCAAACGGCTGGGGAGGCAGGGTACACTTCCCCATCGCTATCGAACTCAGCTTTGGAGGAAACAGATGGATTTCGATTACTCCCCGCGTCAGCGGGAATGGATGAACCGCGTCGGCGACTTCATCAAACAGAACGTCATCCCGGCCGAGGCCGTCTATGGCCAGCAAATGGAAGATGCCCGCAAAAAGGGCAATCCCTGGATCGTCGTGCCGGTCGTCGAGGAACTTAAAGCCAAGGCCAAGAAGCAGGGCTTGTGGAACCTGTTCCTCAACGAAAGCGAGCATGGCGCGGGTCTGACCAACCTCGAATACGCCCCGCTCGCCGAGCTGATGGGCCATGTCGGCTTTGCCTCGGAAGTGTTCAATTGCTCCGCCCCCGACACCGGCAACATGGAAGTGCTGGAGCGTTACGGCAGCCCCTATCAGCAGGACAAATGGCTGAAACCGCTTCTCGCAGGCGAGATCCGCTCCGCCTTTCTGATGACGGAACCGGCGGTCGCCTCCTCGGATGCGACCAACATCGAAACCCGCATCGAACGCAAGGGCGACAACTACGTCATCAACGGCACCAAATGGTGGTCGTCGGGCGTCGGCGATCCGCGCTGCAAGATCGCCATCGTGATGGGCAAGACCAACCCCGATACCGATCGCCACAGCCAGCAATCCCAGGTCTTCGTGCCGCTCGATACGCCGGGCATCACCGTCAAACGCATGCTGCCGGTGTTCGGCTATGACGATGCGCCCCATGGCCACGCCGAAGTGGTGCTGAAGGACGTGACGGTGCCGGTCGAAAACATGATCCTCGGCGAGGGTCGTGGGTTCGAAATCGCACAAGGCCGCCTCGGGCCGGGCCGCATCCATCATTGCATGCGCACCATCGGCGTCGCCGAACGCGCGCTGGCCTCGATGTGTCAACGGCTTCTCACCCGCGAAGCCTTCGGCAAGCGCATCGCCCAGCATTCCATCTGGGAACAGCGCGTCGCCGAAGCCCGCATCAACATCGATATGTGCCGTCTGCTCACGCTGAAAGCAGCCGACATGATGGATAAGGTGGGCAACAAGGTGGCCCGCACCGAGATCGCGATGATAAAGGTGGCGGCACCGCGCATGGCGTTGCAAATCATCGACGACGCGATCCAGGCTTGGGGTGGCGCAGGCGTCACCACCGATCCCGGGCTGGCGCGGATGTATGCGGGCCAGCGCACGCTGCGCCTGGCAGACGGTCCGGACGAAGTGCACAATCGCACAATCGCCCGACTGGAATACGGCAAATACATGGAAGCGCCGAAAAGGGCCGCGGCGGAATAAACCACCGTTCGATCAGGAAAGCCGGGAAGAGAAATCTTCCCGGTTTTTTCTTTTTCAGGCTGCTACGCGTTCCGGCTGGCGCTGCGGCAATTCGACGGTCGCTTCCGTCCCGAACCCTTCTTCGCTTTCGATGCGGAAGGATCCGCTGTGTTGTTGGATCAGGGCATTGACCAGTGCAAGCCCCAGTCCCGTTCCCGCCTTGGCCAGCATCGGGTCGGCCACCACCTGTTCGAAGGCGCGTCCAAGCCGGGGCAGATCGTTCTTGGAAATCCCAATGCCATCGTCGTGCACACAGATGACGATGTTTCCGTCGGAACAACGCGCCGTTACCGTCACATGCCCGCCACTGAAAGTGAATTTCACCGCGTTGGAGAGCAGGTTGAGGATGACCTGTTTCAGTGCGCGCCTGTCGGCTTCCACCGTCAGCCCGCTCGTTTCCATTACCATCTTCACGTCGATGTTGTTGGCGAGCGCGCGACCCTGCACCAGCCGCACGCAATCGGCGATCGTGTCTTCCAGGCTCACTGTCTCGTAGAACAGCTTCAGCTTTCCGGCCTCGATCTTTGCCATGTCGAGCAGGTCTGAGATCAAATCGAGCAGTAACTGACCGGAATCGTGGATCAGGGTTGCGTATTCCGAGTAACGCTCATGGCCCAGCTTGCCGAACATCTCATGCCGCATGATGTCGGTGAAGCCGATGATGGCGTTGAGCGGCGTGCGCAACTCATGGCTCATATTGGCGAGGAACACCGATTTCGCGCGGCTGGCCTGTTCGGCGTTGTCGCGCGCGGATCTCATTTCGAGTTCTTGCACCTTGCGTTCGGAGATATCGCGCAGCACCGCGATGGTATTGAGATACTCTCCCGTAACATCGTCATAGACGCCGCGAATGGTCACTTCGAGCCACACATAGTGGCCATCGCGATGCAGCAGCCGATAACACGCGGTCAAAGTCTGGTTCGGCGGCGGCCGCGACCGCACCTTGTTCGCCTCCTCGATATCGGCGGGATGCACAAGCCTCACGAACCTGCCTTCTTCTATTTCATGACTGCCGCGCCCGGTGATGCGTTCGAGCGCGCTCGATGTGAACACGATGCGTCCGCCGGGCGCATAAAGCAGGATCGCATCGGATGCTTCCTCGGCCATCAGCCGGTAACGCCGCTCCGCTCGCATCCGCGCCGTTTCGGCGACGACTTCCTTGGTCACGTCATTGCAGACGCCGAGCACGGCAACAACGTTTCCATCGTCGCCGAATTCCACCTCACCATGTGTGTCGACGATCTGCACGCGTTCCGTTGGATCTTTGGAATGCGTGCGGTAATAGAAGGCCGATTTCGCCATGATCGCGGCTTCGATGGCCGCGTTTACCTTGCGGCGATCTTCGTCGGTCACGTGACTCAGAAGCCATTCGCTGTCTGGTGCCTGGGTTTGCGGATCGACACCCAGAAGTTTGTACATACCCGGCGACCACGCCGAACGTTGTGTCGCGATGTCATAGCGCCAATAGCCGAAATTCGCGGCGCGTTCGGCAAGCGCAAATTGCGCGCGTTCGCGGCGGAACAATTCCGCTTCCGAAATGTGGCCTGGAAAGGGCTCGTTCTGAAGCCCTTTGCTTGAAGACATAGAATCCGCCCGGCTTTTCAACTTGCCCGTCGGCGGAAAGCTAATGCAACCGTGTTAAGCAAGGCTTGCACGAAACCATACTTGGTTGGGAAGTACGGTTAATCCATGCTTAAATTCTCAGCCTGTTGCGCCCGCCTGTTTGGCGAAATACCACGCCCGCTCTGCCAGCGGCCTGACGGCGGCCGCATGTGCGGTGGCATTGGCGTTGGCAGCCGTGCCGTCGCGCACCCGTCCGACGATGCCTTGCAGGATACCCGCGAGCTTGAAGAAATTGTACGCCGCATAATAGTTCATGTTCGGCGTCTCGTCGCGCCCGGTGCGGCGGCAATACATCGCCACATATTCTTCCATGGTAGGAATGCCCAGCGCCTTCAGATCCGATCCCAGAAGTGTGGCGGTGCCCGCGCTCGTTCCGCCGCCCGGCATCTGCCACTGCATCAGGTGATAGGTGAAATCCGCCAGCGGATCGCCGATGGTCGACAATTCCCAATCGAGCACCGCAATCACCCTGGGCTCCGTCGGGTGCAGGATCATGTTGTCCAGCCGATAGTCACCATGCACTACGCAAGAGCGTTCGCCCGGCGGCAGATGCGCCGGCAACCAATCGATCAGCTTGTTCATCTCGTCGATGTTTTCGGTCGCTGACAATTGATATTGCTTGGTCCAGCGCGAAATCTGGCGCGCGATGTAATTGCCCGGCTTGCCGAAATCTTCCAGCCCGATCTTGAGGTAATCGAGATTGTGCAGCCGTGCGAGCGTGTCGTTCATCGCATCGTAGATCGCGGTGCGTTCCTTGGGCTCCATCCCCGGCAGCGTTCCATCCCAGAGAATGCGCCCTTCCACACAATCCATCACATAGAACATCGTCCCGATGATGGTTTCGTCCTCGCACAGCACATAAGGCTTGGCCACCGGAAACCCGGTTGGATGCAGCGCCGAGATCACCTTGAATTCCCGATCGACGGCATGCGCGGAAGGCAGCAGCTTGCCCGGCGGTTTGCGCCGAAGCACATATTTCCGGTTCGGCGTCACAAGCTGATAGGTCGGGTTCGATTGTCCGCCTTTGAACTGGCGTACTTCCAGCGGCCGCTGGAAATCGGAGATTTTCGCCGCCAGATAATCCTCCAGCCGCTTCACGTCGAAACGGTGGGCCTCGGTCACCTCTTTGGTGCCCGAGAAGGCTTCCTGCCGGTCAAGCGCCGGTTCTGTCATGGGTCGTTTCCTCGAATGTCGATGGGCCCATTTGAGACGGCCAGCGCCGCCGGGGCAAGCGCTTTAGCCGCGCTCCCGTGCCACTGCCCGCCAGCCGATGTCGCGGCGGCAGAACCCGCCTGGCCAATCGATCTTGTCCACGGCCGCATAGGCGCGAGCCTGGGCCTCCGCCACCGTCCGCCCGACAGCCGATACATTCAGGACGCGCCCGCCAGTGGCGATCAGCTTACCGCCTTGCCGTTCGGTCCCCGCGTGGAAAATCTGAACACCGTCGATCTTGGCCGCATCATCGAGCCCGCGGATTTCGCTGCCCTTGTCATAGCTGCCCGGATAACCGTTGGCCGCCATCACAACCGTCAGCGCCGCCTCATCTCGCCAGCGCAGGTCGAGATGGTGAAGCTGCTTGTCGCGCGCCGCGATCAGCGCCGTTGCGAGATCCGATTTCAGCCGCAACATCAGCACCTGACATTCCGGATCGCCGAAGCGGCAATTGTATTCGATCAGCTTCGGTCCTTCGCGGGTGATCATAAGGCCCGCGAACAACACACCCATATACGGCGTTCCCCGCGCGGCCATTGCCGCGACCGTGGGACGGATGATGCGCGTCATGGTCTGTTCGATGATTTCGTCCGTCAGAACCGGGGCAGGGGAGTAAGCCCCCATTCCACCGGTGTTCGGCCCCTTGTCGCCATCGAAAACGCGCTTGTGATCCTGCGCGCCCACCAAAGGAAGAACATGCTCGCCATCGGTCAGCGCGAAGAAGCTCGCTTCCTCACCCTCCATGAATTCCTCGACGACGATTTCCGCGCCCGCATCCGCGAAGCCGCCCTCGAACATGAAGTCGATGGCGCGTTCCATCTCGTCATGCGTTTCGGGAATGAGCACCCCTTTGCCCGCCGCCAGACCATCCGCCTTGATGACGACCGGCAGACCCAGCGTCGCCGCGAATTCTTTCGCGGGCGCCGGCGATGTGAATCGCCGATAGGCGGCAGTCGGAATCCCGTGCTCCGCGCAAAGGTCTTTGACGAACCCCTTGGAGCCTTCCAGCACAGCCCCCGCCATGCTCGGCCCCAGCGCCTTGATGCCTGCCGCTTCCAACCGGTCCCAAAGCCCGGCGACCAGCGGCGTCTCAGGCCCGATCACCACGAAGTCGATCTTCTTCTCCTTGGCGAAGGCCACCAGCCGATCCAGATCCATCGCGCCGATGGCCACGCACTCGGCCACCTGCGCGATCCCGGCATTGCCTGGCGTGCAATAGAGCTTTGAAACCATGGGGCTGGCGCAAAGCGCCCAGGCCAGCGCATGTTCCCGGCCGCCCGAGCCTATAAGAAGAAGATTCATGGCCCGAACTTCTCCAAGGCGTGCGCGAGATTCAAGCGGCAAACATCGGAAAACCTTATATCATCTGTGAATCATGTCCGAAGCAGCCAATCCCGTCCGGGCCAACCTGCCCGAATTCAGCGTCAGCGAGATCGCGGGCGCCCTCAAGCGCGTGGTGGAGGACACATTTCCCTTCGTCCGCGTCAGGGGTGAGATCAGCGGTCTCAAATTCCACTCCTCCGGTCACGTCTATTTCGACCTGAAGGACGATAAGGCCGTGCTGAACGCCGTCATCTGGCGTGGCACCGCCCAGAAGCTGAAAATCCGCCCCGAGCAGGGTCTGGAAGTCGTCTGCACCGGGCGCATTTCCACCTATCCCGGTTCCTCCCGCTACCAGATCATTGTCGAACAGGTCGAACTCGCGGGGCTAGGCGCCCTCATGGCGATGCTCGAGGAGCGCAAGAAGCGCCTCGCCGCCGAAGGCCTCTTTGCCGCGGAGCGCAAGAAGCCGCTGCCCTATCTGCCAAGCGTGATCGGCGTCATCACCTCACCCACGGGTGCCGTGATCCGGGACATCATGCACCGCCTGAACGACCGCTTTCCCCGCCACGTGCTCCTGTGGGCCGTCCCGGTGCAGGGTGAGCGCGCCGCCGCCGAAGTTGCCGCGGCTATTGCCGGTTTCAATGCGCTGAAAGCGGGCGGTCCGCTTCCGATCCCCGATGTACTGATCGTCGCGCGGGGTGGCGGCTCTATCGAAGACCTGATGGCATTCAACGAAGAACTCGTCGTGCGTGCCGTCGCCGAAAGCCGCATTCCGCTAATCTCGGCCGTGGGCCATGAAACCGACACTACTTTGATCGATCTCGTCGCCGACCGTCGTGCGCCAACTCCCACTGCAGCCGCCGAAATGGCCGTGCCGGTGCGCGCCGATCTGATTTCGCAAACCATGGAGTTGGAGCGCCGCCGCCTGCGTGCGTTCGCCCGCGCCATGTCCGAGCGCCGCCAGAAACTTGCAAGTCTTGCCCGCATATTACCGCGCGCCGAGCAATTGTTCGCCCAGCCACGCCAGCGCTTCGACGTGGCCAGCGAGCGGCTCGGTAACGCGCTGCGCCAAAACCTGAATGCCCACCGCACGCTGTTCCTGCGAACGGCATCGCTGCTGCGCCCGCGCCCCATCGCGCGCCATGTCGAGGTCAGCCTGCAGCGCACCAACGTCCTCGGCCAGCGCCTCACACAATCTCATCGTAGCCATCTGGCGGCTGCCCGCAAACGCTTCGAAAGTCTCACCCGTATCCTTGAAAGCGTCAGCTATAAGGCCGTGCTGTCGCGCGGCTTCGCGCTGGTTCGTGGCGAGGATGGCACGCTCAAACGCGCGGCTGCCGCCATCCGCCCGGGCGAGCGTCTCGAACTGGCGTTTGGGGACGGCCAGCGCACCGCCATCGCCGAGGGAACTGCCCCGCCCAAACCCAAAAAGCCCGTTCCCACAAGTGGAAGCCAGGGCAGCCTGCTTTAGACACCAATGTAACTTGGCGCGCCCAAGCACATGACGTAAAAGGCGTTATGAACAAGATAGATCGCGACCTCCGCCCCGATGGGTTGGCCCAGCTCGAATATCTGGATGGCGAATACCGCGTCGTCCGCCCCGGCGCCTATGTCGTTTGCGCGGTGACGGGGGTGCCCATCCCTGTCGAATCCCTGCGCTATTGGAGCGTCGATTTGCAGGAGGCCTATGCCACCCCCGCGGCGGCCCTGAAGCGCTTCCAGCAAACAGGGAATACGCCCAAATGATTCCCCGCCGGGGATTTCTTGCGACTGCCGTTTCGTTTGCCGCGTTGCCACTCATCAAGGCGCGCGCCGACGAACAGCACCTCACTCTCAATGGATCGCTGGAACAGGGAAGCCTCGTCACCGGGCGCACCAACCCCGAAGCGCGCGTCGCGCTCGATGGGCTGGTGCTTTCGCTTTCCGAAAAAGGCGATTTCGCCTTCGGCATAGCGTATGATCGCGTCAAGCCGCTGCAACTCGATATCAATTATCCCGACAACGGTATCCTGATGCAGGATGTCGTGCCCGTTATCCGCAAATTCCAGACACAGGAGATTTCCGGCCTGCCGCCGGAAGAGGTGACACCGCCCGCCGAATTGTTCGCCCGCATCGCGGCGGAAAAGGCGAAGATCGAGGAAGCCCGCAAAACGGTCACACTCGAAGATTGGTATTACGATGGTTTCGATTGGCCCGTGCCCGGTATCATTTCCGGCCCCTTCGGCAATCAGCGAATTCTAAACGGCGTGCCCAAACAGCCGCATTTCGGCGTGGACATTGCCGCGAAGGAAGGCACGCCCATTCATGCGCCTGCCGAGGCCAATGTGCTGCTGGCCGAGCCCGATTTCTTCTACGATGGCGGCATCACCATCCTCGACCATGGCCGCGGCGTGACGACGACCTATCTGCATCAGAGCAAGCTTGTTGTGGCTGTCGGCGCGCATGTTGCGCGGGGGGATAAGATCGGCGAAGTCGGCAAGACCGGGCGCGCCACTGGCCCGCATCTGTGCTGGCGGTTGAACTGGTTCCAAACTCAGCTCGATCCGTCGCGCTCCACCCGCGAAGCAACCCCCAAAGCCGCCTGAGCCGCAAGCGCGCGCCGGCCTGTGGGCTTGTCTTTCGCGCGCGGCCAGCGCCGGTGAATCCAAAGCCATTGTGAAGGGTGCTCGCGCACGCATTCTTCGATTTCGCGATTGATCCGCGCCGTCAATGCTCGCACGTCTTCGTCGTAATTTCCCGTGGGCGTGAAGCGGATGGCCGGATTGACCCGCATCCGAAACCGCGCCCCCTTGAGCCTTTCATTGGAAATGCAAACAAGCGCGGCGCCCATTCTGAGCGCAAGGCCTGCGGGCGCGGGTGTCGTCATCGCGTCCTGCCCGAAGAAAGGTGCGGCCACGCCTTCATTGGTTTTTTGGTCGACCAGAAGAAACGCGGCCTTCCCGCGCCGGAGAAGCGTGAAAATGCGCCGCGTGCCTTGCGGACCCTTGGTCACCATCTCCGTCGAACCCGCCTTCAGCCGCTGTGCGACGATCCAGCGATCCACATAAGGATTGTTCACGGGGCGATAGACGGTGGCGCCTTCAAATCCATGTTCGGCCGCCGCCGCGGGCATGACTTCCCAATTCCCGAAATGGCCGGAGAAAAAGAAAACCCCCTTGCCCGGTGCCGCCGCCGCTTCGGCACGTTCGACGTTGAGCAGTTCGATGCGCGCCTTCGGCCCCCGCGACGAAATCTTGTCGAGATGGGGATATTCGCCAACCGTGCGCCCGAGATTGTCCCACATCCCGCGCACGATGGCCTCGATCTCGTCGGCGTTCTTTTCCGGATAGGCCGCGCGCAGGTTTTCGCGGGCCCGTTCGCTGATCGGTGTGCGATAGAGAATTTCCCGCCCAATGAACCCGCCGAGTGCCGAAGCCGCGTCCAGGCCGAGGATTTTGAAGATGCCCATGAGGAAGAAGAACCCGGCCGCCTCCGCGCCATAGCGCAGCTTCTCGCCGGCTGTCAGATGCGAGGGCCCTTCCGTACTCATGCCGTCTCCGTCTGACGGGATGGAATGGAATGACGGTCGAGGAATGTCTGAAACGCTTCGGGGTCCTCGAACTCCGCGCGCAGCGGCACGAACGCAATGCCCTTTCGCCGCCTGGGCGGAATGCGCACATAATCCTTCTCGGTGGTCACCAGCAGCGCGCCGGTTTCAGCAGCCTTCGCTTGCATCGCCGAGATTTCCTTGGGCGTATAGATGTGGTGATCGGCAAAGCTCTTCATCGATCTCACCTGCACGCCAAGATCGCGCAGCGATTGCAGGAATTTTCTTGGCTGCCCGATACCCGCAAACGCCATTACCGGCCGCTCATGCAGCGCCGGGCTATCCTGCGCCACAAGCTTCACGCGAAACACCAATCCGCGATAGCCGGAAATCTTGGTCGTCTGGTCGCCGCCAACCAGGATAACGGCGTGCGCGCGGCGCAAGCCATCCTTCACCGGCTCGCGAAGCGGGCCCGCCGGAAGAATGCGCCGATTGCCGAACCCCGTATTGGCATCCACCACGACAAACGAAATCTGTTTGCGCAATCGGGAATTCTGATGGCCGTCATCCATCACGATCACGTCCGCGCCGTGCCGGTCCGCATATTCCGCCCCCGCCGGGCGATCCCGCGAAACAACCGTCGGCGCGGCATTCGCCAGCAGCAGAGGCTCATCGCCGACTTCGCGCGCTGTGTGCGTCCGCGGATTCACTTCAATTGGCCCGCGCAACCGTCCGCCATAACCGCGGGTAAGGAAAAAGGGCTTTACGTTGCGCTGGGCAATAAGGTTGGCAATCGCTATCGCCACCGGTGTCTTGCCCGAACCGCCAACCGTCAGATTGCCGACGCAGATCACGCGCGCGCGCGCGCGATAGATCCAGGGCCGGTTCGCACGCCAAACCGTGATCTTCCCATAAACCCAGCCGACCGGGCGCAGCGCATCCGAGAGCGCGCGGGAGATGCTGTCCTTCTGGCTCCAGAATCTAGGCGTGCGCATTTCGCACCAGCAATTCTTCGACAAACGTCTGCGTTTTGCCGACTGCGCCGCCAAGCGTGGCGGCCCCGCGGGCGGCGCCCTTTATCATGGCCTGCGCCACCTCCGGCTCCGCCAGCACCTGATGCGCCAGCGCAGCGATATCTCCGCTCGTCACCACGCCCCCCGCACCTTGTGCCTCGAATATAGCATCGTAAGCCGCGGTAAAATTCTCCGTGTGCGGCCCGGCCATCACCGCGCATTCCAGCCGCGCGGGCTCCAGCGGGTTCTGTCCGCCATGCGCGATCAGGCTGCCGCCCATGAACGCGATTTTTGCAAGCCGATAAAACAATCCCAACTCCCCCATCGTGTCGGCGACATAGATCGCTGTGTCCTCTGCGGGCAGCGCGCCGCCCGCTCGCCGTCGAACCGGCCGTGTGCCGCAGAGCATCGCAATCTCTTCGCCGCGGTCAGGGTGGCGCGGAACGATGATGGTGAGGAGATCGGGATGGTTCTTGCGCAACGCATCATGGGCGGGCAGCAACGTCTCGTCCTCACCGGCATGTGTGCTCGAGGCGAGAAAAATGGGTCGCGTTCCGATCGCTTCCTGCAATGCCTGCAATTTATTTGCGTCGGCGGGCAGGGGGGGCGCATCGGCCTTAAGGCTCCCCGTCACGCGCACATCGCGCGCGCCCAGCGATGAGAAACGCGCGGCAACTTCCGGATCGATGGCAAGAATGGCCTCGAATGCCGAAAGCAAGGCCTGCGCCGTTTGCGGTGCGCGGGACCAGCCTTCCGCCGATCGCGCCGAGATGCGCGCATTGACCAGCGCCAGCGGAATCTTCCTTTCCGCTGCACTCATCAGAAGGTTTGGCCAGAGATCGGAATCCACGAACAACCCCACATCGGGCCGCCAGTGGTCGAGGAAGCTTCGTGCGGCCGAAGGCGTGTCGATAGGCACGAACTGATGAACCGCATTGGGCGGCAGCCGCTGCGCCATCAGCTTGGCCGATGTCACCGTGCCGCTTGTCACGAGCGCATGGCGCCCCGGCGTCAGCAAGACCGAAAGTAGGGGCAACGCGGCAAGCGTTTCCCCCACGCTTGCCCCGTGAATCCAGATCAGCTTGCCCTCTGGCCGCTTCAGGTTCGAATGCCCCAGCCGTTCGGGCAGCCGTTCGAGGTCTTCCTTGCCGCGCGCCGCGCGCTCGCGCAGCACCAGCTTTGCCGCCGGCGAGAGCACGGCGGTGGCGGAACGATAGGCGCGCAAACCAAGGGTCATGCGGTCCATTCAGGCTGGTTCGTCATTAAGATTGTGCTGATAAAGCCGCGCATAAAGACCGCCATGCGTCATGAGTTCGGAATGCGTGCCGGATTCGACCACCCGCCCGCGATCCAGAACATAAATCCGGTCCGCATCGAGCACGGTGGAAAGGCGATGTGCGATCACGATGGTCGTGCGCCCCGCCATCAGGCGAGCCAGCGCCTCCTGCACCTGTCGCTCGCTTTCGCTGTCGAGGGAGGAGGTTGCTTCGTCCAGAAGAAGAATGGGTGCATTGCGCAGCATCGCACGCGCAATCGCGATCCGCTGGCGCTGCCCGCCCGAAAGCCGCAAACCGCCTTCGCCCACGCGCGTGGCATAGCCTTCGGGCAATTGCGAAATGAATTCATGCGCGGCAGCGGCCTTTGCCGCGTCTTCGATCTCGGCTTGCGAAGCCGCGCGCCGTCCAAGCGCGATGTTCTCCGCCACCGTCTCGTCGAACAGAATCGGTTCCTGCGTGACCAGCGCAATGTTTTCGCGCAGCGATTTCAAGGTGACGTGCCCGATATCCTGGCCGTCGATCTCGATGCCCCCCGTCTCCGCGTCGTAAAAGCGAAGCAACAGGTTGAACAGCGTCGATTTCCCCGCCCCCGAAGGCCCCACCAGCGCGATCTTCTGCCCGGCCTGCGCTTCAAGCGAAACATTCTCGATGGCAGGGGCGCCCGCATCCGCGCGGTAGGAAAACCCGACATTGCGAAACCGCACCGCGCCGCCCGATGCAGTCAGCACATGCGCGCCGGGCCTGTCCACGATGCGTGGCTTGGTGTCGATGATCGCGAAGATCCGATCCGCCGCCGAAAGCCCGGAGGAAGCCGTGGCCCAAAGCTGCGTCAGGTTGCGCACCGGCTGCAATGCCAGAAGCATGGCGGCGAGAAACGATGCGAAATGGTTGATCCCGATCTCGCCATGCATCGCCTGATAACCGGCATAGAAAATGGTGCCCGCGATCACCACGCCCGCAAACAGATCGCTCGCCGGAACCGCGCCCGCCCGCGTGCGCGCCACGCGCACCAGATATTTGAGCCTCCCGTCGATCCGCGCATTGGCGCGCGAAGCCACATGATCTTCCAGCCCATAGGCTTTGACGATGCGCTTGCCGTCCAGCGCCTCCGAAAGGGCTGTCGAAAGCTCGGCTGTTTCCGCCATCCCGCTCGAAGCTGCGCGCCGCAACGAAGATCCGATCTTCTGCGTCACCCAGGCGACGCCCGGCAGCACGAAAATCGAAATCAGCGCCAGCCGCCAATCCTGATAGACCATCACACCGGCAAGCGCGATCAGCGACAGGAATTCGAGCGTCAGCCCCGCGATTCCGCGCACGATGGCATCGCGCATCAACGTCGCGTCATAGAGAAAATTGGAAACGAACTGCCCCGAATGCACCGCGTTCAGCGCGGCGAGGTCGCCATGCACCAGGCTGTCGAACAGGTCGCGCTGCACGGCTGCCACCGCGCGTTCGCCCACCGTATCCACCAGCGCCTGCTGCACGAAGGTGGTCAGCGCCCGCACCACGATCACACCGAACACCGCGAACGGAATCAGCATCAGCATGTCGGCGCGCTTGTCGAGAAAGATGAGTTTGATCGCCGGATCGAGCAGATAGGAAAGTGCGGCCGTCATCCCGGCGGTCACGATCATGCAGGCGACCGCCAGCCCAAGCGTCCCCCATTGTCCCTTGAGGTAACCGCGCACCAGCCGCCTCACGATGGTCGCATTGCCCATGGGGGCGGCGACCCGCGCGCGCGACGCAGGTGAAAGGTCGGCGCGAATCGAAGCGTCGGTTCCGGCTGTCATGGCCGCCGGATGTAGCATGGCGCCCGCCCGCGGCGCGAGCGCAAACCTAGCCGGTCTTGCCCTGATCCGGTTCCATAAGCTTGTGAATATGCACGACAAAATAGCGCATCTGGGCGTTGTCGACCGTTCGTTGGGCAGCACCCCGCCAGGCTTTCAGGGCTTCCTGGTAGTTCGGGTAGAAGCCCACCACGTCGAGCTTGGAAAGATCTTTGAAGGTGATTGCCTCGGTCGAGGCCAGTTCGCCGCCTACCACCAGATGCAGCAATTGCTTGGGTTCGTGTTCGCTTGCCATGGTCATCCTCGCGGCAGTTTGAGGTTGCGCACCCGGTCGATCAGTAGCGGATGAAGGGCCGCGCCCGCCGCCACGACCGAAGGTTGAATCGTGTCCTCGCCGTTATAGCGCATCGCCTCGCCCAGATGCGTGGTCACAAGCCCGCCCGCCTCGCGCAAAATCAGGTCGCCCGCCGCCAGATCCCAATCCCGCTTGGGTGAAAGCGCCAGCATCGCATCGAAGCTGCCATTCGCCACCAGCGCGAGCCGATAGGCGATGGAGCCGCGTGTCTCGATTTCCATTGGCGGCCATGGCCTCTGCGGCGGCTCGTTCCATGCGGGATGGCCGAGCATCGCGCGGTCCGCCAGCATCCGGCAGTGATCGACCTCATGCACATCGCTGGCATGAATGGTCACGCCGTTCATGCGCGCCCCTTCGCCCGCAATCGCGGTGAAGCATTCCTCGCTGATCGGATTGAACACGCAGCCCACAACGGTCGCGCCTTCGCGCACCAAAGCCACGCTGATCGTGAAATGCGGGCGGCCTTTGAGAAATGCCACCGTGCCATCAATCGGATCGACGACAAAAGTGAATTCGGTTGTCAGCCGCCGCAGATCGTCGACGGATTCTTCCGAAAGCCAGGCGTAATCGGGCCGTGCTGCGGAAAATGCCGTATTCAGATATTTGTCGACAGCAAGATCGGCATCGGTCACGGGCTGGCCCTTGCCCTTGTCCCATTGCTTGTACTGCCCGCCGAAATAGGAGCGTGCGATCTTGCCCGCCTCGCGCACCGCGGTTTCGATCAGCGCAAGGTCTTCATGCGCCCGCAATCGTCATACCTTCGACACGCAAGGTCGGCGCGTTGGTGCCATACCGGAAGACAAGATCGTTGGCCGGTGTCAGGTTGCGGAACATCTCTTTCAGATTGCTTGCGATCGTCACTTCCGAAACCGGATACGTGATCTTCCCGTTCTCGATCCAGAAGCCCGCCGCACCCCGGCTGTAGTCGCCCGTCACGCCGTTGACGCCCATGCCCATCAATTCGGTGAGATAAAGCCCATCGCGAATATCCGCGATCAGTTCCTCCGGCGAGAGCTTGCCGGGCTCCATGTAGAAGTTGGTGGTGGAGGGCGAGGGCGGCCCGCCCGTTCCGCGCGCCGCATGCCCGGTGGTGACGAGGCCAAGCTGTTTGGCGCTCGCGCAATCGAGCAGCCATGTCGTCAGCACACCATCCTCGATGATCGCGCGGCGCTGGTTGCGCACGCCCTCACCATCGAACGGTTTGGAGCGTTGCCCGCGCACGCGATGGGGATCGTCCACAATCGTGATGCCGCTCGCGAATACCGGCTTGCCCATGAACTCTTTGAGGAAGCTCACACCGCGCGCGATGGAAGCCCCCGAAATCGCACCCGCGAAATGTCCCAGCAATCCCGCCGATACGCGCGGATCGAACACCACCGGCACGCTTTGGGATTTCACCCGCCGGGGGTTGAGCCGATCCACCGCCCGCTTGCCCGCCCGTTTGCCGATCTCCTCGGCAGAATCCAGATCGGCCGAATGCCGCGCGCTCGCGCTGTCGTAGTCGCGCTCCATTCCGGTGCCTTCGCCGGAAAGAACCGACACACCGATGCTGTGGCTCGTTCCCGCATAGGCCCCGAAGAAGCCTTCGCTGGTCGCCAGCGTCACCGCACTTCGCCCGAAGCTTGCGCCCCCGCCTTCCGAATTGGTCACGCCCGGAACCGCCATGGCGGCGGCCTCCGCATCCTTCGCGCGCGCGATCAGAAGATCGGCGGGAGGTTCATTCCCATCGTCCAGATCCAGCGCCGGGAAGTCCCGCGCCAGCAATTCCTTCGGCGCCAGCCCCGCGAACTTGTCCTCCGGCGCCAGCCGCGCCATCGCGACTGCGCGTTCGGGCAATTCGGCCAACGCCGCGCGGGTGAGATCGGTGGAGGAGACAAACGCCACGCGCTGACCCACGAACACCCGCAAACCCAGATCGGCGGATTCCGCGCGCTCCACGTCTTCGAGTTCGCCCATGCGATAGGAGACGCTCGCCGAAACGCTTTCCACGACCAGCGCATCGGCCGCATCCGCGCCCGCGCGTTTGGCGGTGCGGATCAGGTCTTCAAGCGTCTCGCGCGGATCTTGTTTGGTGTTTGTTTTCACGCCGTCAGGATGCCGGAATGGAGGGGAAGAACACAAGCCAGAGAACCGCGACAATTCCCACGATGAAGGCGATCCACGTCAACAGGATGCCGAGGAAACGCCCCGGCGAAGTTCCCACATTGGTCGAAAGCCCGAAGCCATGCAGGATGCGCCCGATGGTGAGGGGCGCCCCGATCCCGTGCACCAGCCAGACGCTCGCGCCCATCGGCACCAGGCACCACATCAGCAAGAGCGCCATCGGCACATATTCGGTGTTGTTGGCGTGCGCGCGAAGCGGCCCCGCCATCGCCGGATTGCCGCCATCGCCGATGCCCGTCTTCGTCGCCCAGCGCGCCCGCACCACGCGCATCGCCAGGATCAGCATGACGAGCGCGTTGACGCCCACATAGAAAAAGAAACTGTTGTAGGTGGAAAGAAAAACCCTGCCCATTCCGTGTTCCCTCCGGTTCCCGCTCTTGTTCCATCCTTATGGGAGGGCAGGCCCATCCCCGTCAATGCGCGCCGGCAGCGGTCATATAGACCTCCTGCTCCTTGAAGGGAGCGCACCAAAATCGAATTCGAGGTCGAATTACGCGGTCGCGCAGTTGCTCCCGTCCGCAACCATCAGCGCGGTCCGTCGGGCGCAGCCGGCGTAGGGGCCGGCGGTTCGGGCGTGACGGCAGGCGAGATGTAGAGCTTCTGCTCTTTGTACGCGATGTAGACATGCAGATGGCGCAATTCCTCAAGCCCGACGGTGATATCGTCCAGACCTTCGGCTTCCTTGCTGATGCTGATGTGCGAATTGATCGGGGGCCGATTGTCGTTGATGAGGTGATTGCGCAGCAGGTCAGGCATCAGCGAAAGCGTGGGATTGTTGAACGTGATGCCGCCCACGGTAAGGGTTTTGAAGGTGCGTTTGTATTCCTGGGCGCGCGTGTCGCCGTTCACAAAGGCGCCCTTGGTGACGTCCGGAGAATTCTTGGTTATGCCGAACGAGCCTTCGGCCGCGCGCAGTGTAATCGCGGATGTGTCGGCTCCCGTATCCAGAAGTGCGGTGAACGGTTTGCCGTCGAGTTCAACCGGTAGCCTTATGTGACCTTCATCCGTGAGGGTGAACGGCACCGCGGCGTAAGAAGGTGTCTTCCAATAGACGACCTTGCCGTCGCAATGATCCTGCGCGATGAAATTTATCTTCTTGCCGCCGAAATCGAGATCGACGTCGACAAGCATAAGCATTTGCGGGCCCATCAGCCCGCCAATATCGTCGCGTCCGAAACCATTGTCCGGCGCCAAGAAGGGCACCTTGCTGGCCTTGAATGTTCCGATCGCGAAATCGTTCACCGTCACGAATTTATCAATTCTTCGCCCGGTGACATCCAGAGCCGCCCATTGGCGGCGGGAGGTGGGCAGGCCAAGAGTCTTCACAAGCGCGGGCGACAATTCGCGATACCATCCGCCGGTATCGATGATCATTTTGGTCGGGACGCCGTTGGCGGTCGCAGGCACCAGCAATGCGCCCTGCGTCGAGATCATATTCGCCTGGCCGATGATTTTCAGTGGCCCGCAATCCTCGGCGAGTGCCGCGTTCGAAAACAGCAAGGCGAGTGCGGCGCAACCCCAAATCGATTTCATGAATCCCCCGATCAAGCGGTTGGATTTCATCACAACCACAACGGGCGGGCAATGTTATAAATGCAACCTCACCAGATCGGCTTGCCCGATCCCGGCAGGCCCAGCCGGGCCCATTTTTCCGTGACGGTGCGGACGATCTCATCGTCCATCGCCATCTTGCGGCCCCATTCGCGCTTTGTTTCCGGCGGCCATTTGTTGGTGGCGTCGAGCCCGATCTTCGAGCCCAGCCCGGATTCGGGCGAGGCGAAATCGAGATAATCGATGGGCGTGTTCTCGATCAGCGTGATGTCGCGCGCCGGGTCCATGCGGGTCGAAAGGGCCCACATCACATCCTTCCAGCTGCGCGCATCAATATCGTCGTCCACCACGATCACCCATTTCGTGTACATGAACTGGCGCAGGTAAGACCAAACCGCCATCATCACGCGCTTGGCATGGCCGGGATAGGCTTTCTTGATGCTCACCACCGCGATGCGATACGAGCATCCTTCCGGCGGCAGCCAGAAATCCACGATCTCGGGGAATTGCTGCTGCAACAGCGGAATGAACACTTCATTCAACGCCTCGCCCAGAACGCTGGGCTCATCCGGCGGCCGCCCGGTGAAGGTCGAAAGATAAATCGGATCGCGCCGCATCGTGATCGCGGTGATGTTGAACACGGGAAACTGCTCGACCGAATTGTAATAGCCCGTGTGGTCGCCATAAGGCCCTTCATCGCGATAATCGGAAAGCGAAACCTCGCCCTCGATCACGATCTCTGCTTCCGCGGGGACTTTAAGCGGCTGCGAAACACAATCCGCCAGCTCCACGCGTTGCCCGCGCAGCAGTCCCGCAAATTGATATTCCGAAAGCGTATCCGGCACTGGCGTCACTGCGGCCAAAATCGTTCCCGGATCGGCGCCGATAACAGCGGCGGCGGGCAGGGGCACATTCTTTTCCTTTTCCCACCGCGCATGATGCTGCGCGCCGCCGCGATGTTTCAGCCAGCGCATCAGCGTTTGATTTTTGCCCGTAACCTGAAGCCGGTAAATGCCCAGATTGTAATTGTCCTGCCGCTTGTCGCTCGGCCCCTTGGTCACAATCAGCGGCCAGGTGATGAGCGGCGCAGGCTCTCCCGGCCAGCAGGTTTGAATCGGCAATTTCGAAAGATCGATGTCATCCCCGCGCCAAACGATCTGTTGGCAGGCGGGCGATCCCACAGTTTTCTCGCGCATCGAGAATGCGGTGCGTGCCAGCGGCAGCAAATCCATCGCCTCGCGGAAAGAACGCGGCGGCTCCGGCTGGCGCAACGTCGCCATCAATTCGCCGACCTCGCGCAAGCTTTTCGCATCGCGCCGCTCGACGCCGCCCATGGTCACGCCCATGGCAACCCGCTTCACCGTGCCAAACAAATTCACCAGCACCGGCATGGATGACGGCTTGCCGTCCGCATCCACCGGCTTTTCAAACAGCACGGCGGGCCCGCCCTCGGCGAGCAACCGCGTCTGGATTTCGGTCATCTCCAGAAAGGTCGAAACCGGCTCGCGCACGCGAACAAGTTCGCCTTCCGCCTCAAGCCGGGAAATAAAGTCGCGCAGGGATTTGTAACTCATGCGGGCGAGCTTACCGCACTTTCCACTTCGAGGGCGCTGCGTGTTTTTGCCCATAGAGGAAATAGATGAAGAGCCCCGCGATGGTCCAGACCACCAGCCTTATCCAAGTGGCCGCCCCCAAACTCACCATCATGAAGCCGCAGATCAGCACCCCGGCCGGCGCCACCACCCAGACAAGCGGCGTGCGAAAAGGCCGTGCGGCGGCAGGCGCGCTCACCCGCAGCATCATGATGCCCACGCAGACCGCCACGAACGCCATCAACGTTCCGATGGAAACGAGATCGGCCAGGATATCGAGCGGAAAGATCGCGGCCAGCCCGGCTGCGAACACCCCGATCAGGATGGTGCCCAGATGCGGCGTGCGAAAGCGCGGATGCACCGTGCAGAACATTTTCCAGATGAACCCGTCGCGCGCCATGGAATAGAACACGCGCGATTGCCCATAAAGCGAAACGAACACAACGGAGGCCAGCCCCACAATGGCCCCGATATTCACCAGCGGTACCAGCCAATGCAGCGATGGCCCGATCCTGCCGATGGCGAACGACACGGGGTTGGGCACATCGAGTGTGCGGAAATCGGTCACGCCCACCAGCACCAGCGCCATCAGCATGTAAAGCACGGTGCAAATGCCCAGCGATCCCAGAATCCCGATGGGCACGTCGCGCTGTGGATTGCGTGCCTCTTGCGCCGCCACCGAAACACTGTCGAACCCGATATAGGAAAAGAAGATCACGCCGGATGCGGTGAAAATCCCGCCCCAGCCGAACCGGCCCGGCCCTTCGCTCGGTGGAATGAACGGCGTCAGATGTTCGGCGTGCACATGCGGCAGGCCGAAGGCAATCACCACGATCACGATGGCCGTCTTCAGCAGCACCATCCCCCCGTTGAACGTTGCCGATTGTCGCACGCCGACAACAAGAAACACCGTGAGCAACACGATCAGCGCGACCGCGGGAAAATTGAACAATGCGCCGGTGAAGTGCATATCCCCCAGCCCCTTGCCTTCGAGCGGGGCGTTCATGAATTGCGCTGGCAAGGTGATGCCGAGGTCGCCGAGGAAACTCGCGAAATATCCCGACCACCCCACCGCCACGGTGGAGGCCGACACCATATATTCGAGCACCAGATTCCATCCGATGAACCACGCCATGAACCGGCCCATCGTCGCATAGGCGTAGGTATAGGCGCTGCCGGATTCCGGAATCATCGAGGCGAATTCGGCGTAGCAAAGCCCCGCGAACAAACAGCCAAGGGCCGCGATCACAAACGAGATCAGGACGGCGGGGCCCGCATGTTGCGCCGCCGCCGTACCGGTGATGACGAAGATGCCCGCCCCGATGATGCAGCCGATGCCGATCATGGTGAGATGCACCGGCCCCAGCGCGCGGTGCAGTTCGTGCGCTTCGGCGATGTTGGGATCGGGCTGCGTCAGGTCCGTCAGGTCGCCCGCAGCCATCGGATCATTCCGCCGCTTCGGGTTTGATCGCGTAAGCCGGCGGTATCGCGTGTTTCCGGGCGTAGAGGAAATAGATGCCCATCCCCAGCGCGAACCACGCGATCAGCCTTATCCATGTGTCGATCGGAAGGGCGGCCATCATCGCGCCGCAAACAAGGATCGCCCCAATCGGCACAAACGGCATGAACGGCGTGCGGAACGGGCGGTGTGCATGCGGCGCCGTCCGCCGCAAAACGATCACGCTCACGCTCACCAGCACAAACGCCGCCAGCGTTCCGATGGACACAAGTTCGATCAGCAGGTCATGCGGCAGGAACGCCGAGAGCAACGTCGCGCCGGTTCCGATGATGATGGTCGAGATGTAAGGTGTCTGGAAGCGCGGATGCACGCGCGAGAAATAGGCGGGCAGCATGCGATCGCGCGACATCGCATAGAAAATGCGCGATTGGCCGAGCAACAGCACCAGCACCACGGTACCCAGCCCCAGCACGGCGCCCAGATTGACCAGCGGCACCAGCCAGCTGAGCGAACCGCCCGCCTGTTCGACCGCGATAGCCACCGGCTGCGGCACATTCAAAATGGCATAAGGCGCCATGCCCGTGATCACCAGCGACATCAGCATGTAGAGCACGGTGCAGATCAGCAGCGATCCCAGGATGCCGATGGGCATGTCGCGCTGCGGGTTGCGCGCTTCCTGCGCCGCCACCGAAACCGCGTCGAACCCGATATAGGCGAAGAACACCACGCCAGAGGCGCGCATGATCCCGCTCCAGCCGAATTGCCCGAACGTGCCGGTGTTGGGCGGAATGAAAGGCGTGAGATGATCGGCCGTGATGTATTGCAGCCCGAACACAATCACCAGCACCACCACGATCAGCTTCAGAAGAACCATGACCCCGTTGAACGTGGCCGAGGCGCGAATGCCGACGACCAGCAAAGCGCTCAACCCGGCAACCAGGATCGCGGCGGGAAGATTGATGATCGCCCCGCTGAAACTCAGCGTGTGATCCGCCGCCATGTGAATGGGGGAGGTGGAAAGCGCGGGCGAAAGATGGATGCCGATATTCTCCATCAACCCCTGGAAATATCCGCCCCAGCCGACCGCCACGGCCGATGCCGCCGCGAGATATTCCAGAATGAGATCCCAGCCGATGATCCAGGCGAAGAACTTGCCGAGCGTCGCATAGGTGTAGCTGTAGGCGCTGCCCGCCACCGGAATCATGGAGGCGAATTCCGAATAGCAGAGCCCTGCCAGCAGGCACCCGAAGCCCGCGATGGCATAGGAGATCACCACCCCGGGCCCCGCATAATTCGCGGCCGCCTGCCCAGTGCTGACAAAGATACCCGCCCCGATGATCGCCCCGATCCCCAGCGAGATCAGATGCACCGGCCCCAATGCGCGGCGCAGTTCCGGTTGCTGCTCAAGGTCTTTGATGTCGATCGGCGCTCGCGCCATGAAGGCCCCCGCTGGATGGCTGATTTGCCGACACTCTGGCACGGGCAACGCAAATCCCAAACGGGTCTCTCCCTCTCCCCAGCGGGGGAGAGGGCTGGGGTGAGGGGCGAATGTTGCAAACGAGATTGGAGGAAATCCGGAAAAGTTGAGTTTGGAGCGTGCATCACCCCCTCACTCAACCCTCTCTCCAACGGGGCGAGGGCTACATAGTCTTCACGGCATGTCCCCCACATAATGCGAACTCGGCCTGAGAAGCCGCCCCCGCCGCTGCTGCTCGCGCGCATGGGCCGTCCACCCCGCGGCGCGCGCGGTTGCGAAGATCGGCGTGAAGGCCTGGCGCGACACCGAAAGCGAATCGAGCAGGATCGCGGTGAAGAACTCCACATTGGTGTCGAGCGCGCGTTCAGGGTTCTTCTTCCGCAGCGCCTCGCGCGCATAGGCCTCGACCTCGGCGGCAAACGGCAGGTCCGCCTTGTTCGCCGCCAGCTTCTGAATGGCGGTTTTCAAAACATCGGCCCGCGGATCGCGCACGCGATAGATCCGATGGCCAAATCCCATCAGCCGTTCCCCACGTGCGAGCGCGGAATCGATCCAGGGTTTGATCCGCTCGCGCGACCCGATGGCATCGAGCATTTCCAGCACCGGCTCGGGCGCGCCGCCATGCAGCGGCCCGGTGAGGGCGCAATACGCAGCGGTGACCGCACAAAACAGATCCGCCTGCGTGGATGCCACCACGCGCGCGGTGAAGGTGGAAGCATTCATCCCGTGATCCGAAACGGTGACGAAATAGGCATCGAGTGCTGCCGCCTCGCGTGCGGAAACCGCGCGCCCATGCAGCATCCGCAGCGTATCCATCGCATGGCTCAACGTGGCGTCCGGCGCCACCGCTGCTTCGCCCTTCGCGCGCCGCACCAGCGCACCCACGATCACCGGCAACGCGCCCACAATGGTTGCCTCATGCGAGCTGCCATGCTCGGCGCGCAGCGAGGCAACGGCTGCACGAAACCCATCGACAATCGAAAGCCCCTCCGATGCCGCCATCATCTGCGGCACATGGGCGAACGCCCGCACGCGAGCAGCGCCCAGCGCCGCGCGCACTTCGGCCTCCGAAATCGGCGTCTCGGTGGCGGCCGACCAGAGCCGCGCGGTCACACCTTCGAAACTGGTCGTCTCTGCCAGGTCGGCAACGAACTGGCCCGCGATCACAAGCTCGCCCTTTGCCCCGTCCACATGGCTGAGCGCGGTTTCCGCCGCCGGAACCCCGTCGAGGCCGATGGGGGTTTTGGAAGTCTGGATGTTCATTTTCCCGTCTCCTTTGCTGCAATGCACAAAAGATCGGATGCCTGGACGCATTGATCAATCTTGATTAAGCTAATCAACATGAAAAATTCTTCCCAGCCCCTCTATCTCACCGCCCGGGAGGCCTCGGCCGAACTCTCCATCTCGCCCGCCACGCTTTACGCCTATGTGAGCCGCGGCCTGATCCGCTCCGAGCCCGAGGAAGACAGCCGCGCCAAGCGCTATCGCGCCGACGATGTGCGCGCCCTCAAGAACCGCCGCGCCCCGCCACCCGAGCAGCGCGGCCTGAAGGGATTTGAGGGCGAACTGCCCGTGCTCGATTCCTCGATCTCCACCATCACCGAAGACGGCCCGATCTATCGCGGCGTGAACGCGGTCGCGCTCTCGCAAACCGCCACGCTCGAACAGACCGCGACATTGCTGTGGGATGTTTCCGGCGAAGATCCCTTCGCGCCCGACAATCTGCCGGTGATCTCGCCGGCGATGCATGCCGTTCTCGTCGCCACCGCCAACGAAGCGCCGCTCGCCCGCGCCGCATCGGTTCTCGCATTGGCGAGCGATGCCGATCCGCGCGCTTACAATCGTTCGCCCGATGGCCGCGTGCAGATGGGCGCGCGCATCATGCGGCTTGCCGCCAGCGCGATCCTCGGCACCGAAGCGTCCGCCGCGCCATTGCACAAACAGGTGGCGCGCGCCTGGGCGCCCAAGCCCGCGCAAGCCGAAGATTTCATCCGGCGTGCGCTGGTGCTGCTGGCCGAACACGAATTGAACGCGTCCACCTTCGCGCTGCGCGTTGCGGCCTCCACCGGTATCAGCCTGTACGACGCGGTCGTTGCAGGATTGGCCGCGTTGAAGGGCCCGCGCCATGGCGGGGCAGGGCCGCTCGCCGCGCGTTTTGTGGCCGCCTGCGCCGAAGGCGATCCCGCCATGCTGATCCGCGAACGCCTCGCCAATGGCGAATACATCCCCGGCTTCGGGCATAGCGTCTATCGCAACGGCGATCCCCGCGCGATGGACCTTCTGGCCTCGATGCACCGCTCCGGCGTGGACGATCGTTTCGCGGTCGATGTGCCCGCATTGGTTCTGGAAGCCACGGGCGAACGCCCCAACATCGACTACGCCATCGCCGTCCACGCCCGCACGCACGGATTGCCGGTGGGAAGCGAAATCGCGCTCTTCGCCATCGCGCGCACCGCAGGCTGGGTCGCCCACGGCATCGAACAACTAAAAAGCCGCGCGCTCATCAGGCCACGTGCGCGCTATGTGGGCCCCGCGCCGGGCCGCAAGAGATAGACGCTCGTCTCGCGTATCTCGCGATCTTCCAGTTCGCGCGTGGTCTGCACGCGATAGGTTGCGAGTTTCTCGACGCCCGATTTCGGAAAATAACTCCGCCCCGGATCGCCCAGCAAAACCCGCACCCCGCATCCTTGCAGCCACGCCAGCAACCGTTCCGCCAGCGGCCGCTCGTAACACATGTCGCCGACGAGGATCACATCCCACGCGCAATCGCGCCCGATCACATCTTCCGCCGTCACATCCACAGCCACGCCATTGGCTTCAGCGTTCAACGCAATGGAGGTCACCGCATACACATCGATATCCGCCGCCAAAACAGACGCAGCACCCGCCATCTTGCAGGCAATCGAAATCATCCCCGATCCCGATCCGAAATCGAGCACGCGCTTGCCCGCCACTTCCCGCGGGTTATCGAGAATGTAGCGCGACAACGCCTGCCCGCCCGCCCAGGCGAATGCCCAATAGGGCGGGGCCACGCCCATCTGTTCGAGTTCTTCTTCGGTCTTGCGCCACAACGGCACCACTTCCGTCGCCAGATGGAGCCGGATTTCGGGCACCAGCGGCGGGGCGATCAGTTCGGTGTTCTCGCGAATGAATGCGATCGGATCGTTCAAGCAGCAGCCGGTTCGGGCTTGGAAGATGCCATCGCCCAAACCTCCGCATACCCTTTGCGTATCTCCATCTTCGGCCCGAAACCTTTCGCCAGCAGCATCGCATGCAGCTTCGGCAGGTTGTAGCAGGGCACATACATCAGAAGATGATGATCGACGTGATAGTTCACCCAATAAGGCGCCAGGAACGCGCGAACGGGCAGGGAGGCATAAGTCGTGCGCGCGCTGCGGAACACATCGTTGTTGTCCGGCACCACCGCGTGTTCGGCGATGTTGCGCAGCCGCGTGATCGCCATCTGCCAGGTGAGAAGCGGCAACAGCCAGAACATCAGATAATAATGCGGCTTGCCGAACGCCGTCAGGATGGCGAGCAGAACAAGATTGGCAATCGTCTGCCGCCCCAGCCGCGCCTTGAAGGTGCGCCACTTCTCGCCAAGCGTCGCGCCTGTAAAGCCGCGCTTCAATTGAAACGCGCGCTGCTTGTAGCCGGTCTGCCCCGTGAGGTCGCGGATCATCTTGCGCCGCAAGCTCTTGCGCGTGATCGGAAACGGCGCGGACAATATCAGGTCGGGATCATCGGCCTGCTGCGTCGAGCGGTGATGCTTCAGGTGATAGTGCCGATAGGGAATGGTGTCCGCGAACACGGGAAATGCACAAAGCCACTGGCTCGCCCATTCGTTGAACTTCGGGCTCTTCATCAGCACATGATGCGCCCCGTCATGCATCAGGATCGCCAGCCCCAATTGCCGCGTACCAATGATCACCACCGCCAGCACGAAGGTCAGCGGATTGGGCCACAGCGCATAAACCGCCATCGCCGCCCCGATCACGATCCAGGCATGGACAATGCAAAGAAACCCGGTCGCATCCGAGCGCGCGCGAACCTCCGCCAGTTCGGCTGGCGTGAAGACGGAGGTCGGGTCGAAGCGGGCAACGTTCATGCCCCCGATTATAGCGCGGCTCGGCTTAATACAAAGGCGCTAACCGCCGCGCTGCGCCGGGTCATAATAGAAGCGTTCCTCGGCGATTTTCTCGGCCTCCCAGCGCTGATAGGCCAGTTCGTCCATGGAAAAACCGGAACCATCGGCGGCCACGAAGCGGAACACCCAGCGGATCACCACATGATCCCCGTTCACGAAAATGGGCCCCTCGATCGCGGAATGTATTTCCGCAAACCGCGCCATCACCGCGGCCTCCCGCGCCACCAACCCATTGCGCCCCTTGCGCGGCGGATTCAGGTTTTCCTGCATGGTGGCGTCTTCGGTGTAGAAGCGCGCGATGGCTTCGTCGTGCCTGCCGCTGAGAACAAGCGCCACAAAATCGTCGAGCGTCTTCTGGCTTGGCATCAGATCACATGCGCCGCCTGAAGGATCAGCACACCCATCCAGATTTCGCAGACAAGCTGCACCAGAAGGGCGGTGAACCGGAAGTTGATCGCAAGCGCAGAACCCGAGGCGATATGGATCACCGATTGCACAACTCGCGCGCACACCGTCACCACCGCCAGCATGTTGAAGGTCGGCGTATCGAGCCCCGCCACCCATCCCGCCAGCACAAGGGCGGCAAAGATCGGCAGGTTCTCCAGCGTGTTCAGATGCGCCCGGTTGATGCGCCAGTAAGAGTCGCTGCCATGCTTGGTGCCCGGCGTGAAATCGCCGATTCCAGACTTGCCGCTCGCGACCATCAAGACGCGATCCGCCGCGATCATGATGACGAGCGCGATAGCCCACAGCGCATAGAATGTCAGCGCGATGATGGAATGCGGAATGGTGATGTCGGACATGGCAATCCCTCCCTGAGTCGTTATTGGAGGAATGTTGCCACAAACAACGCCCCCGCGACGAGCGCCCCCGCATCCCGGTTCGACCGGAACAATCTCAGACACAATTCGGCATTCTCGGGCCGCAACATCCGCACCTGCCCAAACAGATGCACCGCGGGCAAAACCATCAGCGCCAGGAACCATGGCCCCAGATGTTCGCAAAGCCCCGCCGTCGCAATCAGCGCGAAGGCTGCCGCATAGAACATCAATATCCAGCGCGGGCTATCCTTGCCGAACAGGCGCGCGGTCGATTTCACCCCAATCAGCGCATCGTCATCCACATCCTGATGCGCATAGATCGTGTCGTAGCCGAGCGTCCAGAAAAAGCACCCCGCATAAAGAATGATATCCGCCGCATCCACACGCCCGGTCTGCGCGGCAAATCCCAGCAACGCGCCCCAGTTGAAGGTAAGCCCAAGCCAGGCCTGCGGCCACCACGTCACCCGTTTCATGAACGGATAGATCGCAACGAGAATGAGCGATGCCGCCCCCAGTTCGATCGCGAACAGATTGAACTGCACCAGCACAAGCAGACCTGCGAGACACAGCCCCGCCAGAAACAGCCACGCCCGTTTCACGCTGATCGCGCCGCTCACCACCGGCCGCGCCCGCGTGCGCGCCACCTTGGCGTCGATATCGCGGTCCACGATATCGTTGAAGGTGCAGCCCGCGCCGCGCATGATGATGGCGCCGATGCCGAACAGCACCGCGAACCACACATCGTTCCAGCTATTGAAGGCGCGCCCCTGTGCCGCCGCCCCCATCAACAACCCAAAGATACCCGGCCAGAACAACAGCCATGTTCCGATGGGCCGATCCAGCCGCATCAGCCGGAGATAAGGTTGCAGGGCAGGGGGCATGGCCTCGACCCACGACCGGGCGACGGCATCGGTGGTTTTCAGGACTTGCGGATTGGCGGCCATGCGTGGTGCAACTCAAGAGCAAACAGAAACGCTTCATACGACCAATGCGGACAGGCGTCGAACACCCAATCTCACCTCCCCCTTGTGGGGAGGTCGGAGATTTCGGAGCGAAGCGAACGAAAGCTCCGGGTGGGGGGCGGTGCCCGATGGCGAGCACCGCCCCCCACCCGACGTGCTCGCTTCGCTTGCGCGCGTCGACCTCCCCACAAGGGGGAGGTGAAAAAACACAATGACCGACCTCACCGAACCCGGCGGCAAAGTCCGCCTCCATGTCGAAGATGCCCTCGGCAAAGATGCGCACGTCACACCCGCCCCCGAACAGGCGCACTACCTTCTGCATGTCATGCGCGCCAAAGCAGGCGAGCGCGTCAGTCTCTTCAATGGCCGCGATGGCGAATGGCGCGCGCAGATCGCCGAGGTGACCAAGCGCAATTGCACGCTCATCTGCGAAACCCAGACCGCGCCACAAACAGCAAGCCCCGATCTCTGGCTCGTCTTCGCGCCGGTCAAGAAAACACCCGCCGATTATCTCGCGCAGAAGGCGACCGAGCTGGGTGCGGCTATGCTGCAACCGGTCTTCACCCGGCGCACCATCGTCACCCGCGTCAACCTCGAACGCTTGCGCGCCAACGCCATCGAAGCCGCCGAACAATCCGCCCGAACCGACATCCCCGAAATCCGCGAACCCGCGCCGCTGGAAAAAGTGCTGGCAAGCTGGCCGCGCGAACGAAAACTGATGTTCTGCGATGAAGCAGGCGACGCCCCCACCATCGCCGATGCCCTGAAGGCCACGCACGCCGAACCCTGGGCCATCCTCACCGGACCCGAAGGCGGCTTCGACCCGAAAGAACGAGAGATGATCCGCGCCTTACCAAGCGTCGTCCCCGTCACTCTGGGCAAACGCATCCTGCGCGCCGACACAGCAGCACTCGCCGCGCTCGCGGTTTGGCAAGCGCTCGCGGGCGATTGGCGCTAGATCGAGCCTTCCGTTTCATCAGGCACGAGCGCGCGATAGGCGAAAGCTTGCGCGCCACATAACAGCCCATAGATGATTGCAAGAAACGCGAAATAACAGGGGACCAACACAAACCAATACTGCTTCATATACGCCACATTCTGTGCGCTCCACGCGGCGATCTGTTCATGTGTTGCGCCTTGGGCTGCCGTCGGCAGCAGTCCGTGCATGATGAAGCCGAACAAAACTGCCGCCTCCACTGCACCGATGGGCAAGATGATGGCGAGCAGGATCAGGAACATTCGCCAGAAATTGCCGCGCCCCAATTTCCATGCGCGGCCCAGGCCGATGCGATTTTCTGCCACCACAACAGGTGTCAGAAAGAAAATCTGCCGCACCAGCAAATAGATGAAGCCGCAATAAAGCACCGCAAAGGTGATGATAGCTCCGAAACCAAGCATGACCGCTGTGCCGCCAGTCGGCTTGCTGCCCGGCGTTATACCTGTCGCCGCCGCAATCGCCATGCCGACAAGCAATGCGCCAATCGCAACGACAGCCACGATCGCGATAATTAGGAGAAACACAAGAACGAACGCGGCAAACAACCTCCACACCGGCTTTCCCAGTGAAAAGTAGAAATAACTCGGCGCGCGCAAACCGAGTGCATACTGCGTGATTGCCACGATCAGCACGCACGACAGTACGGTTGCGAAAACGTAGAACGGCACGATCATGTACCAGATGTGTCCCATCGCGGCCGTATCGCTGGAAAAAATCGCTCGGGGAAAATCGACAGATATCATGCTCATCGCAGCGGTGCCCGCAGCGAGAATGGCGAACGGGAACCAGATCAGACCGACGATGCTGAAGAAGTTCTTGAATGCGAAGCTGTACGCATGGCCAATCGTCTGGCCCACCGGAATCTTGTTCATCCCCCGCCCCCTCTCAAAGCAATTGCCACGTTAGCGTGTTCTTTTTCATCGTGAAACGCGCGGTTGCGCATTCGCTATCGAACACCTCCCACGTGGGAGTATGATCGCGCCCTGGAAACCGAAGGGAGCCGCAACAGGGACAGGGGGGGAGGGGGTACGAAATTTGAAAAACGACTATCCCCCAGAAATCGCAGGACTATCGTGAAGGCCCTGTGACGTGCTCCGCCGCAACTTGCCGCCTGCTCTCGGAGTACCTAAATAGCTCAAGGGCTGAACGAGTGGTTCAGTATTCACAGTGACAACAAGGGGGCTTTCGACAGCCCCGTGGTGAGGAGCGCCAGATGTCCATACCGCAATCCGCGGGCGGCCCTATCGGGTCGCGTGACGATCTTGTGAATCACCTTGCCGAAGGTTCGAAGCCGCGCGCCGATTGGCGCATCGGCACCGAGCACGAGAAATTCGTCTACGATCCGCGCACATTGAAGCCTGTGCCCTATGAGGGCATGCCCGGCATCCGCGCGCTGCTCGATGGCATGAAGCGCTTCGGCTGGGAGCCGGTGCTCGAAGGCGCGAACATCATCGGGCTTACACAGAACGGCGCATCGCTGAGCCTCGAACCCGGCGGCCAGTTCGAACTCTCCGGCGCACCTCTCAGAACCGTTCACGAAACCTGCGCCGAGGTGAACACCCATCTCGAGCAGGTGCGCGAAGTGGCGGGCGAGATAAACGCCTGCGTCATCGGCATGGGTTATGCCCCCACCTGGGGTCTCGATGAAGTGCCCCAGATGCCGAAGGGCCGCTACGGCATCATGCGCCGCTATATGCCCAAGGTCGGCGGCTATGGGCTGGAGATGATGTTCCGCACCTGCACCGTGCAGGTGAATCTCGATTTTTCTTCCGAAGCCGACATGGTGAAGAAATTCCGCGTCGGTCTTGCGCTGCAACCCGTTGCAACCGCGCTGTTCGCCAATTCACCGTTCCGCGAAGGCCGCCCCAACGGCTTTCTGTCTTACCGCAGCCACATCTGGACGGATGTGGACAATGCGCGCGCGGGCATGCTGCCCTGGGTGTTTGAAAGCGGCATGAGCTTCGAGCGCTATGTCGATTACGCGCTCGATGTGCCGATGTATTTCGTCTATCGCGACGGCAAATATATCGACGTGTCGGGCAAGAGCTTCCGTGATTTCCTCGCGCACCAAATTCCGGAAGTTGCCCATATCGAACCCACCATGGCCGATTGGGCCGATCATCTGACGACGATCTTTCCCGAAGTCCGCCTCAAAAAATTCCTCGAAATGCGCGGCGCCGATGGTGGAAGCTGGCGGCGCATCTGCGGCCTGCCCGCCTTGTGGACGGGCATCTACTACGATCAGACGGCGCTCGACGCCGCCTGGGACCTCGTGAAGGACTGGACCGTCGAAGAACGCTGGGCCATGCGCGATAGCGTGCCGAGGCTCGGCTTCAAGACACCGTTCCGTACGCGGACAATCGGAGATCTGGCCAAGCAGATGCTGCAGATCTCGTCGGAAGGCCTGCGCCGCCGCGCAAAGGAAGATGCCATCGGCACCACGGAAGAGGGCTTCCTGAACCCGCTGATGGAAGTCGCCGACCGCGGCTATACCCGCGCCGAGGAATTGCTCGAGCGGTATCACGGTGCCTGGAAAGGCGACCTCCGCCCGCTGTTCAAGGAATACAATTTCCTCTGAACTTATTTCGGCTTGGGCGGCGATGAATCGACCGGCACGACAAGGCCCGAGAACGTGTTCCCGTCCAACTGCGCCGCGACGTTGCTGAGATTGCGCAGGAACGTGACAGGGTGGGGAAGGGCGCTGGTAAACATGTTGTCCTTCAAAACAATCTCCGGCGTCGGATTGGATGCGCTCTCGCTGCCGATGGCTATGGCAATATCGGGATTGCTCGCATGCTTGCCCTTTTGCAGCGTGTTGCGCGTCATGACCAGCGCGCCGCCATCGGGAATATCGACCAGATAACTCGCATCACCTTTGGGACCATCCTCAATCGTGTTGCCCACAAGCTCCGTGCGCAGCGCCCGCGACTTGATGTGATGGCCCGAATGTTGTCTCCTGAACATGCTGTTCTCGATCCGCACCAGCGCCATCCGTCCGGCATAGACGCCATGGGCGCATCCCTGCACGCAGGATCCGTTCCCCTCGAACCGGCTGTCGCGAATGGTCAGCGTGGCCGATGGTGCCCCCGTGGTGAGGATTCCGTTTTGATTGTCGAGAAACACGTCGTTCTCGATGACAAGGTTCCCGCCTTCACCGCGAATTCCTGCGCCGTTTCCATCCTCAGCGCTTGCATGCGCAAAAGTGATCCCGCGAACCGTCACATTGTCGCCGTCGATCACGAACAGCGCCTTGCCGCCGCAAACCTTACCCGCGATCACAACCTCGCCTTCGGCAGCGATGGTCAGGCCGCTGGCCTTCCAGATCGCGCAATCGTCGTAATGCCCGGCGGCGATCAGGATTGTGTCGCCCGTCCATGAAGCGGCGGCTGCCTCGCTGGGCTGGGCATAGCGCTCGCCCGGCCCCACTTTCAGCGTGGCGCCAAAGCTCGCCCCCGCTCCAAGCGCCGCTGCGGCAAACGCAGCAGCAAAGACGCGGCTAAGCCTTGCGCGCATATGCGATCATGTCCGGAAGAACAAATGTGCCCGCCGCGTCGCGCTCAAGCGTTTCGGTCCACCTCACAGCCGAAAGCGGCAGCGTTCCATAGAGATGCGGAAACAGCGCCCCATCCCGCGAAGGTTCGTATTTCAAGGCGCTTCCCAATGCATCGCCATCCACCGCGATCAGAACAAGATCTTGCGCCTCGGCGTAATAGCGCGCCAGCGTACCGGCCAATTGGGCGGCGGTGGAGAAATGCAGAAACCCGTCGTCGCGATCTTTCGCCGAACCGGAATAGGCGCCGTTCTTTTCCGCAAGCGCCCATTCCGCGCGATGGCAGATTTTGAAAATCACGCGGCTTGCGCCGTGCCGCCAACGGTCAACCCGTCTATCCGCAGCGTCGGCTGGCCCACGCCCACCGGCACGCTCTGGCCGTTCTTGCCGCACACGCCGACGCCGGTGTCGAGCTTCATGTCGTTGCCGATCATCTTCACGCGCTGCATTGCTTCCGGTCCGTTGCCGATCAGAGTCGCGCCCTTGATCGCGGGGCCGATCTTGCCGTTCTCGATCAGATAAGCCTCGGTGCAGGAGAACACGAACTTTCCGCTGGTGATATCCACCTGCCCACCGCCGAAATTCACCGCGTAGATGCCCTTGTCGACGCTCGCCAGAATTTCCTCCGGCGCCTGGTTGCCGCCAAGCATGTAAGTGTTGGTCATGCGCGGCATGATCGAATGAGCATAGGATTGCCGCCGTCCATTGCCGGTGGCTGCCACGCCCATCAGGCGTGCATTTTGCCGGTCCTGCATGAAGCCTTTCAGAATGCCGTCTTCGATCAGAACGGTGCGCGAGGTCGGCGTGCCTTCATCATCGATGGACAGCGAACCGCGCCGCCCGCCCATCGTGCCATCATCGACAACCGTTACACCGGGAGCCGCCACACGCTGGCCGAGGAGCCCTGCGAACGCACTCGTCTTCTTGCGGTTGAAATCGCCTTCGAGGCCGTGGCCCACCGCTTCGTGCAACAGCACCCCCGGCCATCCCGGCCCGAGCACGACATTCATTTCGCCGGCCGGAGCGGGCACCGAGGAAAGATTCACCAGCGCCTGCCGCAATGCCTCATCGACCGCGCCATGCCAGTAATCGGGCGTGAGATAGGTTTCGTAGCCGCCGCGTCCGCCGCCGCCATGATTTCCCGCTTCCTGCCGCCCGTTCTCCTCCACCACGACCGATACATTCAGCCGCACCAGCGGGCGGATATCGCGGAAGGTCTCTCCGCCCGGCCGCAGAATTTCCACATGTTGCCACTCGCCCGCCAGCGAACAGGACACCTGCTTCACCCGCGGATCCCTGCTTCGCGCGTATTCGTTCATCTCCTGCAGCAACGCGACCTTGGTCTCGAAGCTCGCCGTCCCCAGCGGGTCGAGGTCGGTATAGAGCTTGGTGTTGGTCCGCTGCGGGGGCAGGGCGAGCGAGCCCGAATGGCCCCCGGCAACCGCCTTCACCGTGTCTCCCGCCCGCCGGATCGCCTCTTCCGAGAGCTCCGAGGCATGGGCATAGCCGGTGGCTTCCCCGGCCACGGCGCGCAATCCGAAGCCCTGCATGGTGTCGAAACTGGCGGCTTTCAGCCGTCCGTCATCGAAGGCGAACGACTCACTCTGGCGGTATTCCAGGTACAGCTCGCCGTCGTCGGCCCCCTTCAGCGAGCCGTCCACAAGCCCCTGAATGCGCCCCCGATCCATGCCGGTACGGTCGAAAAAAAGGTCGGAAGCCATGGCCAATCTCCGGTTGTTCTGGTGCCTTATATAGTAGCTTTTCGGCCCTCTACTGGAAGCCGCCAAGCCCTTAAAACCGCGAGGGAAATTCCGTGTGCCACAAGGTCGCAATGACTTCCGCTGCCCCCGGCGCGTAAATCACTCTTGGAATCGGGGGTTTGCGGTCACTTTTCCTGTGCCCGCCGACTGTTTTGCGAGGTCGTCGGATGTTCCTCAGAAAATTCGCGTTTATGGTCACGGGGCTTTTGGCCTCGACGGTTGCGGCGGTTGCCGATCCGCAGCCCTGGCAAACGGGCTTCCAGCCCGCTGTCACGCCTGTGATGGAGCGGATCGAGGATTTCCATCGTCTGCTGCTCTACATCATCGTGGCGGTGTCGCTGTTCGTGCTGGCGCTGCTGGTGTGGATTGTCATCCGCTATAACAAGCGCTCCAACCCCATCCCCAGCAAAACCGCGCACAACACGCTGATCGAAGTGGTGTGGACGATCGTGCCCGTGATCATCCTCGTCATCATCGCGATCCCGTCTTTCAAGCTGCTCTATTACGAAGCGGCCATTCCCACGCCCGACCTCAAGATCGAAGCCATCGGCAAGCAGTGGTTCTGGTCCTACCAATATCCGGCCGCGAATTTCACGTATGACTCGCTCGGCCTGTCGGATGCCGATGCGGCCAAGGCAAAGAAGCCCCGCCTGCTGGGCGTCGATAACCCAATCTATGTTCCAGTGAACAAGGTCGTGGAGATCACCACCACTGGGGCCGACGTCATCCACTCCTGGGCGGTCCCCGCCTTCGGCGTGAAGATGGATGCGGTGCCTGGCCGCCTGAACAACACCTGGTTCAAGGCCACCAAGGAAGGCGTCTACTACGGCGAATGCTCCGAACTCTGCGGCGCGCGTCATGCCTTCATGCCCATCGAGGTGCATGTGGTCAGTGAAGCCGAATACGACGCATGGCTCGCAGCATCGAAGAAGAAATACGCCGCTATCGAGCCCGAAACCCACGTCGCCCAGCTCGCGAAATAAGGACGAACAATATGGCTGATCTGGCCCATGCCCATGCCGACCATCCGACAGGATGGCGCCGCTACGTCTATTCGACGAACCACAAGGACATCGGAACGATGTACCTGATCTTCGCGGTCTGCGCGGGGTTGGTGGGCGGTTTCCTGTCGATGATGATGCGGGCCGAGCTGATGGAACCGGGGATGCAGATTTTCTCCGATCCGCACGTCTTCAACGTGTTCGTCACCGGCCATGGCCTCATCATGATCTTCTTCATGATCATGCCCGCGATGATCGGCGGTTTCGGCAACTGGCTGGTGCCGCTGATGATCGGTGCGCCCGACATGGCGTTCCCGCGCATGAACAACATTTCGTTCTGGCTGCTCCCGTTCTCCTTCGCGCTCCTGATCCTCAGCATGTTCGTCGAAGGCGATAGCGGCGGACACGGCGTCGGCGGCGGCTGGACGATGTATGCCCCGCTTTCGACCACCGGCTCTCCAGGGCCTGCCATGGATCTTGCGATCTTCGCGATCCACATCGCGGGCGCGTCCTCTATCCTGGGTGCGATCAACTTCATCACCACCATCTTCAACATGCGCGCACCGGGCATGACGCTGCACAAGATGCCGCTGTTCGTGTGGTCGATCCTGGTGACCGTGTTCCTGCTGCTGCTCTCGCTGCCGGTTCTGGCGGGCGCGATCACCATGCTGCTGACCGATCGCCATTTCGGCACCAGCTTCTTCAATGCCTCCGGCGGCGGCGATCCGATCCTCTACCAGCATCTGTTCTGGTTCTTCGGTCACCCTGAAGTTTACATCCTGATCCTGCCGGGCTTCGGTATGGTCAGCCACATCATCTCGACCTTCTCGAAGAAGCCGGTGTTCGGTTATCTCGGCATGGCCTACGCGATGGTGTCGATCGGCTTCATCGGCTTCCTCGTCTGGGCGCACCACATGTACACGGTGGGCCTGAGTGTCGACACGAAGGCCTATTTCGTCTTCGCCACCATGGTCATCGCGGTGCCCACCGGCATCAAGATCTTCTCATGGATCGCCACGATGTGGGGCGGCAGCCTCGAATTCAAAACCCCGATGCTCTGGGCCATCGGCTTTGTGTTCCTGTTCACCGTCGGCGGCGTGACCGGCGTGGTGCTGGCGAATGCGGGCGTCGACGTCTCGCTGCAGGATACCTATTACGTCGTGGCCCATTTCCACTACGTGCTGTCCCTGGGTGCGGTGTTCACGATCTTCGCGGGCTTCTATTTCTGGTTCCCGAAATTCACCGGCTATATGTACAGCGAGTTCCTGGGCAAGCTGCACTTCTGGATCACCTTCATCGGCGTGAACCTGGCCTTCTTCCCGATGCATTTCCTCGGTCTGGCCGGAATGCCGCGCCGCTATGCGGATTATCCCGATGCCTATGCCGGCTGGAACTACGTCTCCTCCATCGGCGCCTTCATTGCAGGCTTCGGCGTGCTGATCTTCCTTGTGATGCTGATCGATGCCTTTGCTCGCAAGCGCGTGGCAGGCGACAATCCGTGGGGCCCAGCCGCGACGACACTGGAATGGACCCTTTCGTCGCCTCCGCCGTTCCATCAATACGCGGAACTTCCGCACATCGGCGGAGATTCGCACTAAACCATGAGCTCTGTCGGCACCCTTGCTCCCCAGCGATCCGTGGCCACGGTCGGCGATTTCTTTGCGCTGCTGAAGCCGCGCGTGATGTCGCTCGTGATTTTCACGGGGCTGGCGGGCATCGTCGCCGCACCGGGCACGATCAATCCGATGGTGGCCTTCACCGCGCTGCTCTGCATCGCGGTGGCGGCTGGCGCTTCGGGTGCGCTCAACATGGCTTATGACAGCGACATCGATACGGTGATGACCCGCACCGCCACGCGCCCAATCCCGATGGGCCGCATCGAGCGCGAAGAAGCGCTCGCCTTCGGGTGGACGCTTTCTGCTGCCTCCGTCACCCTGATGGGCCTGTTCGTGAATTATCTCGCGGCGGGTCTTCTTGCCTTCACGATCTTCTTCTATGTCGTCGTCTACACGCTTTGGCTGAAGCGCCGCACGCCGCAGAACATTGTAATCGGCGGCCTTTCGGGCGCGCTGCCTCCCGCCATCGGCTGGGCGGCGGTGACAAATTCGCTTTCGCTTGCACCCATTATTCTGGTCGCGATCATCTTCATGTGGACACCCCCACATTTCTGGGCGTTGTCGCTTTACCGCTCCGAAGATTATGCCCGCGCGGGCGTGCCCATGCTCCCGGTCGTGAAGGGCAAGCCCACTACGCGTCGCCACATTCTTGGCTATGCCTTGCTGCTTGCGCCGCTTGGCCTTGTTCCCGCTTTTATCGGTCTCGGCGGCATCCTGTATCTCGCGGTTTCCGCCGGGTGCGGCGCGTGGCTCGTCTGGGAATCCATCGCGACCTTTCGCGAAAAGGACGAAGCACGCGAACCCGCCGCGCACCGCCTGTTCGTCGCCTCCCTCGCTTACGTCTTCCTTCTCTTCGCCGCCCTGATCGCCGAACGGCTGATCGGGCTTGCTCCCTTCGCGCATTGGATATGATGGCGGGAAATGGGGCGGGACGATGAGATCAGACGGGAATGCGAAGAGGCGAGGGCGCGAAGAGGCCGCAACGTGGCACTCGCGCTTGCCCTTGGCGGACTGGTGATACTTTTTTTCATAATGACGCTGATACACGTCAAGCCGTAGAGCAGAAGGCAAACGAACATGGCGCACGCGGAAGTCAAACACGATTACCATCTCGTCGACCCCAGCCCGTGGCCGGTCGTCGGCTCCATCGGCGCGTTCGTGATGATGATCGGTGCGGTGTTCTGGATGAACGCCGATTACACCGGTTTCTGGGGCCTGCCGGTCAACGGGCAACCCTGGATTTTCGCGGTCGGTCTGCTGCTCGTTCTCTATACGATGGCGGGCTGGTGGCGCGATGTCGTGTCCGAATCCGTCACCAAGGGCAACCACACCCCGGTTGTGAAGCTGCACCTGCGCTACGGTATGGTGCTGTTCATCTCGTCCGAAGTGATGTTCTTCGTCGCCTGGTTCTGGGCCTATTTCAATTCGGCGATCTTCTTCAACGATGTCTCCATCGGAAGCTGGCCGCCTTCGGGCATTATCACGCTCGACCCCTGGCACCTGCCGCTGCTCAACACGCTGATCCTGTTGTGCTCGGGCACGACCGTCACCTGGGCGCATCACGCCATCCAGAGCGGAGACAAGAAGGGCGCGACGCAGGGGTTGATCCTCACCGTGCTCCTGGGCTTTTCGTTCACCTGCATCCAGGCATACGAATATAGCCACGCGCCGTTCACCTTCGGCTTCAACCATCTGGCGCTGGTGCCGTTCACCGATCCCGCCCATATCAGCCTTGCAACAGGGGCGGGCAATTTCGATGCGATCTACGGCTCGACCTTCTTCATGGCGACGGGCTTCCACGGCATGCACGTCATCATCGGCACGATCTTCCTGACGGTCTGCCTGTTCCGCAACATCGCCGGGCAGTTCACACCCACCCGCCATTTCGGCTTCGAAGCCGCCGCCTGGTATTGGCACTTCGTCGACGTCGTGTGGCTGTTCCTGTTCGCCTGCATCTATGTGTGGGGACAGGGCCCGGTCGTGGCGGCATAAATGAACGAGCCCAGCACAGCGCGTGCCGCCGTGCTGGGCCGTTGTCCGCGCTGCGGGCAGGGCCGCCTGTTCGGCAGCTATCTCGACATTGCGCCCGCCTGCACCGTTTGCGGTCTCGATTATTCGATCTTCGACGTGGGCGACGGCGCCACGGTTTTCGTCATCCTGATCGCGGGCTTCCTGATCTGCGGCGGCGCGCTGATCGTCGAGGTGAAGTATTCGCCGCCCTACTGGGTTCACGCGGTCATCTGGCTGCCGCTTATCGCGATTGTGGTGCTGGGCGGTCTTCGCCTGGTCAAAGCCACGTTGATGGTCCTGCAATACAAAAACCGCGCGGGCGAGGGCAGGCTGCACAAGTGAGTACGCATCATCTTGCCTCCCCCGCGCGAGGAGGGTGAAAAGGTGTTCCGCCCGCTTCTCAAGCCGACGCTCTGGTTCCTGCCGATGTTCGCTGTCCTCATCGGGCTTGGCACATGGCAGATCGAACGCCTGCACTGGAAAGTGGCCCTCATCGCGCGGATGAATGCGAACCTCTCAGCATCGCCGATCGCGCTCGACGCAATCCTGGCTCTGCCAAACGATCAGGCCCAATACCGCCACGTCGCGATCACCGGCCGTTTCGACAACGCCAGGGAAGCCTACGCCTTCGGAACCGATGAAGACGGGAAACCTGTCTTCCATGTTTTGACGCCGCTGATCCTTGCCGATGGCCGCGCCCTGATCGTCGACCGTGGAATAGTTCCGCAGGAAAAGCGCGATCCCAAAACGCGGCCCGCGGGTCAGCTTGAAGGTCAGCAGCGCATCACCGGCATCTGGCGCACCCCGGATCCCGCGAACCTCTTCACCCCCAAACCCGAACTCGGCAAACGCATATGGTTCGCCCGCGATGTCAGCGCGATGGCCCGGCTGGACCACCTTCATCTCGTGGCGCCCGTGGTTGTGGAAGCCGACGCCACGCCCAATCCGGGCGGCTTGCCCAGGGGCGGGCAGACGGTGATCTCGCTGCCCAACAATCACCTCCAATATGCGATTACCTGGTACCTGATGGCGCTGGGTTTGCTCGCGGTCTATCTCGTCTACCACCGTCAGCGCGGCCGGCTGGGGAAGGCCCCGTAAACCGCATTCCTGCCCACCGCTTCCCATTCCCGGCGCAGCGAGTTATTGCCTCGCCACCCATTTGCGAATTGAACCGATGCGCTATGTGAGCACGCGGGGCCAAGCGCCGCCGCAATCCTTCGATGATGTCCTGCTTGCGGGGCTGGCCTCCAATGGCGGCCTGTTCCTACCCGAAGCATGGCCGCAATTGAGTCCGGCTGAGATCGCCGCCTTTGCGGGCAAGCCCTACACCGAGGTCGCCACCGCGATCCTCTCCCGCTTCACCGGCGCTGCTTTCGCGCCCGCCGATCTGCGCGCCGATATCGAAGCCGCCTATGCCACCTTCGAGACGCCCGAGATCGCGCCCCTGGTCGATATCGGCAACGGCCAGTATCTCCTCGAACTGTTCCACGGCCCGACGCTCGCCTTCAAAGACGTGGCGCTCCAGATCCTGGGCCGCCTGTTCGCGCGCGCGCTCGCCAAGCGCGGTGGCCGCGCCACCGTGGTCGCCGCCACCTCGGGCGATACCGGGTCGGCCGCCATCGCCGCGTTGGGTGATCGGCCCAACATCGAAGTCTTCGTGATGCATCCCAAGGGCAGGGTGAGCGAAGTCCAGCGCCGCCAGATGACCACGGCGCCCTTCGCCAACGTTCACAACATCGCCCTCGAAGGCAGCTTCGATGACGCGCAGGCCATCGTGAAATCCCTCTTCGCCGACGAAGAGTTCGCCAGGCAGACGAGCCTCACCGCCGTCAATTCGATCAACTTCGCCCGTATCGCCGCCCAGACGGTCTATTATTTCACCGCCGCCGCGCAGTTGAATGCACCGCCAACATTTGTCGTCCCCACCGGCAATTTCGGTGACATCTTCGCCGCCGAAGCCGCCCAAAGGATGGGATTGGTGACCGGAAACCTCGTGATCGCCACCAACCAAAACGATATTCTTTTCCGTACCTTGCAGACCGGTGTTTATGCATCCAGCGAAGCTCATCCGACGTTGAGTCCGTCGATGGATATCCAGGTCGCCAGCAATTTTGAACGCGCCCTGTTTGAGGCAAGCGGACGTGACGCGGGCTGGATCAGGCAGGCCATGGCAAGCTTCTCAGAGACCCGCAGCCTCACCCTGCCGCCCACCGTGCTGGCCGCCCTGCGCGCCCGCTACACCGCCCATCGCAGCGACGACACCGAGACCCTCGCCACCATCGCGCGCATCCATCGGGATACCGGCCGTCTCATCGATCCGCACACCGCCGTTGCTGTTTCCGCGGCTCCCAAATCGACAGGCCCGGTGGTGATCCTTTCCACCGCTCATCCGGCAAAGTTCCCCGATGCCGTGGAACGCGCCACCGGCCAGACGCCCCCCTTGCCGCCAAGGCTCGCAGGCCTCTATGACGGTAAGGAGCGGCTCGATACGCTGCCCAACGATCTTGCATCCGTGCGTGATTACATCGTCAACAGGCGTACCCAATGAACATAGAAATTGGCAAACTTTCCAATGGGCTGGTGGTCATAACTGATCCAATGCCGCAACTGGAAAGTGCTTTCATCGGCATCTGGGTCAATGCCGGCGCCCGCCAGGAAACCAAGCCCGTGATGGGTGTGGCCCACATGCTCGAGCACATGGCCTTCAAGGGCACCGAGCGCCGCTCGGCCCGCGACATCGCCATCGAGATGGAATCCGTCGGCGGCTTCCTCAACGCCTACACCAGCCGGGAGCAGACAGCCTTCCACGCCCGAACGCTGAAGGCCGATGTCCCACTCGCCCTCGACATCCTGTCCGACATCCTGATGAGCCCGACCTTCGACCAGGCCGAGCTGGAGCGCGAACGCCAGGTCGTCCTCCAGGAGCTTGGCCAGTCCCGCGACACGCCGGACGATCTCGTCTTCGATCACCTCCAATCGGTCATCTATCCATCCCAGCCGATGGGCTGGCCCATCCTCGGCGAGGAGGAGACCGTCAGCCATTTCAGCCGCGAGAACCTCCACGACTTCATGTCGGCCAACTATCGTGCGGGCGGCATGGTGGTCGTGGCCTCGGGCGCGGTCACCCACGATGCCATCCTGAAGATGGCGGAAGACAAGCTCTCCAGTTTCCGCAGCGGCGCCGTGCCCGCCGCCGAACCCGCCCGCTATATCGGTGGCGATCATCGCGCGGGCGATGACCTCGAACAGGCTCACCTTACCTTCGCCTTCCCCGGCGTTTCCTCGACCGATCCCGATTTCTACGCCGCCCAGGTCTATGCCATGGCGCTTGGCGGCGGCATGTCCTCGCGCCTGTTTCAGGAAATCCGCGAGAAGCGGGGGCTGTGCTATTCGATCTATTCCTTCTCGCAATCCTTCAAGGATGGCGGCGTGATCGGCGTCTACACAGGCACTGGCGAGAAAGAAGCTGCCGAGATCGCCCCCGTCGTCGCGGGCGAAATGGCGTTGATGGCCGAAACCGCCACCGAAGTAGAAGTCGCCCGCGCCAAGGCCCAGCTCCGCTCTGGCCTGCTGATGGGCCTCGAACGGCCGTCCTCCCGCGCCGAACAGATCGCCGCCCAATGGTTCACCCATGGCCGCGTTCTCCCGGTCGAGGAACTCACCTCCAGGCTTGAGGCGATCGATGCCGCGGCCGTCCGCCGTTTCGGCGCGCGCCTGATGCAAACCCATCGCCCGGCCATGGCGGCGGTCGGCCCCGTTGGCCATCTGGAATCCTATGAAACTTTCGCGGGTCGCTTCGGCGGCGCGAGCTTGCGTGCAGCGGAGTGAAGGCCGCGCCATGGCCTTCATGCGAGGCCTCACATTCCCGGGCGGCCAGCAGCCGGTCCTGACGGGCAATGGCATCTATCTGCGTTATCCCCGCGTGGCCGATTATGCCGCGTGGTCGGCCCTGCGCCACGAAAGCCGGGAATTCCTCGCGCCGTGGGAGCCCGCCTGGTCTGGCGATGAGTTGACCAAGGCCGCCTTCCGACGCCGCCTCAAGCGCTATCAGCGCGAAACCCGCGCCGACACGGCTTATGCCTTCTTTGTCTTCAACGCCGAAGACGATGCGCTGATGGGCGGCTGCACGCTCTCCAATGTCCGGCGCGGCGTCGCCCAGTGCTGCTCCCTCGGGTATTGGATCGGCGAACGCTTTACCCGCCAAGGCTATATGTTCGACGCGGTGAAGGCTCTTGTTCCGTTCGTCTTCGGCACGCTGGGGCTCCACCGCATCGAGGCCGCCTGCCTCAGCACCAACGAGCCGTCGAAAAACCTTCTCATCAAGGCCGGTTTCCGGCAGGAAGGGATCGCGCGCCGGTACCTGCTCATCAACGGCGCGTGGCAGGATCACGTTCAGTACGCTTTGCTCGCGGAAGACGCGGCACGCTAGGTTAGCCGGGCCTGATTCGCGCCCATCAGAAACGTCAGGAATTCTATTGCCAAAACGCCTTGCCCTTTTCGCCGCATGGTTCGCGATTGCGCTGACGGCCTTTGCCGCCCAGGCGGCCAACCTCGTGCCGAAAACCGCCAAGGATACGCACGCGATCGATTTCGCCGGCCAACAGCCCGTGATCGACGTGCGCAATGTGCTGATCCCCTATCACCCGCCCTCGGGCACGGAGCAGGATGGTTCGCACTGGTACATGCTCAACGCGATGAACGAGGCCGTTCGCCCCGTTACCCGCATCCTTCAGGCGGGGCAGCCGCCCGGCATCGGCTTGCGCTTCTTCCCGGCCTCCACGCGCCCGGAAATCCTGCAGGTGGCGAGTTCGGAATCGGGCATCGTCATCGAGAACACCAACGCTTATGGCCGCAAATCCTTCCGGGTGACGATCCCGCCCGCCACCTCCAGCGCCATCGCGATCCGCCTGCGCAACGGCTCCGTCGAACCCACTGTGCTTGCCTGGACCGAACCGGCCATCGCCGCCCACAATCGTCAGCTCGCGATATTGCTCGCAGCCGTCGCGGGCCTCATCGCGGCCGCAGCCGCCATCATGGCGGGTGTCGCGGTGATGACCGGCCATTTCGCGCCGCGCTGGACGGCGATCTTCATCTTCGCGGTGTTGTTCACGCGCCTGGCGGGTGCCGGCATGTTCGATGCCAGTATCGCAACCGGCGTCGGCGGACCTTATGGAATCGTGGCGGCGCTTGCATGTCTGGCGCTCGTCGCGGGCGCGCGCCTCGCCAATCACATCGTGCCGCTCGCCAATGTGTGGCCGCATTACGAAAAATATTTCACCTGGAGCTTGCGCGGCCTCGTGGCCCTCGCGCTGCTGGCCTTCGTCGGTATTCCGGGGGCGGCGATCCTGGCCGATGTTGCTGTCGTGTTCGGCACCGGTGCAATCGCAGCCTATCTGATCGACCGCGGCCGTCATGGCGTGCAAACCGCGCGGGTTGTTGCACCCAGCGCCGCCATCTTCTCGCTTGTCGCGGCGGCTGCCGCCGTCGGTGCTTTCGGCGGGTTCGGCAACAATCTTGTGGCGCCCGCGGCCGTTGGCGGGTTTGCCGCTGCGGGCACCGTCTTGCTTGCGCTTGCCATCGCGGCGGGCGAAGGCATCGCGATCCTGCCGCCTCTGCATCTTCCGCACCTGCCGCATCTGACACGCCACACGGCACTCACTCCTGCCAGCAAGCCGGAGGGAAGCTCGATTGCGCATTCGCGCTCCTCCGCATCCGAGGCCATTGGCGCATCGCAACAGGGTGTGTTCGATCTCGATATGTATTCCGGCCAGCTCACGCTTTCGGGCGAGGCAGCGACACTGCTCGGCGAAGGCGGCGAAGCGGGGCAGATGGCGGTCGAGGATTGGATCAGCCGCATCCACCCCGATGACCGCGCGATGTTTGAAACAGCGCTTGGCGAATACGCCCCGCAGATCGGCATCGCCTTCCGCATGGAATTTCGCGTGCAGACACAGGGCGGTCAGTATCCGTGGTTCGAACTTCGCGCGAGCATGCTGGGCGACAAGCCGCCCGCCAAACGCTGCCTCGGCCTGATAGCCGACGTGACGGTGCGCAAGGAATCCGAATCCACGCCACCGCAGCCGCAACACACCGATCGACTGACCGGGCTCGGCAATCGCATCGCCATGATGAGCGCGCTGGAGGAAGCAAATGGCGGCATGAAGGATACAACCTTCGCCTTGCTGGATATCGACCGCTTCAAATCCGTTCACGCAAGCCTGGGCCATGATGGCGCCGACACGGTGCTCGCCGATATCGCCCAGCGCCTCGCACAACGTTTCCACAACACGGCCAAAGCCTTCCGCGTCGGCGGCGATTCCTTCGCGGTGATTTTCCGCCAGGGCGGCAGCGGGCCCGCAGCCCTCGGAGCCGAACTCGTCGAAGCCTGCAACGCCGAACACAATATCGATGGCCGCAGCGTGTTTGCGCCCGCGAGTGTGGGCATCGCGCTTGGCCGCGAAGCCGAAGACCCGCTGGAACTGCTGAAGAACGCCGAACTCGCGCTCCTGCAAGCCAAGCGTCAGGGCGGCGGCTGCGCCCGCGTCTACGTTCGCGATTTTGCAGCACTGGCTCCACGCGATGGCGTGCGCCTTGAAGCCGAATTGCGCCAGGCGCTCGATCAAAAACAACTCGATGTATTCTATCAGCCCATCATTCGCCTGGCCGATGGTTCGCTGTCTGGCTTTGAGGCCTTGCTGCGCTGGCACCATCCCGTGAAGGGCCTCATCGCACCTGCCGATTTCATTCCGCATTCCGAGACCAGCGGGCTGATCGTATCGCTCGGCCGCTTCGCGCTCGAACGCGCAACCAGCGATCTGGCAAACTGGCAGCGCTTCTTCCCGCTGGAGAAGCCGCTATTTGTGAGCGTGAACGTCTCGCGCCGCCAGTTCCGCGACACCGAATTTGAAAGTTTCCTGGGCGACCTGATCGCGAAAAGCGAGATCGCGCCCACCACCCTCAGGCTCGAAATCACCGAAAGCGCTCTCGGCGCCGATCCGCAATCGCGCCATTCGCTCGAACGCCTGCGTGCGCTGGGCGCGGGCCTTGCGATAGATGATTTCGGCACCGGCCTTTCCACGCTTGCCCAGTTGAAAGACCTGCCGTTCGATACCGTGAAGATCGACCGCAGCTTCCTCGCCCGTCACGGCGGCACGCAGGATGAAAATGACGGCACGGTGATCCTCGGTTCCATCGTCGCGCTTGCTCACGATCTCAAGCGCAACGTGATCGTCGAAGGGGTGGAGTCCGAAGCCGATGCGCAATGGCTGAAGGAAATGCATTGCGAATTCGCGCAAGGGTTTTACTTCTCGCCGCCGCTGCCGGCTTCGGAAGCGCTCAACTTCATTGCGCTGCGCTATGATACGGCCGGCGAAAAAGGCTCAGGCTCGTCCGGTGTGAGCTGAAAGCCCGGACATGTCGATGCCGAGCTTCTTCAAGGCTCTGCTCCATTTGCCGTCCAGCGCGCCGTCGAAGATGATTGCATTGTCGGCATCGCAGTGCACCCAGCCATTGGCGCGAATCTCGTCTTCGATCTGACCGCCATCCCAGCCCGCGTAACCGAGCGCGAACAGCGATCTTGCGGGCCCCGTGCCGTTCGCGATCGCGCGCAGGATATCGAGCGTTGCGGTGAGCGAGATATCATCGGTGACGGCCATGGTGGAATCCTGGCTCTCGAATTCGCCCGAATGCAGCACGAACCCGCGGCCCGTCTGAACCGGCCCGCCAAAATGGATTGGCGGGTCGGGTGTGGCCGCCGTCACGCCGATTTTCAGCTTGTCCATCATCTCGCGGAAGGAAAGCCCTTCCACCGCCTTGTTGATGATGATCCCCATGGCGCCATCGCCCGAATGCGCACACATGAAGATGACGCTTTTTTCAAACCGCGGGTCGGGCATGCCCGGCAGGGCAATCAGAAGCTTCCCTTCCAGAAAGCTTTCGCCGCCGTCTTCGAGCTGCGGAACCTGTGAACCCATCGGCACAAGGTAAGGCGTGCCCCGGCTTTGCCGCAAGCCGGTCATGCGCTAGAAGATGAACAGGTTTCCAACAGGAGAAGAAAATGACCATCAAGGTGGGCGACAAAATTCCTTCTGCAACATTGATGCAGATGAAGGACGGCGGCCCCAAGCCCGTCTCGACCGATGATCTGTTCGCGGGCAAGAAAGTGGTCGTCTTCGCGCTTCCCGGCGCATTCACGCCCACCTGCTCGGCCAAGCACCTGCCGGGTTTCATCAGCCACGCCGAAGAAATCCGCAACAAGGGCGTCGATGCCATTGCCTGTATTTCCGTCAACGATGCGTTCGTGATGGGCGCCTGGGGCGACCAGCAGAAAGCCGGTGACAAGGTGATGATGCTGGCTGATGGCAATGGCGATCTCACCAGGGCGCTCGGCCTCGAAATGGATGGCTCGCGCTTCGGCATGGGCCAGCGCAGCCAACGTTATTCCATGGTTGTCGACAATGGCGTGGTGAAGGAACTCAACGTCGAAGATCCCGGCGCGTTCTCTGTATCGAGCGCCGAACATGTGATGAAGCAGCTGTAAGTTTCAGGGAATGGCCGCGCGGGCCAGAGCGTCCGCGCGCTCGTTCTCCACATGGTCGGAGTGGCCCTTTACCCAGCGCCACGATAGCTCGTGCGGCTCCATCGCTGTTTCCAGCGCCATCCACAAATCCATGTTCTTGACCGGCTTCTTGTCCGCCGTCTTCCAGCCTCTGGCCTTCCAGCTTTTCAGCCATTTCGTGGCGCCGTCCAGCACATAACGCGAATCCGTATGGATCGTGACGACGGAGGGTTTCTTCAACGCCTCCAGCGCGCGGATCGCCGCCATGATCTCCATGCGATTGTTGGTGGTGGCGGGATCGCCGCCCGAAATTTCGCGTTCATGGCCGCCGGCGCGCAAAATCGCGCCCCAGCCACCGGGGCCGGGATTTCCAGAACATGCGCCATCGGTGAAAATATCCACGACCGGTTTGGTCAAAACCCATACTCCGCCGCACTCTTCGCTTTCAGGTGAAAGCGCAGGCGCTTGGAATAATCGCGCGGATCTTTCGGGCGCACCAGCGCGGTTGAATCATGGTTGAGCCAATCGTAAAGCCGCGTCAGCAGAAACCGCAGCGCCGCCCCTCGCGCCAGAATCGGCAACGCATCGCGTTCCGCATCGTTCAGTTCGCGCCGCTTGCGGTAAGCCGCGATCAGCGCCTTGCCCTTTGTGATATTGTAGGACCCGTCACCTTCGAAGCACCACGCGTTCAGCATCACGCCCAGGTCATAGGCAAACACATCGTTGCAGGCGAAATAGAAATCGATCAGCCCCGAAACCTTGCCATCCATGAACAGCACATTGTCGGGAAACAGGTCGGCATGAATGATGCCGGTCGGCAATCCGTGCGGCCAGGCCGCCTCGAACCCGCGCATCGCCTCCTCGATGAGCGCCCGCAATCCATCCTGCACCGTATCGGCCCTAGCGGCGGTTGCGGCGATCAGCGGCTTCCATCCTTCGGGGCCGAGCGCGTTGGGCCGCGCGATAGCGAAGCCCGATCCCGCCTCATGCAACTTTGCGAGCGCGCCACCGGCTTCCGCGCAATGCGCCACCTCGGGCCGGCGCAGCGACAGCCCGTCCAGCCACGTCAAAAGAGCGGCGGGTCGCCCGTTCAGAATCATGGATTGCGCCCCGTCACGCCTGCGCACCGGCACGGGGCAGGCGATCCCGCGTGCGGCCAAATGCTCCATCAATCCCAGGAAGAAAGGCAGGTCCTGCACATGCACGCGCTTCTCGTAGAGCGTGAGGATGTAGGCCCCTTTGCTCGTCTGCAACGCGAAATTGGAGTTCTCGACCCCCTCGGCAATGCCTTTAAAGCTCCGAGGCGCGCCAATATCGTAATCGCGCAAAACCTCTTCGAGGTCGTCGAAGGAGACATCTGTATAAACCGCCATGTTCCGGCGCTTCCCCTTCGGGGCCCCCTTCGCTACAGTCCCGCGGCCCACGCGAGCCAGGCCTTGAGGAGTCGTTCGGGGCCTCTCAAAAGTCAAGCGGAGCGCGGGCATTCGGGCGCGAAACCTCATATCGAAGAGAACATGAACAACGTCACGCGTAGTCTTGTCCTGATCCTCGCAGCCTCGCTTCTGGGCTCCTGCTCGACCGAGCGGATGCTCGCCAAATGTCCCTCGACCGGGATATTGGCCGAAGCCTCCTCGATGACCTCCTTCGTGCCGGGCAAGCCGATGGTGCCCGCCAACATCGTCTACCGTATCGACGCGCGAAAAGTGGCGACCGCCTGCTCGGTCGACAAGGACACGCGCACCTCGGATTCCAGCCTCGAAATCTCCTTCCGCGCCTATCGCCAGAAGGGGGGAGGGGCTGCCGATTACACCGTGCCGTTCTTCGTCGTCGTCAACGATTCCGATGGCAATCTCGGCCAGAAGAAGACCTATTCCGCCAGGCTCGTCTTCCAGCCCGGTCAGACGCAGGTTGATTTCGTGCAGCCGATCGACTCGTTCCCGATCAAGGCCGCGCACAGCAAGCAGGCGTTCGATTATCACCTGCTCGTCGGCCTGCTGCTCACCAAGCAGCAGCTGGAATACAACCGGAAGACAGACCGTTACGCCGAATGAGTTCGCTCCTTGATGATCTGTCGGCGCTGGCGGCGAAAGCCTTCGCCGCCGAAGGGCTCGACCCCGCATTGGGTCGCGTGCAACCCGCCGACCGCCCCGATCTCGCGCAGTTTCAGTGCAACGGCGCGCTCGCCGCTGCCAAAGCTGCGAAGGCCAATCCGCGCGCCATCGCCGAAAAGATCGCGGCGCGCCTGAAAGCCGACGCGACGTTTTCGAAAGTGGAAATCGCAGGCCCCGGATTCATCAATCTGGATATTCAGGATTCGGTCACCGAACAACGCACGCAAGCACTCGCAGCCGACAAATCGCTGGGCGCCCCGAATGACGGCGCAGGCAAAACCGTCGTAATAGATTTCGGCGGCCCCAACGTCGCCAAGCCGATGCATGTCGGCCATCTGCGGTCTTCCATCATCGGTGATTGCCTGCAACGGCTCTATCGCGCGAACGGCTGGCATGTGGTCAGCGATGTTCATCTGGGCGATTGGGGTTTGCAGATGGGCCAGCTCATCAGCGAAATCCAGCACCGTGGCATAGCCCCGGTCTATTTCGATCCCGCCCACAAAGGTCCGTACCCAGAACAATCTCCGGTGACGATGGATGATCTCGAAGAAATCTATCCCGCCGCCTCCGCCGCCTGCAAAGCCGATCCTGCGCGCCTCGATGAAGCGCGTGCCGCCACGGCCGAGTTGCAGGCGGGCAGGGCGGGTTACCGCGCGCTGTGGCAGCACTTCGTGAACGTCTCCGAATTCGGCCTGGAACGCGAGTTCGGCAGCCTCGGCGTGCATTTCGATCTGTGGAAGGGCGAGGCGAGCGTCGATCCGCTGATCCAGCCGATGATCGAAGACCTGAAGGCCCGCGGCCTCGCCGTGATGAGCGAAGGTGCGCTGGTCATTCCGGTCGCGCGCGAAACAGACAAGAAGGAAATGCCGCCGCTGATCCTGCTGAAATCGGATGGCGCCGTTCTCTATGGCACCACCGATCTCGCCACTGTGATCGACCGCGTGGGCGAGCAGAACCCCGATCTCGTCCTCTATGTCGTCGATCACCGCCAGCACGCCCATTTCGAACAGGTCTTCCGCGCCGCCGAGAAGGCAAACCTCAATGGCAAGGCCGTGCTCGAACATGTCGGCTACGGCACGATGAACGGCCCAGACGGCAAACCGTTCAAGACGCGCGCGGGCGGTGTGATGAAACTCTACGATCTCATCGCGATGGCCACGGATGAAGCGCAGAAGCGCCTCACCGAACAGGGCCTTGGCGCGGATTATTCGGATGAGGAGCGCGGCGAGATCGCCCGCAAAGTCGGCATCGCCACGATCAAATTCGCCGACCTCTCCAACCATCGGCAGACCGATTACATCTTCGATCTCGCGCGCTTCTCGCGCTTCGAGGGCAAGACCGGGCCATACCTTCAATATGCGGCGGTCCGCATCCAGTCGATCCTGCGCAAGGCGCAATCGGAGGGTTACAAATCGGCCCCCCCAGTCGTGCGGTCGGTGGAAGAACGCACGCTGGCATTGCGCCTGTTGTCCTTGCCCGATGCGATGCAGGCGGCAGAGGACAAACGGGCGCCGAACATCCTGTGCGATTTCGCCTTCAGCCTGGCCCAGGATTTCAGCCGCTTCTATTCGGAACACCACATCCTGTCCGAATCGGATGGGGAACTCCGGGCCGCCCGGCTGGGCCTCTGTCAGGTCACTTTGGACGTGATAACCAAGGTTTTGGGCCTCTTGGGCATCGAAGTTCCCGCAAGGATGTGAGCAGAATCCGGGCTCGCGTTGACTCATTAAGTCGCCCCCCTATGATGCACCGCAACGTCGTGGTCCGCCGTGAGGTGCGCCAGAGACGGCCATCGATCTCCCGCGCGGGAGAGACCTGTTCGATCAGGCGCCGAAGGAGCAACCGCCCCGGAAACTCTCAGGCAAAAGGACCGCGCAAGGATTCGAAATTCTGGAAAGTGGCGCGGTTCAGGCCGCACCCACCGAAGGGGTAATCCCAAGCCGATCCGATCGGCGCGGGGGAAATCTCTCAGGTCCGATGACAGAGGGGCACGTATCCGGTTCGCCGGACTGCGCGCCAATTCAACCTTTGCCGGACCGTGATGACAGATCAGACAACAGACCTGAAAAAGACCCCGCTCCATGCCCTGCATCTGGAGCTTGGCGGCAAGATGGTTCCGTTCGCGGGCTATGAAATGCCCGTGCAATATCCGGCGGGCGTTCTGAGGGAGCATCTGCACACCCGCGAAAAGGCGGGCCTGTTCGATGTCTCCCATATGGGCCAGCGATTCCTGATCGGGCCCGCACACAATGTCACAGCCGCCGCCCTCGAAACGTTCACCCCCGGCGATTTCCAGAGCCTTGGTATTGGCCGCATCCGCTACACGCTGCTGCTCAACGCCAATGGCGGCATCGTCGACGACCTGATGGTGACTCGCACGCCCGAAGACGGAAAGCTCGGCATCATCGTCAACGCCTCGCGCAAAGAGGTGGACGATGATTTCATCCGCCGGCATCTGCCCAATGATGTGAAGCTCGTCACGGCCGATGACCGCGCGCTTCTCGCGCTTCAGGGCCCCATGGCCGAAGCCGTTCTCGCGCGCCACTGCCCGCAAGCCAAGGCGATGTCGTTCATGGCGGCCACCGCCGCCATATTCGATGGCATGGAAATCTCGATCTCGCGCTCCGGCTACACCGGCGAAGATGGCTACGAAATCTCGGTGCCTGCCGCGAACGCTGAAAAACTCGCCCGCGCATTGCTTGCGGAATCCGAAGTTCTCCCCATCGGCCTCGGCGCACGTGACTCCCTGCGTCTCGAAGCAGGGCTTTGCCTCTATGGGCACGATATCGACGAAACCACCAATCCCGTCGAAGCCAATCTCACCTTCGCCATCGGCAAGCGCCGCAAGATGGAAAAGAATTTCCCAGACGCCGAAAAGATCATGGATGAACTGTTCAACGGCGCGATCCGCCTGCGCATCGGCATCCGCCCGGATGGCAAGGCGCCCGCTCGCGAAGGCACCGAAATCGCCGATAAGTCGGGTCGTGTCGTCGGGCGCATCACCAGCGGCGGCTTCGGCCCAAGCCTCAATGCGCCCATTGCGATGGGCTACGTCGAAACAAAATACGCAGCCGTCGGCACCGAACTCGATCTGATGGTGCGCGGCAAACCGAACCCGGCACGCGTGGCGCCCATGCCCTTCGTGCCGCATCGCTACAAACGTGGATCATAGAGGTGGGAAAATGAGCGAAGTCCGTTTCACAGACCAGCATGAATGGGTGCGCCTGGATGGCGATGAGGCAACCGTCGGCATCACGAAATTCGCCGCCGAGCAATTGGGTGACGTGGTTTTCGTCGAAGTCCCCGAAGCGGGCCGCAAGCTTGCCGCCAATGGCGAAGCAGCCGTTGTCGAAAGCGTGAAGGCGGCAAGCGAAGTCTACGCCCCCATCGCGGGCGAAGTGACAAGCGGCAACGCCGCCCTTGCCGAAGATCCAGCCAAAGTGAACGCCGACCCGGAAGGCGAGGGCTGGTTCTTCAAAATGAAAATTGCCGACAAAGGCGAGTTTGCCAAGTTGATGACCGAAGCCCAATACGCGGAATTCGTGAAAGGTCTCTGATGCGTTACCACCCGCTCACCCCGCAAGATCGCGCGGCAATGCTGGCGAAGATCGGCGCACCCGATATCGATGCGCTGTTTCGCGACGTGCCGAAAGAAGCCATCGTCTCCCGCGCCAAATTCGATCTACCCGATACCAAGGGCGAGCTTGCGGTCGAACGCGCGCTTTCGCGCTTCTCCGCGCAGAGCACGGCGGCAGGTTCTGTCCCGTTCTTCTGTGGCGCGGGCGCTTATCGCCACCATGTTCCGGCCGCGGTCGATCATCTGATCCAGCGTTCGGAATTCCTCACATCCTACACGCCATACCAGCCCGAAATCGCGCAAGGCACGCTGCAATATCTCTACGAATTCCAAACCCAGGTGGCGCTCCTCACCGGCATGGAGGTCGCCAACGCCTCGATGTATGACGGGTCGACAGCCGCTGCCGAAGCCGTGTTGATGGCGCAACGCATCACGCGCCGCCCCAAGGCGATCCTCTCCGGCGGCGTTCACCCGCATTATGCCGAAACCATCGAAACCGTTGCCGCCCTGCAAGGCCAGGTGGTTCGCGCGCCCGTCACACCCGGTGCAGCGGAAGACATTGCCGCGATGATCGACGATCAGACCGCTTGCGTGGTCGTGCAAAGCCCCGATGTGTTTGGCCTGATCCGCAATCTGCGCCCCATCGCCGATGCGGCCCACGCCAAGGGCGCATTGCTCATCGCCGTCTGCACCGAAATCGTTTCGCTCGGCCTGCTCGAACCGCCGGGCGCACAAGGTGCCGATATCGTGGCCGCCGAAGGCCAGTCCATCGGCAACGGCCTCAATTTTGGCGGGCCGTATGTCGGCCTCTTCGCGACGCGCGAAAAATTCCTGCGCCAGATGCCCGGCCGACTCTGCGGCGAAACCGCAGATGCCGAAGGCCGCAGGGGCTATGTGTTGACGCTCTCAACGCGCGAACAGCATATCCGCCGCGAAAAGGCGACGAGCAATATCTGCACCAATTCCGGCCTCTGCTGTCTGGCTTTCACGATTCATCTCTCGCTGCTGGGCGAAGAAGGGCTCACGCGGCTGGCGCGCCTCAATCATGCCACCGCATCCTCGCTCGCCGATCGCCTGACAAAAATTCCCGGCGTCGAACTGGTGACGCCATCCTTCTTCAACGAGTTCACGCTGCGCCTGCCCAAACCGGCTGCGGAAATCGTCGATCAGCTCGTCGATGAAGATGTCATCGCAGGCGTTCCCGCCTCGCGCCTGATGCCGGGCGATCCTCAGGCGCAAAACCTCTTGATCGTTGCCGCCACCGAAACCACCACCGAAGACGATGCTGCGGCCTTTGCCGATGCGCTCGCGGGAGCACTCTAGATGATGAACAATCAGGGCCGCCCCACAGCACCGGGCACCGCACAGGGCGATGCGCTGCAAACGATTTCCGGCGACCGTGGCCTCGATCATGAGGAAGCGCTGATCTTCGAACTCGGCCGCGAGGGCATGACCGGCGTGGATATCCCGCAAACCCAGATCGCTGACACCCGCCTCGGCGGCCAGCGCCGCAAGGGCTCAATCGGTTTGCCCGGCCTCTCCGAACCCGAAGTCGTGCGCCATTATGTGCGCCTGTCGCGCATGAACTATGCCATCGATGCGGGCCTCTATCCGCTCGGCTCCTGCACGATGAAGCACAATCCGCGCCTCAACGAAAAAATGGCGCGTCTGCCCGGCTTTGCCGATGTGCATCCGCTCCAGCCGCAAAAAACCGTGCAAGGCGCGCTTGCGCTGATTTCGGAATTGATGCGCTGGCTCACCACGCTCACCGGAATGCACACCGTCGCCATGTCGCCCAAGGCTGGCGCACACGGCGAACTTTGCGGTCTGCTTGCGATCCGCGCGGCAATAGAAGCGCGCGGCGAAACGCGCAAACGCATCCTCGTACCGGAATCCGCGCACGGCACCAACCCCGCGACCGCCGCGCTGGCAGGCTTCACGGTGGATGAAGTGCCCGCCACCCGCGATGGCCATGTCGATGCCGATGCGCTCGAAGCCAAGCTCGGCCCCGATGTGGCCGCGATCATGCTCACCAATCCCAACACCTGCGGCCTGTTCGAGCCGCGCATTCTGGAAATGGCGAACGCGGTTCATGCCGCAGGGGCCTATTTCTATTGCGATGGCGCGAATTTCAATGCCATCGCGGGCCGCGTCCGCCCCGGCGATCTTGGCGTCGATGCCATGCACATCAACCTGCACAAAACCTTCTCCACCCCCCATGGCGGCGGTGGCCCCGGCGCGGGCCCGGTGGTGTTCTCCAAGGCGCTCGCGCCTTTCGCGCCCCTGCCGCTGCTCACGCATGACGAGAATGGCTTCCACTATCTCGAACACCGCCAAGATCTGAAAGCAGAACGCAAACCCTTCGGCCGCATGTGCGCCTTCCACGGCCAGATGGGCATGTTCGTGCGCGCACTCGCCTATATGTTGAGCCACGGCGCCGATGGTATCCGCCAGGCCTCCGAAGATGCGGTGCTCTCCGCCAACTACATCCTCGCCTCGCTCAAGGATGTGATGAGCGCCCCCTTCGGCGAAGGCCCCTGCATGCACGAAGCCCTGTTCGACGATGCCTTCCTCGAAGGCACCGGCGTCACCACGCTCGATTTCGCCAAGGCGATGATCGACGAAGGCTACCACCCGATGACGATGTATTTCCCGCTCGTCGTCCACGGCGCGATGCTGATCGAACCCACGGAATCGGAATCGAAAGAAAGCCTCGACCGCTTCATCCATGTCTTGCGCACGCTGGCGCTGGAAGCCAAGGCGGGTAACCGCACGCGGTTCGAAGGCGCACCACGTCTGGCCCCGCGCCGCCGCCTGGACGAAACGCTGGCGGCGAGAAAGCCGGTGTTGCGCTGGAAGGAACCTGCGCCCGTGCCGGTGGCTGCAGCGGCTGAATAACGCGCGACACCTATGATCTTTTCAGCCGCATCGCTGTGGGGGCCGGCGAGCGCCTTCTTCGGCTGGTGGGGCACTCAGATTTTCAATGTCTGGAATTCCCTCTACGGCGTCATGTTTGTCGGCGTGGGCGCCTGGTATCTGTATATGGGATGGAAAAGATCGGAGGTGCTGGATGAGAAGCAGATCATTGGCTTCGATGGCGCACCACATACAGGGCAAGCTGGTACTCCTGTCTGGGTACGAGTTGTCTATACGATCGTAATCGCCGTGATGTGCGGGCTGGGGATGTACGCACTCCATCTCTACCTCGGGCTATTTTGAGCAAAAAAATGGCCCCGCGGTGAGAGAGCCGGCGGGGCCAGGGATAATTGGCGGTGTCACTCGCCAGTCGGAGATTCCGTCACGAACAAATCTTGGGTGTCATGCCTTTCGGGGCTTTGGTGTCTTTGTCACTGCAAGCCTGATTGAGCTGCGCCTGCGTCAGCCCCTTGGCGGCGCGCAGATCGGTGCCCTTGAAACTGGTGATCGAAAGATTGGCGCCCGAGAAATCCGCGCCATCGAGCTTGGCATGCGCCAGGTTCGCGCCCGCGAGGTCGGCGTTGCGGAACGACGCGCCGGAGAAATTCGCATACGACATGCACATCAGAACAAGCTTGGCGTCATCGAACTTCGCGCCCGTCAGGTTGCCCGTCTTCACGCATTGATTGGTGAGATCGGCGTGGCGCAGGTCGCAGGCCACACAATCGGCCTTGCCCGCCTTGATGCTCGCCACGGCCGCCGGATCGGGCGAGACAGCGGCCGCGTGGGCCGCAGGCCCCGCCAGCATCATCAGGAAGACAACCACGTTCAACACAGGCCTGTTCCACACAGAAACGTCATCCAACAGGCTGCAAGCCCCATGCCTGCTTTCAACCGTTAAAATGGGGGCGAAAGCGGGGAATAGGAGGCTTCAAAAATGGCCGGTAACAGGCAGAAACAGGTTTAACGAACCGATTGTGCCATATCGCGTCAGCGGCTCATCCGTTGATCCATTCCGGCCGATTTTCGGCACCTTCTTAAGAAGAGTTTAACGCAGCCGTCACCTCCGCGCCGTGCGCGAGCGGGCACAAACAAAAAGGGCGGATACCTTTCGGTATCCGCCCTTTGTCACTGCATCGAACCGGCGTCAGGAGCAGCCGCTGGTGCCGCCGCAAGTGTTGCATTTCATGCAGGTGCCGTTGCGCACCAGGGTGAAGTTTCCGCACTGGCCGCAGGCATCGCCTTCGAAGCCTTTCATGCGGGCCTCGGCTGCGCGCTTGGCTGCCAGTTCGCGCACCTTGCCTGCTTTGGTCGCTGCATCGTCGGCGCGTTGCGCAATGCGATTGCCGATTGCGTGGACGAGATCACCCACCGGGTTTTCCACCCCCGCGGCTTCAAGCACCGCCTCGCGCAGCTCGAGCATGGTTTCGGCCACAGGCGAACTGTCGTCGTAGATTTCGACCTGCACCTCGGTTTCGTGCACATGGGCATGTTCGTGATCGTGTGCGAACGCCATCGCCACGGCCGTGTTGCCCTGCACCAGCGAAAGCTGCCCGAAATTGCCGCGCAGATAGCCGGTCGAGGCCACTCGCGACACAGCCACTTCGCGCGGTCCGCCGCCTTCGCGCTCGCCGCCGCCGAGATCGGCATCGTCATGCGGCTGCACATGGGCAAGGTCGGTGCGCCCGAGATAGGAAACTGCCAGTTCGCGGAACACATAGTCGAGCAAGCTGGTCGCGTTCTTGATCGAATCGTTGCCGATCACGAGGCCTGCCGGTTCGAAGCGGGTGAATGTGAACGCCTCCACGAATTCTTCCAGCGGCACGCCATATTGCAGGCCGATGGAAATCGCGATGGCGAAATTGTTCATCAGGCTGCGGAAGGCAGCCCCTTCCTTGTGCATGTCGATGAAGATTTCGCCCGGGCGGCCGTCTTCATATTCGCCGGTGCGAAGGTAAACCTTGTGCCCGCCCACGATGGCCTTCTGCGTATAGCCCTTGCGCCGTTGCGGCAGGCGCTCGCGCTCACGTTCGCGCTCATGCACCACACGCTCCACGATCTTCTCGACAATGCGTTCGGAAACCACCGTCGCGCGCTGGGCAGCGGGTGCAGCCAGCAGATCGTCCATCTCGTCTTCCTCGTCGTCGAAGGCGAACACGGAGGAGGCGAGCGGCTGGGAAAGTTTCGAACCATCGCGATAAAGCGCGTTGGCCTTCAGCGCCAGCTTCCAGGAAAGCATGTAGCTTTCGCCGCATTCCTTGACGCTGGCCGAACCCGGCATGTTGATGGTCTTGGAGATCGCGCCCGAGATGAAGGGCTGCACCGCCGCCATCATGCGGATGTGGCTTTCCACCGAAAGCGCGCGCTTGCCGATGCGCCCGCAAGGATTGGCGCAATCGAACACCGGCAGATGCTCCGCCATCAGATGCGGCGCGCCTTCCAGGGTCATCGCTCCGCAGACATGCAGGTTGGCGGCTTCGACATCGGCCTTGCTGAAGCCCAGCATCTTCAACACGTCGCAATCCGGCGCGTCGAGCGTTGCCTGGTCGAGTTTCAGCGTCGCGGTGCAGAACTTGTCGCCCAGAGTCCATTTGTTGAACACGAAGCGGATGTCGAACGCCGATTCCAGCGAAGCTTCGATCTTGTTGATCTGCTCATCGCCGAAGCCGCGCGCCCGAAGTGCCGCGTGCGTCACGCCGGAGGTCATCGTTTCGAGCGTGGCGTGGCCAACCGCATAGGCCACGATGTCGTCGATCTCGTGCTGGTTGTAGCCGAGATTGCGCAAGGCTTCCGGCACGCAGCGGTTGATGATCTTGAAGTAACCGCCACCCGCCAGGGTCTTGAATTTCACCAGCGCGAAATCCGGTTCCACACCGGTGGTGTCGCAATCCATCACAAGCCCGATCGTGCCGGTCGGCGCGATCACGGTGGCCTGCGCGTTGCGGAAGCCGTGCTGGCTACCCAGTTCGAGTGCTTCGTCCCAGGCTCTGCCCGCGGCATGGGCCAGATCGATCTGGTTGAGCGCGTCGAGGTCCAGCGGAACGGGCAGGGTGGAGAGCTTCTCGTAACCGGCCTTTTCGCCATGGGCGGCGCGTGCGTGATTGCGGATCACGCGCAGCATGTGGTCGCGGTTCGCCGAATATTCGGGGAACGGCCCGAGTTCGGCCGCCATCTCCGCAGACGTCCGATAGGAAACGCCCGTCATCACCGCCGAAATCGCACCTGCGATCGCGCGGCCCTCACGGCTGTCATAGGAGATGCCGGAGGTCATCAGAAGTCCGCCGATATTGGCGAAGCCCAGCCCCAGCGTGCGGTAGTCATAGGAAAGCTGCGCGATCTCGCGGCTGGGGAATTGCGCCATCAAGACCGAGATTTCGAGCACGATGGTCCACAGGCGCACCGCATGTTCGAACGCTTCCACGTCGAACGTGCCGTCCACGCGGCGGAACTGCATCAGGTTCAGCGAGGCGAGGTTGCACGCCGTGTCGTCCAGGAACATGTATTCCGAGCACGGGTTGGAGGCGCGAATGTCGCCGCCCGCCGGGCAGGTGTGCCAGTCGTTGACCGTGGTGTGGAACTGGATGCCGGGATCGGCGCAGGCCCATGCCGCGTAGGATATTTTTTCCCACAAGTCGCGCGCCTTGACCGATTTGACGATCTTGCCGCCGCGTCGCGCGGTAAGATGCCAGTCTTCGTCATTGGCAACCGCGCGCAGGAACGCATCGGTCACGCGCACGGAGTTGTTCGAGTTCTGGCCCGAGACCGACATATAGGCCTCGGAATCCCAATCGGTGTCGTAGGTGCGGAAATCGATTTCCGTGTAGCCCTGCTTGGCGAACGAGATCACGCGCTCGATGTAATTGTCAGGAATCATAGACCGGCGTGCGGCCTTGATTTCGCGGCGCAGCGCGGGGTTCTTTTTGGGATCGTAGCAATCGTCGTTCGAGCCTTCGCAATTCACGCAGGCCTTGAGAACGGCCTTGAGGTGGCGTTCGGCAAGCTTCGAACCGGCCACCATCGCGGCAACCTTCTGTTCCTCGATCACCTTCCACTGGATGAAGGCTTCGATATCGGGATGGTCCACATCCACGATCACCATCTTGGCCGCGCGCCGCGTGGTGCCGCCCGATTTGATCGCGCCAGCCGCCCGGTCGCCGATCTTGAGGAAACTCATCAGGCCGGAGGATTTGCCGCCGCCCGAAAGCTTCTCGTTCTCGCCGCGCAGGTGCGAGAAGTTCGTGCCCGTGCCCGAGCCATATTTGAAAAGGCGCGCCTCGCGCGTCCACAGGTCCATGATCCCGCCTTCGTTGACGAGATCGTCCGACACGCCCTGGATGAAGCAGGCATGCGGCTGGGGGTGTTCATAGGCCGAAGCCGATTTCGTCAGCTTGCCGGTGATGTGGTCGACATAGAAATGGCCCTGGCTCGGCCCGTCGATGCCATAGGCCCAGTGCAGGCCGGTGTTGAACCATTGCGGAGAGTTGGGAGCTGCCTTCTGCGTCGCGAACATGTGGCAGAGTTCGTCATAGAAGGCGCGCGCATCGGCTTCCGTATCGAAATAGCCGCCCTTCCAGCCCCAATAGGTCCAGGTGCCGGCCATCCGGTCGAACACCTGCTTGGCCGAACGCTCGCCCACGATCTCGTCGCTGGCGGCTTCCTTGCGCCACAGCCATTCCGGCACCCCGTCCTCGGCAACCGGCTTCAGCTGGCTTGGTACGCCCGCCTTGCGGAAATATTTCTGGGCCAGCACGTCGCACGCCACCTGGCTCCACGCCTCGGGAACCTCGATGTCGTTTTGCTGGAAAACCACCGATCCGTCGGGGTTACGGATCTCGCTTTGGGCGGTGCGGAACGCAATGCCCTGATAGGGTGAAAGATCTTCGACTGTGAACTGACGCCGGATACGCATTGCGCTCCCCCAGAAGCTTGAAATTGGCCCTTCCGCGCCGCCCGGGAACCCATTTGGGGAAAGCTCTCCCGTCCCCCGGAACCGCGTTGAATGCGGGTTTCCTGGAGGCTAGGGCTAGTTGGCTTCGCCAGATTTTGGGCCGCGAGAAGCGACAGGCGCAAAGTATGGCCACGGTCCATTAACGGACGCAAGCGGTAAGTGGTTAACCAAATCTTACCCCCAAGATGTGGTGTTTCTGTGAACATGCGGAAATGGCTCTAGAAAGCGGCAGTCAAGCGGGTAGGGGTGTTGGAAGAATTTTTTTTTTGCACCTTGGCCTGTGCATAAAGGCCGGCTCGGAGGCGCCATTGGATGCGCCATTCGGTGGCACCGGGAACCGCTTTGCGGGAAGTGTCGCGCACTCCTATAGTCGCGTCCGAATCCGGTATTGTTTTGGGCGCATGTCCTTGCTTCGCATGATCTTCGTCTGGTGGCGCGGCGCCACGCTCGGCACCTTGGTGACGACGTGGTGGTCCGGCAAACATGTGGGCGAGGACAAATACGGCAACCGCTACTACCAAACGGTGGACGGTAAACGCCGCTGGGTGCTCTACAACGGGACAGTCGAAGCCAGCCGCGTGCCGCCGGATTGGCATGGCTGGCTGCATCACACCTTCAAGGATGCGCCCACCATCGCCCCCTTCGTTGCCAAGCCTTGGGAAAAAGAACACACGCCCAATCTCTCGGGCACACCCGATGCCTATCGTCCCGAAGGCAGCCTGACAAAAAGCGGACGCCGCCCGCATGCGACCGGCGATTACGAAGCCTGGAAACCAGAATAGCGCCATGCAGAACAATGTCGTCGAAACGCTGATCGGCGCGGTGGTCGTAATCGTGGCCGCCGTGTTCCTTTACTTCACCTACACCGCCACCAGTTCGGGCAGCGTCTCGGGCTACGAAATCAAGGCGCGGTTCGCCGCCGTCGATGGCGTGAATGTCGGCACGGATGTGCGGCTGCACGGCATCAAGGTCGGCTCGGTCTCCTCGCTTATCCTCGATCCCAAGAGCTACATGGCGGTCGCCACCCTCGCGATCAAAAACGGCATCGAGATTCCCGATGATTCCTCCGCGAAGATCACCTCGTCGGGCATCCTCGGCAGCTCCTACATCTCCATCTCGCCCGGCGGCAGCGACACGATGCTGGCCGCCAATGGCGAGTTGAACGATACGCAGGGCGCGGTGGATCTGATGGGCCTCGTCGGCCGCTACATCAACAGCGGTGCGGGCGCCACCTCGTCACCCAAGCCGACCACGCCGCCGCCCCAAGCAGCCCCGGCGCCGAGCGCCCCGTGAACCGTGTTTCCCTCGCGTTGATCCCGGCCGCCCTGATCGGCCTGACGGCGCTTGCCCTTGCCCAGCCCGCGCCGCCGCCCGCAGCGGCAAAGCCAGCGGCCGCGCCTCTCCCGGCAAATCCCAACGCACCGCCGCCCAAGACCGAACCCACACTGCCGCCCGATCAGGCAGCGGTCGTGCAGGCGGCCAAATTTTCGCAGGCCAAGCCGGTAGCGCTCGCCCTGCGCGGCCTCGACAAGATGACGGGCCGCTCGACCGACATCATCGCCCCGATCAACAAGCCGGTGAAGTTCGCAACACTCACCATCACGGTCCGCACCTGCTATTCCACGCCGCCGACAGAGCCGCCCGAAACAACCGCCTTCCTCGAAATCACCGACAAGCGGCCAGACGAGAAGCCGAGGAAAGTGTTTTCTGGCTGGATGTTCGCATCCACCCCCTCGATCAACGGCATGGAGCATCCGCTCTATGACGTCTGGGTGATAAACTGCAAAACCAATGAGCCGGGCGTCGTCGCAAGCGTCGCCCCCGCGAAGACGGAAGCCAAACCCGTGTCGCCCAATGCAGGCGCCGAAGAGGCAATGCCCGAATTGCCGGAAGACGCGGGCCAATAAAATTCCGCCTCGTGCGCAATCGCGCGCGCCAGCAAGATTTGATAGTTGGCGCGCGGAATCTCGATCGCGCCGAAATGCGCCAGATGCGCGGTGAGGAACTGCGTATCGAGCAGGCTGAACCCGCCGCGGATCATCCGGGCCACCAGATGCACCAACGCCACCTTGCTCGCGTCGCGTTCGCGCGAAAACATGCTTTCCCCAAAGAACGCGCCGCCCAGCTTCACGCCATAAAGGCCGCCGGCCAGTTTGCCGTCGCGCCAGCATTCGATGGAATGGGCGTGGCCCGCCGCATGAAGCGCTGTGTAGAGCCGCAGTATCTCGTCGTTGATCCAACTTTCCGCGCGCTGCGGCGTGGGCTCCGCGCACGCCCGCATGACATCTGCAAACGCCACATCCGCCGTCACCGCGAAGCGGTCGCTTTTCACCGTGCGCGCCAGGCGGCGGGGCAGGTGGAACCCGTCCAGCGGAATGATCCCGCGCAGCTCCGGCGACACCCAGAACAGATCGTCGTCATCGCGATGCTCCGCCATGGGGAAAATACCCTCGGCGTAGGCGCGCAGGATCAGCGCGGGCGTAAGGTGTGGCTTGCCGTGCATCCCGCTAACATTCCACCGCCAGCCAAAAAGCGCAAAGCGTGACGGCAGAGTGCCGTGCCGTTAGGATCGCCCCATATTCCGGGGCTTTTGATGATCGACATTTCCAAATTGCGCTTCTCGCGGGTTACCGTGAACGGCGTCACCCTCCATGTGGCCGAGGCAGGCCCGGAGGCGGGGCCGCTGGTAATCCTGCTGCATGGCTTTCCCGAATTCTGGTTCGGCTGGCGCGACCAGATCCTGCCGCTGGCGCAAGCCGGTTTCCACGTCGTGGTGCCGGATCAGCGCGGCGTCAATCTCAGCCAGAAACCCAAAGGCGTCGCCGCTTACGATCTCGATCAACTCGCAGCCGATGTGGTGGCGCTGGCGGGCCATTACGGCCACGAACATTTCTCGCTCGTCGGCCATGATTGGGGCGCCATCGCGGGGTGGTGGGCGGCCCAGAACTTCCCCCAGCGCATCCAGCGGTTCGTTGCCATCAGCGCAGGCCATCCCGCCGTTTGGGCAGATGGCTTCCGCAACAACCCGCGCCAGCGCCGCAAGAGTTTCTATGTCCGCCTGTTCCAGATTCCCTGGCTGCCCGAACAGATCATGGCCTCGCGCCGCTTCAAGGCGCTCGCCGATGCGGTGAGCGATACCGCGATCCCCGGCACTGTCGGCGAAGCCGAGCTCGCGCATTATCGCGAAGCCTGGTCGCAACCGGGCGCCCTCACCGCAACGGTCAACTGGTATCGCGCGGTCTGGCGGCGAACGCTTTTGCCGCCCAAGGAATATCGCGTGCGCGTTCCTACCATGATGGTCTGGGGCATGCGTGATCGCTATGGCGAACCCGAACTCGCCAAGGCAAGCGTGGCGTTGTGCGATCAGGGCGAGCTGGTGCGCTTCGAAAACGCAACCCATTGGCTCCAGCACGATGAGCCGGATCGCCTCAACGCGCTATTGCTGGAATTCCTGAATCGCCCGCTCGATTAAATAGTTTACCTCCCCCTTGTGGGGAGGTCGAAAAATTCGAAGAATTTTTCGGGTGGGGGGCCGTGGCGAAATTATATCTATCTCTGCCGCCGCATCGCATCGACGCTCCAGGGGCCAGCACCCGCCGCCACAAGGAACAGAAAGACGAAGCAGAACAGAACCGCCGCATCGCCTTCGTTCTGCACCGGGAAGATCGAGCGGCCCATCCGCACATGAATCTGGAAATAGGCCACGGCCATCTCGCCCGAACAGATGAACGCCGCGATCCGCGTCATGAACCCGATGGAAATAAGGAACCCGCCGACCAGTTCGATGATGCCCGCCGCCAGCAACATCGGCGCCAGAGGGGAATCGAATTCCGCCACATGGGGGATGTGCAGCAATTTGGCCGTTCCATGTTCGAGGAACATCAGCCCGGACATGATCCGAAGCACACTCAGCAACTGAGGAGAAAATCTTTCCAGCCCCGCCATACGCAGCTCCCAATATGAAGTGGCCGAATCCTAGCAGGGTCGCGCGCGATTCCGAATGACCGCGCGCTCACGGCGCAACCTGTGGATTTTGGAGGTGTCTCTGCCAGGGAACTGCGCTTTTCTCCTGATGTTTCCGGCACTTGCTGGCATACCCTTACTGACAAAGATGAAAATGTCGCACGACGGCCTGCCGAATGAAGGGTATGGTGCTTGTTGCACAACCGATTTGCTGTGGGGGAATTATGCGGGCGGGCGCTGTAAGCATATTGGTTATGGGCGCTCTGAGCCTCAACGTCGCTCACGCACAAGCGCCAGAGACGCCGGTCGCTCCGCTCGCGGCGGCGGCTCCCATCCAGGCCCCATTCGAAATCACCCGCGATCATATCGACTACGACATCGATTCCGATGGCACCTACGAGAAGCGCACCGAAGAACGCGTGCGTATCCTGAGCGAGCAGGGGCTGCACCTGCTGCGCCAATCCGGCGTCGCCTACATGACCGGCTTTCAGGATGCCGATATCGAAGAAGCCTACACGCTGAAACGCGATGGCACCCGCATCGACGTGCCGTCCGATGGTTTCTTCGTCACCTCCGGTCCCGCGACCAAGGGCTTCGCCGATTTCAAGGAGAAGATGGCCGTCTTCCGCAACGTCGAAGTGGGAGATGAGATCGCCATCGTCAAAACCTTCAAGCAGAAGGAGCCGTGGTTCAAAGGCCAGTTCTACACCGATGTGGTGTTCGGCTCGCTCGTGCCCACGCACGATGTCGTCATCACCATGCGCGGCGATGCCGAAGATCTGCCGCTCTATGTCGATATGCAGGGCCTCAAACAGGGCCCAACGAAAATCGATGGCTCCGAACAAACGCTGACGTGGACATTCGACAACGATCAATCCGTGATGCCCGAACCCGGCAGCGTGGCGGAACGCGATAACGCGGCCCACCTGACCGTCAGCTCGTTCAAGAATTTCGCAGGCCTGGCGAAAGCCTATGAAGACGGCGCGCACGACAAAACCGAGCCTGACGACGAGATCAAGGCCCTCGCCAATCAGCTCACCGAAGGCGTGACCGACCGCCGCGAACAGGCCCATCGTCTGTATGACTGGGTTTCGACGAACATCAAATATCTCGCCATCGTGCTCGGCAAAGGCGGCCTCGTTCCGCATTACGCGACCGATATTCTTCACAGCCGCTATGGGGATTGCAAAGATCACGTCGTGCTGCTCGAAGCCCTGCTCGCAGCCAAGGGCATCGCCAGCACCGCCGCCCTCATCAACACCGATTCCACCTATTCACTCGGAACGGTGGCCGCCCCCGATCTCTTCGATCACGTCATCACCTATGTGCCGGAATTCGATCTCTATATGGATTCCACGGCGCGTTACGCCCCCTTCGGCGTGCTGCCCGATACCGATGCCGATAAGCCGGTGCTGCAAACCGCAACCGGCGTCGTCGGCCGCACCCCGCGCCTCACCGCCGCCAACGAACAGGTCGCAAGCAAAACCAGCATCCAGATCCAGGAAGATGGCAACGCCGAAGGCACCACGCTCGTCACCGCATCGGGCGCATCCGGCATTGCGTTGCGCGCGCTGATGAGTTCGCTGCTCCCCGGGATGGAAGCCAATTACATCCGCGAAACCGTACCCGGCGCCAGCGATGGCACGCTGGAAAAGGGCGATACCAACGCGCTCACCGATCCCTATGTGATGGCCGCGCATTATTCGCTGACCAACGCCACGCCGCTGCCCGGCCCCGGTGCTGTTTCCTTCTCCATCGGTCACCATCCCTTCTCGCTGCCGCTGGCGATTTCGGCGGCGCTGCCATCGCGCAAGGGGGAATATGTTTGCGGCTCGCTGCATCTGGTCGATGAGACGACGATCAATTTCCCGGATGCGCAGAAGATCACCTCGATCCCGAAATCGAGCGAAATCACCGCCGATGAAATGCAGTTGACCGCGACTTACGAACGCGTGGGCGAAAACGGCGTCAAAGCCACCCGCACGCTGGATATCGACCACCCGCACGCCACTTGCAGCGCGGAATATTACAACAAGGTCCGCCCGCAGCTGATCGCGATGAACGCGATGCTGAACGCACAAGTGCTCTACGACGTGAAACCCGTCACAGCACCACCCGCGGTGAAGAAGAAGCCGGTCGAAAAGAAAAAGCCCATGAAGCCGGTGCTGCAAGCCAACGCCGAAACCAAGCTCAAGAATTCGCAGAACTGACGGTTATGATTCGTGCCGCGCCAGAAAATGCTCAAGCCAGTGGATGTTGTAATCCCCATTGAGGATATCCGGCTCGCGCACCAGTTTCTGGAATAGCGGTATCGTCGTTTCGATTCCGCCGACCACCAGTTCGTCCAACGCACGCCGCAACCGCATCAGGCAATCGTTGCGATTGCGCCCATGCACGATCAGCTTGCCCGCAAGGCTGTCGTAATAAGGCGGGATCTTATAGCCGTCGTACAGCGCGCTATCGAACCGCACGCCCAATCCGCCCGGCGCATGGAATTGCGTGATCGTGCCGGGCGATGGCGCGAAGGTGAAAGGATTTTCCGCGTTGATCCGGCATTCGATCGAATGCCCCGACAACACGATATCGCTCTGCTCGATCTCCAGCGGCGCACCCGTGGCGATGCGCAATTGTTCGCGCACAATATCGAACCCGGTGATCATCTCGGTCACGGGATGCTCGACCTGCAGCCGGGTGTTCATCTCGATGAAATAGAACTTCCCGTCCTCATACAGAAACTCGATCGTGCCCGCGCCCAGATAGCCGAGCTTGGTGAGTGCTGCGGTCACGATGCCGCCGATCTCGTCGCGTTGCGCGGAATTCAGGGCGGGCGAGGGGGCTTCTTCCCAAACCTTCTGGTGGCGGCGCTGCAACGAGCAATCGCGCTCGCCCAGATGGATCACCTTGCCATAGGAATCCGCCAGCACCTGCACTTCGATGTGCCGCGGCTTCTCCAGATATTTTTCCATATAGACGGCATCGTTGCCGAATGCGGATTTGGCTTCGGCGCGCGCGGTGCTCAGCGCCATCGACAATTCGGATTTGTCGCGCGCCACCTTCATGCCGCGCCCGCCGCCGCCCGCCGCTGCCTTGATGAGAACGGGATATCCCATCTCCTCGGCAATGCGCGCGCCTTCCACATCGTCGGTCACTGCGCCATCCGAACCCGGCACGGTGGGAATTCCCAAACTCTTGACCGCCTGCTTCGCCGCGATCTTGTCGCCCATCAGTCGGATATGCGCGGGCTCCGGCCCGATGAAGGTGAGCCCGTGCTCCTGCACGATTTCGGCAAAACGCGCGTTCTCCGAAAGAAAGCCGTAGCCCGGATGTATCGCTTCTGCGCCCGTGATTTCGCAGGCCGCGATGATCGCGGGCATGTTGAGATAGGATTGCGCCGCCGGCGGCGGCCCCACGCACACGCTTTCATCGGCAAGGCGAACATGCATCGCGTCCGCATCGGCGGTGGAATGGATCGCAACCGTCGCGATGCCCATTTCCTTGCAGGCGCGATTGATGCGAAGCGCGATCTCGCCGCGATTGGCAATGAGAACCTTGTCGAACATCAGGCGATGATCAAAAGCGTCTGGCCGAATTCGACCGGCTGCGCATCGGCGATGCAGACCTCGGTGATCGTGCCTGCGCGCGGCGAAAGGATCGGGTTCATCGTCTTCATCGCCTCGACGATCATCAGCGTGTCACCCTGCTTCACCGTATCGCCCACTTTCACGAAGGGCGGCTTGCCCGGTTCCGGCGAAAGATAAACCGTGCCCACCATCGGGGAGGGAACCGCACCTGCCGCCGGTCCCTTCGGGGCCGCGACTTCGGCGGGAGCGGCGGCAACCGGTGCCGCCACGCCGGAATAACCCGCAACGGTTGTCACCGCGCGGGAAACGCGCAGCCGCACGCCGTTCTGCTCCACTTCGATCTCGGTCAATCCCGTTTCGGTCAGAAGGCCGGCCAGCTCACGAATGGTTTCGGCAGTGCTTGCCTCATCATCTGCTTTCTTTGGGCTCATACGCGCCTTGATCTCTTTCATGTTCATGCGTGACTAACCTTTGACGATTTTGGCGAGCGCGTCGACGGCAACGACATAACCTTGCGCGCCAAGCCCGCAGATAACCCCGTTGGCAACACGGCTCACATAGGAATGGTGCCTGAATGGCTCGCGCGCATGCGGGTTGGACAAGTGCACCTCGATCAGCGGCTTGTCGAGCGCCTTGAGCGCATCGTAGAGCGCAATCGAGGTGTGCGTGAACGCGGCCCCGTTCAGGATCACGCCCGAACTTTTTTTCCGCGCCTCCTGAACCCAGTCGATCAGCTCGCCCTCATGGTTGGTTTGGCGGAAAACCGTCACGAATCCGTGTTCCTTGGCCTTGGCTGCCACCATCTCGCCGATCTCGGGCAAGGTCGTGCGGCCATAAATCTCTGGCTCGCGCTCCCCCAGAAGGTTGAGGGTTGGCCCGTTCAGCACATATATGGGTAGGAAAGCCTGTTGTTTGGATTGAACTTTTTTGGCCACGGGAACCCCGGCAGATCGGCGATTCGGGCTTTATACTGGGGTCGACGCTTAAGAGAAACCACCGACCTATGTCCTTCAACATTACCCTGAACGGCGAAACCCACCTCATCGACAACGTTGTCAGTGTGCGAGAGCTGCTGGCCGGGCTCGGCCTGGACCCCGCGAAGATCGCCGTGGAGCGCAATCTGGAGATCGTGCCGCGCTCCCAGTATGGAGAGGTGATGGTAGGCGAGGGCGACAGGTTGGAGATCGTGCATTTCATCGGCGGCGGCAACGCGCGCGAAGACAAGCCGCTGGTCATCGCAGGGCGCACCTATAAGTCCCGCCTGATCGTCGGCACGGGCAAATACAAAACCTATGAGGAAAACGCCCGCGCGCTCGAGGCAAGCGGCGCCGAAATGGTGACGGTCGCGGTGCGCCGCGTGAACCTTACTGATCCCACCCAGCCCAAGCTGATCAATTTCATCGACCCGAAGAAATACACCTACCTGCCCAACACCGCGGGCTGCTTCACGGGTGAAGATGCCGTGCGCACCTTGCGCCTCGCGCGCGAAGCCGGCGGCTGGTCGCTGGTGAAACTCGAAGTGCTGGGCGACAAGAAGACTCTTTACCCCAACATGATCGAAACGCTGCGCGCCACCGAACTCCTCATCAAGGAGGATTTCCAGGTGATGGTCTATTGCAGCGACGATCCACTGATGGCCAAGCGCCTCGAAGAGCTGGGCGCGTGTGCGATCATGCCATTGGCCGCTCCCATCGGCTCAGGCCTTGGCGTTCAGAACCCGGTGAACATCCGCATGATCATCGAAGAAGCCAAAGTGCCGGTAATCGTGGACGCCGGCGTCGGCACGGCTTCCGACGCAGCCATCGCGATGGAATTGGGTTGCGACGCCGTTCTCATGAACACGGCCATCGCGGAAGCGAAAGATCCGGTGCTCATGGCGCAAGCCATGAAACATGCCGTGATCGCCGGCCGTCTTGCCTATCTTGCCGGCAGGATGCCGAAAAAGCGCTATGCAGATCCGTCAAGCCCTCTCGCCGGATTGATCTAAAGCGACACTTCGAATTGAATCTGAAACACGAATGCGTTTCCGATTTCGGGATCGGTATTGGGGTGAATCACATATTGCAGGTCGGGCTGCAGCGCGAGCCAGTCGGTGATCTGCGATAGATAGGTGGCCTCGATCGCGATTTCGGCTGCATCATCATCCACTCCGAGCAGCGCTTGCGCCCTCGAATAATGGGAACTGCCGAACCCAATTGCTGCGGCAAGCCCCAATTCATCATTTGGCCGCTGCGGGATTAGTCCGGTAGCAGCGACACCAGCGCCGAGATATGAACTGAATCTGTTGACCCTGTTGTCTCCAAGGCCCGCCTGCACGAAGCCGGAAACGCGCGTGCCGTCGTTCTCCCCGGCCTCATAGAGCAATTTGTCTGCGATGAAATATGCGCCGCCGCTCCCGCGATGGCGCAACGGCGTGCCGCCAGCGTCGATACTGCTAAGGTCCGGAAAATCAGCCGTATAATACCATCCGCCCATCGCGATCTTGTCGTCGTAAGGCGAAAGCGCCGACGCCCTGCCGATTAGGGTGTGTAGCGTCATCGCCGACATCGCTTGCCCCGGCCGGCCAAGCAGCACGGCTTCCGCAACCAGCAGCGCGCCATCATGACGGCTGAAAAGTCCCGGCATGCCAACCGGCCGGTCCACGGGAACGCCGTCAAGGATGGCGGCCCTGAGCACAATATTTTCAGTCGGCTTAAAACCGATGCGTATTCCAAGCGATGTATCGGGGAAGGTGGAAGGACCGTCCCTGCCGCTTTGAGCGAATTCGGGTCCCATTCCGAATGAGCTGTTTAGAAACAGATCCGCGCTGTTCAGGCGATAGAATTCGGCGTTGAGATCATATTGCCCCGCAAGCAGCGAAACGCGGCCGTCTTGAGAATTGAATTGGACCCACGCTTCGTAGAGCGAGAATTGGGTAGGGGCGGCAATATTGCTGACGCCTTGCGCGTCGCCCGCCAGCCCGCTTGGCTGACCGCCGTGAACGCCAAGTCCATCGAGATAAACGGTCAGCGATGGCTGATCGAGCAGCTTTTCGCCATCAAGCTCCAGTTTCAGGTGCAGGTTTCCCACATAGGCCGTGCCGCGCTTGAGGCCGCCGGCAGCGTTCGTTGCGAGATCGCCGTCATAAACAAATGATGGGTCAAGACCGATTGCTGAAAGCTCGTCCTTGGCGGCGGTCCAATCCAGCGCAAGAGATGGCGTGACGCAAAAGCCGATCAGTGCCGCAGGAACAAGCGCCCTTACAGCTCGCGCTATCGGCAGGACAAGCGGCGAAGGCAGCATGAGGATCGCGAAGGCGCTTCAGTTCGGCGTCTTGTAGCAGTTTGGTGCAGCAACCGCACCGCCGCGAGGCTGAATTTTCCTCAGCTCTCCAGCATCTGCGCCAGCATCTTGTCGTCGATAGCGCCCGGCCGCACCCGCCCGTTGAGAATGAACGTCGGCGTCGCGTTGATGCCGGTCTTCTCCGCCAGCGCGTGCGCTGCCTTGATCGCCTTGTCGACCGATGGATCTTTCATGTCCGAACTCAGCTTGCCGAGATCGAGCCCGGCCTTCTTGGCGTCGGCGAACACGATTTCGGGGGTCACCAGTTCACGCTCGTCCATCAGCAGGAAGTGGAACGTCAGATATTTGTCCGGTTGCTGGCGCGCGGCGATCGCGGCACGCGCGGCAAGTTCGGAATTCTCGCCCTTGATGGGAAATTCGATGAAGGCAAAGCGCGTGTCTTTCTTGTGCGCCTCGTAGAACTTCTTCATCGCGGGCACCGAGGCACGGCAATAGGGGCAGTTGTAATCGAAGAATTCCGCCAGCGTGGTCTTCGCGTTGGCGGGGCCGGTGATATAGGCGATCTTGGGATCGAAGAATGCCTTCAGCCCCACCTTGGCAACGGCTGCCTCGCGCGTGCGGATTTCCTCGGCATCCTGGCGAGCCTGCAACACATTGCTCGCATCGGCCAGAACTTCGGGGTGCGCCATCAGATAGCCGCGTACTGCCTCGTCGCGCGCGCGCTCCGTCAGATGGATGGGCAGAACGCCCGCGGCACCCATCCCGATCACGAACACAAGTGCGATCACCGCACCGCCCAACGCGCCCGCGGCCGCGTATTTCCAGCCATTGCTCATAAGTGAAATCTTTCCGATCTGTCTATTGCCGCTCTTGTTTGACGTTGGAGACTGACACCGACATGATGTCGTTGGCGCGCTGCCAGTCCGGTGTACCTTGCTTCAGTTTGCGCTGCGCCAATGCCGCAAAACGCGCGGCTTGCGGATAAACCCCCGCCGCGTAGAAACGCTCGGCGGTGGAAAGATTCGCCATCGCCTCGTTGTTCAGAAGGCTATAGCCTTGCGCCATCTGATACCACGCGAACACGTCGTCGCCATTGATGGCGGTTGCCGCTTTCAAATTGTCGATCGCCGGCTGGGCAAGGTCGGTGCGATCCGTCGCAAGCTGGGCGGCGGCGAGTTCCACGCGCATCTCGGTGCCTTGCGGCAAAAGATCGACCGCGCGCTGCAACGGCGGTACGCCCAGATTGGGCTTGGACATGTTGACGTAGATCTGCCCCAACACCTGGTTGAAATAGGGATTATTGGGCTCGTCCTTCACCAGGCTGTTGATTTCGCCCAGCGCCTTCTTCAGGTCGGGCTTGCGCATATAAACAATGGCGCGGGCGTAGCGTGCGGGTTTGCTCGTATCCGATAGCGGGTATTTGTTGAACACGCTTTCCACAGGCGCGGTAAAGCCGATCAGCTTCGCCTTGATCATGTCGAATTCGTGTTGCGATTCCGGGCTGTCCTTCACGTCGCGATAGGGCGAGGCGTTGGAAATCTGTTCCAGTGCCGCGATGCGTTCTCGGCTCAGCGGATGGTCGGTCGCCCACAGATCGATGTGATAGGCCGACATTGCTTCCTCGTCGGCGAATTTCTCGAACACCGCGACCATGCCCTGGCCGGATTGATGCGTGGCGCGCAGATATTTCTGCCCCATCTGGTCTGCGGTGGCTTCCTGCGCGCGGCTGAAGGCGTTGAACTGCGCCTGCGCCACCTGCTGGCCCAGCATGAGCAGGCCCATGCCCAGATCGCCCGCGCCCGCCACCATGGCGACAATCCCCGCCGCCATCGACACCAGCATAGGGATGGATGCCTTGGAAATCGCCTCGCTGCCGCGCGAAAGGTGGCCGCCCGCAATATGGCCAGTTTCATGCGCGAGGATGCCAATCACTTCATTCGGCTTGTCCAGCTGCATGAAAATGCCGGTATTCACAAAGATATTCTGGCCTTCTGCGGCGAACGCATTGATCGAATCATCATTGACCAGATAGATTCGCAGGGCATTGGGATCGAGCCCCGCCGCTTTGTAGATGGGCGTCTCATAGGCTTTGAGGGTGAGTTCCGTCTCATCGTCATGGATGATAGAGATTCCCTGCGCCAGCACGGATTCGCTGGCCAGGCATGTCGCCGTTGCAACAGCGACAGAAATAGTCACCGCGCGGGAGAGGCGACGCAGGATTCCGCGGTGTTGCACTTGCCGCGAAGGGTTGCAAAACGGCAAGGCTTGAACTCTCCTCTACCCAGCGTCAAAGACCCCTCGCGTCAGGGCTGAAACTAGGGGGGCGGCGCCGGCTAAGTCAATAAAGCCACATACCGCAGCGGGGACGGTCAGTTTTCATGTTTCAAAAGCGTGTACTTGCCGTGGTAGGCGGCCTGTTTCTTACAGGTTGTTCATCCAGCCTGTTCGAGGGTGAAAAGCCGCCTGCGGATATTCCGCCCGCGAGCGCCTTCGTGGTGGGTGATGAAGCTGCGGCCGTCAAGATCGGGGCCGCCGTCCTGGCCGAAGGCGGAAGTGCCGCCGATGCTGCAACCGCCGTCTATTTCGCAATGTCCGTCACCTATCCCGTGGCGGCCGGTCTCGGCGGGGGCGGTCTCTGCCTGGTGCACAACGCCAGCGGCACCAGCGAGGTCGTGAGCTTCCTCACGCGCGATTCGAAGGGCGGCGGGCCCTATGCGCTGGCGGGCAATGTCAGGGGTTTCTGGGCGCTTCAGCATGCGTATGGCAAGTTGTCCTGGGATCGTCTTCTGGCGCCCGCGCAGCAACTGGCGACAGCCGGCTTTCCGATTTCCGATGCGCTGGAAACGCGCCTCAACGCAAGCCTCGATGTTTTGCGCCTCGATGCGAACCTTGCCTACGAATTTCTGGATGACAACGGCAACCTGAAACCTGCCGGCACCGTCATCAACAACACCGACATCGCGCAAACCATTGCCGCCATCCGCACCAACGGGCCGGATGGATTTTATCGCGGCCCCATCGGCAAGAAGATCGTCGATTATGCGATCCAGCAGGGCAGCGGAATCACCGCCGAAGAATTCGGTTCCTACACCGAAGCGCGCATGCCCGCGCAAAGTGTGGCGATGGGCGATCTCACCGTCTATCTGCCGCCGGGCAATCTCGGCTCCGGCGCATTCGCGATCACGCTGTTCCGAAAGCTGACCGATGTGATGGCGAGCCTCGATATCGGCCAGGCCACCCGTGAAACCCTCGAACAATTCCAGGTCGAAGCCTTGCCGAAAGATCTCGGCGCCACCGGCTTTGCCGCCATCGACACATCGGGTCAGGCGGTCGCCTGTGGTGTCACCATGAACGGTTCGTTCGGCGCGGGCCGCACAACGCCTGCGGTGGGCGTCACGCTCGCGCGTTCGCCTGCTTCGAGCGCGGCGGGCCTTTCATCGGCGTTCATCACGCCTGTGATCGCCTCGCGCACCCAGGATAATGCTGCCATCACCGGCGTGGGCAGCGGCGGCCCCAATGGCGCGGCTTCGGTGGCCTATGTGCTGCTGCGCGCGGCCCGCGGTGATGAACTCACCCAGCCCACCGACATGCGGACCACGGGGCTCGCCCCCTTCAGCACCGTCAACGCCATATCCTGCTCGAAAGGGTTCTGCGCCGCGCTCAACGATCCGGGTTCCAGCGGTCTGGGCATGGCCGCAGCGCAATCCTCGGCCGCAGCTGCCCCTGAAGGCCAGCAAGCCAGCGGACAATCATCCGAACAGACAGCGCCGGATCCAAACGCGCCGCCCGCACAGCAACTCACGCAGCAATAAGCATTGCGCTTCCGCCGCCCCGCGACGGGGCGGCGAGAAGATGTGCGTTTCAGCTAGGACGTAAACGTCCGCTGCCACCAACCCTTGCGCGGTGGCTCCGCAGGCTTCGGTGGTTCAGCCCGCATGGGTTGTTGGGCAACAGTTTCCGGCTCCGGTGCCTTGACGGCGACAGGGGCGGCTTCCGGCTCTGGCCTCGGCGCGGGCTTCGGCTCCGGCACTGATGCAGCCGCGTGCTCGTTCCCGAGCGACCACATCGGCGCGGATTCCGTATTCGGCGTGGCGATCTCGTCGCCGTTCTGCGTGCTCGCATCAGCCGCAGGCACGCCATTGCCCGGCGGTGCTGCGTGCTCCGAATTGCCGTGACCGTCGCGATTGCGCCCGCGTCCACCGCGTCTGCGCCTGCGTCTGCGGCGATGGGCGCCTTCACCTTCGCCAGCCTGGCCTTCGGCATGCGGCTGCCCGTTGGCGGCCTGATGCGGCTCGCCCCGTTCGCCGGTCTGTTCTTCGTCGCCCGCCGGGCCTTCCGACATTTCGATGGAATGCGGCGCAACAGGCTCCTGCAAAACAGGCGCGCGTTCGCGATCGCGCCCGCCGCGGCGTCTGCGGCGCTTGCCACGGCGATGTTCGCCGTCGCGCGGCTGTTCGGATTGCGCGGGCCGTTCGGAAGTTTCTTCCGGGCCTGTTTCCTCGGCTTCGTATTCTTCCTGGATTTCCGGATCGTCCTCGACCTCGGGTGCGGCAGGCATGTCGCCCACCGCGATGACCTTGCGTTCTTCGGGGGCCTTCTGCGCGGTCCGCTCGATGTCGAAATGACCGGCGTGAATTTCGTCGGTCGGCTCGAACATCACGATCATGCCGTAATCGGATTCGATGCGCGCGAGTTCGCGGCGCTTCTGGTTCAGCGTGTAGATCGCCACGTCGCTCGGCACCTTGATGGTGAGGGCGGAGGCGCGTTGCTTCTGGCCTTCTTCCTCCAGCGAGCGCAGCAGGCGCAGCGCCGTCGATTCCACCGAACGTATGATCCCTTGCCCATCGCAATGCGGGCAGGGCACCGTCGATCCCGCGATGACGCCCGCGCGCAGGCGCTGGCGTGACATTTCGAGCAGGCCGAACTGGCTGATCTTGCCGATCTGGATGCGCGCCCGGTCGTTGCGCAGCGCATTGTGCATCCGCTTCTCGACCGCGCGATCGTTGCGCCCGTCTTCCATGTCGATGAAGTCGATGACGATGAGGCCCGCAAGGTCGCGCAACCGCAATTGCCGCGCGATTTCGTCCGCGGCTTCGAGGTTGGTCTTGTAGGCGGTGTCCTCGATGGAATGTTCGCGCGTGGCGCGGCCCGAGTTCACGTCGATGGAAACGAGTGCTTCTGTCTGGTTGATGACGATGTAGCCGCCCGATTTCAATGTCACCGTGGGGGTGAACATCGCGTCGAGCTGCGCTTCGATATGGAAGCGCTGGAACAGCGGCACGCTTTCGACATAGGCCTTCACGTTCTTGGCATGGCTCGGCATGAGCATGCGCATGAAGTCCTTGGCGTTGCGGTATCCGTTCTCGCCTTCGACGAGAATTTCGCCGACATCCTTGTTGTAAAGATCGCGGATCGCCCGCTTGATGAGATCGCCTTCCTCGTAAACGCAGGCAGGCGCATGCGATTCCAGCGTCACTTCGCGGATCTGGTCCCACATCCGCAGCAGATATTCATAGTCGCGCTTGATCTCGACCTTGGTCCGGTTCTCGCCCGCGGTGCGGATGATGAGCCCCATGCCCTCGGGCAGTTCCAGCGCGGCAGCCGCCGATTTCAAACGCTTGCGGTCGTTCGCATTGGTGATCTTGCGCGAGATGCCGCCGCCGCGCGGCGTGTTGGGCATCAGAACGCAATAACGGCCCGCGAGCGACATATAGGTCGTGAGTGCCGCGCCCTTGTTGCCGCGTTCTTCCTTCACCACCTGCACCAGAATGATCTGGCGGCGCTTGATGACCTCTTGAATTTTGTAGTGCTTGCGGCGCGTCCAGCGCTGCGAAGGCCGGGGCGCCTGAAGCGCCTGGGCGGAGCCGCCGGTCTGTTCGGCATGTTCCGGCACGGTGTGCGCTTCGGCGGCACCCTGTTCGTCGACCACGCCCTGGCTGAATTCTTCCTCGATCAGCGTCACATCGCCCGAAAGCGCGTCGGCCACGGCCTGCATGCTGACTGGCGGCAATTCGATGTCGGCGCCCGCGGCCGTCTGCTGGTCGACCACGCCCTGTTCGGATTCTTCTTCGGCGATCACCTCAAGCGAGGTGTCTTCGACCGAATGTTCCTCATGCTCGTCGTCATGGGGCGCAAGGTCGTCGCTCTGCTCGACATCGAAGCCCGACTCCATCTCGGTGAGAGAGGGGCCATGCTCGTCCTCATGGTGCTCGCCGCCATTGTCGTCGTGGTGGGATTCGTCGTCGTGATGTTCGTCCTCGCCGCGCGCTGCCATATCGGCTTCGTCCTGTGCGGCCAGTTCTTCTTCCGTCATCGGCTGCGTGCCGGTCTCGACCGCCTCGAACTCGTCGGAGTTGCGGCGCGCCTCGGCCTGCTGCTCGGCCAGCAATGCCTGCCGGTCGGCGACGGGGATTTGATAGTAATCGGGGTGGATTTCGGCGAAGGCGAGGAAGCCCTGGCGGTTGCCACCATATTCCACGAAGGCCGCCTGGAGCGAAGGCTCCACGCGCGTCACCTTGGCGAGATAGATGTTGCCCTTGAGCGGCCGCTTGGAGGCGGCCTCGAAATCAAATTCGTCGACCTTCTGGCCGTCCAGCACCACCACGCGGGTCTCTTCCGGGTGGCTGGAGTCGATAAGCATACGTTTGGACATGGAAATCTCCGGGCGGCGCAATCGCACGCGGAGCCGTCTGGCGCAGCTGCGCAGGGCTCGAAAGCGAAATGGGCCGCATTGTGTGTGGGGACGGAGCGCTCCGCGCCGCAACGCCGGGCAAAAGCCCTTGGCTGGCAGCAGGAAGTGGGAAACCGTCGGTCATTTGTTCAATCATTCTTCGGCTGGCGCTGTAAGCGCCCGGATGCCGTTCGCACAATCGTGGGCTGGAACTCTAAAGCCGGAAGGGGTTTCGTGGCCTTCCCGGCCAAGCTTGGCCCGCGACCCCGCCAATCGGGTGTCGAACAGACGCAGTCTTTGTAGGGGCGCTGGCCCGCCGCGGCAAGTCCAACCCCCTGGATTCATTATCGCGCCGGTACGTGCTAAGGAACCGTAAAGCCTTTATCTCCAAGGTCTCCTTGGGCTTGCGAGCGGAAGTTAAGTATTTGGTGATGCGTAAGGGGGCGGGTCTTTTTACCCTTGGCGTGGCGATTGCCGCCGCAACGCTGGCTTTTGCCCAGCCGGTTCCCAGCCCGAAACCGGGCGATGACCCGATAGCCCGCCTCGAGCGCGAGGGCGAAGCCCATCTCCGACTCAGTCAGGACAAGAAGGCCACCCCAGTGGTGCTGGGCGTCCAGGTCACCGATTACGCCGACCGCACCCGCATCACGATCGAAGTTTCCGATCCGCTCATCCTTCGTGTGTTTACACTGGCAAATCCCAATCGGGTCGTCATGGACATGCCGCAGGTTCTCTGGCGGCTTCAGGGCAGCCCTCCACCCTCTGGCCGCGGCACGGTGAAGAGTTATCGCTACGGCCTGTTCCGGCCCGGCAATTCCCGCTTCGTGATGGACCTCAACAAGGCCGTCACCGTGACCGCCCCGGTCGCGCTCGCACCCTCTGCCGGCTATGGCTACCGCATCGTCGTCGATCTGCTGCCCACCACTCAGGGCAAGTTCAAGCTCGCCTCGGGCTGGCCCGCCGATCTGCGCGCGCGAGAGAGCGCCGCCGAACAGAAAAGTTCCGAGACCGCCCGCGTCCAGGCTCAGACCGCGGGCGGCAAGAAAATCATCGTGCTCGATGCGGGCCATGGCGGCATCGACACCGGCACCAGCGGCGTCACGGGCCTGCACGAAAAGGATCTCGTGCTGGATATGGTCAAGCGCATCCGCAAATCCCTGCAAGCACGGGGCACCTACAAGGTCTATCTCACGCGCGATGACGACACTTACATCCCGCTGGGTCAGCGCGTGCGCATCGCCCGCAGCTACGATGCGGACCTGTTCGTCTCCATCCATGCGGATTCCAACCCCACACCCTCCGTCTACGGAGCATCGGTCTACACCCTGTCCGAATCTGGGTCGGACAAGGAGGCAGCAGCCCTTGCCGCGAAGGAAAACCAGTCCGACGTCATCGCGGGTGTCGATCTTTCCAACCAGGATGTGCCGGTGGCCTCGATCCTCATCGACCTGGCGCAGCGCGATACGATGAACCGTTCGTCACGTTTCGCCGAAACCGCCGTCGCGCAGCTGCGAACCGCTACGGACATATTGCCGCGCCAGCCCCATCGCTCCGCCGCCTTCGTGGTGCTGAAGGCCCCCGATGTTCCCGCCGTGCTGATCGAACTCGGCTATCTTTCCAACGACAGCGATGCCCGGCAGATGGGAACCGACGCCTGGCGCGAAGGCGTCGCCGAAGCCATCGCCCGGGCCATCGACCGTAACTTCAGCGCAACGCGCGGGCCAGTAACCGCCGTGCAGGCGGCATCGGACTGAAAGAGCGGCCTTTTCCCCGCCGTAAACTCTCTATAATAGAGCCCCGAACAAGAGCCGGAACTGATGCGGCGCGTACTTACTGTATTGTTGGTTGTGGTGGGCGCCGCCGCGTTGCTCGCGGTGTGCGTTGGCGTTTTCTATCTCTACCAACTGACCCGCGATCTGCCGAGCGTCGACGCCCTCAAGAACTACAATCCACCCGTCACCACCCGCGTCTATGCGGGCGATGGAACGATCCTGGGCGAATATGCGCGCGAGCGGCGCATCTTCGTGCCGGTGGAATTCGTGCCCAAGCTGGTGGTCGAAGCCTTCACCAGCGCCGAAGACAAGAACTTCTTCAGCCATCCCGGCATCGATCCCTCCGGCATCGCGCGCGCCGCGGTGAAGGATGTGTTCAACGTCCTGCAACACAAGCGCCTCGAAGGCGCCTCCACCATCACCCAGCAGGTGGCGAAGAACTTCCTGCTCAACAATCAGGTGAAGTTCTCCCGCAAGCTGCGCGAGGCGATCCTCGCCATCCGCATCGACGCGACCTATTCCAAGCCGAAGATCCTTGAGCTGTATCTCAACGAAATCTATCTCGGCCAGAACTCCTATGGCATCGGTGCCGCCACGCTGAACTATTTCGGCAAGTCGCTCGACCAGCTCGACATCGCCGAAGTGGCCTTCCTCGCCGCGTTGCCGAAAGCGCCCTCGAACTACGATCCGCGTTTCCACAAACAGAACGCGATCAACCGGCGCAACTGGGTCATCGATCAGATGGCCGACAATGGCTACATCACGCGCGACGAGGCGACCAAAGCGAAAGCCGAAGAACTCGTCACCGGCATGCGCCCCATGGGCATCCAGACCGAAGACGCCGATTATTTCGTCGAAGACGTGCGCCGCCAGCTCTATGCGAAATACGGAGCGGACAAGCTCTATGACGGCGGCCTGCAAGTCCGCTCCACGCTCGACACGCGGCTACAGAACCTCGCGGTCAATGCGCTGCGCATGGGCCTTGTGCGCTATGACCATCGCCATGGTTGGCGCGGCACGAAAGACAGCATCCCGATCAACGGCGATTGGCAGAAGGCGCTCAAAGCCATCCCCGATCGTTCGGGCATCGACACATGGCGCGTGGCCGTGGTGCTCGGCTTCGACAAAGCCAAAACCACCGACATCGGTTTCGCGGACGGCACACACGGCAAGATCCCGCTGGAGTCACTGGCCTGGGCGCGAAAGCCCAACCCCGATGCCTCCGTCGGCCCGTCGCCCACCTCGCCGGGGCAGGTCTATCAGCCCGGCAACGTGATCTATGTCGAGAAGACGGATGACAAAGGCAATTACGGCCTGCGCCAGATCCCGAAGGTCAACGGCGCCATCGTGGTGATGGACCCGCACACCGGCCGCGTGCTCGCCATGTCCGGCGGCTTCTCTTATCCGTCGAGCGAATTCAACCGCGCCTCGCAGGCGATGCGCCAGCCCGGGTCCGCGTTCAAGCCGTTCGTCTATTCCACCGCCTTCGACAATGGCTACACCCCCGTCAGCAAGGTGCTCGACGCGCCGTTCGAAATGTATCAGGGCCCGGGCCTGCCGATGTGGCGCCCGGAAAATTTCGAACATGAATTCATCGGGCTTGCCACCTTGCGCCGCGGCCTCGAACTGTCGCGCAACCTGATGACCATTCGCCTCGCGCAAGCCGTCGGCATGCACAAGATCGCAGCCACGGCGGAGAAGTTCGGCGTCTACGATCATCTGCCCGCGAACCTCGCCAATTCCATCGGCGCCTATGAAACCACGCTGCTCAAGATGACGACCGGCTATTCCGAGTTCGACAATGGCGGCAAGAAGATTACACCCACGCTGGTGGATCGCATTCAGGATCGCAACGGAAAAACCATCTATCGCCACGACACGCGCGTCTGCAGCGATTGCAATGCGAGCTGGCACAATCAATCCGATCCGCTGATCCCCGACAACCGCCCGCAGATCATGGATCCGCGCACCGCCTATCAAACCGTCTCGCTGATGGAAGGCGTGGTGCTGCGCGGCACCGGCCGTTCGGTGAGCGTCATCGGCAAGCCGCTCGCAGGCAAGACCGGCACCTCAAACGATTCCAAGGATGTCTGGTTCATCGGCTTTTCGCCCGATCTCGTCTGCGGCGTGTTCGTCGGCTACGACGATCCCAAGACGCTGGGCAAGCATGAGCAGGGTGCAACCGTGGCCGCTCCCATCTTCCGCGATTTCATGAAGGAAGCATTGAGCGGCGTGCCGCCCATCCCGTTCCGCGTTCCCCCCGGCATCGTGTTCGTGCCCGTCGATCGCATGAGCGGCGCCGAAGTTCCCGCGGGCACGCCGGGCTCCATCGAAGAAGCTTTCCGTGCGGGAACCGAACCCGGTCAGGCTGGCCTCGATGATGTGGCCGTCACCCCGATGAACACTCAGGGCCAAACCACCTTCGGCCCAGCCACCAATGTGGGCGAGGGCACGGGCGGATTGTATTAGAGCCGCTGGCGCAACGTATGCCCTGCGCGAAGCGGGATATGGCGAATATGTAATCAAGGCATCCGGCCACACGCGTTGCCCTTTCGGACAACAGACAGTCGCGTTTCATTGCGCAAGACAGAGGAGTGGGGCAGGGCCATGCCTGCACGGACCTTTGGCGACGTGTTCATTCATGGGGATTGGCGAATGGCTGTCGCGATCTCGCAAGCGCACATCGCCCCGCTTGAGTTAGCTTGCCCAAAGTCGTAGTCCCGTTCTCACACGCAATGCGCGTATCGCGAGTTCAAATGGCCGTCCGCGAAGATACGGGCCGGCTCGATAGGCCCCAATCACGCACCGATGGCGCGCTCCGCCGCGCGCGCGCGCTGGTGAAGTTCGTCCAGCGAAACCTGCGCTCCAGCGAGGTGGGCCAGATACTGCTTTGCGCAGGGCTGGGCGCTCTCGTCGGCGCGCTGGTGGCGATCCTGCGCAACTTCGTGGCCATCCTGCATCGCATCGATTTCGATCTGCCGCCCGGCAGCTTCCTCAGCGCCACCGATGATGTTTCGCCCATTCTGGTCGTGCTGGTGCCTGCGTTCGGCGGATTGATCCTCGGCCTGTGGGCGCGCTGGCTGCGCAAGAACAAGGTCAACGAAGTCGCCGATCCCATCGAGGCCAACGCCCTTCTCGGCGGCCGCATGTCCCTGCGAGATAGCCTGCGCCTCACATTCGCAACGCTCATCGCGAATGCATCGGGCGCATCGGTCGGCATGGAAGCGGGCTACAGCCAATTCGGCGCCAGCGTCTATTCCTGGGTCGGGCAATATTTCCAATTGCGCCGCGCCGATCTTCGCGTGTTCGTCACGGCGGGCGCGGGTGCTGCCATCGCTGCCGCCTTCAATGCGCCTCTGGCAGGCGCGTTCTACGGCTATGAACTGATCCTTGGCAGCTATATGCCGCGCGCGCTTGCCCCGGTTTCGGCCGCGGCGCTGACGGCGGCGCTCGTGCAACGCTCCATGTCGTTCACCCCCGCTTCCTTCGAGATCATTCACGATCTTGCCTTCAAGCAGCGCAGCTACTTCTTTTTCGCGCTTATGGGCATAGCTGCCGCCGGTGTCGGCGTGCTGACCATGAAAACCGTCACCTGGGTCGAGGGCGGTTTGCGCAAATCGCCCGTGCCCGATTGGCTGCGCCCGGTGCTTGGCGGCTTCGCATTGTCGTGGATCGCGCTGATCTTTCCCCAGGTACTCGGCTCCGGTCATGGCGCAATCCAGCTTCATCTCGACAAGGCATGGCCATTTCTGCCGCTGCTTGCGCTGTTGGTCGCGAAAATCCTCGCCTCCGCGCTTTCCGTCGGTTCGGGTTTCCGCGGCGGATTGTTCAGTTCGTCGCTGCTGATTGGATGCCTGTTCGGTTCGCTGATCGCGCAGATGCTGGCCTATTTCATTCCGAGCGTCGGCCTCGAAAGCGGCGCTTTCATGCTGGTCGGCATGGGTTCGGTGGCGGCAGCAATCATCGGCGCGCCGTTCACGATGGTCTTTCTCGTGCTCGAAGCCACGGGCGATTTTCCGGTAACGGCGGGCGTGCTGGTCGGCGTGGTCACCGCGTCCACCATCGTGCGGCTGACCTTCGGCTATTCGTTCGCGACATGGCGCTTCCACCAGCGCGGTCTCGGCATCCACAGCCCCCATGATATCGGCTGGATTTCCGATCTCACCGCGGGCCGGCTGATGCGCGCCGATCCCAAGGCCGTTTCCGCCGACATGCCGCTGCGCACATTGCGCGAACGCTATCCCCTTGGCAGCACCAAGCGCGTGTATGTGACGGGGCAGGGCGGCATCTATGCCGGCACGCTCGATATCACCATCGCCCATGAACCCGGCATCGAGGATGCGCTCGATTGGCTGGTCGCGGGCGATATCGCAACCGAACGCGATGTGTTTCTGCTGCCGACCGACAATGTGCGAACGGCCCTTCTGCGGTTCGAGGAAATGAAAACCGAATCCATTGCGGTCGTCTCCTCCATCGCCGAGCCCAAGCTCGTCGGCTACCTGACCGAGGCCTATGCGCTGCGCCGCTACACCAGCGAGCTGGAACGCCGCCGCAACGCCGAATTGGGCCAGAACGATGTCTTTTCCCTCGGCCGGACGGGGCGCCCCTGAGCCCCTTGCCGTCCGCCGCGGACCCGCCATATAAGGCGCGACCGAGGACACCCAAATGCGCGCCGAAACAGAACGCAGCGTCGAAGAGATCAAGCAGGCCATCGCCCTGCTGAGGAGGCATCTTTGACTGGGACAACGCCCTGCGTCGCCTCGACGAACTGAACGCCAAAGCCGAAGACCCCGCGATCTGGAACGATCCGCAAGCCGCCCAGAAGCTGATGCGCGAGCGCCAGAAGCTGGACGGATCGCTTGCCTCCGTGCGTGGCCTCGATGCCGAACTCGCCGATGCGCTGGGCTTGATCGAAATGGCCGAAGCCGAAAACGATGCCGCGATGGTGGCCGATGCGGAGGCCAGCATAGGTGACATCCAAAAACGCGCCGAACATCTGCGCCTGCAATCCATGCTGTCGGGCGAGGCCGATGCCAACGATTCCTATCTGGAAGTTCACGCAGGCGCGGGCGGAACGGAAAGCCAGGATTGGGCGGAAATGCTTTTCCGCATGTACACACGCTGGGCCGAACGCCACGGCTACAAGCTGCAATTGATCGAGGAAAGCCTTGGGGAAGGCGTCGGCCTCAAATCCGCAACGCTGCTCATCAAGGGCGAAAACGCTTATGGCTGGTTGAAGAGCGAAGCGGGCGTCCATCGCCTGGTGCGCATCTCGCCCTATGATTCAAACGCGCGCCGCCACACCAGCTTCGCCAGCGTCACGGTTTTCCCCGTGATCGACCAGACCATCGAAATCGACATCCCGGATAAAGAAGTCCGCATCGACGTCTTCCGCGCGTCGGGCGCTGGCGGCCAGCACGTCAACAAAACCGAAAGTGCCGTGCGCATCACGCATCTGCCCACCGGCATCGCGGTGTCGTCGCAAACGGAAAAATCGCAACATCAGAACCGCGCCATCTGCTGGGATATGCTGCGCTCACGGCTTTACGAGATCGAACTGGAAAAGAAGAAAGCCGAAACCGGCGCCTTCATCGGCGAGAAATCGGATATCGGCTGGGGCCACCAGATCCGCTCCTACGTTTTGCAGCCCTATCAATTGGTCAAAGACCTGCGCACCGGCGTCGAAAGCCGCATCCCGCAGGACGTGTTGGACGGCGACCTGGACCCCTTCATGGCCGCCGCCTTGGCGCAAGCCGTGGGCGGAAAGCCGAAAGAGAAGATCGAAGATCTGGAATAATTTTACCGACCCGCGGTTTGGCTGATCTTTCTTTAAGAATTCACTCAAATTCTCCCCTATTTCCTAAAGATTCCAAAACCCGGCGCTGCCTAAATAGCGGGACGGGGTTTTGATATGTTTGCTCTGTTCGCCAATACCGCACGCAGTTTCCTCGCCTCACGGCGAGCCAACGTTGCAGTGATCACGGGCTTGCTGGCGCCTGCGCTGGTGGGATTCGCAGGCCTGGGTACCGAAACAGCCTATTGGTACTACCGCGAACGCGATCTTCAGGGCGCGGCAGACGTGACCGCCTTCGACGCAGCCATGGCGTTGCGCTCGGGCCAAACCAATAGCGCGATAACGAAGGCCGCTTCGACGGATGCCGCGAAGAACGGATGGCGTCCGACTGGCGGAGCCATCGTCGTCAACACGCCGCCAACCTCGGGCACCCACCAGAACACAAATTCCGTCGAGATCATCCTCACCGAAGTCGAGCAACGCTATTTCACCGCGCTGTTTTCCCGGCAACCAGTTCCGGTCAGCGTGCGCGCGGTCGGCACCTTTGTCTCGAGCGGAACCGCCTGCATGCTCGGCCTCGACAAGGCTCGGAACAATACGGTGCAGTTCTGGGGCAATGCGTCGGCGAAATTCCAGAACTGCAACATCGTGTCGAATTCCAACGCCAGCGATTCCTTCTCGGTCGGCGGATCGGCGAACGTCACGGTGCCGTGTGTGTCGTCGGCGGGTGGTGATTCCGTCAGCTCAGGCTTGCATCTCACCTCATGCACGTCGGTGACAACGCATGCGCCGACCGCAGCCGATCCCTATGCGTCGGTGCCCGCGCCGCCCATCGGCAGCTGCTACAGTGGCGCCATCGGCAGCACGCTGTCTCCCGGAACCTATTGCGGCGGCCTTTCGCTCAGCGGCAATATTACGATGAACCCGGGCGTCTATGTTATCTCGGGCGGCACGCTCAAGATCAACGCGAGCGCCAATGTTAGTGGCGCGGGTGTGATGTTCTATCTGACGAACGGCGCCCAATTGTCGCTCAACGGCAACGCGACGATGAACATCTCGGCGGCCACCACCGGCACCTATTCCGGCCTTCTGTTCTATGGCGACCGCACGATGGCCTATGCCTCGCAAACCATCAATGGCAACGCGAGTTCGCTGTTCACCGGCGCTGTGTATTTCCCCAGCCAGGACATTCGGCTTCTGGGCAATTTCAGCGGTGCCGGCGGCTGCATGCAGGTGATTGGCGATACGATCTATTACACCGGCTCCTCCACCTTCACGACCAACTGCACGACGTCTGGCATGGCAACGATAACGGTGCCCGGCGCAGTCTCGCTGGCGGAGTGATGCGATGACGAAGGGTATCTCGCTGGCGTCGGCGTGCAGGTGTGTCGGTCGGCTTCTCGCACAGTCCGGGGGATTGGCCGCGACGGAATTCGCGCTGATCGCGCCCGTGCTCGCGATGATCACCATCCTGATTTCCGATGTAAGCCAGGCCGCGGTCGGCGCCATGAATATGGAAGCAGCCGTCCGCGCAGGCATCCAATATGCGATGAATGGCGGCACCGATATGACCGTCGCCAGAGCCGCGGGCGTTCAGTCCTGGGGCAGCAATCAACCCGCCGGCTCCACGCTGGTGGCTTCGGAAGTCTGCACCTGCACCTCCGGCGCGGCTGTTTGCGGCCAGGCCTGCACCGATGGGTCCACCCAAAAGGCCTTCGTGACCGTCACCGCCACGGCCACACTCGGCGGCTCGGTGATCCACATCGCAAAGACCACCACCCAAACCGTTCAGATAAAATGAGCACGGCGATCACTCGCACCCTTTCCAGGTTTTGTGGCGACACGGCCGGTGCTGCGGTGGTGGAGTTCGCCATCGTGGCAAATGTCTTCATCGCCTTCGTGATGGGGATCGTCTATGTCGCCATCATGCTGTTCAACAACGCGTCGCTCAATTGGGCTGTCGCCGATGCGGCCCGTCTGGCCTCAATCAATCCGGCGGCAACGCAGTCCGATATCGCGGCCGTGATCAATACCCGTTTGTCGTCCTTCGGCCTGTCGAACGCCAATGTTCAGTTCGCCATTTCGACGTTGAACGGCCTTCAAACCGCACATATCGGGGCGAACTATCAACAGTCCTACACCATTCCGTTCGTCTCGACCTTCCATCTTACGTTCAACTCTGATGCGTATGTGCCGGTAAGCCCGTGATTGTCGAACGGCATTGCTGTCCACAAACAAAAACGACGGCCTCGCGGCCGCCGTTTTTTTTCAATTTTGTGCCGGTTCAATTCGCCGGCGGATAGGCGCTCGCCGCGCGTTCCTCGATCTTCGCGGCCACATCCGGCGGAATGCTGCTTGTGCCCGAAGCCTTGCGTGCGAAGGGCGCCATTTTCGGCGCGGCCTCGTCACTCAGCGGATTGTCGGAATGGCGGCAATTGCCTTCGAACAGCGCGCCGCTTTCCACCGCGAAGGTTTCGTGAAGGATGTTGCCCTCCACCTTGCAGGTGGCGCAAAGCTGAACCTTGCGCGCGCGGATCGAACCTTCGACGCGGCCGCGCACGACCACTTCCTCGGCCACGATCTCGCCCTTAACGGTGGCGCTTTCGCCGACCACTAGATTGGCGCAGCGCACATCGCCATCGATGTTGCCGTCGATCTGCATGTCGCCTGCGGAGGCAAGCGTGCCGGTCACGGTAAGATCGGCGCTGATGATGGATGGCGCGCCATTGCGTGCTGCAGGTTTTTTCGGCTGCAGCGAATTTGAAGAAACAGGCGTTGTGGGTTGCGGTGTCGGTATTGCCATTGGGGTCTCTTCCTTCTTACTCGAGAACATGACGGCCAGCCTCCAAGAACTTGGCGGGATCCCTTACGCGGTTGTCCAGCCACACTTCATAATGCACATGCGGTCCCGTGCTGCGTCCGGTTGAGCCCAACCGGCCCACCGCATCACCACGCCCGATATGCGCGCCGCGGCGCACCAGCACCGCCGAAAGATGACCATAGCGCGTTCGCACGCCCATGCCATGGTCAACTTCCACCATATTTCCATAACCGCCCTGCGGCCCGGCCCATACAACCACACCGGGTGCGGTCACATGCACCTTCGAACCCCAGGGCCCGCCGAAATCCAGGCCTGCGTGAAACGCCGCGCGCCCGGTGAAGGGATCGACGCGCGCTCCGAAATCACTCGTCAGTTCCACACCCGGCCCGGTGATCGGCCCTGCCAGCGGAATGTGAACCATCGCCGAAAGCAGCCCGCCCAATTGCGTCAGCGCGGCCGTGGCATCGAAGAATTCGCGCTTGAACGTGGCGTCGTGAATGTCATCGAGCGGCATTTCCGTAAGCGGCAGCAAAGGCCCGCCCACATCGGTGCCGCTGCGCGCAACGCGCTTCTGCATCGTCTGCGGGTTGATCCCCGCCATGCGCATCACGCGCTCCACGCTGCGGGTGCGCTCGTTGATCTGGGCATCGGCCACGACGATCAGCGCGTCTTCTTTTTCGCTGATCTTCTCCAGCCGTGCTGTCTGTTCTTCGAGGATGCGCAACGCGGGATGATGCGCGATCTTGGCCGAAAGCGTGCGCCGCTTGGGCGCGAACATCGCCTTGATGCGCATATAGATCGCGCTTGCCATGTCGCCCAAACCCGCATGTGTGGGCCGCGCGGTGCGCGGCTGCGGCGCGGCAGGCTCCGGCATCACCGAAAGTTCGGCGCCTGTGGGCGCGGGCGCAGCACCCTGCATTCCGAACGTCTCGATGCTGTCGCTGCTCTTGTTCGAATCCGCGCGCTTCGGCGCGGGTGCTGCGGCATGGCGCAAGCCTGCGAGCGCGGTGTCGATGGCCTTCTTCTGGCCGACGAGATGGGCCAGCGAATCCTGCTTCGCTTCCAGTTCGTCCGCCGTCGCCTTGAAGCGGTCTCCGGCGGCAACGAGAGCGCCGTTCAATTCGTCATAGGAAATCTGCAAATCCGCGACGCGGTTTTCATATTGCGCCTGCATCGTCTGATAGCGGCGATCTTTGGCGGCGATGATGTGATCCTTGAAGATCACGTTGACGCTCGCGAATGCCACCCAGCCCAGGAAGATCAGCACCAGGCCCGCAAGCGTTGCCTGCAACGAAGAACTGAAGGTGAAGAATTGCACCCGGCCGTCGCTGCGGATGTAGATTTGGCGCTCGGGAAAAACCGCGTGCAGCCAGTGCCACAACCGCTCGGCCAGCGGATGCACCATCGCAAGGTTTCCATTTTGGATGTCCTGGCCTTTGACGGCCTTCGCATCCTTATGGGCACGATCCGCACCCGCCCCTAAATCCGGCATTTCACCTGCGTTCGTTGCTCTAAAAACCCCTTGTCGAGAACTGGGGTTTGCGACCGATCGATGCCCGGCCTTTAAAGTGCCTTGGCCGCAGCAAGCACGGCCTCCACATGTCCCGGAACTTTGACCTTGCGCCAAATCTCCCGGATGACGCCCTTGGCGTCGACGAGAAAGGTAGCTCGGTCCATACCCATATACTTTCGGCCGTACAAGCTCTTTTCCACCCACACACCATAGGTGCGCGCGAGTTCCGTTTCGGGGTCGGAACCCAATGTAATCTTGAGTTTATGTTTGGTTTTGAATTTGTCGTGAGACTGTGTCGAATCCTTCGAAACCCCGATCACGGGAACCTGGAGTGCGTCGAATTTTCTCTTGGCTTGAGTGAATTCGATAGCTTCTTTGGTGCAGCCCGTCGTGTCGTCCTTGGGATAGAAGTAAAGGACGTAAGGATGCCCCTTCAGGCTTGCGGAGGTCACAGTACCGCCTGAATCGGTGGCCAGTTTGAACACGGGCGCCTTGTCGCCTTGCTTCAGATCCATGACAGCCCTGGGGGTGGGTTCGAGGGGTTGGAAGACAGGGTTATCACTTTGCGGCGTTTACCATTTTTTAACAATAGGCGGTAAGCTGGCGCCTTGCTTCGGAAAGGGGCGGGGAGCTGTGAGGGTATGAGATTAGGCCGCCCTCCGGCCAGCTTTCGCTACAATCTACGGGACGGAGTACGCACCCTTTGGAGCTTGCCGATCTCAAGCGATTCCGCGCCCGGCACGCCGGATTGATTGCGGTCGGCCTGGTGGCCGCCGTGATCTTTTTCGTCGTGGGCGCAGGCTTGCGGCTTTGGATGGGCCCCGTCTCGCTGTCTCCTTTTTCGGACAGGTTGTCGCAGGCCGTGGCCCAGGCGCTCCCCGGCATCGCGGTGAAATTCGATTCCGCCTCTCTCGGCTGGTCCCCCGCCGATGGCCGGGTGGACCTGATCGTGCTCGGCGCCCGCGTGTTCGACAGCCGGGGCCGCATCATCGCCCAGGCCCCGCGTGCCGATCTGGCGCTCGCCTCGGCCGCGCTCGTTTCGGGAACGCTCGAAGTCCAACACATCACCCTTGTCGGTGTGCAACTCACCTTGGTGCGCACGCGCGATGGCGGATTGCGCCTGGGTGTTTCCAACGACAAGGATCAGCCCGATCTGCTGAAGAAGATCAAGGAAGCGATAGACGCCAACAGCGGCAGCGCCACCACCTTGCAATCCTTCGCGGTGAAGGATGCGCGCCTCGCTTTCTATGATGAAACATCCGGCCTCTTCATCGTCGCCCCGCGCGCGATGCTGAAAGTATCTTCCGCCAAGGACAATATCGCGGCCGCCGTGGATGCCGATATCGAGATCAGCGGCAAGGAAGCTCACATCGCCGCCAACATCACCCTGCCGCCGCACAACGCGCCGTCCACCGGCCATTTCGCGCTGACCGGATTGAGCCTCGCAGCGCTTGGCCGCAACGCCAAGGTTTTCAGCGCGCTCAAGGTCGCCGCCGTCAATGTCGATCTTTCCGCCGATGTCGTCTTCAACGGCAACAAGCTTTCGAGCGTGAAATTCCAGTCGATGGGGCAGGGCGGCCTCGAAGGGTTCGGCCCGAAAGGCGGCCTGCTCGCGCTTGGCACCATCCGCGCGTCCGGCATCTATGACGCCAACACCGGCCGCGTTTCCATAGATGACGCCACCGCGACGAACGGTCAGGTAAACCTGCATCTCACGGGTGTGGGCCAATTGACCTATGACGCGAACGACAATCTCATCAACACCGCGCTGGACGCGAAGATAGACAACGTCGCCGTCGATATGCCCGGCATCTTCCCCCATGTGATGAAATTGTCGGAGGTGGAGATCGCGGGCGGCTATACGCCCGCAACCGGCGAAGCCGATCTCACGAAATTCACCGTCCATGGCGGCCCGCTCTCGCTCGAACTCACCGGCAAGACAGTGTTCGGCGATGCCTCGCCCGCCATCGATCTTTCCGGCCGCATCAACGCCATAGGCGTGCGCGAGGCGCTGAACTATTGGCCCGCCACGCTGGGCAGCGGCGCGCATGACTGGATACGGGACAACATCACAACCGGGCGCGCGGGCCCCATCGTCATCGAAGCCCATATCGCGGCAGGCGCGCTCGATGCGCCCGCCTTGCCCGAAAGCGCGCTCAACATCTCGTTCCCGTTCGACAAGGTGGCCGGCACCTATGTGGATGGCCTCACGCCCGCCACCCAGGTGAGCGGCAAAGGTGTCATGACCGGCGACACCTTCACCGCCGATATCACCACGGGCAGGGTCGGCAACATCGTCATCACCAATGGCAAGGGCATCATCAGCGATGTCGCAGCGCCGGTGGCGCAAGGCCAGTTCAGCATCCATGCCGAAGGCCAGATGCCCGAGCTGCTTGCCCTGATCGACATGAAACCGCTCAACTATCCCACCCGCTTCGGCATCAAGCCCGAAGATTCCAAGGGATCTGCATCGGTCGATATCACCACGCATGTCCCCATGCTGCGCACCGTCGCGGTGGATGATATCGGCGTGGCTGTGAAAGGCAGCATCGCAGGCTTTGAAATCTCGCTCGGCAAGAACACCCATATCGCAAACGGCGATGTCGCGTTTGAAGTCGACAACGCGCATCTCCATGCCGGCGGCACCGCCGATTACGCGGGCCAGAACGTCAAGCTGGATTGGAACGAGGATTTCCGCACGCAGGATGATGTCACCACCCGGCTCACCGCCAACGCCATCATCGATCAGGCAGGTCGCACCGCATTGGGCATCAACCTGGGCGACACCATCACCGGCCCCGTGCCCGTCATCGCAACGCTCACCGGCCATCGCGGCCAGCTTCGCGGCGGCGATCTCACGCTCGATCTCACGAAAGCCCACGTCGCCGTCGATCTCATCGGCATCGACAAACCGGCGGGCGTGCCCGCCACGTCTATCATCCAGGCCACGTTCGGCCCCAACGCGCGGGTGCAAAGCGCAGACCTGAAGATGAGCGGCAAATCGCTGGATGTTCAGGGCACCGCGCGCTTCGCCGAAACGGGCGAACTCACCGATCTCGATCTGCCGGTCGTGAAATCCGGCCCCACCAACGATTTCGCGCTGACGATGACACGCGGCCCCAATGCCGCCGTGGATGTGACGATCAAAGGCAAGTCGCTCGATGGTTCCGGCCTCGCCAAGCGCGGCGGCAAGCCCAGCAAGGATGCGCCGCAAGAACAGAAGTTCGATGGGCCGTTCAAGGTTTCGGTGCATCTCGATCGCCTTGCGCTGCGCGATGGCATTTCGATGGCGCCCTTCGCGCTCGACATGGCGGGCGATGAAGATCGCCTGAAAATGCTCGCCGTCAACGCGAAGCTCGGCAAATCCGATACCGTCAGCGGCAAGCTTGAGGCGACGCCGCAGGGCCGCAAACTCACGCTGGCAACGACTGATGGCGGCGCGCTCATCCACGGCCTGTTCGGCCTCGATAGCCTCAAGGGCGGCAAGATCGACACCACCGTCGAACTTACCGGCAATGGCGATGCGCCCAATGCAACCGATGCGCCGGATTTCCAGGGCACATTGATCGCCAAGGATTTCCGCATCCTGCACCAGCCCTTCCTCGCGCGCCTGTTTGCGGCCGGCTCGCTCACCGGCTTCGTGGATCTGATGGGTTCCAACGGCATTGCGATCGACAAGCTGAGCATTCCGTTCAAATCGAAGAAGGGTGTCATCAACATCCGCGAGGCCCACGCCTCGGGCCCATCCATCGGCTTCAGCGCCGATGGGTTTGTGGATCGCCCGAAGAATGAAATCGGCCTGCGCGGAACGCTTGCGCCGCTCTACGGCATCAATTCGGTGCTCGGTGCGATTCCGCTTCTCGGCAGCGTGCTCACCTCGCGCGAAGGCGAAGGGATATTGGGCACGACCTATTCGGTAAGCGGCAACGCCGATGAACCCGAGGTCAGCGTGAACCCGCTCTCGATGCTGACCCCGGGAATTCTGCGCCGCATTTTCGAAGGAAGAATACCGACCGCGAAACCCGTTCCCGCACCAACCCCAAAGCCCGAACCCCCTGCCGAGGTGGTGCCCCCTTCTTCCGGCAGCGGACCGCCGAAGCCACCGCAATCCGCGACCAACCCCTAGCTGTCTCCCGCATCACCTTCTCCCTGGTCACGGGTGAAAAGGGTAACAGCGTCAGAGAGTTAGGTATAATAGCGCGATGTAGTATTATTTTCCTTGAAATTAGGAGGATATGCTATATATTCCTCCAACGAATGCTCTTTGACATCGTGAATTCTCCCCAACGGCGGCGCTATTGCGGCTTCACCAGAACGTGTTTCTTGCGCCCCAGCGAAAGCTTGAGAATGCCGTCCGAAAGCATGCCGCTGTCGACCACCAGTTTCGGATCGCTCACCGTTTCGTCGTTGAGCTTGAGCCCACCATTGGCGATCAGCTTGCGCACTTCCGAATTGGAAGCAGCCAATCCAGCCGCGACCACGAGATTCAGAATCCCATCCGGCAGTTTCGCCTGAACCGTCGGCAAGCCTTCGGCCGAGGCGCCCTCTTCAAACGTGCGCCGCGCGGTTTCCGCCGAGGCATCGGCCGCCGCCCGCCCGTGAATGATGGCGGTTGCTTCGGTGGCGAGGATCTTCTTGGCCTCGTTCAATTCGCCGCCCTGAAGTTTTTCCAGCCGCGCGATTTCGCTTTCCGGCATGTCGGTGAAGATCCGCATGAAACGGCCGACATCGCCATCCTCGGTGTTGCGCCAGAACTGCCAATATTCATAAGGGCTGCGCATCTCCGCACTCAGCCACACCGCACCCGAAACCGATTTGCCCATCTTGGCGCCGGAAGAGGTGGTGATAAGCGGCGTGGTGAGCCCGAACAGCTGCGCGTTTTCGACCCTGCGCCCCAGATCGATACCGCTGACGATATTGCCCCACTGATCCGATCCGCTCGACTGCAATCGGCAGCCGAAACGGCGATACAGTTCCACATAATCGTAGGCCTGCATGATGGAGTAGTTGAATTCGAGGAACGACAGCGGCTGTTCGCGGTCGAGCCGGATCTTCACGCTCTCCATCGACAACATGCGGTTGATGGAAAAGTGGCGGCCATAGTCGCGCAGGAACGAAATGTATTCGAGCTTGTCGAGCCATTCCGCATTGTCCACCATGATCGCATCGCTCGGCCCGTCGCCGAATTTCAGCAGGTGGCGAATGCTGGCCACGATCTTGTTCTTGTTGTCCTGAATCTTTTCGGGCGTCAAAAGCAGCCGCGTCTCATCCTTGCCGGAGGGATCGCCGATCTTGGTCGTGCCGCCGCCCATCAGCAGGATCGGCTTGTGCCCGGCCTGCTGCAGGCGGCGCAATGTCATGAGCTGCACCAGATTGCCGATATGCAGCGAAGGCGCTGTGCAGTCGAACCCGATATAGGCGGTCACGCGCTCCTTGCTGAACAGCGCATCCAGCGCCTCGGCATCGGTGCAATCGTAATAGACGCCGCGCGCAACGAAAGTGCGGAGGAATTCGGATTTGAAGTTGGGCGCGCCCATATTGGGAATGCTGCTCATGGAATGCTACTCATGTGCTTTGGTCTGGAAGCGCGAGGCTCTTAGCACGGATGCCGAAAATTCTTAAAGCCATAGGTTTGATGAGCGGCACCTCACTCGACGGCATAGACGCCGCCATCCTCGAAACCGATGGCGAGGATGTGGCCCGCCCGGGCCCCGCGCTAACCATCCCCTATGATGCCGAAACCCGCGCCATGCTGCGCGCGGCCCTTTCGGAAGCCCGCGATGTCGCCGAAGGCGCGCCCGTTCCCTGGTCGATCCGCGATGCCGAACGCCGCCTCACCGAAGCCCATGCCATGGCCGTGAAGCAGCTTCTGGCCAAGGCAAGGCTCGGCACCCGCGATGTCACCCTGATCGGCTTTCACGGGCAGACAATCCTGCATCGCCCCGCCCAACGCTGGACCTGGCAGATCGGCGATGGCGCATTGCTCGCCCGCCTCACCGGCATCGACACTGTGAATGATTTTCGCAGCGCCGATGTGAAAGCAGGCGGACAGGGCGCACCCTTGGTGCCGCTCTATCACGCAGCTTTGATAAAGAGCGCCAACCTCAAACAACCCATCGCCATCGTGAACATCGGCGGCGTCGCCAATGTCACCTATGTGAATGGCGAAACAGTGCTCGCCTTCGACACAGGCCCCGGCAACGCCCCCATCGACGATTGGGCCCACCGCCACGCCGGAAAGCCGATTGATGAGGATGGCGCACTCGCAGCCAGCGGCAAAACCGATAACGATGTTCTCGAAAGAATGCTGCAACACGATTTCTTCACAAAGGCAGGCCCGAAATCTTTGGATCGTCTCGATTTCGGAATGGCCGATGTCGAGCACCTCTCGCCGGAAGATGGCGCGGCCACACTCACCGCCTTCACCGCCGCAACAATCGCGCGCGCCCGCGAACATTTCCCCGAAAGCGCCGAAACCTGGATCGTCTGCGGCGGCGGCCGCCACAACAAAACGCTGATGAACGAATTGCGCGCGCGCCTGAATGTGCCGGTGGTCCCCGCCGAAGATGAAAACTGGCGCGGCGATTTCATCGAAGCCGAAGCGTTCGCCTATCTGGCAGTGCGCAGCATCAACGGCCTGCCACTAAGCCTGCCGACGACAACAGGCGTTCCCGAACCGATGACGGGTGGGAAACTGCACAAGAGCTAATGATCTCCCCCGCTGGGGGAGAGGGGATCAACGTCCGCGATTGGGATCGTTCATCCGCCGCTGCGAATATTCCTCGACCGCTTCCACGACTTCCTGCTCGTGTTTGTCGAAGAAGTGATTGGCGCCTTCGATCTTGTGATAATCGATCTTGATGCCCTTCTGCGCGCGCAGGCGTTCCACCAGCTTCAGCACATCGGCTTCCGGCACCACCTGATCTTTCGTGCCGTGGATCATGATGCCCGAAGCCGGGCAGGGCGCGAGGAACGCGAAATCATACATGCTGGCGGGCGGCGCAATCGAAATGAACCCGGTGATCTCTGGCCGCCGCATCAGAAGCTGCATCCCGATCCACGCGCCAAACGAAATCCCGCAAACCCACACGAAGGAGGGATTGGGATAAAGCGTGTTCATCCAGTCCAGCACCGCCGCCGCATCGGAAAGTTCGCCGACGCCGGAATCGAACGTGCCCTGGCTCCTGCCCACGCCGCGGAAATTGAACCGAACCGTCGTGCACCCGAGCTTGTGGTACATGTGGAACAGGTCATAAACGAGCGGGTTGTTCATCGTGCCGCCAAACTGCGGGTGCGGGTGCAGGATGAGAGCCATCGGCGCGTTCGGCGCCTTCTGGCGCTGATAGCGCACTTCGATTCGGCCGGCAGGTCCTGGAAGAATAATGTCAGGCATTGTCACTCCGCTCTGGCGCGCTCCGAACTGCCACCCCAAACCAAACGATTTGCTTGGTTTTTCCCGGTCTTCCCGGAATCGAAAACCACATACCCTTCAGGGTCTTATGTGGAATTTGGGGTCGAGCACGTTCAATACTTGACCAGCATAGTCAGGAAATCTATATCCAGCCCACGAACAGGCTTGCTCGCGGGCCGGGCCTTGTACACCAACCCCGTTCCAAAGAGCCAAGAAATTCGAGGAGTTCGGCCATGAAATTGAGCACCAAGGGACGTTATGCGGTTATGGCTATGGCCGATCTGGCGGGCAATGGCCGGGAAGGCCGCGCGGTTCCGCTGGCCGAAATCTCCGGCCGCCAGGAGATCAGCCTGTCTTATCTCGAACAGCTCTTTGCCAAGCTCCGCCGCGGCGGCCTTGTCAAAAGCGTGCGCGGCCCCGGCGGCGGCTATCGCCTTGCGCGCCCCGCCAGCGAAACCCGCGTCGCCGACATCATTCTGGCGGTGGATGAGCCCATCGCCGCCACCCGCTGCCGCCCCGGCAGCACCAAGGGTTGCACGGGAACCGGCGCGCGCTGCGTGACCCATGACCTGTGGGAAGAACTGGGTCGCCAGATCCATGTGTTTCTGGCATCCGTCAGTCTCGCCGATGTGATCGAGAAACGTGTACTGGGCCGCGCCCAACCTTGCGCTGCCTCGGCCAACGAAAATCTCGAGGCCGCGTGAGCAGGCTTTGAATAGAGCAATGCATTACCTCGATCACAACGCCACCTCGCCATTGCGCCCCGAAGCGCGCGCGGCCATCGAACGCGCGCTCGGCAGCGCCAACCCGTCTTCCATTCACGCCGAAGGCCGCAAGGCCCGCGCGCTGGTGGAAGAGGCGAGAGCCCGCGTCGCCAAACTCGCCAACACCGATCCGCAAAACGTGATCTTCACCAGCGGCGGCACCGAAGCCAATGCGCTCGCGCTTCACGCCGCGATCTATGGATCGGCAGAAGCCGAAGCCCGCCTGACGCGCATCTTCGTCTCGGCCATCGAACATGAATCCGTTCTGGCGAATATCAACGCGCTGATCGATCGCTTCGCGGGCCTCCGCCTCGAAACGCTTCCCGTCACCGCCAATGGAACGCTCGATCTCGATGCCCTGCGCGTTGCGTTGCGCGAAGGCAAGGGCCGCGCGCTGGTCGCCGTGATGGCCGCGAACAATGAAACCGGCGTGATCCAGCCCATCGCCGAAATTGCCAAGCTCGCCCGCGAAGCCGGCGCGCGCCTGTTTGTCGATGCGATCCAGGCCGCCGGAAAGATTCCGTTGGACTTCGATGCAGACTACCTGACGATCTCGTCGCACAAACTCGGTGGCCCCCAAGGCGCAGGCGCATTGATCCTGAAATCCGGTGCGCCTTTCGCCCCGCAAATTCTTGGCGGCGGTCAGGAACGCGGCCACCGCGCGGGCACCGAAAACGTTCCCGCCATCGCCGGCTTTGGTGCGGCGGCCGCAGAAGCAGGCAGCACGCTCTCCACCGCTTTGCGCGATCGCTTCGAACACGCCCTGAAGGAAATCGCGCCCGATGCGATCATCTTCGGAAGCGATGCCCCGCGCCTCGTCAACACTTCGAATTTCGCGCTGCCCAACATCCTAGCCGAAACCGCCGTGATGGCGCTCGATCTCGATAGCGTGATGATCAGCTCGGGAGCCGCGTGCTCCTCCGGCAAGGTGCGGCCCTCGCATGTTCTGGCCGCCATGGGCGTTTCCGAAGATGTCGCAAGCTGCGCCCTGCGCGTGAGCTTCGGCTGGAATTCGACCGAACAAGATGCCGATGCGGCAATCGCATCGCTTTCCAAATTGCTCGCGCGCGCCCGTTCGCGCGCGGCTGCGTGAGGCGTTGATGGCAATCGTTCAGGAAACCAAAGATCAAGTCGCCGCCATTGGCGAGAAATACAAATACGGTTTCATCACCGATATCGAGATGGAGCGCGCCCCGCGCGGCCTCAGCGAAGACACCGTGCATTATGTCTCCGCCAAGAAGGACGAGCCGGAATGGATGCTGGAATGGCGCCTCGGTGCCTTCCGCCGCTGGCGCGAAATGAAGGAGCCCAATTGGGCCCGCGTCCACTATCCCAAGATCGACTATCAGAACGCCTATTATTACGCGGCGCCCAAGAACACGCCGAAAAAGCAGAGCCTGGATGAAGTCGATCCCAAGCTGCTCGAAACCTATAAGAAGCTTGGGATCCCGCTCCATGAGCAGATGGCGCTTGCCGGTGTCGCGGTGGATGCGGTGTTCGATTCCGTTTCGGTGGCAACCACGTTCAAGGACAAGCTCAACGAAGTGGGCGTGATCTTCTGCCCGATCTCCGAAGCGATCCGCGATTATCCCGATCTGGTGAAGAAATATCTGGGCACCGTTGTCCCGGTGACCGACAATTTCTTCGCCACGCTCAATTCCGCGGTCTTCTCCGACGGCACTTTCGTTTATGTGCCAAAGGACGTGCGCTGCCCGATGGAGCTCTCCACCTATTTCCGCATCAACGCGAGCGAAACGGGCCAGTTCGAACGCACCCTCATCATCGCCGATGAAGGCTCGTATGTGAGCTATCTCGAAGGCTGCACCGCGCCCAAGCGCGACGAGAACCAATTGCACGCCGCCGTGGTGGAACTGGTGGCGCTGGAAGGCGCGGAGATCAAATACTCCACCGTGCAGAACTGGTATCCGGGCGATGAAAACGGTCTCGGCGGCATCTTCAATTTCGTCACCAAGCGCGGCGATTGCCGTGGCGACCGCTCCAAGATTTCGTGGACGCAGGTGGAAACCGGCTCCGCCATCACATGGAAATACCCAAGCTGCATCCTGCGCGGCGACGATACGGTCGGCGAATTCTATTCCATCGCCATCGCCAACAATTTTCAGCAGGCCGATACCGGCACCAAGATGATCCATCTGGGCAAGAACACCCGCTCGCGCATCATCTCCAAAGGCATCAGCGCAGGAAAAGCACAAAACACCTATCGCGGCCTCGTCAGCGTGCATCCGAAAGCGGCCAACGCCCGCAACTACACCCAATGCGATTCGCTGCTGATCGGCGGCAAATGCGGCGCACACACGGTCCCCTATATCGAAAGTCGCAATCCGAGCGCCAAGATCGAACACGAAGCGACCACCTCGAAGATCGCAGATGACCAGCTGTTCTATTGCGTCCAGCGCGGCATCAACGAGGAAGAAGCCGTCGCCCTCATCGTCAACGGCTTCTGCAAGGAAGTCCTGCAACAGCTCCCCATGGAATTCGCCGTCGAAGCCCAGAAGCTCGTCGGCATCTCGCTCGAAGGAAGCGTGGGATGAAGGAAGTTATCAATATCGCTGACATCGCACTCGATCAGAACGGCCATGGCGAGCGGTTCTCGTGGCAGACCGGCGAAATCGGCCAGGCGCTGGGTCTCGACGTGCTCGGCTGTATGCTGCACATCGTACCTCCCGGCAAAACGGCGGGTCCCTATCATCGCCATCACGGCTGCGACGAGATGTTCTTCATCATCGCGGGCGAAGGCGAATATCGGATCGGCGAGAAGCGCATTCAGGTGCGCGCCGGCGATTGTCTTGGCGCACCGGCGGGCGGCGCGGCACATCAGCTCATCAATACGGGCACTCAGGAGCTCCGCTATCTCGGGCTCTCGAACAATCCGGTCTCGGACCTTGTCGAATATCCGGACTCTGGAAAGATCAGCATGCGCGTCGCTGCCAAAGGCGTCATGTACGACAGCGCGACCTTCACACAGCGCGGCCGCCTGACGACGGCGGATTATTGGGATGGCGAAGATGCTTGAGATCAAAGACCTCCACGCCACAGTCGGCGATAAGGAAATCCTGAAAGGCCTCACCCTTTCCATCAAGGCGGGCGAAGTGCATGCCGTGATGGGCCCCAACGGGTCGGGAAAATCCACGCTGTCCTATGTGCTGGCGGGCCGCGCCGGTTACGAAGTCACCAAGGGCAGCATCATCTATCGTGGCGAAGACCTCACCGCGCTCGCACCCGAAGAACGCGCCGCGAAGGGCATTTTCCTGGCGATGCAATACCCGGTTGAAATTCCCGGCGTCACCACGCTTACCTTCCTGAAGACCGCGCTCAACGCCCAGCGTCGCGCCCGCGGCGAAAGCGAACTGGATGCGATAAGCGTTCTCAAGCGCGTGCGCGAAAAGGCGAAGACGCTCAACGTGCCGGAAGAAATGCTCAAGCGCGCCCTCAATGTCGGTTTCTCCGGCGGCGAGAAGAAGCGTCTCGAAATCCTTCAGATGTCGCTGTTCGAACCCATGCTCGCCGTCCTCGATGAAACCGATTCCGGCCTCGATATCGATGCGCTGAAGCTGGTTGCCGAAGGCGTCAACGCGCAGCGTTCGCCCGATCGCGCGATGCTGGTCATCACCCATTACCAGCGCCTGCTGAATTACATCGTGCCCGATCGCGTGCATGTTCTGGCCGGTGGCCGCATCATCGCCGAAGGCGGCAAGGAACTGGCCCATGAGCTGGAAGCCAAGGGTTATGCCCAGATCGTGAAAGACGCCGCATGAACGCCGCCCTTCCATGGCTCGATGCGCGCCGCGCGGAAGCAATCGAAAGCTTCCGTGTGAAAGGCATTCCGCATCGCCGCATCGAGGAATGGAAATACAGCGATCTTCGCTCGGCCCTTACCGCCGATGAGGTGCCCGTCGCCGGCGCCGCTAAATGGCAGGTCGAGGGCGACAAAGCGAATATCGACATCGTCGATCTCTCCCAACTCGGTGCGGACGCGCCGCAATGGGTTCGCGATCATCTGGGCGCCATCGCGCCGCAAAACGCGATGGAGGCCGCTTCGCTCGCCTTCGCGCAAGGCGGTGTGGCGCTTCGCGTTGCGCGCAATATGGCCGCTGGTTCCCTTCATCTGAACGTCTCCGAAGCAGGCCACGCCCGCATCCTGATTGTGATGGAAGAAGGCTCGTCGCTCACGCTGGTGGAAACCCATGCCGCCGCCCAAGGTTTGCGCAATATCGGGATGGAGATTTCGCTCGCCCCCAACGCGCAGCTTTCCCACATCGCCATCGCACAGGAAGCCCAGACTGGCGTGCGCGTGGAAACAATCGCCGTCAAAGCCTCGCGCCATGCGCGCTATCATGCCCATTTCGCCAATTTCGGCGCGCGCCTCTCGCGCTTCGATATCGCCGTGGCGCTGGAAGGCGAGGGCGCAGAGGCCCGTCTCAGCGGCGTCAGCGCGCTCGCAAACGATACCCATGCCGATGTGACAACACATGTTATCCATAGCGTCGGCCACACCCAAAGCACGCAGCTTTTCAAATATGCGGCAGGCGATCATTCCCGCGCCGTCTATCAGGGCAGGGTCACGGTGCGCGAAGGCGCCAACGGGTCTGACAGCCGCCAGACCGCCAAGGGCATTCTTCTCGGCCAGCGTGCCGAAATCGACCTCAAACCCGAGCTGATAATTTTCGCAGACGATGTGAAATGCGCCCACGGCGCAACCGTGGGCGATCTTGAAGCCGAGCAATTGTTCTATCTGCGCACACGCGGCATACCCGAAGCCGAGGCGCGCAATGTTCTGATCCGCGCCTTCCTCGAAGATGCCGTTCTCGAAATTGCCGATGAGGCCATTCGCGCCGATGTCTGGAACGCCGTCGAGGCCGCATTGTCCGCCGTGCTGGAGAACCCCTCGTGACCGCGCCCGGAAAAATCGCCGCCGCCTTCGATCCCCTGGCCGCCCGCAAGGATTTCGAAATCCTTGAGCGCGAAGTCTATGGCAAGCCGCTGGTCTATCTCGACAATGGCGCGTCCGCACAAAAGCCGGATGCCGTTCTCAACGCGATGCATGATTTCGCCACCAGCGAATACGCCAATGTCCATCGCGGCGTGCATTATCTCTCGGCCAAAGCCACCGATCGTTATGAATCCGCGCGCGAAACCGTGCGCCGTTTCCTCAATGCCGCAAGTGTGGATGAGATCGTTTTCACCAAGGGCGGCACGGAAGCAATCAATCTTGTGTCCTATTCCTTCCTCGCCCCGCGCATTCAGCCCGGCGATGAAATCGTGCTCACGGTGATGGAACATCATTCCAACATCGTGCCGTGGCATTTCCTGCGCGAACGCCAGGGCGCGGTGCTGAAATGGGTCGATGTGTGCGATGATGGTTCGCTCGATATCGAAGCGCTCGATGCCGCCATTGGCCCCAAGACCAAACTCGTCGCCGTCACCCATATGTCCAACGTGCTGGGAACAGTGACCCCGCTTAAGGACATCATCGCCCGCGCCCATGCCAAAGGCGTGCCCGTCCTCGCTGATGGTTGTCAGGGCGTGGTGCATGAGGCGGTCGATGTTCGTGCGCTCGATGTCGATTTCTATGCCTTCACGGGCCATAAGCTTTATGGCCCCACCGGCATCGGCGTGCTCTATGCCAAGCCCGCGCATCTGAAGGTGATGCGCCCGTTCAATGGCGGCGGCGAGATGATCCGCGAGGTTTCCCGGGAAAAAATCACCTATGCCGATCCGCCCGCGCGCTTCGAAGCCGGAACCCCGCCCATCATTGAAAGCATCGGTCTGGCCGCGGCCATCGATTATCTCGGCGCGCTGGATCGCGCTGGTGTCGCGGCCCATGAACACGATCTGCTCGCCTACACGCGCGAACGGCTGCGGGAACTCAATTGGGTGCGCGTGATCGGCGATGCGCCGGGCAAGGGTGCGTTGATCTCCTTCGAAACCGAGGGGATGCATGCCCACGATGTCGCCACCATATTGGATAGAGAAGGCGTCGCCACCCGCGCGGGCCATCATTGCGCCCAGCCACTGATGGAACGTTTCGGCGTCGCCTCCACGACGCGCGCCTCTTTTGCGCTCTACAACACGCGAAGCGAGGCGGATGCCTTGATCGCAGCCTTGCAGAAGGCACGAAAGATTTTGGGTTGAACGACGATGGATGACAGCCTTCGGGAACTCTATCAGGAAGTGATCCTGGATCACTCGCGTCACCCGCGCCATTTCGGGCCTATGGAGCACGCCACCCACACCGGCGAGGGCTACAACCCGCTCTGCGGGGATCGTGTGAAGGTTTATCTCTCGGTCGACAAGGATGATCGCATTGCCGCCATCAAGTTCGAAGGAAAAGGCTGCGCTATAAGCCAGGCCTCCGCCTCGCTGATGACCGATATGCTGACCGGCCGCACGGTTGCCGAAGCCGAAAAATTGATGGGCGGGTTCCTGCATCTGGTGAAGGGCGATGCGCCCAGCGATCTCGCCGAAGATGATCGCGAGCGCCTCGATGTGATGGCCGGCGTCTCGGCATTTCCCATGCGCGTCAAATGCGCGACCCTGGCCTGGCACACCATGAAATCGGCGCTGGAGGGCGGAACTCCCGCTGAATCTCAATGAACGCCGAACCCATGAAAGAGCAAGTCGCCGCGTCCGCGATCCCCCCGGAAGAGCTTGAAGCGTTTACACAAAAGCTCGTTACCGCGATGAAGACCGTGTTCGATCCGGAAATCCCGGTAGACATTTATGAACTCGGGCTTATCTATAAGGTAGACGTGGCCGACAACAAGGCCGTGACCGTCGACATGACGCTCACAGCCCCTGCCTGCCCGGTGGCCGGCGAGATGCCGGTCATGGTGAAGAATGCGCTCGAAACCGTGGAGGGTATCGGCGAAGTGAAGGTGAACATGGTCTTCGATCCCCCGTGGACGCCGGACCGCATGAGTGAAGAAGCCCGCCTCGAACTGAACATGTTCTGACGAGAGTGATGAGATGGAAGCCGCAACAACCACCACCCGCCCAAGGCGCGAACGCCCAAAGCCCGTGAAGCTTTCCGATTCCGCGGCCACGCGTATCCGCGAGATCATGGAAGGGTCGGATGGCGCCTATGAAGGCGTGCGCGTCGGCGTCACCAATGGCGGCTGCGCCGGCATGAGCTACACGATGGATTATGCCGATAAGGCTGCCCCCTATGACGAAGTGATCGAAGACAAGGGCGTGAAGATTTTCATCGATCCCAAGGCCATCATGTTCCTGCTCGGCACCGAAATGGATTTCGTGAGCGACAAGCTTGCGGCCCGCTTCGTGTTCAACAACCCGAACCAGACCGCGGCCTGCGGCTGCGGCGAATCCGTTTCGATCACGCCGGCGACGGAATAATCACCACAGGTGAACGCGCTCTGTCGGCGGCAGATAATATTTGTCGCCCGGTTTGATGTCCGGATAGGCCGCGTACCAGCCATCGTCATTTCGCACCACGCCGTTCACCCGATATTCCGATGGGCTGTGCGGGTTTGAGAGAAGTTGCACCCGCAATGAATCGGTTGTGTGCTTCTCGCGCCAGCTTTGCGCATAGGCAAGATAGAAACGCTGATCGCCGGTATAGCCGTTCAACACCGGTGCCGGTTTATTGCCAAGCGCGATGTGATAGGCCTTGTAGGCAATCACCAATCCCGCCAGATCGGCGATGTTTTCGCCCAGGGTCAGCTTGCCGTTGATGTGCACGCCGTCGATGGGTTCGTATTTGTCATATTGGCCAGCCAGGGCCGTGGTGCGCGCATCGAAATTCCTGCGGTCCGTCGGCGTCCACCAGTTTCGCAACACGCCATTGCCGTCATATTTACTGCCCTGATCGTCGAAGCCGTGGCTAATTTCGTGGCCGATGGTGGCGCCGATCTCGCCATAATTCACCGCGTCGTCGGCATTGGGGTCGAAGTACGGCGGCTGCAAAATTCCCGCCGGAAACACAATCTCGTTGAAAGGCGGGTTGTAATAGGCGTTGTTGGTTGATGGCGTCATACCCCATTCGGTTTTGTCGACCGGCTGGTCGATGCGTTTCAGTCGCCTGTTCCATTCGAATTCCGAGCTGTTCTGAATGGAACCAATAAGGTTGTCGCGGTCGATTTGCAGCGCCGAATAATCCCGCCAGTGATCCGGGTAACCGATCTTCGGCTTGAATTTGTGCAGCTTGTCGAGCGCCTTTTCGCGCGTTTCCGGCGTCATCCAGGAAAGCGTCTTCACATCGTCTTCATAGGCCTTCAGAAGATTGTTGACGAGCGCGAGCGCCTTTGCCTTCGCTTCGGGGGTGAAGTATTTCGCAGCATAAAGCTTGCCCAGCGCTTCGCCGATCGCCCCATCCAGCAATTGCACGCCGCGTGTCTGGCGGTCGAGCTGTTTTTTCTTTCCCGAAAGCACCTTGCCGTAGAAGGCAAAGTCCGAATCGTCGAATGCCTTGGGCAGGTAGGCCGCGAAACTATGCAAATAGCGCACGGTCAGGTAATCGCGCCACACCGAAACCGGAGTTTGCCCGAACACCGCCGCCAGCTTGGGGAACGCAGATTTTTCCGCAACGATCACCATCCGCCCGCTATGCGGCGCATTTTCGGGAATCCCCGCAGATGCGAAATAGGCATCCCAAGGGAATTGAGGCGCGAGCTTTTTCAATTCTGCAATTGTCATGGGATTGTAAATCTTGTCCGCATCGCGGCGGTCGGCGGCTGGCCATGAACCGAGAGCAAGCCCGTTCTCCAGCTTGAAAATGGCGTCGGCTTTCGCCTGCACGTCGCTCTCGCCCGCAAGCGTCAACATCTGGGCCAGATATTTCCGGTATGCCTCGCGCGTGGCCACAACATCCTTGTCGTTGCGCAGATAGTAATCGCGATCCGGCAGGCCGAGGCCCGATTGGTAGAGGTTTACCGAGTAGTGGTCGGGGTGCTTGTCATCGACACCGATATAAATCCCGAAGGGGCCATCAAGCCCCAGCCGCGGTGCGCCCATCGCGCGCGCAACGTCTTCCGGCGTTTTTATCGCCGCAATCGAGGCCATATCCGCTTTCGCAGGATTCAGACCATTGGCTTCAATTGTCTTCTGGTCCATGAACGCGGCATAAAGATTACGAAGCTTGGCTTCTTCCGGCGTGGGGTTATTTTTCTTTTCAAGATCCGCGACGATGGATTTCAGCCGCGCTTCATTCTGGAGGTTCAGTTCCAGATTCACCCCCGCATAGGTCCGGTCGCCGGGAATTTTCGCGGTTTTGAGCCAGTTGCCGTTGCCATAGGCAAAAAAATTGTCGCCGGGCTTCACAGCCTTGTCGACATAAGAGAGTTCGACGCCCCATGGCGGAACGGCGGGTGCGGAACCGGCGAGGGCTGCAGTGCTGGCGCCTGCCAGCAAAAGGGCGAGGGCAGAAAATTGGCGCATTTCAATCTCCAACGAAAAACGCCGCCGGATTTCTCCGGCGGCTAAGGTCCATCACCAAAGTTTCACCCGGTCCACCGGGGCCAGATAATATTTCTGGTTCTTCGCCACATTGAACGATTTGTACCAAGCATCGACATTGCGCACGACACCGATCACACGGAATTCCGGCGGGCTATGCGGGTTGGAAATCACCTGCGCCCGCATTGCACCATCGCGATAGAGCGCACGCCAAACCTGAGCAAAACCAAGGAAGAACCGTTGGTCGCCCGTAAAGCCATCCAGCACCGGCGCAGGCTTGCCGCCCAGCGAGATATGATAGGCCTTGAGGGCGATAGCCAGGCCTGACAAGTCGCCAATATTCTCACCCATTGTCAGCTGGCCGTTCAGGTGCAGGCCGGGCAGCGGCTCAAATTGCTCATATTGTTTTCCAAGCCTGCTGACGCGGGTTTCGAAGTTCTTGCGATCTGCGTCGGTCCACCAATTGTTGAATGCGCCCGAGCCATCCACTTTCGAACCCTGGTCGTCAAAACCATGGCTCAGTTCATGGCCGATCACCACGCCGATGCCGCCATAGTTCACTGCATCATCCGCATTCGGATCGAAAAAGGGCGGTTGCAGGATCGCCGCCGGGAACACGATTTCGTTGAGCGGCGGCTGGTAATAGGCGTTCACAGTCGGCGGCGTCATCTGCCATTCGCCCTTGTCCACCGGGTCGTCGAGGCGATTAAGTTCACGCTTCCATTCGAATTCCTGGGCGCGTTCCACATTGCCGATCAAATCGTCCCGCGAGATCACAAGCGCCGAATAATCGCGCCATTTGTCGGGATAGCCGATATGCGCCGTAAAGCGGTGAAGCTTGTCCAGAGCCTTTGCCTTTGTCGCGGGCGTCATCCAGCCAAGCGAGCGAATGTCGGCGTCATAGGCTTCGCGAATATTCCTCACCAACGCTTCGGCCTTGGCCTTGGCTTCCGGGGGGAAGTATTTCGCCACATAAAGCTTGCCCAGCGCCTCGCCCATCTGGTCGTCCAGCACATGTACCCCGCGGGTATCGCGGGGAAGCTGTTGCTGGTTGCCGTTCAACACCTTTCCGTAGAAAGCGAAATCGGCATCGTCGAATGCCTTGGGCAGATAAGCCGCCATCGCATGCAGGTAGTGCACCGTCAGATAATCGCGCCACACTTCAACCGGCGTGGCCGCAAAAATCTTCGCAAGCGGACCCATGGCTGTGTTTTCGCGAACGATGACTTCACGCTCGCCCTTGGGTCCGGTTTCCGACACGCCTTGTGCTGCCAGAAACGCGCCCCACGGGAATTCGGGTGCCAGCTGCTTGAGCTGCGCAAGGGGCATTGGATTGTAAACCTTGTCGCGATTGCGCTTGTCGGCCACCGGCCAATGCGCCTTGGCGATTTCGGTTTCCAGCGCGAAGACCTTATCGGCGCGCGCCTGCGCATCCGGCGTGCCCGCCAGAGACAGCATTGTCCCGAGATATTTGCGATAGGCTCCCCGTGTGGTCGTCAGATCCTTGTCATCGCTCAGATAGTAATCGCGATCGGGCAATCCGAGCCCGCTTTGCACCACATTGAGTGCATAGCTATCGGGGCGCTTGTCTTCGTATGAGATGCCGAACCCGAAGGGAGAGGCGGTCGGCATGCGGGTCGAACCCATGGCCCGGCCAACATCTTCCAGTGTTTTCAGGCTGGCGATGTAATCAAGGTCTTTTTTTGCCGGCGCCAACCCGCGTTCTTCGATCTGCTTCTGATCGAGGAACGCATCATAAAGATCGCGCAGCTTTTTCTCTTCGGCGTTCAACTGGTCATAAGGTTTGGCTTCCAGCGTGTTCACGATTTCCTTCATCCGGTTCTCGCTCAGGATGCGCAGATCCTGAAACGAACCGGTGGAGGAACGATCTGGCGGGATCACCGCCGTCTTGAGCCAGTTGCCGTTCACATAGCGGAAGAAGTCGTCTCCCGGCTTAACGCTCTTGTCCATGGGCGAAAGATCCACGCCCCATGAGCCGAAAGTGGTTTTGTTCCCGTCAGCCCACGCAGCACCCGCGAACAGGCAAAGGGCAAGCGCCGTCCCCGCTTTCAATCTCGACATGTGAATTCCTCTGTGACCATGCATCCGCATAGTCCCGTTCAAGCGGAACTGTGCAAATCACGGAAACGAGAGCGTGAACTATTTTCCGGTGAAACTGGCGGGGCGCTTCTGCAGGAAAGCCTGAACCCCTTCCCAGAAATCGCCGCTTTTGCCCGCCAGGCTCTGGAACTTGCTTTCGAGATCGATCTGTTCTTCGAAAGAATTGTGCGGGCTCGCTCCATAAAGCTGCCTGGTTAGTGTCAGAGCGGCCGTCGGTCCGTTGGCGAGGTGATGCGCTATCTTCAACGCTTCTTCCAGCAAGGCCGAATCGTCGTAAACCCGATTGATCAGGCCCCATTCGAGTGCCTTCTCGGCTGGAAGCTTCTCCGCCAGCAGCGAAAGCTCGCGCGCGCGTGCAAGGCCGACAAGCCGCGGCAGCAGCCATGTCGATCCACCGTCGGGCACCAGCCCGATGCGCGCGAACGCCTGAAGGAAATATGCCGAGCGCGATGCCAGGATCAGATCTCCCATCAACGCGATGCTCATGCCCACACCGGCAGCGGCCCCGTTCACGGCCGTGATGAACGGCATCTTGATATCGCGCAGCCGCCTGAGGAACGGATGAAAGACAACCTGTAGCGATTCGCCCGGCTCCATCGCGCTGCCCGAACCGCGATCGGAAAGATTGGCGCCCGAACAGAAACCGCGCCCTTCGCCCGTAAGCACCATGGCGCGGAAGCCGGAATCGGACCGCTCGATGAATTTCAAGGCTTCGCTTGCCCCCGCCACCAGCTTGGCGGATGCCGCATTCATCACTTCGGGGTGGTTAAAGGTGAGCACGGCGACATTCCCGTGCGCGGTCACATAAGCCCGTTCGAAATCGGTGCGCATTTTCTCTCCCAATGTTGTCCTGGGAAGAGGATAGGCGGGGAACGCCGGGCGGCTCAAGCCGCCACTGGGCCCGCCCTGTGGTCTTCTTCGCCGACTACGCGATTGCGGCCTGCGCGTTTGGCCGCATAGAGGCAGGAATCGGCACGCTGGATCAGGCTTGCCGCGGTTTCGCCTTTCGCGAATTGGGCAACGCCTATCGAAATGGTGATGGTGCCCAGGATATCGCCTGTCGATTTCTTGACCAGCTTCTTGCTTTCCACATGCCCACGTATCTGGTTGGCCAGATTGAGGGCATGTTCGAGCACGGTCTGGCGCAGGATGACTGCGAACTCCTCCCCGCCATAACGCGCCGCCGTGTCACGTCCTTTGACGTTTTCGCTCAGGCAGGCGCCGACCAGCCGCAACACATGATCGCCGGTCTGATGGCCCCAAGTGTCGTTGAACACCTTGAAGTGGTCGATATCGCACATGCAGAGCGCGAAGTCCTCGCCCGAGGCATTGGCATCGCGGATTGCGTTTTCGAGCGCGGCATCGAACGATTTGCGGTTGGAGATGCCGGTCAGCGTGTCGGTCAGGCTTTCCCGGCGCACATCATCGAGTTTGGCCTTCAGCTCTCCCACTTCGGCAGAGGAGCGATGCAATTCGTCCTCAAGAACCTTGGAGCGTGCTTCCATGGCATGGGTCGCGCCGATCAGGCCGTCCACCAGCTTGCGAAGGGCAGCCGGGGATTGGTCGTCACCCAGTTCGCCACTCGCCGCCGACAGAGTCCGGCCATAGGAAATCGCGTCCTTGCCCGCAGCTTCCAATGTCCCGATAGCGGCATCCAAGGCCGTCGAAATGTCTTTGCCGAGCGCATCGATCTCCGCGATCGACTGGCTATCCTGCGACACATGCGTACGCAGTTCGACGAGGATCTGAGGAGTGAACGGCTTCTTGGCCGCCACGATCTCATCAATGGCCCTGGACAGCGCCGAATTGCCGCCCGAGGCATAGGCATAGAAGGTCTGGAAGTTCACGGGGTTCGGCACCACGCCGTGGCTGTCCATGAGGGCCAGCGCAGTCTTCGCAACAGCCTGCTCACGCACATTTTTCTGCACGGACAGTATTCCCACAAGATACGTGTGCCTACCCTAGCAATCCGGTCCGTAAGAAACGGTTAAACAATGCCGATTGATGCCGGATCAAGCTGCTGCTCTACTCCGGCCAACTGAGGGGAGGCGCGGCCAGCAGGGGCCCGCCGGGAAGAGGAGTTTCGAAAAATGAGCGTGGCAGAAGCCAGACCGATCTCGGCAAACGCAATGTCGGCCGAGGCGCGCGAAACCATACGGATGCGCGACGTGCTCCAGCTGCAGCGGCAGGCCCACCTGAAGAACGGGCCGCCCACCGCCGAGAAACGTATCGAATGGCTCGATAAGGCCATCGCGCTCCTGGTCGACCACCAGAAGGCCATTGCCGAAGCCCTGCGGGAAGATTTCGGCCACCGCTCCGTCCACTCCACGCTGTTGACGGATGTCTACGGCTCCATTGGTCCTCTGAAACATGCCAAGGCCCATGTCCGCAAATGGATGCGTCGCGAGAAACGCGCCGTTTCGCCTGCGATCCTCGGCATGTTTGGCGCCAAGGCGTTCATCGAATATCAGCCCAAGGGCGTCGTCGGCATCATTGCGCCGTGGAATTTCCCCATCAACCTCACTTTCGCGCCGCTCGCGGGCGTCTTCGCCGCCGGTAATCGCGCCATGATCAAGCCCAGCGAATTCACCCCGCGTACATCCGAACTGATGGAGCGCATGTTCCGCTCGGCCTATGACGAATCCGAAGTCGCCGTATTCCAGGGCGGCGCCGAAGTCGGCGGCGCGTTCTCGAAGCTCGCCTTCGATCACCTGCTGTTCACGGGCGCCACGTCCATCGCCTATCATGTGATGAAAGCCGCTGCCGACAATCTGGTGCCGACCACGCTGGAACTGGGCGGCAAGTCACCGGTCATCATCGGCGAAACCGCCGATATGAATCTCGCTGCGCGCCGCATCATGATGGGCAAGACGTTGAACGCGGGCCAGATTTGCCTGGCGCCGGACTATGTGATGGTGCCGGAGGGCAGGGCGAAGGAATTCGTGGCCGCCGTCGAAACCGCGGTGACCAAGATGTTTCCGACGATCAAGGACAATCCGGATTACACCTCGATCATCAACCAGCGCCATTTCGACCGGCTGCAAGGCTACATCACCGATGCCAAGGCCAAGGGCGCCGATGTGCTGGAGATCAACCCAGCCAAGGAAAATTTCACCCAGCAGCCTTACTACAAGATTCCGCCCACGTTGGTGATCAACCCGACCGACGACATGAAGATCATGAAGGAAGAGATCTTCGGGCCGCTCCTGCCGGTTAAAACCTATAAGCAGGTGAGCGAAGCCATCGGTTATGTGAACGATCACGATCGTCCGCTGGGCCTTTATTATTTCGGGCAGGATTCCGGCGAACAGGAGCAGGTGCTCACGCGCACGACATCGGGCGGCGTGACCGTCAACGATGTTATCATGCATATTTCGATGGAAGATTTGCCGTTTGGCGGCGTCGGCCCATCGGGCATGGGCGCCTATCACGGCATCGATGGCTTCAGGACGTTCAGCCACGCCAAGTCGGTCTTCAAACAGGCCAACAAGGATATCGCGGCGATGATGCGCCCGCCCTATGGCCCAAAAATTCTGAGACTGCTCGGCTCGCAGATCAAACGCTGAGGCTCAAGCCTCAGCGTCTTCGGGCGCTTCGCTCTGCGGTTCTGCTTTCGGCAGTTTGATCGGGCGCAGCAGGAACGCGGGCAATTGCGAATGATCGGGCTTGGTGCCCTGCGCGCGCGGTTGTTGCGGCTGCGGCTGTTCCGGTGAGGACTGGTGACGCACCGGCGTCTGCACCACAGGTTTCTGCGGTTGCGGCCGTGGCTGGCGCTCGCGGCGCGGCCGCTCCTGACGCGGCTCAACCGTGCGCGGTTCGACGGGGCGTGGTTCGGCCGCGGTGACAGGCTCTGCCTGAGCCGGTGCCGCCGTCGCGGTCAGCGGCTCCATCGATGCTTCATGGCCATGAGGAACGCGTTCGCGCGGGCGGCGATCGCGGTCGCGTCCGCCGCGCCCACGTCCGCCATCGCGGCGATTACGGTCGCCGCCACGCGCCTTCGCGTCGTCTTCGCGGACTTCGATACCTTCCATCACGCGGCGGTCAATCGGCTTGCCGAGCAATTTTTCGATCGCGTCGACAGCCTTCTGGTCGTTGCGTGAAGCCAGCATGTAAGCGTGCCCAAGCCGGCCCGCGCGGCCGGTGCGGCCGATGCGGTGAACATAGTCGTCTGCGTGGAAGGGCACGTCAAAATTGAAGACGTGGCTCACCGCCGGAATGTCGAGTCCGCGCGCGGCGACGTCGCTCGCCACCAGCAATTGAATTTCGCCGTTCTTGAACGCATCGAGCGTTTTCATGCGCGTCGATTGCTCGAGGTCGCCGTGGAGAGGGGCGGCATTGAAGCCGTGCTTCGAAAGCGAGCGTGCCACCACATCCACATCGCGCTTGCGATTGCAGAACACGATGGCGTTCTTGACGTTGTTGTCGCGCACCAGGCGGCGCAACGCTTCGCGCTTGGCCCAATCGTTGTGCGGGATCTCGATAATTTCCTGCGTGATGGTGGTCGCAGCCGTCGCGGGCCGCGAAACCTCGACGCGCACCGGCGCATGCAGAAACTTTTCCGTGAGCCGCTGGATTTCCGGCGGCATGGTTGCGGAGTAAAAAAGCGTCTGGCGCGTAAAGGGCAATTTCTTGCAGATTTCCTCGACGTCCGGAATGAAGCCCATGTCCAGCATGCGGTCGGCTTCGTCGATGACCAGAATCTGAACCTGCGTCAGCATCAGCTTGCCGCGGCCGACATGATCGAGCAGGCGACCCGGCGTTGCGATGAGAACGTCCACACCGCGGTCGATCTTTTTATCCTGATCGTCGAATGAAGTGCCACCGATGAGCAGCGCCATCGAAAGCTTGTTGTATTTGCCGTAACGCTCGAAGCTCTCGGCAACCTGTGCCGCCAGTTCGCGGGTCGGTTCCAGGATCAGCGAGCGCGGCATGCGCGCCTTGGCGCGGCCGCGTGCCAGAAGTTCGATCATAGGCAGGGTGAACGAGGCGGTCTTGCCGGTTCCCGTTTGCGCGATTCCGATGATGTCCTTGCGCTGCAGGACATGCGGGATGCCCTGGGCCTGGATCGGTGTGGGGGTGGTGTAGCCGCTTTCGGTGACCGCCCTCAGCACCTCGGCCGAAAGCCCAAGGGAATCGAACCTCGGCAAATCGGGGGCAGGGGGAGTCTCGGAAGTGGTTGTAAGGGAAGGGATTTCTTCGGAAATGGCTTCCACGCCGGCTTCCGCGCCGGCACTCGTCTCAGTCGTCATGCGCTCCTAATCGGGCGCACGGTTGAGGCGCCCATGCCGCCAGCCCGAATTGGCCGACGACGCTTTATGCACTGCAACATAGGAAGGAAGTCCAAAAAGTCAAGGATGCCAGCTAAACTAAGCGAATCGGGATCGGGAAGGGCGGCATGAACGCAACACTTCGCACCTTGGGTTTGGCGGCTTTGGCCGTGGCTGTTTGGTATCTCTGCCGTTACGCGAACGAGCCGCATAGCGTGCGCGGCATCGAGGTGCCCGCAACGGAATTCTCAGCCGCCCGCGCCGAAGACACGCTCGCCCGCATCCTGGGCCCCGAACGTCCGCATCCCGCGGGCACCGCAGAAAATGCCGCCGTTCGCGCCCGCATTGTGAACGAGTTCGCGAAACTTGGCATCGACGCGAAACCTTATCGCGCGATGGGCTGCAGCTATGGCGCGCGTTACGGCGCAATGGAATGCGCCACCGTCACCGATCTCATTGCGGAGGTGAAGAAGGGTGAGGGCAAAGCCATCGTGCTTCTCGCCCATTACGATTCCGTGCCCGCAGGCCCCGGCGCCGCCGACGATGGTTCGGGCGTCGTGAGCGTTCTGGAAACCGTGCGCGCATTGAAGGCCCGCGGCCTTCCCGGCAAGCACCCGATCCTCGCCGTTCTCACCGATGGGGAGGAATATGGCCTGCTGGGCGCGGCCTCATTCCTGCACAATCCCAAGCTGAAAGCGCGCGTGGGCGCGGTGGTGAATGTGGAAGCCCGCGGCAATCGTGGCCCCAGCCTTCTTTTCCAGACCAGCGATGGCAACGGCCCACTGATTGATCTCTACGCAAAGAATGCACGGCGCTATGCCACCAGTTCGTTGTTCGTGGAAATCTACAAGCTGCTGCCCAACGATACCGATCTCACGCTGTTCATCCGCGAGGGCATAACATCATTCAATTATGCCTTCTCCGAAAACGTTGCCCATTACCACACGCCGCTGGATACCCGCGCCAATTTGAGCCGCGCCACGCTACAGCACCAGGGCGAAAACATGCTCGATACCGCCACCGGGCTCGGCAATGCAGATTTCGCGTCGCTGAAAGGCGGCAACGATGTCTATCTCTCCATTCTCGGTGTGGCCTTGCCGCGCATCCCGCAATGGTTGGCGCTGCCGCTTGCCCTGCTGCTGTTTGTGGCGCTCGCCTTCGCGTCCGCGATCGCGCGTGAGCGCAAGATGCGCTGGGATCAGCAATTGCTTTCCTTCGCGATGCCGCCGGTGCTTCTGGTTGGATGTGCGCTTGCCGGATGGGGCCTCTACACAATCACCCAGCTCGTATCGGCCATGCCGGATCCAACCTATGCCTATCCGGTGACCTTTCGCGTGGCGCTCGCCTTTGCGGTTGCGGGCATCACGCTTGCGGTCTCTTCCATGGCGCCGCCGCACGGGCTGGCGCGCGGCGCGTGGCTTTGGTTGGCCGGGCTGGGCGTGGCAACAGCCGCGTTTGTTCCCGGCATCAGCCCCTATTTCCTGATCCCCGGCCTGTTTGCCTCCATCTTGCTGTTGTTTGCGGCGCGCTCGCGCAATCGCTGGCTCGGGCGGTTCGGCCAGATCGCCTTGCTGGCTGCTGCTGGTCTCAATCTCGTCATTTGGCTCGCACTGGTGGCTGCGGGTGAAACACTGATGGGCCTGAAACTCCATCCGCTGTTCACGATTCCGGCGGCCTTTGGATTGGTCGCCATCGTCCCGCTGCTTGCCATCGATCCGCTGAACCGGCGCACCCGCAGGCGCTTTGTTGCAGTGTGTTTTCTCGTCGCGGTCGGCGCGAGTGCCGTCGCTGGCCTGATCCCCTCCTACAGCGAGGTCGCTCCGCAGCGCCTGAACCTTTCCTATGTTGAAGATCACACAAGCAGCCGCACCTTGTGGGCCGCCGATGCAAGCGCGCCTTTGCCCGACACCTTGCGCGCCGCCGCAAAATTCTCCGCCGAACCCGAATTGCCTTATCCCGTCGCATTTCAGAAAGCCTATGTGGCAAGCGCCGGAAAATTCCTGTTTCCGGCGCCAGTTGCGACCGCAACTCTGGCGCCACATCGCGTAACGATCGCGTTGCGGGGATCAGAACACGCCGAGCAGATGTTTCTTGTTGTTCCGAAAACAGCCGGTCTGAAGGCTGTGGGGATCGGTGATTGGAGCATCCCGGTCAAGCCGGGCAACATCCATTCCGGCAGCACCATCATCGGGTGCCTGACGAAGGATTGCCGCGATGCGACCGTCACTCTCGATATAGGCTCTGCCAAGCCTTTCGACATCCTGTTCGGCGAGCGCCGTTTCGGCCTGCCGCCACAGGGCAAAAAGCTGCTGGAGGCACGGCCCAATACCGCCGTCCCCTCGCAACTGGGCGATGGCACGATTCTGTTTTCCAAACTTCGTATTGAAGACTAGACGTCTACATCCGCCGCAGCGAAGTGGGCGTTTTCCTGAATGAACTGGAAACGCAGTTCCGGCTTCTTGCCCATCAGGCGCTCAACGATGTCGTTGGTTTCCTCGCGCGCATCTTCGGCGATCTCGACCTTGATGAGCGTGCGCGAGCCCGGCTTCATCGTGGTTTCCTTGAGCTGCGCGGGCAGCATTTCGCCCAATCCCTTGAAGCGTGACACTTCGACTTTGGAGCTTGAGCGGAACACGGTTCTCATCAGTTCTTCGCGGTGCGCATCGTCGCGCGCATAGATCGTCTTGCCGCCCTGAGCCAGGCGATAAAGTGGCGGCATGGCGAGGAACAGATGCCCGCCCGCGATCAGGCGCGGCATTTCCCGGTAAAAGAAAGTCAGCAACAGCGAGGCGATGTGCGCGCCATCGACGTCGGCGTCGGTCATGATGATGATGCGCTCGTAGCGCAAATCCTCATCGCGATACTTCGTTCCTGTTCCGCAGCCGAGCGCCTGCACAAGGTCGGTCAGTTCCTGGTTCTGCGCGAGTTTACCTGCACCCGCGCTCGCCACATTCAGGATTTTCCCCCGCAATGGCAGGATCGCCTGCGTGGCGCGATCGCGCGCCTGTTTGGCGGAGCCGCCCGCGGAATCGCCTTCGACGAGAAATATCTCGGTGCCGCCCGGCGCATCGCGCGTGCAATCGGCAAGCTTGCCTGGCAGGCGCAGTTTGCGCGTGGCCGATTTGCGGCTGACTTCCTTTTCCTGTTTGCGCTTGAGCCGGTCTTCGGCCTGATCGATCACGAAATCGAGCAGCTTGTCGGCTTCCTGTGGGCTCTCGGCGAGCCAGTGATCGAAATGATCGCGCACCACATTCTCAACCAGCCGCTGCGCATCGGGCGTGGAGAGCTTGTCTTTCGTCTGCCCCTGGAATTCGGGTTCTCGAATGAAGACCGAAAGCACCGCACAGGCCGATGCCATCAAATCGTCCGGCGTGATGAGCGCGGTCTTGCGATTGTTCACGCGCTCGCCATGGGTGCGCAGGCTGCGCATCAGCGCGTTGCGGAATCCCTGTTCGTGCGTACCGCCCTGCGGGGTGGGAATGGTGTTGCAATAGGAACTGACAAAGGGATCGGCATCCGGTGCCCAGGCAACCGCCCATTCCACCGCCCCCTTGCCATCCCGGTTTTCGGTGCGGCCCGCGAATTCGCGCGGCGTGACGGTGGTGCGCCCCTCAATTTCGCCGCGCAGAAAGTCGAGCAGGCCGCCGGGAAATTTCAGCGTGTCTTCGGCGGGCGTGGTGCCGGCGGATTTGATGAGCGAGGGATCGCATTTCCAGCGGATCTCGACACCGCGAAACAGATAGGCCTTCGACCGCGCCATGCGGTAGAGCAGGGCGGCGGAAAAATGCGCGTCCTTGAATATCTGCCGGTCGGGCTTGAACGAAACGATCGTGCCGCGCCAGTTGACGGCTCCCACGTCTTTCAGTTTGCCGATGGCATGCCCGCGCTCGAAGCGCATCTTGTGGGCCTGTCTGTCGCGCGCGACCTCGATTTCCATCCATTCGGAAAGCGCGTTCACCACCGAGGACCCCACGCCATGGAGCCCACCTGAGGTATCATAGACCTTGCCGCCAAACTTCCCGCCGGCATGCAGCGTGGTCATGATGACTTCCAGCGCCGACTTGTTCTTGAATTTGGGATGCGGGTCGACAGGGATGCTGCGGCCATTGTCGCGGATCGTCAGGATGTCGTCCGGCTCGAAATCGATCTCGATGCGGGAGGCATGGCCCGCCACTGCCTCGTCCATCGCGTTGTCGAGGATTTCGGCGGCCAGATGGTGCAACGCCCGCTCATCGGTTCCCCCGATATACATGCCGGGCCGGCGGCGCACGGGTTCCAGCCCCTCCAGAACTTCGATGTCCTTGGCGGTATAGCCCTTGGAAGAGGTGGGCGCGGCGTCGAATAGGTCGGGCGATTTGGCCATGTTTGCAGCAGATGAATCAGTTTTGGGAACCCGACAAGCCTTACCACACAGCGCGCGTTCCGCCAGCCGGTCCACGCCCGAACGCACTTTTTCTTAATATTGAATATCTACTCTCGTGTGTCGCTACCGGGGGGTAAGCCAGGGAATGCGAACCTTTCTTGCCAGCATCGGTCATGCGCCGGTGCAAAAAGATCCGCGGGTTTTGCGCGCCCAGCTGGAGCTGATCGTCAATTCGCTGTTCTACACCGTATTTGTGAACCCGGTCGGCATCGCGCTGATGTTCGGGCCGGTGCTTGTCGAGCCGGAATATTTCGGCAGGGTCCCCGCCAGCCATTTGTGGATCGTATGCGGGTTGCATGCCCTCTCATGTGCAGCCGCCTGGACGATCTATCGCAAGCGGTCTGCGGCTTTCGATCTGGTGAAAACCGAACGGCATCTTTTGTGGCTGCAATTGCAGCTTGGCCTTACCTGGGGCTGCACGATGTGGCTCTTCTGGGTGCCGGGCAACGCCACGAACAATGTGTTCGTGGCGTTGGCGATGACGTCCATGCTCTGGGCAGCCACGGTAACGCGCGCTCCGCATGCCCGGCTCTTTTCCGTGGGCTTTGCGTCCATGGCGAGCCTTTTTTGGCTGAGGCTGCTGACCGGAACAACGCCGGTCGCCCATACGATTGCCGTCATTCTCGCAATATGGCTGCTCTATGTCGTCTCCATAAGCGTTTCGATCCGGCGAAACGTGATCGAGATGCTGCAAAATCGCTTCGCCAACGAAGATATGGCAAAGGAGCTGGAACAGGCGCGCGACGAAGCGCACTACAAGCGCCGTGAAGCGGAAAATGCAAACCGCTCCAAAACGGCCTTTCTCGCCAATATGAGTCACGAATTGCGCACGCCGCTCAACGCAATCCTGGGCTTCTCCGACATGATCGCCAACCAGGCGTTGGGTCAGGAAGTGCCGCCGTGCTACCGCGATTATGCAAAGGATATCAACGAATCCGGTTCGCATCTCCTGTCGCTCATCAACGATTTGCTCGATATGGCCAAGATAGAAGCAGGCCACATGGAGATAGAGCCTTGCATTCTCGATCTTCCCGAAGTGCTCGCCGTGACCAAACGCCTGATTGGGCCAAGGCTCGCAGCCAAACGACAGACGCTGGCGACGAGTTTCGATCCCGATTTGCCTTCGCTTTTTGCCGATGAGCGCGCTTTCAAGCAGATCGTCCTCAACCTGCTATCCAACGCCAACAAATTTACGCCCGAAGGCGGGCGCATCTCACTCACCTGTGACCATGCGCCCGAAGGGGGGATCCTGCTGGCGGTGGAAGACAACGGCATTGGCATTCCTGCCTCCAAACTCGGCACGATCTTCCAACCCTTCGCCCAGGCCGATAACCGCTACAACCGCGCCGCGGACGGAACGGGACTGGGGCTCGCGCTGGTTTGGGGTCTGTCGGAGCTTCATGGAGGGCGTGCCTGGATCGAAAGCAGGGAAGGAGTGGGCACGCGGGTCAGCGTTTACTTTCCGTTAGCCAAAAGTGCGCCGAATGTGCGGCGTTTGCAGGCATAAAGCCGCCAGTTCTCAGAGAATTTTAAGAGTGGGCTTCTAGCATCCGCGCTCCTGCAAAACGCAGGCGGGCTCGGGGTATCGCTGTGGGTTACGGAAAACAGCTTAAAGTGCAGCACTCCGCCGACGGTCGCGTCGTCAAGGCGCAACTCGATTTCATATGCGAAGATGTCCATTCCGCCCGCTACACGGCGCCGGTTTGGGCAGGAGTGATCGCATTCCTGGCGTCGGGCGAGTTCGGCATTGTCGGCCATTTGCCGCTGGCCGATTGCATTGCCGTGATGGCCGTCATCTCCGGCACCACGCTTGCCATGATGCGGCTGGTCAGCACCTACACTGCAGCTGCGCGCCGCAATCAGGATTACGATGTAATGCAGTCGTGGTTCCGGCGCTTCATCCTCATGCAGGCTGTGATCAGCGCCGGCTGGGGCCTGGTGCCGTGGGTCTTGTGGGAACAGGGCAATCAGCTCAACCATCTGTTCCTGGCGGGAATGATGGCCGGCGTCATCGCCACGCAAGTGGTGATGCGGATCAATCACATCGATATGTTTTTGGCGAGCCTGCTGCCGCTCGCATCGCTCACCATCCTGCGTTTTGTCATGGGCGACGGTCTTTTGGATTACACGGTGGGCGCCACGCTTGTGCTCTATGCCGTGCAATTCATGCTCGATGGCCGCCGCCTGACCCGCCGCGTGGGCGAGGATGCGCGCCTGCGCTTCCAGGTGGAAGATCTGGCGCGCGAGCTTGAAGAAACCCGCGACGAAGCGCTGCGCAAACGCTTCGAAGCCGAAACCGCCAACGCCTCGAAGACGGCGTTCCTCGCGAATATGAGTCACGAATTGCGCACGCCGCTCAACGCCATCCTCGGCTTCTCGGAAATTATCGCGCAGGAATGTTTCGGACCCACCGGCTCCCCGCGTTACAAGGAATATGCAGGCGACATCCATTCCTCCGGTGCCCATCTTCTGTCTCTCATCAACGATCTGCTCGATGTCGCCAAGATCGAAGCGGGCAAGATGGATATCGACCCCAATCCGCTGGAAGTGCGCAAAACGCTGGAAGGCGCGCTCAAGATCATGGCGCCCAAGGCGCGCGAGAAACGTCAGGAGCTCGTCATCGATGTGGAGGCCGATACTCCGCCGCTCTATGCCGACGAACGCGCGCTCAAACAGATATTGATCAACCTCGTCTCCAACGCGAGCAAGTTCACGCCGGAAGGCGGGCGCATTTCCGTGATTGCGAGCAAGGCGCCGGGCGGCGCGTTCCAGATCATGGTTGAAGACAACGGCCCCGGAATTCCGCGTGAAAAGCTCGATCGGATTTTCACGCCGTTCAACCAGGTCGACAATCGTTACGATCGTCAAGCTGGCGGCACCGGCCTTGGCCTGGCGCTTGTGCGCGGCCTCTCCGAACTCCATGGCGGGCGGGCCTGGATCGAAAGCGAATATGGCAGAGGCTGTAAGGTATTCGTCGTGCTGCCGTCAGAGCCCGTGCCGGCGCAGCGCAATTCCGAAATCGCTGCGGCATAAAAAAAGGGCGCGGCCGAGACCGCGCCCTTTCTCATTCGTGATCCAGACGATCAGACAGAATAATACATCTTGAATTCGACCGGATGTGGTGTGTGCTCGAATGCGTACACCTCTTCCATCTTGAGCGCGATATAGCTGTCGATGAAATCGTCGGTGAAAACGCCGCCCTTCTTGAGGAAGGCGCGATTGCGGTCGAGGTTGTCGAGAGCTTCGCGAAGCGAACCGCAAACCTGCGGCACTTCCTTCAGCTCTTCCGGCGGCAGCGCATAGAGATCTTTGTCCATCGGGTCGCCCGGATGGATCTTGTTCTCGATGCCGTCGAGCCCCGCCATCAGCAATGCTGCATAGGCAAGATAGGGGTTCGCGCCCGGATCGGGGAAGCGAACTTCCACGCGCTTGCCCTTGGGCGATGCCGAGAACGGGATGCGGCACGAGGCAGAGCGGTTGCGAGACGAATAGGCGAGCAGAACCGGGGCTTCGAAGCCCGGGATCAGCCGCTTGTAGGAATTCGTCAGCGGGTTGGTGAAGGCGTTGAGCGCCTTGGCGTGCTTGATGATGCCGCCAATGTAGTAAAGGCAAGTGTCCGAAAGATCGGCATAACCCGAGCCTGCGAACAGCGGCTTGCCGCCCTTCCAGATCGACTGGTGCACATGCATGCCCGAGCCGTTGTCGCCATAGATCGGCTTCGGCATGAACGTCGCCGATTTGCCATAAGCGGCGGCCACCTGATGCACCACATATTTGTAGATCTGCATGTTGTCGCCGCACTTGGTCAGCGTGTTGAACTTGAAGCCAAGTTCGTGCTGCGCGGTGGCAACTTCGTGATGGTGTTTTTCCGGCTCGATACCCATGTCGCCCATGATGGCGAGCATCTCGGAGCGGATGTCCTGTGCGCTGTCCACCGGCGGAACGGGGAAGTAGCCGCCCTTCACGCCGGGGCGATGGCCCAAATTGCCGCCTTCATATTCGGTGCCCGTGTTATAGGCGCCTTCGGCGGAGTCGACATAATAGAAAGCCTTGTTCATCTGCGTGTCGAAACGCACGTCGTCGAAGATGAAGAATTCGGCTTCCGGCCCGAAATAGGTCGTGTCACCCACGCCCGATGAGTTCACATATTTCTCGGCGGCCTTGGCGATGGAGCGCGGGCAGCGGCCATAAGGCTGGCCGGTGGTCGGCTCGGCCACGTCGCAGAAGATAACCAGCGTGGTCTGCGCGAAGAACGGGTCGATCACAGCCGAATTGCAATCGGGCATCAGCAGCATGTCGGATTCGTTGATGGCCTTCCAGCCGCCGATCGACGAGCCGTCGAACATCGTGCCGTTGGTCAGCAGGTCCTCATCGACGAGCGAGAGATCGAACGTGACGTGCTGCCACTTGCCGCGCGGGTCGGTGAAGCGCAGGTCGACGAACTTGATTTCTTTTTCTTTGATGAGATTCAGAATTGTTTTTGCGTCAGCCATGATTGGGTACACCCCTTCGAGTAAAACATTGTGCAGTTGGATACTTCGGCAACAGGCGTCAGATCGCGTCTGCGCCGGTCTCTCCCGTGCGAATGCGAATGGCCTCTTCGACATTGAGGACGAAAATCTTTCCGTCGCCGATGCGTCCCGTTCGCGCAGCCTTCTGGATGGCCTCGACCGCGGCGGTAAGCTGGTCGTCCGGAATGACGATTTCGATTTTCACCTTGGGCAGGAAGTCCACGACATATTCGGCACCGCGGTAGAGCTCGGTATGGCCCTTCTGGCGGCCGAAACCCTTGGCTTCCGTGACCGTGATGCCCTGAACGCCGACTTCCTGCAGCGCTTCTTTCACCTCGTCGAGTTTGAACGGCTTTATGATCGCTTCGATTTTTTTCATGTGTTTGCTCCTTCGCGAACCTGATAGGCGGGCCCGCGCTGCCCTCTGAGTTGCAGGGCTCATGCCACGGAATTGCGTTCTATCCACAAGCTGAATCAATGGGTTGGGCGGCTGCTGAATTTCGTGGCGGGAAATGTGCCTTCAATTTGAGCAATATGCCCATAATATAAGCGAAGTGGTTGCGGCGTCCGGGGGAGGTGAAAAGCTCATTCGGATTTGCAAGGTTGGCGTCGATGCCGCCCCCACAAGCTTTCAATCCCGTCTTCTCCGGCCTGCCGACCACCATTTTTACGGTGATGTCCGCGCTTGCCGCCGAACACGGCGCCATCAATCTCGGCCAGGGCTTCCCGGATGAGGATGGCCCCTTATCCATCCGAACCGCCGCGGCCAAAGTCCTCATCGAGGGGCCGAACCAATACCCTCCGATGCGCGGCCGCCCCGAACTGCGCCGCGCCATCGCAGCCCATGCCCGCCGGTTCTACGATCTCGATTTCAATCCGGAGACCGACGTGGTGGTGACATCGGGTGCAACCGAAGCCCTGACCGCCTGCATCATGGGTCTGGTGGGGCAGGGCGGGGAGATCGTGCTGATTGACCCGGCATACGATTCTTATCGCCCCATCGCCGAAGCGGTGGGTGCAACCGTGCGCACCGTCGCGCTGGCGCCGCCGCACTGGCGGCTGACGGAAGAAGCGCTTTCGGCGGCCGTTACACCCAACACGCGCGCGCTGGTCATCAACACGCCGATGAATCCGGTTGGCCGCGTCTTCGACCGGGAAGAACTGGAAATCATCGCCCGGGTCGTTGCCCGCTCGAACGCGAATGTGATCTGCGATGAGGTTTACGAGCATCTCGTATTCGACCGCCGGGAGCACATTCCGCTGATGACGCTGCCCGGCATGCGCGATCGCGTCGTGCGCTGCGGCTCGGCGGGGAAGATGTTTTCGCTCACGGGATGGAAAGTGGGGTGGGTCACCGGCAGTGCCGCACCCATCGATGCCATCGCCAAGGCGCACCAATTTCTCACCTTCACCACATCGCCGGCTTTGCAGCTGGGCGTGGCCCATGGCCTGGATCACGAGATTGATTTCACCCTGAACCTCACCGATGAGCTTCAGCACAATCGCGACCTTCTCGCGGAAGGCCTTTCGCGCGTGGGGTTCGAGGTCTTGCCCAGCGAGGGAACCTATTTCCTCACCGCGGGCATCTCAGCCTTGACCAACGAGCCGGACCGCATCTTCTGCGAGCGGCTGGTGCGCGAGGCGGGTGTGGCCGCCATTCCATTGAGCGCGTTCTTCGCGGGCGCCAAGCCCGACCGCTTCGTGCGCTTTGCCTTTTGCAAGCGCCGTGCTGTGATTGAGGAAGCGCTATCCCGTATCCAAAGCCATTTCGCAAAATAGGAAAACCCATGGTCAATCCCAGAACCCCCATTCTCGTGTCCGGAGCCCAGTTCACCCAGCGAACGGTGAAGGAGAAGAAGATCCAGGAAAGCCTCTCGCCCATCGAGATGCTGGCAAAGGTCGCGCGCGCGGCAATCGCCGATGGCGGGGCGGGCGATAAGCTGACCCGCGCCATAGACACGATTTCGATCGTGCGCTTCACCGCAGATTCCCCCGGCGATCAGGGCCGTCTGCCCAAGCGCATGTTCCGCAATCCCCCATTGTCGGTGGCCAAACATCTGGGCATCACGCCGCGCCGCACGATCTACACGGCAACGGGCGGAAACACGCCGCAATGGCTGGTCAACCGCACCGCGGAAGAAATCGCGCGTGGCGAATGCGAGGTCGCGTTGCTGGCGGGCGCGGAATATATCGGCACGCTGCTCGGCGCGATGAAAGCGGGTGTCGATCTCGGCTGGGGCAACAGCGCTGATGTCGATCCCGGCAGCGATCCCGAAGAAATCGGCGATATGCGCGCGGGCGTGAACGATTACGAGCGCAGCTATGGGCTGCATTTCCCGGTTAACACCTATCCGTTGTTCGAAAATGCGATACGCGGCATCAAGCGCCGCTCGCCATCCGAACATCTCGAATCGCTGGGAAAATTCTTTTCGCCGTTCACAAAGGTCGCGTCGGAAAACCCCTATTCGTGGTTCCCGACCTATCGGTCGCCCGAGGAAATTTCTACGCCGAGCGACAAGAACCGCTTTGTCGGCTTTCCCTACACCAAATATCTGAACGCCGTGATCGAAGTCGATATGGCCGCGGCCGTGGTGATGACGAGCGTCGGCAAGGCGCGAGAACTTGGCATCCTGGAATCCAAATGGATATTCCTGCATGGCTGCGCCGATGCCACGGACATCTGGAACGTCACCGAACGGGTAAACTTCCACTCGTCGCCCGCCATTCACATGGTCGGCAAGAAGGCGTTCGGGATGGCCAATATCGATGTTGGCGATATTTCGTTCATCGATCTCTATTCGTGCTTTCCATCCGCCGTCGAACTCGGTTGTCAGGAACTGGGGATTGGAGAGGATGACCCGCGCGGCCTCACCATCACCGGCGGCTTGCCCTATTTCGGCGGCCCGGGAAACAATTACGTCATGCACTCCATCGTGACGATGGCGGAGAAGCTGCGCGCCAATCCCGGAAAATTCGGCCTGTGCACGGGCAATGGCTGGTATGTCACCAAACATTCTGCCGGCGTTTATTCCACGCGCGCAATCGAAGGCGATTGGAAGCGCGAGAATCCGGCTTCCTATCAGGTCGAACTCGACGCCATGCCGCGCCCGGCTGTCACGCAAAATCCCACCGGCCCTGCGAAAGTGGAAACCTATACCGTCATCACAGATCGCAAGGGCAAACGCTTCGGTCTCATCGTGGGTCGCGCGGCCGACAATTCGCGCTTCCTCGCCAACACGCCGGATGACGAAGCAACGCTCAACCGCATGATGCACGAAGAGATGATCGGGCGTGATGGCACGGTCAGCCGGGAAGGCTCGATCAACCTGTTCCGGTTCGCCTGATGCCGCGGCTCTATATGATCCGCCATGGGCGCGCCTCTGCGAGCTTCGGCGAGGCGCACGATCCCGGGCTCGATGATCTCGGCCGTTCCCAGGCCGAAGCAGTGGCGAAAATTCTGTCGCCATCGGGGCCGCTTACCATCGTTTCAAGCCCGCTCGCGCGCACGCGCGAAACGGCAGCACCGCTTGCCCGATTGTGGAAGCGCGAGCCTGCGATAGAAGAGGCCGTGGCCGAAATTCCGTCGCCCGGTCTCGACCTTGCGGAACGCGCGCAATGGCTGCGCAAATTCATGTCGGGTTCATGGCGCGACGCAACTCCGCCACTTGCGAAATGGCGCGAAGATGTGATCGCAGCCTTGACCGGGCTTGGCGAGGATACCGTGATCTTCTCGCATTATGTCGCGCTCAACGTCGCGTTGGGATCTGCAACGGGCGATGACCGCGTGACGGCGTTTTCGCCAGAGAATTGCTCGATCACGATATTCGAAACGACCAGTGGAAAGCTCACGCTGGTCGAGCGGGGCAAGGAAGCGCCACTGACCAAAGTGAATTGATCCCGGAGGACGACATGGCCATAGAGCCGCATGAAATGAACGCCGCGGAACTTTCTGCCGCCTTCGAATCCCGCGAGCTTTCTCCGGTGGAGGTGACGGAAGCATGTCTTGGGCGCATCGAAGCGCTCGATTCTTCGATCAATGCCTTCTGCCATATCGATGTCCACGCCACCGAAACGATGGCCGAAGCATCCGAAAAACGCTGGCTGGAAGGCGAGCCGCTGTCGCCGCTCGATGGCGTGCCCGTTGCCATCAAGGATCTGCTGCTGACCAAGGGCTGGGCGACGCGGCGCGGTTCGCTTACCGTCGATCCAAAAGGTCCGTGGACGGAGGATGCGCCATCCGTCGCGCGCCTGCGGGAAGCAGGTGCCGTTCTGCTCGGCAAAACCACCACCCCAGAATTCGGCTGGAAGGGCTCGACCGACAGCCCGCTCACCGGCACCACACGCAATCCCTGGAACAGGGACAAGACGCCCGGCGGTTCCTCAGGCGGATCGGCGGCGGCGGTTGCCGCGCGGTTCGCGCCGCTTGCGCTGGGCACCGATGGCGGCGGCTCGATCCGCATTCCCGCAAGCTTCACCGGCACGTTCGGCCTCAAGCCCAGTTTCGGTCGCGTGCCCGCCTATCCCTTGTCGCCGTTCGGAACGGTGGCCCATGTCGGCCCGATGAGCCGCGACGTGCGTTCGAGCGCGATGCTGATGAATGTCATCGCCAAACCCGATGCGCGCGATTGGCATTCGCTGCCTTATGAGGCGTTTGACTATGCAGCGGAACTTGAAGTGCCTCTGCGCGGCAAGCGCATCGCCTTCAGCCCACGCATGGGTTATGCCAAACGCATCGACGCGGAAGTCGAAAAGCTCGTCAAAGCCGCGGTGAAGCGTTTCGAAGACATGGGCGCGCATGTCGAACTGGCCGATCCGCCCGGCGGTGATCCCTCTGAGATATTCCAGAAGATCTGGTGGTCGGGCGCAGGCTATTTGCTGGGCGATCTGCCGGAAGAAAAGCGCGCGCAACTCGATCCGGGCCTGCGCCACATGGCCGACATCGGTAACAGCTTCACCAAGAAGCAGTTCATCGATGCCGGTGCCTCGCGCGGTGTCTACGGCACGCAGATGCGCCTGTTCATGGAGAAGTACGATTTCCTGGTCACGCCCGCGCTGGCGACAACCGCGTTCGACATCAACCAACTCTCACCCATGGACGATGATGGCAAAGCCTGGATGGCGTGGACGCCGTTCAGCTTCCCCTTCAACCTGACCCAGCAACCGGCGGCCAGCGTGCCTTGCGGGTTTGCCTCCAACGGGCTGCCCGTGGGGCTGCAGATTGTCGGCCGGATGTTCGATGATGCGGGGGTTCTGGTAGCTTCCTATGCATATGAGGCCGCCAACCCCCTTTATGGGCGAACGCCGCCGGGATTCTAGGTCGCCTGCGGTTTTGCGAAAATACCGAGGTAGCAGCCGGAAAACCCGGAGCGATGTCATCGCTCGCGGTTCGGTCTGGTGATATAGTGGGAGATATTTTGATCGCATAAATGTGAATGACCATTATTCGGAGCGCTCGGTGTCAAAGCCCCGCCTTCTATTTGTCTCGCCGGTGGTCCCAAAATTGAGCGGAACGGGCATCGCGATGCGCGCGGGCACTCAACTTCGAGAGCTTGCCTCCTTGTTCACCGTCACGCTCGGGATAGTGCTCGACGGACAGCGCGCGGAAGACGCGCGGGCCGAATTGCCGAAAGAGCTTCGCGAGCTATGTGCTGAAGTTATCGTCTCAAGTGAGCCTCCGCTCCTCACCCGGCTGGCGTTGCTGTTTCCGAATTCCCGGTCTCGAAGAATAGCGCAAGCTGTTCTTAGGGTGCCCCCGCATTTTCAGCGCCGCGCCGCAATTCGTGCGCTTGCGGGAAAATTGAAGGGGAAACACTTCGATGTGGTGCATTGCTTCCGCCTGATCACAGGCTCGCTTCCCCGCGCTTTGGTTTCTCAAGGGGGTGCCTATTCGAGGTCGGTTCTCGACTTGGATGATTACGAGTCTCGGGCCAAGCGGCGTTACGCCGCAAAACTGTTGCGCAATCTGGGGCCGCTACAATGGCTGGCGGGCCGCTTCGAAGTTTTGATGTGGGCCGCCTTGGAAAACTCGATCGTTCCACGATTTGACGATGTCTATGTCTGTTCGACCATGGATCGCGAGTTGCTGCAGGCGCGTTTTTCGTCGAAAGCACGATTTGTTACCGTTCCAAACGTCGTATCCGGTTGGAACCCTTCACCTCGATCTCCTGCCGATCCGTTTATTTTTCTGTTTGTCGGATCGTTGAGTTATCCGCCCAACCGGGACGCCGTGATGTTCTTTTGCCGAAACATACTTCCCCAACTGCGCCGTATGGCAGCGGCGCCTTTTCGCGTCCAAATCGTTGGGCAAAAGCCGGACGAAGAATTAAGGAAGCTCAACAACGAGAGCGATATTGAAGTCGTGGGATCGGTGCCCGACGTTTCCCCATTTTATCTGGCGGCGGGCGCTGCAATCGTCCCGCTCCGCGCGGGCGGTGGCACGCGAATTAAAATCCTCGAGGCTTTCAGTTGTGCGGTGCCGGTCGTTTCCACGGCAGTAGGCGCAGAAGGTCTTGAAGTGGAAGACGGCAAAAACATTCTGATTGCCGATGCTCCGGAAGATTTTGCCGCAAGGTGCAGTTTGCTCATATCGGACACCGGCATGCGCCAGCGAATCGGCGAGGGCGGGCTTGCATTGTTCGAGCAGCAATACACGCAAAAGCGGCTCGGGAATATTCTTGCATCGGCATACACTGCGGCCGGGCTGTTTTAGAGCGGCGGTGCCGTGAAAGCGGCTGGCCGATGGCCCCGTCACGGCTCGCGATGGCGAAGGACAAATCGTCTCGGTCGCCTATAGCGCGATGCACGACCGGCTGGTCAGCCTGCAACAGGTGGCGGCCGAGCCCGCGTTGTGCCGCAAGGGTTTCTCGCGCCACGCTCGATGGCCTTCTGATTTGGTTGCGGCAGGCGGACGCGACGGGCGCGTGCCTTTCAGGTTTTGCGGACAATGCGCCAGCAGTTAATCTGTATAAGACAATGGGGTTCACCCAGGAACTCAGCCGCTATCACTATCGGGTCTAATGAGCAGCGAAATCCTCACCGTCGAACAAAGCTATGCCGCCGATCGCTATGCCGCGAGCCATGGCGTGCCGCTTCTCACGCTTATGGAGAATGCCGGTCGCGCGGTGGCCGATGAGGCCGTCAAACGCTGGAGCCCGCGAAAGACGCTGGTGCTCTGCGGCCCGGGCAATAATGGCGGTGATGGTCTGGTCGCCGCGCGCTACCTGAAGAAATACGGCTGGGATGTGCGCGTGGCCGTCCTCGGCAGCCGCGCCAATCTCAAGGGCGATGTGGCCGCGATGGCCAAGCTTTGGGATGGCGGCTTCGAAACGGTGGAGAAGGGCGTCTTCCGCGATGCCGAACTGGTGATCGATGCGGTATTCGGCGCGGGCTTCTCCCGCCAGCTCGAAGAAGAATCGAAAGACACAGCCCTCGAACTCAACGCCCTCGATGTGCCCGTGCTCGCCGTCGATGTGCCGACCGGCCTGCATGGCGACCTTGGTCGCGCTCTGGGCGATGTCTGCATCGAGGCCGATGCCACCATCACCTTCTTCCGCAAGAAGCCGGGGCATGTGTTGATGCCGGGCCGCGCGCTGTGTGGCGAGGTTGTGGTCGCCGATATCGGCATTCCCGAGGCGGCACTGGATGCGCTCAGACCGAAGCTGTTCGAGGATGTGCCCGCGCTGTGGGCCGCCGATTTTCCATGGCCGAAGGAAGACGGCCAGAAATATGATCGCGGCCACTGCGTCGTGGTCAGCGGTCCCGCCCACGCCACGGGTGCTGCCCGGTTGGCCGCACGCGGGGCGTTGCGGGTGGGGGCAGGGCTCGTCAGCGTCGCAAGCCCGCCCGATGCGGTGGAGGTGAACGCCGTCGAACTCACCGCGATCATGGTCAAGCCGTTCGAGGGTGCAAAGGGGCTGGCGGACCTGTTGGCCGACAAGCGGCTCAACGCCGTCATCCTCGGTCCCGGCGGCGGTGTCGGCCCCACGATGAAGGCGATGGTGGCGGCGGTGTTGGCAACAGAAGCATCCGCCGTGCTGGACGCCGATGCGCTGACATCTTTCCAGGATGATCCCAGAGCCTTGCACCAATTGTTGCGCGAACCGTGCGTGCTTACGCCTCATGAAGGCGAATTTGAGCGGATATTTCCGGGGCTTCTCAGGCGCTCCTCAACCAAGATCGAAGCCGTGCGTGCCGCCGCCGCGACCGCCCGGTGCATTGTTCTGCTCAAGGGCGCCGACACCGTGATCGCATCTCCCGATGGCCGCGCCACCATCAACGGCCATGCGCCCCCCGCATTGGCCACCGCCGGTTCCGGCGATGTTCTGGCAGGGCTGATCGGTGGTCTGATGGCGCAAGGAGTCGATTCGTATAAGGCGGCCGTGATGGCCGTATGGCTCCACGGGGAGGCGGCGTTCCAGTTCGGCCCGGGTCTGATCGCCGAGGATCTGCCGGAACAGCTTCCGGCCGTCCTCACCGCCTTGAAGGACGCAACCGATGGACATTCGCCGCGCTGAGCAGGCCGATCTTCCAGCCCTGCTCGACCTCTACAATCACTACGTCGTCCACACGCCCGCCACCTTCGATATCGAACCCCGAACGCTCGCCCAGCGGCGGGAATGGTTCGCCAGTTTCGCAGCCACCGGCCGTCACCAATGTTTCGTCGCGGTCGGCGATGGCCGCGCCATCGGTTATGCCTGCTCGGGCCGGTTCAAGGAAAAAGCCGCCTACGATCCCACTATCGCGACGAGCATCTACATCGCGCCCGATGCCTGCCGCCGGGGGCTGGGCCGCGCGCTTTATGCCACCCTGTTCGAAGCCTTGCGGGGAGAGGATATCCACCGCGCCTATGGCGGCATCACCTTGCCGAACGAGGCATCCGTCGGCCTTCACACCGCCATGGGCTTCCGGTTGATCGGCACAGAGACCCAGGTTGGCCGCAAATTTGGAAAGTTCTGGGATGTCGCCCTTTATGAGCGGGAAATGCCCTAGCAACCCCCGTAAACCCCTGTTATAGGGGCGCCCTTCCGGCGGGGTGGATTGCCTGTTCCGCTGGCTGCCCGGACGCGGGCGTGGCGGAACGGTAGACGCGCTGGATTTAGGTTCCAGTGACGAAAGTCGTGGGGGTTCAAGTCCCTCCGCCCGCACCAGTCCAAGCCAAAAAGAGAACGACATGCAGATCACCGAGACCGTCAACGAAGGCCTCCGCCGCGAATTCAAGATCGTCATCGCGGCGAACGACCTCGACGAGCGCCTGACCGGCAAGCTCACCGAGATGGCCCCGCGCGTTCACCTGCGCGGCTTCCGCCCCGGCAAAGCGCCGGTGGCCCACCTCAAGAAGACCTATGGCAAGTCCATGATGGGCGAGGTCGTGGAAGAGGCGGTCTCCCAATCGAGCCAGCAGGCGATCAAGGACAACGAACTGAAGCCGGCGTTCCCGCCGCGCGTCGATCTCGTCAGCGAATTGCAGCAGGTGGTCGATGGCACCGCCGACCTCGAATTCACCGTCAAAGTCGATCTGATGCCCGAATTCGAGCTGGCCGATATCGGCTCGCTCAAGGTTGAACGGCTGACCGCCGAAGTGACCGATGAAGAAGTGGAAGAGGCCGTGAAGCGCCTCGCCGAACAGGCCCGCACCTATTCCATGCGTCAGGGCGGCGCGGAAGATGGCGATGTGCTGGTGATCGATTTCACCGGCCGGATCGATGGCGAAGAATTCGAATATGGCAAGGCGACCGATTTCAACCTGACCATCGGCTCGCACCAGCTGATCCCCGGTTTCGAGGATCAGTTGAAGGGCGCCAAGGCGGGCGAAGACCGCGTGGTGAAGGCCCCGTTCCCGGCCGATTACCCGAACGAAAAACTCGCGGGCAAAGATGCCGAGTTCGAAGTGAAGGTGAAGGAAGTCAAACAGCCCGACGAACTGATCGTCGACGACGAGATGGCCAAGCGCTTCGGCGTCGATTCGCTGTCTTCGTTGAAGGAGCGCGTGCGCGACCAGCTGAAAAACGATTTCGGCCGGGCAAGCCGCCTGCACCTCAAGCGCCGCATCCTCGATGCGCTCGACGCTGCGCACAATTTCTCGCTGCCGCCGACGATGGTGGAAGGCGAATTCGAAGGCATCTGGAAACAGGTGCAGGCCGAGATGGCGCGCGAAGGCAAAAGTGCCGCCGACGAAGGCAAGACCGACGAAGAGCTGAAGCAAGAATATCACGACATCGCAGAGCGCCGCGTGCGGCTCGGCCTCGTGCTCGCCCGCATTGGCGAACAGAACGGCATCGTGGTGCAGCCCGATGAAGTGCAGCGCGCCATCGCCGCGCGCGCCCGCCAGTTCCCGGGCCAGGAAGCGCAGGTGTTCGATTTCTATGCGTCGAACCAGCAGGCGATGAACGAAGTCCGCGCGCCGATCTTCGAAGACAAGGTGGTGGATTTCATCGCCGAGCTCGCCGAAGTGACCGACCGCACGGTCGATCGCGAAACCCTGTTCCTCGACCCCGACGAAGCGGCCGAGAAGCTGGATGGCAAAGCCGAGCCCGAGAAAAAAGAAAAGAAGGCCAAAAAGGCGAAGAAGGAAGAGTAGTTCTTCTTCGCTTTAAATCCCGCCTGAAACTCCAACTGGCCTGTCAAACGCCTGTCATGGCCCGCGAATGCGGGCCATTGCTCACCTCCGGGCCAAAAATGCTCACCGGTATGTCAAGCGCGGATGTGGCGAACGCTGCAGCCGCGCCTACTCATCGGGCGGTACCCAAAGCCGTAAAACCCGCCTTCTCAAAAGTCGCGCGGGCTTGCGCGCCGGAAAGATATATCAGGAATTCTTTGGCGCCGGGCTTTGCATCTTTGGTTAGCGCCGCCGGGTAAACGATGGGCTGATGTGAACTCTCGGGGAAAGTGCCGACGATCTTCACCTTCGGCTCCGAAAGCGCATCGGTTTTGTAGACGATGCCGAGCGGCGCTTCCTTGCGCGCGACGTAAGCCAGCGCCACCCGCACATTCTCCGCCGACACGGTGCGATCCTGAACGGTGCTCCACACGCCAAGAGAAATCAGCGCCGTGCGCCCATATTTTCCCGCGGGTACGCTGTCGGGCTCCGCAATCGAAAGCCGCCCGCCATGCAACGCCGCCAGCAGCGGAAAATGATCGGTTACATGGATGGAAGCGGTAGAACCCGCGGGCGCGATCAGCACCAGCGCATTGCCGAGCAAATTCCGGCGCGTCGCATGGTCGATCAGCCCGCGTGAATCCAGATACTCCATCCAGTCCGTATCGGCGGATATGAACATATCCGCGCCCGAAGATGCCTCGATCTGCTTGGCGAGCGTCGAAGATGCCGCAAACGAGAACACAACATGTGTGTGGGTCTTGGCCTCATAGCTTTTGGCGACCTCCTGCAACGCATCGCTGAGCGATGCCGCTGCGAACACGGTGATGTCGGCGGCTTGTGCAGGCGCGAGCGAAAGGAAGGGGGCGGCCAGCGCCGCAAATGCAAGCTTGAGGTTTTTCATGCATGTCCCCGCTTTGGCGTGATATTCTGATAAATATCACGCCCCACCCAACCCGCCAACCGCGAGGGATGGACGTGCGCCCAAGGCCGGGGCAAAACTTGAGCATGGCGCGTCTCACCATCCGCATCGATTTCGATTCCCGCCCCGCCTTCGGCCCCGGCAAGGCAAGCCTGCTCGAGGCCATTGCCGCCGAAGGTTCCATCCGCAAGGCAGCAGCCTATCTCGGCATGAGCTATCGCCGCGCATGGCTGCTGGTGAAGTCGGTGGAGAAGAGCTTGGGCGCTCCCGTCCTCGCGGTTGCCAGCGGCGGCCGCAAAGGCGGCGGTGCCACGCTCACCAAGGCGGGCAGGGAGGTCGTCGCGCGCTATCGCAAGGTCGAAGCAAAAGCCGCCCGCGCCGCCGCCACCGAATTGCGCGCGTTGGACAAGATGTTGCGCTAGGCGGCGTGGCCGTGAAGCGCGCAATCGCCTTCGTCGGTCTCGATCTGCAACGTGGCGTGCGGAATGGAAAAACGGTCACGAAGCTGATTGGTGATCTGGCGCAGTTCTCCGTCACCCGGATGGCCCGCCGGAATGATGAGGTGGCAGGTCAGTGCCGCCTCCGTCGTGCTCATCGACCAGATGTGCAGATCGTGGATCGCGCAAACACCGGGATAGGATTCCAGATAGCGCCGCACGGCCTGCGGATCGACGCCCGGCGGCACACCGTGCAAGGTCATCTTCATGGAGTCGCGCAAGAGGCTCCACGTTCCAGCCACGATCACCGCCGAAATGACAAGGCTGACCGCCGGGTCGATCCATTCGAGGCCCGTGGCCAGAATGGCAAATCCCGCGATCACCACGCCCAGCGAAACGGCCGCATCCGCCATCATGTGCTGGAACGCGCCACGGATATTTAGATCGTGCTTGCGCCCGCGCGCGAACAGCAGCGCCGTCAGCAGATTTATGGCGATCCCGATAGCGGCCACGATAATGACCGTTTTCCCCGCAACGGGTTGAGGCTGGAAGAACCGCTGAACGGCTTCCACAGCGATGGCACCCGTCGCGATCAGCAGGAACACCGCATTGAACAGCGCAGCCAGGATGGAAGAGGAACGCAAGCCATAGGTGAAACGCGGCGAAGGCGCGCGCTGCACAAGGTGGCTCGCGAACCACGCGACGCCGAGCCCCAGCACATCGCCCAGATTGTGTCCCGCATCGGCGATCAGCGCCATGGAATGGGCGAACACGCCATATCCGGCTTCCACAGCCACGAAACCGAGGTTCAGCGCGATCCCCACCGCGAACGCAACGCCGAAATCGGCCGGCGCATGGCTGTGGCCATGGTGGTGGTGATCGTGGTCATGATCGTGAACGGCTGTCATTGCTCAGCTCTCCAGCAGCACAAAGGCTACGCCCAGAAGAATAAGAACACACCCCAGAATGATGCCCTCATATTTCTCCAGCGCATCCAGCCGAAAGCGCTCAAGCCCCGCTAGCGTCAGTGAGGTGAAGGTTACCATTCCCGCAATGGTCGCCACCGCCAGCACCACACTCGAAACCGCAAACCCGCTCCAGCCATAACGCGCGGCCGAAGCATAGACCGGCAGAAACGCCTCGCAGGGTGAAAGCGTCAGCAGCGTGAACAGCCCCACGATTGCCGCGCGATCCGAAGTCCGTTGGCGGGCATGGGCGGCCAGCTCATGGTCGATATCATGTTCGTGGTCGTCGTCGTGATGATGGTCATGCCCGTGGCCATGCCCGCCCGGCACCAGATGCACATGCCGCCCGGTAGCGCCACGATAGATGTAGAACAGGCCGACCAGCACCAGCAGCCCGCCGCCGATCAGCGGAAAGATGCTGCCCGTCAGGCGGTCCACATTCATGCCCAGCCAGACCACCAGCACGCCGAGCAGGGTGGTAATGAATATGTGCCCCGTTCCGGCGAAGGCGGTGATGGCGAGTGTCTTGCCCTTGCTCCAGCGTTGGGCGCGCGAGGTCACCACAAAGGGCAGCCAATGGGTGGGCAACGCCGCATGGAAGAACGCCACGGTGAAGCCCGCCGCCACGATGGACAGAAAGAGTGCCTGGTTCATGGCCTAGTTCCTAATGCAGCGCGTGGAAAAAGCAAAAGCCGTGTTAAACTGCTCGTCACATTGCGAGGGCCCCATGATTTTCGAACAGATCGCGACTGGCGGCTGCCAGTCCTATCTCATTGGCTGCGCCGACACCTGTTCGGCCGCCCTGATCGACCCCGAACTGAGCCAGATGGATCGCTATCAAGCCCTGGCCGCGCGCGACGGTCTGCGGATCAAATTCGTCGTCGACACCCACACCCATGCCGATCATTTCTCGGCCACCCGCCAATTGGGCAAGGCGCTGGGCGTGCCTGTGGTGATGCATCGCGAAAGCCATGCGCCCTTTGCCGATATGCGGCTTGACGATGGGGATATGCTCGCCATCGGCAATCTGCGTCTGCACGCGCTGCACACGCCCGGCCACACCCGCGATTCCATGTGCCTCACGATCGAAGACCGCGTCTTCACCGGCGACACGCTTCTCATTGGTGGAACGGGCCGCACCGATCTGCCGACCGGCGATCCCGAAGCGCTGTACGACAGTCTGTTCGGCAAGCTGCTCAAACTCGATCCCAAAACGACCGTCTATCCCGCCCACGATTACAAGGGCCGAAGCCATTCCACCCTTGCCGACGAAATCGCCACCAATCCCCGCCTGCAACAGCGCGAACGTGCAGCCTTCGTCGATATGATGCGCCATCTAAATCTCAGCGCGCCCACCCATCTCACCGAAGCCCTGCGCACCAACATGAGCGGCGGCAAAACGGTGGTGCAGATGCTGTCCGAAGCATCCAGCGCCATTCCCTTCCTTTCGCTTTCCGAATTGCAGGCCCGGCTCGGCGGGCGCTCCAACGATTTTGTGGTGCTCGACGTGCGCGAGAAGGATGCCTTTGCGGCGGGGCATATCCCCGGTGCGCGGCATCTGCCGCGCGGCCAGCTTGAACTCCGGGTGAACGAGGATCTGCCGGACCCCACCTTGCGCATTGTGGTCTATTGCGAGTTCGGGAAAATCTCGACTCTTGCGGCCGCCACACTTCGCCAGCTGGGCTTCACGCGGGCCGCCGCGCTGGACGGCGGCATGAAGGCGTGGCGGGAGGGCGGCTTCCAGGTCGAAACGGCGACCAATTAACCCCTAGCCCAATGTGGTTGCCCAAACGCCGTCGCTGGCGTTGACACTCCGCAAACGCATCCTATGTTCGTCTGTCCTATTCGAACGGCTGAGGCGAATGAAAGACCCCCGCGACGTCTATATGAACACGCTGGTCCCGATGGTGGTGGAGCAATCCTCCCGCGGCGAACGCGCTTACGACATCTATTCCCGCCTGCTCAAGGAACGCATCATCTTCGTGACCGGTCCGATTGAGGATTATGGCGCGAGCCTGATTACCGCCCAGCTTCTCTTCCTGGAGGCCGAAAACCCCAAGAAAGAGATTTCGATGTACATCAACTCGCCGGGCGGCGTGGTCACCGCAGGCATGGCGATCTACGACACCATGCAATACATCCGCCCCGGCATTCAGACCCTGTGCGTCGGCCAGGCGTCCTCGGCCGCGACACTTTTGCTTTGCGCGGGCCGGAAGGGCGAACGTTATTCCCTTCCCAACTCAAGGGTATTGGTCCACCAGCCCTCCGCTTCCTACTATGGCCAGGCGGCGGATATCGCCCGTCATGCGCAGGAAATCCTCAAGCTCAAGCGCCGCCTGAACGACATTTATGCCAAGCACACCGGGCAAGCCCTTGAGGTTATTGAAAAAGCGCTGGACCGCGATACATATATGACCGCGGAGGAGGCGAAAGCCTTCGGATTGGTCGATCAGGTCCTGGCCCGGCGCCCCGAGACGGCCGAGCCCGCGAAGGCTTAACGGGGAGTTCCCGAGGCAGGACAAGCACTTGTTGCCTACTTAAACAAATCTTGATCCGCCTCCTTCTATCGTGGTCGTATGTGGTTGGGTGCTTCGAATTCCCGGGTTGGCGTGGTTCGTGCACAAAGACGGTCCAAGAGCCCTTTCGAAGGGGCTTGTGTCTCAGGAGAGACCATAAGTCATGAGTAAAGCCAGCGGCGGCGACTCGAAGAACACGCTCTACTGCTCATTTTGCGGCAAGAGCCAGCACGAGGTGCGCAAGCTCATCGCGGGTCCAACCGTGTTCATCTGCGATGAATGCGTGGAACTCTGCATGGAAATCATCAAGGAGGAGAACAAGACCTCCTTCATGAAGTCCAAGGAAGGCGTGCCCACGCCTCAGGAGATCTTCAAGGTTCTGGATGATTACGTTGTCGGCCAGCAGCACGCCAAGAAGGTGCTCTCGGTCGCCGTCCACAACCACTACAAGCGGATAAACGCGTCCGGCAAGAACCAGGACGTCGAGCTCGCCAAATCCAACATCATGCTGATCGGCCCCACCGGCTGCGGCAAGACTCTGCTCGCGCAGACGCTCGCCCGCATCCTCGACGTGCCGTTCACCATGGCGGATGCGACGACGCTGACCGAAGCAGGTTACGTCGGCGAGGATGTCGAGAACATCATCCTCAAGCTGCTCCAGAACGCCGATTACAATGTCGAACGCGCCCAGCGCGGCATCGTCTATATCGACGAAGTCGACAAGATCAGCCGCAAGTCCGACAACCCGTCCATCACGAGGGACGTGTCGGGCGAAGGCGTGCAGCAAGCATTGCTGAAGATCATGGAAGGCACTGTCGCTTCCGTGCCTCCGCAGGGCGGCCGCAAACATCCGCAGCAGGAATTCCTGCAGGTCGATACCACGAACATCCTGTTCATCGTGGGCGGCGCATTTGCGGGGCTGGACAAGATCATCTCCCAGCGCACGCAAGGCACCTCTATGGGCTTTGGCGCGGTGGTGCGTTCGGCCGACGAACGGCTGACCGGCGAAATCCTGCGCGAAGTGGAACCGGAAGATCTTCTGAAATTCGGCCTGATCCCGGAATTCATCGGCCGTTTGCCGGTGCTCGCCACCTTGGGCGATCTGTCCGAGACCGCGCTGATCGAAATCCTGACCCGTCCGAAGAACGCGCTGGCCAAGCAGTATCAGCGCATGTTCGAGATGGAAGGCGTGAAGCTGCGCTTCCAGGATGAAGCGATGCATGCCATCGCGAAAAAGGCGATTGCGCGGCGCACTGGCGCCCGCGGTTTGCGGTCCATTCTGGAAGGCATTCTGCTCGAAACGATGTTCGATTTGCCGACGCTCAATGGCGTGCAGGAAGTCGTCATCACGGCGGATGTCGTCGAAGGCCGTTCACGCCCGCTCTACACCTATGCGGACAAGCCGGAAGCGCAGAAAACCGCATCCTGATCGCGGATTTCCAATACTTTCCGTGACGCCGCCGTCATCGAAATGGCGCGCGCGTAAACATTCGTGGTGCTAGTTTTCCCGTCTGTCTGTCACGATGGAGGGTGCAATGGCTGTGGACGAAGCCAAGCTTCATGCGTTTCTCGGCAAGGCAGTTGGCGATCTCGGCGCCGCAGTCAGCGCGGTGCTCGTTTCGATCGGCGACGATCTCGGTTTCTACAAAGCATTGGCAAAAGAGAAGCTGACGCCCGCTGAATTGGCGAGCCGGACCGGTACGGCCGAACGCTATGTTCGCGAATGGCTGGGCAATCAGGCGGCGGGCGGTTATGTCGATCTCGATGCCGCGAGCGGCCGCTACTATCTGAACGACGAGCAGGCCCTGTGTCTGGCGGACCCGAACGGTCCGGTCGATCTGCCCGGCGCCTATCTGCTGGTTCAGGATTTTTTCCATGTGCGCGAGCGCGCGACGGAGAATTTCCGCACAGGCAAAGGCATGGAATGGGGCGACCATCACAAATGCCTCTTCCACGGCACCGAGCGATTTTTTCGCGCGGGCTATAACGCCAATCTTATTTCCTCGTGGCTGCCCGCGCTTGATGGCGTGGTCGGAAAATTGAAAAGCGGCGCAAGTGCGGCAGATGTTGGCTGTGGCCATGGCGCGAGCACGCTTTTGATGGCGCGCACTTATCCCAATTCGGAATTCGTCGGCTACGATTATCACGGACCGTCGATCGAAGTGGCGCAGAAACTGGCGAAGGAAGCCGATCTCAAGAATGTTCGCTTCGAGGCGGCGGATGCCGCCGGTTACACAGGCAAGAATTTTGATTTCATCGCGTTCTTCGATTGCCTGCACGATATGGCCGATCCGGTGGGGGTGGCCAAACATGCGCGTGGCGCGCTGAAGCCCGATGGCAATTGCATGATCGTCGAACCCTTCGCGGGCGACGCGGTGACCGACAATCTCCATCCGGTGGGAAGGATGTTCTATGGCGCATCGTCCCTCGTTTGTGTGCCGGTCTCGCTGGCGCGCAATGGACCCGCTCTAGGGGCGCAAGCCGGCGAGACGCGGCTGCGAAATGTCGTTGTGGAGCAGGGCGGCTTCACCCGCTTCCGCCGGGCTACCGAAACCCCGTTCAATCTGGTGCTTGAAGCGCGGCCATAAGGTTCCTATCTGTGCTTGGGCGCAGCGCGGGAATATCCGCGCTGCGCCCAAGGCTTTTGTCAGAAATTGAGTGGTTCCTGCCGGAACCGCCCACATCTTGAAACTCCCCCATCCAAGACCCACTTTTGTTCTGTCAGGTGACGCCTTTCGGGGTCATCGCAGCCCTTTTGTCACAGCCTGTTAGGGGGTGATGAGGGCATAATCCGGTGTCCGGGATTCGGGCCCGGCAGGAGAACAGAATGTCTGAGCAAGACCTGAATAAAGGAACGGAAGAAACGGGCGGCCTGACGGCGCCGGTGTTGCCGCTCCGCGATATTGTCGTTTTCCCCCATATGATCGTTCCGCTCTTTGTGGGGCGCGAGAAATCCGTGCGCGCTCTTGAAGAAGTGATGAGCGAAGAGAAGCAAATCCTGCTGCTGACGCAGAAGAATGCGGCCGACGATGATCCGTCGCCCGATGGCCTTCACCGCATCGGCACGCTGGCGACCGTGCTTCAGCTTCTGAAGCTGCCCGACCAGACCGTTCGCGTGCTGGTCGAAGGCAAGGGCCGCGCGCGCGTGACCGGCTTCAGCCCCCGTACCGATTTCTTCCAGGCCACCATCGAGAAGATCCCCGATGCCGAAGGCGAAACGAAGGAAACCGAGGCACTGATCCGCACCGCGAAGGCGAACTTCGAGCAGTACATCAAGCTGAACAAGAAAGTGCCCGCCGAGACGCTGGCGTCGGTCGCCCAGATCGACGATCCGGCCAAGCTCGCGGACACGATTGCCTCGCATCTTTCCGTGAAGATCGCCGACCGGCAGCAATTGCTGGAGACGCTCGACACAGGTGCGCGCCTTGAGAAGGTGCTGGCGCTGATCGAATCCGAAGTGAGCGTTTTGCAGGTGGAGCGGAAGATCCGCAGCCGTGTGAAGCGCCAGATGGAGAAGACGCAGCGCGAGTACTACCTCAACGAGCAGCTGAAGGCGATCCAGAAGGAACTCGGCGAAGGCGACGAAGGCCGCGACGAGATGAACGAGCTGGAAGAGCGCATCCGCAAGACCAAGCTCTCGAAAGAGGCGCGTGAAAAGGCGCAGGCCGAAGTGAAGAAGCTTCGCTCCATGTCGCCGATGAGCGCGGAAGCGACCGTCGTGCGCAACTATCTCGATTGGCTGCTTTCCTTGCCGTGGGGCAAGAAGAGCAAGGTCAAGAAAGATATTGCCCAGGCGGAAGAGGTTCTCGCCAACGACCATTATGGTCTGGAGAAGGTCAAGGAACGCATCCTCGAATATCTTGCCGTGCAGCAGCGCGTCGGCAAGATGAAGGGACCGATCCTGTGCCTTGTCGGACCTCCGGGTGTCGGCAAGACCTCGCTCGGCAAGTCCATCGCGAAGGCGACGGGCCGTGAGTTTGTGCGCATGAGCCTTGGCGGCGTCCGCGACGAAGCGGAAATCCGCGGGCACAGGCGCACCTATATCGGCTCGATGCCCGGCAAGATCGTGCAGTCGATGAAGAAGGCGAAAACAGCCAATCCGCTGTTCCTGCTGGACGAGATCGACAAGCTCGGCGCAGACTGGCGCGGCGATCCTTCGAGCGCGTTGCTCGAAGTGCTCGACCCGGAGCAGAACTCGACCTTCAACGATCACTATCTCGAAGTCGATTTCGATCTTTCGGACGTGATGTTCATCACCACGGCCAACTCCTTGCGCATGCCGCAGCCGCTGATGGACCGTATGGAGATCATCCGCATCCCCGGCTACACCGAGGATGAAAAGGTCGAGATCGCCAAACGCCACCTCATCCCGAAAGAGATGAAGGCGCATGGCCTGAAGGACGACGAGTGGAAGATCACCGATGCGGGCCTGCGCGACCTGATCCGTTATCACAGCCGTGAGGCGGGTGTGCGCAATCTCGAACGCGAGATCGCAAACCTGACGCGCAAGGCCGTGAAGGAGCTGGTGTCGAACAAGACCAAGGCGGTCGAAGTCACGCCCGAAAATCTCGGCACCTATGCCGGGGTGCGGAAATACCGTTACGGCGAGATGGAAGGCGAAGACCAGGTTGGTGTTGTCACTGGCCTTGCCTGGACCGAAGTCGGCGGCGAGACCTTGCAGATCGAATCCGTCATGCTGCCCGGCAAGGGCCGCATGCAGACGACCGGCAAGCTCGGCGATGTGATGAAGGAATCGATCGACGCGGCGCGGTCTTATGTCCGCTCCAAGGCGACGACGTTCGGCATCAAACCGCCGACCTTCGACAAGGTCGACATCCATGTGCACGTGCCGGAAGGTGCGACCCCCAAGGATGGTCCGTCTGCCGGCGTCGGAATGGCGACATCGATCATCTCGGTCCTCACCGGCATTCCGGTCAGGCGCGATGTGGCGATGACAGGCGAGGTGACGTTGCGCGGACGTGTGCTTCCCATCGGCGGCTTGAAGGAAAAGCTGCTGGCGGCGCTGCGTGCGGGCATCACCACGGTGCTCATCCCGCAGGAGAACGAGAAGGACCTCGCCGAGATTCCCGACAATGTGAAGGCGGGTCTCAAGATCATTCCGGTCTCCAACGTGACCGAAGTGGTGAAAGTCGCCCTGGTGCGTGAACCCACGCCGATCGATTGGCAGGAAGAGCTGGAAACCCCGCCTCGTCTTGTCCCCGATACGGATGCGGACACGGTTGTCACCCATTAACCATTTGATGTGGGCCCGGTTCCTTTGGGAACCGGGCCCTTTTTCTTTGAAAATTGGCGGAAAAGTGAGCTTTTCGGCTTTGACCGGCCACCGGGGGACCCCTAAAGTCCGCCCCCTCGGGAGACGCAGATAACCAAGGAGCCAGCCTCGTGAACAAGAACGACCTGATCCAGCAGCTTTCCGACCGCACGGGAATTGCCAAGAACGATGCGGCCAAAGCAGTAGACGGCGTCTTCGATCTCATCCAGGACGCGCTCAAGGCGGGTGACGAAGTTCGCCTGACCGGTTTCGGGGTGTTCGTGGTCGCCACGCGGGCGGGCGGCAAAGGCCGAAATCCGCAGACGGGCGAAGAGATCACCATCAAGCCGTCCAAGCAGCCCCGCTTCCGTCCGGGCAAGCAACTCAAGGACGCGCTGAACTGACGTCGCGAAAGTGAACCCATCCCGGTGCCGCAGGCAGAAACCTGCGGGCGGGCATGGGTCCATTTCGTTTCGGAAATGATGTCGATCGTCCGGCCAGCTCGGACGCTTCTGGGGGCGGTTAGCTCAGCTGGTAGAGCATATCGTTTACACCGATAGGGTCGGCGGTTCGATCCCGTCACCGCCCACCAGCCTTCGCTCGCGCAGCGACGAAGGCTGCCGCGCCGAAGCGCACTTGCGCGAAGGCGGGCTGGTTGCCGCGAGCTTCGCATCGGCAAGCCAACCTTTGGTTGCCCACAAACCTGCTATGGTTCGCCAACGATCAAGCAGGAGGTGAAATGGCCATGAAGAGATTCGTCGCCCTGTACATGGGCTCCGCAACAGCACGTGAAAGACCGAACCCCGATCAGGCAACAATCGCCAGGGGAATGACGGCCTGGCACAAGTGGATGGCCGATCACGCCGAGGCGGTTGTCTATTCCGGCGGGCCGCTTGGCAAAACCAAACGCATCGATCCCAAAGGGATTTCCGATACCAAAAACGCCGTCGCGGGTTTTGTGATCGTGGAAGCGGAATCACACGAAGCCGCCGCCAAGCTGTTCGAAGGCCATCCGCATTTCTCGATCTTTCCCGGTGATTCGGTGGAGATCATGGAATGCCTGCCTGTCCCCGGTGCATAAGCTCGGTATGCGCCCTTGGGTGGCCCTCGCGCGAACCGCCGCGATAGTGTTGGCGTTCGCGCCGCAATTGGCCCATGCCGCGGATGTTCCCCTGCTGGATAGCAGCGGCGAAAGAATCGCCTACATCGCCGATAGCGACAGCACGATCTACCTTTGGGAGGGACGGCCAGTTGCCTATCTACGGGCAGACAGTGCGGGCGGCGACGACGTTTATGGATTCAACGGCAGGCATCTCGGCTGGTTCGTAAACGGCATGATCTGGAACCATACCGGGCGTCCGTCCTGCACCACCAAAGATGCGCTGCCCCATCGGCTCAATCCACTGAAAGGTCTCAAAGGGGCGAAACCGGCCAGAGCAGCGCGAGAGATCGCGCCCATCCGGCCAACGTTCGTCAACGCTTTCGATGATTCGACATGCCGCGCGCTATTGAGCACCGGCGCCTGATGAATGATCCGTCATTTGCGACATTTCGCGACAACTCACCTGTTCGCGCATCCGTGCGCGCGCCGTAGGATGCGGTGCCCCATCCCCGGTGTCCGCGCATGAAATCCCGCCTTTCGACAGTGTTGCTGATCGCTGCAAGTTGCGCGCTTTCGGCCTGCGCTTCCCATCATCGCCAGATACCGGAAAACGAGCGGCCGAAGGAATGGCATCCTTCGCGCGATCTGCTCACGAAATACGATGCCAACCACGACGGCACGGTGACCAAGGCCGAACTCGAAGCGGGCCTCAAGGCCGAATTCGCGGCTGCCGACACCAATCACAATGGCTGCCTTACGCCCGATGAAGTCGCCGCCATCAACGAAAAACGCATACAGGAACAGGGCTCGACATCCACACCGCTGATCGACTGGAACCAGGATGGTTGTGTCGATTTCAACGAATATGCCGGAACTGCGCGCTCCCTCTTCACGGAGATGGATCGCAACGAGGACGGCAAGCTCGATCCCAAAGAGCTAAATCCGCGCGCCGCCTCGAAGGCCAAAAAGGGCGCCGGGCAAGACCAGGGGCAGGGCGGCCGCCACCATCGCCGGGGCGGCGGTGGAGGGGGCGACCAACAGCCCGATCCCGATGGCGGCGCCAACCCGGATGGCAGCACAAACCCCGATCCCGACGGCAACTGAAGGTGGTGAGTCAGTTTGGCCCCCTAACTTCCTAAGCGCTCTTACCCATTGGCTGCCGACCAAATGTAGACGGTGACACGCAGCCGATCAGATAGTGCGCCAATGCGGGCCTTGCGTTGGCCGGTATATTATGCTCATCTTGAGCATATTTCGATCAATTGGGCACTGGATTGAAAATTAATGGTCGATCCCTCTGATCCTGACTATGCCGAAACTAAGCTTGTGAAGCATGGCGAGCGCGTTCTTACGCCGTTGTTCAAGGAACTGGCCGACTGGATAGCGGGTGCATATCCGGGCGTGGCCGTGTTGAACATCTACTATGACAAGGTGGCGAGCACCGCCAAGCTCGTGCTTCCTCGGTTGGACGTTATTTTCGAATGGGAAGATGAAAAGAAGCTGTTCTGCGTTGATTATGGGAATTTTGATCCGCTCAAACAGGCCGCTATCGCCACGAAGTTCAAAGAACTCCTAAAGCATCATCGTGAGCAATCACTCGATACAAATCGCCTATTGGTCGTTTTCTCCGCCTTCGAGCCTGTAGCAAGGCTGGAGGCAATCTGGCGTGTCCAACCCGATCAGTTGGCGCAACTGCAAAGCAAAATGAACAACCCAGCCATTTGGCAAATTAGGGGGGATTTCGGAGGTATCGGAGTCTTTTTCTACACTGATGCGCAGTTGAAGAGCTTGCAGGGCGCTCTGAAAGCGGAGTGCTCTGACGCCTATGCCGAGATCATTAGTATGTATGACGAATTTGGCTATTTCCAAAGGAAGCCAGCGCAGGTGACGTTCGATTCGAAAGAGAACTTTGATAAAAACTATCACGGCAATTGGTTTTACTACGACCGGCGATAAGCCACGGGCTAGATTGGCCGTCATTTGGATCGGACGCCGTGCTTGACGTATTGGCCAGCCACGCACAGCGAGCAAACCGAATGGTTCACCGGCGCCAATGCTTCGGCGCACCGTCGCGCAGCCCATTCGGTCTCAAATGCATACCAACGGTTTGAACCCGCGCGGCCATCTTTTCGACCGACTCCTTGGCGGCAATTTCCGCAGCTACCCTTGTGGACCTTTGCCTCCTGCTTATTGGGCGAATACATGACGAAGTACGGCAGCGGGGATGCTTGGCCCGCCGCCAGCGGGACATATTGGCGAGGCTGGACGACCTGTAAGACAGGCTGCATGGCCTTGTGCTGCCAGTAACGGTCCACCTCATCTAGTAGATCGTCATAAGACCAAATCTTGGCCGTGAGGCCAGCCTTCATCGCTGGCGTGTAGTTGCGTTCTGCACCTTTAAAGCCGTGGTGCTTGCGCGCGAAATTATAATACAGGGTGAATATGGATTGGGCGTGGATGTGGTTCTGGAGCCGTTTTGAGAATTTGTAAGTCTGGCGCGTGAACCGAGAGATTGAGTTCCGGATTGAGCCGTTGAGCCGCTCAACCAGACTGGTCGAAGCCAGAGAAAGGTCAGCCTTGGTCTGATTTTGTGGCACCTTTTGGAGACAAGTCAGCTTGTTGCCGGATTCTCCTGTTTCGGGATTATACCATTTCTTGAATTCCTTCATCAGCACGACATGGTCAGCTTCATTGCCGAAAGTTCGTGTAACGAGGTCGGGATAGGGATTATGCCCATCCGTGGTGATGAGAGGGCGGTTCACTATTCGCGAATTCAGATCGAGAAAGAACGCGAGCCCGGTCTCGTATCCGCGATCACCAACAAGAAAGCCGATAAACAGCCGCGTGTCGGGGTCCAGAGCGGTCCATGTGTAGAACGCTCCCAAGTCGGCTGGAGGCGGTCGTTTGCCCTCCTCACGGCACACGTTCCGTTCCCGCTTGGCATAGACGTAGGACCAAATCTCATCCACTTCGACCCGTTTCGGGGCGATGCCGCGAACAAGCCTGTCGTGGGAGGCCAGAAATGCCTCACCGAACCGCGCCAGATGGCGGCGGACGGTATTTGGTGAATGACCGGTGACCTCCACAATGTCCGCGATGCTGTTATCGCGGCACATCAGCGAGAGTATCAACCGCTGTTCGGCTCTGCTCAACTCGTTCATGACGATCCCGCTCAAATTGCGGTCGTCCATGTATGCCAAAAAATCTGTTGACAACAGTCTATATTTCTATAAATATAGAAGCGTCAATTTTGGTCTAAGGTGACCCTTAACCTTTAGGCGCTTTACGTTAAAGGCATGGACGCGAAACAGGCGACACAAGGCTACGCGGCGCTGTCCACCGAAGTACGGCTCAACACAATCAAGTTGCTTGCGCGGGCTGGAGAAGACGGGTTGCCGTCTGGTGAGATCGCCCGAAAGCTCAAGATTCCGGCCAATTCGCTATCCCAGCAGTTGGCGCTTCTGTCGGCGGCAGGGCTCGTCAAGCAGGAGCGAGAGGGGCGCAGGGTGTTCTACGCTGTGGATTTCGACGCGCTCAAAAGACTTGTTAAGTTCCTTGTTTCGGATTGTGCTGGGGGCAGGCTGAAAGGCATCAGGATTGATGGCTAAAGGTCCAAAGGGTGAATATCGGCCCGCTGACCCGCTCAAGGGCGGGATGCTGGTCATGCGCCTCGCTGTGGGTGACTTGACCGAAGCGGAGGCACGCAAAGCCGTTAAGAAATCGAAGCGAGCCCGGAAAGGCCGGGCCAAGGCCGCACCCAAGAAGGCGGGTTAATTCCGCTGGAACCTCTTTGCTTGAGGCCCGCCGTTAGGCTGCGGCCTCTTGGGAGGTCATCTCCACCAGCAGGCGTAGCAGGGTGCCTTTGGCAGGGGCCGTGGCACAGACCTGTCCGTCGATGGACCCGATATAGGTGCGCTGCCGGTACTTGGTGCGGACGGCGACCGAGAGGCGCTTCCCCCGGTGCTGGATGTCGAATAGATGGCGATGATTTTCCATTGGATGGTCCTCTTGGGAGGACACCCAAAGTCAGCAGATTTTGGCCGGTCTCAAGCCGAAAATCTGAGTAAATCCAAACTGACTCACCACCCAACTGAACCCTTGCTTGACACTCCTCGGCCCGGGCCCTACATCGGCCCCCTTTCGCGGATCGCCGAGAGGCAGCACGCGGGGGCGTAGCTCAGTTGGTTAGAGTGTCGGCCTGTCACGCCGAAGGTCGCGGGTTCGAGCCCCGTCGCTCCCGCCATTTCCGCCGCATAGCGGTGAAAATGGCCTCCGAAAGGACGAGGACCGGCAGCCGGCCGCCTCGGCATGGCCTCCCGGGTTCCCCGCCAACATCGCCCCCTTCATCCCATTGTCACTGCACCCGAATTTCGCGCTGAAATTCCCTTGGAAAGGTAGCGAATCTTCCTGTAAACCCCGTTCGCGCGCGCGGATAGCCAGCCTGCACTGCACCTGCGAAAAGACCCCGCCAGCCACGTCGCACGCGCCCGGCGGAGAACAGGAACTTCGATGAACGCCCTGCTTCTCGAATATCTGCCGATCCTGATTTTCATTGGGCTCGCGCTGGTGATCGGCATTGCGCTGCTGATCGCGCCGCTGATCCTCGCGCCCAAGGATCCGAACCCCGAAAAACTTTCCGCTTACGAATGCGGCTTCAACGCGTTCAGCGATGCCCGCATGAAATTCGATGTGCGATTCTATCTGGTGGCGATCCTCTTCATCATCTTCGATCTTGAAGTGGCCTTCCTCTTTCCCTGGGCGATCACCCTGAAAGAAACAGGCGCCTTTGCCTTCTGGTCGATGATCGCGTTCCTCGGCGTGCTCACCATCGGCTTCATCTACGAATGGAAAAAGGGAGCGCTCGAATGGGAGTGATCCCGGCCGGGCAGGGCGCACGCGCAGGCGTTGAAGGCGCGGCCCCGATTGCCGACAACGATCCCTATTTCAAGGCGATGAACGTCGAATTGCAGGATAAGGGCTTCCTGCTCGCCAGTGCGGATTCGGTCATCAACTGGGCACGCACGGGTTCGCTGCACTGGATGACGTTCGGGCTCGCCTGCTGCGCCGTCGAGATGATGCAAAGCTCGATGCCGCGCTACGATATCGAACGCTTCGGCGCCGCCCCGCGCGCCTCACCGCGCCAGAGCGATTTGATGATCGTCGCGGGCACGCTGACCAACAAAATGGCGCCAGCCCTGCGCAAGGTCTACGACCAGATGCCGGAACCGCGTTACGTGATTTCGATGGGAAGCTGCGCCAATGGCGGCGGCTACTATCATTATTCCTATGCCGTGGTGCGCGGTTGCGACCGCGTGGTGCCGGTCGATATCTATGTTCCGGGCTGCCCGCCGACTGCCGAAGCCCTCGTTTACGGGATCATGCTGTTGCAGCGGAAAATCCGCCGCACCGGCACGATCTATCGCTGAGGCCTGGCGCACATGACCTTGGATGATCTCGGCCAGCATATCGCACGCGCGCTTCCCGGCGCGGTGCCGAACGTCACGCGGGGCGAACTGACCATCGCCTGCGAGCCGGACAACATTCTCCCCCTGCTGCATTTCCTGCGCGATGATGCCGAATGCGCCTTCTCGATCCTGATCGACATCTGCGGCGTGGATTGGCCCCAGCGGCCCAAGCGGTTTGATGTGGTCTACCACCTGCTCTCGATCACCCGGAACCATCGCGTCCGCATCAAGCTGGAGGTCGACGAGAACACACCCGTCGCTTCCGCTGTCGGCGCCTATCCCGCCGCCAACTGGTTCGAACGCGAAACGTATGACATGTACGGCATCCAGTTCACCGATCATCCCGATATGCGCCGCCTGCTGACCGACTATGGCTTCTCCGGCTTTCCGCTGCGCAAGGATTTCCCGCTCACCGGATATGTCGAAGTGCGTTACGACGAAGAACTCAAGCGCGTCGTCTATCAGCCCGTCCAGCTCGTGCAGGAATTCCGCGATTTCGATTTCATGAGTCCGTGGGAGGGCGCGCCCTACATCATTCCGGGCGATGAAAAGGCCTCCACGCCGAAGGATGCGAAATGAGCACCGCGGCGGAAAATTTCGACGATCGCAAGATCACCATGAATTTCGGGCCGCAGCATCCTGCCGCCCACGGCGTGCTGCGTCTGGTGATGGATCTTGATGGCGAAATCGTCGAGCGTATCGATGCCCATATCGGCCTGCTCCATCGTGGCACCGAGAAGCTGATCGAACACAAAACCTATCTCCAGGCCATCGGCTATTTCGACCGCCTCGATTACGTCGCCCCGATGAATCAGGAACATGCGTTCTGCATGGCCATCGAAAAGCTGCTCGGTCTCGAAGTGCCGATCCGTGGCCAATATATTCGCGTGCTCTACAACGAGATCGGCCGCCTGTTGAACCACCTCCTGCAAGTCACCACGCAGGCGATGGACGTGGGCGCGCTCACCCCGCCGCTCTGGGGTTTCGAAGAACGTGAAAAGCTCATGGTCTTCTATGAGCGCGCCAGCGGCAGCCGCATGCACGCAAAATATTTCCGCCCCGGCGGCGTGCATCAGGATCTGCCGCCCGAGCTGCTCACAGACATCTATGAATTCTGCCAACACTTCCCGAAAGTGCTGGACGATATCGAAGTCCTGCTCACCGAGAACCGCATCTTCAAACAGCGCAACGTCGATATCGGCGTCATCAGCCGCGCCGATGCCGAAGCGCTGGGCTTCTCCGGCGTGATGCTGCGCTCAACAGGTGTTGCCTGGGATCTGCGCCGCGCGCAGCCTTATGAGTGCTACAACGATCTCGAATTCCAGGTGCCGGTCGGCAAGAACGGCGACAATTACGATCGTTACCTGATGCGCATGGAAGAAATGCGCCAGTCCACCAAGATCATGAAGCAGTGCATCGAAAAGATGCCGGCCGGTCCCGTGGTGGTCGAGAACAACAAGATCGTGCCTCCCCGCCGCGCCGAAATGAAACGGTCGATGGAAGCTCTCATCCATCATTTCAAGCTCTATACGGAAGGCTTCCACGTTCCGGCGGGCGAAACCTATGCCGCCGTCGAAGCGCCCAAGGGCGAGTTCGGCGTTTATCTGGTGGCCGACGGCACGAACAAACCCTATCGCTGCAAGATTCGCGCGCCCTCCTATCCGCATCTCGCAGCGCTCGAATATATGTGCAAAGGCCACCTGCTTGCCGACGTGCCCGCCGTGATCGGCTCGCTCGACATCGTTTTCGGGGAGATCGACCGTTGAGCGTCCGCCGTCTCGCAGAACAGCAGCCCGCGAGCTTCGCGTTCACGCCTGAGAACAAGGCGTGGGCAGAAAAGGAAATGACGAAATATCCGGCCGGCCGTCAGGCCAGCGCGGTGATCTCGCTTTTGTGGCGCGGGCAGGAACAGGATGGCTGGGTCACCAAGGCGATGATCGAAAACGTCGCCGCGATGCTTTCCATGCCCTACATCCGCGTGCTGGAAGTGGCGACGTTCTACACGATGTTCAATCTCGAGCCGGTGGGCGATCATCTGGTGCAGGTCTGCACCACGACGCCGTGCTGGCTGCGCGGCTCGGATGATGTGGTGGCCGCCTGCAAAAAGCATATCGCGCCCACGCAGCACACCGTCTCGAAAGACGGAAAGTTTTCGTGGATGGAAGTCGAATGCCTTGGCGCCTGTGTGAACGCGCCGATGCTCCAGATCGGCAAGGATTTCTACGAAGACCTCGATGGCCCCACGACCGAGAAACTTCTCGAGGCCTTCCGTCGCGGTGAAACCCCCAAGCCCGGCCCGCAGAATTACGGCCGCGTTTCGTCCGAACCGCAGGGCGGCGCGCAGACGCTCAAGGACCCGCAGCTCTACAACGGCGGCTACAGTCACAACGCAAATTCCCCATCCGACAAACCGCCCGGAGCGGCCACCTGATGCTCGCCGACAAAGACCGTATTTTCACAAATCTCTACGGCTTCGAGGATGTTGGCCTCAAAGGCGCGATGGCGCGCGGCGCCTGGGATGGCACGAAGCAAATTCTCGAACGCGGCGTCGATGCCATCATTGACGAAATGAAGAAATCCGGCCTGCGCGGCCGCGGCGGGGCAGGGTTTCCCACCGGCATGAAATGGTCGTTCATGCCGAAGGAAGTGAAAGAACGCCCGCACTACCTCGTCGTGAATGCCGATGAATCCGAACCCGGCACCTGCAAGGATCGCGATATCCTGCGCAACGATCCGCACACGCTGGTCGAAGGCTGCCTGATCGCCAGTTTCGCGATGCGCGCGCACGCCTGTTACATCTATGTGCGCGGCGAATTCATCCGCGAGCGCGAAGCGCTGCAACGCGCGGTCGATGAAGCGTATGAAGCAAGGCTGATCGGCAAGAACAACATCCACGGCTGGGATTTCGATTGCTACGTCCATCACGGCGCGGGCGCTTACATTTGCGGTGAAGAAACCGCATTGCTCGAAAGCCTAGAAGGCAAAAAAGGCCAGCCGCGTCTGAAGCCGCCGTTCCCCGCCAATGTCGGCCTCTATGGTTGCCCCACCACCGTCAACAACGTGGAATCCATCGCCGTTGCCCCCACCATCCTGCGCCGCGGCGCGGAATGGTTCGCCGGTATCGGCCGCCCCAACAACACGGGCACCAAGGTCTTCTGCATCTCCGGCCATGTGAACAAGCCGTGTAATGTCGAAGAAGCGATGGGCATCTCCATGCGCGAGCTGATCGACAAACATGCCGGTGGCGTGCGTGGCGGGTGGGACAATCTGCTGGCCGTCATTCCGGGTGGCGCGTCGGTTCCGCTGCTGCCGAAATCCATTTGCGACGATGTGCTGATGGATTTCGATTCTCTCAAGGCCGTGCAATCCGGCCTCGGCACCGCCGCCGTCATCGTGATGGACAAGTCGACCGATGTGGTGAAAGCCATCTCGCGTCTGGCTTATTTCTACAAACACGAAAGCTGTGGCCAGTGTACGCCGTGCCGCGAAGGCACCGGCTGGATGTGGCGCGTGATGAAGCGCCTCGAAGTCGGCAACGCGCAAGTGCCGGAAATCGATCTGCTGCAAGAAGTGACCAAGGAAATCGAAGGCCACACGATCTGCGCATTGGGCGATGCCGCAGCCTGGCCGATCCAGGGCCTGATCCGCCATTTCCGCCCCGAACTCGAACGCCGCATTGCCGCCCGCAAGGGCGCCACACCGATGGCGGCGGAGTAACGCGATGGCCCGCAAACTCATCATCGACGGCAAGGAAATCGAAGCGGAAGACAACATCACGCTTCTGCAGGCCTGCGAGCAGGCGGGCGCCGAAATTCCGCGCTTCTGTTATCATGAGCGCCTGTCGGTCGCCGGCAATTGCCGCATGTGTCTGGTGGAATGGGTCGGCGCGCCGAAGCCGCAAGCCAGTTGCGCGCTGCAAGTGCGCGACATCTTCCCCAACAAGGATGGCACCCCCGCCCGCATCAACACCACGTCCGCTTATGTGAAAAAAGCGCGCGAAGGCGTGATGGAATTCCTGCTTATCAACCATCCGCTCGATTGCCCGATCTGCGATCAGGGCGGGGAGTGCGATCTGCAGGATCAGGCGATGGGTTATGGCCGCGCCGCCTTCAACCGCTTCAACGAGAACAAGCGCGCCGTCGAAGACAAATATATGGGCCCGCTGATCAAGACGATCATGACCCGCTGCATCCAGTGCACCCGCTGCGTGCGCTTCGCCACCGAAGTGGCGGGTGTGCCCGATTTGGGCGCCACCGGCCGCGGCGAGGATATGGAGATCACGACCTATCTGGAAAAGGCGTTCTCCTCCGAACTCTCGGGCAATGTGGTCGATCTCTGCCCGGTGGGTGCGCTCACCTCGAAGCCCTACGCCTTCAACGCGCGGCCCTGGGAATTGCGCAAGACCGAATCCATCGATGTGATGGATGCGCAAGGCTGCAACATCCGCGTCGATACGCGTGGCTCGGAAGTTCTGCGCGTGCTGCCGCGCATCAACGAAGCCATCAACGAAGAATGGATCTCGGACAAGACGCGCCACGCCTGCGATGGCCTGCGCCGTCAGCGTCTCGATCGCCCTTACATCCGCAAGAACGGCAAGCTCGAACTCGCGACATGGGGTGAAGCTTTCGCAGCCATCGCCGCGCGCGTTTCGGCCACCAAGCCGCAAGCCATGGCCGCCATCGTGGGCGATCTGGCGGCGGCCGAAGAAATCAAGGCGTTGAAAGATTTGATGGGGTCGCTCGGCGTCACCAATCTCGAATGCCGCCAGGATGGATCGAAGGTCGGCGGCGCACGCCCGACCTATCTCTTCAATTCCACCATCGCCGGTGTTGAAGCCGCCGACGTGTTGCTTCTGATCGGCGCAAATCCCCGCTGGGAAGCGCCCGTGCTGAACGCGCGCATCCGCAAGGCATGGCTCAACGGGTTGAAGATCGCCAATATCGGCGCCGCCGTTGATCTCACCTATCCGGTCACCCAATTGGGCGAAGGCGTTTCCGCCCTGCAAGACCTCGCAAACGGCAAAGGCGATTTCGCCGCCGTGCTGAGGGATGCCAAGCGCCCGATGATCGTCGTCGGCGCCGGTGCCGCCGCGCGGGCCGATGGTGCAGCCCTTCTCAATCTCGCCGCGAAGCTTGCGGGCGATGTCGGTGCAATCGGTCCGGCAGGCACGCCCGCCGAAGGCGGCTGGAACGGGTTCAACGTGCTGCACACGGCAGCCTCGCGCGTTGCCGCCCTCGACCTCGGTTTCGCAACTGGCGACATGGCCGCCATTCTTGATGGTGCCGCGAAAGGCGAAATCAATTTGGTCTATCTGCTGGGCGCAGATGAATTCGACACGGCAAAACTCGGCAACGCCTTCGTCGTCTATCAGGGCACCCATGGCGATGCGGGCGCGCACCGCGCCGATGTCGTGTTGCCCGGTGCGGCCTATACCGAGAAGGATGGGCTCTACGCCAATTTCGAAGGCCGCATCCAGCGCGGCAAACGCGCGGCGTTCCCACCGGGCGAGGCCAAGGAAGATTGGGCGATCCTGCGTGCGCTTTCCGAGGTGCTCGGCAAGAAGCTGCCATATGACAATATCGAAACCCTGCGCGCGGCAATCGTGGCCCAGGCTCCGCATTTTGCCATTCATGGCGAAGCGCCCGCGCATCAAGGCGCAGACCCCGCGATCTGGAACAATGTCGGCAAAGCGGGTGAATTGAACTCAGCGCTCCCGCTGGGCTCCGCGATCCGCGATTTCTATCTCACCAACCCCATCGCGCGCGCCAGCGCCACGATGGCCGAATGCAGCCGCATTTTCGTGAAGCCGGCACAGCAAATGGCGGCGGAGTAGGGCATGGCGCTGATCGGTTTCTGGACCTGGCTCTTCACGCTTGTGGGCGTCACGCTGCCTTATGGTTGGGCGTGGTTCCTCAGCCAGGCGACGCTCATCCTTATCTTCGATGTCGTCCTGCTCATCATGATCGCGTTCTTCCTGCTGGCAGACCGCAAGATCTTCGCCGCTGTTCAGATGCGCCGCGGCCCCAATGTCGTGGGCGCGTTCGGCCTTTTGCAAAGCTTCGCCGATCTGATCAAGTTTGCGCTCAAGGAATCCGTCATTCCCGCGGGCGCGAACCGCGTGATCTTTATTCTCGCGCCGCTCATCACCTCCACGCTGGCGCTCGCAAGCTATGCCGTGATCCCGCTGGATGATGGGTGGGTCGTTTCCAATATCAATGTCGGCATTCTCTATCTTTTCGCGATCTCCTCGCTCGGCGTCTATGGCATCATCATGGGCGGTTGGGCTTCGAACTCGAAATATCCATTCCTCTCGGCCCTGCGCGCCGCCGCCCAGATGGTCTCCTATGAAGTCTCCATCGGTTTCGTTCTGGTCACCGTGCTGCTGTTCGCGGGCTCGCTGAACCTGTCGGATATCGTGCGCGCCCAGACCCATGGCTGGTATGCCTTCACGATGCTGTTCCCGATGATGATGATCTTCTTCGTCTCGGCCATCGCGGAAACCAACCGCCCGCCCTTCGATCTGGTGGAAGCGGAATCCGAACTCGTGGCGGGCTATTTCGTGGAATATTCCTCCACCCCGTTCCTGCTGTTCTTCCTGGGCGAGTTCCTCAACATCGTGCTGATGAGCGCGATGCTCTCCATCCTGTTCTTCGGCGGCTGGCTGCCGATCTGGAACGTCTGGCCGCTCAACGCCATCCCCGGCATCTTCTGGTTCCTGGGCAAGACGATCTTCTTCTTCTTCTGCTTCGCGATGGTGCGCGCGGTCGTGCCGCGTTATCGCTACGATCAGCTCATGCGTCTCGGCTGGAAGGTGTTCTTGCCGACATCGTTGCTCTGGGTGGTTTTGACGGCAGCCTGGGTGCTCGTCTTCCACCAGAAGGTGATGTGATGGCTTATATCGATCAAACGGCCCGTTCGGTCTTCTTCTGGGAATTCCTGAAAGCGCTGTGGCTTGGCTTGCGCTATTTCTTCGCGCCGAAAGCCACGCTGAACTATCCGTTCGAAAAAGGCCCGCTCTCGCCGCGCTTCCGCGGCGAACATGTGCTGCGCCGCTATCCCAACGGCGAAGAACGCTGCATCGCCTGCAAGCTGTGCGAAGCCATTTGCCCCGCACAAGCCATCACCATCGAAGCCGAACCGCGTGAGGATGGCAGCCGCCGCACCACGCGCTACGACATCGACATGGTGAAATGCATCTATTGCGGGCTGTGCCAGGAAGCCTGCCCGGTGGATGCCATCGTCGAAGGCCCGAACTTCGAATTCGCCACCGAAACCCGCGAAGAACTTTATTACGACAAGGCCAAGCTGCTCGCCAACGGCGACCGCTGGGAGGGCGAAATCGCCCGCAACCTCGAACTCGATGCGCCTTACCGGTGATGGGAAAGAATAGGGAATGCTGATCACCTTGGCCTTTTACCTGTTCTCGGCGGTGCTCGTGGGCGCCGCTTTCATGGTCGTGGCCGGGCGCAACCCCGTGCATTCGGTGCTGTTCCTGATCCTGGCTTTTTTCAACGCGGCCGCGCTGTTCGTTCTGCTGGGGGCGGAATTCCTCGCGATGATCCTGGCTGTCGTCTATGTCGGCGCGGTCGCGGTGCTGTTCCTGTTCGTCGTGATGATGCTCGATATAGATTTCGCCGAACTGCGGAAAGGCGCCCTGCAATATCTCCCGCTGAGCGCGCTCATCGGCATCATCCTCGTCGTCGAACTGATCATGGTCGCAAGCGTCTGGGTCATCTCGCCCATGGCCCCGCAGACCAAGGCCCACATCACGCCCGAAGGCATGACGAACACGGCAGCCCTGGGCCACATCCTCTACACGGATTACATCTTCTATTTCCAAACCGCGGGCCTGATCCTGCTCGTCGCCATGATCGGCGCCATCGTGCTCACCTTGCGGCACCGGCCGGATGTGCGCCGCCAGTCGATCTCGGCACAGAACCACCGCCGCCGGCAGGATGCGATGGAAATGCACGATCCGAAACCGGGGCAGGGGGTCTGATATGGCAATCGGTCTTGGTTCCTATCTCGCCGTTGCCGCCATCGTGTTCACGATCGGCGTGTTCGGCATCTTCATGAACCGCAAGAACGTCATCGTCATGCTGATGTCGATCGAGCTGATCCTGCTGGCGGTCAACATCAATTTCGTGGCGTTCTCATCCTATCTCGGCGATCTCGTGGGCCAGGTGTTCGCGCTCTTCGTGCTCACCGTCGCCGCCGCTGAGGCCGCCATCGGTCTTGCCATTCTCGTCGTCTATTTCCGCAATCGCGGCACGATTGCGGTCGAAGACGTCAACCTGATGAAAGGCTGACGCGTGTACAGCGCCATCGTATTCCTTCCGCTCCTCGGTGCCGCCATCGCGGGCCTGTTCGGCCGCATCCTGGGTGCGCGCCTTTCGGAACTCATCACCACGGGCCTGCTGCTCACCTCTGCGGCACTCTCCTGTTATGCCTTCTATGACGTCGCCCTGATGGGCCATGGCCAGGTCCTCCAGATATTCCAGTGGATCCACTCCGGCGATTTCGCCGCCGATTGGAACATCCGCGTCGACACGCTGACCGCCGTGATGCTGGTGGTGGTGACGGGCGTGTCCAGCCTCGTACATGTCTATTCGATCGGCTACATGCATGAAGATCCGCATCGTCAGCGCTTCTTCGCCTATCTGTCGCTGTTCACCTTCGCCATGCTGATGCTGGTGACGGCCAACAACTTCCTCCAGCTTTTCTTCGGCTGGGAAGGCGTGGGGCTCGCTTCTTATCTCCTGATCGGATTCTGGTACACGCGGCCTTCCGCCAATGCTGCGGCGATCAAGGCGTTTGTCGTCAACCGCGTGGGCGATTTCGGCTTCGCGCTGGGCATCTTTGGAATTTTCTTTGTCTTCAAGACGCTCGATTTCGATGCCGTCTTCGCCGCCGCCCCAAGCCTTGTCGGCCAGACATTCCTCTTTGCCGGCCATCAGGTCGATGTGCTGACCACTCTCTGCCTGTTGCTGTTCGTCGGCGCGATGGGCAAGTCCGCCCAGCTGGGCCTGCACACCTGGTTGCCGGATGCGATGGAAGGCCCCACGCCGGTTTCCGCATTGATCCATGCCGCCACCATGGTCACGGCGGGCGTGTTCCTTGTCTGCCGCTGTTCGCCCATGTTCGAGCTTTCGCCCACCGCACTTGCCTTCGTCACCTTCATCGGCGCCACCACCGCCTTCTTCGCCGCCTCGGTCGGCCTGTTCCAGAACGATATCAAGCGCGTCATTGCGTATTCGACGTGTTCGCAGCTTGGCTACATGTTCGTCGCCGCCGGTGTCTCGGCCTATGGCGGCGCGATGTTCCATCTATTCACACATGCGTTCTTCAAGGCGCTGCTGTTCCTGGGCGCAGGTTCCGTCATTCACGCGATGCACCATGAGCAGGATATGCGGAAGATGGGCGGGCTCGCGCGCGCCATTCCGATCACCTGGGCGATGATGCTGATCGGCAATCTCGCGCTCACCGGCGTCGGCCTGCCGCTGCTCGGCATCGGTGCGGCAGGGTTTTATTCGAAAGACGCCATCATCAATTCCGCCTTCTCCGCGCACACAGGCATTGGCACCTATGCCTTTATCCTCACCGTTGTCGCCGCCGGGATGACCTCCTTCTATTCCTGGCGCCAGTTCCTGATGACCTTCCACGGCCGTTTCCGCGGCGAGGACAAGCTGGAACTCGAACACGACGATCACGCGCATGATGAGCCCGAAGCAGGGCATGACGATCATGCCCATGGCCACGGCATCAAGCTCGCGGATGTTCACGAATCCCCATGGGTTATGCTGGTGCCGCTTATCGTGCTGGCGGCGGGCGCGCTGTTCGCGGGTGCGATCTTCGAACATTGGTTCATCGGTGAAAACGCCGCCGGTTTCTGGCGTGGTGCTGTCGCGGCTTTCGCGGGCCATGGCGAACACGGCGAACTCCCGCTCTGGGTCGAGTTCGCGCCCTTCGTGATGACGATCTTGGGCTTCCTGATCGCCTACTACTATTACATCCTGCACCCCGATCTGCCGCGCCAGATGGCGGCAAAGCGGGGCATGCTCTACCTGTTCCTCTACAACAAATGGTATTTTGACGAGTTGTACGATCTCATCTTCGTGCGCCCCGCCAAATGGCTCGGCCGCACATTGTGGAAAGTCGGCGATGGCATGATCATCGATGGGCTGGGCCCCGATGGTATTTCCGCCCGCGTGCTCGATGTCACCCGTCAGTCGGTGAAGCTGCAATCGGGCTACATCTATAGCTATGCGCTCGCCATGCTCTTGGGCGTGGTGGCGCTGATCACATGGTTCCTTGTCACGCTGAAGGTGACGCTATGAGCTGGCCGATCCTCAGCGTTACCACCTTCCTGCCGCTTCTGGGCGTGCTGGCGATCCTCCTGATGCCCGGCGACAAGCAGGCCGTCGCCAAGGCCGCGCGCTGGATCGCGCTCATCGTCACCCTTGCCGATCTCGCGCTGTCGCTTGTGATCTGGGCGAATTTCAATGGCGCATCGTCCGCCTTCCAGTTCGTCGAACAGGCGCAATGGCTGGGCGGCAACATCACCTACCACATGGGGGTGGATGGCATTTCGATGCTGTTCGTCGTGCTCACCGCGGGCCTCATGCCGTTCTGCATCCTGGCAAGCTGGCAATCCATCCAGGAGCGCGTGCCGGAATACATGATCGCGTTCCTGGCGCTCGAAACACTGATGATCGGCGTGTTCTGTGCGCTCGACCTTGTGCTGTTCTACGTCTTCTTCGAAGGCGGCCTGATCCCGATGTATCTCATCATCGGCGTGTGGGGTGGCAAGCGGCGCGTTTACGCCAGCATGAAGTTCTTCCTCTACACCTTGCTCGGCTCGGTGCTGATGCTGCTCGCCATCCTCTGGATGTATCTCTATGCGGGCACCACCGATATCGACGTGTTGTTGCGCACCGCCCATTTCCCCGTCGCGATGCAGGGCTGGCTGTGGTTCGCCTTCTTCGCCTCTTTCGCGGTGAAGATGCCGATGTGGCCGGTCCACACCTGGCTGCCCGATGCCCACGTCGAGGCCCCTACGGCGGGCTCCGTAATCCTGGCGGGCATCCTGTTGAAGATGGGCGGTTACGGCTTCCTGCGCTTCTCGCTGCCGATGTTCGCCAGCGCTTCCGATATGTTCGCGCCCTTCATCTTCACGCTCTCCGTCGTCGCGATCATCTACACCTCGCTGGTCGCGCTCGCGCAGGAGGATATGAAGAAGCTGATCGCCTATTCGTCGGTCGCCCATATGGGCTTTGTGACCATGGGCATCTTCACGCTCACCCATCAGGGCATCGAAGGCGGCATCTACCAGATGCTCAGCCACGGCGTCGTCTCCAGCGCGCTGTTCCTCTGCGTCGGCGTAATCTACGACCGTATGCACACGCGCGAGATCGCGGCCTATGGTGGCCTTGTGGAGCGGATGCCGCTCTATGCCGCCTGCTTCATGGTGTTCACGCTTGCCAATGTGGGCCTGCCGGGCACCAGCGGCTTCGTGGGCGAGTTCCTCACAATGCTTGGCGCATTCGAAGCCAATACCTGGGTTGCGATCTTCGCCACCACGGGCATCATCCTGTCGGCGTCCTACGCGCTCTATCTCTATCGCCGCATCATCTTCGGTGCGCTGGTGAAGCCGGCACTCAAGACGATCACCGATCTCACGCCCCGTGAAGTTGCAATCCTCGCCCCGTTGGTCATCCTCACGGTCCTGATGGGCCTCTACCCCAAGCCGATTTTCGATGTGACGTCGGCATCCGTCGCCAACCTCATCCACCAGCATCAGACAGCTCTCGCCCTAGATCGCGCGCCCAAGCTCGCTGAAGCCGGGAGAGCGCAATGACCGCCGCCGATCTGCACATCCTGCTGCCCGAATTGATCCTGGTCATTGGCGCCATGGCGCTGCTCATGGTCGGCGTCTTCCGGGGCGACAAGTCGTTTGGCCTGGTTTCGGTCCTGAGCGTCATTGCGCTTGCCGCATCCGCGGGCGCCATCCTGGGGCAGGGCGATGCCGTGACGCCCGCATTCGGTGGCGCCATCGTCGCCGATGGGTTTGCGCGCTTCACCAAGCTCCTGATCCTTATCGGCAGTGCTGCGGCCATTGCGCTCTCCCAAGGGTTCATGCGCAGCGAAAAGATCGCGCGTTTCGAATTCCCGATCCTGATCCTCTTCGCCACCATCGGCATGATGATCATGGTCTCGGCGCAGAACCTGATCTCGTTTTATACCGGCCTCGAATTGCAGAGCCTTTCGCTCTATGTGCTGGCCGCGTTCAATCGGGATTCACTGCGTTCTTCCGAATCCGGCCTGAAATATTTCGTTCTCAGCGCGCTGGCATCGGGCATCCTGCTCTACGGCATGTCGTTCATCTACGGCTTCACCGGCAGCACGCAATATGCCGCCATCGCCCATGTCGTGGCCCAGTCGGGCCAGAACATCGGCCTCGTTTTCGGCCTCGTGTTCTTCATCGCGGGCATCATCTTCAAGATCTCCGCCGTCCCTTTCCACATGTGGACGCCGGACGTTTACGAAGGCGCCCCCACGCCGGTCACCGCCTTCCTGTCGATGTCGCCCAAGGTCGCCGCCATGTCGATCATCGTGCGCGCGCTGCTCCAGGCCTTCCCCAACGCTTTCCACGAATGGCAGCAGATCATCGTGCTGGTCTCCATCCTGTCGATGGTGCTGGGCGCGGTGGCCGCCATCGGCCAGACCAATATCAAGCGGCTGATGGCCTATAGCTCCATCGGCCACATGGGTTATGCGCTGCTTGGCCTCGCGGCGGGCACGCAGATGGGCGTTCAGGGCGTTCTGCTTTATCTGCTGATCTATCTCGTCACCGGCGCGGGCACGTTTGCCTGCATCCTCGCCATGCGCCGCGATGGCGAAATGGTGGAGACCATCGGCGATCTCGCAGGCCTTGCCCGCACCCAGCCGAAGCTCGCCTTCGCCTTCGCCATGCTGATGTTGAGCCTCGCGGGCATTCCGCCACTCGCGGGCTTCTTTGCAAAGTTCTACGTTTTCATGGCCGCGATAGAAGCGCATCTCTATGTGCCCGCCATCATCGGCGTCGTCGCAAGCGTGGTGGGCGCGTTCTATTATCTGCGCATCGTCAAGCTCATCTATTTCGATGAACCCGCGCCGGCCTTCGATCGCGCCATGGGCCCGAGCCTCGGCACGGTGCTGGTGCTTTCGAGCGTCTTCACGCTGCTGTTCGTTGTGGGTGCGGCGCCAATGGTCAACGCAGCATCGGTTGCGGCGAGGTCGTTGATCCCGTGAGCGCCGCATGGCCCGAAGGCTATGCGCTGAAAGCCTTCGCGGTCATCGATTCCACGAATGAGGAAGCCCGCCGGATCGCCGCCGCCGGCGACCAGCAACCCGTCTGGATCACCGCCGAACGACAGACCGCCGGTCGCGGCCGCCGTGGCCGCACCTGGGAATCCCCGCCCGGCAATCTCGCAGCCACGCTCCTGATCCGCCCGGCTAGGCCCGCCGCCGAATGCGCCCAACTTTCCTTCGTGGCCGCCATTGCCGCCCATGAGGCGATCTCGAGCTTTGCACCCGATGCCAACATCGCCGTGAAATGGCCCAATGATGTGCTCGTGAACGGAAAGAAGATCGCGGGCATCCTTCTGGAATCCGCGAGCACCGGCACGGTTCCGGAATGGCTGGCCATCGGCATCGGCATCAATCTCGCGCACTTCCCCGAAGGCACCGAGTTTCCGGCGACCGCCTTGCCCGCATTAGGCATAACCGCACCAAGCCCGCGCGAAGGCCTCACGCGCCTCGCAGCCGCCTTCGCGAAATGGTATGAAATCTGGCGCGCCAAAGGCTTTTCGCCGGTGCGCGATGCGTGGCTTGCCCGCGCGGCCGGATTGGGTACGCGCATTCGGGCGCGGCTTTCGGATGGAGAATATTGGGGCATGTTCGAAGGCATCGATGAAACCGGCGCTCTGATCCTGCGCGAAGCCCACGGCAAAACCCGCATTATCGCCGCGGGCGAAGTCTTCTTCGGATAACCAGATGCTGCTCGCCATTGATGCCGGAAACACCAACATCGTCTTCGCCGTGTATGACGGCAAAGAGGTGCGTGCCGAATGGCGCGCCGTCACCGAAACCACGCGCACGGCCGATGAATACGCCGTGCTGCTGCAGCCGCTGATGGCGCTGGCGGGTTTGAGCTTCTCGGAAATCGACGACGCGATCATCGCAACCGTGGTGCCCGCATCGCTGTTCGACCTGCGCATGTTTTGCCGCAAATATCTCAAATGCGAACCCATCGTCGTTGGTGATGATGATGTCGATCTTGGCATCAGCATCCAGGTGGATCGCCCAAGTGCGGTCGGCGCCGATCGCCTGGTCAATGCCATCGCCGCGCACGCGGCCTATAAGGGCCCCCTTATCGTCGTCGATTTCGGCACCGCCACCACCTTCGATATCGTCGGCGCCAATGGCGATTACGAAGGCGGCGTCATCGCGCCGGGCGCAAATCTTTCCGCCGAAGCGCTGCACCAGGCCGCCGCCATGTTACCGCGCGTTGCGGTCCAGCGCACGCAGAGCGTGATCGGCAAAGACACCGTGCCCGCGATGCAATCGGGCCTCTATTGGGGCTATCTAGGCCTGATCGAAGGACTCGTGAGCAAGATCAAGGAAGAATACGGCAAGCCCATGAGCGTCGTCGGCACAGGCGGCCTTGCCAATCTCTTCTACAAGCAGACAGCTTCCATCGATCACCTCGATCCCGATCTCACCATTCGCGGCCTCATCATGATCCACGCGCGCAACGCCAAGAAAAAGAGCTGATGGCGGTTTTGCGCGAGGCCGAACTCGTTTTCCTGCCGCTCGGCGGCTCCGGCGAGATCGGAATGAATTTCAATGCCTATGGTTACGGCCCCCCCGATGATCGCGATTGGATCATCGTCGATTGCGGCGTGATGTTCGGCCGCGAAGGCACGACACCGGGCATCGATCTCATCATGCCGGATATCCGCTATCTCGCCGAACAGCGCGAGAATGTGCGCGCCATCGTGCTCACCCATGCCCATGAAGATCATATCGGCGCCATCGCCCATCTGTGGCCGCAATTGCGCTGCCCGCTTTACGCAACCCCCTTCACCGCACACCTGATCGAAGACAAGCTGAAGGAAGCGGGCCTCGAAGAGATCGTGCGCGTGCAGATCGTGCCCTTGGGCGGCCACCTGACGCTCGGCCCATATGAAATCGATTTCGTGTCGATCACCCATTCCATCCCCGAACCCAATGCACTGTCGATCAAGACCCCGCTTGGCACCATCGTCCACACCGGCGACTGGAAGCTCGATCCCGATCCCCTGATTGGCGAGGTCACCGATGAAACCGCGCTGAACAAGCTGGGCGATGAAGGCGTGCTCGCGCTCGTCTGCGATTCCACCAACGCGCTCGTTCCCGGCCAAAGCGGTTCCGAAGCGAAGGTCCGCGAAAGCCTTTCCACCTTGATCGCCACGCTCAAGGGCCGCGTCGCGGTTACCGCCTTTGCCTCCAACGTCGCGCGTCTGGAATCCGTGGCCAATGCGGCGCGCGAGAACAACCGCGAACTCGTTCTGGTCGGCCGTTCTATGCACCGCATCGTCAACGCCGCGCGCGCCACCGGCTATCTCAAAGGCTTTCCGCGCGTGCTGTCGGAAGATGATGCCGAAGATCTGCCGCCCAGCCGCGTGCTTTATCTCTGCACCGGCAGCCAGGGTGAGATGCGCTCGGCGCTGGCGCGCATCGCAGCGGGCGAACATCGCAGCGTGAACCTCGGCCCCGGCGATGCGGTGGTTTTTTCCTCGCGCATCATTCCCGGCAACGAATTGTCGATCTTCGAAATGCAGAACCAGCTCGCGGCCCTCGGCGTCGAAGTCCTCACCGAGCAGGATCATTTCGTGCACGTTTCCGGTCATCCGTGCCGCGAGGAACTGGCGCAGATGTATCGCTGGACGCGCCCGCAGATCGCCGTCGCCGTCCACGGTGAACGCCGCCAGCAGGAAGAACATGCCCGCCTCGCCAAATCCCTTCAGGTGCCACAGGCTTTGGTGCCGGAGAACGGTCAGCTTTTCCGCCTCGCGCCGGGCCGCGCCCAACTGATCGACGAAACGCCCTCGGGCCGCATCCATCTCGATGGCACGGTTCTGGTCGCGGAAGGCGAGGGCTATTCCAAAGCCCGCCGCACCATGAGCTATGCGGGCCTGATCGTGGTGACGCTGGTGCTCGACCAGAAGGGCCGCATCGCCACCGATCCGATGATCCTGTTCGAAGGCATCCCGGAAGCCATCCATGACCGCGCGCGCGAAGCGCTCGAAGGCGTGGTGAAGCGCCACAATCCCAAACGCGACGACGAGGAAGCCCTGAAGGAAACAACCCGCCGCGCCGTTCGCCGCGCGGCGAGCGATGCCTGGGGCAAGAAGCCGGTCACCCGTGTGGAAGTCGTCTGGGTGTGAAATACTCCGGCGATCAACAAGGGGTATCCTATGGCTGGCTTGCCTGTCCAACACGTCATTGTAGGTTTCGGCTTCGGCCTGATGGGGTTGGCGGCCTTCCTCCGTCCGCGTCTGGTGGTGGCGATGGTCGGTATCGTTGGCAACAGCCCCGATTCCCGCAACGAGATTCAGGCGGTCTATGGCGGCTTCGGCCTTGCCATGGCGGCGGCCTTGGCCGCGCCGCTCTGGTACCCCGGCTTGCGGGCAGGCATCGCGACCGCCGTCGGGCTGGCGCTGGCGGGCATGGCTGCGGGCCGCGTGATTGCGGCGCTGCGGGAGCGCCCGGGCCGCTGGCCCATCGTCTTCTTCGTGGTGGAAGCCGTTGCCGCAGGCCTGTTGCTGAGCACGATTTAAGATTGCCCGGCTTCACCCGGGGACTTAAGAAAACAAGCCAAGCTATGGAGCAGAAACGATGATCGGCCGCCTCAACCACGTCGCCATCGCCACGAAAGACATCGCAGCCGCAACCAAGGTCTATCGCGATACGCTGGGCGCCACCGTCTCCGGTCAAGTGCAACAGCCCGATCACGGCGTGACCACCGTGTTCGTTGAACTGCCCAACACCAAGATCGAATTGCTCGAACCGCTGGGCGCCAATTCCCCCATCGCCAAGTTCCTGGAAAAGAACCCCTCGGGCGGCATCCACCATGTCTGTTACGAGGTGGATGATATCCACGCCGCCGTGAAGCAGATGAAGGAAAAAGGCGCCACCATCACCGGAACGGGCGAACCCCGCATCGGCGCCCACGGCAAGCCCGTGGTCTTCCTGCACCCGAAAGATTTCAATGGAACGTTGATCGAGCTCGAACAAGCGTGAACGTGGTCCGCGACGCAGCGTTTCTGGGCGCGTTTGCCATTGTCTGGTTTCTGGCGCTGTTCTGCCTGCTGCCCATAGGCCTGCGCGAAGACGCCGAGCCTACCGTGAAACTCACCACCAAATTCCTCTGGGCCACGGTGATCGCGGTCGTGGCGTGGAGCGTCTTCTACGGACTGATCCGCTTTGGCATCATCGATATGTAATGCGTCTTGGCACTGAGCCCTTGTCCGCCGGTCGGCGGGCGCGGGTGCGCGGCATCTCCCACATGCAACACCCGGCTCGCGAGACAAGCCCTCCGAAGGAAATGTGAAAGCGTCAGCCGCTCGGTGGCTTGCCGGTGTTGACCGCCAATTGAGCGTCGAAGGCACGCTTATAGGCGGGCCGCGCTTCGCCACGGGCGACGTAAGCGGAGAGGTTCGGATATTCGTCCAGAATACCGGACGCTCTCAACCTGAGCAGCACCGACACCATCATCAAATCGCCCGCGCTGAACGCGCCATCGAGCCAATCGGCATCGCCAAGACGCGGGGAAAGTTGCTTCAGCCGGGCGCGGACGCGATCCTCGACCAGAGGCAGGCGCTCCTTGCTCCAGGGCTTGTCGCCTTCCAGAAGCTTGGCGGTTGTGAGTTCAAGGACCGGCGGCTCCACCGTGTTGAGCGCGGCAAACATCCATGTGATCGCCCGCGCCCGCGCATTCACATCGTTCGGCAGCAGGCCTGCACGGTGCTGCGCGATGTGGAACACGATTGCCCCCGTCTCAAACAGGGCGAGATCGCCTTCCTCATAGGTGGGAATCTGCCCGAAAGGATGAAGCGCCAGATGGGCAGGTTCCTTCATCGCCTTGAACGACACAAGACGCACCTTGTAAGGCTGGCCCACTTCTTCCAGCGCCCAGCGAACGCGCGTGTCACGCGCCAGTCCCTTGCCGCCATCGGGCGACCGTTCAAAGGCGGTAATGGTGGGGATCATCGAACCGTAATCCTGGGCCCCAAAAAGCAGAAAGGCCGGTTGCCCGGCCTCTCAAACCCGTCCTGTATTCTCCCCAAACTTGGCCGCTCGTTTCCAGCGCCTCAATTTGTGGGCGAAACCCTTAAGGCACAGGGGTCTTCCTGTCACGTAGTATCTGCGCAACAAAGCCAAAGAATCGACTGTCTTATTTCACGACTAGATCAGTAGAGGATATTTTATTACTTGGCGGGCCATGCTCGCCAGGTCCGGCGGGGCCTCCAATTGCCCAAAACCGGCCCGTTCCTTAGAACCCTGCCCAAGCCCCAAGCCGGAAGGTTGATTCCCGATGCGTCTGTCCCGATTTTTCATGCCCGTCCTCAGGGAGACGCCCGCCGAGGCCCAGATCGTCTCGCACCGTCTGATGCTGCGCGCAGGCCTGGTGCGCCAGGAAGCGGCGGGCATCTATGCCTGGCTGCCGCTGGGCTTCCGCGTGCTGAAAAAGATCGAACAGATCGTGCGCGAGGAGATGAACCGGGCAGGGGCCGTCGAAATCCTGATGCCCACCTTGCAGCCCGCAGACCTCTGGCGCGAAACCGGCCGCTACGATGCCTATGGCCCCGAAATGCTGCGCATCAAGGATCGCCACGAACGCGAACTGATCTACGGCCCCACCAACGAAGACATGGTGACGGAAATCTTCCGCGCCTATGTGCGATCCTACAAGGCGCTGCCGCTGAACCTCTATCACATGCAATGGAAGTTCCGCGATGAAGTGCGCCCGCGTTTCGGCGTGATGCGCGGCCGCGAATTCCTGATGAAGGATGCCTATTCCTTCGACCTCGATAAGGAAGGCGCGCGCCGTTCCTACAATCGCATGTATGTCGCCTATCTGCGCACCTTCGCCCGCATGGGCTTGAAGACGATCCCGATGCGCGCCGAAACCGGCCCCATTGGCGGGGATCTCTCCCATGAATTCATCGTGCTGGCCGAAACGGGCGAAAGCCAGGTCTTCTGCCACAAGGATCTGCTCGATATGCCGATCCCGCCGGAAGACGTCGATTTCGACTCCGATCTTGAACCCATCGTGCAGCAGCGCACCAAACTCTACGCCGCCACCGAAGACGTGCATGACAATGCCCGCTTCGAAAGCGAAGTGCCCGCTGAAAAGCGGCTCTCCGCGCGCGGCATCGAAGTCGGCCAGATTTTCTATTTCGGCAAGAAATATTCCGAACCGATGAAAGCAGTCGTGGCTGGCCCCGATGGCAAGGAAGTCGCCGTCGAAGGCGGCTCCTATGGCATCGGCGTTTCGCGCCTCGTCGGCGCCATCATCGAAGCAAGTCACGATGATGCCGGCATCATCTGGCCCGCGCCGGTCGCCCCGTTCGACATCGCGCTCATCAATCTGAAAGCAGGCGATGCGGCGACAGATGCGGCCTGCGAAGACCTCTACGCCAAGCTCACGAAAGCGGGCAAAGACGTCCTCTACGACGACACCAACGAACGCCCCGGCGCCAAATTCGCCAGCATGGATCTGATCGGTATTCCCTATCAGCTCATCATCGGCCCGCGCGGCCTCGCCAATGGCTTGGTCGAAGTGAAAACGCGCGCAGGCGGCATCAAGGAAGAACTCTCTCTCGAAGCGGTGATAAACCGCTTCGCGAAAGCCTGAAATGGCTGGCACCACCCGCGCCTTTGCCCCGTTCGAATGGATGATCGCGCTGCGCTATCTGCGCGCCAAGCGGAAGGAGAGTTTCGTCTCCGTCATCTCCGGCTTCTCGCTGGTCGGCATTGCGCTCGGTGTGGCAACCCTCATCATCGTGATGGCGGTGATGAACGGCTTCCGCCACGAATTGCTCTCGCGCATCCTGGGCCTCTCCGGCCATGTGGTGGTGCAGGGCTATGGCGGCGAGCTGATGAACTTCGATGCCGCCGCCGCCAAGGTACGCGCGGTGCCCGGTGTCGTGCGCGTCTCGCCGGTGGTCGATGGCCAGGTGATGGCCACCGCCAACTCCGTCTCGCGCGGCGCATTGGTGCGCGGCATCCGCCGCGACGACCTTTTGAAGATGACGACCGTTTCGAAAACGCTTTCGCCCGGCGCGCTCTCGCGCTTTGAGGGCGGCGATAGCGTCATCATCGGCTGGCGGCTGGCGCAGCAGCTCGGCATCGGCCCCGGCATGACGATCACGCTGATTGCGCCCAAGGGCAACGTCACCCCCTTCGGCACCACGCCGCGCGTGAAGACCTATTCGATAGCGGGTATCTTCAACATCGGCATGAGCGAATATGATTCCAGCTTCATCTTCATGCCGCTTGAGGAAGCCCAGCTTTATTTCAACCTCGGCAACGGCGTCAGCGGCCTCGAAGCCATGGTCGCCCAGCCGGATGCCGTCGCGAACTATACGCCCGCCATCGCACAAGCCGTCGGCCCCACAGCGCGCATACTTACCTGGCAGGATGTGAACTCCAGCCTGTTCGGCGCGCTCGAGGTCGAACGCAACGTGATGTTCCTCATTCTCACCATGATTATTCTGGTGGCGGCGCTCAACATCGTCTCCGGCCTCATCATGCTGGTGAAGGACAAGGGTGGCGATATCGCCATCCTGCGCACCATGGGCGCCACGCGCGGTGCGGTGATGCGCGTGTTCCTGATTGCTGGCGCCAGCATCGGTATCTTCGGCACGATATTGGGCTTCGCGATCGGCGTGCTGTTCTGCCAGAACATCGAAGCGATCCGGCAATTCCTTTCCTCGCTCACCGGCACGCAATTGTTCAACCCGGAAATCTATTTCCTCAGCAAGATGCCCGCCGAAATGGACACCGGCGAGGTGGTCGCCGTGGTTGCCATGTCGCTCACGCTCTCTCTGCTCGCCACGCTCTACCCAAGCTGGCGCGCCGCCCGCCTCGATCCGGTGGAGGCGCTGCGTTATGAGTGACACAGCCCTTCGCCTCGATCGCGTCACCCGCACCTTCAAGGAAGGCGAGGGCACGCTCGAAATCTTTCGCGACGTCAGCTTCGCTATCCAGCCGGGCGAACTCGTGGCGCTCGTCGGCCCATCGGGCGCGGGAAAATCCTCGCTGCTACATATCGCAGGCCTCCTCGAAGCCCCGTCGAGCGGCGAAGTCATCATCGGCAATCAATCCGCCTCGTCGCTGCCCGATGCCGAGCGCACGCGCCTGCGCCGCGATACTATCGGCTTCATCTATCAGGCCCATCACCTGCTGCCGGAGTTCGATGCGCTGGAAAACGTGATCCTGCCGCAACTGATTGCCGGCAAGCCGCGCAAACCGGCAGAGCAGGAAGCCAAACGCCTGCTCACCGCACTCGGCCTCGGCGAACGCCTCGATCATCGCCCATCGCAATTGTCCGGCGGCGAACAACAGCGCGTCGCCATCGCGCGCGCCGTCGCCAACCATCCGAAAATCCTGCTGGCCGATGAGCCCACCGGCAATCTGGATCCGCGCACCTCGGGCGGCGTGTTCGATGCATTGCTGGCGCTGGTGCGCAACGAAGGCGTTGCCGCCCTCGTCGCCACCCACAATTATGATCTCGCGGGCCGCATGGATCGCACGCTGGTGCTCGATCAGGGCCGCTTGTCAGGCGTTTAACGTGTTTAGCTGAGGATGCGGTTCCTCGGTCTGCCAAACCCGCGCGCAATGCTTCTGACTGGCCAGAGAACGGCCTCCGTCACGCTGGACGGATGATCTCCGTCATCAAGGCCGGTCGGCGGATAATCGTCAGCGGCAGGGCGGATATAGAACCCGAAGATCACATCGAAGATCGGAAAAATCGCAGCGAAACGTTTGTCCCTGTCCTCGGCGCGAAAGGAGTGATGCAGGCGGTGATATTGCGGCGAATTGATAAGCCACGACCACCGCCCCAGACCGAGCCGCAAATTCATGTGAGGAAAGAAATTGTAATACGAGATCAAGACATAAGCCGCGAGAACTCCCGGACCGGCTTTGAACACGACTGCGACCAGCGGATACACACTTAGCATCTTCAACGCGCGGTCCGCCCAGAAATGGCGTTGTGCGGTCGAAACGTTCATTTCCGGGTCGCTGTGATGCAGCGAGTGAAGGGCCCAGAGAAACGGAATCCGATGTTGTGCGACATGAAACGAGAACTCCGCGAAATCCATCGCCAGTGTGAAAGCCACAACGCTCACCACGAACCACCACCCGCTGTCCGGCAGGGTGATCCAACCGCCGCCTGCGGCATTGACCACGGCAACTACGAACGCACCCGCAAGCGGGAGATAGGCAAGTGGCAGCACGGAATAGGGGATGAGATATTTCAGGTTCAACGATGCCGCCAAGAAAGATTGGCGCCGGGCGGGCCGCAAAGTCTCTATGGCAAAGCCGACGATCACGATCGCTGCGCTCACAAGAAACGAGATCGCCAGCGCGCCAATCAGCACCTTCCAGGACATGTGTTCCTGCTCCCTGACGACGGCCCGGTGCCGACGGTGGGTGTCCGGTATAGCTGCAAACTCCTTAACGCTCGTTAATGCGGTGCATCACCACGCGATGGCTTCCGCGAGGCTCCATCAAGCCAAACTCGCCCAACCTGCGGGTTCCGCAGATCTGACTCGAATTTGCACGCATGGAAGCCATCACAGCGCATCGGCCTATCTCACGGGGAGCGGCCCCGTTGGCTGTGTCATTGAGGACTTTCTTTTTCGAAGCCTGCCAATTGCGCCGCCAATGCGCGCTGGAATGCAGGCCGCGCTTCGCCACGCGCCACATAGGCTTTGATTGCCGGTTCCCTGTCGAGAAGATCGGTCGTGTGCAGCATCCGCAGCACCGTAACCATCACCAGATCGCCGGCTGTGAAATCACCTTCCAGCCAATCTTTCCCATCAAGCACTGTCGCCAGCTGCGCCAGTCGCTTGGTTATCCATTCTTCCAACATCGGCTTTCGCTCTTTCGTCCATTCCTGGTCGGAATAAGCGAGTTGGATCAACGCAAGTTCTTGAACCGGCGGTTCGATTGAATTGAGCGCTGCGAATATCCAGCTGGTGGTTCGCAATCGGTCCAGCTCATCTTTCGGCAGTAACGCTTCGCACTTTCCTCCGATGTACAAAATGATCGCGCCGGATTCGAATATCTTAAGTCCGTCTTCTTCCATCGCCGGCACCTGCCCGAAGGGTTGCAGCTTGCGGTACCAATCCGAGGCCTGATCCTCGCCAAGCCCGATCAGTTTCTCCGTATATGGAATGCCAGCTTCTTCCAGCGCCCAGCGCGGGCGCAAATCGCGCACCAGACCTCGCACCTGTGGCGGAACCCATTTGTAAGCGTAGATCGTGATCATGCGTTTGCTCCCGTGAGAAGACGCCCCATTTTATTGAGCGTGCTGTTCCAGCCTTTTTCGTGTGCGTCGCAGTTCTCGACGGTCTGCAAGCCGTCATGCCGCAGCGTCAGTTCGGTCTTGCCGCCCAGATCGCGCAGCGAAACGCTCACCAGCGAGTCGTCTTCACCTTTCTCCCATTTCCACGTCATCGAGAAGCTGTCGGGCCGATCCACTGTCTTAAACGTGCCAACGACCGGAATGGTGCTGCCGTCCGACATGTTCATGATGATCTTGTAGCGCCCGCCCACGCGCGGCTCGAACACCGGCACCTCGCAGGTCACGCCCTCAGGACCGATCCACGCCTGGAACTGCTCGTGCGTCAGCCATGCGTCGAACACACGGGCAGGAGAAGCATCGAAGACGCGCCTCACGATCAGCACGGGCGCGTCAGTCATTGTGTTCATGGCGTCTTCTCCGGGTTCTGTTTGAGGAACGCATCCAGCCGGTCGAAGGAGCCGGTCCAGAAGCGGGCATAGCGTTCGAGATGTTCGAAGGCGTCTTTCAACGCCTCCGGCTTCAGGGTGCAGCGGCGGTGTTTGCCCTCGCGGCGGTTCTCGATCAGGGCGGCATCCTCCAGCACCTTCAGGTGCCGTGAGATGGCGGGCATGGAAATGGCGAAGGGTTCCGCCAATTCGCCCACCGTGGCGCTGCCAAGCGCGAGGCGCGCGAGAAGCGCCCGTCGCGTCGGGTCCGCAAGCGCTTGAAATGTATGGTCGAGCTGATTCATTTAACTGATATGTTAAATAACATGCCAGTTAAGTCAAGGGGTGTTGTTTTGTGATCTCGTTTTGTTCTTGACGAATGAGAACAAACATGGAACAATATACGGCCATGAAGGAGAGAACACGATGTCAGCCTGGTTCAAAGATACGATTTCCGGCCTCTTCCTGATGACGTTCATCGCCGCCTCGTTCGGCATGGCCGACATCGCGCACCTCGTCCTCTCCGCCGCCTAGGAAGCCCGCCCCCAACAACCCTGTGGATGATCCGCGCCCGCGCATTCGCGCCCGCGCCCGTCACCGATACTGAAAGGGGGCGAGAAGAGGAGAGGCCTAGTGGCGGAACGCAAAGCGGCATCCTTTGTCCACCTGCGGGTGAAGAGCGCCTATTCGTTGCTCGAAGGTGCCGTGCGTCCGGAAGATCTGGCGGATCTGGCGAAGAAAAACGCCATGCCCGCCGTCGCCGTCACCGACAGCAACAATCTCTTCGGCGCCTATGAGATCAGCGAGAAGGTGGCCAAGGCCGGCGTGCAGCCCATCGTCGGCTGTCTGATCGCCGCCGAGCTCGCTCCCGTCCAGCCTTCCGCCTCTGCCTCACGCCCCAAACCGCCGGGCCTGCCGCTGTTGGTGCAGAACCCGCAAGGCTATCTGAATCTCTCCAAGCTTCTCAGTGCCGCCTATCTCGAAGCCCAGCCCGGCGACTGGCCGCATGTCGAGATGCCCCAGCTGGAGAAATATGCCGAAGGTCTGATCGCGCTGACCGGGGGCCCCGGCGGCCCGCTGAACCAGCTTCTCGTCGCAGGCCAGCCCGAAGCGGCAGAAAACCTGCTTCTGAAGCTCCACGCGATCTTCGGAGACCGCCTTTATATCGAATTGCAGCGTCACGGGTTGCCGGAAGAACGCGCGGTCGAAAACACGCTGCTGGAATTGGCCTATACGCACGCCATTCCCATCGTCGCGACCAACGATGTGCATTTCGGCAAGGCCGATATGTACAAGGCGCACGATGCGTTGATGTGCATTGCCGATGGTGCCTTCGTCTCGCAGCAGGAACGCCGCAGGCTCACCCCCGAACATCGCTTCAAGACGGCAGCGGAAATGACCGCGCAATTCGCCGATCTTCCCGAAGCCATCGAAAACACGCTCGAGATCGCGCGCCGCTGCGCCTTCCGCCCCAAGAAGCGCAATCCTATCCTGCCGCAGTTCGTACCCGAATCCGGCCTCTCGCCGCAGGAAGAATTGCGCGCGCAGGCCGAAGCCGGCCTGAAGCGCCGCCTTGCCGATCACGGCATGTTCGCCGATGAAAAAGTCTATCGCGACCGCCTCGAATTCGAATTGGGCGTCATCATCCGCATGGATTTTCCGGGTTACTTCCTGATCGTGTCCGACTTCATGAAGTGGACGCGAAACGAAGGCATCCCCGTCGGCGTGCGCGGATCGGGCGCGACATCGCTGGTCGCCTGGTCGCTCGACATTACCAACCTCGATCCGATCCGTTTCGGCCTGCTGTTCGAACGCTTCCTCAATCCAGAACGTATCTCGATGCCGGACTTCGATATCGACTTCTGTCAGGAACGTCGCGACGAAGTCGTGCGCTACGTTCAGCGGAAATACGGTGCTGATCGCGTCGCCCACATCATGGCGTTGGGTTCGCTGCAAGCGCGCGCCGCGGTGCGCGACGTGGGCCGCGTGTTGCAGATGCCGCTCGGTCTGGTGGATCGCATCGCCAAGATGATCCCCAATCCACCCGGTCATCCGGTGTCGATGAGGGAAGCGTTGGAAAGCGAGCCCCGTCTTCAGGCGATCAAGGACGAAGAGCCCGCCGCCCGCGAACTTTTCTCCATCGTCGGCAAGATCGAAGGTCTGTACCGCCATTCCTCGACCCATCCGGCAGGTGTGGTGATCGGCGATCGGCCGCTTGATGAGATCGTGCCGCTCTACCGCGATCCGCGCGCCCACATGCCGGTGACGCAGTTCGATTATGAAGACGCGGAAAAAGCTGGCCTGGTGAAGTTCGACTTTCTCGGCCTGAAGACGCTGACCGTCATCGCCAAGGCTGAAGAGCTATTGAAGAAGCGCGGCATCAAGCTTCACACCCAGAGCATCGATTTCGACGATCCGAAAACCTTCGAGATGCTTGCCAACGGCGAGAGCGTTGGCGTGTTCCAGCTCGAAGGCGCGGGCATGCGCGACCTGATGCGCAAGATGAAGCCTGACCATATCAACGATCTGGTCGCGCTCGTCGCGCTCTATCGCCCGGGCCCAATGGATTCGATCCCGAAATACATCGCCTGCAAACGCGGCAAGGAAGCGCCCGAATATCTGCATCCGTCACTGGAGCCGATCCTGAAGGAAACCTATGGCGTCATGACGTATCAGGAAGACGTCATGAACATCGCGCGAGAACTTGGGGGGTATTCGCTCGGTCAAGCCGACCTTCTGCGTCGCGCCATGGGCAAAAAGATTGTGTCCGAAATGGCGGCACATGAGGAGAAGTTCGTCAAAGGTGCCGAAGAACGCGGCGTCACCAAAGCCATCGCGCAACAGATATTCGAACAGGCCGCAAAATTCGCAGGCTATGGCTTCAACAAGGGCCATGCTGCCGCCTATGCGCAAGTCGCGTATCAAACTGCTTATCTGAAGGCGAATTACCCGGTCGAATTCCTCGCCGCCTCGATGACGCTCGATATCGGCAACACAGATCGCCTCAATATCTTCCGGCAGGAGGCGCAGCGTTTGGGCATCCGCGTCCTGCCACCCGATATCAACCGCTCCGATTCTTTCTTCACCGTGGATGCCGAGCAGCGCATCATTTTCTATGCGCTTGCCGCCGTAAAAGGCGTTGGGCGTCAGGCAATGGATCACGTTGTCGAACTGCGAAACGCCGGTGGCCCGTTCCGGTCTGTAGCCGATTTCGCCCGCCGCATCGATCCGCGCCTGGTCAACAAGCGCGCCTTCGAAAGCCTGGTGCGCGCGGGTGCATTCGATGGTCTGCACCGCAACCGCCACCAGCTTATCAAATCCGCAGACGTGATCTTGAGCGGCAGCGCGCTCGCCGCGCGCGAACGCGAAAGCGGCCAGTCCATGCTGTTTGGCACAGGGGCGGAGGAAGCAGAAGATTTGCGCCTTGCGGCCATCGAGGAATGGCCGCTGCACGACCGCCTCAACGAAGAATTTAACGCCATCGGATTCTATCTGTCGGGCCACCCGCTCGATGGCGTGAGCGCCGCGCTGAAACGCTTGGGCGCGGTAACGATTGCGCAATTGGGCGAAGATCGCCGCCGCTCAGGTTTTCGCGCTTTGCTCGCGGGCACCGTGATCCGCAAACAGGAACGCCGTGGCCGCAGCGAACAGCAATATGCTTTCGTCTCGCTGTCAGATCCCACCGGCATGTTCGAAGTGATGATTTTTTCCGAAGTGCTGATGGCCTCGCGCCAGCTTCTGGAACCCGGAAAATCGGTGTTGCTCGCGGTCGCTGTCGATTGGACCGACGATGAATTGAAATTGCGGGCGCTATCCGCCACCGATCTCGAGAAAGCCGCCGCCGATGCAGGCGAGGGCCTGAAGATCTATCTTGAAAACAAAGCCCCGCTGGACGGAATCTTCACCCAGTTGAACAGACCGGGGAAAGGCATCGTCACCATCGTGGTACCCGGCGGCGATGGCCGCGAAGTCGAAATCAAGCTTCCCCGGCAGCTTCAAATCACCGCCGCCCATAGAAATGCGATCAAATCTCTGCCCGGCGTCGCGGCGGTGGAGGCGGTTTAATGGCAAAGCCTGTTAAGGATTTTCGGGCAGGCTTTGGCGGTGACCCACGTCTCGCGCAAACAGCTGGCCGTTCTCGCGGTAATGACCGTCCCGTTCGGTCTTTACGGTTGGGCGATGGTGATCGCGACCGGTACCGGCCATGACGGCGCGATCGGCCCCCATTACAATGCTCTCGGCGCCGACTGGGTAATTTTCTACACCGCCGCGCGCGCCTTCTTTGCTGGCCAGATAGCCCACGTCTACGATCAGGCATGGCTGACGCCGCACATCAACAGCCTGTTTTCCCAATGGCTGTCATCGCCGCTTCCTTACCCGGCGTTCCATTATCCGCCGTCGTGGCTGCTGCTTGTTTTGCCGTTCTGCATCATGCCACCCGTTGCTTCGTATGTCGGCATGCTGGTTGCGAGTTTCACGGGCCTTATCGCGGCCATTCGCAGGGCATTCGGCAAGGACAAGTTTCTGTTTGTCGCCGCCTCCGTCCTCCTTTGCCCGGCGACATCGAACAACGTGCTTGCCGGTCAGAACGGCTTTCTCACCTGTGCCCTGCTGGTGGGAGGCTTTGGATTGCTTGCAGAGCGGCCCGTCTTCGCCGGCATTTTGTTCGGGCTGCTTAGTTTCAAGCCGCAAATGGCGTTTCTGGCACCAGTGGCACTGCTGGCCGCGCGCGAATGGCGCGCGCTTGGCGCGGCTATCGTCAGCGGCGCAGTGCTTGCTTTGGCAAGTATGGCTGTTCTCGGTCCTGATGCATGGCTGAACTGGATCAACGTCATTCTTCACCCCAGCCACGCGATGGCGCAGAACGGTCTTGAATGGGGCCGCCTGTGGGATGAAAGCGTTTTCACCTGCGCAACATTGCTCGGTGCGACGAAACCCGTGGCGAATGCGCTGCAAGCCGCCGCTATGATCGCCGCGGCCGCGGTCACCTATTGGGCGTTCCGCCGCTCACATGCGGCCGAATTCCGCGTGGCAATTGCCCTGGCGGCCACGGTGGTCGCAGCGCCGCATGTATCGCCGTACGACATGCTTCCCCTTGCACTGGCCGGCGCTCTCCTGGCTTGGCGGGTATTGGAAGAGCACGGCCGGCCGCTTGCTCTTATGCTCCCCGCGATCGTCTGGTTGGCGCCCTTGCTAAATCCGCCGCGCGTCGTGCCGGTTGGATTGCTGACCCCGGTCATGATTTTTGGGTTGATCGCCGCCCTCGTTCTGCGCAGCTACCGAGCGGCCGCGCCAGACAATCTCGCCAAGCCTTCTTCCAGCAATTTCGGATCCTGCGCGAAACAGATGCGCACATAAGCGTCGGATGCTGCATCTCCGGCGGGCCCGAATGCCGAACCTGGCGCGACCCCGACTTTCGCGCCATGCACCAGCCCGCTCGCGAATTCGAGGCTGTTTTTCAATCCTTCGATTTGCAGAAAGCCGTAAAACGCGCCCTCGGGCCTGATCCAGCGAATCTGGTTCTGCTCCCGCAGGAATTCTTCCACGACGTCGCGCCCGATCCTGCATCGCGCCAGCATTTCACCGCGAAATTCGTCGCCCTTGGGAGAAAGAGCGGCCAGCGCGCCCCACTGCGCAAAGGTTGTGGCGCCAGTGTTGTTGGCGGCACTCATCACATACATCTGCTGATCGAGGCTTTGCGGATGCACCAGCCACCCGATGCGCCATCCCGTCATCGCCCAGGGTTTGGAGAACGAGTTGATGACAAACACCGCATCATCCGGTTCTGCGATTTGCAGGAAGGACGGCGCATGTGAAGAGCCGTCATAGATCAGCGTCCCGTAAACCTCATCGCTGATGATCGCGATCCCGCGCTGCCGCGCGAAATCCAATACTGCGCGCTGCTCCTGGCGTGACATCACCCACCCGGTCGGGTTTCCCGGCGATGCAATGAAGATTGCCTTCGTGCGCCCATCGCAGGCCGCGAACAATTTGTCGAGATCGAGCCGCCAGCGGGGCTGCGAGACATCCCATTCCTCTTCCAGCCTTGCGAATTTGATTTCCGCCCCCGTCATCTTCGCTGCCTGAAAAATATTTGGCCACACCGGAGAAATGCACACCACGTTGTCGCCAGTTTCGATCACGCATTGCAGCGCGGTCACGACCGCCAGCATCGCTGCACCAGGCACGGTGATGCGCTCCATCGCAATGTCGGCTTTCAGCGTGCGCGCGTGGAAATCGTGGATGGCTTCGCGTAGCGGAACAATCCCTCGCGCGCCTGTATAGAAAGTACGCCCCTTGTCGAGAGCCTCTTTGGCCGCGTCGCAGATGAACCCCGGCGTCACCAGATCGCTCTCACCGAACCACAGCGGAATGATGCTGGGATCACCCAATCCCAACATGGCCACTCGGCCGATGCCATTCGGCTCGAGATTGAGGATGGAAGGGCGAAGCGGGGAGGGGCTGGGTTGCGTCATGCGAGGACCTTACTCGCATTCGACCTCTCGCGAGAGGTGTTCGCCACGAATAGCGGGTCTGCTGAAAACGAAAGCGGCGCCCGGAGGCGCCGCTTTCAAGTCGATTATATTGCTCTCAAGCCCGCTTGCGGCGGCGCATCGCCATTCCCGCAATGCCGGCGCCGAATAGCGCCAGTGTGGCAGGTTCGGGGGCCGGAGTAGCCGAACCCGCGGTAAAGTAGCGGACATTGCCGGTGCAATTCCCCTGGCCGTCGTCATAACCGTCGCATTCAAAAGATTGATTGGCGATAAGATTGTTCGCCGTCTCATCCGTGAGCGAATGATCAAACACGAGATGCAGGAACCCTTGGTAATAGTTCGGAACGCTTCGGCTGAAGTCGACTACGGTGTCGTTCGGATTGTTGATGTTGATGGGATCGATACTAAGAACGTAGGTGTATCCGGTAAGGTCGCCAGTCGTCGTTGTGATGGTCGAAGGGACAGAGTTAAACCCATACACATTGAGCGACAGGGTGCCGTCGGCCGTCTGGCCGTCATCGAATACGCCAGTGAATATGTAGGTGATCGGCAGTGCGCTGGCCGGCGCTGTGGCAATCGCCATCGCCATTCCGGCACCCGCCAAAACGGCGCAGAAAGTCTTAACAAAAGCGCTCATAAAATTGCCCCGGCTGTCTCGATTCGGGCAAAACCTAACCCGTTTCGGGACACTGTGCCCAATAATCGTATATTATAGTTAACGCTGGAACTTTCCAGCTGCCCATCCCGCTTGCGTCGTCAAAGCCCGCCCCCTATAAGCCGCGCCATCTGCGCGCGAGGGTGGGTTCATGGGGTGAGTTGCCCTGTCCCCGTCCGGTGCCCGAAAGGGTCACACCCCTCGCGTCTGCTCAACCGGAAAAGGAGATTTTTTCCAATGGCTTTGCCAGAATTCACAATGCGTCAGCTGCTCGAAGCGGGCGCCCATTTCGGCCACCGTACCCAGCGCTGGAACCCCAAGATGAACCCCTTCATCTTCGGCGCCCGCAACGACATCCACATTATTGACCTGACCCAGACTGTGCCTCTGCTGCACCAGGCCCTCGTCGCCCTGCGCGATGTGGCTGCCGGTGGTGGGCGCATCCTGTTTGTCGGCACCAAGCGCCAGGCGTCGGAGCCGATCGCGGCCGCCGCGAAGCGCTGCGCCCAGTACTACGTGAACCACCGCTGGCTCGGCGGCACGCTCACCAACTGGCAGACGATTTCGAACTCCATCAAGCGCCTGCGCTCGATTGAAGAGACGCTGGGCTCCGCACAGGGTTCGGGTCTCACCAAGAAGGAATTGCTGGGTCTGCTGCGCGAGCGCGACAAGCTGGAACGTTCGCTCGGCGGCATCAAGGAAATGGGCGGCCTTCCGAACATGCTGTTCGTGATCGACACCAACAAGGAAGCTATCGCCGTCGCTGAAGCGCGCAAGCTTGGCATTCCGGTAACGGCGATCCTCGATTCCAATTCCGATCCCGATGGCATCACCTATCCGATCCCCGGCAATGACGATGCGGCCCGTGCGCTCTCGCTTTATTGCGATCTCATCGCGCGCGCGATCATCGACGGCCTCTCGCAAGGCCAGTCTGATGCCGGCGTCGACATGGGCGAAGCCGAAGTTCTCGATGATCTTCGTTCGCCAGAAGCCATTGCCGAAAGCGCACCCGCACCCGCGGCCTGATCGCGCGAAGGAGTATTACAAATGTCGAACATCACCGCATCGATGGTGAAGGACCTGCGCGACAAGACCGGCGCCGGTATGATGGATTGCAAAGTTGCCCTTGGCGAAACCAACGGCGATGTCGAGGCTGCCATTGATTGGCTGCGCAAGAAGGGGCTGATGAAGGCCGCGAAGAAGGCGGGCCGGGTGGCTGCAGAAGGCCTCGTCGGCGTTGCCGTCGGCGGCGATACAGGCGCGCTGGTGGAGGTCAATTCCGAGACCGACTTCGTCGCACGCAACGACCAGTTCAAAGACTTTGTGAAGAACGCCGCCGAGATCGCCCTTGAAATCGATGGCGATCTGGAAAAGTTGCTGGCCAGGCCCATGGGCAACGCGTCGGTGCAGGAAGAGTTGACCGGCCTCATCGCCAAAATTGGTGAGAACATGAGCGTGCGCCGTGTGGCCGCCCTGGCCGTGAAGCCCGGTGTCGTCGCCTCCTATGTTCACAATGCGACCTCGCCCGAGCTTGGCAAGATCGGCGTGCTCGTCGCTTTGAAGTCCGAAGGCGACACGGCGAAACTCGCTGCATTCGGCAAGCAGCTTGCGATGCACGTCGCGGCCGCGGCTCCCCTCGCGCTGACATCGGAACATCTTTCGGCCGAAGTGGTCGAGCGCGAGCGTAACGTGCAGCGCGAGCTCGCCAAGCAGTCTGGCAAACCGGACAATCTCATCGACAAGATGATCGAAGGCCGGATGCGCAAGTTCTACGAGGAATCCGTTTTGCTTTCGCAGATCTTTGTGATCGACGGCGAAACCCCCGTGAACAAGGCGGTCGAAAAGCTGGCCAAGGAAATTGGCCAGCCTGTGGAAGTCGTGGGCTTCATTCGCTTCCAGGTGGGCGAGGGCATCGAGAAAGCCGATAGCGGCGACTTCACCGACGAAGTGAACAAGCTCGCGGGCCGCTGAAAGGCAAGGAGGACAATATGACTGGCGTTCCCAAATACCGCCGAGTCCTCCTGAAAGTGTCCGGCGAAGCATTGATGGGCGACAGCGGCTACGGCATTGACGTGGCCGTTGTCGACCGCATCGCCGCCGACGTGAAGGATGCCACGCGGGCCGGCAGTCAGGTTTGCATGGTGATCGGCGGCGGTAATATTTTTCGCGGGCTGCAAGGCGCCGCCAAGGGTATCGACCGCGCCACCGCCGATTATATGGGCATGCTTGCCACGGTGATGAATGCGCTCGCCATGCAGGCGACGCTCGAACGCATGGAAGTGCCTGCCCGCGTCCAGTCGGCCATCCCAATGTCCACTGTCTGCGAGCCCTATATTCGCCGCCGCGCGATCCGCCACATGGAGAAGGGCCGGGTGGTGATCTTCGCCGCCGGAACCGGCAATCCCTTCTTCACGACAGATACGGCAGCCGCGCTTCGCGCAGCGGAAATGAATTGCGACGCGATGCTCAAGGGAACCCAGGTCGATGGTGTTTACAGTGCTGATCCGAAGAAAGTTTCAGACGCCCGGCGTTACGAATCTTTGAGCTATCATGAGGTCTTGTCGCGCGATCTTCAGGTAATGGATGCAAGCGCCGTGAGCCTTTCGCGCGAGAACGGCATACCCATCATCGTGTTCTCGATCCATGACCGCGGCTCGCTTGCAGCTGTCCTGCGCGGCGAAGGCCGTTCCACAATCATCGAAGAGCGGGCCTCGATAGGCTAGTCTTTGCCCACAAAAAAAGAGGTTCGTCATGGCAGCCGGGTTCGACAAGGAAGACATCAACCGCCGCATGAACGGGGCGGTCGCAACCGTCAAAGGGGAATTCTCGGGGCTTCGCACCGGCCGGGCCAGCCCAGCGCTGGTTGAGCCGGTGACAGTCGATGCCTATGGCAGCCAGCTTCCCATCAACCAGGTGGGCAACATCTCGACCCCAGAGCCCCGCCTGCTGACCATCCAGGTCTGGGACAAGGGGCTTGTGAAGGCTGTGGACAAGGCCATCCGGGATGCCGGCCTCGGCCTTAATCCCCAGGTGGACGGTCAGCTCCTGCGCATCCCAGTGCCGGAATTGAACGAGGAGCGCCGCCGCGAACTTGCCAAATTGGCCCATAAATATGCCGAAAACGCCCGCGTGGCGGTCCGCAATGTGCGCCGGGATGGCATGGATCTGCTGAAGAAGCTCGAAAAGGACCACAAAATCGGCCAGGACGAGCACCACACCCTGGGCGATGAGTTGCAGAAGCTGACCGACGCGCACATCAAGGACATCGACGTAGCCCTGCACGCCAAAGAACAGGAAATCATGCAGGTTTAGTCTGTGAAATTGCGGGGGCCATCAGTAGGGTTGCGTAGATGACAGTCATGACTCGCCCACCCGAGAGCCTTCCCCAACACGTGGCCATCATCATGGATGGCAACGGGCGCTGGGCGCAGCGCCGCCACCTTCCGCGGCAGGCAGGCCATGTGGCAGGTGTTTCAACTGTGCGCGACGTGGTGCGCACGGCAAGCGATGCTGGCCTGCGCAACCTTACGCTCTACGCCTTCTCGTCGGAAAACTGGAAGCGCCCGAAGCTCGAGGTAAATCACCTCATGGGTCTGTTCCGGCTCTATTTCCGCGACGATCTTCAGGATCTGGTCGAACGCAATGTGCGCGTCCGCATCATCGGCTCGCGCACCCGCGTCGCCCGCGATATTCGCACGATGATCGAGGAGGCCGAGGGCCGCACCGCAAACTGCACCGGTCTCAACCTGACGCTCGCGTTCGACTATGGCGCGCAGGAAGAAATCTGCAACGCGGCCCGCGAACTTGCGCGCGCGGCCCTGGAAGGCAGGCTCGATCCCGAAGCGATCACGCCGGAGCTGTTTTCCACTCGGCTTTTCACCCATGGTCTTCCTGAGCCCGATCTCATCATCCGTACCAGCGGAGAACATCGGCTGAGCAACTTCCTCCTCTGGCAGTCGGCCTATGCCGAGCTTTTGTTCGTCGACACGCTATGGCCCGATTTCAACGGCAATGAGTTGAAAACGGCCCTCGAACAATTCACACAGCGTGAGCGCCGGTTTGGCGCGATCGCGTCGGATGCCGTGGCTTGAACGAGGCGCCGGAAACTTCGCCGCCAGCGGGCTTCACCCAGACAACAGGTGGACGCAAGCCGCTGAAGTTTTCCATGGACTGGATCACGCGGCCAGTATTCGGGGTGCTGCTCGCGGCCATCGCCATCGGCGCGCTCTATAAAGGCGGTTTCTATTTTGCGTTGTTCGTTGCTGCTGTCGTCATTGCTGCGGCGCGTGAATGGCACCGCATGGTCGCGGACGGAAAATTCACCGAGGAATTTCTCGTCACAAGCCTCGTCGTCATCACCGCGGTTTGCACCGAAGTGAAGATGCCCGGCTCGATCTGGCCATGGGCAATTGTCGGCATCGGCACGGCCATCAGCTTTGCGCTTGCAGTTATCCGCAAACGGCGCGCTCTCTGGGAAGCGGGTGGGGTGCTCTATCTCGGCATTCCCGCGCTCTCCATCGTAATGTTGCGCCTTTTGCCGGAAAGCGGGTTTTTCCTGTTGCTGGCCTTCTTTATCGCAATCTGGGCGACAGATACTGGCGCGTTGATCTTCGGGAACCTGATCGGCGGCCCGAAATTGTGGCCTGCCTTGTCGCCGAACAAGACCTGGGCAGGTTTTTTTGGGGGTATAGTGCTGGCTGCGATTGCAGGTGGCATTGCCTTCGCCATCATGCAATTGGGGGCAGGACGTGGTGCGTTGTTTGCCGCGTCTATAGGAGTGATCGCGCATATGGGTGACTTGCTGGAATCCTGGGCCAAGCGGAATTTCCGCATCAAGAACAGCGGCGGGCTAATTCCCGGCCATGGCGGTGTGCTCGACCGCATCGATTCAACGCTGCTTGCAGCACCCCTGCTTGCGGCTGTGGTGCTGGTCGCGGGCTTCAATCCTGTGGTGCTGTCATGAGAGCCATTGCAGCCGCAGCGAATGGTACGCTTCCCGATCTAAGCCCGGTGCTCGGGCGTCGCATCACCGTGCTGGGGTCGACCGGCTCCATTGGCGTGAGCACGCTCGATGTGATTGCACATGCACGCGCGACGTATGGCGAAGACGCAATGCCGGTCGAGGCGTTGACTGCGCAAGGCAATGTCGAATTGCTGGCGAAGCAGGCGCGCGAGATCAAGCCGAAGGTCGCGGTGATTGGCGATCCGGCATTGCATGCACAATTGAAAGCAGCACTCGCCGGAACTGGAATTGAAACTGCCGCAGGCCGCGAAGCGGTTATTGCGGCGGGTGCACGCCCATCCGATTTCGTGATGGTTGCGATTGTTGGCGCAGCCGCCATCGAGCCCGCGCTGGCAGCGATCCGCCGCGGCGTGGTTGTGGCACTGGCGAACAAGGAATGCGTGGTTGCGGCCGGTGCTGTGTTCCGCGAGACGCTGGAGAAATCCGGTGCATCGGTGATACCGGTGGATTCTGAGCACAACGCGATCTTCCAGGTGTTGCACGGCGGCGATGCGGGCGAAGTCGATCTCGTAACGCTCACCGCATCCGGCGGCCCATTCCGCGAATGGACGACCGAGAAGATGCGCGATGTGACGCCGGAACAAGCGGTTGCCCACCCCGTCTGGTCCATGGGCAAGAAAAACTCGCTCGATAGCGCGAGCCTGATGAACAAGGGCCTTGAACTGATCGAAGCGCACTATCTGTTCGCGCTGCCGGGCGAACGTTTAAGCGTTGTTATTCATCCGCAATCTATCGTCCATTGCATGGTGTCCTATCAGGACGGTTCCACACTTGCCCATCTCTCCGCGCCCGACATGCGCACGCCCATCGCGCACGCGCTCGGCTGGCCGCGGCGGATTGCCTCTCCATCACGCCGCCTGGACCTCGCGACCATGGGGCCGTTGAGCTTTTTTGCCCCGGATTCCGGGCGGTTTCCGTGCCTTCGGCTGGCGACCGATTGCTTGCGCGCTGGCGGCCTCGCGCCTACCATCCTGAACGCCGCAAACGAGATCGCGGTGGAGGCGTTTTTGGATCGTCGCATCGGCTTTCTCGACATTCCGCGCGTGGTCGAAGCGGCGCTGGAAACCGGGGAGGCCAAGCTGTCCAACCACCCTCCGTCCGATCTGTCGGTGGTGCTGGCCGCAGATAGCGAAGCGCGCCTTTGGGCGGGCGATGTCTGCAGGTCCATAAGAAACTAGAGCTTCGGGGGAAGCGCGAGGAAAGCGTATGACAGCGTTGCACGATTTTTTCGCATGGCTGCCGAGCGGATTGCCGGCCTATATTTTCCTCATCACCGTCGTCGTTTTCTTTCACGAGCTTGGCCATTTCCTGGTCGCGCGCTGGTGCGGTGTTGCGGTCGAAACGTTTTCCATCGGCTTCGGGCCTGAGATCGTCGGCTGGAACGATCGCCACGGCACACGCTGGAAAATCTCCTGGATTCCGTTCGGCGGCTACGTGAAATTTTTGGGTGACATCGGTGCCGCCAGCACGCCCGACCGCGATCTTCTGGAGGATCTGCCCGAGGATGAACGCAACCGAGCCTTTCCCCTGAAGCCGCTGTGGCAACGCGCGGCAATCGTGGCCGCCGGACCTTTCGCAAATTTCATCTTGGCAATCGTGATCTTCACCGCGATGTTCATGATCTTCGGCCAAAACTACAACGAACCCGTGGTCGATGGTGTTCAGCCCGGAAGCGCTGCGGCGATCGCGGGCATCCACAAGGGCGACATCATTCGCTCGATCAACGGCAGCCCCATTCGTGATTTCAGCGAGATCAAGCAAGTGGTCACGCTGAATACCGGCGAGACGCTCGCCATCGGGGTGGAGCGCGCGGGCCGCATGCTCATAGTGAACGCGGCCCCGAAGATCACCACGATGAAAGATCCCTTTGGCGGCGAGAACCGGATGATGGCCCTTGGCGTCATAAACGACGTGAAGGCTGCCAGAATCAGCCATGTGCGCTTCGGGCCGGTCGATGCCGTGGGCGCTGCGTGCGCGCAGACCTGGCTGATCGTCAAAAGCACCTTCGTCTATATGTGGCAGATGACCACAGGTTATGCCGATAGTGGCCAGCTTCGTGGGCCGATCGGGGTGGCTTCGGTGTCGCAGAAAGTGGCTTCCATCAGCTTTACGGCGCTGATTATGCTCGCCGCGTTAATGTCCGTAAGTATTGGACTCATCAATCTTTTTCCCATCCCACTGCTCGACGGTGGGCACCTTCTGTATTATGGATTCGAAGCTGTTCTGGGTCGACCGCTTGGCGTTCGTGCCCAGGATGTGGGATTCAGGCTTGGGCTGGCTATGGTTCTTGGTCTCATGGTTTTTGTGACTTGGAACGACCTCGTCCGATTGGATCTTTTCTGAAACCACCACCGCCGTTACGCCCGGCGGCCAGTCCAGAGACGAGTGGATGAAATCCATCGCCGATCTGTCCGCGAGAATATTGCGCACGGCTGTGCTAGGCACAGTCGTCATGGTTACCGCTGGCGTCGCGGTTGCCCATGCGCAAGCGCTCAATCCCAAAGCGCCTAGCAGTGCGCCATCCACATCTCTGCCGCTCGGCCCGCCCATTCGCCAGATTATGGTTGCCGGCACCCAGCGCATCGAAGCGGCAACAGTCCTTTCCTACATTTCGATCCGCGAAGGCGATCAATACGACGAACAGGCGATCGACCGTTCGCTGAAGACGCTGTTCGCAACTGGCCTGTTCGCCGACGTGAAATTCCGTTGGAACGGTCAGGTACTCACCATCCATGTGGTGGAAAACCCGATCATCAACCAGATCGATTTCGAAGGTAACGATAAGGTCTCGACCAAAGACCTGCAGAAGGAAGTGCAGCTCAAGCCGCGCACCGTCTTTACCCGTGCGCGCGTGCAATCCGATGTGCAGCGCATCATCGAGCTCTATCGCCGCAACGGCAAATTCGCGGCCAGCGTCGATCCGCAGATCATCCAGCGCCCGCAGAACCGCGTCGATCTGATCTTCGCGATCAATGAAGGCGCCACCACCGGGGTTTCGCGCATCACCTTCATCGGCAACAAGGTGTTCGATGACGATACCCTGCGCGGCAACATCGCGACGGAGGAGAGTGCGTGGTGGAAGTTCCTCGCCACCAACGACAATTATGACCCCGACCGGCTGACCTTCGACCGCGAACAGCTTCGCCGCTTCTACCTGAGCCACGGCTATGCGGACTTCAACGTCGTCTCGGCAGTCGCCCAACTCACGCCCGACCGTTCGGCCTTCTATCTCACCTTCACCATCGACGAAGGCCCGATTTACAAATTTGGCGACGTCGAAATCGAATCCAACATCAAGGAACTCGATACCAAAGCCTTGCGCGCCAGCATTCCGATCCATACCGGCGATACCTACAACGCGGAACTGATTCAGAAATCCATCGACGCGCTGACGAACGCGGCGGGCACCAAGGGTTATGCCTTCGCCGAGGTCCATCCGCGTATCCGCCGCGATCGGGAAAAGCGCACCATCGGTGTGGTGCTGAAGATCGAGCAGGGCCCGCGCGTTTATGTCGAACGCATCAACATCACCGGAAACACCCGGACGCTCGACAAGATCGTGCGCCGCGAAATGCGCCTGGTGGAAGGCGATGCCTTCAACCGCGTGCTGCTTGACCGTTCGCGGACTCGAATCCGCGCGCTTGGTTTCTTCAAGAACGTCGACATCAAAACCGGCCCGGGCTCCGCGCCTGACAAGACCGTGCTCAACGTCGCCGTCACAGAACAATCGACCGGCGAACTTTCGCTCGGCGCGGGCTACTCCTCGCAAAGTTCCTTTGTGGGCGAGTTTAGTTACACCGAGCGCAACCTGTTCGGCCGCGCCCAATATCTGCGCCTGAGCGCGGCGCTGTCCTCGATCAGCAAGCAATTCCAGATCAGCTTCACAGAGCCTTATTTCCTCGACCGTCCGCTCGCAGCCGGTGTCGATCTCATCAAATACCTACAGAATTTCGATCAGGCCGATTACCAAGGCGATACGACGGCTGCCACCTTCCGCCTGGGTTTCCCGACCTCCGAATTCGGCAGCGTGCAGCTTCGCTACAGTTACCGCATCGACAAGGTAACGCCCTATAACGTTGCCAATATTCCTCAGCAGATTCTCGATGCAGCAGGAACCACGCAGACTTCGCTGATTGGCTTTACGTTCAGCTACAACACGCTGGATGATTATCAGAAGCCGACGCGCGGCCTGACCTTCAGCTTCAGTCAGGATTTCGCGGGCTTCGGCGGCACGCTGAAATACGTCCGGGCCGAAACCTCGGCCAGTGTTTACAAAAAGCTGTTCTTCGACGGAGTGGTCGGTTCGCTCACCGGAAGCGCCGGTTATATCGAGGCGTATGATGGCCAGCAGGTCCGCATCAACGAACGCTTCTTCAAGGGTGGCGACTCATTCCGCGGGTTCCAGCTCGCCGGTATTGGCCCGCGTGACGTGGCCATCCCCGGAAACAGTGGAGCCATCGGTGGTAACGTCTACGCCATTGGATCTATCAACATCCGGATGCCCAATTTCTTGCCGGAAGATTACGGAATATCTACCTCATTGTTCAGCGATTTCGGCACCTTAGGCCGTATCGACCGCAGCTCCACCACGCCGACCGGCCAAATCTGCAAACACGTCAAGCCAGGCTTTGTGCCGACCATCTACACCAGCCTTCAGGGCAGTTGCATTGCCGACAATCTCGCGCTACGCGCTTCCGCCGGAATCAGCGTCGGCTGGAAATCGCCCTTTGGGCCGATCCAGATCGATTTCGGTATACCGATTGCCAAGACACCTTATGACCGAACCGAAATCATCCACTTCAGTGCTGGGACAGGACTCTAAATCCATGAAAAACAATTCGATTTTAGCCCGAGGGGCAATCGCCGCCGGTGCATTCGCCATTGCCGCCACAATGTGGGTCGCGCCTGCGGCCGCCGAGAACAAGCCTGCCGCGGGCACGCCTGTTCCCAAGATACTGGTGATCAACAGGGAAGCGATCCTGCGCCTTTCGAAGGTGGGCCAGAGCATCGTGCAGCAGGTTAACGGCTATACCCAGTCGGCCGAGAAGGAATTCAAGGGCGCGGGCGAGCAACTCCGCAAGGATGGCTCGGCGCTGCAGCAGCAGCTTGCGATCCTCGCCCCCGACGTGAAGGCCAAGAAGATCGCCGATTTCCAGAATCGCGAGCGCAATCTTCAGGCGAAAGTCGAAGCCCGCCAGCAGCAGATCCAGGGCGGCGTGCTTCAGGCGCGTCAGCAGATCGAAACCGCGCTCGGTCCGATCGTGCAGGGCATCATGCAGGAACGCGGCGCCACCTTGCTCCTCGATCGCGGTGCGATTGTTTGGGGCACGGGCGATATCGACATCACCCGCACGGCAATCCAGCGCCTCGACCAGAAGATGCAGACGGTGAAGGTGAACCTGGTCACGCCGCCGAAGCCGAAACAGGGATAACCGGCCCCCGGCCGTAAAGAACTGATGGCCGACCCGCGCTTTTACGAAAACAAGGGCCCGTTCACGCTTGCCGCCATTTGTGCGCGCGCAGGCGTGAACGTGCCCGACGGCGCAAGGGCGGATGCGGCCATCGCAGATGTGGCGAGCCTCTCCGGCGCAGGCCCTCAACATCTGTCCTTTCTTTCGGGTGCCGGGTCGCTCAAGCAATTTGCGCAATCCAAAGCCGGATTCTGTTTTGTGCCGCGTGCGGACGCCGCGCGTGCCGAACCCAAGGGCACGACAGTCGTTCCCGTCGACTCCGTTCAACATGCCTTCGCCGAAATCGCAGCACTCTTCTATCCCGATCACATGCATGCGGCATGGCCGCAAACATCCGCCATCGACCCTAGTGCCCGCATCGGCGACGATGTCGTGCTCGCGCCGGGCGTGGTGATCGGCGCCAATGCAGAAATCGGGGATCATGTCCGCATCGCGCCGAACGCGGTGATCGGGCGCGGCGTCACCATTGGGCGCAATTGCCAAATCGGAGCCAACGTCACCATCACCCATTGCTACATCGGTGACGATGTTTCGATCCTTCCCGGTGCGCAGATCGGCCAGCCCGGTTTCGGTTTTGCATCCGACAAACGAGGGCACAAGAAGATTCCGCAACTCGGCCGTGTCATTGTTCAGGATCGGGTCGAGATTGGGTCTTGCACCACGGTGGATCGCGGCGCGCTTGGGGACACCGTGATAGGCGAGGGCACCAAGATTGATAATCTGGTGCAGATTGGGCACAACAACCGCCTTGGACGACACAATATGATTGTGGGACAAGTCGGCATTTCCGGAAGCTGCGAACTCGGCGATTTCGTCGTGCTTGGCGGGCAGGTGGGTTTTGCCGATCATGTGCGCGTTGGCGATGGTGCGCGGTTCGCAGCTCGCTCGGGTGTTGCACCGGGAGAATACGCAGGTGGGCAGGATTGGGGCGGCGCGCCCGCGGTCCCCGCGCGCCAATGGATGCGCCAGGTAGCGGCAATCGCGCTGCTAGCGAAGCGTCGGAAGAAAAGTGATGACTGAACAGGGCATCAAGACCGAACTCGACGTCGAGGAGATCAAGAAGCTCCTGCCGCATCGCGCGCCATTTCTCTTTGTGGAGAAGTTGACGGAAATCGTGTCCGGCGAAAGCGCAGTCGGCTGGAAGGCCGTGTCGTTTAACGAGCCGCATTTCCAGGGCCATTTCCCGTCATTCGCGGTGATGCCCGGCGTATTGATCGTCGAGGCAATGGCGCAGGCCGCGGGCGCCCTTGTCATGCACACGCTGGGTTGGTCGACTGAGAACCGCCTCGTCTATTTCATGACAATCGAGAAGGCGCGCTTCCGCCGCCCCGTGCGCCCCGGTGAGATGCTGCGGATGCCGGTGAAAGCACTGCGCCGCCGCGGCCCGGTTTGGCGCTTCGCCGGGCAGGCCTATGTCGGCGAAACGCTTTGTGCCGAAGCCGAATACAGCGCAATGATCGCCGACGGACCACAGGCGAACAATGAAAATCCATCAGACAGCAATCGTTGAAGACGGCGCGCGCCTCGGCGCGGACGTCGAGATCGGCCCCTATAGTCTGGTGGGGCCGCATGTCGTGCTGGGTGATGGCGTAAAACTCCATTCCCACGTTGTCATGAAGGGCCGTGTCGAACTTGGCGCACGCTCCACCGTGCATGCCCATGCCGTCCTGGGCGATGAGGGGCAGATCCGCAATCATCATGATCCCGATGCGCGGCTGGTCATCGGCACCGATACGGTGATCCGTGAAGCCGTGACGATGCACACGGGAAGCAAGAAGGGCGGCGGTATTACGACCGTGGGAGATCGTGGCTACTTCATGGCCACCTCCCATATCGGTCATGATTGCCACGTTGGAAATGACGTGACATTCGCCAACGGCGTGCAGCTCGGTGGTCATGCCGAAATCGGCGATGGCGTGATCATCGGCGGCACATCGGCTGTCGCGCAATTTCGCCGTGTCGGCAAATATGCTTTTGTCGGCGGCGTCAGCGGTGTTGCCCGCGACGTGATCCCCTATGGTATGGGCATTGATCGCGGCCCGGCACTCGATGGTCTCAATCTGATCGGTCTCAAGCGCCGCAATGTTCCCCGCGAGGCGATCCACAAGATTCGTGCCGCCTATCGTATGATCTTCCTCGCCGACGAGGGCAGCGTTTATGATCGCGCCGCCCGCGCTCGCGAAACCTGGCCAGACATTGCAGAGATACAGGACATCGCCACCTTCATTCTGCACGATCGCAAACTCCCCATCGCTATTCCGCAACGCCACCGCGCGCAAACGGCCGGCGAATGAGCAGGCTTGGCATCATTGCAGGCGGTGGCGATCTTCCCCGCGCGGTCGCGCAATCCGCGCGCGAAAATGGCCGCGATGTTTTTGTCGTGTCGCTAACGGGCGATAGCAGCGATTGGACCGCGCAATTCCCCCGCGAAGAAGTGTCGCTCGGTGAAATGGGCAAAGCCTTGCGCGCGCTCTCTGCCAGCAAATGCACCGAAGTTCTCTTTGCAGGTCGTGTTGGCCGCCCGCGTTTTACCGAACTTCGCCTCGATGCCAAAGGCGCGCTCGTCATGCCACGGCTCGCCGCTGCCGCATTGAAGGGTGATGATGCGTTGCTGCGCGGCGTGGTCGATATCTTCGAGAAAGAAGGTTATCGCGTCTTGAGCGTTGCCGAAGCGGCGCCGGGCCTCATTTTGGGAGAGGGCGCCATCGGGCGGCACCGCCCATCCGCCGAAGCCGAAGCAGATATCGCCAAAGGGTTTAGGGTCATCGCGAGAATGGGCGAACTCGATATCGGCCAGGCGACAGCGGTCTGCGAAGGTCTGGTGCTTGCCGTGGAAGCCGCAGAAGGCACCGATGCCATGCTCAAGCGCATCGCCGAACTTCCCGAACGATTGCGCGGAAGGCCAGGCAAGCCGCGCGGCGTTCTCGTGAAGGCACCCAAACCCATTCAAGATCGCAAAACTGATCTGCCCGTGATCGGTGTTGAAACCGTTAGGAATGCCATCGGGGCGGGCTTGAGCGGCATCGCTGTGGAGGCCAACGGTGCACTGGTCGTCGATCGGGCCGATGTTGTCCGCGCGGCAGACGCGGCGGGCCTGTTCATTCTGGGCATCGTGCCGGATAAGGCATGAGCAGTCTCTCCCGCAAACCCATTTCCTTGATGCTCGTCTGCGGTGAACCCTCGGGCGATCAACTGGGTGCCCAATTGATGGCAGGCCTGCGCGCGATTGCGGGCAACGATATCAAGATTACCGGTATCGGCGGGATTGCGATGGCGGCTCAAGGCCTGAATTCGCTATTCCCGCTGGACGATACCGCCGTGATGGGCTTGCGCGAGGTTGTTCCAAAAATCCCAAGGATTCTCGCCCGCGTCCGGCAGGCACGCGATTTCGCGCTCACCACACGCCCCGATGCGATCGTGTTGATCGACAGCCCGGATTTCACGCATCGCATCGCCCGCGCCGTCAAACGCGCGGATCCGGGCATTGCCACGATCAACTATGTTGCCCCGCAAGTCTGGGCCATGCGCGCGTATCGCGCACGCGCCATGGTGAGATATTTCGACCTGGTGCTCGCGCTTCTGCCATTCGAAGCTCCATTCTTTGAAACCCATGGTCTCAGATCCATCTTCGTCGGCCACCCGGTGCTTGAACGCGCTGCGCGCATGAAGGGGGGCGAAGCGTTGCGCGCCCGCCTCGGGATTGCGGCAGATACGCCGCTGCTCGCGCTGTTGCCCGGCAGCCGCACCAACGAGATCCGGCTTATTCTGCCGGTATTTCGTGACGCCGTGCGCCTGGCCGCGAAAATTGTGCCTGGGCTGGTAACGGTTCTGCCCACCGTGCCCCACGTCGCTGACCGTGTGCGCGAAGCGGTGCGCGATTGGCCCACGCCGTTGCACATCATCGAAGACGAAGGCGACAAGTTTGCGTCCTTCGATGCCGCCAACGCGGCACTCGCTGCATCCGGGACTGTCACCACCGAGCTTGCGCTTTCCCGCACACCGTTCGTGGCGGCCTATCGCGTGGGCGCTGTGACCTATGCGCTGGGCCGCTGGCTGTTCAAGCTTCCTTATTTCACGCTCGTCAATCTGCTCCTCGAACATCGGGCGGTGCCGGAATTTCTGCAAGCCGACGCGTCACCGGAAAATCTCGCGGCCGCATTGGTTCCCCTGCTCACAGATGCGAACGCAGCCAAGCGTCAGGTGGCAGACCTTGAAGAGGCGGCGCAAAAGCTCGGACAGGGCGGCGAAGCGCCATCCCTGCGCGCGGCGCGCGCCATCCTCGATTTCGTGGCGGCGAAGCGCTGAACCTCAGCGCTTCGAAAGGTCGACGTAGGCGCGCTCGGTCGGGCCCGTATATATCTGGCGGGGACGCCCGATCTTCTGATGAGGGTCTTCCAGCATCTCTTTCCATTGCGCGATCCAGCCGACTGTGCGCGCAAGCGCGAACAGCGCGGTGAACATGCTCGCAGGAAAGCCAAGCGCGCGAAGCGTGATACCCGAATAGAAGTCGATATTCGGATAGAGCTTCTTCGAGACGAAATATTCGTCCTGCAGGGCGATACGCTCCAGCTCCATGGCGACCTTCAGCAGAGGATCGTTCTGGTGGCCCACTTCTTCCAGCACATTGTGCGCCTGAATCTGCATCGCCTTGGCGCGCGGATCATAGTTTTTGTAGACGCGATGCCCAAAGCCCATCAAACGGAAATTGTCGCCCGGGTCTTTGGCGCGTTTGATGAATTCGGGAATCCGGTCGACAGACCCGATCTCCTCCAGCATCTTCAGTGCAGCCTCGTTGGCGCCCCCATGCGCCGGCCCCCAAAGGCAAGCGATGCCGGCAGCGATACAGGCGAACGGATTGGCGCCTGATGATCCCGCCAGCCGCACCGTCGAGGTCGAGGCGTTCTGTTCGTGATCTGCATGCAGAATGAAAATCGTGTCGAGCGCTTTGGAAAGGATGGGATTGATCTTGTATTCCTCTGCCGGAACCGAAAACGTCATCCGCAGGAAGTTCTCGGTGTAGCCGAGTGAGTTTGACGGATAAACGAACGGCTGGCCGGTCGCATATTTGTAAGCCATTGCGGCGATCGTCGGCATTTTGGCGATCAGCCGATGGCTTGCGATCTCGCGCTGGCGCGGATCGTTTACGTCGGTGGAGTCGTGATAAAACGCCGAAAGCGCTCCAATCACGCCACACATCACCGCCATCGGGTGCGCATCGCGGCGGAACCCGCGGAAGAACAGCACAAGCTGTTCGTGAAGCATCGTGTGATTTGTGATGGCGTGGTCGAATTCGGCCATCTGTGCGCTGCTCGGCAATTCTCCGTAAAGCAGCAGGAAGCAAACTTCGAGGAAGTTCGATTTCTCGGCGAGCTGGTCGATGGCGTAACCGCGATAAAGAAGGATGCCCTTGTCGCCATCGATGAAGGTGATGGCGCTTTCGCAACTGGCCGTGGAAGTGAAGCCGGGGTCATAAGTGAAAACATCTGCATCTGCGTATAGCTTGCGGATATCGACCACATCGGGGCCCACAGAACCCGCGAAAACGGGCAGGGTGTAGGCTTTGTCCTTGTAATTAAGTGTCGCGGACCCGGCGGGCTTGGCCTTGCTTTCTCTTATGGTCATCGGACGGTTATCTCCTCATATCGCACTGCAGCAATCTTATAGCGAATTGGTTAAGTTCGTCACCTATTTCGGTTCGGCAATGTTGCCGCCATTCGCGGATCAGGAGGCATAAGCGGCTAGCCGGGCCAGGCTTTCCTCTCGACCCAGAATTTGCAGCATCTCGAAGATCGGAGGCGAAACGGTGCGCCCTGTCAGCGCCGCCCGAAGCGGTTGGGCGGCCTGGCCGAGTTTCAGCCCTTGGGCGGTCGCGAATTCGCGAGTCGCAGCCTCCAGCTCGGGGGCGATCCACTCGCGGCTCGCAAGGGCTGCGATCAGTCCGGCCAGAACCGCTCGGGCCTCCGGCGTCAGGATTTTTGCGGCGGCTTCGTCAAGTGCACGCGGACCGTCCGTATAAAGAAATTCTGCACCCTGAGAAAGTTCGACCAGCGTTTTGGCGCGCTCCTTTAAGCCCGGCATAGCCGCTTTCAGCCGCGCCTTCGCACGATCATCGAGTGACCCGCTGAACTCCGCCACCGCTTCAGCCAGTGCGCCATCGTCCATCGCGCGGATATATTGCCCGTTCAGATTATCGAGCTTCTTGAAATCGAAGCGGGCAGGGCTCTTGCCGATATTCTCCAGATTGAACCATTCGATCGCCTGCGCGGTCGTGATGAATTCATCATCGCCGTGGCTCCAGCCCAGCCGCAGCAGATAGTTTCGCATCGCCTCGGCCAGATAGCCCATCTTCCGGTATTCATCGACCGCAAGCGCGCCATGCCGCTTCGAAAGCTTCGCGCCGTCAGGACCATGGATCAGCGGCACGTGGGCATAGACCGGAATGGGCCAACCCATCGCTTGGATGATCTGCAATTGCCGAGCTGCGTTGTTCAGATGGTCCGCGCCGCGGATCACATGGGTCACGCCCATGTCGTGATCGTCCACCACCACGGCCAGCATATAAGTCGGTGTGCCGTCGCTCCGAAGTAGGATCATGTCGTCGAGCTGGTCGTTGGCGAAGCGCACATCGCCTTGCACCTTGTCGTGCACGATGGTCTCGCCCGCCTGCTGCGCCCGCAAACGGATGACAAAAGGCGCACCGGCGGGCGCCTCTGCCGGATCGCGGTCGCGCCAGCGCCCGTCATAACGGATGGGCTTGCCCTCGGCCCGCTGCTTGGCGCGCATCTCGTCCAGTTCGGCGGAAGTCGCGTAGCAGCGATAGGCCTTGCCCTGCGCCAGCAATTGTTCGGCCACCTCGCGGTGACGGCCTGCGCGCGCGGCTTGATAAACGGTCTGCCCGTCCCAGTTTAGCCCCAGCCACTCCATGCCCTTGAGGATCGCGTCCACGGCTTCCGGCGTGGAGCGTTCGTGGTCCGTATCCTCGATGCGCAGCGCAAATGTGCCGCCATGGCGCTTGGCATAAAGCCAGTTGAACAAGGCCGTGCGGGCCCCCCCGATATGCAGATAACCGGTGGGCGAAGGCGCAAAGCGCAGGACGGGTTTCGAATCTTGGGCCATACTGTCTTTCGGGAGCGGGCCGGCGTTTTTCGGCCTGGTGGTGTCGAGGCTTCTAGCAAACAGAATCCTGTGGGGGTAGCTCCGCTTTCGACCTTTCGAATGCCGGGCGTGCTTGCGGCCAATATTGGCCGCTGGCGCGATGCGGTCGCGCATCCGGTCCGCACGCTGGGGAAAGCAGCGATCGCGGAGCGGGAACGCTGGCCCCTGTGGCTCGCCCCGGGTCTGGCCGCGGGGATTGGCTTCTATTTCACGCTGCCCTTTGAGCCCGCCGCATGGATCGCTGGCGTGACATTCGCAGTTGCCTGTCTCAGCGCGTTTGCTGCCACCCGCGTCGCCCATCCGGCCAGAATCGCCGTGCTGGCCTTGTGCGCCGCTTCCGCGCTGGGCTTCACGATCGCGAAATTCCGTACCGATGCCATCGCGCGCCCGGTCCTCGCGCGCAAAATCGGCTATGGCGTTTTCACAGCCCGCGTCGAAAGCCTGGAGCAGCATGGCAAGGGTATGCGCGCTGTGCTCGGCCATTTGGAGCCGGACCGCAAGATGCGCAGTACCCCTCCCTGGCGGGTGCGGCTCTATTTCCGGGGTGTTCCGGAAACGCTTGCACCGGGCAGATGGATATCCTTTGGCGCCAGCCTGATGCCGCCGCCCGCGCCTGCCGCGCCCGGAGATTATGATTTCGGCAGATGGGCGTTTTACGAAGGCATTGGCGCAGTTGGCTTCGGGTTCGGCCAGCCCAAGCTTATAGCGCCGCGCGAAAGCGAAACGCTCACAGAGCGATGGAACGCAGGCCTCGAACGTCTACGCAATGCAATGACGGCGCGTGTGCGCAGCGTGCTTCCCGGTAGCGAAGGTGGTGTTTCCGCCGCGATGATCACCGGCGAAACCGGCGGCATAGATCCCAGCGACCAGATGGCCTATCGCGATTCCGGCCTGGTGCATGTGCTGTCGATTTCGGGCTTGCATCTGGCGCTCGCGGGCGGTTTCTTTTTCTGGATCGTGCGCGCGCTGCTGGCGCTATTTCCGCCCATCGCGCTTTATTATCCGATCAAGAAATGGGCTGCCGTCGCCGCGCTGTTGGGAGCGGCGTTCTATCTTCTCGTCAGCGGTTGCGAAGCACCCGCCGTGCGCTCCTACATCATGCTGGCGATGATGTTTCTCGCCATCCTCGCGGATCGCCCCGCCTTGAGCATGCGCTCGGTCATGCTTGCCGCAGCGCTCATCCTTCTGATCGAACCGGAAAGCCTCACCGAGCCAGGTTTCGAAATGTCATTTGCCGCCGTAATTGGCCTTATCGCCATCGCGGAATGGGGGCAGAGGCGCGAGAAATCCCCCGATGGTGTTGCGCTCGGTCCCATCCGCCGCGTCGGCCGTTATTTTATTGGCATCGTGATCGCGAGCATGGTGGCAACCCTTGCCACCACTCCGTTTGCGATCTTCCACTTCGATCGCTCGACGCAATATGGCGCCCTTTCCAATCTCGTTTCGCTGCCGATTGCTGATTTCGTCATCATGCCTGCCGCGACTGTGGCGATGATCCTGATGCCGTTCGGGCTGGATCGCTGGCCGCTGCTGTTGATGGGCAAGGGCGTCGTGATGATGACGGCGGTGGCCCATTGGGTGGCCGATCTGCCCGGTGCCGCTTCGGTCGCGGTCGTTTGGCCGGAATATGCGCTGGTCATCGTGGCCGTGGGTGGTTTGTGGATCGCGTTCTGGCAGCGGCCTTGGCGCTGGCTTGGGTTTCTCCCGATCTTGGCCGGCATCGTCGTTGCGCTCTCGGCCACGCGGCCCGATCTCATGATCGCACGCGATGCCAAAACCATTGCGCTGCGCCTGCCGGATGGATCGCTCGGTTTTCTACGGGAGCCCGCAGATACATACTCGGCAGAAATATGGCTGCGGCGCGATGGAGACGCACGCGAGATAGCTAAGGCATTGGCAAGGCCGGGGCAGGGCGTGCGGTGCGATGAACTTGGCTGCATTGCCACAATGACAAATGGCCAATCCGTGGCGGCGATATCGCGTTACGAGGCGCTTGCCGAGGATTGTGCCTCATCCAGCATCGTCGTCAGCGCGATACCGACGCGACGACGATGCAAAGGCCCAGGCCTCGTTATCGATCGCTTCGATCTGTCGAGGAATGGGGGTTATGCGATATGGCTGAAAGATACGCCGCGCATCGAAACCGTTGAAGGCGAACGCGGCCAACGCCCCTGGAGCCAGCCCATCCGCAAACCGCCGCTGAAACCATCGGCGCCGTATCAATATCAATAGCGCCGGATAAGCCCCACCAGCTTGCCCTGCACGCGAACCCGATCGGCCCCATAAAGCCGCGTCTCGTAAGCCGGGTTGGCCGCTTCGAGTGCAATAGAATCGCCGCGCCGGCGAAGGCGCTTCAGGGTCGCTTCCTGATTGTCGACCAGGGCTACCACGATCTCGCCTGTGGTGGCGGTGTCGGCTTCCTGGATGATCACCGTATCCCCATCGAGGATGCCCGCATTGATCATGGAATCGCCCGTCACTTCGAGCGCGTAATGGTTGCCGCCCCGGCCGATCATGCCGACGGGAACCGGAACCTCGCCCACCTTGTTCTGCAATGCCTCGATCGGTGTACCGGCGGCGATGCGGCCCACCATGGGAACCTGCATCGAGCCTTCGCCATCGCTGGTCCGCCGGGGCGCCCCAGCGCCCCTTGTATCTGCCGTGATGCGCGTTTCAGCGCGCCCGTGGCGGGCGGGCGGGTGACCCATGCGTTGGGATTGGCTGCGGGTGGTGGCCGGTCTCAGCGTGTCGGAAACGTTCTCAGGCAGCCGCACGATCTCGAGCGCACGGGCCCGCTTCTCCATGCGGCGGAGATAGCCGCGCTCTTCCAGCGCCATAATGAGCCGGTGGATCCCTGATTTGGACTTCAGATCGAGGGCGTCCTTCATTTCGTCGAAAGAGGGGGGGACACCGCTTTCGCGCACCCGCTCGTGAATGAACATGAGCAGCTCATATTGCTTGCGGGTCAGCATATTCCACGTCCTTCATGTCAGGTTCGTGGGCCGGAATAGCCCCGCGAACAAATACGAAACATGGAGAATCGTTCTACTTTAGTTCTCAAAACCCGTCAACCGCCAAGATGAGGATTTGAGGCTGTTTTCGGTTGTGTTCCGGTCCACTTACGCTGGTAGCCAGATCAGGGGTGGTCTAGCGAAATGGTGTCCACCCAGTCCCCCACCTTTGCGGCAGGGGCGTGAGGCATGCGCAGAATGAGCGCATTGGCCGCCGCAAAAACACTCAGCATGGAAGAATCCTGAACCGCGAAGGGCTCCACCCATAGTTCGTCGTTCTTTACGGCGGTCCGTGCGCGCACATGGTCCTGCCGCGCATCGTTCGCCGCCAAATCGCCCACGAGCCGTGCGCGCAGAATTTGCGTCTCGTCATCCGTGCCCAGCATTGCGGCGATGGCAGGAAGCACAAACAGAATGGCGCACACAAGCGTCGAAACAGGATTGCCCGGCAAGCCAAGAAGCGGTGTTTGTTGCAACTGCCCGAAAATCAACGGCTTGCCCGGCCGCATGGCGATCTTCCAGAAATCGAGCGCAAAACCCTTTGGGGTCAATGCGCGTTGAACAAGGTCGTAATCGCCTACCGACGCCCCGCCCAACGTGATCAAAAGATCGGCCCCGCGCGCCTTCTCAGGCAAATCCGCAAAAGCCTCGATGTTGTCGGGCAGCAGCCCCAGATCAACCGGCTCTCCGCCCCAGCGCGCGATCAACGCCGATAATCCGTACCCGGATGATGCAACGATCCCGCCCGGCTTGCGCGCCTCGCCGGGCCGCGAAAGCTCATCCCCCGTCGCGACAAAAGCCACGCGCGGACGGCGGCGCACGTCAATTTGCGCCACATCTCCGGCCGCAAGCAACGAAAGATCGCGCGGCGAAAGCCGCTTTCCGGCCGCCGCCAGAACTTCGCCTGCTTTGAAATCCAGTCCCGCAACGCGAATATGACGGCCCTTTTGCGCGGCCACCTTCAAACGAACCTGGTTCGAATTCGCTTCGGTGTCTTCCTGAATGACGATGGCGTCTGCCCCTTCCGGGATAACGCTGCCGGTAAATATGCGCACCGCCTCACCAATACCCACGCACCCCGAAAACGGGCTGCCCGCGGGTGCCGCGCCCACAACGCGCAATGTGGTTGGCTCCCGCGCATCGTCGGTGCGCACGGCATATCCATCCATCGAGGAGACGGGGAAGGGCGGTTGAGATAGCTTTGCGCGAGCCTCGTTCGCCAATATGCGGCCGTCGGCATCTGCGATGGAAATGGCTTCGCACTCCACCGGCTTGCATGAGGCAACAATGCGCGCGCGGGCTTCGTCGACGGAAATCATCGCGCGAACATGTCCTCCACGCGCACCTTGGCAGCGCGCGCGAGCTTGATGGCCGCCTCGTTCGGAATGATCGCGGATTTGCCTGTAAGATACGAATAAATCAGGGAGGCGGAAACCCCCGCATCCTTGGCCCAGATGCTCGCGCGCAAACCGTGGCTTGTCATGAATGCGCGGAAGGCATCGCGTTGCGCGGTGGGCGCCGGTTGTTTGGGTGCGGCTACTTCGCCCATCAGCGCGGCGGGCTTGGCGCGCGCCATGGCCAGCCGCGTGGCAATGGAAGGTTTGTCGTCGTGCTTTGCAGCCTTATAGGGCCCGCTCTTGCCGCCGGACTTGGCCACAAGACGAACGGTCTGGATCTGCGCGGCGCGATCGACCGCTTTCACCATGTCATAGATCGTGAGTGCTGCGATGCTCGCCGCCGTCAGCGCTTCCATTTCCACGCCGGTCGGGCCGGTGGTCTTCGCCGTGGCGATAATGCGGATGGCTTTGCGATCCGCCAGCAGTTCGAAATCGATGCTGGCCTTGGTCAGCGCAATCGGGTGGCAGAGCGGGATCAGGTCGGAAGTCTTCTTCGCCGCCATGATCCCTGCGATCCGGGCCGCGGCCAGCACGTCGCCCTTCTTCGCATCCCCGGAGAGTGCCGCGGCATAAGCCTCTTCGGAGAGTACGATGGTGGCTTCGGCGCTCGCCTCGCGCTCGGTAGCCTGCTTCTCGGAAACGTCCACCATGCGCGCGGCGCCGGTTTCATCCAGATGGGTGAGTTTGTTCATGGGGCCGATGTTACCTCACCCGGCGCGAAAATCAGCCGACCAATGTGCGGGTCGCCGCTGCTACGTCTTTCTGGCGCATCAGGCTTTCCCCGATCAGGAAGGTGGTCACGCCCGCCTCCGCCAGCCGGTTCAGGTCATCCCGGGTCGAAATCCCGCTTTCGGCGACGACGAGGCGATCCTTGGGTATGCGCGGAGCGAGCCGCAAGGTCACCGCCAGATCGGTCACGAAAGTGTTGAGATCGCGATTGTTGATCCCGATCATCTGCGCATCCAGCGCAAGCGCCCGGTCGAGTTCACTGTCATTGTGAACCTCGACGAGGACATCGATCGTATATTCCTGTGCCGCCTTCATCAGAGCGCTGGCTTCGGCATCGTTCACCGAAGCCATGATGACGAGAATGCAATCCGCCCCCCACGCCCGCGCCTCGGCCACCTGATAGGGCTCGAACATGAAATCCTTGCGCAACACGGGAAGCTTCGCCGCCGCGCGCGCCGTCACCAGGAATTCCGGGGCTCCCTGAAACGAAGGCGCGTCGGTGAGGATGGAAAGACAAGCCGCCCCGCCGTCCTCATAAGCGCGCGCCAGAGCCGGTGGATCGAAATCGGCGCGGATAAGCCCCTTGGAAGGGCTCGCCTTCTTGATCTCTGCGATTAGGCCGTAACGGCCCTCGGCGCGCTTGCTTTCGAGCGCGGCGCGAAACCCGCGCGGCGCATCGGCTGCGTGCGCGCGCTTCTCGATTTCGCGTAAAGGAACGCGTTCTTTGGCCTGCGCGATTTCGTTTCGTTTGTAGTCCGCAATTTTCGTCAGGATGCTCATGCGGCGGTTCTCGAGCAGGCCGCGAGTTTTTCGAGCGTCGCTTTTGCGTGGCCGGCGTCGATGGCGTCACCGGCCATTGCCGCGCCTTCGCGCAGGTTCTTTGCCTTGTCCGCGATAATGAGGGCGGCAGCCGCATTCAGCAAAACGATGTCGCGGAAAGGCCCATGCTCGCCGCCCAGCAGCCGCGTGATCGCGGCCGCATTCTCGCTGGCGCTTCCACCCTTGAGTTGCGCAAGCGTAGACATTTCCAGCCCGGCGTCGCGCGGGCGAATTTCGTGATGTTCTATGTCGCCATTCTGAAGCGCCGCAATGTCGGTGGAGGCCGTGGTGGTAAGTTCGTCCAGCCCATCCCCTCCATGAACGATCCAGGCCTTCTGCGTGCCCAGCCGGCGCAGAGCCTCAGCAACGGGATCTATCCATTCCTCGGAGAAAACCCCCATCAGTTGCCGCGTCACGCTGGCGGGGTTGGAAAGTGGACCCAGCAAATTGAAGATGGTGCGGAAGCCCAGCGCCCGGCGCACACTGGAAACATGCTTCATCGCAGGGTGGTATGTTGGGGCGAAGAGGAAGCAAAGTCCCGCCTCGGCGAGGCAGCGTTCCGCAACCTTTGGCGCCACGTCGATCTTCACGCCGAGAGCCTCAAGCACATCGGCTGCGCCGGTGTTCGATGACATGTTGCGATTGCCGTGTTTGGCGACAGTCACCCCGCATGCGGCCACCACAAATGACACCGCAGTGGAAACATTGAGCGTGCCATGCCCATCCCCGCCGGTTCCACAAAGATCGATGGCGCCTTCGGGTGCGTTGATGGTCAGCATCTTCGCGCGCATGGAGCCTGCCGCCCCGACAATCTCATCGACGGTGGGTTTGCGCACCGCGAGCGCGGTGAGAAACGCCGCGATGCGTGGTTCCGAAATCTCGCCGGACATGATCGCATCGAACGCGCGCGTGGACTGCATTGCGTCGAGGCTTTGGCCGCTGCCGACGCGTTTCAGGAGGGGTAAGAAATCCTCATCGGCGCTCATGCTGGTTCTAATGCTGCTTCACGCGCAATGTTGAGAAAGTTCTGCAACAGCGCATGGCCCTGTTCGGACGCGATGCTCTCGGGGTGGAATTGCACGCCATGCACCGGATAGCGCTTGTGCATCACGCCCATGATCGTGCCGTCATCTGTGGTGGCGGTGATTTCGAGGTCGGCGGGCATGGATTCGGGCGCGATAGTCAGCGAGTGGTAGCGCGTCGCCTCGAAATCGTTGTTGAGCCCGCGAAAAACGCTTTTGCCCGTATGATGCATGCGGGAAAGCTTGCCGTGCATCGGCTCGCTGGCGCGCACGATCTTGCCCCCATAAACCTGCCCGATGGATTGATGCCCCAGGCACACCCCCAAAATCGGCACGCTTCCCTTGGCCTCGGCGATCAGGTCGAGGCAGATGCCTGCCTCATTCGGCGTACAGGGGCCGGGGGAGAGCACAATGGCCTGGGCCTTCATTGCCAGCGCATCGGCGACCGAGATCTCGTCGTTGCGCTTCACGCAAACGTCCGCCCCCAGCTCCCCCAGATAGTGGAAGAGGTTGTAGGTGAAGCTGTCATAATTATCGATCAGCAGTAGCAATTGGCACCTAAGTGTATGATATCAAACGTTTGTTTTTTAATCTACACCGCCTGACACCGCTTCGATACACGCTTTTTTGGGGGATGCCAGAGGCGATCCCTGGATGTCTGTGGACTTTTCCGAAAACCATCCGCGGATCCAGCTCAGCTAGCCCTATATTTTCGAGGAAACCGGCGGGAAAGGAAAGGCCGCCAGCCGTGTGGCAGGCGTATCCTTGTCGCTGTCGTCGTCGCACCTGGTGGCTCGTGCATCGCCTGACGGATCTTGGGCCGTAGGCGTCATATGCCAAGCGCCAGGCGGCAATTTGCTCGCGTTTTAGACGATGCGGAGTCAGTTCAGGAATCCATAAAAGCACGGACTGACGGATTCTGTCTGGCGCACCATTACGCCGATTGTCGTCTGTTTCGCCGTTCCGATTAGCGGGATAAGCAAGCCATTCAATCGCGCCCAAAATATAAAAACGCGGGGGGCCCGAACAATAGCGCCAACCGACGCCGAGTGTGGCAGGATTTCAGACGCCTCAGGGCATAGGTGCGTATGAACGACGAGACTTCATCCGTAACCGCATTGGTGGGCCTGAGCGAAAGCCAGGCGCAGGCCCGCTTAAAGTCCGAAGGGTTCAACGAATTGCCGCGTGGTGACCGGCGCACGGCGTTTCGCATCGTTCTCGAAGTGATGCGCGAACCGATGCTGGCGCTGCTGCTCGGCGGCGGTGTTATCTACCTTGTGCTCGGCGATCTTCAGGAAGCCTTGATCCTCCTGGTTTTCGCCTTGGGGTCGATTGTGATCACGGTCGTGCAGGAAACCCGCACCGAACGCGTGCTGGAAGCGTTGCGTGATCTCACCAGTCCGCGTGCGCTCGTTATTCGCGAAGGTACGCGCAAGCGCATTGCCGGGCGGGAGGTTGTGCGCGGTGACATTATCGTCCTCGCGGAAGGTGACCGCATTCCCGCCGACGCCGTGCTTTCGCAAAGCGAGGATTTGCAGGCCGATGAATCGTTGCTGACGGGCGAGTCGGTGCCGGTGCGCAAGCTGGCGCGCGGGGCTGCTGTTCCTGACGCTCCAGCGCGACCCGGCGGCGATGACCTTCCGCAGCTGTTTTCGGGGACATTGATTGTACGCGGCACGGGTGTTGCCGAAGTGACTGCAACGGGTGCGCGCAGCGAGATCGGCAAGATCGGCCAGTCCCTGAGCACGCTTGAGCCCGAACCGCCGCGCTTGCGAGCGCAGACGCAGCGCCTTGTCCGCCTGTTTGCGGTGGTCGGAGGCGTCGTGAGCGTGCTGGCGGTCGTGCTTTACGGGCTGTTTCGTGGTGGTTGGCTCGACGCTGTGCTTGCGGGCATTGCGCTGGGCATGTCCATGCTGCCCGAAGAGTTTCCGGTAGTGCTCACCGTGTTCATGGCGATGGGGGCGTGGCGCATTTCCCGCGCGCGCGTGCTCACGCGGCGGGCAGCGGCCATTGAGACGCTCGGCTCGGCGACCGTTCTCTGCACTGACAAGACGGGCACGTTGACCGAGAACCGAATGTCGATCTCTGAATTGCGGCTCCGGGACGGCAGCGCGTTTATGGTGAATGTTTCCGGAAAGAAACTCCCCGGTGCTTTTCATGACGTTCTCCGGTTCGGCATTCTCGCGAGCGCGCCGGAGCCTTTCGACCCCATGGAAAAGGCCTTCCATGAGCTGGGCCGCGATGCGTTTGGAGGAAGTGCCGGGGTGCGGCAGTCACTTGTGCGCGCTTACGGCTTGCGCCCCGAACTGCTGGCGGTCACCCATGTCTGGCAGAACGATGACGGATTGATTGTGGCAGCCAAGGGCGCGCCCGAAGCGATTGCGGGCCTGTGCCGCGCCTCGGGCGACGAGCTCGCCGCCGTGAAAGCGTCGGCGAACGCTATGGCGGCCGAGGGTCTGCGCGTACTTGGTATTGCCCGGGCTCGCATTGGGGGCGGGAAGTTACCGGAAGACCCGCGCGACTTTGCGTTTGAATATTTGGGCTTGGTGGGATTGGCCGATCCGTTGCGCACCGGTGTGCGCGATGCGGTGGCGGAGTGCCGTTCGGCCGGCATCCGCGTCGTGATGATCACCGGCGACTATCCGGCGACGGCCAGAGCGATCGCCGGCCAGGCGGGGCTGGAGTCGTCACAGATCATGACAGGGGAGGAATTGGGGCGCTATGCCGATGCGGAGCTGGTGCAGCACGTCAGGACGGTGACGGTATTCGCCCGCATCATGCCTGAGCAGAAACTCCGCATCGTCAATGCGCTCAAGGCCAATGGCGAGATTGTCGCCATGACCGGCGACGGTGTGAATGACGCGCCATCGTTGAAGGCGGCCCATATCGGTATTGCCATGGGTGGGCGCGGGACTGACGTGGCGCGTGAGGCGTCCTCGATTGTGCTGCTTGACGATGATTTCGGTTCAGTGGTCAAGGCTGTCCGTTTGGGACGGCGTATTTACGACAATTTGCGCAAGGCGATGGGTTTCATCTTCGCCGTGCATGTGCCGATCGCGGGGCTTGCTCTGCTGCCGCTGATCTTCGGGCTGCCGATCATCTTAAGCCCGATCCATATCGCCTTTCTGGAGATGGTGATCGATCCGGTGTGTACGCTTGTCTTCGAGGCGGAAACCGAAGAAGACGATATCATGCGTCGTCCGCCGCGGGCGCCCAGCGAGCCGCTGTTTTCGAACCGGTTGATAGTCTGGAGTGTCTTGCAGGGATTATTGGCTTTTGCACTGGTGGCGGCGATCTATGTGATCGCCTATCGGCGCGGTTTGCCGGAAGACGAGGTGCGGGCGCTCGCCTTCTTCTCGCTGATGACGACTGTCGTCGCGCTTATCTTCGTGAACCGAAGTTTCAGCGCGTCGATATTATTGGCCCTGCGACGGCCCAATAGCGCCCTTAAATACGTGCTCTCTGTTATGGTCGGTATACTCACGATAGCTCTGACGTGGCCGGTCGCCCGCCACCTGTTTCGCTTCGGTCCGCTGCATGCGGACGATCTCGTTTTGACTGCCGGAGCCGGAATCGCGGTGCTTGTGGTTCTTGAACTTTTAAAGCCGCTCTGGCGATTGCCTCTGCGATCCTAGGAAGTTCGTCGTCTCCCACTCAAACAGGCGGTTGAAAATGCCCCACTGATAAAGGGTAAGGGGGCTGATGCGCTCGGGCTTGCGCCTAGAGAACTTCGAAGATGTCGTATTTCACGCCATCGGCGATGGCCCCGCCCATCGCGACGGTCACGATATCGTTCAGCCAGAGATAGCGGGGATCGCCGGTTTCGAAGATTGGCGCAGTACGGAAATAGAGCGTGCGATAATCTTCGTCGGTTATCGTGCCGCCCGCGGCGCGCTGCCGGCGGATTTCCGACAGCGGGCGCAGAACGCCGCGATAGGAGACATAAATCTTCGCCCCATCGTCGGTCTGCCAGGTGACGCGCGCGTCGAGGCGCAGCACGTCTCGTGCCTCCTCGATGGTCGCCCAGTCGCCCCCGCCGTTCAGCACTTTGCCTTTCAGCCGTTCGCCTTCGAACGCGCCGCCTGTCACCACCGCGATCATCCGGCGGCCCATATGGGCCGCCCCGGTGTCGTGCTGCACCGGTTCGAGGGTTGCGTGGTAGGTGCAGAGCGGGCGCGTTTTCAGGTTGGGCATCGGATCAGTTCTTGAAGGTGAGTGTGACGCCGAAAGTCCGCGGCGGCGCGTACGGCACCAGCACCTGTGCATAGGGCGCAAACGCCGTCACATAGGTCGCCACCAGCTTGTCGCCCAGGTTCTTGCCCCACAGCGCCAGTTCCCAATGATCGTCCGGCGATGAAAGAGCCACGCGGCCGTCCACCATCGAATAGCCGAACTGGGTCTGGGTCGGGATGTTGGTGACTTCGAAGAAGTATTTCGACGTGTACATGTAGTCGAGCCGTGCCGACAGCACACCGATGTTCACGTCTTCGGTGAATTGCACGCCGAGCGCGACCTTGTTCTTCGGTGCGCGCGTCAGTACGTTGCCGACATGGCAGATCGAGGCTGCCGGGTTGCATTTCGTGAGCACGGAGTCGAGGTAGGTGTAGTTGCCGTCCAGCTGCCAATGCTCGAAGGGAACCAGCACGAATTCCATTTCCGCGCCGCGGATGCGGGCCTCGGCGGCATTGCCGATGACCAGACCGACCAGCGGAATGAGCTGGGAAATCTGCAAACCGGAATAGTTGGTCTGGAAGATATCGCCGTTCAATTGCAGCCGATCTTCGAGCCACCTGGTTTTCGTGCCCAGCTCATAGCTCCAAGCATATTCGGGATCGTAGGGCGTTGCGGCGCCGGCAGCATTCCCGGCGATACCCTGATAGCCGCCGCTCTTGAAGCCGCGCGACGCACTGCCATAGACCATCGCTTCGTCGGTGATCTGCCAATCGAGGGCGGCTTTTGGCGTGAATGCGTTCCAGCTCTTGCTCGCATGGACATCGTAATCCGCAGCCAGCGGAGGCGGCAGGACACCGGGAACGGTCGTGCTGACAAGGTAACCGGCGAACTCGCCGTCCTTGTTTTCCCATGTCATGCGGGCGCCAAAGGTTGCCGTCAGCGAATCCATGATTTTGTAGTTTGCCTGGCCGAAGATGGCGACGCTCCGAGCCGACAGATCCTGCGGATAGTTGGCAAAGCCCGTGGCCGCCGGAAATTGCTGGAACAGCCCCTCCGTACGGTTGTTCTGCTCATGAAGGAAATAGGCGCCCGCCACGCCGGTCAGCCGATTGTCCATCGCATCGAAGGCGAGCCGCACCTCCTGGCTGAACTGCTTGTTCTTTTCGCTGTCGATTTCGGTGGATTCGATTTGATTGGGCGGGTTGACGGGATTGCTGAAGAAGGGCGTGAGCGTGCCGATCCGCGTATCGCGATAGGAGGTGATCGAAGTGAGCGTTCCGAGAGACGTCTTCCAGTTGACCTCGCCGTGCACTGTGGCGAGATCGCGGCGGAGATAGCCGTCGGTATACGCGTTGACCACGCGGGGATCGGGATTCACACCGACGCAATGAACGCCGCCGGCAACGGAGGAATTGCAAATGTTATGGCGCGGATTGCCCTTTTGATCCTGGTGCGTGTAATCGGCGGCCAAAATCACTTCAAGATCGTCGCTCGGAACGTAGCGGAACTGGCCCTGAACGGTTGCGGTATGCTCGTCGTTGACTCGATTGCCGGTTGTTTCGTTGTATTCGTAACCGCTCCGGTTCTTGCTCGATGCGCCGCCGGCAAAGAACAAATTGTCGGTTAGCGGCACATTCACCTGGCCGTTGATGTTGATCTGATTGTAGTTGCCGACTGTGGCCGATGCCCGAACCGAGGTTTCGTCGTCGGCTTTCTTGCTGATCAGGTTTACCAGGCCGCCGGCGGCGTTCTTGCCGTAGAGCGTGCCTTGCGGCCCACGCAGGACTTCGACGCGCTCCAGATTGTAAGCGTCGAGATCGGCGATGCCGCCGCGTCCCACATAAACACCGTCCATGAACACCACGACGGAAGGGTCGCCGGCGGCGTTCTGGCTGACCGCTTCGGAGCTGCCGATGCCGCGGATGGTGAGATTCAATTCGGCCGGCGTGAACGCCGTGGCGCTGAAACCGGGTGTGCGCAGCGCGATATCGGTCAGCGATTCAATGTGGCTCTTTTCCAGATCGTGGGCGCTGAACGCGGTCACAGCGAGGGGGATACGCTGGGCGTCCTGCTCGACTTTCTGTGCGGTCACGATGACGGTCTCGATCGCTGTGTCGTCCGCATGGGCGGGCAGGGCGCCTGTACAGGCAAGTGCGAGCGCGGCGGCGGACATTTTCAGTGTTGTGCGATGTGACATTACAACAATTCTCCTCCCGGTTTTCAGCGCGATGCGCCGTCGAATCCATTAGGGTTCGAACTAACAGCGGAAGGATCAAATGTATAGAAACCTAAGCAATTAATGTATTCTTCATGGAACGGCTTGGGGCATGCCAAAGGCAGAAAAAGCCAGCAATTTCTCAGCTTTCGCGACGCATGCCCGCGCAAAGCAGGATAATTTCCAATCCAGATAGTTGCGTCTTGTGGCCTCGCTGCAACGACATCTGCACGCAGAGTCTGGCGATCGGTCGTGCTGCAACCTGAGATAGCATTGATCCTGCCGGGTCCGGCGGAAGGGAGGTTCGGTTGACTTGTTAACCAACCGCCGGGTCCACTGGCTTGATGGCCGGAAAAGCGGAACTCTGGGGCAAGATTGCAGGCGCAGCCATGGGCGTAGGCGGCGCTTTGGCGGCCGTCGGCCTGGGGTTCGCGCTATCGCAAGCCTGGCAGACCCAGCCGCCGCCGGAACGGGTGGAGGTCGCCCTTCCGCCGATTCGCCAGTCTCTCGTGTCGTTGCCTGCGCCCAAACCCGTTTCTCAGCCGAGGCTGGTTGCGCCCAAACCGGTCGCCTCGTCTCACGTCGCCTCCAGCCAACCCGTGCGGAAAGCGGTGACCGCGCCTCCCGCGGTCACGATGGCTGTTTCAGGCAAGCCCGCCATTGCCATCGTTATCGACGATCTGGGTGCCGATATCCCCGGCACGCGGCGCGCCATGGCGCTGCCGAAGGAAGTGACGCTTTCTTTTCTGCCCTATCCGGAGAGGAGCCCGGAGCTTTCGCATGATGGGTTCTGCGCGGGTCACGAAATCATTCTGCACATGCCGATGGAGCCAAAGGGCAATCTCGATCCCGGCCCCAATGCGCTGCATCTCGATCTGCCGAAGGAAGAGGTGCGGCGGCGCGTGCTGTGGGCTTTTTCGCGCGTGCCAGAAGCCGATGGCATGAACAACCACGAGGGAAGCTGGTTCACCAGCGACCACAAGGCGCTCATTCCGGTGATGCAGGTGCTGGCTGAAAAGCATCTGTTCTTCCTGGACTCACGCACGACTGCGCAATCCAAGGGCGTCAAGCTCGCGCGCGCAGCCGGTGTGCCGGTAGCGGGTCGCGACGTGTTCATCGATGATACGGTCAGTTCCTCAGCAATCGCGCGCCAGCTAGGGCAGGTGGAAGCCATTGCGCGCAACCGTGGCCTGGCAATTGCCATCGGCCATCCCCATCACCAGACGCTTGCCGCGCTGGAAGCCTGGATTCCGGCAATCGAGAAACAGGGGTATGTGGTTATCCCGTTGAGCGAGGCGATCAGGCGTCGCAACGCACCGGGCGAAAGCGCCTCACTGGCCGCGCCTGCTCAATGAAGCATATCGCACCGCTTCGTCGGCGGCGCTGAGAAGCGCCTTCGCCTTGTTCACGGTCTCCTGAAATTCCGCTTCCGGATCGCTGTCGGCAACAACGCCGCCGCCGGACTGGACATACATCACGCCGTCCTTCACCAGCGCCGTGCGCAACACGATGCAGGTGTCCATCGAACCGTCGGCCGCGAAATATCCCACCGCGCCCGCGTAAACCGCGCCGCGTTTTTCCTTCTCGAATTCGTCGATGATCTCCATCGCGCGAATCTTGGGCGCACCGGAAACCGTGCCTGCGGGCAATCCGGCCGCAAACGCATCGATGGCATCGAGCCCGTTGCGGATATTGCCTTCGACGTTTGAGACCAGATGCATCACATGGCTGTAGCGCTCGATAAAGAAGCTGTCCGTTACCTTCACCGTACCGGTGGCGGCCACCCGCCCCACATCGTTGCGGCCCAGGTCGAGCAGCATCAGATGTTCGGCGCGTTCTTTCGGGTCGGCCATCAACTCCTCGGCCAGTGCAACATCCTCGCCTTGTGTTGCGCCGCGTTTGCGCGTGCCGGCGATGGGCCGGATCGTCACCACGCCGTCGCGCAACCGCACAAGGATTTCCGGGCTCGATCCCACAATTGCAAAGCCGGGGAAGGCGAGGTGATAAAGAAACGGCGAAGGGTTCAACCGGCGCAGCGCGCGATAAAGCGAGAAGGCCGGCAGCGCGAACGGTTTGCGAAACCGCTGGCTTGGCACGACCTGAAAGATGTCGCCCGCGCGTATGTATTCCTTGGCACGCCCGACAATGGAGAGATATTCGTCATGCGTGGTGTTGGAATTCACCGCCGAGATCGCCGGCAGATTTTCCGGCACTGGTGGCGCGGCGGGCGCCGGGCGTTCGAGATCGGTCACAGCATCGTTCAACCGCTCACAGCCGCGTGCATAGGCAGCACGTGCATCGATGCCCTTTTCGGGCCGCACGGGTGTGACGATGATGATCTCGTCTTTTATCGTATCGAAAATCGCCGTGATCGTCGGCCGAATAAGAATGGCATCGGGCAGGTTCAAGGGATCGGGCGGCGGCGGCCCCAGCCGCTCGATCAGCCGCACCATGTCGTAGCCCAGATAGCCGAACAGCCCCACAGCCATCGGCGGCAATTCCGGTGGCAGCGGCATTTCCGTCTCGCGCACCAATTGGCGCAGCGAATCTAGCGGCTTGTCTGAAAGGTCGGCGGCAACGAATGCATCGGCATCGGCGCGCGCATTGCGATTGATCTCGGCCTTGCCGTTCACACAGCGCCAGATCAGGTCGGGTTTCAACGCGATGATCGAATAGCGCCCGCGCGTTTCGCCGCCTTGGACGCTTTCAAGCAGAAAAGCGTTGTCGCGACCTTCGCCCAATTTCAAAAACGCCGACACCGGCGTTTCGAGATCGGCGATCAGCCTTGTGTAAAGCGCCTGCGGGCGGCCTTCATCGTAAGCGCGCGCGAAGGCGGCGAAGTCTGGATGGGTCGCCATGGATCGCTCACGAGCCTTCGCCGGTTACCTGGTTCACGCGATCCTGGTGGATGGTGACGCCCTGCTTCTTCTGCGCCGCAGCCGCGAGCGACATGGTCAAATCGCTGCCCATCTCCGCGCCCGCGCGTTCCACGCCTGCCTGGAAATTCGGATTGGCCGCTGGCGGCGGCAGATGCAACACGCCGGTCGTCACCGCCACAACGTAGCCATCGCCCTGCGCAGCTGGCCCATAAACGCCAACACCGGCAGGCTTCGCGAACAGAGACGTTACCAACGCAGGCGAGAACAACACGCCTGTCATCTGCCGTTGCAGCCCGGGGCTTTTCTTGACCGTTGCACCCACCGCTTTTGCGGCGCCTGCGAGGTTGCCGTCCTTTGTCGCCTGTTCCGCCAGCGCCTTGGCCTTCGCTTCAAGCTGCTTCTGCTTTTGCTGCGCGGTCCATTCTTCTGTCGCTTGCGCGCGCACCACGTCGAGCGGCTTCAACTTCGGTGGAGTCACACCGTCCACTTTGACCGCATAGTAATTGCCGGCCTTCGTCTGGAACGGCTCGCCTTCCTCGCCCACTTCGGCCTGCAAAACCTGCGGCATGAAATCGGGATCGGCGGGCACATTGGCCTTGCTGCCATCCGCCGCCAGTCCTTGCGCGTCGAGCGAGGCCAGATGCACCACACGCATTCCGGCCTTCTTCGCGGCATCGGTCAGGGTATCGCCGCCATCGACGGCTTCCTGATAGGTGTTGGCGATATCGACAAGCTTGCCGCCGGCAAGCTGTGTCTTCAGGGCCTTTGTGATCTCGGCTGTCACGTCGGCGAGCGACCTGTTCACGGCAGGCGTGATCTTGGTCACCCGCATCAACACCCAGCCGAAGGGGCCCTTCACGGGCGCGGTCACGCCATTCTCGGCCAGTGCGAACGCGGCCTTGCCGCGGGCCGCGTCCAGCGCCGATTGTGTCTGCGTGCCGATCGAAAGCTCGTTGTCCTTCAGGCCGCGCTCCTTGCCGATCTGGGCAAAACTTGTGCCTGCATCGATTTTCGCGCGCGCGGTTTTCGCGTCGGCTTCGGAAGGGAAGGTGATCTGCTCGAGTTCGCGCTTCTCGGGGATGTTGTAGACTTCCTTCTGCGCTTCGTATTGCTGTTTGATCTGCGCATCGGTGATGGCGGGGAGTTTGTCCATCACGTCATCCGGCGTGGCGATGGCGTAGGTGACTTCGCGATATTCCGGCGTGGAAAATGTCGCCGAGTGCGCTTTCACATAAGAGGTGAGTTGCGCATCGGTGGGCGCTGCTATGTTGCCTGCCGCGCTTGCCGGCAACTCAAAATAGTCCGCGGCGCGCACTTCCGATTGAAATGCATAGATCGCGCTGACGTAGCCTGCGGGCATCTGGAAGCCACCCTGCACCGCGCGCAGAAGCTGGTCGCGGGCGGTTTCCCCGCGGATGATGTTGATGAAGCCCTGTTCGGTGAAATCGTTTTCGGCGGCCACACGCAGGAACGTCTCCTTGTCGAAGGTGCCGAGCGGCCCCTTGAACGCCTGCATGTTCCTGATCTGGGCGGAAACGAGCGCATCGCTGACCGTGAGCTTCAGCCGGTCCACGATATTGTCGAGTGCTGCGCGGATCAGCGAACGGTTGAGCACCTGTTTGCCCAGCTCCATGGCATGGGCCATCTCCGGGGTGAATTCGGCACCCTGCTGCGAGCGCTGGCGCATTTCACCGCGATAATCGCGCTGAAATTCTTCCAGGCTGATGGCCCTGTTGCCCACCTGGGCCACATCGGTCGAGGTCCGGCCCTGGAAGATGTCCCCGATGCCCCACATGCCGAAGGCCAGCGCCAACAGCCCCAGGAAGATCGAGGAGACCCAGGATTTCGCGAAACCGCGCATCTTTTGAAGCATGACAAAATCCCGGCTTGGCGGCGAAAAGCGGCGGATGATAGGGAGGGGGCCTTGTAGGGGCAAGCAAGGCACAAGGCTAGGCTGATGAGGCAATTGATCGCCGGAAACTGGAAAATGAACGGTACGCGCGAATCCTTGCGCGAACTGGCAGATTTGCGGGTCGCCCTGGCCGCCAAGCCACCCAGGGCTGACGTCCTGATCTGCCCCCCGGCCACGCTGCTGAGCCGCGCGCTGGCGTCGGTCGCCCACGAATTCGAGATCGGTGGGCAGGATTGCCATGCCGAGCCTTCGGGGGCCTTCACGGGCGATATCAGCGCCGAGATGCTGAAGGATGCAGGCGCCAGTGCCGTCATCGTCGGCCATTCCGAGCGCCGCCAATATCATGGCGAAACCGATGCCCAGGTCTCAGCCAAAGCCCGCGGCGCGTGGCGGGCCGGATTGCTTGCGATCGTCTGCATCGGCGAGACGCAGGACGAGCGCGATGCGGGCAAGGCGCTTCACATCTGCGCAAGCCAGATCGCAGCCAGCCTGCCGGACGGCGCGACGGCGGCAACCGTTGCTGTCGCCTACGAACCCATCTGGGCCATCGGCACGGGCCGCACGCCCACCTCCGCCGATATTGCCGAGGTCCACGCACTTATTAGAGAGCGCCTTGTGGCCCGGTTCGGCGCGGAGGGACAGGGCATGCGTATCCTCTATGGCGGTTCGATGAAGCCGTCGAACGCCGCGGAAATCCTGGCGCTCCAAAATGTTGACGGCGGATTGATCGGCGGAGCAAGCCTGAAAGCCGTGGATTTTCTGGCTATTATCGCTTGTGCCGCAGCGGCTTAGGCAGAGCGAGCCACTCTTCGTTAACTCCTGACGTGCGATTTTCGAGCCCTAAGTGTGGGTTCGGTCAATGCTGCGGCTTTCTTACGACAATGCGCAGGTTCTGGTGTACGACCCCGTTGCGGCCAACCGCAACGCGACGCGCGCTGCCCTCTACATGCTTGGCTTCCGCCACATCGAAACCGTTCCGACGCTCGATGCCTTCGCCGAATTCGTCTTCAAGACCCCGCCCGATCTGGTGCTGTGCGAGGCGCAGGGCGCGGGCGCGCAACTCTGCGACCTGATCCAGAATCTGCGGCAGGGCGCGGGTGAAAATCCGTTCCTGGTGGTGATCATGACCGCGTGGGACAATTCCAACGCGCTGGTGAACGGCGTGCTCAATTCGGGCGCGGACGATCTTCTTCTGCGGCCGTTCTCGGTGGCCCAACTCGGCCAGCGCGTGCGCGCCCACATCGAACGGCGCAAGGGCTTCGTTATCACCACCGATTACATCGGCCCCGACCGCCGCCGCGACCACCACCGCCCCTCGGACATCGAACTGTACCAACCACCCAATTCACTGAAGATGAAAGCGGCCGATGGCCTCTCGGGCGATGAAGTCGCCGCTCGCCTCGAAGGCGAACTGCGCACCGCGCGCGATGTTTTCGGCTCCGAGAAGCTGCGCCGCGATGCGTTTCAGATCTGCGTGCTCTGGCGCCTTTTGCAAAGTTATGCGCCGGGCGCGACGCAGTATGACCTCGATCTCACCAAGCTTTCGGGCCTGACCCAAAGCGTATCAACCCGCTGCGTGGGCACCGATCAGGCCGCTGCCGTTCAGTGGTGCGACGAGATCCTGGGCTCCATAGACAGCCTGGGCAAAGGCGTGGATCGCAACGCCACCATGCATTTGCTGGGCAAGGCAGCCCTGAACCTGAACCAGGCCTTCGATCCCAACACCCCCGCCAACGAACGTCTGAGTCAAATCGACGCCACGGTGGCCATCATCCACGCCCGCCAGGCGATGGAAATGGCCTCCTGAGTTCCAAAATAACGGGTCGTTAACCGATCACAGCATTTTCCGCTGGCGGGTTGCGGCCCGGATGGGATCGCTTTATTGAACCGACCGACAGCCCTTCGGATACCCTATGCAGACCGTTCTTGTTGTTCTTCAGCTTTTTGTTTCGATAGCGCTCATCGTGGTTGTCCTGCTTCAGAAATCCGAAGGCGGGGCTTTCGGGATGGGCGGCGGCGGTTCCGGCCTCGGGGGGCTCTTCAGCCCACGCGGCGCAGCCGACACGCTGACACGGGCCACCACCATCCTGGGCGTCATGTTCTTCCTTACCTCCGTAGCGCTGACAATCCTTTCTCAGCACGGCGGCGCCGCGCGCCCGGCTTCGATCCTCGATTCGCCGGCCACTACACCCGCTTCTTCGCCGGCGACGCCTGCCAAGCCCGCCGCACCGGCCGTGCCCGCGGTTCCCAAGCCGCACTAAAGACGTTCGTTTCCAGCAACTTCCGGCCTGATATTCAGGTCGCAGTTGAACTTTTCAATTTTGCGCAGATTCGTGCTTGAGCCGGACCGCGCCTTAGGACAAGGTGGCCTTCCATGGCGCGGTTGATCTTCATTACCGGCGGCGTGGTCTCCTCCCTTGGGAAAGGTCTCGCTTCGGCGGCACTCGGTGCTTTGCTGCAGGCTCGCGGTTATCGCGTGCGGCTGCGTAAGCTTGATCCCTATCTCAACGTCGACCCGGGCACGATGAGCCCGTTCCAGCATGGCGAGGTCTACGTCACCGACGATGGGGCGGAGACCGATCTCGATCTCGGTCACTATGAGCGCTTCACCGGGGTCTCTTCGGCGCAATCCGACAACGTCACGGCGGGCCGCATCTACCAGACGGTGATCTCCAAGGAGCGCCGGGGCGGCTATCTCGGCCGTACTGTGCAGGTGATTCCCCACGTCACCGATGCGATCAAGGAATTCGTGATGGCGGGAATCGAGGATCTCGATTTCCTGCTCTGCGAAATCGGCGGCACGGTGGGCGATATCGAGGGTCTGCCGTTCTTCGAAGCGATTCGCCAGTTGGGTAACGATCTGGGCCGGGACAATGCGGCCTTCGTCCATCTCACGCTGGTGCCCTACATCGAGGCCGCGGGCGAACTCAAAACCAAGCCGACGCAGCATTCCGTGAAGGAACTGCGCGCCATCGGCATCCAGCCGGATATTCTCTTGTGCCGCGCCAGCCATCCCGTGCCGGATGAGGAGCGCCGCAAGATCGCGCTGTTCTGCAATGTGCGCCCGGAATGCGTGATTCCCGCGCTCGACATGCCGACGATCTACGAAGCCCCCGTCCGCTATCACAGGGCAGGTTTCGACACGCAGGTGCTCAATGTCTTCGGCATCAAGGATGCACCCGCGCCCGATCTGACCAAGTGGCAGGAAGTTGGCGAACGCGTGAGGAACCCCGAAGGCGAAGTGCGTATCGCCGTCGTCGGCAAATACATTCAGGTGAAGGATTCCTACAAGTCGTTGTCTGAGGCGCTGACCCATGGCGGTCTGGCCAACAATGTGAGGGTCCACATGGATTGGATCGACAGCGAGATATTCGAACGCGATGACGCGGCATCGTTCCTCGAAAATGTGCACGGCATTCTCGTTCCCGGCGGCTTCGGCGAGCGCGGCACCGAAGGAAAAATCCAGGCGGTGAAATTCGCCCGCGAACGCAAGGTGCCGTTCTTCGGAATCTGTTACGGCCTGCACATGGCCGTGATCGAAGCCGCGCGTGATCTCGCAGGGCTGGAAGGCGCGGGCACAACGGAGATCGGTCAACCCAAGCATCCGGTGATTGGCCTGATGACCGAATGGACCAAAGGCAACACGACAGAAACCCGCAGCGCCGAAGGCGATCTCGGCGGCACGATGCGCCTTGGCGCCTATCCCGCAACGCTCACGCCCGGAAGCCGCGTCGCCGAAGTCTATGGCACCACCGAAATCAGCGAGCGCCATCGCCACCGCTACGAGGTGAACACCGAATACACCGAACAACTCGGCAAACAGGGCCTCAAGGTCTCAGGCTGGTCGCCGGATGGCCGCCTGCCGGAGATCATGGAGATTCCCGATCATCCGTGGTTCATCGGCGTGCAATTCCACCCCGAACTGAAATCGCGCCCGCTCGCGCCGCACCCACTGTTCACCTCGTTCATTGCGGCGGCGGTGCGGCAGAGCCGGTTGGTTTAAACAACTTCCACCAAAAAATTCCGTAGAGTAGTATCCGATCGGCATCGGCGGGGATTAAGCCAATGGCGGTTGCAGAAAGTATCGCGCGTCCGGCGCGAAGCGATTCCACATTCTTTCCGACGATGGCCGCCGCGATGGCCCTAACGGCGTTCGCCGGTTTCGCGCGCAGCTTTTATCTAAAACCTTTGTTCCATGTGCCGCCGGAGCTTTCCCTGCTCATGATCGTGCATGGGCTTGTGTTTACGGCCTGGATGACCGTGCTGGTGACGCAAACGGGATTGGTCGCCGGAAATCGGCGTGATCTTCATCGCAAATTGGGTGTGTTCGGCGCGGGGCTGGCGGCAGCCATGATCGTGTTGGGCTTATGGCTTGCCCTCGATGCTTTGCGTCGCGGTTTCTCACCCATGCAGGGCGTGCCGCCTTATATCTTCTTCTCGATCCCGTTCTTCGACATGGTGGTGTTTGCAGGCCTCGTGACGGCGGGTATCGCCAGCCGAAAGCGGCTCGCCTGGCACAAGCGATTAATGATCCTGAGCACCGCTGGTTTGCTCGATGCTGCTGTTGCGCGCATTCCGCTAGACTTCATCACCAATGGCGGACCGCCGGTCTTCTTCGCGCTCAGCGATCTTTTCATCGTGGCGGTCGGCCTGTACGACGTGGCTACGCTGCGCCGCGTTCATCCGGCAACGCTCTGGGCAGGCGGCGCGATCATCGTCTCCCAAGTTTTCCGGCTGTGGTTGGGCGGCACGCCCGCGTGGCAGTCGTTTACGATGTTGTTCTTGAACTAGGCTTTGCCGAATAGGCTGAATGCCCGTTCGCGTTCCAGTTCTTCGCGCCCGGCTGCCGCGCGCACGCGCAGCAGGTCGCGCCGCGCAACAAGACCTGCGACTTTGCCCGTCGCGCGGTCGATCACCGGCACGCGGCCGAAATCCGACAACGCCATGCGGTCGGCCAGGCGCCCGACCAGTTCGTCGGAATAGGCGGTGACCAGACTATCCGCATCGCAGGCGGTGCCCAGCGTAAGGCCGTCGTCCCAGCCGTCCCGCGTCCAGCGGAAAATGTCGGCGCGCGAAACGATGCCTGCGAGTTTTTGATCGGTGTCGATCACGGGATAACTCTTATGGCGTGGCGCGGTCGCATCAAGCGAGAAGAACGCCACTGCATCGGTCACCGTCATCGTGGACGGCAATGTGTCGACCGGTTTGGCCATGATATCGCTCACGCGCATGATCTCGAACGGATCGACCGTGTATTCGCGCGTGAGATGAAGCCCGCGCCGCGCGATGCGCTCGGTGAGGATCGAGCGGCGCATCAACAGCACCGTTGCCAGAAACGCCGCAAGCGAAGCCACGAACAGCGATGGCAGAACATGCACATTGCCGGTCAGTTCGAAGGCGAACATCGTGGATGTGAGTGGCGCGCGCATCGTCCCGCCCAGGATCGCGGCCATGCCCAGCAGCGCCCAGAAGCCTGTATCGCCGAACGGCAGGAAATGCGCTTCCAGCGAACCGAGCGAGCCACCTATGATCAGCAGTGGCGCCAGCACGCCACCCGAAGTGCCCGAAGACAGCGCCACGATCCAGACCGTCGCCTTGCCAATCAGCAGCGCAGCGGTGGCATGAACATCCATCGTGCCGTTCAACAGGGCGTGGATATTGTCGTAACCGACACTGAGCACAGCCGGGTCGAGCCACCCGCCAACACCCACCACCACGGCGCCCAATGCGGGCCACCACATCCAATGGATCGGAAGTTTGCGGAACAAGTCCTCGACCCCGTAGAGGCAGATCGTCATCAGTGCCGATTGCAATCCGGCCGTGACGCCGACCGCGGCACAAAGCGCGAGCCCCCACCATTCCATGACGGGAACGCCGGTATAGGGAAACAATGGCCCCGCGCCGAGCAACCATGGCCGCCACGCCGCCGCCACGATGGCGGCGATTGCGACTGGGATGAAGCTGCGCGGCTTCCATTCGAACAAGAGCAATTCCACCGCCAGAAGCACGGCGGCAATCGGAGTTGCGAACACCGCCGTCATACCGGCGGCAGCACCCGCGACCAGCAGCGTTTTGCGTTCGGCCGAGGAGAGCTTGAACATCTGCGCGAACAGCGAGCCCAGCGCCCCGCCGGTCATAATGATGGGGCCTTCCGCGCCGAACGGTCCGCCCGTGCCGATGGAGATGGCCGAGGAAAGCGGCTTGAGCAGCGCCACCTTGGGCTCGATCCGGCTGCGTCCGATCAGGATCGCCTCGATGGCTTCGGGGATGCCGTGCCCCCGGATCTTTTCCGAGCCGAACCGCGCCATCAGCCCGATGATCAGGCTGCCCGCGATTGGAATTGCGATTGTCCATGCCGCCAGATGCAACCCGGAAAAGCTCACGGGAGCCGTGCTCACGCGCTGAAAATAGGCGAGGTTTGTGAACAGCGCGATCAGCTTCAGCAGGACCCAGGCAGAGCCTGCACCCATGGACCCGATCAACAGCGCCATCGCCCCCAGGATGAGAACGCGGGTGTCGGCGGTAAAATCGCGCAAAGTGTCCTTGTGTGCGAGCGGAGGATTGTCTTTTGTGGTCATCGGAGGAGCGCTGTTTTTGGGGAGCGCCGCTCTTATATCGCGTCGCGATATAATGCAATTGGCGAGGAAACGAATGCCGCGACCGAAAGAAAAGCGCCTGACCGAGGTGGATTACCGGGTACTGGCCGAATTCCGCTTCCTGCTGCGGAATTTTCTTACCTTCAGCGAAGAAGCCGCGCGCGAGGCAGGCCTCGCCCCCCAGCAGCACCAGGCGCTCCTGGCCATCAAGGGCTTTCCGGGGGAGGCCCCGCCATCCATGGGCGATCTGGCGGAGCGGCTGGCGATCCGCCACCACAGCGCAGTCGGGCTGGTGGACAGGCTAGTCACCGCGGGGTGGCTGCGCCGCATGGCCGATGCCGCGGATGCCCGCAGGGTTACCCTCGCGTTGACCAAAGCGGGGGAGGCCAAGATTGCCACCCTGTCATCGGCTCATAGGGAGGAATTGCGCAGGCTCGCTCCCATGTTGCGTGAGGTGCTCGCCCGCATCGATTAATGGGCTTTTGCCCATCCGGGCGCCCATGCGATATGAACGCCCATGAACCAGAATCCCAATGCCGTCGTGAAAGCAGGCTCGGTCGCCATCGGCAACGCGTTGCCGCTTGCAATCATCGCAGGCCCCTGCCAGCTCGAAAGCCGCGCGCACGCACTCGAAATGGCGAGCGCCTTGAAAGAGATTGCTTCGAAGGCCGGCGTCGGCCTCGTCTACAAAACGAGCTTCGACAAGGCCAACCGCACCAGCGCCAGCGGCAAGCGCGGCATGGGGCTCGAAGCATCCCTGCCGATCTTCGCCGAAATCCGCGAGAGCCTTGGTCTGCCTGTGCTCACCGATGTGCATGAACGCAAGCAATGCGCGATGGTCGCGCCCGCGGTCGATATCCTGCAGATACCGGCCTTCCTTTCACGCCAGACCGACCTCCTCGTCGCCGCGGCCGAAACCGGCAAGATCGTGAATGTGAAGAAGGGCCAATTCCTCGCGCCGTGGGATATGAAGAATGTCATCGCGAAAATCACAGGTGCGGGCAACGCAAACGTGCTCGTCACCGAGCGCGGCGCGAGCTTCGGCTACAACACATTGGTATCGGATATGCGCGCGCTGCCGATCATGGCGAAGTTCGGTGCGCCGGTGGTGTTCGATGCCACGCATTCCGTCCAACAGCCGGGCGGGCAGGGCACTTCGACAGGGGGCGACCGCGAGATGGTGCCCTATCTTGCGCGTGCAGCCGTCGCCGTTGGCGTGGCTGCAGTGTTCATGGAAACCCACCAAGACCCGGACAACGCCCCGTCCGACGGTCCCAACATGCTCAAGCTGAAAGATGTACCGGAGCTGCTTGGCGAATTGGTCGAGATCGACCGCATCGCCAAGCGCCGGAAAAATTAAGCAGCCGTTACAGCCATCCAAGTCTGCACGATCCCGACGACCGCCAGTATCAGCAGCACCAGCTGGCACAGCGTTGCGATGGTGAAGCCCGTGCTGCGCTTGGCCGGGTCTGCCATGTAGCCGCTCATGTAGATGAAGCGCCCGATCACCCAAACAAGGCCGACAAGTGCGGGCAGCCAGGGCAGCATGTGGAAATAGATCGTGGCGAGCCACAATAGCGTGATGAACACGGTCAGCGCTTCCAGCGTGTTGTAGTGCACGCGGAAGGCGCGTTCGAATTCCGGGTGGCCGCTGGTGGCGGGCGCGGCAACGCCGTGCTTGCCGCGCATCTGGCCAACGCGGATCATCATGTAGGTGTAAAGCAGAATCGCGAGAATTGTGACGACGGCCGAAAGCAATCCGGCTTGCGTTGCGTAAATCGGCATGGCGTTTCCCCTTGGGCGACTCGCCTAGGTGCGAGCGCGCCGGGAAACCCTAGCAAATTTCCGGGCTAGCTGGTGGTCTTGGCAGTGGCGGCGGTGGCCGCCTGACAAAGCTTGGAGAGCTGCCCGCGGATGGATGGACCCTTGGTATGGGCCTGCCCATCGCTGTAACCCTCGCTCTTGAGGCGCATGCGGACCTGGTCGACATTGGCGCACTCGCCGGATTTCGCCAGTTGAAAAGCCCTTTCCAGGGTGGTGGGACGGTCGTTCATGCCAGAATCATACAGTACCGCCAGAGGTTTCGCGAGCGACCCTGGATTGCCTTGAAGTAGCGGGAACCATGTCCTAGAAGCGGCGCGCATCCCGGAGACCGCCCATGACCGCCATCCTCGACATTGCCGCCCGAGAAATTCTCGACAGCCGCGGCAATCCCACGGTGGAAGTGGATGTGAAGCTGGAAGACGGCTCGTTCGGCCGCGCAGCAGTCCCCTCCGGCGCTTCGACCGGCGCGCACGAGGCGGTAGAGCTTCGCGACGGCGGCAAGCGGTATGGCGGCAAGGGCGTCGAGAAGGCGGTAGCGGCCGTCAACGGCGAGATCTACGACATCATCGTGGGCCTTGAAGCCGAAGAACAAACCCGCCTCGACGCCGCGATGATCCAGCTCGACGGTACGCCCAACAAGGCTCGCCTCGGCGCCAATGCCATCCTCGGCGTCTCGCTGGCGGTGGCGAAGGCGGCAGCGGAAGCGGCGAACCTGCCGCTCTACCGTTATGTCGGCGGCACGCAGGCCCGCGTGTTGCCGGTTCCGCTGATGAATATCGTCAATGGCGGAGTTCACGCCGACAATCCGATCGACTTCCAGGAATTCATGATCATGCCGGTCGGCGCGGAAACCTTCCGCGATGCGCTGCGCATGGGCGCGGAAATCTTCCACACCCTGAAGAAGGCGCTGCACGACGCCGGCCACAACACCAATGTGGGTGACGAAGGCGGCTTTGCACCGAACCTGAAGAGTGCCGACGAAGCGCTGACCTTTGTGACGCGCGCCATCGAGAAAGCCGGCTACAAGCCGGGCGACGATGTGATGCTGGCGCTCGATCCCGCCTCGACCGAATTCTTCAAGAACGGAAAATACGTTCTGGAAGGCGAGGGCCGCACGCTGGACCCCGCGGGCATGGTGAAGGTCTATGAAGACCTTTGCGCACGCTACCCCATCGTTTCCATCGAAGACGGCATGGCCGAAGACGATTGGGATGGCTGGGCCCAGATCACCAAAGCCATCGGCAATAAGGTGCAGCTGGTGGGCGACGACCTCTTCGTCACCAACGTCAAGCGCCTGAACGAAGGCATCAAGAAGCACACCGCCAACGCCATCCTTGTGAAGGTAAACCAGATCGGCTCGCTAACCGAAACGCTGGATACGGTGGATACAGCCCACCGCGCCGCATACCGCGCCGTGATGAGCCACCGCTCTGGCGAAACCGAAGACACCACGATCGCCGATCTCGCCGTCGCCACCAATTGCGGCCAGATCAAAACCGGCTCGCTGGCGCGCTCCGACCGCCTCGCCAAATACAACCAGCTCCTGCGCATCGAGGAACAATTGGGCGATCAGGCGATCTATGCCGGTCGTTCCGTTCTTCGCGGAAATTAATGCCCGGTTGCATGCGTTAACGCCTTGACGCCGCGCAGCGCGCGTGATTCGTTCGGGTCATGCGAATCCGGCTTAGTGTATCTCGGTTTTTTGGCGCTTTGGTGATACCGGCGATCTGCGCCGTTGCCACCTTGTACTTCGCCTATTACGCCATCTGGGGCACGCGCGGCGTGTTGGAACTTGGCCGCGTCGATGGCAAGCTCGCCGTCCAGAAAGCGCGCCTGGCCGAAGTGAAAGATCAGCGCATTCGCCTTCAACACCGCATTTCGCTTCTCGAACCCGGTTCCGTCGATCCCGACATGGTGGAAGAGCTTGCGCGCGGCCAGCTGCAGGATGGCGGCCCAAACCAGGTTGCCGTGCCGCGCAACGCGCACTGAACACTGTCCACTAACACCATTGTAAGTACTGGTGATTTCCGGTTTTTTCTGATTATTCGTCACGGCTTGCCAAAGCCGGATACGCTTGCGAGAACCAAACCGACTCCTTGGATTTCGCGCGCATGGCCGACACGGCCGAAACACCCCAAACGAAGAAAGCAGGCCCCGACCTGCTGAAGAAATTCTATTCCGACATGCTGCTGATCCGCCGCTTCGAAGAGAAGGCGGGCCAGCTCTATGGCATGGGCCTGATTGGCGGCTTCTGCCATCTCTATATCGGGCAGGAAGCTGTCGTTGTGGGGCTGCAGGCGAATGCGGGCCCGAACGACGAGGTGATCACCGCCTATCGCGACCATGGCCACATGCTGGCCTGCGGGATGGATCCCAAAGGCGTCATGGCCGAACTCACCGGGCGGTCTGCGGGCTATTCCAAGGGCAAGGGCGGCTCGATGCACATGTTCTCGAAAGAGAAGCGCTTCTATGGCGGCCATGGCATCGTCGGCGCGCAGGTGCCGCTGGGCACCGGGCTCGCCTTCGCCAACAAATATCGCGGCAATGACGGCGTGAGCTTCACCTATTTCGGCGATGGCGCCGCCAACCAGGGCCAGGTTTACGAAGCCTTCAACATGGCCGAACTTTGGAAGCTGCCGGTGATCTACGTCATCGAGAACAACCAATACGCGATGGGCACCAGCGTCGAACGCTCCAGCGCCGAAGGCCATTTCTACAAGCGCGGCGCCTCCTTCAATATTCCGGGCAGGGAAGTGGACGGGATGGATGTCGAAGCCGTCTACGCCGCGGGCCAGGAAGCTGTGGCCTGGTGCCGTGCCGGCAAGGGGCCGATCATCCTTGAGTTGAAGACCTATCGCTACCGCGGCCACTCCATGTCGGACCCCGCGAAATATCGCACACGTGAGGAAGTGCAGGCCGTGCGGGAAAAGCGCGATCCGATCGAACACCTCGCCGCGAAGCTGATCGCCGAGAAGATCGTGACGGAAGACGATTTGAAAGCGATGGACAAGGAAACCCGCCAGATCGTGAACACGGCTTCCGAATACGCAACCCAATCTCCCGAGCCCGCGCCGGAAGAACTTTACACGGACGTGCTCGCATAATGGCCACAGACATTCTTATGCCCGCGCTTTCGCCCACCATGGAGGAGGGCAAGCTTGCCAAATGGCTCGTCAAGGAAGGTGACACCGTGAAGTCCGGCGACATTCTTGCCGAGATCGAAACGGACAAGGCAACGATGGAATTCGAAGCCGTCGATGAAGGCCGCATTGGCAAACTGCTGGTGGCCGAAGGCACCGAAGGTGTGAAGGTCAATCAGCCCATCGCCACGCTGCTCGAAGAGGGCGCAGAGGGTGAGGCCGCACAGCCCGTCGCCGCTACTCATGCGAAAACGCCGCGCGAGGAAACCAGGGCGCAGGCAATCGCCGAAGTTCGCGAAGAGGAAGCCCACGCCAAGCCCGCTGCAAAAGCCGCCGACGATACGCCGCGTGCCGAAGCGGCACTCGCAGAGATCGACGTACCGCAAGGCACCGAAATGGTGACCATGACAGTGCGCGAAGCTCTTCGCGATGCGATGGCCGAAGAAATGCGTCGCGACGATGCTGTGTTCCTGATGGGCGAGGAAGTCGGGCAGTATCAGGGCGCATACAAGGTCAGCCAGGGCTTGCTGGAAGAATTCGGCGAACGCCGCGTTATCGACACACCGATCACCGAACATGGCTTCACAGGCCTTGGTGTAGGCGCAGGTTTCGCGGGCCTCAAGCCAATCGTCGAATTCATGACCTGGAATTTCGCGATGCAGGCCATCGACCAGATCGTCAATTCGGCCGCGAAGACGCGCTATATGTCCGGCGGCCAGATGGGCTGCTCCATCGTATTCCGCGGCCCCAATGGACCGGCTTCGCGCGTCGGCGCGCAGCATAGCCAGGATTATTCCTCGTGGTATGCCCATGTGCCGGGCGTCAAAGTGATCGCGCCCTATTTCGCGGCCGATGCGAAGGGCCTTCTCAAGGCCGCGATCCGCGATCCCAACCCGGTGATTTTCCTCGAAAACGAAATCGTCTATGGCCGCTCGTTCCCGGTGCCGAAGCTCGATGATTTCGTGGTGCCCATTGGCAAGGCGCGCGTGGTGAAAGAGGGCAAAGACGTCACCATCGTCACCTATTCAATCTGTGTCGGCTTGGCGCTGGAAGCTGCTGAAATGCTTGCGAAGGATGGTATCGACGCCGAGATCATCGATCTGCGCACCCTTCGCCCGCTGGATACGCACACCGTGCTCAACTCGGTGATGAAGACCAACCGCATCGTCACGGTGGAGCAGGGTTGGCCCGTATGTTCCATCGGCTCGGAAATTTGCGCGGTGGCGGCGAGCGAAGCCTTCGATTACCTCGACGCGCCCCCCACCAAGGTCAACGGCAAGGACGTGCCGATGCCCTATGCCGCCAATCTGGAAAAGCTCGCCCTGCCGCACGCCGATGATATCGTCGCGGCGGCAAAAGCCGTTTGCTATCGGAGTTGAAGATGGCAGGCGCAAAACTGAGAACACGAAAGGGCGGCTGCCATTGCGGCGCGGTGCGTTTCGAGGTGCAGACACCGGATGAGGTCGAGCTGGTCGATTGCAATTGCTCGATGTGCGCGAAGACGGGGTATCTGCATCTGATCGTGCCGAAAACGCGGTTCAAACTTACCAAGGGCAAAACCAAGCTCACCACCTATACGTTCAACACCGGCGCGGCCAAGCACATGTTCTGTTCTGTCTGCGGCATCAAATCGTTCTACATCCCGCGCTCGCACCCAGATGGCTACAGCATCAATTTTCGTTGCCTCGACAAGACGGAATTCCACTCGATCATCACCACGGAGTTCGATGGCAGGCAGTGGGAAGACAATGCGGCGAGCCTTGCTCCGCTTGAGGAAGTCTGATGTCGATAAACATCCTCATGCCTGCGCTTTCGCCCACGATGGAAGAGGGCAAGCTCGCCAAATGGCTGGTGAACGAGGGCGATGACGTGAAATCCGGCGATATCCTGGCCGAGATCGAAACCGACAAGGCGACGATGGAATTCGAAGCGGTCGATGAAGGCCGCATCGGAAAAATCCTCGTGCCCGAAGGCACGGAAGGCGTGAAGGTCAATCAGCCTATCGCGATATTGCTGGGCGAAGGTGAGAGCGCAGGCGAGGGCAACAAGGATATCGAATCCGCGATGTCCTCGATCAAGGATCTGGTTTCGGCGGAGGCCAAGCCAACTGCGCCCGCGCCCAAGAAACCCGAACCACCGCAATCGCCGCCCGCAAAAGCCGAATCCAGACCTGTGCCTGCTCCCATCGAAAAGCCTGCGGGGCGTGTCTTTGCATCGCCTCTCGCCCGCAAGATTGCTGAACAAAAAGGTGTCGACCTAACAGCACTCCACGGTTCTGGCCCCCGCGGCCGCATCGTCAAAGCCGATGTCGAATCCGCGAAAGCCGGGACGAAAGCACCAACTGCCAAAGCCACACCGGCAACGCAGCCCTCGACACTGGCCGCCGCCATTTCCGGTATCGCGCCGCTACCCGACGCCATGCTCTACTTCAAACCCGACGATTACGAAGAAGTTCCACATGATTCCATGCGTAAGGCCATCGCCAAACGCCTCACGTCGGCCAAGGCGCTGATCCCCCATTTTTACCTCACCATCGATTGCCGCATCGACGAACTGATGGGCACCCGCGCGCGTCTCAACGCCGCCGCGCCGAAGGAAAACGGCTACAAACTTTCCGTCAACGATTTCGTGGTGAAAGCCGCGGCCTTCGCGCTTCTGCGCGTGCCCGAAGTCAATGCGAGCTGGACCGATAACGCGATCCTGCGTCACAAACATGCCGATATAGGCGTCGCTGTCGCACTCGATTTCGGCCTTATCACCCCGATTGTCTTCCACGCGGAAGAAAAGGGCCTCGCTCATATTTCAAACGAAGTGAAAGTGCTTGCCGAACGGGCCCGCACCAAGAAACTCAAGCCGCAGGAATTCGAGGGCGGCACATTCGCGATCTCCAATCTCGGCATGTTTGGCATCCGTGAATTCACCGCCGTCATCAATCCGCCGCACGCCGCCATCCTTGCGGTCGGCGCGGGCGAGCAGCGCGCCATCGTGCGCGATGGCAAGGTGGAGATCGCCACGGTGATGACCGTCACCATGTCCTGCGATCATCGCGTGATCGATGGGGCGACGGGCGCCCGCTACCTGCAGGCGTTCAAAACCTTCGTCGAAGATCCGGCAGCGATGCTGCTATAACGGCGCATGAGCGAAGCCGACGCCACCATCGAACCGGGTTTGCCAGCAGTCCAGGTGGCGGCAACGGCTTTGGCGCTACAGGGAAAGCCGCCCGACAAATGCAAGAACTGTCTGGCGCCACTGGTCGGCGCCTATTGTGCGATCTGCGGCCAAGAGCAGGATGCGCATCGGCGCACGGTGAAGGGCCTGGTGCATGAGGTCGTCACAGATGTGGTCAATTTCGATAGCCGCATGCTGCGCACCGCGCACGCGCTGCTGCTGGAGCCCGGCGAACTCGCCTGTGCCTTCCGCGAGGGGCGCACCCGGCCTTACGTTCCGCCGGTGAGGCTCTATCTGTTCGTCTCGCTGGTGTTCTTTGTCATCCTGTCGTTTGCGAACATCGGATTGCTGCAATTCGCGGTCGAAATCACCGGGCAAGCGAATTTCACCCGCGCAGCCGACAAGAATTTTGTTGTCAAGGTTGATCCCAAAACCAAACTCGATCCGGCCACGGTCGAGCGCATGAAGAAGGTCGGCATCGACTTGCAACCGGGAAAGTACGACGCCAATTCCGTGCCGATAATCAGCGGTAAAGCCATTTTCTTCGCGCCCATCGGCTCGGTGCAATCGCGCCTGCCGCCGCAAACGATGCAGTTGATCGGCAACCTGCGCAAGGCGGTGAATGAGACCACCAGCGGCACTGTCCTGGCGCCGAGCGACAAGGTGCTGCAAGGCGTGGAACACATCGCACGCGATCCCGCCGCCATCAATGGGCCGCTGACTGTTTGGGTGCCTCGCGTTCTGGTGCTGCTCGTTCCGCTGTTCGCCGGTGTGCTGATGTTGTTCTATTTCCGTGCGCGGAAGCACTATTACTATGTCGATCATCTGGTGTTCGCGCTGGATTATTTTAGCGCGGCTTTCGTGATCCTGCTGATTGCCGCGGGCGCGGTGCAGATCCTGCCGGGCGCGCTGGTGGCGTGGCTCACCATCGGGGCGTTGGGGATTTACCTGATCCTCGCGATGAAGCGGTTCTATGGGCAGAACTGGTGGCGCACGGGTCTGAAATTCGCTGGTGCGATGTCTATCTATCTCATCTTTATCCTTGCGCCGGCGGTGATGCTGGTCATGGTGGCAAGTATCTCGGAGGCGTAAGTGGCAGAGAATTTCGATGTTGTGGTGATTGGTTCCGGTCCTGCCGGCTATGTGTGCGCCATTCGCGCTTCCCAGCTTGGCCTGAAAACCGCAATCGTCGAGCGCGACAAGCTGGGCGGCATCTGCCTCAATTGGGGTTGCATCCCAACCAAGGCGCTGCTGCGCTCTTCCGAGATATGGCACCTGATGCACCGGCTTGATGAGTTCGGCTTCAGCGCCGACAATTTCAAATTCGATCTTCCGAAGATTGTGTCGCGCTCGCGCAAGGTGGCGAACCAATTGTCCAACGGCGTCGCCTTCCTGATGAAGAAGCACAAGATTCAGGTCATCACCGGCGAGGCGAAACTCGCCGGTGCGGGGAAAATCGCCGTCACCAGCAACGGCAAAACCGATGAGATAGCAGCCACGAACATCGTGCTCGCCACCGGCGCGCGCGCACGCGCGCTCCCCGGGCTGGAGCCGGATGGCAAGCTGATATGGACCTATCGCGAAGCAATGGTGCCCGACACGTTCCCAAAATCGCTGCTGGTCGTGGGCTCCGGCGCCATCGGTATCGAATTCGCAAGCTTCTACCGCACGCTTGGAAGCGAGGTGACGGTGGTGGAAGTGCTCGATCGCGTGCTTCCGGTGGAAGATGAAGAGATTTCCCAGCTGGCGAACAAGGCGTTCATAAAACAGGGCATGAAGATCAAAACATCCACCACGGTGGAAAAGCTCGAGAGGGGCGCGAACAACGTCACCGCCACGCTCAAGACCAAGGGCGGCAAAACCGAAACCCTCACCGTGGATCGCGTGATCCTCGCCGTCGGTATCGTCGGCAATGTGGAAAATATTGGGTTGGAACAGGCCGGGGTGAAGGTCGAGAGAACGCACGTCGCGATCGATGAATGGGGTTCAACCGGCGTGCCTGGCATCTGGGCGATCGGCGATCTCGTTGGCCCCCCGTGGCTGGCGCACAAGGGCATGCACGAAGGCGTCATCGTTGCCGAACGTATTGCAGGCGTGAAAGGCGTTCACCCGCTCGATACCTCGAAAGTACCGGGTTGCACCTATTGCTATCCGCAAGTCGCAAGCGTCGGCCTCACCGAAGCGCGCGCGAAGGCAACGGGCCGAAAGATCAAGGTCGGTCGCTTTCCGTTCATCGGCAACGGCAAGGCAATTGCGCTGGGCGAGCCAGAGGGGCTTGTCAAAACCATATTCGATGCGGAAACGGGTGAATTGCTGGGCGCGCATATGATCGGCGCCGAAGTCACCGAACTCATTCACGGCTACACAGTGGCGCGCACGCTGGAATCGACGGAGGCCGAACTCGCGGCCACAATCTTCCCGCATCCTACGCTATCTGAAATGTTGCATGAAGCCGTGCTCGCCGCCGATGGGCGTGCGCTTCATATATGATGCAGTGGGCGGGAATCTTGCCGGTGTTTCCACACGCTGTTGCGTAAGTAGCCGATGGCGCAGGTTAGTGCGGTGCCGCACAATCCGGCTGCCGCGATCTGTCCGATCATCATCTGGATATCCGCGCTTGCCAGGGTCATGTCGATCGTGACCAGCATGGAAAACAGTTCTGCGCCCGCTATGCCGCCCAATCCGCCTACCAGCGTGTTGCCGATTGGGCCAAGGCTGAACCGGGGTGCGGATTCGCATGTCGCGTTGCCGCCGATCAGCCCCACCACGAAGTGGATGAACATGTTCGCGAACATTTTCGTTCTCCCGGCCTCTTCGCTTTTTAGATGCGAAGCAGGCGCTGCAACAAAAGTGTATCAATTGCCCAGCAGCGGAAAGGGAAAACCGATCTTGCAGCGCGGAATTCGTTGCTGCATGTGCGTTCCTCTTCTTTACAGTCACGTCAATATGATGGCGCAAACGCACCCGCGGCCGCGCCTGACAGGCAGCGGCCGCGTCGCGTAATACATTAGAACTCAAAGCTTTTTAGGATGAAGCCCGGCCGCCCATCGCATTCTTGATGAAGCCGACAATGGCGGTGAGAACCACGCCGCCAGCACCGCCGGCAACCGCTTGCCCCACGATGGAGCCAATGTCTCCACTGCCGCCGCCGGCCATCGCCGCCGCCATTGTGGGTGCGAGCATGGCAAGAAGCTGTCCGCTGCCCACCCCGCCGATAGCGCCCGCAATGGTATTTCCGATAGGCCCGATACTCATGGACTTCACGGCAGAGCCCACGGCATTGCCGCCAATTGCCCCCGTGATCAGCTGGATAATCAGATTCATGACCATGCCCGACATGCTCTATTCCTCCCAATATCCGTGGCCTCGGCGCCCGCCCTCCCATGCATGACGGTGTGCCGCCACGCGTGCACTCTATCAGAGCGTGCGTTGCTTCACACGCGCGCGCTTGCGTGCGCTGCAACGCAAGCCATCGCTGCACTGCCGCGCAATGATCTAATCGGAAGCGGAATCAATCAGGTATCGAAGCGTCTTCACCAGCGCGCCCTGATCATCTGTATGCATGGTCACAAAGCGTGCATGCCCCCGCGCATCGAAGAAAAACACCGAATTGGAGTGCGTCACTTCATAGGCCTGAGTCGCTGACGCAGATGTCACGCTGTAAGCCACCCGATAGCGCCGGGCGAGCCGCGCAATATCGTTGGCAGATCCGCGCAGGCCATCGATCTGCGGCGCGAACGCATTCACATAGGATTTCAAGACCGGCAGCGTATCTCGGTCGGGATCAACACTGATGAACAACACCCGCACCTTGTTCGCATCTTCGCCCATCGAACCAAGCGCCAGTGAAAGATTTGAAAGTGTCGTCGGGCAAACATCCGGGCAATGCGTGTAGCCGAAATAAAGAACGCTCACCTTGCCAAGATAATCGCGCGCGCTGACAGGGGCGCCATCATTCGCCCGTGTCATGGAAAGTTCGAGCGCGGGCATGATGCCGTTGATGTCCGTTACGCCCGGCGGCGGCGCACTTTGCCCGCAAGCCGAAAGCGTCAGCGCCAGCAAAAGCCCGGCGGCATGTCTCCACAAGCGCAACATGTTTCTGGGATAGCACAGGGCAGGGGTTCGATCCTGTGACCAATCGCCTCCCGCACGTTTCATCCGTGTCTTTATATAGTGCTCCAATGAACGCTTTGATGCGGAACTGGGGTCTTTACGGCTTGGCGCTGTTTGGCGGCGCCCTGCTCGATATCGTTTGCCGTTTCTTCCCCGCCGATCTGCCGTTCTGGATGCCGTGGGAGTTTTCCTGGCCGATCTATCTGGCGACGGTGCTGGCGCTTGGTTGGTATGTGAAGGGCTGGCGCGCACTCAGCGCCACGGAGCGCCCGCCTCTCTGGCGTAGTTTGTGCTTCGTCGTCGGTGTTCTGTCTTTCTGGTTCGTGCTGCAATCGCGGGTGGATTATTACGCCCAGCACATGTTCTTCATCCATCGCGCCCAGCATTTCGTGCTGCATCATCTGGGCGCGTTTTTCATTGCCCTGGGGTTCGCCGGCCCTGTGTTGTGGAAGGGCATGCCCGATTTTCTCAAGCCCATCGTCAAATCGGCGCCGGTTCAGCGCACGGTCGATTTCATTCAGCACCCGGTGATCGCGCCCACGCTTTTCGTGGCGATGATCTATTTCTGGCTGCTGCCTTCGCTCCACACCCGCGTGATGCTCGACAAGAACCTTTATGACATCATGAACTGGACGATGGGCGTGGACGGCATCTTCTTCTGGGCCCTCATCCTCGATCCACGCCCCAAACCGCCCGCGCGCGTCTCAAGCCTGATCCGCCTTCTGCTCATCATCATCGTCGAACCCTTGCAGATGGTGCTGGGCGCGGTGCTCTCGCTTTCGATGACCGATTTCTATCCCGTCTATGAAATCTGCGGCCGCGTGATCGATATCCCCGCGATCAGCGATCAGCACTATGGCGGCCTCATCATCTGGCTGCCCGGAACGTTTCAAAGCTTCGCCGCGTTTATCATCGTTCTGGTCTGTATGCGGCTGAATGAAGAAGCCGAAGAACGCGAAGCTCTGCGGCTTCAGGGAGCCGGATGAATCAATATCCTATCGCCATCCCGTCCTTGCGCATTTCGGATGCGCCCCAATAAACCTTGTTCTTCGCATCCCAAAGGATCGCTTGATATCCGCCGAACCCGCCGGTTCCCGGTTTGATCGTGTAACCGCGCCGGGCAAGCTCATCTTTCACAGCCGGATCGAAGCCGGATTCCATTTCGACGTTGCCGATGCCTTTGCCCGCTTCACCCGTCACCTCCGAACCGCCCGTGTGATACCAGCGTGCCGCGTCGTCGGCTTCCTGCACGTTCATCCCGAAATCGATGATATCTGTCAGCACCTGCACATGGCCCTGCGGCTGCATATCGCCGCCCATCAATCCAAACGCCATGAACGGCGCGCCATCCTTCATCACAAAGCCGGGGATGATCGTCTGGAACGGCCGTTTGCCCGGCGCATAGACATTCGCCGCTTTCGGATCGAGCGAGAACAATTCCCCGCGATCCTGGAACATGAAGCCAAGATGATCGGCGACAAGCCCCGAGCCCATTCCGCGATAATTCGACTGGATAATGGAAACCATCATCCCGTCCTTGTCGGCGGTGCAGAAATAGGTCGTGTCGCCTTGCCCCAACCGCGGATCGCCCGGCCCGACATTCGGGTTGGCGTGTGAAAGGTCGATCAGCTTGCGGCGCTTCTCTGCATAAGCCTCCGACAGCAATCCCTTTATCGGAACATTGTAAAATGCCGGATCGGCATACCATTTGGCGAGGTCTTCGTAGGTGAGCCGCTTGGCCTCCAGCATGGCGGTTATCGCATCCGCCGAGCCGGCGCCCATTTTCTTCAGGTCGAAACCTTTCAGGATTTGCAGCATTTGCAGAACCGCCGCGCCCTGTCCGTTGGGCGGCAATTCATAAACATCATAGCCACGATAGTTCACCGATAGTGGCTCAACCCATTCGCCATGATGCTTCGCGAAATCCTCGTAGCGCAGATCGCCGCCGATGCGTTTGAAATAGGCATCGATGGTTTTCGCGATGCCGCCCTTGTAAAACTCGTCGCGCCCGCCCTTGGCGATCCGCGAAAGCGTTTCCGCCAGATCGGGATTGCGAAACACCTCGCCTTCGCCGGGCGTGTGCCCGTCGATCAGGTAAGTCGCCTTGGCATTGTCGCTTTCCTCGATCATCGCTGAATTGCGCTCGAAGGCCGCAAAATTGTGTTTCCAGTAAAGCGCCACAAGTTGCGAAACCGGATAGCCATTCTTTGCGTAGCTGATCGCAGGTGTCAGATCGTCGGCCATCGGCAATTTGCCGAACTTGGCGTGTAGCGCGAACCACGCATCCACGGTGCCCGGAACGGTGACCGGCAACGAACCCAGCGGTGGAATGTGCGCGGCATAAGGTTTCCCGGTCTTCGCTGAAACCGCTTTCACCTTCTCGATCATCTGGGCGAGATCGCGCCCCATGGCTGTGCGTCCTGAGCCGTTATAGCCATAGAGCTTCTTCGTCTTGGGATCCCACACGATCGCGAACAGGTCGCCGCCGATTCCGTTCGAAACCGGCTCCATCAACCCGAGGGCCGCATTGGCGGCGATCGCTGCGTCCACCGCGCTACCGCCTTTTTTCAGGACGTCAATCGCCACCTGCGAGGCCAGCGGCACGGCGGTCGCCGCCATTCCATGCTGCGCCATCACCGGAGAGCGTGTCGCCCAGGATGCTCCCGAATAGCGGTCCCCGCGTGAAACCTGTCCATAAGCCGCGTTCGCGACCACGCCGATTGCCATGACGATTGCCGCTCCTTTGAGCCATCCCATCTGCATCGTTCCCGATATTGAGCCTCGACTATACGAACGGATCGCGTTTGACGCATCACCGGCCATCGCATAAGCCCCCTTCCATGAAAGTCGTCATCATCGGTGCGGGTGCCGCAGGGTTGGGGATCGGCTGGCGTCTGGCGCAGCGCGGCGCGGAGGTCACGGTTCTCGAGCGCGCTCAACCAGCGCGCGGCGCCACCTGGGCCGCAGCCGGCATGATCGCGCCCGTGGGCGAAGGTGTCGACGGCGCCCAAGCGGAATTCGGCCGTAAATCCAGCGCGTTGTGGCCCACCTTTGCGGCAGAGCTTGAAGCGCGATCCAGCGTCGAAATCGATTACCGCCGCAACGGCGCGCTCTTCATCGCCCCCGATGAGGAAAGCGCCCATGTGCTCGGCGAGCGCACCCTTGTTGAAGACGGGTTGGAACTTCTCAACACCCCGCAAGCCCGGGAGAGGGAGCCTATGTTGACGCCGCTGATCAGCGGCGGCGCGTGGGCGGCGGAAGAAGCGCAAGTCGACAATCGCGCGCTCGGCCGCGCTCTGGCCCAAGCGTTCCAGCGCGCCGGTGGCAAGCTTCTGCGCAACGAACCGGTGATGCGTTTCGAGATTTCCGAAGGCAAGGTTTTCGGTGTCCGCAGCCCGTTCAAACTGCACGCGGCCGATGCCTTCGTGATCGCGGCCGGCGCATGGTCCGGCCAATTCGAAGATCTGCCGGAAAATCTCCTGCCCCCCGTGGTGCCGGTCAAAGGCGAGATGATCGCGCTTGCCGCGCCAGAAGGGGCGCGCATGCCCGAACATGTCATCTGGGGCAACGAGGTCTATATAGTTCCGCACTATCGCCGCCTGTTCGTCGGCGCGACGGTTAGTCAATCCGGCTTCGATACCTCCGTCACCGAAAACGCCGAGCATTGGCTGCGCGCTCGCGGCATCGCCTTGCTGCCCGGCCTCGAAAGCTGGCCGCTTGACGAGCACTGGGCAGGGCTGCGCCCAGGTTCACCGGACGACTTGCCGATCCTCGGCCCAACGGAAATCGAAAACCTGTTCGTCGCTACAGGCCAATATCGCAACGGCATCCTCTTCACACCAGCGATTGCGGAAGTCATGGCCCAAACCATCCTCGATGGAAAATTGCCGCCGGAATATTTGGCCTTCGACGCGCGCCGTTTTGCATGAGCGATTTCAAGCTCCATCCCCGCTTGGAAGCCGATACCGTATTCGTCGCCGATTGGCCGCTCTGCCGCGTGCTTGTCATGAACGATGCGCGCTATCCCTGGCTCATCCTGGTGCCGCGCCGCGAGGCAACCGAACTGCACGATCTCAACGAACGCGACCGCGCGATGCTGATCGAACAGATTGCACGCACGAGCGAGAAGCTGAAAACGCTCACCAACGCGGCCAAGATCAATGTCGGTGCGTTGGGCAATCTTGTGCCGCAGCTTCACATTCACATCGTCGCCCGCAATCCGGGGGATGCTGCGTGGCCCGGCCCGGTCTGGGGGCAGGGAACGCGGGTGACCTATGCGCCCGAGGCGCTGCAACATTTTGTTAAGGAGCTTGGCACGGCGATTGCTCTGTAATTGTTCAGGAGAACCGTCATGCAGGCAGAAGCCGCATCCGCCCTCGCGGGCTCAAAGTCCCAAATCGTTGCTGCCCTTCACCAGGCAGCGAGCGCCACGGGCACCGATTTTCAGTATCTTCTGGATACCGCCAAGCGCGAATCTGGCCTGAAAACGCAAGCGAAATCAGCCACTTCCAGCGCCTCTGGCCTGTTCCAGTTCGTTGACCAGACGTGGATGGGTTTGATCAAGAAATATGGCGCCCAGAACGGCCTTGCCTCCTATGCCAATGCCATCAGCCAGGGCAAGGACGGCCGGTACCGTGCGGACAGCCCTGCCGACCGGCAGGCAATTCTTGCCCTGAAAAATGATCCCCAGACCGCAGCCCTGATGGCCGGTCACTATGCCAGCGACACCAAGAATTCGCTCGAAGGCAGCCTCGGCCGGGATGTCGGCAATGGCGAACTCTATGCAGCCCATTTCCTGGGTGCGGATTCCGCCTGCCGCCTGATCAAGTTGAACGCCAGCAATCCGGATGCTTGCGCCGCCAACAACTTCCCGCAGGCCGCCAGCGCCAACCGCAGCGTATTCTACCACGCAGATGGCTCGCCCAAATCGGTGCGCGAAGTTTACGCCTGGGCCACCAAACAAACAGCGCCCGATAGCGGCGTCCCCGAAATCCGCACGGCGACGCATCTCAACCTGCGCCGTTCGATTTCGGACAACGATACAATGCCCTCCGACATGCTGCCGATGATGCTTCTCGGCAACAACACCGTGGGCACCTTGGGTTCGTTCGGAGGGCTTCCTCGCCTGCCGTTGTCGCTCTCCTCGGGCATGCTCGATGTGTTGTCCTCGCTGCGCCCCGAGGAACAGGAGCGCGATCAGGCGGCATAGTTCGCCACCCGATAAAATCTGCTCTACTCGCGCCATGCGAACGGCGCTCAAAAGTGTCTGGCTGGTGATCGTGGCCGCCGGCATTGTGCAGACGGCCAATGGCCTGCAAACAGATTTGCTTGGCCTGCGCGCCGGCCTCGAAGCGTTTCCCGCCTGGGCGCTGGGCGTTATCATGGCGTGCTATTACATCGGTTATTCGGCTGGGCCGCTGGCAAGCCACGCCATTGTCGCCCGCATGGGCCATATCGCGAGCATCGTGATCTTCACGCTCGCCGCAGCCCTGGTGATCTTCCTGCATGGGATAGAAGTCACCGTCGTCGCGTGGTCGGCCTTGCGTATTGCTTCGGGCTTTGCGCTCGCGATCGTGTTCGTTGGCTACGAAAGCTGGATCAACGAACGCGCCGACAACCGGGTGCGGGGCAGGGTGTTCAGCCTCTACCTCGTTTCGCAGATGGTTGGTCTCACGCTTGCCCAATTGTTGCTCAACGCAGGCAATCCGCGCACGCCCATCCTGTTCGCCCTGTCGGCCGCCATTTTCGTTGTGGGCGCCGTTCCCATCTGGTTCGCGCGCAGCAGGGCGCCCGCCAAGGCGCCGCCGGTTCCGTTCAATATCATTGCGCTCATGCGTCTTTCTCCCATGGGGGCGGCAGCAACTGCGCTGTCAGGCGTATCTTGGGCCATCGTCTTCACCTTTGGGCCCGTCTATGCGCAGCGCGCAGGGTTTTCGATTTCCGAGATCAGCTTGTTCATGGGCGTGGCCATGGTCGGTGGCGCGCTGATGCAATTCCCGCTGGGCTGGCTGTCCGATGCGATTGGGCGCCGTGCAACGATATTCTTCATGTCGCTCGGTGGCGTCGCCGCCTCGCTTCTCGGCCTTTGGCTTCACGCCATGCCGCACGTCTATCAATATCTCCCCTTCGCGCTGATCGGCGCGCTGGTGTTGCCGCTCTATGGCCTGGGCGCTGCCCACACCAACGATCATGTCGCCCCGCAAACCCGCGTGGCCGCTGCGGCGGGGCTGGTTTTGCTGTTCGGACTTGGTTCCATTCTGGGGCCGCTGGTCGTGGGCTCGGCGATCACAACCCTTGGCGCAGGCGGATTTTTCGTCGTGCTGGCTGGCGTGATGGGATTGAGCGTGGCGGCCTGCGCTTTGCCCCGCTAGTGTTTTTCCAAAGCCATCCCGAGGGAATCATGTCCGAAGCCAAAAAGATCGCCACAGCTGTTCCGGCCGCCACCATCCTGCTCCTGCGCGATAGTCCCGGCGGGATCGAAGTGTTCATGGTCAAACGCCATCACCAGATCGACTTCACGCCGGGCGCGCTGGTGTTTCCCGGCGGCAAGGTGTTCGAAGGCGATTCACATGCCGCTCTGGAAAACCTGACCGATGGTGTCGCTGACTGGGACACAGAGATGCGTGCGCTTGGGGCCGCTGCCATCCGCGAGGTGTTTGAGGAATCCGGGATCCTGCTGGCGCGGGAAGAGGGCGCGCAGGATTTCATTTCCGCCCAGCGCGTAGAGGCGCTTCAGCACTATCGCACCCCGCTCGACAAGCGCGAGGTCGGCCTTGCCGAAATGCTGCACAAGGAAAAGCTGCGTCTGGCCTGCGATCGTCTCGCCCGCTTCGCGCACTGGATCACGCCGGAGATGATGCCCAAGCGTTTCGATACGCACTTTTTCCTCGCCGCCGCCCCGGAAGGTCATCTGGGCAAACATGATGGGCGTGAATCGGTGGATTCCATCTGGATACGCCCGCAAGACGCCATCGCGGATCGCAAGCGCTGGAATGTGATTTTCCCCACCAAACTTAATCTGATGAAGCTGGCGCAATCTCAAACGGTGGCCGAAGCCTTGGCGGCTGCGCGCGCCAAACCGCCCGTATCCGTTACGCCGTGGACGGAACAGGGCCCCGATGGATTGATCCTGCGCATCCGCGAAGACGCGGGCTACACGCAGACGTCCGCATTGATGAAAGACGATATGTAATTTATTTCGCGGCAGCCGCAGGTGAGATCAGTTCGCTCACGCGCGCCTCAAGCTCCTGCGCCAGCATCATCGCGGTGCGATCGCTGTCGCCCTTGATCTGGTCGCGCATGCACACGCGGATCGCATCGACATGCGCATCCACAAGCCCCAGCGGAATGGTTTTCAGCTTCACGGCATCCAGCATCCGGCACAACGAGGCCGCAACCCGCGCCACAAACGGAAAGCCGAACGTCATCCCCTGGCCTTTGAGATCGTGGCTGGAGCGGAACAACCCCTCGCGCGCAAGCTCGGCCGGTTCCTTGGCGAACGCATCGCGGGCGCTGGCGAGTTTCTCCACATCGTCGCCGATCCAGCTTTGGAAATTCTCCTTCAGGGATTCCACGGCCGCTTCCGCCCGCCGGATCGCCGCCATATCGATGGCCGCGATTGTTCCGCCGACCTTCGCCTTCAGGATGTTCGGCGGCATGAATATCTCAATAGGGTGTTTCTTGCTCACGGCAATCTCCTCAGGCGCTTAGCTTCTCAGGGGCGCCATCGACTGCCGTGGCGTTTTCGTTGGTGCGGCGTTCCGGGCCGCGATATTCCTCGCGCGCGCGCCGTCTGCGGCACGGCCCGAAATAAACCTTCGTGCGAACGTAAGGCCGCGGATGCTCGATCACCGAGATCAGCCGCGAAAGAATGGCCTTCACCGAAACCGGCTTTGCGAGGAATTCGTTGACACCCGCATCGCGCGCCTGGATCACATGGTCGATCTGGGTGTAGCCCGTCAGCATGACGATCGGCACGAACGGATTGGGGCTCGCAGGCGAGGTGCGAATCATGCGCACAAGCTCAAGCCCGTTCATCCCTTCGAGCATCCAGTCGACGAAGATCACATCCGGGTTGGTTTCGCGCGCGATCGCCCAGGCATTTTGCGCATCGGCGGATTCATAGATCTGCACCGCACCGAATGCCTGTAGAATCGTCACGACGAGTTTGCGCATATGCACATTGTCATCGACGACAAGGATTTTCAGACGGTCGAAGCGATATCCGCTCATGTCGAATCCCGGCGGGGCGCGCGAACCTGCACACCCTTTCCCAAAAGTTATCGATGTCTGCTTAATGCGAGGTAACCAAAGCCGTTAATCGGCGAATTGCTCGGCAAGGATTCGCTCATCCAGGCTGCGGCCCTCGTCGAACAACAAAGTGACCGAAACCGAGCGATCCTCGGCAACTTCCACGACCGTGACGTCGCGGACCTCGAGATCGTCGGCCACGGCGCTGACAGGCCTCTTGGCTGCCTCCAGTATCTCGAACCGGGTCCGGGCCCGGCGCGGCAGCAACGCGCCCCGCCAGCGGCGCGGCCTGAAGGCGCTGATTGGCGTCAGCGCCAGCAAGGCCGCATCGATGGGCAGGATCGGGCCATGGGCGGAAAGATTGTAGGCGGTGGAACCCGCGGGCGTGGAAACCAGCGCACCGTCGCAAATGAGTTCTTCGATCCGGATCTTGTCGTCGATCACGATGCGAAGTTTGGCGGCCTGCCGTGTCTGGCGCAGCAGCGAAACTTCGTTGAAGGCGAGTGCTTCCCGCACGCCGTCCTTGGTGTGCGCGACCATCCGCAAGGGATGCAGTTGGGCCGCTTCAGCCGCGCTCAGGCGTGTCTCCAGACCCTCTTCGTTGAATTCGTTCATCAGGAACCCGACCGATCCCAGATTCATCCCGTAAACCGGTTTCCCCAGATCCCGGAACGCATGCAGGGTCTGGAGCATGAACCCGTCCCCACCCAGCGCCACGATGATGTCGGCCTTTTCGCGCCCCGCATCGGGATAACGCGCGCGAAGCCCCTGAAGAGCGTTTTGCGCTTCGGCAGCATCCGAAGCGACGAAATGAAGTGCGTGTGCCAGTCTATCCCCCCGTCAGCGACATGACGCGTGAAACCGATGGCCGATCGTGCCGCCGGTCGATAATGAAATCGTGCCCCTTGGGCTTGCGCGAAATAGCCTCATCGATGGCCGCATTCAATACATCGTTGTCGGCGGACGCGCGCAAAGGGCCACGAAGGTCGGCCGCATCCTCCTGCCCGAGGCACATATACAGCGTGCCCGTGCAGGTCAGCCGCACACGATTGCAGCTTTCGCAGAAATTGTGCGTCAGCGGCGTGATGAAGCCCAGCCGCCCGCCTGTTTCCCGCACCCGAACATAGCGCGCGGGCCCGCCGGTGCGATGCGCACTTTCCTCAAGCGTGTAGCGTTCTTCCAGCTGTGCCCGCATCAGCGACAGCGGCATGTATTGCGCCACCCGGTCGCCATCTATTTCGCCCATGGGCATCACTTCGATCAGCGTCATGTCCATGCCAAGGCCATGCGCCCATTCCAGCATCGAAGGGATTTCCGCGTCGTTCACATCCTTCAGCGCCACGGTGTTGATCTTGACCGCAAGCCCCGCTGCCAGTGCCGCATCGATCCCCGCCAAAACCTTTGAAAGATCGCCCCACCGCGTGATCTCGCGAAACTTTGCGGGATCGCGCGTGTCGAGCGAAACATTCACCCGCTTTACCCCGGCCCGCGCCAGCGGCTCGGCAAACTTCGCAAGCTGGCTCCCATTGGTGGTGAGGGTGAGCTCATTGAGCCCGTGCCCCAGCCGCGCCCCCAGGCTGTCGAACAACCGCATCACGTCGCGCCGCACCAGCGGCTCGCCGCCGGTGATCCGCAGCCGGTCCACGCCCTTTGCCACGAAAGCCCCGCAAAGTCGGTCCAGTTCCTCAAGGGTCAGCAATTCTGCCTTGGGCAGAAAGGTCATGTGCTCCGACATGCAATAGACGCAGCGAAAGTCGCACCGGTCCGTCACCGAGACGCGCAGATAGGAGATTTTGCGGCCGAAGGGGTCGATCATCCTGCCTATGTAGCAGGCGAGGCGCCGAGTTTCATCAGGCCGGCATATGCAACCGCCTTATGGCGGCCTGCTTGTCATATTTGGAGAAAATGCCGTCCACCTCGATCCGCTGGTCATGGGTGAGGGTCGCGTGCAGTCCGCGTGCGGCGCGGGAGAGGTTGAACACGGTGGGAAACACCGAACGGTCTATCCCCACAGCCCGGCAGGCCAATGCAACCGAACTGGGGCCGCCATCGTAGAGTGCCTTGCGCATGTCGTTGAGGTTCAGCTCAAGCAGGCGCGCGAAAGCGAGATCGAAGAGGTCGGCCTGCCCCTGATGGAGAACGCGCAGCAGGAAACCTGCCTTCAGCTGGCCCGCGCCCGAAAGCTTGTCGATCAGTTTCTGCGCGCCTTCGGTGGGCGTCACGCTTGGCGGGGGAGGGGCGCTGTTGAGCGCGGTGTCCACATCGTCGAGGGCTTTGTTTATCTTGCCGGCGGCTACGTCGAAATTGTTGGCGATATGTGTTTTCAGCGCATCCGAAACCCAGCCGACCATGCGGGTGGCCAGGATGGGCGGCAAGTCTTCGCGATAGATCAGCGGTTCCTGAATGCCCGCGAAACGCTGCGACTTCTCGACCAGCGTTTCATAGGTATGCGAGGCAATGCGCGCGGTCGCGTTTTTCACCAGCGCGACCAGAACGGATTCGGCTTCGGATTTCGAAAGTGCCTCGCTCACGCGCTCGCCGATATTCGGGCGCTGCGCCACAACTTCGTGATGGGCGATGCTCGCCTCGGCGATGAGATTGAGCATGTCGGAATCGGAAAGCAGTGCGCTGCGCAGGATCAGCGGACGCGCCACTTCAACGCGGTCGTCGGCAAGCAGGAGAATAAGATCGTGTGGCGCCGTGATATCGTCGGCCAGCCGTTCCGCCAGCGCGATGCGGATCGTCATTTCGACGTTTTCCGCCAGCCGTTCCAGAATATCGCGCATCAGTTCGCGTTCGCGCGCCGTCAGATGCGTACCTTGAACGCGATAGAGCGAGGCGACCGCGAGGAAGATTTCTTCCCGGCTTGTCCCCTGTGGGTTGGCGGCGAGTTGCGCCAGCCTGCCCATGTCACTCATGTCCCGTGCAGTTAGCCCCACGTCCGTCCCGACGATGCCCCTCTTGGCCGCCTCTCGGCGGCCGTCCCAAAGTTAGGCGGTGCAGCGTTAACAGCCCATTAAACTTGTTCCACCGCGCGTTGCCTCGGTTCGCCGGCGGAGCTGTCCCGGAAAGGCATTTGCGCCGCATAGGGAGGAATTTGCCTATCTGGCAACTTTATTCGCGCAAGAGCTGGCCTATGTCGAAGCGATAGCCGCAACCGGTTGGATTAAATGCGTCCGCCGGTTGGGGGGCAATGTTCTTTTCACCACGCCGTCAGGAACAGACGATCAGCCCGGGTCCACAGCCGGAATGAAACGGCGCTCCGGTTTCCGGTATCGATGCGCCGCCGCAACTGAAATCGATCTGGAAGATCGGGGCCCGGCGAAGCCGCCGCGTGCGTGCGCCCGGTTGCCGCCAGCGCCATGAGCCCGGCCACCGCCTCGACGCTTATTCCCGCCTTGGCCAGCAGAAAGCCAAGCGTCACCACGACGTAGCCCGGTATCGCGCCAAACGGCAGAAACAGAAACAGGAAGACCGCGTACCCGTGTTAGCCTCTTTACCGGTTCCTCAGACGATTCCCGATGAAGCCGCCATATATTTTAGCTATCGACCAGGGCACCACCTCCAGCCGCGCCATCCTGTTTGATGCGCTTGCCCGTCCCGTGGGTTCTCACGCCGTAGAGCTGCGCCAGATCTATCCCGACAATGGCTGGGTCGAACACGACGCGATGGAAATCTGGAACGCGACGCTCGCTTGCTGCCGAGCAGTCCTGCAAATGGTTCCCGCCAAGGATGTTGCTGCCATCGGCATCACCAACCAGCGCGAAACCACCGTCTTGTGGGACCGGCGCAGCGGCGAACCGTTGCACAACGCCATCGTCTGGCAGGATAGGCGCACGGCCGAACGATGCCGCGCATTGAAGGCGCAGGGCGAGGAAGCAAACGTTTCCGCCCGCACCGGCCTGCTGCTCGATCCCTATTTCTCGGCCACCAAACTCGAGTGGTTGCTGGATCACATTCCCGGCTCGCGCGCCCGCGCAGCAAAAGGCGAACTCGCTTTCGGAACGATAGACAGCTGGCTGATCTACAAGCTCACCGGCGGCGCGGTCCATGCAACCGATGTCACCAACGCATCGCGCACGATGCTGCTGAACCTGAAATCGCTGGCATGGGATGATGAGATGCTGTCCCTGTTCAACATTCCCGGGGCGCTCCTGCCCGAAGTGCGCGATAGCGCAGGCGATTTCGGCGCAACGGAACTGTTTGGCGCCCCCATCCGCATCCTGGGTGTGGCGGGCGATCAGCAGGCGGCACTGTTCGGCCAAACCTGTTTCAACCCCGGTGATGTGAAATCGACGTATGGCACAGGCTGTTTCGCGCTCGTCAACACGGGCACAACGGCCACGCGCTCAAAAAATAAGCTCATCGCCACCGCGGGCTATCGCGTGAACGGCCAGGCGATCTATGCCATCGAAGGAAGCATCTTCATCGCAGGTGCGGTGGTGCAGTGGCTGCGCGATGCGGTGGGCCTGATCCGCACGGCTGCCGAGATCGAAGCGCTCGCCCGCACCGCGAAGACCGCGGAGGGCCTGTATTTCGTTCCCGCCTTCACCGGGCTTGGCGCTCCCTATTGGGATCCCGATGCGCGCGGCGCCATCATCGGCCTCACCCGCGATGCCGGCGCCGCGGAAATTGCCCGCGCGGCCCTCGATGCGGTCTGCTACCAGACCCGCGACCTGCTCGATGCCATGGCGCGGGATATGAGCGATGCCGGTCTGGGGGCGCCTGCCGCCCTGAAAGTGGATGGCGGCATGGTCAAGAACGATTGGTTCTGCCAGCGCCTCGCCGACCTTACGGGCCTTCCCGTCGAGCGCCCGCAGATCACCGAAACCACGGCATTGGGTGCTGCCTATTTGGCCGGACTTGGCGCAGGGTTATTCACGGATTTTGCCCAGATCGCGCGGAGCTGGGCGCTCGACCGCCGCTTCGAGCCTGCGCTTTCCGCCACCGCCCGCGACTCGCTTTATGACGGCTGGACCAGGGCCGTCGCCCGCACCCGAACGGTTTGACAGGGCAGGGGAGCCGGGCCCACTCTTTGGAATACTATTGGTTTGAGGAACACGCCATGAACGCGATCGACATGACCCAGAGAAAACCGCCCAACCATTCCGCCGTGCGCTCGCTGGAAGGCGAAGTCAGCGCCGAAGAATGGCAGGCCCGCGTCGATCTCGCCGCCACCTACCGGCTGATCGCCCATTATGGCTGGGACGACATGATCTTCACCCACATCTCGGCCCGCGTGCCCGGCCCCGAGCACCACTTCCTCATCAACCCGTATGGAATGCTGTTTGAGGAGATCACGGCGTCGAGCCTCGTGAAGATCGATATCGAAGGCAACAAGGTCGGGGAATCGCCTTATCCCGTGAATCCGGCGGGCTTCACGATCCATTCGGCGCTGCACATGAACCGGGACGATGCCCATTGCGTCATCCATGTTCACACGACCGATGGCGTCGCCGTGTCCGCGCAGGAAGATGGTCTCCTGCCGCTCGATCAGCACGCCATGATGATCGCGGGCGATATCGCCTATCACGATTATGAAGGCATTGCGCTCGATCTCGATGAACGCGAACGCCTGGTGCATGATATTGGCGACAAGAGCGCGATGATCCTGCGCAACCACGGCACGCTGACGCTCGGGCGCACCTGCGCCGATGCGTTCCTGCGGATGTACTATCTGGAGCGCGCCTGTTCAATGCAGGTCCGTGCGCTTGCCGGCGGTGTGAAGTGGAACAAGCCCAATCAGGGCGTCTCGGACAAAACCGCGATGCAGGGCAAGATGGCGTTCAGCGGCATGGTCGGTGGCCTGGCGTGGCCCGCGCTTCTGCGCAAGCTCGACCGCCTGGACCCGAGCTATAAGCATTGAGCTTGAAATTTTACCTCCCCTTTTGTGGGGAGGTCGAAAAATCGAGCGCAGCGAAGAATTTTTCGGGTGGGGGCGGTGCTCGTTACAAAGAGCGCGCCCCCACCCGGATCGCTTCGCTCTCCGACCTCCCCACAAGGGGGAGGTAAGAATTTTCCTTCGCGAGGACGCACATGAAATTCGGTAGCGGACAATCGGTAAGACGCACGGAAGACATTCGTTTCGTGACCGGTCACGGTCAGTACACGGATGATCTCCATTTCGATCGCGAAACCTTCGTTGCCTTCGTCCGCAGCCCGCAGGCGCATGCGAAGATCGCATCCATCGATACAGCCGCCGCCAAAGCCGCCCCCGGCGTGGTCGCTGTCTTGACGCAGGCCGATCTCGAGGCGGCGGGGGCGCAGAACATGCCCGCCATGACGCCGATGCAAAGCCGCGATGGCTCGATGCCGAAGGGTATCGAAAAGCCATTGCTCGCCAAGGATCACACCACCTTCTCCGGCGAAGCCATCGCCATGGTGATCGCCGAAACCTATGCGCAGGCGCGCGATGCGGCCGAACTTGTCGCCGTCGATTACGACCAGCTTCCCGCCGCCGGAACCCTTGAAGCGGCGCCCACCGCGCCCGCGATCTGGGAAAGCATCCCGAACAACGAAAGCTTCGACTGGATCAGCGGCAAGGAAGCCGAAACCAACGAAGCCTTTTCGAAAGCGGCCCATACCGCCGAGATCGACGTGGTGCAGAACCGCATCGTCGTGAACTCGATGGAAACCCGCAACGCCATCGGCACCTATGATGCCGCGACGAACAGCTATGTGCTCTACAGCGGCAGCCAGGGCGCGGGTGGTTTGCGCGACCGTGTGGCCCGCATCATCGGCGCGGATGCGAAAGACGTGCGTGTGGTCACACCCGATGTCGGTGGCGGTTTCGGCATGAAGGCGGGCGTCTATCCCGAACAGGCGATGGTGCTCGCCGCGGCCAAGATCGTGGGCCGCCCGGTGCGCTGGTCGTCGGATCGCACGGAAGCTTTCCTCACCGATCAGCATGGCCGGGATACCTGGACCAAAGCGGAGATCGCGCTCGACAAGGATGGCAATATCCTCGCCCTGCGCGTCACCGGCACCGCCAATCTCGGCGGTTACATGACGTTCTTCGCGCCCTTCATCCCCACACTCGCGGGCGGACGCATATTGGGCGGCGTTTATCGCGTGCCGAATCTTTTCGTGAACATCAAAGGCTATTTCTCCAACACCGCGCCGATCAACGCCTATCGCGGCGCGGGCCGCCCCGAGGCGGCTTATATGCTGGAACGCCTGATGGATGCGGCTGCCGCCAAAACCGGTATCGACCGCGTGGAGTTGCGCAAACGCAATCTCATCACGCCCGAAGAGCTGCCCTACAAGAACTGGTGGGGCATCCCGTTCGATTCCGGCAATTACCCGCATATGCTCGAAGAGGGCCTGAAGCGCGCCGGCATGGCCGATTTCGAAAAGCGCAAAAAGGAATCCGCCGCACGCGGCAAGCTGCGCGGTTTCGGCTTTGGATATTATGTCGAGATCACCGCCGCGATGGGCAACGAACCGGCCGCTGTGAAATTCACCGAGAATGGCGGTGTCGAACTCTATGTCGGCACGCAGTCGAACGGGCAGGGCCATGAAACAGCCTATGCCCAGCTCGTCGCCGAAAAGCTCGGCGTGCCGTTCGAAAGCATCACCGTCAAACAGGGGGACTCCAGCTGGGTGAACGGCGGCGGCACCGGCGGCTCGCGCTCGCTCAACATGGCGGGCGGCGCGCTGCTGCAGGCCTCCGGCGAAGTCATCAAGAAGGGCAAAGCCGCTGCAGGTCAGGTTTTGCAGGCAGGCGGCAATGAAGTGACGTTCGATGTGGTGGAAGACATCGGCCGTTTCCGCGTGGCGGGCACAGATCGCGGCGTCACCATCGGCGAACTCGCCGTCACGTTGAAGCGCGAACAAATTCCCGGCTTCGAACAAGGGCTGGATAGCGATGCGATCTACAATGGCGCGGCATCAACCTTCCCCAATGGCTGCCATGTCAGCGAAGCAGAAGTCGATCCTGAAACGGGCGAAGTGAAGATCGTTTCCTATCATGTGCTCGATGATTTCGGCCGCGTCATCAACCCGATGCTCGTCGCGGGCCAGGTCCACGGCGGAATCGCGCAAGGCCTCGGTCAGGCGATATTGGAAAACTGCGTCTACGATCCCGAAACCGGCCAGTGCCTCACCGCGAGTTTCACCGATTACGCGATGCCCCGCGCCGAAGACATGCCCGACATCGATTTCGCCTATGAGGAAATCCCCTGCAAGACGCATGAGATGCAGGCCAAGGGTTGCGGCGAAGCAGGCACGGTGGGCGCCATGCCTGCCGTCGTCAGCGCGGTATGCGATGCCATCGGCGTGCTGCATGTCGACATGCCGCTGACGCCCGAACGGGTCTGGCGTGCGTTGCAGGGCAAGAAGGCGGCATGATCGTTATTGGGTTTTTGACGGCGCCCTCATCAAATGGGCCTTGAGGGCTTCCTCCATCGCCGGTTCGGTGCAGGTCTGTGCAATCAGGTCGATCAGCTGCACCAGCCAGTAGCGCATCAGCGGGTTGCGAATCTCCTTCAGCGCGGCAATGGCTTGTTGAATGTCCTCGTCTTCGCCTTCGAGGCCTGTCGAGGCGCGTACGCGAAGTTTCCCCATGAAAATATCCCCCGGGACTGGCTAAAGTTGGTCCCCTCAAACTAGGAGCCCGAATGAACGACGGGGAAGGACCACGCAATGCATTGCCCCATGCGGAAATGGGGGTACCGGATTGGAGCGACTTCCGGTTGCTGACCGCGATCTTGCGTGCCGGAAGCCTCACCAAAGCCGCCCGCGCGCTCGGCCTTTCACAGGCAACCGTCAGCCGTCAGATGGACCGGTTGGAGCGAAATGTCGGCATCCCGCTGCTCGAACGCTCGACCAGCGGCGTCGAACTCACCCGCCACGGGATCAGGCTCGTTGAAGAACTGCGCACGGTCTGGGACAAATTCGAACGCGCCATGGTTCGGGTGCGCTCGTCCACGCGCGTACACGAAACCGCCAAGATGGTCACGACCGACGGAATAGCGACCTATTGGATTCCACGTTTCCTGTCCTGGCTGG